>Ga0184618_10000002_pt1 | contig 507785 bp, 525 predicted proteins | sample PLM0_30_b1_FD_133159 | JGI IMG/M metagenome (GOLD analysis project Ga0184618, IMG submission 133159) | Groundwater sediment microbial communities from an aquifer in East River, Colorado, USA - PLM0_30_b1 | ecosystem: Environmental > Terrestrial > Soil > Riparian zone | place: USA: East River...
CCGGTTGCGGCAATATTCGGCGTTCCATTTGGGGTCGTCGCTCTGCGGCTGCGAGCGCGCCGAGATATGGGTCGGCAGCCAGCCGTTGATGTCGGTGATCGCGCCGGCGATGAGCCGCGGCTCCTCGCCCATCACCCGGTCGAGGACCGGCCTCACATATTTGTCGGCGAAGTCGCAGAAGCGGGTTTCATATTGGGTCGGATTGGTCCCCGCCATCGGCACGTAGACGGTGTCGAACACCGCCGCCTCGGCGACCTCGCCGCGGGCGATGCCCTGCTCGATGATGCCGGCAATCTCGCGCATCGCGCGCTGCGCGAACTCGATGAAGGGCGTGTCGTCGATGACGACGCCGCAGCTCGCCAGCCGGTCGAGCATGCCGTTGGAAAGCAATTCGAGCTTGGCGAGGCGGCCCTGCACCTGGAGCAATTCGCCGCCATTCTCGCGCGCGTCGGCGGCGAAGCTGGACAGGCCGCCTTTGACGCTGTCGACGCTTTGCTGGATCATCGCGGTGGACTGGGCGATGCCGTCGGTCTGGCGGTCGACCATGGCGACGATGTCGGCGACGTCGCGGACGGTGCCGGTGATGGTGGCGAGCCCGCTCTGGGCGATGCGGCTGCGGTCGACCCCTGTCTCGATCTCCGACGTCACCGCCGCCGCCTCGCGGGTCAGCGAGGCGATGGTGGCGGCGATCTCGCTGGTCGCGGCGCGTGTGTCGTGGGCGAGCTTCTTGACCTCGGCGGCGACCACCGCGAACGAGCGGCCCGCCTCCCCCGCCCGCGCCGCCTCGATGGTGGCGTTCAAGGCAAGCATGTTGGTTTTCGAAGCGATGCTCTCGATGCTGGAGGAGACGTTCTGCACCCGGCTCATCGCCTCGGCGAAGCCGGCCATGCGCTCGCCCAGCTGGACGACGAGGTCGGTCAAGCCGCTGAAGATGGCGATCGTGTCCTCGATCGCGGCGCGGCCCTGGCCCAGTTTCTCGCGCGCCTGCTCGGCGAGGATGCGCGCTTCGTCGGTCGATTCGGCGACCCGCGCCTGGTCGAGCAGCAGCCGGCTGGTCACCTCCTCGAGCGTGTCGAGGGTGCGAAGGTTCGACGAGATTCGGTCGGAGACGCCGGCGACATAGCCGGAGACGTCGCTGCATTCGATCGCCAGCGATCCGCAATTGCGCGCGACGATGTTGATCGCGTTGCCGTCCGGCTGCTCGCTCGCTGCACTTGCCACGCTTGTGCCCCTGCTTTTGGTTCGGATGAGAGGCGTAGGGGCAAATGGTTGACAGCCCGTTAACCACGCGGACGCACCCGTCATCCCGGCGAAGGCCGGGATCTCAGGACGAAAAGTCACGGACCTGCCCGCCGGGACCCCGGCCTTCGCCGGGGTGACGCGCCGCGCGTAAGAGATTACACGCGGCGCGTCATGTTCTTCTCCTTCGTCGACGAGCTGCGCGCCGCGGGGATACCCGCCTCGCTGAAGGAACATCTCCTCCTCCTGGAGGCGCTCGACGCGGACATCATCGGCGCCAGCCCGGAGCAATTCTATTTCCTCGCCCGCGCCACCTTCGTGAAGGACGAGGGGCTGCTCGACCGGTTCGACCAGGTGTTCGGCAAGGTCTTCAAGGGGATCGAGACCGTCTACGGCACGGAAGCGGTTCCCGTTCCGGAGGAATGGCTGAGGAAGGTCGCCGAGCTCTACCTCACTCCCGAGCAGATGGCGGAGATCAAGGCGCTCGGCTCGTGGGACGAGATCATGGAGGCGCTCAAGCAGCGCTTGGCCGAGCAAAAGGGGCGCCACCAGGGCGGCAGCAAGTGGATCGGCACGGGCGGCACCTCGCCGTTCGGCAATTCGGGCTACAATCCGGAGGGTGTGCGGATCGGCGGCGAGGGGGGCCAGAAGAGCGCGATCAAGGTCTGGGACAAGCGCGAGTATAGGAACCTCGACAGCTCCAGGGAGCTCGGCACCCGCAACATCAAGATCGCGCTCCGTCGCCTCCGCCGCTTCGCCCGCGAAGGCGCCGCCGAGGAGCTCGACATGGACGAGACGATCGACGGCACCGCCCGCAAGGGCTGGCTCGACATCCGCATGCGGCCCGAGCGGCACAATGCGGTGAAACTGCTCCTCTTCCTCGATATCGGCGGATCGATGGACCCGCACGTCAAGCTCTGCGAGGAGCTGTTCTCGGCGGCCACCTCGGAGTTCAAGAATCTCATATTCTTCTATTTCCACAACTGCCCCTACGAAGGCCTGTGGAAGGACAATCGCCGCCGCTTCGCCGAGCGCACGCCGACCTGGGACGTGCTCCACAAATATGGCCACGATTATAAATTGGTGTTCGTCGGCGATGCCTCGATGAGCCCCTACGAGATCAGCCACCCGGGCGGCTCGGTCGAACATTTCAATGAGGAGGCCGGCGCGGTCTGGATGCAGCGGCTCGCCGCCACCTATCCCGCGGCGGTGTGGCTGAACCCCACTCCGGAGCAATATTGGGGCTATTCCGCCTCCACCCAGATCGTCCGCGAGCTGATGACGGAGCGCATGTACCCGCTGACCCTGGAAGGTCTCGACGACGCGATGCGCACGCTGTCGAGGAAGAGCTGAAGCGGGGCCGCGCTCTCACCGTCATTGCGAGAAGCGAAGCGACGAAGCAATCCAGGGGTCGGGCGCGAGACTGGATTGCTTCGCTTGCGCTCGCAATGACAAGATCGCCCACCGCCTAGAGTGCGAAGGCCCCGCGAGCGGCTCGGCCGGCGAGAAGCGCCCGGCGTAGCGCGGGCGCCGTCGCGGCAAGATGGCGCTAGCCGCCGGAGCGCTTCGGCCGCCGGTCGCGGATCGACGGGCGATGCTCCGGCGCCATTTTCGCCATCCGGTCGTAGAGCAAGGCGGCGACCGAAGTCGCCAGGTTCAGGCATTCGTAGGAGGGGATGACGACGAAGCGGTGGCAGCGCTTCAAGATCGCGCCGGGCAGCGAGCCGTCCTCGGGGCCGAAGACGTAGACGGGCGGCTCATCGGGGCCGGCGGGATGATCGAAATCGACCAGGCTCTCGGCGCCCGGCCGCAGCTCCACCGCCACCGGCCGGGCCGACGGCACGGCTTCGCAGATTCGCGTCAGGGGATCCGGATGATTGACCAGCACCACGTCCTGATAGCGCCGCATCCGCTCCTCGCGCGGCAGCCGCGCCCCGAGCGCCTCGCGGATGCGCGCGCCGCTGTACCAGACCTGGGCGATGCCGAAGGCGCTGGCGAGGCGGACGATTTGGCCGACATTGTGCGGATATTTGGGCATGTGGAGCACGATCGCGGGCGCGGCCGGGCTCACCCCGCCGACGCCGCCGGCCGCGCCGCGGCGCCAGATCTCCAGCTCCTCGGGCTCGTCCGCCATCGGTCAGTAGCGCAGGAAGGGGCGGCGCTCGTCACGCCACGCCTGCTCGTCGGGAAACGCCAGGAGGTCGAGGTCGCGGGGCTCCGCCGCCGCATCGTCGACCCATTCGCGCAGCCCCGGGCCGCCGTTGATGACGTCGATGGCGAGCTTGTCCAATTCATATTCATAGGGGAAGTCGCGCCACAGCTTATAGTCCGGCCAGAGGCGGCGGATCGCCTTGAAGGCGAGGGCCTGGAGGCGCCATGGGCGGAATTCCCAATGGTCGTAAAAGAAGTTTTCGGGGTGAATCTGGACGCCGTGGCAGAGCCGGCCGGCATGGATGTTGGAGGTGGGTTCGAACCAGACGTGGCGAAGCGCGCAGCCGCGCAGCCAGTCGGGCTCGAGCTTCATCATCTCCGCCAGGACGGCGCGCGAATCGACGTCCGGCGCGCCGAACAATTCGAGCGGCCGGGTGGTGCCGCGGCCTTCCGACAGGTTGGTGCCTTCCAGCATCACCGTGCCCGGATAAGCGCGCGCCATCGCCAGGCTCGCGGCGTTCGGGCTGGGATTGATCCAGATGCGCTCGCCCACGGGCCAGCCATAACCGGGCGCGGCGTCGGGATCATATCCCTCCATCTCGATCACCCGATAGTCGACGTCGAGCCCCAGCGTGTCGACGAACCATGAACCGAGCTCGCCGAGCGTCAGCCCGTGGCGCATCGGCATCGGGCCGGCGCCGACGAAGCTTTCCCAGCCGGGCCGCAGCGTCAGGCCTTCGACCGGGCGGCCGATCGGGTTGGGCCGGTCGAGCACCCAGACCGACTTGCCGTGCTTCGCCGCCGCCTCGAGGACGTAGCGCAGGGTGGTGACGAAGGTGTAGATCCGGCATCCCAGATCCTGCAGGTCGACGAGCAGCACGTCGAACGTCCCCATCATCTGGCCGGTCGGCCGGCGCACCTCGCCGTAGAGGCTGAAGACGGGAACGTTGTGGATCGGGTCCGTAAAGTCGGGCGACTCGACCATATTGTCCTGCTTGTCGCCCCTGAGGCCGTGCTGCGGGCCGAACGCGGCGGTGAGGTTGAGGCCGCCGACGGCGGCCAGCGCGTCGAGCGAGTGGGTGAGGTTCTCGGTCACCGAGGCGGGATGCGCGAGCAATGCGACGCGCCTGCCCGCCAGCGGCGCGCGCAGCTCGGGCTCGGTAAGCAGGCGGTCGATGCCGAATTTCATGCGTGCGGTGCTGCCGCGAGTTCCAGCGCGAAGCAAGCGTCGTCGTGGAAATCCGGATCGCCCGGCGGATGGGCGAGCGCCCAATAGGATATGCGGCCGCCTTGCTCCTCGATCACGGCGCAAAGACCCATCCGCATCGCCACATTGGGCAGCCCCGACAGGCCGAGCTCGACTTCGAGGATCGAGCCCGAGCCGTCGATCCGATCCAGGAACGGATCGACCGGCTGCCGAAACGGCCTCATCCCCTCCCGGTAGCGATCGAAGCGATAGGCCGCCCACTCGGTCGACGGCGAGAAATTATATTCGAAATAGGGATCGCCGCCGGCCGGCTTGAGGAACAGCTCGAAACAGGTCGTCTCCCACAGCCCGTCCCGCCGCGCCGGCGAGGCCCGTGCGGGCACCAGCAGGCCGGCGGTACCGGTGACGATGAAGGTCATCAGCACATCGTCGCCGGGATCGACGATCAGCTCGACGTCGACGGCGGTGACCTTGTCGGGCGGCGTGTCGGGGTGGGGCTTCAACGCGTGCCGCATGCTCTGCTCCCGTCACCCTGTCCTGAACTTGATTCAGGATCGTTTCAGGGTCCAGCCTTCCACCCGCACCGATGCGCGAAGCTGGATGCTGAAACAAGTTCAGCATGACGGAATCCGATGCTAAGCGCGCAGGCCATGGCTTATCGCTCCGATCTCCTCAAGCTGCTCGACGAGCGCGGTTACATCCACCAGGCGACCGATGCCGAGGGCCTGGACGCGCTGGCGGCGAAGCAGATCGTGCCCGGCTATATCGGCTTCGACGCGACCGGGCCGTCGCTCCATGTCGGCAGCCTCGTCCAGATCATGATGCTCCGCCGGCTGCAGCAGGCGGGGCACAAGCCGATCGTGGTGATGGGCGGCGGCACCACCAGGATCGGCGACCCCTCGGGCAAGGACGAGAGCCGCAAATTGCTGTCGGCGGACGAGATCGCGGCCAATATCGCCTCGATCCGCCGCATCTTCGAGCATTTCCTGACCTTCGGCGACGGGCCAACGGACGCGGTCATGGTCGACAATGGAGACTGGCTGGACACGCTCGCCTACATCCCCTTCCTGCGCGACATCGGCCCCCATTTCACGATCAACCGCATGCTGACCTTCGACAGCGTGCGCATCCGCCTCGACCGCGAGCAGCCGCTCACCTTCCTCGAATTCAACTACATGATCCTCCAGGCCTACGACTTCCTCGAGCTGTCGCGGCGGGTGGAATGCCGGCTGCAGATGGGCGGCTCGGATCAATGGGGCAATATCGTGAGCGGCATCGAGCTCGGCCGCCGCGTCGACGGCGCCCAGCTTTTCGGCCTCACCACGCCGCTGATCACCACCGCCGACGGCGGCAAGATGGGCAAGACCGCGGAGGGCGCCATCTGGCTCAATCCCGATGCGTTGAGCCCGTACGATTACTGGCAGTTCTGGCGGAACACGCAGGACGGCGACGTCGGCCGCTTCCTGCGCCTGTTCACCGATTTGCCGCTGGGCGAGATCGCCCGGCTGGAGGCGCTCGAGGGCAGCGAGATCAACGTCGCCAAGAAGATCCTGGCCGATGAGGCGACCGCCCTCGCCCATGGCGACGAAGCCGCGCGGGAGGCAGCCGAGACGGCGCGCAAGACCTTCGAGGAAGGCGGCGGCGGCGAAGCGCTGCCGACTCTGAACGTGCCGATCGGTGACATCGGCATCATCTCTGCCTTGGTGGGCCTTGGGTTCGTCACGTCGAAGGCCGAGGCTCGCAGAAAGATAGCCGAAGGTGCGGTTCGGGTGGATGGCGATGTCATTACCGACTCGGAATCCCGTCTCCACCTTGGGTCGGCTCCCCTGAAAGTGAGTCTCGGTAAGAAAAAACATGGGATGTTGACCTTCTAACCTCCCCTCCCTCCAAGGGAGGGGGAAAGTGATGTAATCCTCCCCCCTCTCTGGAGAAGCCTCTGCCTGTCGTCCCTTGAAGCGGCCCGGCGCTTAAGCCCGGCCTGAAATGCCGAACCGGCGGGCGGATGTGCGTCCCGCCTTCGCTTTCACGCGACTTCAAGGGACCTCAAAATGCCGAACGATTTCGACGTGCCTTCAAACTGGTACGAGAGCTTCTTCACAGCGCCGGTCAACCGATTCTGGGAAGCGATGGTGCCGGCCGACGCCACCGCGGCCGATCTCGGCTACGCGGTGCGGCATCTCGGCGCCGCCCCGCCCGCCCGCATCCTCGACGTGCCCTGCGGCGCCGGCCGCCACGCGCTCGGCCTCGCCGCGCTCGGCTATCGGATGACCGGCGTCGACCTTTCCGAGGACGCCGTGGCGCGCGCCGCCGCCGCCGCGCGGGAAGCGCATTTGCCGGCGAGCTTCCTCAACGCCGACATGCGGGAATTCCCGGTCGAGCAGCCGTTCGACGGCGCGCTGTGCTTCGGCAACAGCCTCGGCTATTTCGGCCGGGACGGCATGCGCGCCTTCTTCGCCCGCCTCGCCACCGCCGTTCGCCCCGGCGGCCGCCTCCTGCTCGACAGCTGCACCTGCGCCGAATCGATCTTCCCGCTTCAGGAGGAGCGCGAGATCGCGTTCGAGGGCGGCACCTACAGCGCCCGGCTCGCCTACGACCCGATGAGCTCGGTGCTGAAGACGGACGCGGTGCTGCGGCTGGGCGGGGAGACGCACAAGCTCCTCTACGCCCACCATATCGTCACCAGCGCCGCACTGGTCGACTCGCTGCGGGAAGCCGGCTTCGCGACGCTCGCCCTTTACGGCGATACCGAGGACGGGCCGTACAAGCCCGGGTCGCCGAGGCTGCTGCTCGTGGCGACACGGGAATAGGCCGTCATTGCGAGCGAAGCGAAGCTATCCAGTGCAGCGCTGGATTGCCGCGTCGCTCCGCTCCTCGCAATGACGGGTCAGCCGCCGCGCAGCAGCGCCACCGCGGCGTCGCGCTCGAACAGATAGAGGAGCACCCGGGCCGCCTGGCCGCGCGGGCCTTCGAGGCCGCCGTCGCGGTCGACGAGGAGACGCGCGTCGTCGGTTGCGGTCTGGGCCAGTTCTTGGATCTGCTCCGGGCCGGCGAGGCGGAACTGGGCCTCGCCCGACTGCCGCGTGCCCAATATCTCGCCGGCGCCCCTCAGCCGCAGATCCTCCTCGGCGATGCGGAAGCCGTCATTGGTCTCGCGCATCAAGGCGAGGCGCTGGCGGGCGCTCTCGGTCAGCGCATTGCCCCTCAGCAGCAGGCAGATCGACCTTTCCTCGCCGCGTCCCACCCGCCCGCGCAACTGGTGAAGCTGGGCGAGGCCGAAGCGGTCGGCGCCCTCGACGATCATCAAAGTGGCGTTGGGCACGTCGACGCCAACCTCGATCACGGTGGTGGCGACGAGGACCGAGATCGCGCCCTGCTGGAAGGCGGCCATCACCTCGTCCTTCTCCGGCCCCCGCATCCGCCCGTGGACCAGCCCCACCTTGTCGCCGAAGCGCAGGCGCAGCACCTGCGCCCTCTCCTCCGCCGCGGCCTGGTCCGAGGCCTCGCTCTCCTCGACCAGCGGGCAGACCCAATAAGCCTGGCCGCCGCGGGCGATGTGGCGGGCGAGCGCGTCGACCACCTCGCTTAATCGCTCGGCGCTCAGCACCCGCGTCTCGACCGGCTGGCGGCCCGGCGGCATCTCGTCCAGGCGGCTCACGTCCATCTCGCCATAATGGGTCAGCGTGAGCGTGCGCGGGATCGGAGTCGCGGTCATCACCAGCAAATGCGGCGGCCGCTCGGCCTTGCTCGCCAGCATCATCCGCTGGGCGACTCCGAAGCGGTGCTGCTCGTCGACCACCGCCAGGCCGAGCTTCCGGTAGGCCACCGCCTGCTGGAAGATGGCGTGGGTGCCGACGAGGATGTCGATCGAGCCGTCGGCGAGCCCCATCAAGGTGGCTTCGCGCACCCTGCCCTTCTCGCGGCCGGTCAAAATGGCGACGTTGACCGGCAGCCCGGCCAGCTGGCGGGTCAGCGTGTCGAGATGCTGGCGGGCGAGGATTTCGGTGGGGGCGAGCAAGGCGCCCTGCGCGCCCGCCTCGACCGCGATCAGCAGCGCCATCAGCGCCACCAGGGTCTTGCCCGAGCCGACGTCGCCCTGGAGCAGGCGCAGCATCGGCACGTCCTGCTGGAGGTCGCCCGCGATCTCGGCGACCGCACGCTTTTGCGCCCCGGTCGGCGCGTAGGGCAGCCGCAGCGCGTCCAGCAGCCGCCCGTCGCCCTTGAGCGGCACGCCCCTGCGCTTGCGCGACGAGGCCCGCACCAGCATCAGCGCCAGCTGGTTGGCGAAAATCTCGTCATAAGCGAGCCGCTCGCGCGCCTTGGCGCCGCCGCGGCTGCGGTGCGCGGTCTCCAGCGCCTCCGCCCAGCCGGGCCATTGCCGCGCCGCCAGCACGCTCGGCTCGATCCACTCGGCCAGGTCCGGCACCCGCGCCAAGGCCTGCGCCGCAAGGTCGCACAGGCGGTGGTTGGTCAGCCCCTCCGACAGCGCATAGACCGGCTCGCGCTCCGGAATTTGCGAGGCTTCGTCCGGCTTGAGCACATAGTCGGGATGGACGATCTGCAATTCCTGGCCATAGCGGTCGAGCCTGCCGGAAACGAGCCGGGGCGCGCCCAGCGGGAGCTGCTTCTTCCCCCAGCCCGGATTGTTGAAATAGGTCAGGGTGACGTAATTGCCGGCCCCATCCTCGGCGAAGATGCGGAACGGCCCGCGGCCGCTGCTCGGGCGGTAGTCGCGCGCAATGAGCTGGATCGTGATCGTCCTGCCGACATCGGCCTCGTCCAGCAGTTCGACCCGCTTGCGGTCGACCCAGCCCACCGGCAGGTGGAAGAGAATGTCGACCACACGCTCGAGGCCGAGCCGCTTCAGCGGCTTGGCGAGCGCCGGCCCGATGCCCTTCAGCACCTCCACCTCGGCGAACAACGGATTGAGAATGTCGGGGCGCATGGGAGATTGGTAGGGCGCGGATGGCGGTGGAACAATCCTCCGTCATCGCGACCCTCGCGAAGGCGAGGTCGCAATGACGGCTTCAATCCCGCTCCGCCAGCCCCTACATGGTTTCCACTCAAAGCCGCCTGGTTTCGCCAGTGCGGCCGTTTTGTCATGGAGCCATATGGACCGCGCCGACCGCCTGAAACGACTTCGCTTCCGCGCCTGGCACCGGGGGACGCGGGAGGCCGACTTCCTGATCGGCGGCTATTTCGACCGCTACGGAGACGATTGGAATGGCGAGGAGATGGACTGGTTCGAGACCCTGCTCGAGGAGCAGGACGTCGACATCATGGCCTGGGCGATCGGAACCGTCGCGCCGCCCGCGCGCTACGAAGGGCCGATGATGCGCCAGCTCAAGATCCTGAACTATATCAAGCACCCGGAATAAGTGACTGACATCCAGAAAATCCTCTCCGCCACCCGGCCGATGATCCTGGCCGGCGCGCCGTCGGGGTTCGTGCCGTGGCTGGCCGCCGATCTCGCCCGCGCCGCCGCCGGCAAGGGCGCGCGCGCCGTCTTCATCGCGCCCGACGAGGCGGCGATGCGCCACATCGTCGACGCCGCCCATTATTTCGCGCCGGAGCTGGAGACGTTGAGCTATCCGGCGTGGGACTGCCTGCCCTACGACCGCAGCTCGCCCTCGCTGCGCGCCACTTCCGAGCGGCTGGCGACGCTCCACGCGCTCCAGGACAAGGCGCGCAAGCCGCAATTGCTGGTCACCACCGTCAATGCCGCCACCCAGCGCACCCTGACGCCGTTCCGCATCCGCCAGCTGGTCGCCCGCCTCGCCGCCGGCGAGCGGATCGACCGGGACAGGTTGGCGGAGCTGCTCCAGGCCAATGGCTACCAGCGTTCCGACACCGTCGCCGACGCCGGCGAATATGCGGTGCGCGGCGGCCTCGTCGACCTCTTCCCCGCCGGCGCGAGCGAGGCGCTGCGGCTCGATTTCTTCGGCGACGAGATCGAAAGCGTCCGCCGCTTCGACCCCGCCACCCAGCGCAGCATCGGCAAGGTCGACGGCTTCACCTTGCTCCCCGCCTCCGAGACCCTGCTCGACGAGGCGAGCATCAGGCGCTTCCGCTCGCGCTACCGCGAGGCGTTCGGCGCCGCCGCGACCGGCGATCCCCTCTATCAGGCGGTGTCGGAGGGGCGGCGCCTTTCCGGTCTCGACCACTGGCTCCCTTTGTTCGAGGAGCGGCTCGCCACTCTGTTCGACCATCTCGGCGAGAACGACGTCATCGTCCGCGACTCGGGCGACGCCGGTGCCGCCGACGCCCGCTTCGAGGCAGTGGCCGATTACCACCAGAATCGCGTCCGCGCCTTATCGTCGGACCCCGGCAGCTACCGCCCGCTCGATCCGGAGACGCTCTACTTGAGCCGCGACGAATGGGCCGCTTTGATCGAGCAGCGCCCGCTCCACCTCGCCACGCCGTTCCACGAACCGGAAGGCGCCACAATTGTCGATTTCGGAGTGGACGCACCGCGCGATTTCGCGCCCGAGCGGGCGCAGAACGCCAACGTCTACGAAGCGGTCGTCGCCCATGTCGGCGCGTTGCGCCGCTCGAAGCACAAGGTCGTGCTCGCCAGCTATTCCAACGGTGCCCGCGAGCGGCTGAAGGGCCTGCTCGCCGATCACGGCCTCGCCCAGGCGGTGGAAGCCGACAATTGGCACGAGGCGCTGGGCGTCATCGCCAGGGGGCAGGCCGCCCTGACCGTCATCCAGCTCGACCACGGCTTCACCACCGGCGCCATCGCCCTCCTCACCGAGCAGGACATGCTCGGCGACCGGCTGGTGCGCCGGCGCAAGCGCCGCAAGAGCGCCGACGCCTTCCTCTCCGAGCTGGCGACGCTCAGCCCCGGCGACCTGGTCGTCCACGCCGATCACGGCATCGGCCGCTATGACGGCCTGACCCAGATCCCGGTGGGCAAGTCCCCGCACGATTGCGTCGCGCTCGAATATGCCGGCGGCGACAGGCTCTACGTGCCGGTCGAGAATATCGACATCCTCTCGCGCTACGGCGGCGGCGGCGACGCGGTCGCCCTCGACCGGCTCGGCGGCGAGGCCTGGCAGCGCCGCAAGTCGCGGATGAAGGAGCGGATCCGCGAGATCGCCGGCGCGCTGATCAGGACCGCGGCCGAGCGGGCGCTACGGCCCGGCGCGGTGGCGCTGCCCGATACCGGCTATGCCGCCTTCGTCGACCGCTTCCCCTATGAGGAGACCGACGACCAGGACCGCGCGATCGCCGAGGTGATCGAGGATCTGGCCGCGGGCAAGCCGATGGACCGGCTGGTCTGCGGCGACGTCGGCTTCGGCAAGACCGAGATCGCACTGCGCGCCGCCTTCATCGCCGCGATGGCCGGGCTGCAGGTCGCCCTGGTCTGCCCGACCACTTTGCTCGCCCGCCAGCATTATGCGAACTTCGTCGAGCGCTTCCAGGGCTTTCCGATGGAGATCGGCCGCCTCTCCCGCCTCGTGCCCGCGCGGGAGGCGAAGGAGACTCGCGAAGGCCTCGCCGCCGGCAGGATCGACATCGTCATCGGCACCCACGCCATCCTCGCCAAGTCGGTCGCGTTCCGGAAGCTCGGCCTCGTCATCGTCGACGAGGAGCAGCATTTCGGCGTCACTCACAAGGAAAGGCTGAAGGCGCTGAAGGCCGACGTCCACGTCCTCACCCTCACCGCGACGCCGATCCCGCGCACCCTGCAGATGGCGATGTCGGGCCTGCGCGAGCTGTCGGTGATCCAGACCCCGCCGGTCGACCGGCTGGCGGTGCGCACCTACGTCATGCCCTGGGACCCGGTCGTGGTCCGCGAGGCCTTGCTCAGGGAACATTATCGCGGCGGCCAGGCTTTCTTCGTCGCGCCGCGCATCGCCGATTTGCCCGACCTCGAAAAATTCCTCCGCGAGGACGTGCCCGAGGTGCGCTACGTCGTCGCCCACGGCCAGCTCGCGGCGAGCGAGGTCGAGGAGCGCATGTCCGCCTTCTACGACCGCAAATACGACCTTTTGCTCTCGACCACGATCATCGAGAGCGGCCTCGACATCCCCTCGGCCAACACCCTGATCGTCCATCGCGCCGACCGCTTCGGCCTCTCCCAGCTCTACCAGCTGCGGGGCCGCGTCGGCCGCGCCAAGACCCGCGCCTACGCCTACCTCACCACCCCGGCGGCGCGCATCGTCACCGAGGCCGCCGACAAGCGCCTGCAGGTGCTGACCAACCTCGATTCATTGGGCGCCGGCTTCCAGCTCGCCAGCTACGACCTCGACATAAGAGGCGCCGGCAATCTGCTCGGCGACGAGCAGTCCGGCCATATCCGGGAGGTCGGCTTCGAGCTCTACCAGTCGATGCTGGAGGATGCGATCCTCGAGGCGAAAGCGGGCGGCGCCGTCCGCCCGAGCGGCGATTTCTCGCCGCAGATCAGCGTCGACGCGCCGATCCTCATCCCGGAAAATTACGTCCCCGACCTCGACCTCAGGATGGGCCTCTACCGGCGCATGAACGAGATCGAGGCGCCCGGCGACATCGATCCCTTCGCCGCCGAGATGATCGACCGCTTCGGCCCGCTGCCCGAGGAGACGGGCAACCTGCTCAAGATCATCGAGATGAAGCTGAATTGCCGCGCCGCCCAGGTCGCCAAGCTTGACGTCGGCCCGAAAGGGGCGCTGGTCCACTTCCACAACGATCATTTCCCCGACCTCCAGGGCCTGATCGCCTACGTCCAGCGCCTCAAGGGCACCGCCCGGCTCCGCCCCGACAGCAAGCTGGTCATCACGCGAAGCTGGCCCGACCCGGCGAGCCGGATCAACGGCGCGCTCCAATTGTCGAAGGGACTGGCGAAGATCGTCGCCTGATTATTCGATCACGGCCATTCGGATTTCAGGCGGATCCGCTGCCAGCCGGGATCGGGCTCGCCGCGATAATAAGCCTGGAAGCGCCAGTCGGACCGGATTGCGGCAAGCAGCGCGCGGTCGAGCCGCGCATCGCCGGTGCCGCGGGTGAGATAGGCGGCGGTGGCGTTGCCGTCGCTCGACACCCGGACGCAGGCGAACAGGCTCCGGCTCGCCCCCACAAGGTCCAATCGCCCTGGCAGCGGGGCGTCGATCAACACGGCCGGCGTTTCGGACCTGGCGCCGCGGGCGCATTCCGGCGTCTCAGCGGCCGGTGCCGGTTTTATGCCGCCCCAAGGATTGTCGACGAACGGCAGCCACGGATTGCGCTGCTCGACCACGATCACGGTCGAATGGCCGCCCCTGCATGCCACATAAGGGCACCAGCCCGGCGAGGGGATCGCCGACATGACCGCCCCGAGCAGCACATTGCCGGCGACGGCGCCGCAGGCTCCGACCAGGTTGGAGACGCCGATCATTATGATATAATATCACATGAGCCGGCCGATTGCAAAGTGCGGGCGTCCTATTCCCGGCCGCGTTCCCGCTCGACCAGCTCCGCCAGCCGCTCCGCGTCGACCGGCGGGGCGCAAAGGAAGCCCTGGTAGATGGTGCAGCCCTCGCGGGCGAGCAAGGCGAGCTGGGCTTCGGTCTCCACCCCCTCGGCGACGACGACCAGGCCCAATGAGCGCGCCATGTCGATGACGCCGCGGACCACGATCTGGTCGCGGACCGAGCCGGTAATGTCCTCGCACAGATGCTTGTCGATCTTGAGATAGTCGAGCGGCAGTGCCTTCAGATAAGCGAGGCTCGAATAGCCGGTGCCGAAATCGTCGATCGCGACGCGAAGCCCGCCCTCGCGCAGGCCCGCAAGCAGGCGGGCGGCGGCGCCGAGATCCTCGATCAGCCCGCTCTCGGTCACTTCGACGGTGAGGCGGGCGGGATCGAAGCCGCTCTCCCTGACCAGCTCGAGGAACTGTGCCGCGAATCCGGGGCGGACGATGTCGGCGGCGGTGATGTTGACCGCGAGGCGCAGGCCCGACAGCGCCTCGGGCCAGCCGGCGGCGGCGGCGATCGCCTTGCGCTGCACATGGTCGGAGAGCTGGACCAGATAGTCCGAGCGCTCGGCGACGTTGAACAAGGTGACCGCGCCCAGCTCGCCGAACTGCGGGTGGCGCCAGCGGGCGAGCGCCTCGGCGCCGACGATCCGCCCGCTGGTCACCGAGACCTGCGGCTGGAACAATATCTCGATCTCGTCCTGGTCGAGCGCCCGCCTCAAATCGATCTCGAGCTGGTCGCCCAAGGCGCTTTCGCCGGCGGCGCCCGCCTCCTGGACCCTGACCGCGCCCGTCTCCGCCTGCTTGGCCTCGGCGAGCGCGGCGCTGGCCCGGCGAAGCAGCCCGGCGGGATCGTCGCCTGGCGCTGAGGCGACGACGCCGGCGCGGCTGCCGAGCGCGATGACATGGTCGCCCGACATGAACGGGCGGGCGATCGCCTCGACCAGCTGGCCGGCGAGGAAGCGGCCCTCATTGAGGCTGGTCGGCGCGGCGAGCAGGACGGCGAACTCGGCGCCGGCGAGGCGGGCGACGAGGCGGCGCTTGCCGTCGGCGTCGACCAGCCGCTCCATCCGCCGCGCGGCGGCCTGGAGGACGGCGTCGCCGGTGGTGCGGCCGAACGCCGCGTTGATCGTGTCGAAGCGGCTGACCGCGAGGAGGAGGGCGACGAGAGCGGGCTGGCTGTCCGCGCCGGCGACGAGCTGCTGGGCGATCCAGGCCCGTGCCGCGCGGGCGTCGCGCGCGCCAGTCATCGCGTCGCGCGACTGCCAACCCTCCGCTTCGTTCGTCGAAATCTCCTCGGTGCGGCCGATGATGCCCCGCCCCTCCTCGTCGACCCGCAAATGGTGGGCGAGCCGGCCGCCGTCGCCACTCCCGTCGGCATGGGCGAAGGCGGTGTTCCGGCCGGTGGCGAGCAGCCGGCCGACCGCCGCCCGGGCGGCGCGGCGACCGTCGGCGTCGAGCTTGCGGAACAGCTCCATCAGGCTGATCCTTTGCCCCTCGTCCTCGCCGAGCCCGGCCTTGCGCGCCAGCGCCGGGCTGAGCTCGACGCTGGCGGAGCCGGGCTCCCAGCGCCAGGAGGCCGTCGCCTCGCGCTTGCCGCTCTCGCCGCTCCTCTCGCCGGCGCGGTTCGGCCGCCGTCCGCCGACCCGCTCGGCGTGGCGCTGGGCGAACTGCACCGCCTGGAGGAGCTGCTGCTCGCTGAACGGGCTGACCAGGAAATGGGTGGCGCCGGCGGCGTGGAACTCGTCGAGCGCATCGCTGTCGCCCCGCGAGAGCAGGACCAGCAGTGCCGCCGCATTGGCCTCGGCCGGGTCGCCGAGCGCGCGGACGCCCTCGCGGCCCTCGGCGAGCGCGCCGCGCGCGTCGACGATGGCGACCGACGCTCCCGAAGCGATGAAGCGGCTCTCGGCGCTCTCTATGCGCCGGGCGGCGATCGGCTGCCAGCCGGCGCGCTCGACGACCGCATTCAGCTCGTCGCGGTGGCGGAAGGAGAGGATGAACAAAGGCGACGAACCGCCGACGGCGCCGGCGCCCCTCATCCCTTCATCTCTCTCGCGCGCCGTCATGTCCCGGCCCTACCCTGCCCCTTTCCCCTCAACAATCGGTTTAGATGGAAGGCGGCGGACCGGCCCGTCCCTTGCCGCCCCTCGCCTTCGGCCCTAGCAAGGCCCCATGACGGCCAATGCCGACCGCGCCACCGCTTTGCTCGCCTCGCCCGCGGAAGCCGCGCAGGCGGCCGAGGTGATGCTGCGCGAGCGCTACAATTTCGTGCCGCTCGACGAGGCCGAGCAGGTGGTGGCGCTGGGCGGCGACGGCTTCCTGCTGCAGACCCTCCACGAGATGCTCCACCGCGGCAGGATATGCCCGATCTTCGGCATGAACCGGGGCACGGTCGGCTTCCTGATGAACGATTGGCGGATCGAAGGCCTGCGCGAACGGGTCAACAACGCCAAGGCCTTCTCGGTCGCGCCGCTCAGGATGGAGGCGACGACGGTGGCGGGCGAGACCTTGGTCAATCCGGCGATCAACGAGGTGTCGCTGCTCCGCGAGACCCGCCAGACCGCCTGGATCGAGGTGTCGGTCAACGGCCGCGTCGTCCTGCCCGAGCTGGTCTGCGACGGCGTGCTGGTGGCGACGCCGGCCGGATCGACCGCCTACAACCTCTCCGCCCAGGGCCCGATCCTCCCTTTGGGCGCGAACCTGGTCGCGCTCACCCCGATCAGCCCGTTCCGGCCGCGGCGCTGGCGCGGCGCGCTCGTCCCCGACGACCTCAAGATCCTGATGCGCGTGCTCGACCCGGTGAAAAGGCCGGTGTCCGCGGTCGCCGACCAGCTCGAGGTGCGCGACGTCGCCACCGTCGAGGTAAGCGTCGACCGCAGCCAGGCGCTGACCCTGCTGTTCGACCCCGAGCACGCCCTCGACGAGCGGATCGCCATGGAGCAGTTCGCCGTCTGAGCCGCCCCACCCGGCTTGCATTGCGAGAATTGGAGTCGGCTCTCATCGGGGCTTTCGTTTCCGCCTCCAGGCGCGCATCATGGGCCGGGAAATCGAAGCGGGAGACTGCCCCATGGCCAAGCTTTATCTTGCGGCGTTGCTCGCCGTCGGCGCTGCATCCGTTCAGGCCCAGCCGCTCTCACCGACGGTGCCGGTCCAGCCGAGCGTCGATTCCGTCGAGACCAGGCAAGCCTTGCGGGACCTGTCGGTGTGTCTCGCCGAAGCGCGGCCCGGCTGGGCGCGGCGGACGCTCTCGCACCCTTATCTCAGCGAGTCACAGGCGCGCGTCGCCGCGGAATCGCTCAGGGGAACCGACAATTGCATTCGGGGACCCGAGGCCGAATTGACCCTCCGGACGTCGGGGATGGTCGGCAGCCTGGCCGAGCATTTCCTGCGGGCCGAAATCGGACGCGTCGATTTAGCTCGACTGGGAGCGGCGCTTGCTACGATGCCGCCGCTCAACGCCTCCGAGGATTTCGCTCTCTGCGTGGCGGCGCGCCACCCAGCCGCAGCCCGTGCACTTGCCCTCAGTGAGCCCGGGAGCGACGCCGAAATGCAGGCAGTCGGGCAGATCGCCCGCGGTATCGGGCCCTGCACCAATCAAGGCGAGCAGCTGACGGTCGATCTGCAGGCGCTGCGCGCGCTGACCTCCACCGCGCTCTACCGCGGGGTCACGTCCGTCCTGTCGGCAAGAAACTGACCAGAGGAGCGACGGTCGCGTCTTCCGGCCGCGCCTCCCTCGGCACAATCAGCGGGGTGCGCCCACCATGCCCAGTCCGTTCATTTCACCATCGCGACGCGATCGGTTGATTTGAGAATCCTGCACGTCCCTTCCCGCTTTGTCTGCAGCCTGATCCCACTCCGCCTGCGTGCGGCAGTAGCGGGTGGTCAGGCGCGTGCCGCTGATGACCAGGTTCCGGCAGACCCTTCGACTGGTATCCTTGGCCGTGATCTGCGTCTCGACCGCACCGCCCGCTGCGGACGGCGCGCTCCGGCCGGCGAAGGCGGTGCCCGTCCACAGAGCGGCCAACGCCACCGCCGCCGCGGAGGCTGCCACAATCGGCTTCTTACCCATCTTCAATTCTCCCGATTTCCGCTGTCGCGTCGGCAGCGCCGATTCGGTTAAGTACAAGAGATTGACCGCGAAGGGGAGCCCGCGCGTCAACTTCCGCGAAAGCCCCTTGTCCCCGTCACATTCCCTCGCTTCCGGGAGACGTGTCATGACGCGAGCCGGCCGCCGTCGGACGGGCGCCCAAATGCTTGCGCGCGGGGGAAACATCCGGCATAGGCCCGCTCGCCGAAAGGCTGCTCCCCGGTAGCTCAGCGGTAGAGCATCCGACTGTTAATCGGATGGCCGATGGTTCGAATCCGTCCCGGGGAGCCATTTCTCCATTTGCCGCCTCAGCGCCCGAGCTCCGCCGCGCGGATCAGGCGGACTTTGGCGGCCTCGATGCGTCCATAATTACCTAACTAAGTGGGTAGCGTTCCACCGCGACGATAAGCGGAAGCTTGTGCCTATCGGAGGTGCCGGACAAACGCGTTGTTAACCACCTTTGGCCCATAGCGGCCACATGTCATTCGGGCGCCGCTACCACAGGGTTGCAGCCGCATTCGCCGCGGCGCTGGGCGCGCTTGCCATCGCCGCGCCCGCTTCGGCCGATCCGCCCCGGCTCAGCCTGCCCGAGGATCTCGACGCGGTGATCGATTTCCGCGTCGTCCTCACCGACGGCGAGCGCTCGTGGACCGACGGCGGGTTCGGCAAGTCGCGCGTCGGCGGCGGGGGCGACGATCTCGCCGTCCACGCGGTCCCGGCCAATGCCGAGTTGGTCTGGCACGGGCCGATCGCCTGGAATGTCGCGGGAACCATCGCGGTCGCCGCGCAGGACGAGCAGGACCAGCCGGTCGACCTGATCGAGGCCTTCGGCACCTGGCGGCCGGTCCCGAAGGGGCCCACCCAGTTCTCGGCCAAAGCGGGCATGTTCTGGCCGCAGGTCTCGCTCGAGCATGAGGGCCCCGCCTGGCAGGTGTCCAACATGATCACGCCCTCGGCGATCAACAGCTGGATCGGCGAGGAAGTGAAGGTGGTCGGCCTCGAAGGCAGCGCCTCGCATCCGCTCGCCGGCGGCCGCATCTCCGCCACCTTCGGCCTGTTCGGCTTCAACGACACCGCCGGAACCCTGCTCGCCTTCCGCGGCTGGGCGCTGCACGACCAGAAGACCGGCGCCTTCAGCCGCCAGACCCTGCCGGTGCTGAACAGCGACATGGCCGGCGCGCAGCCGCCCTGGACCACGCCGACTCTGGAGGTCGACCACCGGGTCGGCTTCTACGGCCGCCTGGCCTACCAGTTCGTCGCGCCGGTGACGCTCGAGGCCTTCTATTACGACAATCGCGGCGACCCGATGGCCTATACCGACGACCTCCAATGGGGCTGGCGCACGCGCTTCCTCAATGTCGGCGCGCGGATCGACTTCAGCGAGAGCACACGGCTGCTCGCCCAGGCGCTGACCGGCTCCACCCAGATGGGCCTGGATCCGGGCGAGGACGAAGTCTGGGTCGACACCAGCTTCCGCGCCGCCTTTCTCCGGCTGACCCACGAGATCGGCCCGGTCGCGCTCTCCGGGCGCGTGGACCTGTTCGGGACCCGCCAGCGCGGCGAATATGTCTATGCCGAGGATGGCGAGGACGGCTGGTCGTTGACCGGCGCGGTCGACTGGCGCCTGTCGCGCCAGGCGCAAATCATCGTCGAAGCCCTGCATGTCGGGAGCGACCGGGGCGCGCGGGCGCGGCTCGGGCTCGCGCCGCGCCAGAATCAGGAAGTTGTCCAGGCGTCAATGCGTATTACCCTCTGACACCGAAGCTTACGGGATTTTCACCATCTCAGCGCATAGCGGCACGATGCACGCGCTCCGTTCAGCACTGGCAGCCCTTGCCCTCGCCGCTTCCCCGGCCGCGGCGGGGGACTTGATGGTCCAGGTCAGGACGGCCAATGGCGCGGCAGTGGCGAACGCTGTCGTGACGCTTTACCCGGGCGGGCGGGCGGCGGCGCTTCCGACGACACGGCAGAGCTACCAGATCGCCCAGCGCGACCTCCAATTCTCGCCGTTCGTGCTGGTGGTTCCGGTCGGCGCGCAAGTGTCGTTCCCGAATTTCGACGATGTCCGCCACCACGTCTATTCCTTCTCGCCGGTCCGGCGGTTCGAGCTTCGGCTCTATGCGCGCGAGCAGGCGCGGAGCGTCCGCTTCGACCGACCCGGCATCGTGCCGCTGGGCTGCAACATCCACGACAGCATGATCGCCTTCATCGACGTGGTCGACACCGGCTTCGCGGCACGCACCGACGTTTCGGGGCGGGTCGGCTTCACCAGCGTGCCGGCGGGTCCGGTGCTGGCGCGCATCTGGCATCCCTATTTGCGTGCGCCCGCCAACATGATCGAGCTTCGCTGGACGATCGCGCCGGCCGGACGCCAGACCCAAGCCGTGCCGGTCAACCTGCGTCCGCCGCCGCGGCCCAGCACCACCTATTGACCGGCCGATGTTCCGGAGCATCCGAACCCGACTGGCGACGCTCTATGCGGGCCTGTTCGCGCTCGCCCTGAGCCTGGTTGCGGTGGCGCTCTACGTCGTCGTCACCACCACCGCCGAGCGTCAGGTGCGCGGCGAGCTGATCGCCAGCAGCACCGTGTTCGACCGCCTGCTGGAGCTGCGCACCCGCGAGCTCGGCAACGCGGCCACCCTCCTTTCCAGGGATTTCGGATTCCGCGCGGCGGTCGCCACCGGCGATCCCGGCACCGCCCTCTCGGCGCTCGACAACCTCAAAGCGCGGCTCGGCCTGCGGACGGCGTTCATCGTCGGCATCGACGGCAATGTCGCCGGCCTCTCCGACCCGCGGCAGCGCGCCGACGCCCGTGCCCTCTGGACCGCGCTCGACGCCGGCCAGACCAGCGGCATCTTCCGGCTGGGCGGCGTCCCCCACCATGTCGTCGCCGCGCCGATCATGGCGCCGAGCCTGGCCGGCTGGGTGGTTTTCGCCAATGACCTCGGCCCGGTGCAGATGCACCGGCTCGAGCAGCTTTCCGCCATCCCGATCAACGCACGGATATTGCTGCACGGCCAGGACGAGGCCTGGAGCGGCGATGCCGCGGTCGCCGGCTTCGTCGACGCCCGCATCGGCGACGACAAGCCGGCCCGCCTCGACGAGGCGAGCGGCACCGCCATCGCCCTGGTCAAGCCGCTGCAAAGCATGGGCGACGGCGAATCCGCGGCCTTGCTGCTGCGCTACCCGCTCGCCTTGGCGATGGAACCCTATCTGCCGCTGCAGATCGCGATGGGGCTGACCGGCCTGCTGGGCCTCGTCCTCGTCGTCTTCGGCTCGTGGCGGCTGTCGCTGACCCTGACCAGGCCGATCTCGGCGCTGGACCAGGCGGCGCAGCGCATGGAGGATGGCGAGACCGTCGCCGTCAAGGTCGAAACCGGGGACGAGATCGGCCGGCTCGCCCAGAGCTTCAACCGGATGGCGGCCGGAATCGCCGAGCGCGAACGGCGGATCACCCAGCTCGCCTTCAACGACAGCCTGACCGGCCTTCCGAACCGCGCCTTCTGCCGCCAGCATCTCGACATGGAATTGAAGCAGGCCGAACGCCGCGGTGGCCGCGGCCTCGCTTTGCTCTGCGTCGACCTCGACAATTTCAAGGCGGTGAACGACACGCTCGGCCACCCGGCCGGCGACGAGCTGCTGCGCGCGGTCGGCGCCCGCCTCTGCGCCAGTGTCGGCGACGCGATGGTCGCCCGCCTGGGCGGCGACGAGTTCACAATCATCCTCGCGCATCGCGACGCCCACGAGGCGGCGGACGCCGTGGCCGGGCGGCTGATCGCCGCGCTCGCCGACCCGTTCGAGATAAGGGGCGACGAGCTGGTCATCGGCGCCAGCGTCGGCATCGCCATGGCGCCCGGCGACGCCGCCGACGCCGACACCCTGCTCAAGCATGCCGACCTCGCCCTCAACCAGGCCAAGGGGGAAGGCGGCGGCACCTACCGCTTCTTCGAATCGGAGATGAACGCGCGGGCGCAGGCACGGCACAGGCTCGAATCGGACCTGAGGCGGGCGATCGGCCAAGGCGAGTTCGAGCTCTACTTCCAGCCTCTGTTCGACCTCGAGACGAACCGGATCTGCTCGTTCGAGGCGCTGATCCGCTGGAATCATCCGGCGCGCGGGCTGGTCATGCCCGACGAGTTCATCCCGCTCGCGGAGGAAACCGGCCTGATCGTCCCGATCGGCACCTGGGTCATCCAGGAAGCCTGCCGTCAGGCGGTCAAATGGCCCGAGGAGGTGCGCGTCGCGGTCAACGTCTCCTCGGTCCAGTTCCGCAAGCCGGGCCTGGCCGACGTGCTGGTCCAGGCGCTGGCGGCGAGCGGGCTCGATCCCAAGCGGCTCGAGGTGGAGATAACGGAGTCGATCTTCCTCGAAAGCTCGGAGGCGCTGATCGCCATCCTCCATTCGCTGCGCAATCTCGGCATCCGCATCGCGCTCGACGATTTCGGCACCGGCTATTCGAGCCTCAGCTATTTGCAGAGCTTCCCGTTCGACAAGATCAAGATCGACCGCAGCTTCATCCAGCAATTGCTGAGCCGTTCGGGCTCGACCGCGATCGTCCGTGCGATCACCGACCTCGCCCGCGCGCTCGGCATGGAAACGACCGCCGAGGGCGTCGAGAATCCGGAGCAGCTCGCCGAGCTGCGCCTCCAAGGCTGCTCCTCGGTCCAGGGCTATCTGTTCAGCAAGCCGGTCAAGGCGGCCAGCGTCTTCCAGGCCCTAACCGCCGCGAATCCCGCCGTCCGCGACGTCGCCTGACGCGGACCGACAAGGCTCGCCTGCATCATCGCTCGATTCCCGCCTCCGGTCTGATAAGCAGGCGCAATGAGCCTCGAATCGGTGCGCGCCTGGCTGGCCGCACACGCCCCCGATCTGCCGATCATCGACCAGGGACGCAGCACGGCGACCGTCGCGCTCGCCGCGCAGGCGCTTGGCGTCGAACCCGGGCGCATCGCCAAGACGCTGGCGGTCCGGGTGAACGGCGAGGTCTTCCTTCTCGTCGCGCGCGGCGACGCCCGGCTCGACAATGCCAAGACCAGGGCCGCGTTCGGAGGGCGACCGCGGATGCTCGGCCCGGAGGAGATTCTCGCGCTCACCGGCCATCCGGTCGGCGGCGTATGCCCGTTCGGCCTGGCGACGCCGCTCCCGGTCTATTGCGACGTGTCGCTGCGGGATTTCGACGAGGTCTTCCCGGCCGCCGGCTCGCTGACCAGCTCGGTCAAGGTCACCCCCACCCGCCTCGCCGAGCTCGTCGCGCGCGGCTGGGTGGACGTCTGCACGATAGCCGCCCGCTAGGACGGCGCCTTCAAGCCAATTGGCCGTGGCAGTGCTTGTACTTGCGGCCCGAGCCGCAGGGGCAGGGCGCGTTGCGGCTGACCGGCGCCAGCTCCGCGACGTCCGACGCGGCTGGCATCGCGGGCCGCTCCATCTGCAGCGGCGGCAGCCGCGACAGGATCGCGCCGGTGCCGGCGTCGATGTCGGCCGTATCGTCCTCGCCGGTCAGCGGGTCGATATGGTGGGTGATGAAGTCGGGAAGCTCGTACATGTCCGGGAAGTCCGGGAGGTCCGGCGGCTCCAGGGTGAACTGGGCGAGCGCAAGGGTGCGCGTCACGTCCTCGCGGATCGCGGCGAGCATCCGCTCGAACTGCGCGAAGGCCTCGTGCTTATATTCGTCGATCGGCTTGCGCTGCGCGTAGGCGCGCAGGTGGATGACCTGGCGGAGCGCGTCGAGCATCGCCAGATGCTCCTTCCAATGCTGGTCGAGCGACTGGAGGAGCACGCTCTTCTCGATCTGGACATAGGATTCGGCCGGCAGCTCGGCGGTCTTCTCTGCGATCTGCGCGTCGGCCAGGGCCTGGACGCGCTCGACCAGCAGCTCGGGATCGACCGCTTCCTCCTTCAGCCAATCATCGACCGGCGGCTGCAGGCCGAACACCGCCTCCACCCGCTCCTTGAGCAGCGGCACGTCCCATTGCTCGGGATAGGAATTGGGCGGGCAGGCCTCGCCGACGATGGCGTTCACCGTCTCGGCGCGCATGTCCTCGACCACGTCGCCGATCGTCTCGGCGTCCATGATGTCGGCGCGCTGCTCGTAGATCACCTTGCGCTGGTCGTTCATGACGTCGTCATATTCGACGACCTGCTTGCGGATGTCGTAGTTGCGCGCCTCGACCTTCTTCTGCGCGGTCTCGATCGCCTTGGAGATCCATGGGCTGATGATCGCCTCGCCATCCTCCAGATTCTTGTTCATCAGCCGCGCGAACATGGTCTGCGGGCCGAAGATGCGCAGCAGATCGTCGTCGAGGCTGAGATAGAAGCGGCTGAGGCCCGGGTCGCCCTGGCGCCCCGAGCGGCCGCGCAGCTGGTTGTCGATCCGCCGGCTCTCGTGTCGCTCGGTGCCGAGCACGAACAGGCCGCCGGCCGCGATCACCCGCTCCTTCTCCTCGCCGACCTCTTCGCGGATGCGCTCGATCGCGCGCTCCTTTTCGGGCCCGTCCTCCATCTCGCCAAGCTCGTCGGCGATGCGGAAGTCGATATTGCCGCCGAGCTGGATGTCGGTGCCGCGGCCGGCCATGTTGGTGGCGATGGTGACGACGCCGTAGCGGCCGGCCTGCGCGACGATATGGGCCTCATGCTCGTGGTAGCGGGCGTTGAGCACCTCGTGCTTCACGCCCTCGCGATTGAGATATTCGGAGAGCAATTCCGACTTCTCGATCGAGACGGTGCCGACCAGGACGGGCTGGCCGATCAGCTGCTTCTCCTTGATCGACTTGCTGATCGCGCCGAACTTGTCGGCCTGGTTCTTGTAGAATTCGTCATCCTCGTCGGTCCGGCAGACGGGCAAGTTGGTCGGGATGGTGACCACGTTCATCTTGTAGATATCGTAGAATTCGGCGGCCTCGGTCGCGGCGGTGCCAGTCATCCCGGAGAGCTTGGGATAGAGGCGGAAATAATTCTGGAAGGTGATCGAGGCCAAGGTCTGGTTCTCGGGCTCGATGTCGACCGCCTCCTTCGCTTCCACCGCCTGGTGGAGGCCGTCGGACCAGCGCCGCCCCTCCATCATCCGGCCGGTGAACTCGTCGATGATGATCACCTTGCCCTGCTTGACGATATAGTCGGTGTCCCGCTTGAAGATGACGTTCGCCCGCAGCGCCTGGGTGAGGTGGTGGACGACGAGGGTGTTCTCGTAATCGTAGAGGTTCGAGCCGACGAGCAGGCCGGCATCCTCGAGCAGCCGCTCCATCTTCTCGGTGCCGTCCTCGGTGAGGACCACCGTCTTCATCTTCTCGTCGACGTCGTAATCGACCGGATCGAGCCCTTTGACGATCGCGTCGACCGACATGTAGAGCTCGGACCGGTCGTCGGTCGGGCCGGAGATGATCAACGGCGTGCGCGCCTCGTCGATCAGGATCGAATCGACCTCGTCGACGATGCCGAAATTGAACGGCCGCTGGACCATCGCCTGGCGGTCATATTTCATATTGTCGCGCAGATAGTCGAAGCCGAACTCGTTGTTGGTGCCGTAGGTAATGTCGGCCGCGTAGGCGGCGCGGCGCTGCTGGTCGGTGAGGTTGGGCACGATCACGCCGACGCTCATGCCGAGGAAGCGGTAGATCTGGCCCATCCAATCGGCGTCGCGGCGGGCGAGATAGTCGTTGACCGTGACGACGTGGACGCCGTTGCCTTCGAGCGCGTTCAGATAGGTGGCGAGCGTCGCCACCAGCGTCTTGCCCTCGCCGGTCCGCATCTCGGCGATCTCGCCGCGGTGGAGGACGATGCCGCCGATCATCTGCACGTCGTAATGACGCTGGCCGAGGGTCCGCACGGACGCCTCGCGGACCGTCGCGAAGGCCTCGGGAATCAGATCGTCGAGCGCTTCGCCTTCATCGAGACGCTGGCGGAGGCGCGCGGTCTGAGCGCGGAGCTCCTCGTCGCTCATCGCCGAGATGGCCGCTTCGTGGCTGTTGATCCGGTCGACATATTTGCCGAGCGAGCGGACGTAGCGATCGTTCGACGATCCGAAAATGGCTTTGGCAACTCCGCCAAACATGGGCGTTCCTAATCCTCAGAATGCGAAGGCTGCAGCTGGAGCGGCCGACGCCGCCGCCCGCGCAGCGAATGACGCGGGCGATGTAGGGTCGGCCCTTATCCAAGTCAATTGACGCGCAGGGGCGCAGGGCCCTAGCGGGGCCCCATGACAGGGACCTTCACCGGCGGCTGCGCGTGCGGCGCCGTCCGCTACGCGCTGGCGAGCGCGCCCTTCGACGCGGGCTGGTGCCACTGCCGCATTTGCCAGCTCAATTCCGGAGCGCCGGCGATGGTCTTCGCAAGCGTGCCCGCGGGCGACCTCGTCTTCACCGCCGGCGGCGACAAGGTCCGTTCCTTCAGGTCGAGCAGCTTCGGCCGCCGCCTGTTCTGCGGCGAATGCGGCACGCCGATCGCGATGGAGGTGGTCCATCAGCCGGAGACGACCGATTTCAGCGTCAGCACCCTCGACGAGCCGGAGCGGGTCGCGCCCGGCTTCCACATCTTCCACGCGAGCAGGATCGCCTGGTTCGAGACCGAGGACGATTTGCCGCGCCACGAGCGATTCCGGCCGGACACGCGGGGCCTCGAAGGGACGGAGCCCCCCGCCTAGAGCTGCGCTTCCAGCCAGCTCTGCAGCTGGCTCTTGGGTGCGGCGCCGACCTTGGTGGCGGCGGCGGCGCCGTTCTTGAACAGGATCATGGTGGGGATGCCGCGCACGCCATATTCGACCGGCGTGTCGGGATTCTCGTCGATGTTGAGCTTGACCACGCTGACCTTCGCGCCGAGCTCGTCGCTAATCTCCTCGAGCGCGGGCGCGATCATCTTGCAGGGCCCGCACCATTCCGCCCAGAAATCGACCAATACGGGCTGGGAGGAGTCAAGCACCTCCTGCTGGAAGGACGCATCGGTGACGGGCTTGGTGGGCATGGGATTCTCCTGAGGATCGGACCATCATGTAGGGAGACCCGGCGGCGCGCTCAAGCGCCGGCGAAAGCCGGCGCATGGCGCGCGAGCAGCTCGGCGGGCAGCGCGTGGAGGATCGGCGCATTGGTATAGAGCAAGATCCCCTCGATCCGCCCGCCCGGGAAGATCACCCGCAGGGCTTCGGCATAAGCCGCCATCTGGCGCAAGTGCGGCGCGGGGATCTCGTCCAGCGTGAGAGGGGCGCGGCGGCCGGTCTTGAAGTCGGCGAAGACGATCCGCTCGTCGGTGACCAGCAGCCGGTCGACGGTGCCCGACACAACCCCTTCCCCCACCAATGCCGCGATCGGCGCTTCGGCGAGGGCGGCCGGGCCGAACAGCTCGGCATGAAGCGGATCGGCGATGATGCGGCAGGCGTCCTCGGTGAGGCGGCGGCGCAGCGCCGCGTCGGCGATTCCGGCGGAGCGCTCGAGCCAGCGGTCGGCGCGCTCCGCCCGCTCGCCTTCGGCAATTGCCGGCAGCCGCTCGAACAGGGAATGAAGCAGCCGGCCGCGCCGCGCCGCCTCGCGCAGCGCCGGCGAAGGGGGCGGATCGGCGAAATCGTCCTCGCCCAGCGAGGATGGGGCGAGCGGGCGCGGCGGCCGCGCCTCTAGCGGCGCCGGCGCGCTCAGCCAGGCCGGAAGAACCAGCGCCTTTTCAACGGGTTTGGCGGCGGCTTTGACCTGTAGCGCGGCGTCGCCGAAATGGCGGGCGCGGCCCCAGTCGGGATCGTCCGCCCAGTCCGCGCCGAGGCCGGCCAAAGCGGCGTCGACGGCGCTGTACCAGCTTGCCGGCGGAGGCCCTTTCCGGTCGGCGGGGCCGAGCGCGCCGCCGATGTAGAGCCGCTCCTCGGCGCGGGTCAAAGCGACGTAGAGGAGCCGCCAATGCTCTTGGCGTTCGAGAGCGTCCTTGGCGATGATCTGGGATTTGAGCGGCTCGGCCAGCTCGTCCTTGCGCGGGCGGAAGATGGGGATCGGAGGGTCGCCGCCGGGGAGCTGGAAGCTGGCGAAGCTGCCGCGCAGGCCGCCACCCTTGCGATCCGGGTCGGCGCAGGCGTCGGCGAGGATAAGGACCGGGGATTGCAGCCCTTTCGAGCCGTGGACGGTCATCACCCGGACCGCGTCGAGCGGGGCGGCGGGATCGCGCACGATCTCGACGTCGCCGCGCGCGAACCAGTCGAGGAAAGGCTGCAACGAGGGCGCCGAGGCGGCCTCGAACTCGAGCGCCGCGGCGAGCAATTCCTCGATCGGGTCGCGCGCCTCTTCGCCAAGCCTTTCCAGCAGCTTGCGGCGCGCTCTTAAAGGGCCGGACAGCAAGGTCTCGAGGAAATTATGGGGGGTGGCATAGTCGGCCATGGCGAGGATCGACTGGAGGCCTTCGAGCGTCTCGGGAAGCCGCGCCGACAGCGTCGGCGGAAGTGCGCCGGTCTTGCCCGAAAGGTGGCGGATATGCGGCCAAAGACGCCCCTTCCGGGCAAAAGCGGCCTCGAAAAGCTGCTCCTGGCTCCACCCGAACAGAGGCGAGACGAGCAGCGAAGCGAGGTTGAGATCGTCCAGCGGCTGGACGGCGAAGCGGACGGCGGCGAGCAGGTCCTGGACGGCGAGCGGGGCGGTGAGGAGCAGGCGGTCGACGCCCGCGACCGGCACGCCCTCGGCATGGAGGCGCGCGACGATGAGCGAGGCGAGCGTGGAGCGGCGGCGGACGAGGATGAGGATATCCTCGGGACGGACGGCACGCCCCCTCCCCTCCAGCACGAACGGCTGGTCGAGCCAGCGGCGGACCTGCTTGGCGAGCTTGCCGGCGTAGCGGCGGACGGCGTCGCTGACCCAGCCCTCCTCGCCGGCCTCGTCTTCCGCCAGGGCCAGCTCCTCGCTGTACGGCTGCCACAGGGTGACGCTCCCGGGGCGCCGCTGGTGGACCGTCTCGTGGGGATTGGGGCGGCGCGGCAGGCCGAGCGCCTCGTGGCCGAGATCGGCGATGACCCGGTCGACCAGCGCCAGGATCGGCGGCGAGGAGCGGTAGCTCTTGTCCATCGAGAGATCGAGGAAGGCGCGGCCGATCGCGTCCGCCTCGCGGGCGAACCAGGCGCGGGCGGTGTTGAACGAGTCCGGATCGGTGCCCTGGAAGCCGAATATCGCCTGCTTGTAGTCGCCGACGGTGAAGATGGTGCGGTGGCGCTGCGACGCGCCCTCCCCGGCGAAATATTCGAGGACGAGGGCGCGCACGATGTTCCATTGCCGCTCGTTGGTGTCCTGGGCCTCGTCGACGAGGATATGGTCGGTCGCCTGGTCGAGCTTGTAGCGCACCCATTCGCCCATGCCGGGGGTGAGCAGGAGCTGCTCGGCCCAGCGGATCAAATCGTCGAAGTCGACCACCCCGGCGGAGCGCTTGGCGGCGGCATAAGCGAGGCCGAAGCCCTGGCCGGCGCGCAGCCCCGCGGCGAGGGCGGCGACGAGCAGAGCGGTCTTGCGCATCTGGAGCAGGCGCGAGCAGCATTCGACGAGGGCCGTGGCGTGACTCTCATAGTCCGGGTCGGCCTTGAGGAGGCCGGTGGTGACGGCGCGCGCGTCCCCGTCCTTCTTGAGGACGATGCCGGCAAGGGCGTCGAGCGCCGCGCCGCGCTGGGCGCCATCGCCGGCCGTCCATGCCGCGATGATTTCACAGCAGGAGAGGCCGGTGGAGGTGCCCCAGGCGCGGTTGGCGGCGGCGATCTTTTCCAGGGTGGCGAGATCGAAAGCCTGGTCGCCGCATTCCGCCGCAATCGCCTCCTCGATGTCGCCGGCGGGGATGCCGAAGGCGCGGCGAAGGCGCGCCTCGATCCCCTCGCGCGGCCCGAGCGCCTCCATCGCGGCGGGCGCGCGGGCGCAGGCCATCAGCATGGCCTCGGCGCCGCCCTCGCCCAGCCTGTGGCTGAGCGCCTGGATGTCGCGGATCAGCGGCAGATCCCCGCCGCTCTCGGCGCGGACCAGCAGGTCGGCGAGCGTCGCCCGCGCCAGCAACTGCTCCTCGCGCCCCTCGAGCGGACGGAAGCCGGGGACCAGCCCCGCCTCGGCCGGGAAGGCGGCGAGCAGGCCCTGGGCGAAGGCGTGGATGGTCTGGACGCGGAGGCCCCCGCCGGCGGCGTCGAGCACCCGGGCGAACAAGGTGCGCGCCTTCTCCCTTGTCTCCGGATCGGGGCTCTCGCCGAGCGCGACCAGCTCCGCCCCCAGGTCCGCGTCCTTCAGCCGCACCCAATAAGCGAGCCGCGCATGGATCCGCCCCGCCATCTCGGCGGCGCCGGCCTTGGTGAAAGTGAGGCACAGGATCGACGCCGGATCGACGCCCGACAGCAGCAGCCGCAGCACTCGCGCGGTGAGCACATGCGTCTTGCCCGTGCCGGCGGAAGCGGAAAGCGCCGCATGGTCGCGCGGATGCGAAGCGGCAAGCTGCTCATCTTCGAGATGGGCAAGAGGGCGGAGGCGGCGAGGCATTTGGCCGGATGTAACACAGGCGGCCGTGAACTTAAGCGGCTTGATCGCAACGCCGTTGATGGAGCTGCTCCCCAGCCGCCCTGCGAGGCGTGGCTGTTCCGGGGATTTATGACGCAAGCACCGCTACATGCCGAATGCATCCATCACATCACCGGCAGCCTCGGCTATGGCGGTCGCCGCGGCATTGGTCGCGATGCGGGCCTCGAGCTCGTCCATCGCGCGCCCCAAAGTCGCGATTTGCTCCGGACTGGGGAAATTCATCGATTGCGACGCTCTCAGGTCCTCGATTTCCCTGTTCAGGTCGGTGATCGTCCGCCTTATGGCGCCCCTTTGGTTCTGCAGCTCTTCTTCATCTTCACCGGGCATGCCGAACCTGGAGCTGATCTCATTGGCCGCGCGCTCGAGCGCCCTGACCTGGCGTTCTCGAGCATCGATCGCCTCACGGCGTGCGCGCTCCTCCGGCGATTCGTTCTGCGAGGCATCCCCCGACGCAGCCGGGGCAGCTGCTGTCTTGCTGGCAGGCGAATCCGGCGTGTGACCGCCCGGCCGAGGCCGTCCAGGATTGCCGTGGCGGCCGGCGTTGTTCTGCGTCGTCATGTCCCGTCTCCCGTCGGATGATTAGTTGCCTGGCCCAGCGTTGCCGCCCGCGGCTGGCGCCGGACCTCCGGCATCGGCAGCCGCTTTCACATCATTGTTCATCTGATCCACAACTTGTTGAGTAAGGCCGATCAGGAACTTGGCGTCATTCAAGACGGAGCCCTTGCTTGCCAGCGGCTTGAGTGCCTTCAGAAGAGCATCATATTGCTTGGCATCCGGCTTCACGGCAGACGCCGCGGAGTTTCCGGGTGGTACGCTGATCAGCCCTGCCAACCCAGGACCGGATCCGGGCTTTGTCGCTTCGTCGAACAAGCGAAGGGCCTCCTCGCTTTTTGCGGATCGCCAGTCCATCCGCTGCTTCGCGCCTCGAAACGCGGATACCTGCGCTTCCTGGCGCTCAAGGGCCATGTTTCGATGGCCCTCGTCGATTTCCCGGTTCTGCCGCGCAGCAAAAGCAAGCATCTCCGTCCGGAGACCCTGCGTCATGTTCATCGTTGCCGCGGCAGTCGGGCGGACAGCATCGGACGCGCAGGCGGGCAGGGAAAGGCAGAGGCAAAGAGCGATCAGTTTCATTCAATCCTCCAGTATGGCTGTGCCAATGCCGAGGCGACCTAGCAGTCCGGCGATCAGCTCGGGCTTGATCCCGCCGCTGCCGGCGGCGCTGAGCTGGGCGACGGCAGGCTGGATCAACGCCTGCCAGTTGGCCGCCGTCTTCTCCGCCATGCGTATCCGGAACTCGCGATTCACGTAGGTCTTCCGCTGCTCCAGCAGATTGTATGGAATTCGCCCTTCCGACCAACTCAGCGAATATCGGTTCAGCGCCGACGTTGCCAAATTGCGCTCCCGACCCTGCATCGCGACGATTCCGCGAGGTTCGCGCAGCAAGCCGCGGCCGTAAGCGTAGACGAGCGTCTCGGAAAGGAACGCCGCCTCGGTGAGCAGTGTCAGTTCCTGCGCTTCCAGTATCTTGAGCGTTTCGATCGCGCGCTGCTGCTCGAGGGCGGCCATGTCGGCCTTCTGGCGCTCTGCCGTGATCGCGAGCAACAGCGCGCTCACGCGCTGGCCGGGATCGCCGAGGCGAATGGCGTTCTCGACGCTCTCGAGCGCGGATACGGCTCCCAACACAGCCTCGATCTTCGCGGTTCTTGCACTCGTTTCGTCGGCCGCGCCGGCTTCGACCGCAGGCTGGGTGGCGCCAGCCGTCGCGGCGGCAGCTTGCAGCTCCACCTTCAGCAAATCTTCGAGCAGCTCGCCCAGGCCCTCAGCGCCGACAAGCTTTGCAGCGGCCGGTGCATTTCCCAGAGCCTCCTTGAGCTCTTTCACTTTGGCCTGGAGTTGCCAATCGGGGGCCCCTCGCTTCTTCACCTGTTCCTGGAGCCCCTTGATCGCTACCTCGACGGCCGCCGCGCGCGTCTTTGCCGCGGCACGAGCTTCGCGAGCGCTCCGCGCCTGATTCTCGAGCTGAACGAGAAGCGGCCAACCTCTCGCAGGTGCAGTCTTTCCGCTATTCTCATCGATCCGAACGCGCTCACCAGAAGCCATCGGCGTGAGCTGGCGATACAATATGCCGCCGGGCCGCAAGGCGGCTCGATTGATCTCCAGCGCTGCGCAGCTGTCCCTCAACGCATTCAATTCCGGCACGGGGTATCCTGGAAAGGCAGCCAAGCCGAGCGTCGCGTCGAGCGGCGTTGCATATTTGAGCAGGTCCTCGCACGCGAGCTTCACCTTCGGCTGAGCAGGACCCTCCGCTTCCTCTGCCTCGGTCTTTTGGCCCTTGGGCGGCTTGCGTCTCGTTGCCGGCGGCGCGCCGGCCGACGCATCCCCCTGAGCTTCCTTTGCCTTCGCCTGAAGCTCGACATACCATTTGGTGCGCTTTTCGAGGAAGGCCTTGAGACTCTGCGCCACGGCGTCCTCGTCGGAAGCGATGCTGCCAAAGAGTCCGCGGAGATTATCCGGCAGCTCCGCCCAGAGCTCAAGGTTGAGCCGGCCAAGGCGGTCGGCGCAAACGGTGTGCATCTCCTGCCCCTGGTCGTTCCGGACCCTCAGCCGCGGGTCCTGCGACCATCGCTCCTGCGCAACGCTCAGTGTTGCGTCTTCCGGACACTCACCGATGAGCTCGTGCAGCCGCTCGAGGCTGCGTCTGCAAAGGACTTGCGGCCCGCGCGTCGGAACCGGACGGACGCTCGATTCGGGGATGCACCGCAGCAATGGCCTAACTGTGGGACCGGGATAACCTTGGAGCGGCTCGGCGGATCCCCCCTCGAGTTGAAACGCGTCCAGGTCGGTCGGGTTGATTGCACTGGTAAGATGGCGATCGCGATCAGCGACCAAGATTTGGGTCCTGACGTCGTCGCCTTCCGTTTGGAGCGCGGCGAATGCCACCCTCAGGTCCTTGAAATAGGTTTCGTTGGCGATCTTGCCGTAGGCTTCCTTGACGGCCGCCGTCTGCGTTTCGACCGCGGGATCGTGGAGATATGGTGTGGCACAACCGCCGGTTATCGCGGCTCCGCCCAGCAGCATTGCGATCGCGATCGCCTGTCTTTCAGGCAGTCGGGGGCAAGTGCCACGGTTGAGATCACCCCGCATATCCATGCCGCCGCTCCTTCTTTGCGACGACTCTAGCCAGGGCGCGTCGGATCAAGCGTGACGGCCATCACGCCCGAAATATCGCTCTGATCCTTTGGTCGAGGGCTTCGCAGATCAGGCAGGCCGCGGTGGCCCTCCCCTTCGCGCTGGCGGCCTAGATATTGGCTGCGGCGATCATCGCCGGCTGCGCCGAGTCTCAGCGCTGCCCGACTTCAGGCGGGCGAGAGGATGAAGGCGGCGGGGCTCGTCACGCGCTTGCGGCGAATGCCGAGCCCGTCATCCTCATCCACCTCCGCCCAACCCGTTCCTACTTCCCGCGTGCGGTGCCCGTCTGGCTGCTCAGGGCGGCGATTTGCTGGCATTCCTGGGCGGTCCTCGGCCTGTCGCCGCGGCGGGGATAGGCGACCTGGACCGAGCAGATGTCGGCTTGGCTCAGCTGGCCGCTCCACCGGCGCGGATTGCAATAGTTCATCACCGACTGCGAGTCGTAATAGGTCATCTTTTGGTCGGTGGCCTCGCCGGAGACGACCTTGCCCGCGCATTGGGGCGCGTTGACGCTGACATGGTCGTGGGAGAAGCCAAGGGCATGGCCGAGCTCGTGGACCGCCTCGCCATAGAGGCAGCCCATCTGTCCAACGGAGCCGCGGTCACCGCAGATAGGATCGTTAAACCGATATTCCGCCTTGAGCCGGATTTGCCCGCCCGCGGCGAGCTTGTTGCCGAGATGGTCGGTGGCGGCGAAAGCGCCCAAATCGGTGAGGAAAAAGATCGGGATGGTGGCGACCGGCGGCGGCGCGTTGCCCGGAGGCGGGGCGGTGCAGCTCGCCAGCACGTAGAAGATCGCCCCCGAATTCTGCATCCACGTCTGCGCGGCCTTCCGGACCTGGCCGATCGCCGCCGCATCTTCCGGCCCGGCCTCGGGGAAGCAGAGGGCGACGGGCCCGGCCCAACGGTCCGCCTTCTCGGGAGGGGGAGCGCAGCCATGGACCGCAAGCAGCGTCGCCAGCGACAGGCACAAAGCGGCGCCGGCCAGCCGCATGGTCCCGCCCTCCCCGCTCGTCGGCCGGGGCTCTTCGGGATCAAGGCTGCTATCGCCGATCATCACGCCACCCAGCGGGTGGTGGTGAGCTTCAGCTCATAATCGAGAGCGACGGCGCGGGCCGGGGCGGAGTCGGCGCCGCCGTCGAAACGCTCGGTCGACGAGGCGAGGACGATGCCGCCCTGGCTGCGGCCGACCAGGTTCGTAATATCGTCGCCGAACGAGAAACGGTGGGCGACCCGCTCGTGATGCATGGAATGGTGGCCGCCGCCGCTCAAATGCAGGAGCGCGGTCGAGGCGGTGATCGGGACGGGACGGAGCGTTCCGGCGTCCGCCGTCTTCGCGTCGACCTTGACGACCTTGCCCGCCAGGTTCGCGCTGTCATAGGCGATTGTCCCCGTGCCCTCGATCTTCATCATGCCCTCGCTGTCGGCGCGCATCATCGCCAGCGCCTCGGCCGGAAGCCGGGCCTCGAGATCGGGACTGTTCCGGCGCCGCTTCCCCGCGCCCCTGAAGCTCCGCTCGGCCACCGTCTCGCGCCGCGTCATGCCCGGCGGGGGCGTGTCGGGAACGTTGAAGAGCTGGCGGGGATAGAGGGCGTCATATTCATAGGAGAGGCTTGCCGGATCGACGACGCTGGCGACCGTCCCCGTGTGCATCCGGCCGTCGCCCGAGAAAAATCCCTGGAGGGTCGTGTTGCGCCAGGCCGGCGGCCCCGGCACGTTCGGGTGGCGAGCCTGCCAGGTCATCCACACCCGGTCGACGTTGCAATGGTGGAGGTAGAAGATGGGATCGAGCGGAGCCCGGTCGAGATCGGTCATATCCCCGCCGATCGCGTTGTGGACCAAATTGTGGCCAAAGGCTTCGGGCCGGCCCGCCGCCCCGGCAGTGCCCACGAACATGTCGAAAGTATCGCGGAGAAGGTCAGCGGACCGAGTATCCCGCCACCGCTGCTGCGCGAGATTGACCGTCGAAGCCGCCCGGCCGGGATAGAAGAGCGGATAATTGGGATCGTAGAAATTCTTCGGCAAGAATCCGTTCTCCTGATAGTCCCAATAAGGCAAAGCGAATTCGCTATGGCCGGTAAGCCTGGCAATGATCGCCTCGAAGCACAGAAGATCGATGCGGTGCCAGGGGAAGAACAGCCAGGAGCCATGCTTGCCGTAGGAAGAATGCAGATTTCCCTGCTTCCGGAGCGACCAATCGTCCGGGCGGCTGCGCATGATGCCGATAGCCTGGATATAGGCGGCGAGATCGTCGTTGCGTCCGGTCAATGAAAAAATATTTCGCCGCACCCGCCGCGGGCTGGCCAATGCCGGCAAGGGAAGATTGGCGATGCCGAGAGCGACGCTCATCCGCATCAGTGCACGTCTTGATAAAAGCATCGGTCCCGCCCCCCGAGAAACGCGTCTAGACGACCATAACAGGCTTCAGCCCCGACTCAATCTGACATATTTCCCGGCGGGCCGCGAAATGATCGGAATTGAGGGTAAACTACAGGTGCAGCCGGACGACTGACCAGAACTTAGCGTAGCGACACCTTCCGTTAACCCTGCGCCGTAACCACAGTACAAGCTTCGCGCGCGTAAGACGCGCGCATGCGCAGGCTTATTCCGGCAGCCGAGATTCATGTCCGGCCCTCCCGTTCCTTCGCCGCCCTGTTCGGGCTCGGCGAGGCCGGGACGGCGTGGCTGGCGGAGGCGCGCAAGGCGCAGATCCGCCAGGCGGGGGCGGCGCTGCCGTTCGCGCTCGCCGCGCAGATCCTGGCCGCGGCGGTCATCGCCGGCCTCGCCCTCAGCTTGGGACGCGGCCTCATCCCGTTCGCGATTCCGGCCGCCGCGGGCCTCACGATCGGGCTCGCTTTCTGGCTGTTCCTCGCCGCGCGGGGCCCACGCAAGCTGCCGCTCCACGCCCAGGTGGGCGGCGCGCTCGCCTTCGCCGCCGCCTTGGGCGCGGCGCAGGCTTTGCTGCTTGGCGAAGCCGCGCGCCTTCCGCAGGGCCCGGCGGCAATCGCCTGCATCGCCGCCGCCGCGATCGCGCTCCTCATCGGCGCTCTCGCCTTGCTGCCGGTGCGCATCGCCGCATTGGCCTTCGCGGCGGCGGCCGCGGCCATGCTCGCTCCCTTCGCCGGAGCGGCTCCAGCGGCGGCGGTGGGGGCTTTGTTCCTCGCCTGCCTCGCCGCCCTGCTCTACCGCCTCGCCGGCTTCGACCTCAAGGAGATGGCGGCGCGGGCGCGGGCCGAACGCGAAAGCGTGCTCGCCCGGCGGCTGGTGCGCGAATATGAAAATCACGGCACCGGCTGGTTCTGGGAGACCGACCGCCGCGGTTCCCTCACTTATGTCTCGGACAAAGTGGCGAAGGAGCTCGGCGCCGCGCGCGAGGAGGTGATCGGCTGCCTGCTCACCGACATTTTCGACGTCGACAGCGCGCCCGCCGACACCGAGCGCAGCCTCGCCTTCCACCTGTCGTCGCGCACGTCCTTCTCCGAATATTCGGTGCAGGCGGCGGGCGGCGCCAAGGACCGCTGGTGGTCGATCTCGGGACGCCCGATCGTCGACCAGATCGGCCAGTTCCGCGGCTTCATCGGCACCGGCAGCGATTTGACCGCCAAGCGCCGCTCGGAAGCGGAGATCACCAAGCTCGCCTTGTTCGACAGCCTGACCGGCCTCGCCAACCGCCAGCGCATGCGCCTGTCGCTCGATCAGGCGCTCACCCAGCAGACCGGCGGCTACCGCCCGACCTCGCTGTTCCTCCTGGACCTCGACCGGTTCAAGGCGGTCAACGACACGCTCGGCCACCAGGTCGGCGACGAGCTGCTGAAGCAGGTCGCGCAGCGGCTGCAGCGCAGCATCGGCGACGCCGGGCTGGTCGGGCGGCTCGGCGGCGACGAGTTCAAGGTCGTGCTGGCCGGCGAGAACGACCGCGAGCGGCTGGCCAAGCTCGCCAAGGCGGTGATCTCCTCGCTCTCCCAGCCTTATGCGATCAACGGCGCTTCCATCTCGATCGGCTCCTCGCTCGGCATCGCGGTCGCGCCGGATGACGGCGAGACTTCGGAGACTTTGGTCCGCAACGCCGATCTCGCCCTCTACGCGGCGAAGGCGGACGGCCGCGGCGTCCATCGCTTCTACCGGGAGGAGATGCTGGTCGGGGCGCAGACCCGCAAGATGCTGGAGGACGACCTCCGCCGCGCGCTGGCCCAGGGCCAGTTCCACCTCGTCTACCAGCCGGTGGTCAGCACCGCGGGCGCCAAGATCGTCGGCTTCGAGGCTTTGATTCGCTGGAACCACCCGACCCGCGGCCCGGTCTCGCCGACCGAGTTCATCCCGATCGCCGAGGAATGCGGCCTCATCGAGCAGATCGGCGAATGGGTGATGCGGACCGCCTGCGCCGCGGCCGCCTCGTGGCCCGACTGGGTCCGCATCGGAGTCAATGTCTCCCCGATCCAGTTCGCCAATCCGGCGCTGCCCCAGCTGGTGATGAACACGCTCGCCCGTTCGGGGCTGCCCGCGCACCGCCTCGAGCTGGAGATCACCGAAGGCGTGTTCGTCGACGAGAGCGCCTCGACCGACCAGATGTTCGCCAACCTAAAGGCGATCGGCGTCCGGCTCGCGCTGGACGATTTCGGCACCGGCTATTCCTCATTGGGCTATTTGCGCAAGGCGCCGTTCGACAAGATCAAGATCGACCAAAGCTTCGTGCGCGGCGCCGCCATCGCCGGCAGCCGCAACGCCGCGATCATCAAGGCGATCGTCACTTTGGCCAACACCCTCGGCATGGAGACGACCGCGGAAGGCGTCGAGGTCCAGGACGAGATCGCGCTGATCCGCGAGCTCGGCTGCTCTCACATCCAGGGCTATGTCTACGGCCGGCCGATGGTCGCCGAGGACGCCGCCCGGCTGCTCGAAGGCGAGGGCGGCACGGCGAGCCCGTCGGGGCACAAGGTGAGCCGGGCGCCGCGGACCAAGATGCTGCGCTCGGCGATCCTCGAGATCGACGGCAGGCAGCATCCGGTGCGGATCCGCAACGTCTCCGGGTCGGGCGCGATGATCGACGGGCTCGACAATGGCGAGGTCGGCGCCGAGGTGCTGATCGAATTGATGGACGACCAGATGTTCCGCGCGCATCTGCGCTGGCTCAGCGACGGCAAGACCGGCCTCGAATTCGCCGAGCCGTTCAACCTCGACCGGCTGAGCGAGCCGGCCCGGCCCCTGTCGATCCGCCGCCGCGCCTGACCGCGGCGCGATCCGCCGGTCGCGCGCACCGCCTAGAAGATGAGCGCCCCGGCGACGAACGCGATCGCGGCGATCACCCAGTCGCGGGTCTGCAGGTTTTTCACGAAATCCATCTTCCGCTCCTCTTGCTGTATTAGTCACATAATACAGCTGGCGGAAGCTTTCAAGAGCCCCTCCCCTCCCGCCGCAGACGGGAGGGGAGCTTGGCGAATCACGGGTACCAGGGCGCAGCGACCATATCGCCGGTGGCTCCAAAGATGATCTGCGCATCGACCTCCCCGCCCGCATACATCGGGGCGACGCCGTTGGTCATCACATTGCCCCGCGCCGAAAGATAGGTGTCGAGATCGGCGCTGGCGGTGCCGCCCATATATTCCCCGTCCGGCGATCCCGCGTAGCCCGGGAAGTAATAATGGGCGTCGAACGAGATCTGGTCGAGATAGACGGCGTTGTACTGCGCACCGGTCGCATCGAAGACGTTGTCGTCGATCTCGAGGCCGAAGGTGGCGAAGTCCACCCCGGTGCCGCCGACCATGGCGTATAGGGCCGCCCACGCAGTGGAGCCCATCTCATCGACGACATTGTCATGGATGATCGCCTCGACGGTCGCCGTGTCGGTCGCGTCGCCGCCGTTCGAGTGCAGACCAATTCCGGCAAAGCCGGCGATGTCGTGAATGTCGTTGTCTGCGATGATCAGATAATAGCTGGCGTCGCCGGCGCCATCTTCCTTCTCCAACCCGGCGAAGATGCCCAGGCCGCCGCTCGAACCCTGCGACGTCGCGACTCCGTCGTCGACGCCTATCGTGTTGCCGCTGATATAGCCGCGCACGATGCCCGCCTGCTGGGTGTAGTTGGCGCTGATCGCACTGACCTTCGCGCCGGTGAACAGATTGTCCTCAACCCTGTAGTCCACCGCGATGTTGGTGCCGGTGCCGCCTCCGCTGAGGTTGATACCACCGCCGACGCTGCTCGCCTGCCCGTTGATGAAGTTGTTGTTGCTGATGACGATGTTCTGGGAGGAGTTGCCGAACGCGCTGGTTTGCAACAGGTCGCCGCGCGCGCCCTGGAATTCGACGCCGTTGACGAGCAGGGTCAGCGAAGCGCTGCCGCTGGTGGTGATGCTAACGCCGTCGTCGCCCGTGACATTGTTGGTGCTGCCGATGATCGCCTGATTGCTCCCGCTGTCGGCGATGGTCAGGTTGAGGCTGCCGGCGCTATTCGAGATGCTGACATTGTCGCCGCTCGATCCGCCGATCGCGTTGCCGAGCAGCGAAGCGGTGCCGATCAGCCCGTTGAAGACGATCCCGCCCTCGTTCACGTTGCTGCCGTTGCCGAAGTTCAACGTCGAATCGGTCAGCGTGAAGTTGGTCACGTTGGTGCCGACGATGCCGCCGTTCGCATTCGCCGAGATCGTCATATGAGCGAGCGAGACGTTCGACGTGTTGGCGATCCAGATGCCCGTCCCGTTCGTCGTCGAGCCGTCCGCGCCGGTCTTGGAGGTGATGGTGCCGCCCGAACCGGCCGCGCCGCCGAGACCGGTGATGGTGAAGCCGCCGCTTCCGGCATTGTCGAGGATGATCGCGTTGGCGGAGCCGGAGAAGGAGGTCACGCTCTCCAGCGTCACGCCGGCGCTCGATGCGTTGCGGATGATTACCGCCGAGCCGCTGGCGCTCGAGATGTTGTTGCTGAAGCCGCTGATCGCGACGGTGCCGCCATTCTCGACGAGCAGCCCGGTTCCGCTCGTCGTCGACACGTCGAAAAAGCCGCCCGTGACGTTGAAGCTGCCGGTGTTGCCCACGAAACTGACGCCGCCTGCCGAGGTGGTGTTGAACACCGCGCCGCCGCCCGCGAGCGTGAAGACGATTGAGGAGTTGGTGATGTCGATGCCGCCGCCGGATTGGGCGCCGGTGATGTCCATCCAGCCCTGGGCCGTGAACGTGCCGCCGACGCCGTTGAGATCGACCGCCCCGCCGGACGAGCCGAGCGACTGGGTGTAGTTGAGCGTGACGTTCAAGGTGCCGCCCTGGTCGATGTCGACGATCTGGCCGGTGCCGGTCTTGCCGACGTCGCTGACGGTGAGCGTCCCCACCGTGCCGCCGCTGTCGGCGATGCCGGCCCCCGAGGTGTTGCCGACGTCGATGTGCGCGACGTCGTTGCCTTGGGCGACGTTGATGCCGTCGCCGGCAGTAGCGACGATGGTCGGCCGGACGGCGCCCGAGGGCACGCCGGTCAGGACCTGGTCGTCGAGGAGGTTGATGCCGTCGGCCTCGGTATACGTGCCGAGGCCCGCCAGCAGATAGACGTTGGCGCCGACCTGCGGCCCGCCGACCGTGCCCTGCGCGGCGTTGAACGCGGCGATGGACGTGAACGGATTGGCCTGGGTGCCGACGTTGGTGCTGCCGACCGCGCTGTTGTCGATATACCAGTCGGTCTGCGGGCCCTCGTCCGCGCCGGTGACCGTGACGGTGAGCGTGGCCGAGTCCGAAGCGGTGCCGTCCGAGGCGGTGTAGGCGAAGACGTCGTCCACCGTATCGCCGGCATTGAGCGCCTGCGCCGCCGCGTTGGGCACGTAAGTGTAGCTGCCGTCGGCGGCGAGGGTCAGAGTGCCATAGGTGCCGACGTAGGTGCCCGGGTTGGTCACCGCCAGCGCCTCCCCGTCGACGTCGGTGTCGTTGGTGAGCACGTTGCCGGAGACGTTGGTGTCCTCATCCGTGGAGACGGTGTCGTCGTTCGCCACCGGCGCGTCATTCGCGCCGGAAACCGTGACGGTGAGCGTTGCCGTATCGGAGGCGGTGCCGTCCGAAGCGGTGTATGTGAAGACGTCCTGCGCCGTCTCGCCCGTGTCCAGCCCCTGCGCCGCCGCGTTGGGCGTGTAGGTGTAGCTGCCATTGGCCGCGAGGGTCAGCGTCCCATAGGCGCCGACATAGGTGCCCGGGTTCGTCACCGTCAGCGCCTCGCCGTCGACGTCGGTGTCGTTGGCGAGCACGTTGCCGGAGGCGCTGCCATCCTCGCTCGTGGAAGCGGTGTCGTCGTTCGCCACCGGAGCGTCATTCGCGCCGTTGACCGTGACGGTGAGCGTGGCCGTATCGGAGGCGGTGCCGTCCGAGGCGGTGTAGGTGAAGACGTCCTGCGCCGTCTCGCCCGTGTCCAGCCCCTGCGCCGCCGCGTTCGGCGCGTAGGTGTAGCTGCCGTCGGCCGCGAGGGTCAGCGTCCCATAGGCGCCGACATAGGTGCCCGGGTTCGCCACCGTCAGCGGCTCGCCGTCGACGTCGGTGTCGTTGGCGAGCACGTTGCCGGAGGCGCTGGCGTCCTCGGTTGTGGCGGCGGTGTCGTCGTTCGCCACCGGCGCGTCATTGGCGCCGTTGACCGTGACGGTGAGCGTTGCCGTATCGGAGGCGGTACCGTCCGAAGCGGTGTAGGTGAAGACGTCCTGCGCCGTCTCGCCGGTATCGAGCCCCTGGGCCGCCGCGTTGGGCGTGTAGGTGTAGCTGCCGTTGGCGGCGAGGGTCAGAGTGCCATAGCTGCCGGTGTAGGTGCCCGGGTTCGCCACCGTCAGCGGCTCGCCGTCGACGTCGGTGTCGTTGGCGAGCACGTTGCCGGAGACGCTGGCGTCCTCGGTCGTGGCGGCGGTGTCGTCGTTCGCCACCGGCGCATCATTCGCGCCGGTAACCGTTACGGTGAGCGTGGCCGAATCCGAAGCGGTGCCGTCGGAGGCGGTGTAGGAGAAGATGTCCTGCGCCGTCTCGCCCGTGTCCAGCCCCTGCGCCGCCGCGTTGGGCGTGTAGGTGTAGCTGCCGTTGGCGTTGAGCACGAGCGTGCCATAGGCGCCGACGTAGGTGCCCGGGTTCGCCACCGTCAGCGTCTCGCCATCGACGTCGGTGTCGTTGGCGAGCACGTTGCCGGAGACGCTGGCGTCTTCGGTCGTGGAGGCGGTGTCGTCATTGGCGACGGGGGCGTCGTTGTTGCCGGTGATGGTGAAGGTGATCGTGCCGGTGTCGCTGAGGCTGCCGTCGGAGACGGTGTAGCTGAAGCTGTCCTGGACGCTCTCGCCCGTGTCCAGCCCCTGGGTCGAGGCGAAGGGCGTGTAGGTATAGGTGCCGTTCGCGTTGAGCACGAAGGTCCCATAGGTGCCGTTGAACGTGCCCGGGGTGACGGTGAGCGTGTCGTGCTCGAAGTCGAAATCGTTGTCGGTGACCTTGGCCGACCCGCTGCTGTAGGTGCCGACATCCTCGTTGGTGAGGACGGAATCGTCGACTGCGAGCGGCGCGTTGTTGTGGCCGAGATCGATGACGACGTCGCTGAACTTCAGGCGCTCGACCTGGTGCAGCCGGTCGTTGCCGTCGATATGGCTGCCGCCGGTATGGCTGACGTAGAAATTCTCGCCGTTGCTGCTGAAGCTGTACTCGGTGACCGAGCCGGAATAGACCGCGGTGTCGGTGCCGCTGCCGCCATCGATGATATCGTCGCCCTGGCCGCCGACCAGAGTGTCGTCGCCCTCGTCGCCGTGGAGCTCGTCGTCGCCGGCGTTGCCCTCCATATAGTCGTTGCCGGCCTTGCCTTGGAGGAAGTCGTCGCCGTCGCCGCCGTACATATAATCGTCGAACTTGGTGCCTTTGAGATTGTCGTCGCCGCCGGTGCCATTGATGATCGTCACTTCAGTCCCCTCCCATCGGTTTGCGATGATCTGGAGACAAACACACAAGCACTTCCGATTAAATCACCCGGATTTTAGCTTGTGATGCAACCCCCCTGATCTTACCCGCTCAACAAAACCCAACGGCTCCGCCTGAAGTAGAGCCGGGGTGAGGCGGCCTGGTCTTAGCCCGGCGCGACTCACCCCTCGGTTTTGCTTTACCCGCCTAACGTGACTCGACCGGGACAGTCTGTCCAGCGCCAAAGTGTCTCCGGCGCGCGTTAACCATATTGCCGTTCCCGCTGGGGGACACATCCGCAGCCGGCTGGAACGGCGCGTCTAGAATATGATCGCGCCGGCGATGAAGGCGATGGCGGCGATCACCCAATCACGCGACTGTATGTTTCTGACGAAGTCCATCTCGGCCTCCCACTTGCTGTATTGCTCACATAATACACCTAGGCGGCCTATTCAAGACGCTATCGACGCTGGGCCCGCCCCGCCCTAAGGAACGCAGCGAACGCCTTGCCCGTGCTGGAGCGATATATGGCCCGCGAACCCTCTTATCCCAAAGACGCCCCGGTCGATCCGGCCGAACCCGGCGCGGCCGCCGCGCCCGAAGCGAAGCCGGGCGATTCGAGCCGCACCAAGCATCTCGTCACCGGCGCGGCGATCGGCATCGGCTCGGCGGCGATCGTCGCGGCCCTGCTCTACGCCAACCGCTCGAAGCGGGGCGACTGAGGCGGCGGGGACCGGCATGGCGGGTGAACCTCGCCTTTCAAACGAGTTCAGGCGGGGCTCAAGCGGCTCGGCCTAACCCTCTCCTTCGTAAGCGTAAGGAGAGTATCATGCGTAAGTTGATCCTGGCCCTGTCGGCCGCGACCCTCGCCGTTCCGGCGCTGCCGGCGCCGGCATTCGCCCGCGACACCGGCGTCCATCACAGCCGCGCCTGGCGCGCCCATGACGGCCGGACCTATTGCCGCAAGCCCAACGGCACCACCGGGCTGCTGGTCGGCGGCGCCGCCGGCGTGCTCGTCGGCCGCAAGATCGACAAGCATGGCGACCGGACCACCGGCACCGTGCTCGGCGCGGCGCTCGGCGCCCTGCTCGGCCGCCATGTCCAGCGCAACGTGGTGAGCCGTTGCCGCTAGGCGCCCGCGCGCCCGTCACTCACACCGACGCCGCGCCCCGGCCCCGCCGCCGGGGCGCCGGCATTTCCGGGCACCGTCATTGCCGGGAAGCCCGGTCTCTGCTAGCCTTGCCGCTTCGGGACGCCTCCAGCCACGGAGCGTGAAGATGGGCTTTTCTCGTACCTTTCGTTCGCTGCTGCTTGCCAGCTCCCTCGTCGTTCCGGCAGGCGCGCTCCTCGCCGCCGCCGGTGGCGGAGGCAGCTCCTCTTCCTCCTCGCCGAGCATGAGCGCGCCGCAATTCGATCCGGCGGCGGAATATCGCAGCGGCATTGCGGCGTTGCAGGCCCAGCGCTTCATGGAGGCGAGGCGCGCCTTCGCCCACGTCCTCGACGTCGCGCCGCGCGATGCCAACACCAACTATCTCGCCGGCCTCGCCGACGCCGGCCTCAACGACCTCAAGAACGCGCGCAAACATTATGAGAAGGCGGTCAAGGTCGACAAGGACATGGTTCTGGCGCATCGCGAGCTTGCGATCACCTATGCCAAGCTCGGCGAACGTCCCAAGGCCGAGGCGGAGCTCGCGACCCTCACCCAGCTCAACGCGGCATGCGCCGGAAGCTGCCCGAAATCGGCCGATCTCGGCGCGGCCATCGCCGCGGTGCAGACGGCGCTGGCATCGGCGCCGACCGCCCGGCTCGAGACGCAGCCAAGCCTGCTCTTCGCCAGCGCGGCCGCCGGCGACCACTTCTATCTCGAGGCGGTCGGGCTGATCAACGAAGGCCGCTACGAGGATGCGATCGCCTCGCTCCAGGCGGCGCGCACCGCGTTCGGCCTGCATCCCGACATCCTCACCTATCTCGGCTTCGCCAACCGCAAGCTGGGCCGGCTCGAGACGGCGGAGGCCTATTACCGCCAGGCGCTGGCCGCGGCGCCCGACCATAAGGGCGCGACCGAATATTATGGCGAGCTGATGGTCGAGCGCGGCGACCTTCAAGGCGCCGGAGCGATGCTGGCGAAGCTCGATGGGATCTGCACCTTCGGCTGCGCCGAGGCCGACGAGCTGCGCCGATGGATCGACGCCGGGCACTCGCCCGCCTCCTGACCGCGGCGGCGCTCGCCTTCCTCCTCGCAGCCGCGGCCGATGCGCCGGCCCCTCCGATCGGAGACGCGCGCTGGCTCGCCGCCGATGCCGTGTTCGCCGGGCTGACGCGGCAGCCGCGAGAATGTTTCATCCCGCCGCGCGATCCTGGAGAGCGCCGCGCCGCCGCGATCGGCCGGGCGGCGTTCCGGACGCCTTTGCTGCTCGGCGGCCAGGCGGCACGGGCCGGGCTGAGCTGCGCCAGCTGCCACCGCAACGGCCGGGGCAACCCGCATTTCCTGTTCCCCGGCCTGTCCGGCGCGCCCGGCACCGCCGACGTCACCTCGTCGCTGATGAGCAAGCATCGCGGCGACGGCACGGTCAATCCCAAGCCCATACCCGACCTGGCCAGGCCGCCCGCGGCGCGGATCGTCAGCCACGATCCCGGCAGCTTCGCCCTGGAGCGCTTCATCCATGGCCTGATCGTCGAGGAGTTTGACGGTCCCGAGCCCGCGCCGGCGGTGCTCGGCGGCCTGGCCGCTTATGTGCGCGCGATCAGGGCGGAGGGATGCGGCCGCGGCGATGCGCCGGTGACCCTCGCCGGCCGGCTCGAAGAGGTCGGCGCCGCGCTCGCTTTGGCGCGGGACGGCGATCCGGCGACGAGGCGGCTGCTGATCGCCGCGGCCCGCTCCGCGCTCGGCGCGATCGACGAACGGTTCCGGCTGCCCGGCCTGGAGCGGAGCCGCTCGCTGCTGCGCGCGGCGGACCGCGAGCTGCAGGCGGTCCGCTCGGGCTCGGCGGGCCTCGACGACTGGCTCGCGCGCTGGCCGGAGCGCGAGCGTCGGCTGCGGGCTGACGAGCCCAGATCCCTGTTCGCAAGGCCCGTGCTGCGCCGCTATCTCGACCGAGCGAGCCGCCGAAGCGTGGGACGAGGGGCGAACCGGCGATCCTAGTCGGTCCCGGTCTCCTGCGCCGGCCGCGCGAAGCCACGGTCCGCGGCGGCGGGATCGACGATCCGGGTCCGCTCCCCCCGCCGCCGCCACGCCGCAACGTCGGCGCCGGTTCCCGCCTCGCCGTCCGAGCAGCTCCCATCCCATAGGGCCAACTGGAGCGGCCGGTTGCCGAGCTGCTGGGCGCGAAGCCTGGCGAGACTCATCGCCACATGGCTGGCATCAGCGAATTGGCGGGGATCGCCGGAATAATGCCCTTCGGAGCCGAAGGTGCGGCTCGCCGCGGCGGCGGCGCAGGCCCGGTAGCGCGGCAGCCATGCCTCGCCGCCGGGAACCACCGATTGAGCGATGAAATCCTCCTCCGCGAAGGGGAGGATGAGATTGAGCTCGCCGCCGCGCGCGCACACGGCTTCGGCGACGAGGATGTCCGCGCCGCAGGCGAGGCTCCCATAAGCGAATCCCACATCCTCCTCGTCCAGGACGGCGGCGATGGCCGCGGCAAGCCTAGCCTCGACGCGCCGGTCGGCGGCGAACATGTGGCCGCAATAATGGATTGCCGTCAGCGGCCGGATCGGCCTGCTCCCGACCTCCGCTGAACCGGCGGGCACGTCAGCCGCCATCGGTTCCGCCCTCCCGGCCATACCATTCGTCGAGGCGCATCAATTGGTCATAGTCGCCATAAGGGGCATATTCGGGGTGGAGCCTGGCGGTGAAGGGCTCCGCGCCGGTCAGCCATTTTTCCGCCGCGGCGAGGAAATTGCGCGCGGCGACATTGGTGAAATCGGCCGGATCGAGGCCGGTCTTGCCGCCGACGGGGCTTGCGACAAAGCCAAGCTTTCCGGCCTTTTTCGCCAGCGACCAATATTCGAAGCAGGCCGGGACGCCGTCGATGCCGTCATATCCGCCGCGCTCGGCGATCAGGCCGAGCAGGCCGAGCTGCATCGAATAGCCTTCCGCGACCGCCTTGGGGCCGGGGGGCGTGCCGGTCTTATAGTCGACGATGACGAGACCGCCGTCGGCCTGGCGGTCGATGCGGTCGGCCATGCCCTGGAGCGTGACGCCGCCGATTTCGGTCTCGCCCCAGGCCTCGGCGCGCAAGGGGCGGCGGCCGGCCTCCCGGTTTTTCGCCACCTCCCCGGCGATCCAGTCGATCGCCTCGAGCAGCCGCGGCTGCCACAAAGCGCGCATCAGCGGGTGGGCGGAGGCGTCCTGAAGCAGCGCCTCGGCGCGCGGACGAAGCCGGGCGGGGTCGCAATCGTCCTCCTTCATCCACGCCTCGAGCACTTGGTGGACGGCGCTGCCCCGCCAGGCGGCGCTGGGATCGGCGTCGATCACGTCGAGCGCGGAGAGGCGGAGCATCTTGCGCGCATAGAAAGCGAAAGGGTCGGCCTTGAGGCGGTCGACCTCGGTGACCGAGATGGTGCGGGGCCGAAGCTCCCGGCCGGGCCGGGGCGCCGGCCGCGAGGCGGGACGATGCTCTGGCGGCCGGTCGAGCGCCCGCGCCCAGCGCCGGTGGTGCGGCGAACGGGTGAGACCGCCGGTCATCGCCTCCAGCCTCAGCCAGAAGCGCGAGGCGATGGCGGGGGCGCGGGCGTCGCGGCGGGCGCGGGTGACGAGCACCTGGCGGCCGCCGAGCGCGCCGGCGAAATCATGCGCGCTGAGGCCGATGCGGCGCTCGAGGCCGGGCAAACCGAGCTCGTGGCGAAGGCGCGGCGCAAGCCAGGGATCGGGGCTGGGGAGTTGCGGCCAGGTCCCTTCGTTGAGGCCGGCGAGGATGGTGAGGTCGGCCTGCTGGAGCCGGGCCTCGATCAGACCCCAGATGAAGATGCGCGGATGCTGGCCGTAGGGAGGGCGGACGTCGGCCCGCTCGATCAATTGCTCGAGCAAAGGCGGCAGGCTGGCGGGAGCGAGATTGCCGGGGCCTTCAGCCGAGGCCGGCTCGGCGACAGTGAACAATTCGGCCGCGGCGCGGCCGGCGGGGCCGGCCCAGACCTCCTCGCCGCTGATTCGCGACGCGGTCTCGCGCAGCATGCCGAGGAGGGCGGGAAGGCTTGCGCGCGATTTGCGGAAGGCGCGTTCGAGCGGCTCCAGCAGCGGCGCGGCGTCCCGCCACCATGGTTCCGCCCGCGCGCGCAGGTCGCGGTCGCGTCCGCTGCGGTCGGCGAGACAGGCCGAAATGCCGGCGAGCCCGGCGGGCGGACGCGGACCGCGCAAGGCGAGATCGAGGGCGCGGGCGCCTTCGAGCCATGCCAGCCTCCCCTCCCCCTTCATCACCAGCGGATGCTTGAGCAAGGCGAGCAACGGCACCGGCGCGAACTGCTCGGCGGCGGCGGTGGCGAGAGCGCGCAGCAGGGTGCCCGGCGCCGTCTGCGAGAGCGGCCGGCCGGCGCTGTCGTCGGCCTCGATCCCCCAGCGCCTGAGGTGGGCGGAAACTCGGCGGGCGAGGTCGCGGTCGGGCGTGATCAAAGCGGCGATCCTGCCCGGCTCCTCCAGCGCCTCGCGCAGCGCGACGGCGACGGCCTGCGCCTCCTCGGCAGGATCGGCGAGCTCGAGCGCGCGCACCCCGGTCAAGCGCCGCTCGGCGGGCGCGAGGTCCTGCCATTTGGCGGTGAAGGCGGCGGGGGCCATGGCGTTGGCGATGGCGCGGCTCCTCACCGCCGGAGCCCTTCGACGCCGCCTGTCGGCGTCGCTCAGGACAGGCTGGCCCCCGCCCCAGCGCCAGCGCTCCACCTCGGCACGCGCGACCCCCATCCGCTCGAGGAGGAGCTTCAGATGGAATTGCGGGTGGGTCTCGATCGACGGTCGGCGGCGGCCGGTCACTGGATCGGGCTCGTGCGGGCCGAGCGCGTCCCATTCCTCCGCCGGCATGCGGCCGTCGAGGCCGGGCAGGACGACCATGCCCCCGGGCAGGCGCGCGACCGTCGCGAGCAGGCGAGCGATTGCGGGGGCGGCGCTGGTGATGCCGGCCGCGGCGACGAAGCCCGGGGGCGGCGCGGCCCGCCAGCGCCTCGCGACCGCGTCGAGCAGCCGGTTGCGCCGATCGGCGAGGTCGATGCTGCCGCGCTCCGCCAGCAGCTTCGGCCAGCGGTCGAGGATCACCGTCAGCCGGTCGAGCGACTTCTGCCAGTGGAGCGAAAGGTCGGGAAGGTCGGCGGCGAAGTCGCGCAGGCGCGTCGGCGCGACCTCCTCGATCAGCAATTGGTCGAGGGTTTGGGCGATATCCTCGGCGAAGCGCAGCGCTTCCGCCGCGTCGATCCCGCCCATCTCCTCCTGGACCATGCCGGCGAGGAGGAAGAGGCGCTCGACCGGCTCGATCGCGGGTGGGATGAGCTCGGAATCGTCCAGCGGCTCCAGTGCGCCGCCAATCCGGTCGTCCAGCTCGGGATCGCCGACCGGGACGAGACGAGGCAGCAACAGGCCGCCCTCCGACCTGCGCACGAAGGCGTCGGCGAGCGCGCGGGCGGCGCGGTTGTTGGGGACGAGGACGATGCCCCGCGCCAGCCCGGTCGTCTCCCGGCCGTGGCGGGCGATGAGGCCGGCGGCGAACGCATCGGCGAAGGCGCGGTGCGGGGGAATGGTGTAGACGGTGGGGCGGAGAGCGCTCACCGGCGCAGCTTAGGACCCAAATTTAGGCAAGCCCAAGAATTTCTTCCGCCTTCCTGATGCTGGCCGGGGCGCCGACGTCGAACCAGAGGCCCTGGTGGACGGCGCCGAAGCAGCGGCCATCGGCGATCGCCCGGTCCCAGAGCAAATTGGCCGAGAAGGGACCGGTCGGCAGCACGCCGTCGAACAGGCGCTTCGAGACCATCTGCACGCCGGTGAAGACGAACGGCGCGACGGCGCCCCGCTTGCGGCGGCGCAGCGCCCCGGCAGCGCTCATGTGAAAGTCGCCCTGGCCCTTGTGGCAATAAGCGCGGGCGAGCGGGACGAGGAGCAGCAAGGCGTCCATCCGCGCATCGTCCCAGCCGGAGGCGAGCAGCCGCAGCGAATCGACCGGGCCGTCGATCCAAAGATTGTCGGAATTGACGGCGAGGAACGGGTCGGCGTCGATCAGGGGCAGCGCCCGGGCCAGGCCGCCACCGGTCTCGAGCAGCTGATCCCGCTCATCAGATACAGTGATTTCAATCCCTTCAACACGGTTGCTGAGATGCGCTTCGAGCGCATCGGCGAGATAATGGACGTTGACCACCGCTTTCCTCACCCCTGCGGCGCGGAGCCGGTCGAGGCTGTGATCGAGCAGGGTCTTGCCCGCCACCTCGATGAGCGGCTTGGGGCGGGTCGCGGTCAGCGGCCGCATCCGCTTGCCGAGCCCGGCCGCAAGCACCATCGCCGTCTCCGGCACGAACGCGGCAGGCTCGGGGCGCAAGGCCAGCGGCTTGCGGTGGCGGCTCACGCGGCAAGCCCCTTGTCCCAGGCGGCGGCACGCTTTTCGGCGGGCACGTTGGCGTCGAACCAGGTGCGCACCGGGGCCAAAGCGGGATGGGCGAGGTTGCGCTCGAGATAGGCCCAGACGCGCGGCTGGAGCGGCAGATAATGCGGCTTGCCGTCGCGCTTCCAGAGGCGGGTGAAGATGCCGAGGATCTTGGTGTTCCGCTGGGCGCCGAGGATCTCGTAATGGGCGCGGAAACGATCCGGATCGGCGACGTTGGCGGCATCGGCGTAGCGGGCGATCATCGCCTCCTCGAGCGCGGGCGCGACATCGCGGCGCGCGTCCTGGAGGAGCGCGACGAGGTCGTAGGCCGGATGGCCGGCGAGCGCGTCCTGGAAATCGAGCAGGCCGAGCCCGCCGCCGGGAAGCGCCATCAGATTGTCGGCATGATAATCCCTGAGCACGAGCACCGGATTGCGTTCGACGATGCGCAGGATGCCGCCCCACACCTCCCGCCAGGCTTCGAGGAACGAACCTTGGTCCGCCTCCATAGCCAGGGCGGGAGCGTAGAAATCGGTGAACAAAGCCACTTCGCGGGTCATTGCCGCGTCGTCGTAGGGGGCGATGTCGCCGGGTGCGGGCTGGGCGGCGATCCGCGCCAGGATGTCGACCGCACTCTCGTAAATCTCCCGCTCGCGCTCCGGCGCGCGCTCGAGCAGCGGCCCGACCCGGTCGTCCCCGAAATCCTCGAGCAGGAGCAGGCCCTGCGCGCGGTCGACGGCGAGCGGACGCGGCGGCGAGAAGCCGCGGTCGAGGAGATGGCCGGCGACCGTCAGGAACGGCCCGATATCCTCATGCGCGGGCGGCGCGTCCATCAGCACGGCGGTCTTGCCGCCCTTATGGACCCGGAAATAGCGGCGGAAGCTCGCATCGCCCGCCAGCGGCCGGATTTCCGCGCCTTCCCAGCCGTTCCGGGCGAGGAAAGCGGGCGCCGAGGCGGGCGGAATCATCGGGGCGGCCATCGCGTTTCCCAAGCGGGCGGCACCCTGGCTGTCAAGCGACGAGCGCCCTCTCCCTGCCGCTCCAGGGTGAGCCGCAGCGCTTCGTCCCACAACGCGGAACCGAGCCGGTCCGGCCATTCGATCAGCAGCGCCGCATGCTGATGGGCCTCGTCGAGGGCAAGCTCTTCGAGCTCGGACGGATCCCCGATCCGGTAGAGATCCACATGCCATGCCGGCACGCGCAATTCCTCATAGGGCTGGACGATGGGGAAGGTCGGGCTGGCGACCTCGCCTTCGAAGCCGAGGCCGTGGAGGATGCCGCGGGCGAGCGTCGTCTTGCCCGCGCCGAGATCGCCGTAGAGCGCGACGACGTCGCCGGAGCGGATCAGCGGCGCCAGCGCGCGTCCGAGCCGCTCGGTCGCGGCGGCACCTTCGAGCAGCATCAGCCCTTCCGCGGCAGGCGGATGGTGACGGTGGTCCCTTCCCCCGGCTTCGAGATCAGCTCGACGCTGCCGCCATGCGCCTCGACGAACTGCTTGGCCAGCGGCAGGCCGAGGCCGAGCGCCGCCTCATCGCCGCCGGCCGGGACGGCGACGCGGTGAAAGCGGTCGAACACCCGGGCCTGGTCGGCGGCGGCGATGCCGCGGCCATTGTCGGAGACGGTGATCTCGGCCCGCTTCTTCGTGCCGGCGGCGTGGAGGAGGACGCGGCCTCCCTCGCCGGTATAAGCGAAGGCATTCTTGAGGACATTGTCGAGCGCCTGGCGGAGACGGCGGCGATCGCCGACGATCGTGCCAGCGCCGGCGGCGACCTCGACCGCGAAGTCGATGCCGCGCTTGGCCGCCAAGTCGCGGAGCCCCTCCCCTGCCTCACGGCACAACATGCCGAGATCGACCTCCTCCTCGGCGAGCAGCAGGCTGCCGCTGTCGCTTTGGGTGAGGTCGAGGACATTGTCGATCAGCGCGCCGAGCCGGACGACCGATTCGAGGATGGCGGTGACATAATCGGCCGCGGTCGCGGGCAGCTTGCCGGCATAGCCGCCGGCCAGCATCTCGGCGAAGCCGGCGATCGAGGTCAGCGGCGTGCGCAGCTCGTAGCTCATGTTGGAGACGAAGGCGGTCTTCAGGCGGTCGGCCTCCTCCAGCGCGTCGGTGCGCTCGCGCAAGGCCGCCTCGACCGTCCGGCTGGCGGTGACGTCGAGCATGGTGAAGAGCGCATTGCCGTCGGGGAGCGGCACCGCGGCGAATTCGAATTCGCGGCCGTCGGTCAGCGACACCCGGCCGCTCCTTTGCTTGCGCTCGACGGTGGCGCTGCGCACCAGCTCGCGCACCAGCCCGGCATGGCTTCGATTCTTGAGCTTCCGGCCGATATGGGGGGTGAGCGCGTCCACCCGCGGGTGGGCGGCGAGTTGCTCCTCCTCGAATTGCCAGAGCTCGCGGAAGCGGCTGTTCCACAAATGGAGGCGCCCGTCCGAGGCGAAGACGCCGACCGCCTCGAACAGATTGTCGAAGGTGGCGGTGCGCACCCTGAGCAGGGTGTCGCGCGCCGAGGCGAGCTGGAGCTGCTCGGTGCGGTCCTCGAAGATGAGCAGCAGGCCGCCGTCGGGCAACGGCTGGGCGACGACGCGCAGATGCTTGCCGCCGGGGAGCAGCCAATCCTCCTCGTCCGCGGCGAGGCCGGAGGTGAACCAGCGGCCCCGCTCCTGCTTCCAGTCCGGATAGTCGCGCACCTCGGGCAGGTTGCCCGCCTCGCGCATGGAGTCGAGCAGCCGGTTGAACTCCGGGCCGTCGGCGAGGAGATCGGGCTTTAGCGAGAACAGGCGCGCGAATGGCTGGTTGGAGAATATGAGGCTGCGGTCGCGGGCGAACTGGGCGACGCCGGCGGAGAGTCGGTCGAGCATGTCGCGCTGGGCGCGGACGAAGCGGGCGAGGTCGGCGCGGGCCTGCTCGCGGTCCTCGACGTCGACCGCATAGCCGGCGACCCCGGCCTCGCCGAGCGGCACTTCGACGACCCGCATCATCCGCCGCTCGCCGGCGATCGTGGCCGGGACGGTGCGCGCGGCGGGCTCGCCCTGCTCGCGCACCGCGGCCGCGCGGGCGGAGGCGCTTCCCTCGCTCTCGTCGATCAGCTCGATGCCGGCCTCGACGACCGCGGCGGCATGTTCCGCCTCGACCGCGTCGACATAGGCGCTGTTGACCATCGCCAGCCTCAGGTCTGGCCCGCGGTGCCACATCGGGAAGGGCGCCGCCTCGATCAGGCCGGAGAGCGCGTCGAGCGCGCCGGCGACCCGCGCCAGCCGCTCCTCGAGCGCGGCCCTCTGCTCCTCGCTCTCGGTGGCATCGAAGAACCAGAGGATGACCGCGCCGGGCTGCCAGGGCGGCGGCGCAGGCGACCCGCGCAGCTGGAATATCCGTGCCGAGCCTTTGGGGCGGACGGCCAGAGCGAAGCTGCCGCCGGACGCGGAGGCATCGGCCACCGCCGCGGCGACGCGCTCATGGTCCGCGTCGTCAAGCCCGCCCTCGCCGCCGCGCAGGCCGTCGAGCGCGTCGGGAAGCGCGGCGAGGCCGAGGCTGAAGGCGAGACGTTCCGGGCCGAGGATCCGGCCGTCCCGCTCGACGATCAGCGGCAAAGCGGGCGAGGCGGCGAGCAGCGCCTCATTGCCTTCCAGCGCCGCCAACTGCGCCGCCGCGGTGCGCGAGCGGCCAGCCCCCCGCAGCGTCGCCCACAAAGCGACGGCGAGCCACCCGCCGCAGACCAAGGCAATCAGCGCCGCGGCGGTGCGCGAAAGCTCGATCAACCCGTTCACGCGCCCGCCGGGAACGGGCCGCTGCAGCAAGGATGGGGCGGTCGCATGGCCGATTGTCTAGCCCGCGCGCCGGACGAGCGGAAGCCGGCTCGGCATAACAAAAGGGGGCGAACCGCAAATGCGCCCCGCCCCCTCTCGCTTTCGGCCCGCGCTAGAAGTGCACGGAGGCTCCGGCGCGGAAATAGCGTCCGAGGATGCCGGGGAAGTAGCTCACCGACCCGCCGAAGGCAGGCACGGGGAACGGCGGCGTGGTGTTGAAGATGTTGTCGACGACGATGCGGAAGGTCATCCGGTCGTTCACGTTGAAGCTCACCCCAGCATTGACAAAGACGACGGCGTCGATGTTCTGGAACTCCCGGAAACCGTCCGGCTCGTCCGGATCCTGCTTCACCTTCCCCGTATAGTTGAACGACGTGAACAGGCCGTACGGACCATAATCGTAATTCAGGTTCAGGACAGCGGAATGCTTGGGATAGCCGATGCCTCCGTTGAGATGGCCCGGCGCCGAGTTGGCATCCGCCTTCGTCGTCAGCGACTGGAGGTACTGGTAGCTGAGATTTACGCCGACACGGCTCCCGGCCCCCAGGAACGGCGTCGGCCGGTGATAGTCGAGCGCGGCCAGGACGCCCTTGTAGCGAAGCTCGGCGGCGTTGAAGTAACGCGTTCCGACAAAGCTCAGCTGGCCGTCCAGCGGATCGCGCTGGATCAGCGGACAGAACTGGTTGGACGGGAAATCCGGAGAATCGTAGCATGCATTCAAGACCTGCGTCGCGCTGAACGAAGAGATCGCATTGGCAAGCTTGATGCTCAGATAATCGGCGGTGACCGTCAGGCCGGGAACGAAGCGCGGGCTCAGGATCACGCCCGCGGACCATGCGTCGGACTTTTCGTTCTGGAGCGTGACGTTGCCTGACAACCCCTGGTGGAACGAAGCCTGGTTCGAGAACGACTGGAAGTTCGCCGGGAGGCCCGCCGCCGCGCAATTCCTCCGCCGCGTGGTGGGGTCCGGGCCGGCGGCGAGACTGTCGGAATCGCACGGATCCACGGCAAAGCCGAAGAAGGTGCTCGACGGATTGAAGATCTCGGTGATGGCGGGTGCCCGGATGGCCCGGGTGTAATTGCCGCGGAAGGCGATGTCCTTGATCAGCGCCCAACGTCCCTCGGCCGTGTAGGTCCAGTCATTGCCCGCCGTCGAATGGTCGACATAGCGGGCCGCGCCGTGAAGCTCGAGGCTGTAGACGGCGGGGACGTGGTTCGAAGGGCTTACCAGCTGCGCCCGAAGCTCCCCGAACAATTCGTCGGTATTGTAGCTGCCCGACACCGGGAAGATGGGGACCGAGCGGCCGAACTGGACGCGATCGTTGGTCGGGTCGCCATCGAGATCGCTGTCGACGTTGGGGTTGGGATCCGGAGCGCCGAAGAAGAAGGCGCCGGGCTGGAAGTTCGTGCTTTCCTTGCGATGCTCGTAGCCGAGGGCGACGCTCAGATTTCCCCCCGGAAGGCGGACGACCGGCCCGGACAAGGATGCCGTAACCACCCATTGCCTATTCGTGCCGCTCGGATCCGCTATCGCCGTGACATAGTCGCGAGCGGCTTGCGACAACCGGCCCGAGCCGAACAGGTTGAGCGGCGCGCAGGTCGAACTGAGGGTGGGGATCGTCGCGTTGGTGGAGCCGGGCGCGCAGACGATATTGCCGCCGACGCTCACCGCATTTACCGCATTTTCGAAATTCTGCTGAACGAGAACCGGCTCGCGGCCCTCGGTATGGCTCCGTCCATAATTGCCGACGATCTCCCAATTATATTCGCGAGATCCCAGCTTGAAGGTTCCGTCCAGGCCCGCGACGATGCGGTAGAGTTCCGAGGCGGTCGAGGCGCGTCCGGAAATCAGATCGGTATTCGCCCGGCTGAGATAGAAATAATCCTGGGTTCCAACCAATCCGATATTCTGGTCGCTGAACGGATTGTTGTTGATCGAGTTGATGATGGTCGCGCGCTGCGCCGCGGTGAGGAACGGATTGTCGACGCTCATGATGATCGGGCCGTCCGGCGTGCCCGCGGCGTCGAACAGGCCGGAATTGTAGACCGGCTGCTCGCGCAGGTTGGTGCCCTTGCTATAGGCGTACCATCCCTCGGCGAACACGCGGATATGATCGGTGACCTCGAATTGCGCCATGAGGTTCGCGTTGTAGCGTTTCGAGTTGGTCAGCAGCTGCTGCGTGTTGAACAGATTGAAGCCGTTGCCTCCCGAGAAATCGATATTGAAATCGCCCGCCTCGGCGCTTCCGACCTCGCTGCCGAAGATGATCGGTATCAACTGCCCGGACGGGCTGAACTGGAGTTGATTCCCGGCCGCGTCGGTGACGCCGAAATTCAGGGTCGGGTCGCCGAATACGAGGAATTCGGACTGGGCCGGGCTGAGCGGAAAGTTCAGGCCGAAGATGTCGCCGCCGACGGTGAGGATGCCGCTTTCGCTGATCGACGGGATCCGGCGGTTTTCATAGAGGCACTGGGTGAAGGTCGAGCTCGGAACGCAATCGCCGTAGAAACGGCCGGCGCGGGTGACCGCGCGATCATTGTATACGATGCCCTTGCCGCGATTATATTCGGCCGCGATCGTGATGTTGCCGCGACCGCCGGCGAAGTTCATGCCCCACAGGCCGCGCAAGCGGTAATTCGGCGCGTCTCCAACGGTCGAGATGCCGTATTGGGCGTCGAGGTCGAGCCCTTCATAGTCGCGCTTCAGAATGATGTTGACCGTGCCGGCAATGGCGTCGGAGCCGTAGATCGGCGCGCCGCCGATGGCGATCGTCTCGACCCGGTTGACCAGCTTGGTGTTGATCGAATTCAGATCGACCTGGGTGCCGGCCGCGGTGGGGCCGAATATGCTTGCCGTGTTGGAGCTGACGAAGCGGCGGCCGTTGACCAAAGTAAGCGTGCGCTGGCTGCCCAGGCCGAGGAAGTTGACGAAGGACTGACCCGAGCCGAAGCTCCCGGCCTGCCCGCCGACCGGCGACGCGCCCGGCACGCCGAACGCGGGCTGCTCGTTGATCGCCTGGCCGAGGGTCTCGAAACCGCGCGCCTCGATCTGGGCGGAATCAATCACCACCGCGGGCTGAAGGGTCTCGAAATTCGGCCGCGCGATGCGCGAGCCGGTGACCACGATCTGTTGCTCCCCGGCAGCCGCGCCTTCGGGCGCCGCCGCCGTCCCCGCTTCCACGCACGCCTGGCGCGCGGCCGCATCGGCGATGGTCGAGCAGTCGGCCTGGCTATTGGCTTCCTGCGCGTCCACCTGCTGCTGCTCCGTCTGGGCTGAGGCGAGGGAAGGCCAGCCGGCGACGGCGAGCGCCAGAATCGAGGCGGTGGCGGAGAATTGGCGAGAGCATAGACGCATAAAAGGTCCCCTTTTCATGTATCTAGCGGCTTTGCGCCAATAAGGAGCAATCCTGCAAGGCACAAACAGGGACGTTCAACGCCCCCAGGCGTCGTTCGACGCGCTTTTGTCACATTAATATCACAACCTTTGGCGGCCGGCCCGCTGGAACGAGGAAGATGTTTGAGCCGGTCAGTAGCGATAATGGTCCGGCTTGAACGGGCCTTCGACCGGAACGCCGATATAGGCGGCCTGCTTGTCGCTGAGCTTGGTCAGCTTGACGCCGAGCTTGTCGAGGTGGAGCGCGGCGACCTTCTCGTCGAGATGCTTGGGCAGGACGTAGACGTCGTTCTTATATTTATCGCCTCCGGTCCACAGGTCGATCTGGGCGAGCGTCTGGTTGGTGAAGCTCGCCGACATGACGAAGCTGGGGTGGCCGGTGGCGTTGCCGAGATTGACGAGGCGGCCCTTGGAGAGGACGATGATCTTCTTGCCGTCGGGGAACTCGACCTCGTCGACCTGCGGCTTGATCTCGGTCCATTTCATGTTCTGGAGCGCCGTGATCTGGATCTCGCTGTCGAAATGGCCGATGTTGCAGACGATCGCCATGTTCTTCATCGCCCGCATATGGTCGAGGGTGATGACGTCGGCATTGCCGGTGGCGGTGACGAAGATGTCGGCGCGGGTCACCGCTTCCTCCATCGTCACCACTTCATAGCCCTCCATCGCCGCCTGCAGCGCGCAGATCGGGTCGACCTCGGTGACGAGGACGCGGGCGCCGCCGTTGCGCAGCGAAGCCGCCGAGCCCTTGCCGACGTCGCCGAAGCCGGCGACGGTGGCGACCTTGCCGGCGAGCATGACGTCGGTGCCGCGGCGGATGGCGTCCACCAGGCTCTCCTTGCAGCCGTAGAGGTTGTCGAACTTCGACTTGGTGACGCTGTCGTTGACGTTGATCGCCGGGAATGGGAGCTTGCCCTTCTTGGCAAGGTCGTAGAGGCGATGGACGCCCGTCGTGGTCTCTTCCGAAACGCCCTTGATGTTCTGGACCGTCTTCGTGAGGTAGCCGGGACGTTCGGCGAGGAAGCGCTTCAGCGTCGCCGCGAAAATCTCTTCCTCCTCGTTGGTCGGCTCGAATAAATCTTCGCCGGCCTCGACCCGCGCGCCCCACAAGGCGAACATCGTCGCGTCGCCGCCGTCGTCGAGGATCATGTTGCAGGTCTGGTCCCCACTGGCCTTGGTGCCCCAGTCGAAGATGCGCGCGGCATAATCCCAATATTCCTCGAGCGTCTCGCCCTTGACCGCGAAGACGGGGACGCCGCTCGCGGCCATCGCGGCCGCGGCATGGTCCTGGGTCGAGAAGATGTTGCACGACGCCCAGCGCACCCGCGCGCCCAATGCGGTCAGCGTCTCGATCAGCACCGCGGTCTGGATGGTCATGTGCAGCGAGCCGGTGATGCGCGCGCCCTTCAAGGGCTGCGACGCGCCATATTCGGAGCGAAGCGCCATCAGCCCCGGCATTTCGGTCTCGGCGATCTCGATCTCCTTGCGGCCGTAGGCGGCAAGGCCGATGTCGCGGATCACATAATCGTCGAAGCGGGTTTGGGGCTGGCTCGCCACGGGCGGTCTCCTGGAGTCGAAAGAAAAGACCGCGCAAAGAGGGGCGGTCGACGGCCTTCATCTAGCCGCAACCGACATCGTTTGCAAATATAAAGATATCTTTATATGTGACTGTCGCCGCCCCCCACCGTCTCCCCAGCGAAAGGCTGGGGTCCATGCTGAATCAGAATGGATGCCAGCCTCCGCTGGCACGACGGTGTGGCGTTCCGATCACCGCGCCGAGAAGGTGATCGGGCATTCGCCGCCGGGGAGGTCGGGCGGCGGACCCATCCGCTCCGCCAGATCGAGCAGGCGTCCGACGTCGCCCTCGGCCAGCGTCGCCTCCTCCGCCGCGGCCGCGGTCTCGCCGCAAATCGCGTCGGTGGTCGGGTCGGCTCCATATTCGTTGGCGAGCGCGGTGGTGAAACGGTCGTAAAAGTCCTCGCCCTCGCCGCCATAGCCGGTCTCGAACTGCGCCTTGATGACTCCGTTCGCCGCCTGGATGGTCGAACGGTTCACCCGCACGAAGTCGTTATAGGCGGTGAGCACGTCGACTCCCATCGCCTGGCAACGCATCGTCGCCACCATCAGCCGCGACTGGAGATCGCGGATCTTGGCCGCCGCCGCCTGCTGCTGGCCCCAGCAGGACATCGCCGCCTGCGCCGGCTGCACGAACAGGAAAGCGGCGGCGCCGATCGAGAGCGCGCCCTTCAACATGGTTTTGGTCATGATAGTCCCCCACAGTCCACACGGACCGCCGAGGACCGGCGGCCCAATGCGAGGCTTTCACGTCGCGGTTGGCGAAGAGTCACCGGGGATGGTTAAGCCGATCAAGCGGATGATTTTTCGGCTTCGTGTGGCAGTGGAAGCCCGCTGCCGCGGCGGCCCTCAGGCAGTGCCGAAATCGGTGGTCAGCAGGCGGGGGTCGATGCCCGCGCTCCTGAAGGCGGCGGCCCAGCGGCTGTTGACGTCGCACTCGTAGAGCAAGGCGTCGTTGCCGGCGGTGGCGAACCAGCCATTGCCGCACAATTCCTGCTCGAGCTGCCCCGGCCCCCAGCCCGCATAACCCAAAGCGGCGATCCAGCGGCTCGGGCCCCGCCCCTCGGCGATGGCGCGCAATATGTCGAGCGTCGCGGTCAGCACCCAGCGGTCGCCGACATGGACGCTCTCCTCGCCGCCCCAGTCCGGCGAGTGGAGGAGGAAGCCGCGCTGCGGCTCGACCGGTCCGCCGAGATGGATGGCGACGTCGGGCGCCGCTCCCGCCGCGATGCCGAGCTGGCCGAGCAAGGCGTGGAAGCCGATCCTCGGCACGATCCGCCCCAGGCCGATGCCGAGCGCGCCATTCTCGTCGTGGACGCACATCGCGATCACCGCCTTCTCGAAGCGCGGATCGCCGATGCCGGGCATCGCGAGGAGAAGCTGGCCGGAGAGGAATCTTGGCTCGTCCATCGCGCCGCTATAGGCGGGCGCCCGGCGGGCTGCTAGAGCGCTGCGCGACCGGGACATCCAGCAGCAGGAGCAATTTTTCATGACGATCAAGGTCGGCGACCGCTTGCCCAAGGCGAGCTTCATCAAGGCCGCGGCGGACGGCCCGCAGCCGGTCGATAGCGAGGATTATTTCCGCGGCCGCCGCATCGCGCTCTTCTCCGTCCCCGGCGCCTTCACGCCGACTTGCTCCGCCCGCCACCTCCCCGGCTTCGTCGAGAAGATCGAGGAGCTTAGGGCCAAGGGCGTGGACGAGGTCGCCTGCACCGCCGTCAACGACGCCTTCGTGCTCCAGGCCTGGGCGGAAAGCGCCGGCGCCGAGGGCAAGGTCACGATGCTCGCCGACGGCAACGGCGCCTTCGTCAAGGCGATCGGCCTCGACGCGGACTTCGCCAGGTTCGGCATGGGCCCGAGGGGCCAGCGCTTCTCGATGGTGGTCAACGACAATGTGGTCGAGCAGCTCAACATCGAGGAGCCGGGCGCCTTCAACGTCAGCAGCGCCGACTATCTGCTGGAGCAGCTCTAGCGGCGGGTGCGGCTCGGCCCGCCTTGGCCTCTCCTCGCCGCGCCTAGGCAACGCCCGCTAAGCTGCGGCGTTATAAGGTTGGCTCTGGCCGGCTTTTCAGGAGGGTGAGATGAGCGAAGCCAAATCGGCGGCCTTGCGATTCGCCGAGGACGTGCAGCGGCGCCCCTTCACCGCGGCGGCGATCGTCGGCGGCGCCGCGGCGGCGACGGCCGGCGCCTTTATCGGCGCGCGCGCCCTCGCCCGGCGCAACGGCGCCGGCGACGGCAAGCCGGTCAACGCCGTGCTCGAAAACGCAATCACCGCCTGCGAGGCCGCCGCCGCCTGCGGAGCGGACAAGGCCGGCTAGCGCCCGCCCGGCGGCGCAATCACCTCGTCGGCGAAGCGTTCGGCCTGGTTGGCGAAGACCAGCAGATTCACCGCCAAATCGCCGCGGATGAAACCGTAATCGCCGGTCAGATAGCGCTGCAGGGTCGGACGGCCGTTCGCGCCGACGAAGGCCTTGGCGAACGAATAGCGGCGGTTGAACTGCTGGATCCCCTGCGCGATGCGATCCGCGCCGGCGCCGGCCGGCGCGGGCCAGCTCGACTGGATGCCTAGCGCCTTGCAGGCGGCGCCGTCGCTCGTGCAGGTCAGCAGGGAAATGACCGCGCGGCGGTTGTTGGCGAAGGTGACGACGAGCAAGGGCCGCGCCGGGCTCGTCCCGCTGCGCTGGTAGCGCGCTCCGATCGCGCTGAGCACGCCTTCCACCGCCGCGTAGCTGAAGGCGGGCAGCAGCTGGTTGTTCTCCGGCGCGCGCGGAGTCCAGGGCGCCTGGGCCGAAGCGGCGCCGGCGGCCAGCGCCGGCACGAGCAAAAGGCCTAGCGCGGGGCCATGGCGTAATCGACCCATAAGGTGATCCTGGTGCTCAATTCGCCGGGCTCGAGAGGCGTCGAGGGAATGCGGCTGCCCCTGATGATGATCCCGGAATCGTTCTCGCTGTTGAAGCTCCCCCGCTCGCTGACGCGAAGGACGCGGGTGATCCGCATGTTCATCGCCTCGGCATAGGTGTTGGCCTCGTCCAGCGCGGCGGCGACCGCGGCCCGGCGCGCCCTCTTCTCGGCGGGAGCGGGATCGGCGAGCGCGAAATGCGGTCCGCTGACCGAATTGGCGCCGTTGGCGAAAAGCGCGTCGATCAGCTCCGACGCCTTGGCCAGCTCGCGGAAGCGGAGGTCGATCTGGTTCCTCGCGATGTAACCGATGATGCGCGCCGTCCGGTCCTCGCGGTCGGCGCGGCTTTCATCGGTGCGATCGAATTGGGGGCTCACCGTCAGCTCGGACGTCTGCACGTCGCGCGGCGCGATGCCCGCCGCGCGGACCGCCGCGATGAGGCGGTCGGCCAGCACCGCGTTCGCGGCGAGCGCCTCGCGCGCGGTTCGCCCGGTGGTCACCACGCCGGCATTGATCCCCATCACGTCCGGGCGGGAATGGTCGACGCCCTCGGCCTCGACCCGCAGCAGCACCTCGCCGGGGGCCAGAGCGATGGCGACGTCCTGCGCCGCGGCGGGGCCCGCGCTGGCGATCCCGGCCAGCGCCAGCGCGGCGGCGGCTACCAGCCGCATCGCCGTCCCCGGTTCTGCTCCTGCAGCCAGGTCATCAGTGGGCGGAAATATTCGACCATGGCGTCGCCCGATATCTCGCGGGTGCCGGTAAAGGCCTCGAGCGCGTCGGGCCAGGGCTTGGAAGCGCCCATCGCCAGCATCGCGTTCAGCCGGCGGCCGACCTCCTGGTTGCCGTAGAAGGAGCAGCGGTGGAGGGGGCCGCGCCAGCCGGCCTGGTCGCAAGCCGCCTTGTAGAACTGGAACTGGAGGATGCGGGCGAGGAAGTAGCGCATGTAGGGCGTGTTGCCGGGGATGTGGTATTTGGCGCCGGGGTCGAAATCGGCCTCGCTGCGCGCCACTGGCGGGGTGATGCCCTGATATTGCAGGCGGAGGTCGTTCCAGGCCTGATTGTAGCCGCTGGTCGGGGTGGCGCCGCTGAACACGCCCCAGCGCCACTTGTCGACCAGCAGGCCGAACGGCAGGAAGGCGACCTTGTCCATCGCCTGCCTGAGCAGCAGGCCGATATCCTTGTCCGGCGAGGGCACCTTGGAGCGGTCGAGCAGGTTGAGCCGGACGAGGTAATCGGGCGTCACCGACAAGGCGATGAAATCGCCGATCGCCTCATGGAAACCGTCATTGGCGCCGTTCAAATAGAGGAAGGGCTGCTGGTTGTAGGCGCGCTGGTAGAAATTGTGGCCGAGCTCGTGGTGGATGGTGACGAAGTCGTCGGCATTGACCTTGGTGCACATCTTGATGCGCAGGTCCTCCCGGTTGTCGACATCCCAGGCGGAAGCGTGGCAGATCACCTCGCGGTCGCGCGGGCGGGTGATCTGCGAGCGCTCCCAGAAGCTCGCCGGCAGCGCGGGAAATCCGAGCGAGGTGTAGAAGCCCTCGCCTGTCTTCACCATCCTGGTCGGGTCGTATTTCTTCGCGGCGAGCAGGTCGGTCAAATCGTAGCCGATGTCGCCGGCGCCCCTGGGCGCGACGACGTCGTAGATATTGCCCCATTCCTGCGCCCACATGTTGCCGAGCAGGTCGGCGCGGATCGGGCCGGCGGCGGGCTGGACGGCATCGCCATATTTCTGGTTCAGCTTGGCCCGGGTGTAGCAGTGCAGCTGGTCGTAGAGCGGCTTGACCTGGCCCCACAACCTGTCGGTCATCGCCGCGAAATCGTCGGCCGGCATGTCATATTGGGAGCGCCACATCGCGCCGGTGTCGGCATAGCCGAGCTCTTTGGCGCCCTGGTTGGCGATCTCGACCAGCCGCGCATAATCGGCGCGCATCGGCCGGCCGACATTGGTGTGCCAGCTGGTCCACATCTCCTGCAGCTCGGCGGGGTTGCGGCTGGTCCCCATCTTCTCCTCGAGGTCGTTGCCCGAGACGGGCTGGCCGTGGAGCGTCCCCTTGCCCTTGCCGTAGGTGGAGTTGAGGCGGGTGGCGATGGTGTTGAGCTCGGCCGCCGCGCCGGGGGTTGCGGGCGCCGCCAGCACCAAGGCGCCGCGCAATATGTCGAGCTTGCGCCTGGTGTCGTAATCGAGCCCCGGGACATTGGCGTAGCGCGCCGCTTCGGAGGCGTAGCGGACGCCCATCTCGGTGCCGATCGTTCCGAAATATGAGGCCAAAGCGTCGGTGTCGTCGGTGATGTGGGTGTTGTTCACCCATTGCGCACGGGCGTTGATCACCGAGAAATCGGCAAGCTCCTTCTCGGCCCGCGCGACGAAGGCGACGGCCTCGGCCGCGGTGGCCGCCGCCGGTGGCGCGGCATCGGCCGCGGCGGGCGTTCCGGCGTCAGCGGCGGTGTCGGCCGAGGCGGTGGCGCAGGCGGTAAGGCAGATGGCGAGGGCCAGCGCGGATACAGTGGCTTTCATGGGAAGCATCCTCGTTTCTGGTCTGAAGTGCGGCGCTATTGAACCTGCGGCCCCAAGCCCGTCAAGCGGCCAGGAAATCGGCGATCGCGCGGCCCAGATCGGGCCTGGTGACCGCGCTCATATGGTTGCCGGGGACCTCGACGAAGCGGGCGTCGGGGAGCAGGGCCGCGAGCGCTTCGGCGGAGCCGTTGTCATGGTCGTCCGCGCCCGAGAGGGCCAGGGTCGGCATACCGATCGCGCGCAGCTCCGCCTCGGTGGAATCGACGAAGCTGTCGAGCAGGGGCAGCAGCGCTTGCGGATCGCCGCCATTGGTCTTGAGGAAGGCTTCGGCCAGCCATTCGGGAGAGCCGCGCTCGAAGCTGCCGAGGCCGGTCAGGATCTTCCTGAAATGGGCCGAGCGGGACCTGGTGTGGAGCAGGCCGTCCAGCCCCATGCCGCTGACCACCAGCCGCCGCGGCGCGGCGCCGAGCGCCACCATCCGTACCGCGGTGCGCGCGCCGAGCGAATAGCCGCCCAAATCGTAATCGGTAAGGCCGAGATGCTCGATCAAGGCGAGGCCGTCATGAGCGAGTATGTCGGGCGGGTAGCAGGCCGCGGCGTGCGGCCTGGCGCTGTGGCCGTGCGCGCGCAGGTCCGGCACGATCACCTGGAAACCGCGGTCCGCGATCTCGGCGGCATGGCCGAACTTGATCCAGTTGGTCTCCGCGTCTGAGAACAGGCCGTGAAGGAGGATGACCGGCTTATCCTCGCCCAGCTCGTACCAGACAAGTTCCACGCCGTCCGGTGCGGTGAAGGCGTGCGTAGTGGGTTTCATTCCGGCACTTTGCCGACCGCCTTGATCCAGCGTTCCCTGAGCGGCTTGTACTCGTCGGTACGATATTCGGGCAGGCCTTCGGTGGCGATCCAGGCGCGGTGCATGCTCTCGGCTCCGAAATGATGCTTCGGCCTGAAACGCGACGGATCGTCGAAAGAGCCGATCGTCAGGTCCATATTCTCGCTGTCGGGAAATTCGAAGCCGAGCGACGTGCCGCATTCCCGGCAATAAGGCCGCCGCGCGATCGGCGAGGAGACATACCAGTCCGGCTCCGGCTCCCAGGCCACGTCCGCCTTCTTCATGTTCTTGAACGCGATCGACACCCCGCCGGTCGCCCGCTGGCACATCCGGCAGTGGCACAGATAGGCGTCGTCAGTATCGACCCGCGCCGTGTAGCGCACGCGCCCGCAGGCGCAGCCGCCGGTCATAGCGTCAGTCATCGCTCGCAAAGATCGAATATTAGATGTGGGCGGTCAGTGGCCAAAATATCCGCGGCCGCCAGCGGCTCGTATCTCCTGCCGACATGCTCTACGATCAGCCTTCGGAGGTGCTCCTCCAGCGAACGGCCGGAAGCCTTTGCTTCTAGCGTCAGCCGAAACATGTCCTGGTCGTCGAGCTCCAGAAACCAATCAGCTGCCATGCGGACATCATGCCAGCAGCTTGGCCGATAGCCAAGCTGGACATTCCTTCAAGCCGCCTTCTGGAGATGCTTGCGCCCCAGCAATTCGGCGATTTGGACGGCGTTGAGCGCGGCGCCCTTGCGCAAATTGTCCGAGACGCACCACAGGCTGAGGCCGCTCTCCACCGTCGGATCCTCGCGGACGCGGCTGACATAGGTGGCATATTCGCCGACGCATTCCACGGGGGTGACGTAGCCGCCATCCTCGCGCTTGTCGACGAGCATAACGCCCGGCGCCTCGCGCAATATGTCCTGCGCCTCCTTCGCGCTGATCTCCTTCTCGAACTCTATGTTGATCGCTTCCGAATGGCCGACGAAGACGGGGACTCGGACGCAGGTCGCGCTGACCTTGATCTTCGGGTCGAGGATCTTCTTCGTCTCGACCACCATCTTCCATTCCTCCTTGGTCGAGCCGTCGTCGAGGAAGGCGTCGATATGGGGGATGACGTTGAAGGCGATCTGCTTGGTGAAGAGCGAAGGCGCGTTGGCGTCGCCCACGAAGATGTTGCGGCTCTGCTCGAACAGCTCGTCCATGCCCTGCTTGCCCGCGCCGGAGACCGACTGGTAGGTCGCGACCACCACCCGCTTGATCACCGCCGCGTCGTGGAGCGGCTTCAGCGCCACAACCATCTGCGCGGTCGAGCAATTGGGATTGGCGATGATGTTCTTCTTCGCATAGCCGGCGATGGCCTGAGGGTTCACCTCGGGCACGATCAGCGGCACGTCGGGGTCCATCCGGAACAAGGAGCTGTTGTCGATGACGGTGCAGCCGGCCTGGGCGGCCTTCAGCGCATATTGCCTCGACACTGCCGAGCCCGCGGCGAACAGGGCGATGTCCCAGCCGGCGAAATCGAAATGCTCGATGTTGCGGACGCGCAGCTCCTCGTTGTCGCCGAAGTCGAGCAGGTCGCCGGTCGAGCGCGGCGAGGCGACTGCCGCGATCTCGTCGAGCGGGAATTGGCGCTCGGCGAGGATGTTTAGCATCTCGCGTCCGACATTGCCGGTCGCGCCGACGACGACCACACGATAACCCATTGCTTCGCTCCGATGCTGACGCTCGCCCGCCTCCTATCGCAAGACGGCGGGGGAATCGATATGGCGATGGCGACCGGGGGGACAAGATGAGACGGGCCGCGATTCTGCTCAGCGCCGCTTTGCTGCTGCTCCTGCTCGCGATGGCGCTGAAGGGCGCGCCCCTTTCCCTGCCCGACGTGCCCCGGAGGGCAGCGGCGGGTCAGTTCGACACCGCCCGGGCGCTGGCGCGGCTGCAGCGCATCCTCGGCGACCGGCGGCCCCATCCGGTCGACAGCGCCGCCAACGATGAAGTGCGGGAGCGGCTGGTGGCCGAGCTTGCGGGGCTGGGGCTGCGGCCGGCCGTGACCGACGATTTCGTCTGCAACGGCCCGGAGAAGAGCCGGGCCATCTCCTGCGCCCGCATCCGCAACGTTCTCGCCACGATCGGGCCGGCCGGGGGCAGGCAGGTGCTGCTCGTGTCACATTACGATTCGACACCGGTCGGGCCCGGCGCGAGCGACGACGGCATCGGCGTGGCGGCGATGCTGGAGATCGCCGCCCTGCTCAAGGACCGCCCGCTGAAGCGCCCGATCACCTTCCTGTTCGACGAAGGCGAGGAGAGCGGCCTGATCGGCGCCAGGGCGTTCCTCGCGCGCAACCCGCTCGCGGCGAAGGTGAACGCATTAATCAACCTCGAATCGCGCGGCGTCACCGGCCCGGCGATCATGTTCGAGACGAGCCGCCCCAACGGCGCCGCGATCGCCGCTTATGCGCGCGCCGCTGTGCGGCCGGTGGCGAACTCGCTCACCACCGATTTCTACAAGCTCATTCCCAACTCCACCGACGTCGCCGTGTTCGGCGAGCGCGACTGGACGATCCTCAACTTCGCGGTGATCGGCAACGAGACGCGCTACCACAGCCCCGGCGACACGCTGGCGGCGCTCGACCCGCGCAGCGTCCGGCATATGGGCGAGCAAGCGCTGGCGGCGGCGGGCGAGCTGGCCAACGGCCCCGGCGGAACTCCGGGCAGCAGGCTCTACGCGGACCTGCTCGGCCGGACCCTGGTCGTCATACCGGCGAGCGGAGGCTTCGCGGTTCTCGCTCTCCTCCTCCTGTGCTTCGGCTGGCTAGGCTGGCGGCGGCGCGCCGGGCTCGGCCGCGCCGCGGGCGCGGTGGCGGCGGCCCTGCTTGGCTCGGCCGGCTTGAGCTTCGCGGCCCAGGCCCTGCTCGGCCTGCTCCGCGCCGGCGACTGGTGGCGGGCGTTTCCGCTCGTGACGGGCGTCGCTGTCTACATGACGGCGATCGCCGCCTCCATCCTGGCGATCCAGCGGCTCGCCCGGCCGCTCGCCCGCGACCGCCTGCGCACCGCCTTCTGGCTGATCTTCCTCATCCTCGGCGGAGCGATCTGCCTGGTCGCGCCGGGAGCGGCTATCTTCTTCCTGCTGTCGCCCCTTGTCGCCGCCGCGGGCATGGCAATGGAGCGCCGTCTGCCGGGGGCGGAGCGGATCGCCGCCCTGCTCGCCTGGCTGCTGCTGGCGCTGAGCTGGGCGCCCTTCCTCCATTTGACCGAAATCCTGCTCGATTTCGACGGCGCCTGGATCTTCGCGCCCCTGGCTGCGATCATCCTGCTGCCGGCGCTGATCGAGCTGAAGCCGCTGCTGGCCAGGCTGCCCCGCAACGCCGTCGCCGTCTCGCTTGCCGCGGCGGTTCTGATGGGCTGGGCCGCGACCCTGTTCGCGCCGGCTTATTCGGCGGACCGCAAGCAGCAGCTCAGCCTCGAATATGTTTGGAACGGCACCGACCGGAAGGCGCAGTGGATGGTCTTCCATGACGGCGCTCCCTTGCCCGGCGCGCTCGCCGCGGCGGGTCCGTGGAAGCATGGCGTCGAGGTGCCCTGGTCGACCCGCAAGCGCTGGGCGGCGAAGGCGCCGCCGACGCCGCTCGACGCGCCGGTCTTGGAGCGGCTGGCGGAACGCAGGACCGCGTCGGGCCGTTGGGTCTCGCTGCGGCTGCACAGCCGCGGCGCCGAGGTCGTCCGGCTGCGCGCCGGGCCGGAAGCGCGATTGCTCGCGGCCGGCATCGCCTCCCCGGCCCGCTCATTCGGCCGGGGCGAAACCGGGGACGAGGATTTCGTCCTGCGCTGTCACGGACGAAGCTGCGACGGAGCGCGGGTCGACCTGCTGATCGCCAGCCCGCGTCCAATCGAGATGATCGTGATGGGCGTCAGGAGCGGATTGCCGGCCTCGGCCCGCTCGCTGGTCGCGGCCCGTCCGGCGAACGCCGCCCCGCAATACAGCACCGATTCCAGCATCGCGTTGCGCCGGGTGCGGCTTTGAGCCTCAGCCCTCGGCATTCTCCGTTTCGGGAGTCGCCGTGGCGGCGGCCTTGACGTCGCCGCGGGTGTCGCGGCGCTCGGCGATGCGGGCGGCCTTGCCGGTGCGGCCGCGCAGATAATAGAGCTTGGCGCGGCGGACGGCGCCGCGGCGCACGACCTCGATCGATTCGATGTTGGGCGAGTAAAGCGGGAAGACGCGCTCGACGCCCTCGCCGAAGCTGATCTTGCGCACCGTGAACGAGGAGCCGAAGCCCTTGTTCGCCCGCGCGATACAGACCCCTTCGTAATTCTGGACGCGGGTGCGCTCGCCTTCGACGACGCGGACGCCGACGCGGACGGTGTCGCCGGGGCGGAATTCCGGGATGGTCTTGCCGGCCTTGAACTGCTCGATGGCCTCGGCCTCGAGCTGCTGGATCAGGTTCATTTCTCTTCGCTCTCTATCTCGTGCCGCGCGTCAGAGGGCGGTGGCCTGCGCGCGTCCCCATGACGCTCGACCAGGTCCGGCCGCCTTGACCGTGTGTCGGCCGCCGCTTGGCTCTTGCGCCAGGCCGCGATCCTCGCATGATCCCCCGATCGCAGCACCTCAGGGATCGTGCGCCCTTCCCATTCGACAGGTCGGGTATAGTGCGGATATTCGAGAGCTCCGCCCTCGAAGCTCTCTTCCTCTCCGCTGGAGGCCGCGCCCATTACCCCGGGAAGCAACCGAACGCAAGCATCGAGCAGGGCCATTGCCGCCACTTCGCCGCCCGAAAGCACATAGTCGCCGACCGAGACCGGGACGATCGGCCGCGCCTCGAACAGGCGCTCGTCGATCCCCTCGAACCGGCCGCACAGGATGGCGACGCCCGGCCCCGCGGCGAGCTCGCGAACCAGGCTTTGGGTGAGCGGCTCCCCGCGCGGCGTCATCGCCAGCAGCGGCGCCTCCGGTCGCCGCGCCAGCACCGAATCCGCCGCCGCGGCGAGCACGTCCGCCCGCATCACCATCCCCGCCCCGCCCCCCGCCGGCTTATCGTCGACCGAGCGGTGCCGGTCGCTGGCGAAGTCGCGGATCTGCACGGTATCGAACGACCAGATCCCCTCCGCCAGCGCGCGCCCGGCGAGGCTGTGGCCGAGCGGCCCGGGGAACATCTCGGGATAGAGGGTAAGGACGGTGGCGGACCAGCTCACTGGCCGGCCCAGTTTTCGACTCGCAGGCCCGGCACATCCGCAAAATCGCGTTCATTGTTGGTGATGAGAACGACGTCGAGAGCCAGCGCATGTGCAGCAATGAGGCGATCAAGCTTTCCGCGCCTGAATGGCACTCGGGCAAAAGCGCGTGCCGCCGCCTCCTCGAACGGGACAACCGGAAACGCAGCCAAGAACCTGTTCAACGCCATCAGGCCCTGCGTTCCACCACGGCCAAAGCCCACCGCAAGCTCGGCACACACGATAGCGGAGATGCCGATCGTCCCGGGCGCGCAGTCCTCAACCCGACCCGCTAGAGCGGGTCTGGCTTTGGCGAGCAGGTAGATGCAGCTGTTGGTATCCAGAAAATAGGACGGCTCGCTCACTTTTGTTCCAGTCCGAGGAGATGCCACTCGCGCGGTATGTCCTCATAATCTTCCTCGTCGCGCTCTATCGGCTTGAGCCAGGGCATGGACCCGGCAATGCCGGTGAGGTCGATCTTCTGGGGTGCTTCCTGGACAGGTTCGAGAACGTATTTTCCCTGCTCTTCGCGCACCCGCATCTCCGTGCCCGGCTCGACCCCGAGGCTTTTCGGCAGCCGCACCGCCACCGAGTTGCCGGACTTGAAGGTTTTCGTCGTCTTCATCGCCATCTCCGTATATACCGGATGTATATACATTTGAGGCCTGCCGAATGCAAGCCGGAACTATCGCGAGCGGATCGCGCTGAGACCGGATGACTGAGCCCGACCTCGACTGCCTCATCATCGGCGGCGGCCCCGCCGGACTGACCGCGGCGATCTATCTCGCCCGCTTCCACTTGAAGCTGAAGGTGGTCGACGCTGGGAAGAGCCGCGCCGGCCTCATCCCCTGCACCCGCAACCATGCCGGCTTTCCCGATGGAATTTCGGGCAAGGAGCTGATCGGGCGGATGAAGGAGCAGGCGCAGAAATACGGCGCTTCGATCGTGAGCGGCCGGGTGACGCGGCTGGACAAGGTGGAAGGCGGCTTCGAAGCCGAATGGGGCGAAGGACCGATCCAGGCCAGGACAATATTGCTGGCGACGGGAATCGCCAACCGCCGACCGCCGATGGACGAGGACCTCCACGACGAGGCGCTCGCCCGCGGCCTCATCCGCTATTGTCCGATCTGCGACGGCTATGAGGTTACCGACAAGAAGATCGGCGTGATCGGCAGCGGCACGCACGGCGTCGCCGAGGCCTTGTTCCTGCGGAGCTACACGCCGCACATCACGCTGATCGCGCCCGACAAGGCGCTCGACGTGGGAGCGGACGACCAGGCGAAGCTTCGCGCGTTCGGCATCGAGACGGTCGACGGCCCCTGCCAGGCGGTCGCCGCGCACGAGGATTGCATCGTCGTCGACACCGCCGAGGGCCATTACACTTTCGACAGCCTTTATCCGGCGCTCGGATCGGACGTGCACACCGAGCTTGCCGAGCAATTAGGCGCAAAGCTGTCGCAAGACGCCGGCTGCATCCTCGTCGACGCCCACCAGCGAACCTCCGTCCCGGGCCTCTACGCGGCGGGGGACCTGGTGCTCGGCCTCGACCAGATCAGCCACGCGATGGGCGAAGGCGGCGTCGCCGCGACGACGATCCGCAACGATCTCGCCAAAGATCGGCCGCTGCTGCGCTGAACGGAAGTCAGCGCTTGGCTAGGGCCGCCGAAATAGGGCATCCCGTGATCATGGACGGGCCATCGGATCTTGAACGGCTGGCATGGGCCGGCGATGCGGAGGCGCAATTCACGCTCGCTATGAGCGTGCTTGCGCTTCCCGATTCTCCCGAGTCGTTCGCCGGCGGCATCGCTCTCGTCGAAAAGGCGACGGAGAACGGCCATGCAGAAGCCGCCTGCATGCTGGCGACGCTGGAGGCGGTCGGCGCGGGGCGTGACCGGAACTGGGATCGGTCCTTCGAATATCTTGAGCTGGCGGCCGATCGCGGATCGGAACATGCCCGCGCCCAGCTGAGGTTGCTGAGCAGTCGACCGGACGGAGCCGACGGCGACAGCCGGATCGAGGTCGAGCGGCTGCTTCGAATCCCGGAGCGTATGGCGCTGTCGGAAAGACCCTGGCTTCGCGTCCTCCAGGGTTTCGCCAGCCCGGCCGAGTGCCGATGGGTCATCGCGAGGTTCCGGCCGAAATTGACCCCCGCAATGGTGTGGGATGAAGCCGGCGACCTGGGGAGGGTCGATTCTGTGCGAAGCAACAGCGCCGTCGAGCTGCGGCTCCCCGATATGGATGTCGTCACCGAAGTGCTCCGTGCCCGGATTTCGGTTGCCGCTCGGCTGCCGGAGCCCGTTTTCGAGGTGCCGCAGGTGATGCATTACTCGGTCGGCCAGGAATTCAAGCCTCACCACGATTTCCTCGATCCGAAACACATAGGTCATTCGGCCGATCTGGCGCGCCGCGGGCAGAGGGTCGGGACGTTCCTGATCTATCTGAACGACGACTTCGAGGGCGGGGAAACCGAATTCCCGAGGGCCGGCATTTCCTATCGCGGCCGCATTGGCGATGCGCTGTTTCTCGCCAACGTCACCCCCGACGGCCGGCCGGATCCACTGACCCTGCATGCCGGGCGGCCGCCGACCAGAGGCGAAAAGTGGGTTTTCTCGCAGTGGATCCGGGGTCGACCGCCGGCGACACCCGCCCGGTAGGTCCCGCCGAACGGGCGGGGGCTGCGGCGCTGACAAGAAAATTGAAACCCTCCGCCGCTAGAATGCGGGCATGGGCGAATGGACTTCAGTCTGGAGCGATGCCAGCGGGGCGGACGAGAGAGACGGCCGCGGCGGCGGCGCGCGGCTCGGCGCCTGGTCGTTCTACCTCTTCACCGCCGCCCTCTCGCTTTGGGTCTTCCTCTATCTGAGCGGCCTCTTCACCACGCTCGGCTCGGCGCAGGGATCGGAGAGCCACGGGACAAATGCGGTTCGGATCGCCGACGACGGCGGCTTCGGCCTCCCTACCATGTACCTCTTCGCCGGCCAGAAGGCGTGGTGGGACTATGATGTCGCGGTCAAAGGCGAAGGCGGCGTCCGCCTGCTCATCGCCAAGACGGTCCCGAGCACGGCCTTCATCGTCAAGGTGGAGACGGTCCGCGCCAGCGCCAAAGGCCGCTTCGAGCTGGTCGCGCCGGAAAGCGGCTTCTACAGCTTCTCGCACGAGTTGGCGCCGATCGGCGGCCTCCTCGGCGGAGCGCAGCCTGGCGAGACCCGCTACGCGCTGACATGGGGCGTCGACTGACCTTCAGGTGAGAAAGGCGGGGTCGGCGACGATCCTGTCCCCTTCAAGATCGGCCACGCCGGCGCGGAAGGGGACCATGAAACGGCGGCCTTCCCGCTCGATCTCCAATATGTCGCCGGCGCCGAAATTCTCGACCGCGACGACGGTGCCGAGCGGCTCCCCGGCGGGGCCCAGGCAGGAGAGGCCGATCAGGTCGGCATGATAATATTCGCCTTCCGCCAGCGGCGGGAGAGCGGACCGGGGCACGGTGACCAGGCTGCCGCGCAGCGCCTCGGCCGCATCGCGGTCGGCGATCCCGGCGAAGCGGACGATCAGCCCGCCGGACCCCGTCTTGACCGCCGCGACGGTGAGCGGACGGTCGCCGACCAGCACCTCCCTGTGCCGCTTGAGGCTGTCCACGCCCTCGGCGAACAGCTTGAGCCGCACCTCGCCGCTTAAGCCGTGGGCCCCGGCGACGGCGGCGAGGGTGACGCGGGGCTCGGCCAAGGCCTATGCCTTCTCGGCGCCTTCGGCCGGAGCGGCTTCGTCCGCGCCTTCGGCCGGAGCCTCGGCGGATTCGCCCTCGTTCGACGCCTCGTCGGCGGGCGTCGCCTCCTCGGCGGCGGGAGCTTCCTCCGCGGCGGGAGCCTCCTCGGCGACGGGAGCCTCCTCCGTGGCGGCTTCCTCGGGGGCGGCTTCCTCGGGGGCGGCTTCCTCGACGGCGGCCTCTTCAGCCGGAGCTTCCTCCGAAGCAGCTTCCTCGGCCGGCGCGGACTCCTCAGCCTGAGCTTCCTCGGCAGCGGCTTCCTCGGCCGGGGCCTCCTCGGCTGGCGCTTCCTCGACCGCGGCTTCCTCGGCCGAAGCCTCCTCGGCGGGCTCTTCAGCCGGTGCCTCGTCCGCGACAGCCTCTTCAGCGGTAGCGTCCTCGGCCGCAGCCGCTTCAGCCTGGTCCTCCTCCGAAGGAGCGGCCTCCTCGGCGGCTTCCTCGGCCGGGGCCTCGTCGGCGGCGGCTTCCTCGGCCGGCGCTTCCTCGGCGGCGGCTTCCGGAGTCGCTTGCTCGAGCGCTTCGGCGGCGGCCTCTACGGCCTCCTCCTCGGCGACGGCCTCGACGGCCTCCTCGGCCGGGGCCGGCGGCGCGGCGGCGGCATCGGCCTCGCGCTTGGCGCGCTCCTCGACCCGCTCCTTGGCCTTGTCGCCGGGCTCGCCCTTGTTCGGGTTGAGCCGCGCCGGCCGCTCGAGGATGCCGGCCTGATCGAGGAAGCGGTGGACCCGGTCGGAGGGCTGAGCGCCGACCGACAGCCAGTGGCGGGCGCGGTCGGCGTCGAGCTTGACCCGATCCTCGCTGTCCCTGGGCAGAAGCGGGTTGTAGCTGCCGATCCGCTCGATGAACTTGCCGTCGCGGGCGTTGCGCGCGTCGGTGACGACGATCTTGTAATAAGGCCGCTTCTTCGCGCCGCCGCGCGCCAGCCTGATTGCTACTGCCATTTTATTTGTCCTTTCTGAACATGCACGAATCTATTTCTTGGTGAACTTGTCGAAACCGGAAGGCAGGTTGAACGGCGCGCTACCCCCCGGCAAACCGGGCCGTACCCCCGCCGGACCGCCGCCGCCCAGCGGTGCAACCCCGGCGGTACCGCCGAGGCTCCCCAGCCCGCCGCCGCCGAACAACGCGCCGAGCTTGCCGAGCCCGCCCATTTTTCTAACCTTCTTCATCATGCCGGCCATCTCCTGGTGCATTTTAAGGAGCTTGTTCACCTCCTGCACCGTCGTGCCCGAACCTTTAGCTACCCTGATCTTGCGCTTTGCATTGAGCAATTCGGGCCTCGCCCGCTCCTTCACGGTCATCGAGCCGATCATCGCGTCCATATGGACGAGGATCCTGTTGTCGACGCCCGAGGCGGCCATCGCGCCCTGCACCTTCTTCATGCCGGGCAGCATCGAGGCGAGCGCGCCAAGCCCGCCCATGCGCTGCATCTGCATCAGCTGGGAGCGCAAATCGTTCATGTCGAACTGGCCCCTGGCCATCCGCCGCGCCATCGCCTCGGCCTCGCCGGCGTGGATCGTCTCGGCCGCGCGCTCGACCAGCCCGACGACGTCGCCCATGCCGAGGATGCGGCCGGCGACCCGCTCCGGGTGGAAGGCCTCGAGCTTGTCGATCGCCTCGCCGACGCCGGCGAACTTGATCGGCTTGCCGGTCACCGCGCGCATCGACAAAGCGGCGCCGCCGCGGGCGTCGCCGTCGAGGCGGGTGAGGATCACGCCGGTCAGGTCGACCCGGGCGGAGAAGCTGGAGGCGACGTTGACCGCGTCCTGGCCGGTCAGCGCGTCGACGACGAGCAGGATTTCCGCCGGCGACGAGACGTCCGCCACCGCCTTCATCTCGTCCATCAGCGCCTGGTCGACGTGGAGGCGGCCGGCGGTGTCGAGGAGGAGAACATCGAAGCCCTGCAGCCGCGCCGCCTGGAGCGCGCGGCGGGCGATGTCGACCGGCTGCTGGCCGGGGACGACCGGGAGGGTCGCGACCTCCGCCTGGCGGCCGAGTATGGCGAGCTGCTCCTGCGCCGCCGGGCGGGCGACGTCCAGGGACGCCATCATCACCTTCTTGCGCTCTTTTTCGGTGAGCCGCTTGGCGAGCTTGGCGGTGGTGGTGGTCTTGCCCGAGCCCTGCAGGCCGACCATCAGCACGACCGCGGGCGGAGTGACTTCGAGATGGAGCTCCGCGGCTTCCGCGCCCAGCATCTCGACCAGCGCGTCGTGGACGATCTTGACCACCTGCTGGCCGGGCGTGACCGAGCGAAGCACCTGCTGGCCGACCGCCTCGCTGGTGACCCGCTCGACGAAATCGCGGACGACGGGGAGCGCGACGTCGGCCTCGAGCAGGGCGATCCGCACCTCGCGCATCGCCCCGCGCACGTCCGCCTCGTTCAAGGCGCCGCGGCCGCGCAGGCGGTCGAACACGGTGCCGAGACGGTCGCTCAGGCTCTCGAACATGCACGCGCTCCTTGCCGGCCCCACCAATTCCTCCCCTGAACGGGGGCTGTGGGAAGCCAAACGAAAAACGCCGGCGGGCGAAACCTCGCCGGCCAGCGCGCGTCCGCGGACGCATCGAACACCCGTCAACGGGATGTGGGGCCCCTTAGCGGAGGGGACAAGGGAAGGCAAGGATGAGGGATGGGCCGGACGCGCGTCACCCAGCCCAGCCGGCTGAAAACCAGGGACAGTATATAGTTTTCCTCCGCCGCGGCGGCCGTGCGGCCCATCTCGAAAAACTATATACTGTCCCTGGTTTTCCCGACTTACTTCCGGACCTTCGACCAGGTTCAATAACCCGTCAGCAGCATGTCCAACGCGTTAGAAATCCCGATCTCCTCAGCCTGCAAGGACGCGACGATGGGGCCGAGCTCCCTTGCGTCCACGGTGGCGGCGAACTGGGTGAGCATGACGTGGTGGTGGCCGCGGAGGAAGAAGACCGGATTGAGACGTTCCGCCGCCCGCGGTGCCTGATCGGCGGGGAGCAACGGAACGACGAAGCGGGTCTTGAGGGTGCTCAGCAGGTCGGCCTGGCAGTCGAGGACCAGGCCGCCCTCGCGTAGCTCGTACACCTCAAATCGGGCCATCAGAAACGGCGGTGCCGCGCCAAAGGCAGGCCGTTCTCCTCGACAAAGCGGTTCGAGGAATCGAGGGCGGACCGGTTGGCTTCCAGCCAGGCGCGGCGGCGCATCGCCCTGACCTCGCCTTCGAGCCCTCGCTCGCAGGCTTGCGAGACGTTGACGCCTAGTCCGCGCGCCTCATCGAGAAGCCGCGCGCTCAAAGAGACGTTGGCGGGCCGCTTCCTCGCGGTCGGCTTCAATGAAGATTTGGACATCGGCACCATCTATCATGCGCATATTCGATGCGCAATTCCAATGCCTGGTCCCGTCATTGCGAGGAGCGAAGCGACGAAGCAATCCAGCTTGCTACGCCTGTGCCGGCTGGATTGCTTCGCTTCGCTCGCAATGACGAGCTAACGGGATCAGGCGAAGTCGATCATGCTCTAGACCGAGAGCAGGCTGAGTGGAATCGTCACCCCGGACTTGATCCGGGGTCCACTTCTTGCGTGCTGGGAAGATGGATGCCGGATCAAGTCCGGCATGACGACACTTAACCCGAGACGCCCTACCCGTCATAATCCAGCGCAGGATACCAATCCGTTCCCCGCCCGGCAGGGGTGAGATCGAGGATGTTCCAGAGCGGGGTGGGATCGGGGGCGCCGCGGGGGTCCTGGCCGGGGTCGGCGGTGGCGCCGAGCTCGGAGCCCCAGAAGTGGCGGACCCTCCCCTCGCCATCCTTCGCCCAGACGTCGAGGGCGGGCCATTCGCTGCCGTCGGGCGCGAGGCCGCGATAATCGCGCGGGAAATCGTCGGTGACGGTGGCGAAGAAATTGAGGTTCCGCCAGCCGCGCTCGCGGGCGAAGGCGAGCTGCCGCTCGACCGGGGAGCGGCCGATCACGGCCAGCGCGACGCGCTGCATGATGTCGCGCGCGGGGACGTCGAGCGAGCCGAGGAAGGCGGTGCACATCGGGCAGGGCCGCTCGCGCTCGGGGCCGTACATCCAGAAATAGGTGACCAGGACTTCGTGGGCGCCGAACAAAGACGAGAAGGCGACGGTCCGGCCCTGCTCGTCGCGGAGCGGGTAATCCCGGGCGATCGCGCCGCCCGCGGGCAGCGCGCGGCGCTGCCGCGCCACCCGCTCGATATGGCGCCTGAGCTCGATCTCCTCCGCGAGCAAAGCGGTCCGGGCGCGGCGATATTCGGCGCTGTCGTTCGGATAGGGCTTGGCGGCACGGTCGGCGAGCGCGTCCGCGGCTTCGAGATCGGCCATCTCAAATGCTCCTGTGGCGTGGTGACGCATCCAGCCTAGAAGATCGCGCCGCCGGGACAAAGGGGCCTTGGCGCAACGGCCCCGCCCCTACTCAGCGGCGCGGGGTTCTGCTAATGACCGGCCCGCACATCCGGCAAGGGGGAAAGCCATGACGCGCGCGCTCTATCTGCTGTTCGGTGTCCTCGCTTACTGCATCTTCTTCGCGACCTTCCTCTATCTGATCGCCTTCGTCGGCAATCTGCCCTGGGTGCCGCGCACCGTCGACCGCGGCGGGCCGATCGCGGACCTGACCGCCGCGCTTGCGATCGATTTCGCCCTCATCGCCTTGTTCGGGCTCCAGCACAGCGTCATGGCGCGGCCGGGCTTCAAGGCGGGGTGGACTCGGATCGTGCCCGCCCCGGTGGAACGGAGCGCGTATGTCCTTCTCGCCAGCCTCGTCCTGATCTTGATGTTCTGGCAGTGGCGGCCGATTCCGGCTCTGATGTGGAGCCTCACCGGCGCGGCGCCGGCCGCGATCCTGTGGGCGCTGTTCGCCCTGGGCTGGCTGATCGTCCTGCTCTCGACCTTCCTGATCAGCCATTTCGAATTGTTCGGCCTCCACCAGGTGTGGAACCATATGCGCGGGCGGAGCGCGGCCGCGCCCGTCTTCCGCCAGCCCTTCTTCTACCGCTTCGTCCGCCATCCGCTCTACGCCGGCTTCATCATCGCCTTCTGGGCGGCGCCGCGCATGACCCTCGGCCACGTCGTCCTGGCGGCGGGGATGACCGTCTACATGCTGATCGCCATCCGCTTCGAGGAGCGCGACCTGGTCGGCCTGTTCGGGCGCGATTACGAGGAATATCGCGGCCGGGTCGGCATGCTCGCCCCGCGCTTGGGGCGGCGCGCCTAGGCAGTTTGCCGCCCCCCCGGTAACGATTTGCTTACACTCCCGGGCTTACCGTTCCCCCGACCCGCGCGATGACCAGATCGGCGGGCGCGGAAGTGTGGACTTCCGCCATGTGGACAGGAGACCCGAATCATGAATTTCCTTCGCAAGCTGACGCGCAACGAGAAAGGCGCCACCGCCATCGAATATGGCCTGATCGCCGCGCTCATCGCGGTCGCCGCCATCACCGCCATGCAGGGCCTCGGCAGCCAGCTCAACACCACCTTCACCAACGTCGCGACGGGCATGAAGGGCTGATCCGGCCCCTTCGGGGGCTGAACGAAAGGGCGGCGGAGCGCAGGTTCCGCCGCCCTTTTTCGTGCCCACGCTGTCATGCCAGCGAAGGCTGGCATCCATGATGACTCCGCATGGACCCCAGCCTTCGCTGGGGCGACGGTGACGGATTACTCCTTGAAGCGCGCCGCTTCCTCCGAGCCCCCAGTCGTGTTGCCCTCCGAATAGGAATGGGCGCCGGCGCCGGCGAGGGCGCCGCCCTGGGCGATCAGATATTCGTCGCGGATCGGCCGGCCCTCGAGGAAGCATTCGAGGATCTCGCGCACGCCGGCGGCGTAGCGCGCCTGGGCGGACAGCGACGTGCCCGAGATGTGCGGGGTCATGCCGTTGTGCGGCATCGTCCGCCACGGATGGTCGCGCGGCGCCGGCTGGGGGAACCAGACGTCGCCCGCATAGCCGGCCAGCCGCCCCTCCTCGAGCGCGCGGGCGACGGCGTCGCGGTCGACGATCTTGCCGCGCGCGGTGTTGACCAGATAGGCGCCGCGCTTCATCCGCGCGATCATCGCCGCGTCGAACAGGCCCTCGGTCTCCGGGTGGAGCGGGCAATTGATCGTGACGACGTCGCAGACCGCGACCATGTCCTCGACGCTCGGGTGCCAGGCGACGCCCAATTCCTCCTCGAGAGCGGCGGGAAGCCGGTGGCGGTCGTAATAATGGAGATGGACGTCGAACGGCTTCATCCGCCGCAGCACCGCCGTGCCGATGCGGCCCGCGGCGACGGTGCCGACATGCATGCCCTCGACGTCGAACGAGCGGGTGGCGCAGTCGGCTATGTCCCAGCCGCCGCTGCGCGCCACGTCGTGCGAGGGCAGATAGTTGCGCACCAAGGCGAGGATCGACATGACGACATGCTCGGCGACGCTGATCGAGTTGCAATAGGTCACTTCGGCGACGGTGATGCCGCGCTCGATCGCCGCCTGCAGGTCGACATGGTCGGAGCCGATGCCGGCGGTCAGCGCCAGCTTCAATTTCGGCGCCCTGGCGATCCGCTCGGCGGTGAGGTAGGCCGGCCAGAAGGGCTGGGAGATGACGATGTCGGCGTCGGCCAGCGCGCGCTCGAAGACGGAATCGGGGCCGTCCTTGTCGGCGGTGACGACGAGCTCATGGCCCTCGCCCTCCAGCCAGCCGCGAAGGCCGAGCGCGCCGGTGACGCTGCCGAGCAGCTGGCCGGGCGTGAAATCGACCGCGCGCGGCGTCGGCAGGCTCTGGCCGTCGGGATAGGAAGGGATTTCCGGCAGGCCGTCGCGGACGCTCCCGGTCGGATAGCCGTCTTTCGGATCGTCGTAGAGGACGCACACTATTTTCGCCATCTTCCCCTCCTGAAACCAGAAGAAACCAGGGACAGTATATAGTTTTCCGCCCTAGGGGATAGCGGGCCGGCGAACCGCGGGAAACCTATATACTGTCCCTGGTTTCTCCATGGAGCCGCGGGAAAACTATATACTGTCCCTGGTTTCTCCCAGCCGCGACCGGCCGCGCGAGGTGGACTTGCTCCCCGCCGCTCCCTAGATCGCGCTCGATGATGCGCCGCTTCCGCAAGATGCACGGGCTTGGCAACGATTTCGTCGTGCTCGACGCCCGCGAGGCGCCGCTGGCGATGGATTCGGAGCAAGCCCGCGCGCTCGCCGACCGCAGGACCGGAGTGGGCTGCGACCAGGTGGTCCTGCTCGAGCCGTCGGATTCAGCGGACGTGCGGATGCGGATCTGGAACGCCGACGGCGGCGAGGCCGAGGCCTGCGGCAATGCGGCGCGCTGCGTCGCGGTTTTGCTCGGCGGCGAGACCCGCATCGAGACCAAAGGCGGGATCATCATCGGCTCGGCCGAGGAGGCGGCCGCGACCATCGACATGGGCGCGCCGCGCTTCGGCTGGGACGAGATCCCGCTCGCTTTCCCGATGGACACGGCGGCGATGCCGGTCTCCTGGGAGAGCCTGCAAAACCCGTTCGCGGTCAATGTCGGCAACCCCCACATAATCTTCTTCGTCGCCAATGCCGGCGCGGTCGAGCTGGAACGGCTCGGGCCGCTGATCGAGCGCGATCCGCTCTTCCCGGAGCGGATCAACGTCAACGTCGCCTCGATCGACGATGGCGCGATCAAGCTCAGGGTGTGGGAACGGGGGGCCGGCCTCACCCTCGCCTGCGGCACCGGCGCCTGCGCGACGGCGGTGGCGGCGATCAGCCGCAGGCTGGCGACAAGCCCGGTGGAGGTGCGGCTCCCCGGCGGCGCGCTCAATATCGAATGGGCGCCGGGCGGGACGATCCGGATGAGCGGCCCCGCCGCTTTGGCTTTCGAAGGCGAGATCGATCTGTGAGCGGCGTCGAGATCATCACCCTGGGCTGCCGGCTCAACTTCGCCGAGAGCGAGGCGATACGGCTGCTCGCGGCGCAAGAGGACGGGCTCGTCATCGTCAACAGCTGCGCCGTCACCAACGAGGCGGTGCGCCAGACGAGGCAAGCGATCCGCCGCGCCAAGCGCGCCCGGCCCGGAGCGCGGGTGGTGGTGACCGGCTGCGCGGCGCAGATCGATCCGGAGATGTTCGCCGCCATGCCGGAAGTGAGCCGGGTGGTGGGCAATCGGGAGAAGATGCTTGCGTCGAGCTATGCCCCTTCCCCGTTCGCCCCGCATCATGCCGAAATCCGCGTGTCCGACATCATGGCGGTCAGGGAGACCGCGCCGCATCTCGCCGCCGGCTTCGCCGAGCGGTCGCGGGCGTTCCTCGAGGTGCAGAATGGCTGCGACCATCGCTGCACCTTCTGCATCATCCCCTACGGGCGGGGGAACAGCCGCTCGGTACCGGCGGGCGCGGTGGTCGAGAGAGTGAAGGCGCTCGTGGCAGACGGCTTCCGCGAGGTGGTGCTGACCGGGGTCGACGTCACCAGCTACGGCCCCGATCTGCCGGGCGCACCCTCGCTGGGCCTGCTGGTCGAGCGCATCCTGCGCCTTGTGCCGGACCTACCGCGGCTGCGCCTCTCCTCGCTCGACTGCATCGAGATCGACCCCCGGCTGGAGGAGATCATCGCCGGCGAGCCGCGCTTCATGCCCCACCTCCATCTTAGCTTCCAGGCCGGCGACGACATGGTGCTGAAGCGGATGAAGCGGCGGCACAGCCGGGCGCAGGCGGTCGGGACGGTCGCGCGGCTGAAGGCGAAGCGCCCGGAGCTCGCGATCGGCGCCGACCTCATCGCCGGCTTCCCGACCGAGACCGAGGCGATGCACGAAGGCAGCCTGGGGCTGATCGACGAATGCGATATCGTGATGGGCCATATCTTCCCCTTCTCGCCCAAGCAGGGCACGCCGGCGGCATTGATGCCGCCGGTGCCGGCGCCGATCGTCAAGGAACGCGCGCGCCGGCTGCGCGAGGCTTGCGCGCAAAGGAAGGCGGCGTGGCTGGAAGGCCTGGTGGGGACGACGCAGAAGGTGCTGGTCGAGAAAGACGGCCGCGGCCACGCGGAGAATTTCGCTCCGGTCCAGGTCCGTCACCCCAGCGAAGGCTGGGGTCCATCCGGAATCAGCGTGGACCCCAGCCTTCGCTGGGGTGACGGAGAGATCGTAAATGTGGCCGTCACGGGTATCGACGGCGCCACCCTGATCGGAGCGCCGCTGTGAGCGAGGCGCCGTGGCTGGACCGGCTGCGCGACGGGTTCAGGAAGACCTCCGACCGGCTCGGCGACAATCTGACCGGCCTGTTCACCAAGGCCGCGCTCGACGCGGAGACGCTCGACCGGATCGAGGAGGCGCTGATCGCCTCCGATCTCGGCCCGGCCACCGCCGCCCGGGTGCGCGCGCGGCTCGCCGGCGAGCGGTTCGAGCGGGGCCTGAGCGAACATGCGGTGCGCGAGATCGTCGCGCAGGAGCTGGAGAAGGTGCTCGCCCCGGTCGCCGTTCCGCTCGAGATCGACGCCTTCCCGCGGCCGCAGGTGATCCTGGTTGTGGGGGTGAACGGCTCGGGCAAGACCACCACCATCGCCAAGCTCGCCCACCTCCTGATCGAACAGGATTACGGCGTGCTGCTCGCCGCCGGCGACACCTTCCGCGCCGCCGCGATCGAGCAGCTCAAAATCTGGGCGGACCGGATCGGCGTGCCGGTGATCGCCGGGCCCGAGGGCGGCGACAGCTCGGCGATCGTCTTCGACGGGGTGAAGAAGGCGACCGCGGAGGGAATCGACGTGCTGATCGTCGACACCGCCGGGCGGCTGCAGAACAAGAAGGGGCTGATGGACGAGCTCGCCAAGATCCGCCGCGTGCTGGGGCGGCTCAATCCCGAGGCGCCGCACGACGTCGTGCTGGTGCTCGACGCGACGACCGGGCAGAACGCGCTCGGCCAGATCGAGATATTCCAGGAGGTGGCGGGAGTGACCGGCCTCGCCATGACCAAATTGGACGGCACCGCGCGGGGCGGCATCCTCGTCGCCGCCGCCGAGCGGTTCGGCCTGCCGATCCACGCCATCGGCGTCGGCGAGAGGATCGGCGATCTGCGCCCGTTCGACGCCGGCGAGGCCGCCCGCGCCATCGCGGGCCTGAAGGAGTGAATGAAGAGTGACCGCAACGACCAAGACCAGGCCTCCCGCGCTGCTCAGCTTCCTGCTCGATTTCGGGCCGCTGCTCGCTTTCTTCCTCGCCTACAAGTTCGTCGGCGTGTTCGCCGGCACCGCCGTGTTCATGGCCGCGATCCTGACCGCCCTGATCGTCTCGATGGCGAAGCTCGGCCGAGTCTCGCCGATGCTGTGGATCTCGGCGGTGCTGGTCGTCGGCTTCGGCGCGCTGACCATCTGGTTCCGCGACCCCCGCTTCATCCAGATGAAGCCGACGATCATCTATGCCGGCTTCGCCTTGCTCCTGTTCGCCGGCCTCGCCGCGCGCAAGCTCTTGCTCAAGCACGTCTTCGGCCTCGCCTTCGAGGGGCTGAGCGACGAAGGCTGGATGAAGCTGACCCGCAACTGGGCCCTGTTCTTCGCGGCGATGGCGCTCCTCAACGAGGCGCTGCGCTCCTATCTCAGCTTCGACGCCTGGCTGACCGCAAAGGTCTGGGGGATCACAATTCTGTCTTTGCTCTTCGCCTTCGCCAACATCCCGATGCTGATGCGCCACGGCTTCTCGGTCGCCGACGCGAAGGAGGAGCCGCCCGTGCCGCCCTTGTCATGACCGCCGCAGCGAAGATGCCGCCGGTGATCGCGATCCGCGATCTCGGCAAGAGATACGCCTCCGGCCAGGAGGCGCTGCGCCACGTCGACCTCGACATATGGAAGGGCGAGATATTCGCTCTGCTCGGGCCGAACGGGGCGGGCAAGACGACCCTGATCAGCATCGTCTGCGGAATCGTCACCGCGACCAATGGCAGCGTCGAGGTGGACGGCCTCGACAATGTCGCCGATTATCGCGCGGTGCGCTCCAGGATCGGGCTGGTGCCGCAGGAGCTGCACACCGACGCGTTCGAATCGGTCTGGTCGACGGTGACCTTCAGCCGCGGCCTGTTCGGCTGCCCGCCGGACCCGGCCTATGTCGAGTCCGTGCTCAGGGACCTGTCGCTGTGGGACCGGCGCAAGGCCAAGATCATGGAGCTGTCGGGCGGCATGAAGCGCCGGGTGATGATCGCCAAGGCGCTCAGCCACCAGCCCGAAATCCTGTTCCTCGACGAGCCGACTGCGGGGGTCGACGTCGAGCTTCGCCGCGACATGTGGAACCTGGTGCGCCGCCTGCGCGACAACGGCGTCACCATCATCCTCACCACCCATTATATCGAGGAGGCCGAGGAGATGGCCGACCGGATCGGCGTGATCAGCAAGGGCGAGCTGATCCTGGTCGAGGACAAGGCGACCTTGATGAAGAAGCTCGGCAAGAAGCAGCTGACCCTCAACCTCGCCGAGCCGATGATCGCGGTCCCGCCGGAGCTCGCCGAATGGGATTTGACGATCAAGGCGGAGGGCAACGAATTGCTCTACACGTTCGACGTCAATGCCGAGCGGACCGGCATCCCCTCGCTGCTGCGGCGGATGAGCGACCTCGGCATCGCCTTCAAGGATCTGAACACCGACCAGAGCTCGCTCGAGGACATTTTCGTCAGCCTGGTCAAGGGTTCCCACGAAAGTAGTACTTTCGTGGGGCCCACCGAGCGCAAGGGAGCGCGGGCATGAGCGTCGCCGCCTTCAACCGTCACGGCGTCTGGGCGATCTACCGCTTCGAGATGGCCCGGGCGCTGCGCACCTTGTGGCAGAGCGTGGTCACCCCGGTGATCACCACCTCGCTCTACTTCATCGTCTTCGGAGCGGCGATCGGCGGCCGCATGGGCGCGGGCAACGGCCTCCCCGCCGGAGTCAGCTACGGCGCCTTCATCGTGCCCGGGCTGATCATGCTGTCGCTGTTCACCCAGAGCATCTTCAACGCGAGCTTCGGCATTTATTTTCCGAAGTTTACGGGGACGATCTACGAATTGCTGTCGGCGCCGATCTCGGCCTTCGAGACGGTGATCGGCTATGTCGGCGCGGCGGCGACCAAATCGATCGTGCTCGGCCTCGTCATCCTCGCCACCGCCGCCCTGTTCGTGCCGATCCAGATCCTCCACCCGTTCTGGATGGTCGCCTTCCTGCTGCTGACCGCGGCGACCTTCAGCCTGTTCGGATTCATCATCGGCGTGTGGGCGAACGGCTTCGAGCAGCTCCAGATCATCCCGATGCTGATCGTCACCCCTTTGACCTTCCTCGGCGGCGCCTTCTACTCGATCGACATGCTGCCGCCGGCGTGGCGGACGATCACCCTGTTCAATCCGGTTGTCTATCTGATCAGCGGCTTCCGCTGGAGCTTCTACGGATCGGCCGACGTCGGCGTGGGGATCAGCCTGGCGATGACCCTCCTCTTCTTCCTCCTCTGCCTCGGCATCGTCGCCTGGATCTTCAGGACCGGATATAGGCTGAAGAGCTGATCGGCGGAATGGGGACAGTTACTTTCACGCGCAAGAGCCCGGTCGAAGGCGCTGGTGCCTTAAAGTAACTGTCCCCTGCTACCCCTCCTGGTCCGCTCTGCTGATGCCCTTGCCGTCGAGGTTGCGGGCGGCGAAGTCCCAGTCGACGATGTTGCCGAGCACCCCCTTGACGAAGGCGGGCCGGTCGTTGCGATAGTCGAGATAATATGCATGTTCCCACAAATCGAGGGTGAGCAAAGGCTTCATGCCGCGATGGACGACGGGGGTGTCGGCGTCGTGCAGCGAAGTGATGCGGAGCCGGTCATGGTCGAGGATGAGCCACGCCCAGCCGCTGCCGAAATGGCCGGCCGCCTCCTCCTCGAGCGCCTCCAGCATCCGCTCCGCCGAGCCGAAGGCGTCGTCGACCATCGCCGCCAGCCGGCCGGCGGGCCGCTGCCCCTGGGCCGGCGCCAGGCATTGCCAGAAGAAGGCGTGGTTCCAGGCCTGGGCGCTGTTGTTGAACAGGGCTTCGTCGCCGCGCTCGCGCGCCGTGCGGATCACCCGTTTCAGCGACCCGCCGCCGAAGCCCTTGTCGCCGGCCAGCTCGTTGGTCTTGTCGATATAGGCGCGGTGGTGCTTGCCGTGATGGAAGTCGAGCGTCTCGGCCGACATATGTTCGCCGAGCGCTCCCCGGTCGAAGGGCAGATCGGGCAGGGTGAAGGGCATGGCCGCAATTCCTCTTCGGTCCGGGCATGAGTCCGAACGACGAGCTACGGCATTGGTTTCGGCCTTGCCGGCCGGCGCCGCTCAGCGGGGACGAACGCTGAAGCGCGCCAGCTCGGTCTGCGGATCCCGCCAATGCGGCTCGATCGCGCTCGCCTGCTTGTAATCGCGATAGGCAAGCTTGACTTCGCCGCCCAGCTCATGGGCGACGGCCCTGCCGTAATAAGCGATGGCCGGCCGCCTGGTCCGCCGCTGGATCGCGGTGTCGAACAGCGGCACCGCCTGGGTCCACCCGTTGGGAAGCCGCAGGCTCGCCATCCCCTTGTTGAGATAGGATTCGGGCTCCCTGGGATCGCGCGCGATGGCGAGGTCGAAATCGGCGATCGCGGCGTCGACCTGTCCCCGGCGCAGCTTCAATATGCCGCGGTTCACATAGGTCGCCACGATCTCATATTCGGTGAGCGCCTCGCGCTCGAGCGCGTCGTCGCAGCGGCCGATGCTGTTGGTCGACGGTATGCTCCGCGCCTCCGCGGCCTCGTAGCAGAGCCGGGCGGAGGTGCTCCCGATCACCGTTATCGCCGCAGCGGCCGGGACCGCCAGTGCCGCCACCGCGGCCGCAATGAGGAACTTGCCGATCGTCATGTCCAGATCCTCCTCGACTCCGAACATAACAGATTTCGGCGATTCACGCCATCAGTTGGTGGCGCTTCATCGCGTGACGCAGCTGGTCGTAGCTGAGCTGCAGTGCGCTCGCCGCAGCGCGTTGATTCCAGCGGCATTTCTCGAGCGCGGCGGCCAGGATCGCCTTCTCATATTCGGCGATTGCGAGGCGAAAATCGGCGCAGCCGGCGGGATCGTAGGCCGACGGCGCCATCACCACGACAGTGCCGGGCTGGGGCTCTGAGTCCGCGGCCGCCGCTTGTTCGCCGGGCGCCGGGCGCCAGGGCGATTCGAACGGATCGAACTGGATGGTGTCGACCGGCCGCTCCGGATCCTCCCAGCGATAGACCGCGCGCTCGACGACGTTGCGCAGCTCGCGGACGTTGCCGGGCCAGTTGTAGGACAAGAGCCGGTTCATCGCATTGGCGCTGAAGCCCGGCCAGTGCGGCCATTCCAGCTCCAGCGCCATGCGCCGGGCGAAATGGTCGGTGAGCACCGGAATGTCGCTGCTGCGGTGGCGGAGCGGCGGCAGGGTGATCACCTCGAAAGAGAGGCGGTCGAGCAAATCGGCGCGGAAGCGGCGCTCCTCGGCCAGCCGCGGCAGATTCTCGTTGGTCGCGGCGACGATGCGGACGTCGACCTGAAGCGGTTTCGAGGCGCCGATGCGGGTCACCTCGCCATATTCGACGGCGCGCAGCAGCCGGTCCTGCGCGGCCTGCGACAAGGTGGCCAGCTCGTCGAGGAACAAGGTGCCGCCATCGGCTTCCTCGAAGCGGCCGGCGCGGGTCTTGGTGGCGCCGGTGAACGCGCCGGCCTCGTGGCCGAACAATTCGGCCTCGATCAGAGTCTCGGGAAGCGCGGCGCAGTTCATCACCACCAGCGGCCCGTCCCACCGGCCGGAGAGGTGATGGAGCCGCTCGGCGATCAGCTCCTTGCCGGTGCCGCGCTCGCCGATGACGAGGACCGGGCGGTCGAGCGGCGCGGCGCGGCTCGCCCGCTCGACAGCGTCGAGAAAGGAAGAGGATTGGCCGACCAGCTGGGTGTTGCGCTCCATTCCCATTTGTTGGGACTATTTCCCACCTAGTGGCAAGGGAAAAGCGTGCCGGATGGGCTGCAAATGCCCGGAAACGGAGCTTTTCCGCCATTTTCCAAACTTGGCACGCCTCTTGTAAAACGGATGGGCATACCGCCTCGAAGCGGAACAGCAATCAGGGTTCAGGGAGCGAAGAAATGTTCAACATCGGCAATTTCAACCAGAGCGTGCTGGCCGCGATCGGCGCCATCATCCTCACCGCCACGTCGGTCGGCGCGGCGGTCGGTCCGGCCCGGGCGATCGAAACCGCCCCGTCGGGTCTTGCCGCCACGCAGGTTTCCGGTCAGGCTGACGCCTGATCCGGTGACGGCCGGCCGGGAGCGCCTCCCCCTTGGCGCATCCCGGCCGCTGCCGCGCGAAACGAAGTAAAGGAGTATGGAATGAGCATATTCACCCGCACCCGCGACATCGTCGCTTCCAACTTCGCCGACCTTCTCGACAAGGCGGAAGACCCCGCCAAGATGATCCGGATGATCATCATGGAGATGGAGGAGACTTTGGTCGAGGTGCGCGCTTCGGCGGCGCGCTCGATCGCAGACCAGAAGGAGATGCGCCGCCAGGTCGCCAAGCTGGATCGGCTCCAGGAGGGCTGGACCGAGAAGGCCGAGCTGGCTTTGTCGAAGGACCGCGAGGACCTCGCCAAGGCGGCCCTGGTCGAGAAGCAGAAAGCGGCCGACATGGCCGACGGGCTCGGCGCCGAGATCGCGGTGCTCGACGATGCGCTGCGGGCGTCCGAGCAGGACATCGCCAAGCTGCAGGGCAAGCTGCGCGAGGCGCGCACCCGCCAGAACGCGATCCAGAGCCGGCTCGAAAGCGCCCACAATCGGGTGCGGATGCGCGAAATGTATGCCGGCTCGAAGGTCGACGACGCCTTCTCGCGCTTCGACGTGCTGGAACGCCATGCCGACTTCGCCGAGGGCCGCGCCGACGCGCTGGCGCTGGGCGCCCCGCCCAAGACGCTCGACGAGGAGATCGCCGAGCTGAGGAACTCCGAGAAGGTCGAGGCCGAATTGGAGGCGCTCAAGGCGAAACGCGACGGCGGCCCAACGCCGGCCAAGGAGGCCTAGGCGATGGAGGACGGACTCATCGCGCTGATCGTCGTTCCGATCCTCTTCATCGGCCTGCCCTGGCTGATCTTCCACTACATCACCAAGTGGAAGAGCCAGGCGACGCTCACCGGCGAGGACGAGAAGATGCTCGACGAGCTCAACGATCTCGCCCGCCGTCTCGACGACCGGATGTGCTCGATCGAGCGAATCATGACGGCGGAGAATCCGAACTGGCGCGCCGTCGCCTGCGACCCGGCCGCAATCGGCATCGAGGACGCGACCATTGCCAACCAGCCCAGCAGGAGGATCGGTCGATGACCCCCCGCCACACCAAATTCTATCTCGACAAGAAGAACAAGAAATGGCTGGGCGTCTGCGCGGGCGTCGCCGACTATACCGGCCTCGACGTCACCCTGATCCGCATCGGCATGGTGCTGCTCACCATCCTGGGCTCGGGGATGACGATCATCGCCTACGTGGTCGCCGCCTGGCTGGCGCCCGTCAAGCCGCGCGAGCTCTCGCATGAGAGCCCGGAGCAGACCAAATTCTGGCAGGGCGTCCGCGCCTCGCCGGCCCGGACGGTCCGCGACGTCCGCTCGCGCTTCCGCGAGATCGACCGCCGCCTCGCCGACGTCGAGACCTATGTGACCAGCTCGAACAGCCAATTGGCGCGCGAGATCGAGCAGCTGCGCTGAGCCGCCGCGCCGCACACCAAAAAAGGGGAGTTTCATGAGCTTCGAGGGACCCAATTTCGTCATCGCGATCATCCTGATCAGCACCGCCGGCTGGGTGATCACGAGTTGGATCAGGGCGCGGCACGGCTATCCGCTGACCGACGATAACGGCCGCACGGTCGGCCGCGGCGACGGGCTCGAGGCGGAGCGGCAGATCGAGTTGCTCTCCGGCGAGAATGAGGGGCTGAAGGGCCAGGTCAGCCGGCTCGAGGAAAGGATCGCGGTGCTCGAGCGCATCGCCACCGATCCCGCCGAGCGCACCGCCCGCGAGATCGAGAATTTGCGCTAGGAGCGCCGGAATCAACCCAGGACGAGGAGGATAGGTTGGACGTGGACAAGCTCAATTTCCTGACCCAGATATTTCCGCTGGTCGCGACCATAACGTGTATCGGCGTCGGCGGCTGGGTGATCACCATTTGGCTGCGCGTCAAGAACGGCTATCCGCTCGACGGCGCCTGGGGCCAGGCGATCTATCCAAGGACCAGCGACGAGGCGATGGAGCGGATCAAGCTGCTCAGCGCCGAGAACGCCCAGCTCCGCGCCGAATTGGGCTCGATCAAGGACCGGCTGGCGACGGTCGAGCGGATCGTCACCGACGACGGCCACCGGCTGACGCAGGAAATCGAAGCCCTGCGCCTGCCGAGGAATTAGGGGCGAGCGATGAGCGAAGACATCACCAAGATTTTGCTCGCCTTCATCGTCATCGGCCTGCCGGTGCTGCTGATCTTCGGCCAGCCGTTCCTGCGGCGCCTGCTCGAGCATCGCGAGAAGCGCATGGAGATCGAGGCGCGGCTGACCGCGGAGAAAGCGGCGCAATATGCGGCGCATACCGAGCGGCTCGAGCAGCGCGTGCGGGTGCTGGAGCGAATCGTCACCGACAAGGGCATCGTCGTCGCCGACGAAATCGAGCGGCTGCGCGACGATCCGCTGAACTGAGACAGGCTGGGAGGGCCATAGGCAATGAACCGTTATGAGATGATCGTCATCATCGTCGCGATCGTCATGTTCGCGAGCGTGCTGAGGGCGCGCTACCGGGCCCGCGAGGCGCATCCCGTCGAGGATGCCGAGGCGCTGCGGGCGAAGGAGGAGCTCAAGACGCTGCGCGCGCGCGTCGCCGTCCTCGAGCGGATCGCGACCGACAAGGAGAATGTGCTGGAGCGCGAGATCGAGCGGCTGCGGGACAGCTGAAGGAGGCGGCGATGGAAGATCCGACGACGATGCTGGCGATCGCCTCGGTCGGCGTGGCCGGTCTCGGCGTCTCCAGCGCCGCCGCGCTCAAGGGCTGGAACGGCTGGCTCGCGCTGAAGCGCCTCCAGCTCGCCGGGCGGCGCGGCGGCGCGGCCCCTCCCCCTTCCGCCACCGCCCGCATCGAGCTGGCCGATTTGAAGGAGCGGGTCCGCAAGCTGGAGGCGATCGCCAACGGCGTCGAGCTGTAGCCGGTCCCGCCTTTGCGGTTGCGCCCGCGCTCTGATAGCGGGGGCGCATGTCCCGCCAGTCGCTCGCCAACGTCTACGAGGATTACGAGCCGCTCGAAGCGGACGACCGCTACCGGCTGCTGATCGACCTCGGCCGGGCGCTGGAGCCGATGCCGGACGCGCTCAAGACCGATTCCACCCTGGTCAGGGGCTGCTCGGCATCGGTCTGGGTCTATCCGACGCCGGCCGCGGAGGGCAGGCTCCACTTCCTCGCCGACAGCAACGCCGCGATCACCAAGGGCATCGTCGCGCTCGTCCTGCTGGCCGTGCAGGATCGCAGCCCGGCCGAGATCCTCGCCACCGACGTCGAGGGCGCGCTGGCGCCGTTCGACCTTAAGAACCAGCTCAGCTCCAACCGCACCCAGGGCATACCCAACATGATCGCCCTGATCCGGCGCACGGCGGAGCGGCTCGCGGCGTGAGCCGGCCGGGTCTCGCCGACGGCAGCTTCGATCCCAAGCTGTTCACCCAATATGCGAGCCGGGTCGGCCATGGCGGCGCGCTCGGCATCCTCTATGTCGGCCACGGGCCGGACTGGGTCGAGCTCGGCCTCGACTATGACGAGAAATTGATCGGCGTGGCCGAGACGGGCGTGATCGCCTCCGGGCCGATCATCAGCCTGATGGACATGGCGGCGAGCATGGCGATCTGGGTCAAGCTGGGCCGCTTCCGCCACCAGGCGACGCTCGACCTCAGGGTCGATTATCTGCGGCCGGCGGCGCCCGGGCGGCGGATCGTCGGGCGGGGCGAATGTATCGGCACGACCCGCAGCGTCGGCTTCGTCCGCGGCCTCGCCCATGACGGCGACAGCGCCGATCCGGTCGCGCACGTCGCCGGCACCTTCATGTTCACCGAGTGAAGCCGGAAGGGACAGTCACTTTCACGCGCGGAGAGCCGAAGCTTCGAGCCATCGCGCGTTAAAGTGACTGTCCCATAGCTAGGCGCCGCGGCGCTCCTCGGCCTTGCGCAGCACGTCGTAGGCGGCCTGGACCGCCTGGAAGCGGCCCGCCGCGTCGGCGTCGCCGGGCGCGGCGTCGGGATGATTGGCCTTGGCGAGCCGGCGATAGGCCGATTTGATCGCGTCGAAATCCGCATCGACCTCGACCTCGAGCAAATCGAGCGCGCGCATCTCGTCGCGGCTGCGGCTGCCGTCGCCGGAGCCGCCCCAGCCATAATGGCCGGCCTGGCGGAAGCCCGCCGCCTCCTGCTGCTCGCCCGCCTCGCGCGCCGCCGCCTCCTCCTTGGTCAGGCCCTCGAAATAATTCCACTTGCGGTTGTACTCGGCGGCGTGGCGCTCGCAGAAATACCAGCGGCCCGGCTTGTTCGGCGCCTTGGGGGCGGGCCGGTCGCCCGGCGAGTCGCAGCCGAAGCGGTCGCAGGGGCGCACCTGCACCGCCTCGCGCTCGCCGCCATAAGCGCGCCAGCGCGGAAACCCCCAGTCGTTCGATCGCTTCTGCCGTGCCATGTCGATCCGATAGAGGGTTTCGAGTCCTAAAAAAAGCGCCAGAGGGTCTGTAAGCCGGGTTCTGTCCCCCGCCGTCGCCGAGGCTAAGGCGGGTGTGCGGCCATTCCTCTAGGAGACGGATCGCTCCGCCCCTCAAGCAACCAACCCGGGCGGCATCGGCCGGAACAGGCCGCCGCCCCTATTCGGTCTTGCTCCCGGTGGGGTTTGCAATGCCGGCCGCCGTTGCCGGGACCGCGGTGGGCTCTTACCCCACCCTTTCAATGTCGCAGGACCGAAGCCTTTGCGACCTGCTTTCTGTTGCACTGTCCCTGGGGTCGCCCCCGCCGGGCATTATCCGGCACCGTCGTTCCGTGGAGCCCGGACTTTCCTCCAGCCTTCGCCAAGGCTTCGGCCGGTAAACCCGAGGGCTTGCCCGCCGTAGCTTCAGCGAAGGCGGGCGGCCGCCCGACCCTCTGGCACGTCCTATGTAGCCGGTGCGCCGCGCCGATCCAAGAGCAGGCCGAGCAGAATCGCGCGAGTCTCGCCGTCGATGATGCCGTCGACCTGCTCGGGACGGAAGCGGCGCTGGAAGGCGGTCACCGCCGGCTCGGCCTTGACGACGTCATAGCCGAACCGCTCCAGAGCGAGGAGGAAGCCGCCGTCGGTCCACAGCGGGTCGATCAGGTTCCGCGTCGGGCGCGGCAAGGCGAGGCCGAGCTTGGCGAGGCGCGCCCAGTCGAACAGCTCGCCCGGATCCTGCTTGCGGTCGGGCGCGATGTCGGAATGGCCGACCAGGTTCGCCGGGGGGATGGCGCGGCGCTTCACGATGTCCGCGATCAGCGGCACGAGGGCGTCCATCTGCTGCTCCGGGAAGGGCCGGTAGCCGAATTCGTGCCCCGGATTGACGATCTCGATGCCGATGCTGGCGGAGTTGACGTCGTGGATGCCGCGCCAGGAGGAGCGGCCGGCGTGCCAGGCGCGCTTCGCCTCGTCGACGAGGCGGAGGATCTGCCCGTCCTCGGCGACGAGGTAGTGGGCGGAGACCTTCGATTCGGGATCGGTCAGGCGGGCGATCGCGGACGCGGCGTCGGCCATGCCGGTATAATGAAGGACCAGCATCGTGATCGGCAGGGAGCGCTCGTCGAAATTCGGCGAGGGGCAATCGATGACGTCGCTCATGAAGCGCTAACCGCGCCAAAAAGCGCTTTGCGTCAAGAGGCGGCGCGCGCCGCCGGAGCGGCTTCCCGCCTGCGGACGTAGAGGCCGCGGCAGCCGGCGTCGGAGACGAAATCCTCGGTCTGGCCGATCACCGTCTCGCCCGCGCCGAGCATGAGGATCGTGTCGTCGCCGCTCGCCGCCGCCAGCCTGGCGAAGGCGGTCCGGCGGATCGCGGGGGAAAAATACATGAGGACGTTGCGGCACAAGATGATGTCGAACCGGCCGGGCTCCGGCGCCGGCTCGATCAGGCTGTGGACCTGGAAGCGCACCGCGCGCTGCAGTTCGGGCGATATGCGCCACGCCAGGCCCGGATATTGCTCGAACCAGCGCATCATCTGCACGACCGCGAGGCCGCGCTGGACCTCGAACTGGGAATAGACGCCGGCGCGGGCGTGATCGGCCGCGGCGCGCGAGACGTCGGTGCCCAGAATGTCGATCGTCCAGCCCTGCCAGCGCGCCTTCTGCTCGGCGAAGGCCATTGCCAGCGAATAGGCTTCCTGGCCGGTCGAGCATCCCGCGCACCAGATGCGAAGCGCCTTGCGCGACGCCCGCGCGCGCTCGAGGCGGGTCAGCGCCGGGCCGAGCAGCAGCTCGAACGGCAGGCGGTCGCGGAAGAAATAGGTCTCGTTGTTGAGCAGCGCCTCGACGACGGTGTCGGCCAGCGCCGGCTCGCGGCCGGCGACGAGGGTCGCGACCAGCTGGTCGAGCGAGGAGATGCCGCGTTCGCGCATCAGCGACCGCAGCGCCGTCTCGATCCGCCAGCGGCGGCTCATCGTCAGCTGCTGGCCGGTGCGCGCTTCGAGCAGGCCGGCGAGAATGCGGCAGGACGCGTCGCTGACGCTCATGCGCCACCGTGCGCGCAGGCGCCGATCCGCCGCGCGAGATCGGCCGGGGGCAGGATCGCCGAGGCGAGGCCGGCTTCCGCGACCGCGCGCGGCATGCCCCAGACGGCGGCGCTCTGCCGGTCCTGAGCGAAGATCGCGCCGCCGCGCTCGATCACATGCCGGCTGCCGGCAAGCCCGTCCTTCCCCATCCCGCTGAGCACGACTCCGACCGCGCCGCGCCCGAAAATCTCGGCGGCCGCGCCCAGCATATGGTCGACCGAGGGCATGTAGCCGCCGGCGACCGGCTCGCGGCCGAGGCGGACGCGGACCTCGCCGCCGCGGCGCTCGAGGCCGAGATGGGCGTCGCCCGGCGCGAGCAATATCTCTTCCGGACGAAGCGCCATTCCGTCCTCCGCCACCCGGGTCCTGCGCCCCGAGGCGGTCTGAATCTGGCGGGCGAAGAAGGGCATGAACACCGCGGGGAGGTGCTGGGTGACGAGCAAGGGCGCGCCGATCATCGCCGGCAGGCCGCACAGGAACCCGGTCAGGGCATGGAGGCCGCCGGTCGAGGCGCCAAGCGCGACGCAGCCGAGCTTGTGATCGGGCGCGGCACGCAGCCGGAACGGAGCCGGCGCCTCGTGGCCGCCGCCGGCGGGCGCCGGACGGTCGGCGGCGATGCGGCGCAAGCGATCGGCGAGCACTTCCGAAAAGCGCCCCGCGAAATTGCCGGAGCCGGGCTTGGGAAGCGCGTCGGCGGCGCCGAGCGCAAGCGCCTTGACGGTGGCTTCCGCGCCTTCCTCGCACAGCGACGAGACGATCAGCACCCGCGCGCCGGCGCCGAGCTCGAGTATCTTGGGCAGCGCCTCGAGGCCGGTCGTGCCCGGCATCTCGACGTCGAGCAGGACGATATCGACCCTGATGCTTTTCAGCGCGTCGATCGCCTCGCCGGCATTGCCGGCGAGCGCGACCACTTCGAATTCCTTATGGCCGGACAGCATGCGCGACAGCACGGCGCGCGCCACCGGCGAATCGTCGACGATCATCAGCTTGATTGGGGACGGGCGGTCCGCGAAGCCGGTCGCCCGGTGCGGCACCGCTGCGGCGGGCGGAGTCACGCGATTCCGACGATCTGCAGCTTGCTTTCGAGCGTCTCGCGGTCGAACGGCTTCATCACATATTCGTCCGCGCCGGCGTCGATCGCCGCACGGATATGGGCGGCGTCATTCTCCGTCGTGCAGAACACGACCTTGGGCTGGGTCGCGAAATCCTTCTGGCGGAGCGTGCGGAGGAACTCGATCCCGCCCATCACCGGCATGTTCCAGTCGAGCAGGACGACGTCCGGCATCCGCGCCTCGCAGCGCGACAGCGCCTCGCGCCCGTCCTCCGCCTCCTCGACGGAGAAATTGAGCGTCTCCAATATGTGTCGGGCGACCTTGCGGATCACCTTCGAATCGTCGACGACCAGACAGGTTCTCATGATCTCACTCGCTTTCGCTTCGCGCGGTTGACGCTAGCCCATAATTGGTAAGCACAGTCTTAAGCCCCGCCTCAGGCCGCTTCGGCGGCGGGGCCGGCGATCAGCGCGTGGACGTCGGCCAGCAGCAGCAGGTCGCCGTCCGCCTCGACCATGCCCCTCGCCACCCGGCGCCAGCCGCCGCTCAAAGCGGTGCGGACCGCGCGCACCTCGCCGGAGGCCTCGATCACGTCCTCGACGCCGTCGACGAGCAAGGCATAAGGATGGCCGTCGGCGACGACGACGATCGCCTCGCCGGCCTCCTTGTCGCGCCGCCGGCCGGGTTCCAGCGAGGCGAGGCAGTCGATCACGGTGAGGACCCGGCTGCGCAAGGCGGCAAGGCCGGCGACGTGCGGCGCCGCTCTCGGCACCGGCGTCAGCGCTTCGATCTCGACGACCGCCTCGACGTCGGCCGCGGCGACCGCGACCCGTTCCCCGGCGAGGCGTAGGATCAGGAGGAGCTCGCCCATCGGCTCAGCCCCCCTTCCGCGCCGCGCGGCCGAGCGCGCCGAGCAGCGCATTGCGGTCGTAGCGATGGATGCTGTCGTCTTTCTTCCCCGACCGCTCGATCGCCAAGCGGATCCTGAGGACCTGCGCCGCGCCGTCCGGCGGCGCCGCATCCTCCTCCGCGTTGAGGATGACGACGTCCGCCGTTTCCGCGCCGGGCTCGCCGGCATGGATCACGCGATAGCCGGCGCTCTCGACGATCGGCCGCAATATGTTGTCCATCCAGGGATCGCCGGCGGGAAGGACGCACAGGCCGCGGTCGGAATCCGCGTCCGGTCCGCCGGCAGCCGCGGCGAAGAGCCAGTGGAGGTCGAGGACCTCGACCTGCTCGCCGTCGATCAGGGTGACGCCGCGGACCTCGCCGGGCGCCGATGCGGGCCGGATGTCGGCGCCGAGCAGGACGATGTCGACCACCTCGGCGATGCCATAAGCGATCCGGACGACGCCGTCGGTGAGGCGCAGGATGCGCATCCCCGCTTCGGGCGGCGGCCCGCCGCAGCCTTCGAGCGGAAGGATCAGATCGCCGAGCGCCACATGCAGCCGACCTGCGCTGAGGCGGATCGCGTCCACGCCGACATCCTCGATGCGCTGGATCGCGCCGAGCGGGACGATGCGCTTCGGCCCGGAGCAGGATTTGAACAGCAAAGCCGGGACTTGGGCGGCCGCGGCGGCGGGCTCGGCCGCCGCGCCGGCGCGCTCCGCCGCGTCCCGCTCCAGCGAGATGCCGGCGCAGGCCGCGATTCCCGGCGGGTCGAGCAGCAATACCGGCTTGCCGTCGTCCGCCAGGGTCGTCCCGGCATAGAGGCCGGCCGCCATCACCGCCGGAGCCGCCGGCTTGACCACCAGCTCCTCGTGATCGTGGACCTGGTCGACGGCGAGGGCGTAGACGCCGCCGCCGGCCGGCTTCAGCAGGATCAGGCTCTGGTCCTCGGGGTCGGCGCCCCCGGTGACGCCGAGCACCTCGGCCAGCGACACCAAAGGCACGCGCCGGCCGCGGATGGTGGCGACGCTCGCGCCGCCGGGATGCTCGATGCGGACGGCGCCCCCTTTGGCCCGGACGATCTCTTCGATGGCGGAGCGCGGGATGGCGTAGTTGCTGCCGGCGATGGCGACGGTCAGCGCCGGGATGATGGTGAGGGTGAGCGGCACGCGCAAGGTGAGCCGAACGCCGCGGCCGGGCGTGCTGGCGACGTCGACGATGCCGCCGATCCGCTCGATATTGGCGCGGACCACGTCCATGCCGACGCCGCGTCCGGAAATCGCGGTCACTTCGGCGGCCGTCGAGAGTCCCGCCTCGAAGATCAGCGCCGTCCGTTGCGGCGCGGTCAGCCGGCCGGCCCGCTCCCGGCTCAGCAGCCCGAGCGCCAGCGCTTTGCCGACCAGTGCGTCGCCGTCGATGCCGCGACCGTCGTCGCCTATCTCGATCAGGATCTGGTTGCCGGTCTGGCGCGCGCAGACGTGGAGCAGGCCCTTGCCGGGCTTGCCGGCCGCCGCCCGCTCCTCCGCCGTCTCGATGCCGTGGTCGATCGCGTTGCGGACGATGTGGGTCAGGGGATCCCGGATCATCTCGATCATCTCGCGGTCGAGCTCGACGTCGCCGCCGTCCACTTCGAGGACGATTTGCTTGCCGGTCTCGGCGGCGAGGTCGCGCACCATGCGGGGCAGCGGCGCGAACAGGTTGTCGATCCGCTGCATGCGGGTGCGGGTGATCGCGTCGCGCATCTCGGCGATGGTGCCGGAGACTCGCTCGAACGCGGTCTCGACCTCCACTCCGGCGGAGGCTTCGCGCAACCGGCGGGAAAGCTCGTTGCGCGCCAGCACGAGGTCGGAGACGCCGCTCATCATGCGGTCGAGAAGGTCGACCGGCAGGCGGATGGTGCGCGCCGCGCCGCGGGCGGGCGCGGCGGCGCCGGCTGCCGGCGAGGCGCCGTCCTCGGGCTCGGCGGTGGCGGAAAGGGCGGCGATGAGGGGATGATCGTCCTCGCTGGTCAGGCCGTCCCCGGTCTCGAGCGCCTCCGCCAGCTCGCCGATCCGGTCGATGATGGCGAGCACCGCGCTGACCAGCCGGTGATCGGCGGCGCGGCGGCCGGAGCGCACCTCGGCCAGAGCGTCCTCGGCGGCATGGCTCAGCGCCTTGATGCGGGGCAGATCGAAGAAGCCGCAATTGCCCTTGACGGTGTGGACGAAGCGGAAGATCGCGTCGAGCCGCGCGCGGTCGCCCGGCTCGGCCTCCCAGGCGACCAGCTCCCCGCCCAAAGCGTCGAGCATCTCGCGGGTCTCCGCAATGAATTCGGTGATGAGATCGTCCATCTGCCCCGCCGCTGACCGCCTGAACGGCCCTTATGGCGAGGATTTGGTAAAGAAGGCGTTTACCACGGGGCCCGAATCACGCGGGGATCGAGGCGCCGATCAGCAGCATGTTCTCCTCCTGGTCGGAGACCTGGATCGCGCCGCCGCCTTCGCTGACCAGGCAATGCGCCAGCCAGGCGGCGGCCGCGCGCGGCGCGATCGCCTCCTCGCCGGTCTCGCCGGTCAGCACCTTCTTCAGCTCGGGATCGAGGACGATGCGGCCGCCCTCGGCGCGGACGACGATGTCGAGGCCCTTGTCGTGCCGCTCCGCGCCGACGTCGAGCCGGCCGCCGCGGACCAGCGCATCGCCGGCGATGAGGACGAGGTTGAGCAGGATCTTGAGCGCCGACTTGCTCATCACCGGCTCGTCGATCATCCAGCCGAGCTGGATGCGCCCGTCGGTGCCGAACAGGCCCTCGATCGCGACCCGCGCCTCGCGGGTGTCGACCTCGTCGCCGAAGCCGCCGGCGGCGCCGAAGGCGAGGCGGAAGAACTTCAATTTGTTGGCCGAGGCGCGAGCGCTCTCGCCGAGCAGATCGAGGCAGCGGGCGCGCATGTCGGGATCATGCTCGTCGGCGAGCAATTCGATGCCGTTGTTGAGCGCGCCGACGGGCGAGAGCAGATCGTGGCAGAGACGCGAACAAAGCAGGCTGGCGAATTCGTGTGATTTCATGCGGTTGGCGCCCCTGTTCGTGCCATTGCTCCGGCCCTATTGGCCCCACCGTCCCGCCGTTGCAAGGCGGAGCGTGAAAGCTCTTGATATCGCGCATTTCGTCGCCACATCGCCTTCGCAATGACCCGGGGGGAGTCGATCATCGACGTGTCGATCGCAGCGGATGCGGCGGGCTGGCGGCTCGATCGGGCGCTGGCGGCGGCGCTTCCGGCGCTGTCGCGGGAGCGGCTGAAGGCGCTGATCAGCAGCGGGCAGGTGCTTGGGCCCCAAGGCGCTGAGGTGCGCGACCCGGCGGCCAAGGCGGTGCCCGGCGGCGCCTATCAGGTGCGCGTCCCCGCCCCCGTCGCGGCGCATAACGAAGCGCAGGACATCGCGCTCGAGATCGTCTTCGAGGACGAGCATCTGATCGTGATCGACAAGCCGGCGGGGATGGTCGTCCACCCCGCCGCCGGCAATGCCGACGGCACTTTGGTCAATGCCCTCCTCCACCATTGCGCGGGGCGGCTGTCCGGGATCGGCGGGGTGGCGCGCCCCGGCATCGTCCACCGCATCGACAAGGACACTTCGGGGCTGATCGTCGCGGCCAAGACCGACGTCGCCCATGAGGGCCTTTCCGCCCAGTTCGCCCGGCACAGCGTCGACCGGCGCTATTTGGCGATCGTCGCCGGCGTGCCCGGCTCCGCGAGCGGCAGCGTCGACGCCCCGCTCGCCCGCTCATCGGCGAACCGCAAGAAGATCGCCGTCGTCGCCGCCGGGCGCGGCAAGCGCGCCGTCACCCATTACCGGCTGCTGACTCCGCTCAGCGACGCGGCCCTGGTCGAATGCCGGCTCGAGACCGGCCGCACCCACCAGGTGCGGGTCCATATGGCGTCGATCGGCCACCCTCTGCTCGGCGACCCGGTTTACGGGCGGGCCCGGGCCGGCCATCGCGAGCTGTTGAAAAGGCTGGGATTTGCCCGCCAGGCGCTGCACGCGGCCGCGCTCGGCTTCGTGCATCCCGTCTCAAAACAAAACTTGTCCTTCAAAAGCGCCGTTCCATCCGATATGCAGGAACTGTTCAGGGCGCTTAGTGTATAGCAACCAAGCGCCGACACGAAGCATATCGCGCGGTGCGCCAGGGAGATTGAAACGAATATGGCAAGCGGCAACAAAGTCCCGGCAACCATCCCAGCCGCCGGCGGGGAAGCGGGGCTCAATCGGTACCTCACCGAGATCAAGAAATTCCCGATCCTCGCCCCCGAGGAGGAATATATGCTGGCCAAGCGCTGGACCGAGCATCAGGACACCGATGCCGCGGCCAAATTGGTCAACTCGCACCTCAGGCTCGTCGCCAAGATCGCGATGGGCTATCGCGGCTACGGCCTGCCGGTCAGCGAGCTCATCTCCGAGGGCAACATAGGCCTGATGCAGGGCGTCAAGAAGTTCGAGCCCGAACGCGGCTTCCGCCTCGCCACCTATGCGATGTGGTGGATCCGCGCCTCGATCCAGGAATTCATCCTCCGCTCCTGGTCGCTGGTGAAGATGGGCACGACCGCCGCGCAGAAGAAATTGTTCTTCAACCTGAGGCGGATGAAGAACCGGATCGAGGCGTTCGAGGACGGCGACATGAAGCCCGCCGACGTCACCAAGATCGCCACCGACCTCGGCGTCTCCGAGGAGGACGTCGTCTCGATGAACCGGCGCATGGCGATGGGCGGCGACACGTCGCTGAACGTGCCGCTGCGCGAGGAGGGCGACGGCCAGTGGCAGGACTGGCTGGTCGACACCGGCCCGTTGCAGGACGAGCGCGTCGCCGACGCCGAGGAAACAAGGGTCCGGCACGATCTGCTGGTCGAGGCGATGGAGGCGTTGAACGAGCGCGAGAAGCATATCCTGACCGAGCGGCGCCTGTCGGAGGACCCCAAGACGCTCGAGGAATTGAGCCAGGTCTACGACGTCAGCCGCGAGCGCATCCGCCAGATCGAGGTGCGCGCGTTCGAGAAGCTCCAAAAGGCGCTGATGAACCTCGCCGGCGAACGCCGCCTGCTGCCGGCGCACTAGGTGGCCGCACCGTCATAGTGGCGCGTCGCGGAGCAAGGCAGCGCGGGTGGCCGGTCCGCATCCTCGGCTGGATCGTCAAGGCCGTCGCCTTGTTCTTCCTGGTCAGCGTCGCCTGGGTTTTGCTCTACCGCTTCGTCGACCCGCCGATCACCCTCACCATGATCGGCGATCATCTCGGCGGCCGCACCGTCACGCGGGACTGGATGAGCCTCGATAGGATCGACCGCGACGTGGTGCGCGCCGCGATCGCCGCCGAGGACAGCAAGTTCTGCTCCCATACAGGCTTCGACCAGGACGCCATCGCCGAGGCGATGCGGCGCAACGCACAGGGAGGAAGCGTGATCCGCGGCGGCTCGACGATCAGCCAGCAGACCGCCAAGAACGTGTTCCTCTGGCAAGGCGGCGGCTATGCCCGCAAGGGGCTCGAGGCCTGGTTCGCTTTGCTCATCGAGAATCTGTGGGGCAAGCGTCGGATCATGGAGGTCTATCTCAACATCGTCGAGACCGGCATCGGCACCTATGGGGTCAATGCCGGCTCGCAGCGTTATTTCGGCCACGATGCCGCGCGGATGAGCCGCATCGAGGCCGCCCGGATCGCGGCGATCCTTCCCCTGCCCAAGAAGCGCGGCGCGACGGCGCCGAGGGGCTTCACCCGCCGCTACGGCAATGCGATCGCGGCCCGCATCGGCGTCGTCGCCCGCGGCGGTCTCGATTCCTGCGTTTACACCGGGAGGAGCGCTCCGGACCCCCGCGACGCGCCCGCGCCGAAGCCGCGTCCCCAGCGCAAGCAGCCGGGCCCGGCCAAGCCGGTCAAGCCCGAGCCGCTCCCCGGCGAGGAATATGAGCAGCCGCAGGCGGCGCCGGTGCCGGCGCCGGTAGAAACGCCGCCGCCGCCAGCTGAGACGAACGCCGCATGAAAACCAGGGACAGGAAAACCAGGGACAGTATATAGTTTTTAGGCCTTGCGCCGCCGGTCAACCGCGTGACTGGAAAACTATATACTGTCCCTGGTTTTCCCCGGTTTTCAGAAGGGCAGCTTGAAGCCGGGCGGCAGCGACAGGCCGCTGGTCATCTTGGCCATCTCCGCCTGCGCGGCCTGGTCGGCCTTGGCGCGGGCGTCGTTCAGCGCGGCGGCGACCAAATCCTCGACCATCTGCTTCTCGGCGGGGACGAGCAGGCTCTCGTCGATCTCGACCGCGATGATCCGCCCCTTGGCGCTGGCCCGGACCCTGACCAGCCCGCCGCCGGACACGCCCTCGACCTCGATCTTCTCCAGCCCTTCCTGCGCCTTCATCAGCTCGGTCTGGGCGTTCTGCGCCATCTTCATGATCTCGTCGAAATTGGGCATCACGCGCTCCGTTGTTCATCGACGCTGTAGCCGACCAGCTCGGCGTCGGGAAAGGCTTCGAACGCGGCCTGGACCAAAGGCGCATCCAGCACCTTCCGCTTCAGCTCCGCCTCGGCCTCTTTCTCCTGCTCGCGCAGCGTCGGCTTGGCCAGGCCGTCGGATATCGCCACCCGCCATTTCTCGCCGAACAGCGCGTCGGTCGCATCGCGCAGGCCCCGCAGGAACGCCTCGACATCCTTTATCTCGCGGACGTTCCCGGTCTGCTGGAGGAGCAGGTTGGGCGGGCCATATTCGACCAGCCGGTAATTTTCCCGAAGCTGGTGCGCCAGTATCGCCTTGCCCTTGCTTTCGATCAGGTCGGCAAAGCCTTCGAACGATGAAGGCGCCGCAAGCATCGTCCCCTGCCCGCCCTCGGCCGGCGGCGCCGACGGCGCGGGGGCGGCGACCGCCTCGCCGCTCGCCAGCCTCTCCATCACCGCGCCCGGATCGGGCAGATCGGAGGCGTGGACGACGCGCAGCAGGGCCATTTCGGCGGCCTCCAGCGGCATCGGCGCGGCATGGACCTCGGCAAGCCCCTTCAGGAGCAGCTGCCAGAGGCGATGGACGGCGGCGTGGGAGAGCCGGCTCGCCCAGTCCGCATAAGCGGCGCGCTCCTCGGCCGACTGGGCCGGATCCTCGGCGCCGCCCACCTTCGCCTTGGTGATGCCGTGGACGCTCTCGAGCAGGCCGCGGATCAGCGCGGACGGCTCGACGCCGAGATCATATTGGTCCTTGACCGCGGCCAATGCGCCGCCCGCGTCCCCGGCGAGCAGCAGGCCGAGCAGGCGCCGGACCGCGCCGCGGTCCGACAGGCCGAGCATGAAGCGCACCTGCTCGGCGGTGACGCCGCCGGCGCCATGGGCGATCGCCTGGTCGAGGATCGACAGGCCGTCGCGCGCCGAGCCTTCCGCGGCGCGGGCGATGAGGACGAGGGCGCCCTCCTCCACCTCCACCCCTTCGGCCTTGGCGACGGCGCCGAAATGGGCGGCGAGCCGCTCGGCCGGGATGCGGCGCAGATCGAAGCGCTGGCAGCGGGAAAGGACCGTGACCGGGACCTTGTTCACCTCGGTCGTGGCGAACAGGAACTTAACGTGCGCAGGTGGTTCCTCGAGAGTCTTGAGAAGCGCATTGAAGGCGTTCTTCGACAGCATATGGACTTCGTCGACGATGTAGACCTTGTAGCGGGCCGAGACCGCGGCGTAGCGCACCGCCTCGATGATCTCACGGACGTCGTCGACGCCGGTATGGCTTGCGGCGTCCATTTCGACGACGTCGATATGGCGCCCCTCGGCGATGGCGACGCAGGGCTCGCAGACGCCGCACGGCTCGATCGTCGGGCCGCCCGTCCCGTCCGGGCCGATGCAGTTGAGCGCCTTGGCGATCAGCCGCGCGGTCGAGGTCTTGCCGACGCCGCGCACCCCGGTCAGCAGGAAAGCGTGGGCCAGGCGCTCGCGCCTGATCGCGTTGGCGAGGGTCTGGACCATCGCGTCCTGGCCGATCAGCTCGGCGAAGCTTTGCGGCCGGTATTTGCGGGCGAGGACGCGATAGGGCGAAGCGCGCGCCGGCTGCGGCGGTGCGTCGAGGCCGAGGCCAAAAGGGTCGGGAGATTCGGAGGCCATGGCGGCAGATTAGAGCAGCGCCGGGCCAAGCACCAGCAGTGCTGGAGGCCTGATCGTTTGAAACATAGGAGGAACATTTAGCTTGCAAAAAGGGAACAGATACGCTATCATCAGCACGACTCGTGGAAAAATGCGAGCGCGGCTCTTTGACATCGTGAAATCAATGGAAAGCGGCGCCGCTCGCCGGAACCCGGCCCTCGCCCGGGCGGCCCGGCCGGCTGGTCGGTGGGAGCCGGGACGACCCGGCGCTGAACTCGTTACGGCTGCTTCCTTCCGGATCTGACCGGGTTGGCGAGAGCGCCGTCCGCCCGACTCCCGCCGCGTATATGGGGGAAGAGCGATGGCCGCGCAAGCACTCCTCCCCTCCCGCTTGCGGGAGGGGCCGGGGGTGGGCTTGTCAAAGCCCGGGACTGCGCCAGGCCCACCCCTCAATCCCCTCCCGCAAGCGGGAGGGGAAGCTTACCTTCCCTGCATGTCGTGGCTGCCGCCGGGCATGCGCACGGTCAGCGTCTCCAGCGCGTCGCTCAGCCAGATCTGGCAGGCGAGGCGCGAATGGCGGGTGACGTTGTAGGCGAGGTCGAGCATGTCCTCCTCCTCCTCGCTGGCCGGGGGAAGCCTGGCGAAATCGTCGGCGGCGACAATGACGTGGCAGGTCGAGCAGGCCATCTGGCCCTCGCACGTCCCCTCGAGCGGCTGGCCGTTGACCTGGGCGACGTCGAGCAATCGCTCGCCCGCTTTCGTGTCAACTTCGTCCACTTTGTCGCCGTCGGCGGAGACGAAGCGGACCCGGGTCACGCGGCGAAGCTTAGCTGGCGCCCGGCGGCGTCCTTGATCAGGGTCAGCGCCCGGATCAGCTCGTCCTCGCTCGTGTAGCGGCCGAAGCCGAGACGGATGCTGGAGCGCGCCTCGCGTTCGCCGAGCCCGAGCGCGGAGAGGACGTGGCTGGGCCGGCCGGAGCCGCTGGCGCAGGCCGAGCCGGCGGAGAAGGCGACCTCGCGCACCTCGGAGATCAAACGGGCGGCGTCGAGGCCTTCGCGGCGGACGTTGAAATTGCCGCGATAGCGCTGCCCGGCCGAGCCGTTGACGGTCCAATCGCAGCCGAGCGTAGCCAGCGCCGCCCGCCACAGGCGCTCGACATGGGCGCAGTCCTGCTCCCGCCGCTCGGCCATCAGCCGCGCCGCTTCGCCGAAGCCGACGCACAAGGCCGGCGACAGCGTGCCCGAACGAACGCCGCCTTCCTGGCCGCCGCCGTGGAGCAAAGGCTCGACGTCGACCCCACCGCGGACCCACAGCGCGCCGATCCCCTTCGGCCCGTGCAGCTTGTGGGCGGAGAGAGCGACCATGTCGCAGGCGGAGAGTGGGAGCGGCACCCGGCCGAGGCCCTGCACGGCGTCGCAGAAGAAGAGCGCGCCGGCGCCGCGGGCGATGGCCGCGATCTCGGCCACCGGCTGGATCACGCCGATCTCGTTATTGACCAGCATCGCCGCGACCAGCCCGGTGCGCCCGCCGATCCGGGCGGCGAGGACGTCGAGGTCGACCAGACCGTCGCTCTCCACCGGGACGATGTCCGCCTCGACGCTTTGGCCGGCGAGCCATTCCGCCGTGTCCAGCACGCAGGCATGCTCGGTGGCGAGGGTGACGATCCCGCGCCTCTCCGCCGGCAGGCGGGCGAGCGCGCCCTTAAGCGCCCAATTGGCCGCCTCGGTGGCGCCGGAGGTGAAGAACAGCCGCCCTTCCTCCGCGCCCTCGCCCAAGGACGCATGGACCAGGCCCCGCGCCACCTCGACGGCGGCGGCGGCTTCGCGGCCGAGGCGGTGGGGGCTGTGCGGATTGCCGAACCGGCTTTCGATCCAGGGCCGCATCGCCGCCGCCACTTCGGGCGCGACCGGCGTGGTCGCCTGATAGTCGATATAGAGGGGCGCGCTCACGCCGCGCGGCGCTTCCCGAACAAAGCCCGCCACTCGCCGAGCAGGGCGTCGATGTCCGACTCGCTCGTCCGCGGCCCGAAGCTCACCCGGATCACCTCGCGCGCCGCGTCCTCGGCCCAGCCCATCGCGGTCAGGACATGGCTGGTCTTGAGGCTGCCCGAGGCGCAGGCGCTCCCCGCCGAGACGGCGATGCCGGCCAGGTCGAGCTGCATCATCTGCGACGCGCCCGGTACGCCGGGCATGCGGTAGGCCGAGATGGTGGCGATGCGCGGCGCCGAGGCGGCGACGATCTCGCCCCCCGCCTCGAGGATCGCCCTGTCGAGCTTCGCGCGCAGCCTTTTGGCTTCCTCGTACCAGCTGTGATCGGCCTCGGCGGCGGCGGCGAAGCCCATGATCGCGGGGACCGCCGCCGTCCCGGGCCGGAAGCCCCCCTCCTGGCCGCCGATCGCATCCAGCGTCGCTATGTCCTTGACGAGCAGGGCGCCGGTGCCGGGCGGCCCGCCGAGCTTGTGGGCGGCGATGATCAGGAAATCGGCATCGGGCAGCGGCAATTTGCCCGCGCTCTGCGCGCAGTCCACGAGCAGCAGCCCGCCCGCCGCCTTCACCCGCCCGGCGACGAGCTTGATCGGGTGGATGACGCCGGTCTCGTTATTGACCGACTGGACCGCGACCAAAGGCGACCGGGCGCGGGAGAGCGCGGTGTCGAGATCCTCCAGATCGAGCGTACCGTCGGCGCGGACCGCGATCTGCCGCGCCTCCGGCGCGACGCGCAGCACCGCGGGATGCTCGATCGCCGAGACGATATGCTCGCCGGCCCTGGCCCGCTCGAACGCCAAGGAGATCGCCTCGGTCGCGCCGGAGGTGAAAATGAGAGTCTTGTTCCACCCCAGCGAAGCCGCGATGCGCCGCCTCGCATCCTCCAGCATCGCCCGTACCGCGCGACCCTCGGCGTGGGGCGAGGAGGGATTGGCCCAGACGCCGCAGGCCGCCTGCATCGCCGCAGCGGCCGCCGGCAGGATCGGCGTCGTCGAGGCGTGATCGAGATAGATGCGGTCCGGCACGCCGGTGAATTCCCTTTCAATTGCGCAGCGAGGCGCGGGCCCTATATAGGGCAAGCCCGCGCACGGGGTCAGCCCCGTGCGACGTTCCTTTGAAGCCAAGCCAAGCGCAGGTGCAATGCCCGAAGTCATATTCCCCGGTCCGGAAGGCCGTCTCGAAGGCCGTTTCAGCCCCGGTCCGCGGCCCCGCGCTCCGGTGGCGATGATCCTCCATCCCCACCCGCAGGGCGGCGGGACGATGAACAATGCGATCGTCCAGGCCCTGTACAAGACCTTCGTGCGCCGCGGCTTCGCGACCCTGAGGTTCAATTTCCGCGGCGTCGGCAAGAGCCAGGGCGTGTTCGACAACGGCATCGGCGAATTGTCCGACGCCGCCTCGGCGCTCGACTGGGTCCAGCAAATCCATCCCGAGGCGGAATCGACCTGGATCGGCGGCTTCAGCTTCGGCGCCTGGATCGGCATGCAATTGCTGATGCGCCGGCCCGAGGTGCGCGGCTTCATCTCGATCGCGCCGCCGGCGAACATGTACGATTTCACCTTCCTCGCCCCCTGCCCATCGTCGGGCATCATCATCCAGGGCGAGGCGGACGAGGTGGTGACGCCGCTGGCGGTGCAGAAGCTGGTCGAGAAATTGCGCACCCAGCGCCACATCACCATCCACCACGACACGATCCCGGGCGCCAACCATTTCTTCGTCAACGAGATGCCGCAGCTGATGAAGTCGGTGGACGATTATCTCGACCTGCGGCTGGATCCTGCCTGCACGATCAAGTGACCCGTCCATCTGGTTCCCCGGCGAAGGCCGGGGCCCAGTCTTCCTGAGCCGGCGCCGCTGGACCCCGGCCTTCGCCGGGGAACAATTATTGCCCCGGAAGCGGCATCACCCAGATGAGGACGTTGGCGGCGGCGACCGCCGCGGCGAGCAGCATCAGCAGGCCGCGCTTGCGGTCCTTGTTCTTGACGATCATCCAGATGCCGCCAGCTCCCAGCGCGAAGGCGGCAAGCACGGTGACGGAGAGGAAGGTGGCGGCGAGTCCGGACTGCATCGACCGCCTGTCTACAACCCAAAACGGGTAGAAAACAGACCGGCCTCTTTACGAACGGTTAAAGCGGAAACCGTATCTTCAGCGCCATGTCCAGCGCACAAGAGCAGCAGGGTCTCGACGAGGCCTTCGACCGGATCGAGGAGACGATCCTGCCGAGCATCTCGATGATGCTCGACACCCTGCTCGACGCCGCGGCGCTGGCCCGGCCCGGCCTCGACGGCGAGGTCTACGCGGCCGAGCTTCGCACCATCGCCCTGCAGCTCGAGGCGCTCACCCGCCAGGTGGAGGCCATTTCGCCCGCCCGTCTCGATCCTCACGAATATCGGACGGCGTCGGTCGCCTGATCCTCCAGGATCCGCGCATAAGCCAGCGGATCGACATTCCCGCCCGAGACGACGATCACCGTCCGCCCGGTGACCGGGCCCGCCTTTCCGGCGAGCAAAGCCGCCAGCGCCGCGGCGCCTCCCGGCTCGACCACCAGCCGAAGCCGGCGCACCGCATAGGCCATCGCCGCCGCAACCTCCTCCTCCGAGACGGCGACGCCGCGGGCGCCGCGTTCGAGCAGCGCCTCGAAGGTCAGCGGCGAGACGCGCTTCGTCTGGAGCGCATCGCAGCGGGTCGGCGGAGGGTTGTCACCGACGGGCAGGATATTGCCCGCTTCGAGCGAACGGGCCATGTCGTCCCAGCCCTCGGGCTCCACCGTGACGATCCGGGTTCCGGGGAGGGCCAAAGCGATCCCGGCGGAGAGGCCGCCGCCGCCGCAGGGGATGAGGACTTTGTCCGGCGCCTCCCCCAATTGGCCGGCGATCTCGACGCCGACGCTCCCCTGCCCTTCGATCACGTCGACGTCGTCGAACGAGGGGACCAGAATGGCGCCGTTCCCGGCGGCGAGGCGGGCGGCGATCTCCTCCCGGCTTCCGGTGGCGCGGTCATAGGCGACGATCGTCGCGCCCGCCGCCAGGGTCGCGTCGCGCTTCACCGCCGGCGCATCGGACGGCATCACGATCGTCGCCGATATGCCGAGGCGGCGGGCGGCGATGGCGACCCCCAGAGCATGGTTCCCCGAGGAGAAGGCGACGATTCCCCGCGCCCGTTCCTCCTCGCTGAGCAGCAGCAGGCGGTTGGTCGCGCCCCTCAGCTTGAAGCTTCCGCCGCGCTGCAGGCATTCCGCCTTCACCCAGAGACGGATCCCGTCCCGGTCGAGCGGCAGCAGGGGGGTATTGGTGACATGGGCCGCGACACGCTTCGCCGCAGCGAAAACACCATCCGGCGAGGGCCGTCTATCTGTCATCCAAGCCTCTGAAATACAAAAGGAAAAAGCAGGTCTTTACAGGGGGGTCCGATAACCATATATCGCGCCCCGCTGCCCCATGGGGACTTCCAACAACCGCAAGGCAGCCTTGTCGTCAACTACCCGTGTGGAGGTCCCTTGAATTGCACAGCCATCATAACGCGCTGGGGCTAGCGTCCGCCCCGACCGGCATTGCCTGCGCTGCCGACCTGGCAAAGCAACGCCCGGTCCAGCCGGTTACGCTCATTCGTCCGCACGCCGCCCGGCGCGCCGCCCGCTTCTTCGTCGAGAAGTTCGCCGGCCGCTCGCTCTATGCGGTGAAGGCGAATCCCTCGCCGGACCTGCTGCGCATCCTGTGGGACAGCGGCATCACCCATTACGACGTCGCCTCGATCGCCGAGGTGCGGCTGGTGGCGGAGGCGCTGCCGGACGCGGTGCAATGCTTCATGCACCCGGTGAAGGCGGAGGAAGCGATCGAGGAGGCCTATTTCGTCCACGGCGTCCGCACCTTCTCGCTCGACACGATGGACGAGCTCGACAAGATCGTCCGCGCCACCAAAAGCGCGGCGGACCTCAACCTGTGCGTGCGGATCCGGGTCTCGTCCGATCATGCCAAATTGAGCCTCGCCTCCAAGTTCGGCGCCGAGCCCGACGAGATGAAGGCCTTGCTGTTCGAGACCCGCCAGGCGGCCGACGCGCTCGGCATCTGCTTCCACGTCGGCAGCCAGGCGATGACTCCCGCCGCGTTCGGCGAGGCGATGGAGCGGGTGCGCGCCGCGATCGTCGAGGCGGCGGTCACCGTCGACATCGTCGATGTCGGCGGCGGCTTCCCGTCCGTCTATCCCGGCATGGAGCCGCCACCGCTCCTCTCCTATTTCGAATTGATCCACGAGGCGTTCGAGAGCCTGCCGATCAGCTATTCGGCCGAATTGTGGTGCGAGCCCGGGCGCGCCCTGTGCGCCGAATATGCAAGCGTGCTGGTGCGGGTGGAAAAGCGCCGGGGCGACCATCTCTACATCAATGACGGCGCCTATGGCGCCTTGTTCGACGCCGCCCATATCGGCTGGCGCTTCCCGGTGAAGCTGGTGCGCGAGGAAGCATCGGCGGTCCGCGACATGGCGTTCAGCTTCTACGGCCCGACCTGCGACGATCTCGATCATATGGCGGGGCCGTTCGTGCTCCCCGCCGACGTGGCCGCCGGCGACTATATCGAGATCGGCATGCTCGGCGCCTATGGCTGCGCGATGCGGACCGGCTTCAACGGCTTCGGGCTGGTGAGCTCGGTGATCGCCGGGGACGAGCCGATGGCGACGCTCTACGGCGAGGCGGAGCGCGAGGTCGCACTTCCCAACGTCGTGACGCTGTAGGACCGGCGCCCTCGGCGCAGATCCGTCATCCCGGCGGAAGCCGGGATCCCGGCTCGCCTGCCGTGCCCTATTCCCCCTGAGGTCCCGGCCTTCGCCGGGATGACGATGAAAGATCGAAAATGACTACCGCCCCCGTCAACGACACCCGCAAGCGGGAATTGCTCGCCAGCGAGGTCGAGCATATCGACATCACCAGCTTCGACGCGCGGCCGATCGTCGATGCGATGAAGAAGATGAGCTTCACCAGCCGCGACCTCGGCCGGGCGACCGACATCTACAACCGGATGCTCGCCGATCCGGACTGCTCGATATTCCTGGTCATCGCCGGCTCGACCTCGGCGGGCGGCTGCATGGACCTTTATGCGGAGCTGGTGAAGAGCAACATGGTCGACGCGATCGTCGCCACCGGCGCCGCCATCGTCGACATGGATTTCTTCGAAGCGCTTGGCCACAGGCACTATCAAGCGCTTGAAATCCCTGACGACGATACGTTGCGGTCGCTCTACATCGACCGCATCTACGACACCTATATCGACGAGGAGAAATTGCAGGAGACCGACCACACGATCGGCGCCATCGCCGATTCGCTGGAGCCCAAAGCCTATTCGTCGCGCGCCTTCATCCGCGAGATGGGCCGCTGGCTGGTCGATCATGGGAAGAAGGAGAACAGCCTGGTCAAGCTCGCTTACGAGCATGACGTGCCGATCTTCTGCCCGGCCTTCACCGACAGCTCGGCCGGCTTCGGCCTGGTCAAGCACCAGGTCGACGCGATGAAGGCGGGCAAGCCCTACCTCACCCTCGATTCGATCGCCGACTTCCGCGAGCTGACCGATATCAAGATCAAGGCGGGAACCAGCGGCCTGCTGATGATCGGCGGCGGCGTGCCGAAGAACTTCGTCCAGGACACGGTGGTCTGCGCAGAGATCCTCGGCCACGACGATGTCGAGGTGCACAAATATGCGGTCCAGATCAGTGTCGCCGACGTGCGCGACGGCGCCTGCTCCTCCTCCACCCTCCAGGAAGCCGCATCCTGGGGCAAGGTCTCGACCGCGATGGAGCAGATGGTCTTCGCCGAGGCCACCTCGGTGCTCCCCCTGCTCGCCAGCGACGCCTATCACCGCGGCCATTGGCGCGAACGGACCAGGCGGCGCTTCGCGAAGCTGTTCGATTAGGTCGGAATTGACGCGCTGATTTCCTGGGCGCACCTTCTTTCGCTTCATAGGGGAGGGTTTTCGATGCACAGCCCGATTCTCGCGCCGGTCGTCGCCTTGGTCGCCTGGACGCTGGTGATCATGATCTGGATGGTGGTCACCCGCTTCGCGGCGATGCGGCGCAAGGGGATCAGCCTCAAGGGGCGGGTCGGCACCAGGACCGGCGCGCTCGAGGGCGTGATCGAGGACCATGTCAACTGGAAGGCGCATAATTATACGCACCTCGTCGAGCAGCCGACCCTGTTCTACGCGATCGCGCTGACGCTGGCGCTGCTCGACTTCGGCGGCGGCATAAACCTCTATCTCGCCTGGGCCTATGTGGCCCTGCGGATCGCGCACAGCCTGGTGCAGGTGACGGTCAACATCGTCCTCTACCGCTTCATCCTGTGGATATTGTCGTCACTGGCCTTGATCGGCCTCACCGTCCACGCCGCGGCCTGGCTGCTGCACGGTATCTAGGTCAGCGGCTGAATGCGGCCGCCAGCTCGACATGGGTCGACCAGCGGAACTGGCCGACCGGCTTTACCCAGTCGAGGCAGTAGCCGCCGCCGATCAGCGCCCTGGCGTCGCGGGCGAAGGTGGCGGGGTTGCACGAGACATAGGCGATGCCGGGCACGCCTGACCCGGCAAGCAGCGCAACCTGCTCTTTGGCGCCGGCGCGCGGCGGATCGAGCAGCACCGCCTCGAACCGCCCAAGCTCCTTCCCGTCCAGCGGCCGGCGGAACAGGTCGCGATGCTCGACGAGGATTTCGCGCCGCGCCCGGTTGGCGGCGACCTTCAGCGCCAGCGCGGAGTCGCGCGCGCCCTCCACGGCAAGCACGCGTCCCTCCAGCGCGAGCGCGAAGGTGCCGAGCCCGGCGAACAAATCGGCGATGCTCCCTGCCTCTCCAACCGCATCGATGACGGCGGCGACCAGAGCCGCCTCGCCCTCCGCCGTCGCCTGGAGGAAGGCGTCGTGGGGCAAGGCCACCGGAACGCCGCCGAGCGTGACCGTCACCGGCTCCGGCTCCCAGCGGGTCTGCGGCCCGTAGCCGTCGTCGAGGCTGAGCCGGGCGAGGCGATTGGCCCGGGCGAATGCGGTCAGCCTCTCCGCCGCCTCCAGCCCCTCGGCCGCCATCTTGTCGAGGAGCAGGTCGACGCCCTGATCGGCCAGGGTGAGCCGCGCGCCGCCATGGCCGCGCGGAGGGAGGAGAATGCCCAGCAGGTCCCGCAGCGGCGCGACCAACGCGAACAGCTCGGGACGGAGGATATGGCATTCGCGCATGTCGACGATGCGGTGGCTCGCCTCGGCGTTGAAGCCGAGCAGCACCTGCTTTCCGCGCCGCTCCGCCCGCAGCGACGCCCGCCTGCGGCTGTTGGGCGGCGAGATGTGGGCGGGACGCATCTCGGGCGCCTGAACGCCCTGCGCGGCCAGCGCCGAGGAGATTCGGTCCGCCAGGAAAGCGCCGTAAGCCGAATCGTCGACATGCTGGAGCTGGCAACCGCCGCACTCCGGGAAATGGCGGCAGGGCGGCGCCTGCCGGTGCGGACCGGGCACGATCCCGCCGTCCGGTTCGATCCGGTCGCCGGGCGCGGCCAGCGGCACGAAGCGGCCGCTCTCGGTGACGCCGTCGCCGCGCGCGGCGATGCGGACGATCGACTCGCTCACCGGCAGTCGGCGACGGCCGCGGGCAGGTGATCGAGCAGATCGTCGGCGATGAGCCCAGGCCCTGCTCGTCCGGCCGCGCGGCCGTGCAGCCAGACGCCCGCGCAGGCCGCCTCGAACGCGTCGAGGCCGCGCGCGCGCATCGCGGCGATGATTCCGGTGAGGACGTCGCCGGTTCCCGCGGTCGCGAGCCAGTGGCTGGTTGCAGGCGCCAAACCGGCGCGGCCGTTCGGCGCGGCGACCAATGTGTCCGCGCCTTTGTAGACGATCACCGAACGCGACACCTCGGCCGCCTTGCGCGCCTGGTCGAGCTTGCTCCCGCCGGGCGCGCCGAACAGGCGGACGAATTCGCCGGCGTGCGGCGTCAGGATCGGCACATGCGGCAAGTCGGCGAGCCGCTCCGGAGCGCCCGCCATCAGGGTCAAGGCGTCCGCATCGAGCACCAGCGGACAAAGCGAACGCAGCGCCGCGTCGAGCAGCCTCTTCGCATCCGCGTCCCGGCCGAGCCCGGGACCGACCGCGAGCGCGCCGAGCCGGGGATCGGCGAGATGCTGGTCCGGATCGCCGCGGTCCTGCACGATGGCGTTGGGGATTCCTCCGACCCATTGCCGCCCCAGCAGCCGCACATAGCCGGCCCCGGCGCGCAGCGCCGCCGCCGCGGTGAGCGCGCTCGCGCCGGGCATCGCACCGGCAAGTACGGCGACGTAGCCGCGGCTATATTTGTGGTCGTCCGGCCCGGGCGCGCCAAGGCGTGGGCGGCCGATCTCCCAAAGCCCGTTTTCGGCCCGGATGCCGATGTCCGCGACGACGATGCGGCCCATATGCCGCGCGGCGGGCTGGAGCAAATGCGATGGCTTCAGCGTCGCGAAGGTGATGGTCAGGTCGAAGTCGGGCACCGGCGACAGGATGCGGCCGTCGTCGGTGGCGGCGCCGCTCGGCAGGTCGATCGCGATTCGTATCCGCGCCTGCTCCGCCAGCCAACCGAGGATTTGGGCGGCGCCCTCGTCGAGCGGGCGGCCGAGGCCGGTGCCGAACAAAGCGTCGACCAGCAATGGCGCGCTGCCGGCGTCCGCCAGATCCTCGACCGGCCCGCCCCATCCTTCGCGCGCCGCTTTGGCCGCGGCGCTGCGCGGCTCGGCGAGCGCGGCGACACGGACCTTGGCGCCCCGTTCCCGCAGGATGCGCGCGATCACATAGCCGTCGCCGCCATTATTGCCGGGGCCGCACAGGACCAGCGCCGGGACCGGCCCGGCATAAAGCCAGATCGCCCCGGCCGCCGCTTTGCCGGCGCGCTCCATCAGCGTTTTGACCGGTGTGCCGCTTTCGATCGCGGCGGCTTCGGCGGCGCGCATCTCGTCGGCGGTGAGGACGGCGCGCCAGCTCATTGCCGCACCGCCGCCGGGATCCGGTAGCGGTCGCCGGCGATCGCCACTTCGCTGCGGCCGTCCGCCAGGACCGACACGATGGCCGGATCGGCGCCGTCGGCGGCGGTCAGCCCGCCGTCTCTGGCGACAAGCAGGCGGCGGAAGCTCCCGCTCGGCCCGCGGATGGTGATAATCCGCCCGTTCGGCCCGGCCGTCCCTTCGACCGAGCAAATCCTCTCGAACCGCGCCGCGCCGCCGAGCACGCATTCGATCCGGCCCGCTTTGTCGGCGGCGGCGTCGGAATTGCCGCACCCGGCGAGCAGCAACGGCAGCGCAGCGGAGGGCCAGATCTTCACCGGCCGCTTCTGATCCATCCTCCCCAGTCAGGCAAGGGCGGGCGATTTCCCTCAGCGGCCCTTCCGCGCGCGGAGAGCGGCGAGGCGCGCGGCGAGCGCGTCGGAGCCGAGCATCGCGTCGAAGCGCGCGTCCTGGCCGTCATCCTGCGCGACCCCGCCGCCGGCCAGCCGAAGCCCGCGCTTGAGCGTCTCCAGGCTGGCCGCGCTGTTGGCGACGATATCGGCGACCAACCGGTCCACAGCGCCCGTCAGGCCCGCCCCGGCGAAGCATTCGACCAGCCCGATCCGCTCCGCCTCCGCGCCGTCGATCGCGGCGGCGCCGAACAGGAGGCGCGCGGCGTGGCCGGGCCCGACCAGGGAAACCAGGCGGTGGATATCCTCCTGCGGGTAGGAAATGCCGAACTTTGCGGGAGTGATTGCGAACCGCGCCGCCGCTCCGGCGAGGCGGAAGTCGCACGCCATGATGAGCGCCACGCCGGCGCCGAAGCACGGCCCGTCGATGATCGCGACGGTCGGCATGGGAAGGCCGGCGACCCGGTCGATCGCCACCCGCATCGCTTGGCGGAATCGGCTGCGCGAAGCCTCGTCCCCGCGCATCGCGGGGAAGTCCGAAATGTCGGCGCCGGCGCAGAAGGCGTCGCCTTGGCCGAGGAGGAGCAGGACGCGCGCGCCCGACTGCTCCGCTTCGTCCGCGGCGGCGGCCAGCAGCGGCCATTGCGCGGCGGGGACGGCGTTGCGCGCTTCGGGGCGGCTCAGGATGAGCCTGGCGACGCCGTCCTCGATGCTCAGCTCGAACATGGCGTCCGGCATGGCGGCGCGGCGCCCGCTTGTCAGCGAAAAAAGAGGCCGGCCGCACGATCGCCGCGCGGCCGGCCCTACAGGGAGCCATGGCGCCTGCCCCGCACCACGGGGAGGGACCATGAGCGAATGTCTGCATCGGCCCGCGGCCATGCTTCGACTCGTCCGCCGATCTCAGAGCAAGGAGCGTGCCACGACGCAAAGGTGCGGCGGACGATGGTTAAGGCTGCGCGCGAACCGTCCCCGGGCGGGACATGCGGGTCACCTAAGACGAGTGGCGAGCCGCCACCAGCCGGGCGATTCGCGCCCGATCATGCTCGCCGCGGCATCGCGCTCGGCCTCGGTCCGGAACAAGGCGAAGCAGGTCGCGCCCGAACCGGTCATGCGGACAAGGGTCGCTCCGGGAGCGGTGGCAAGGGCCGCAAGCACCCGCCCGATGTCGCGGTCCAGAAGGAGGGCCGGCGGCTCCAGATCGTTGCGTCCGGCGAGCGCCGCCGCCAGCGGCGGGCCGAGCGGCAGAGGGCCGCGGTCGATCCCGTCCCACCGGTCGAACACGTCTTTCGTGGAAAGCGGCGTCCCCGCGTTCACGAGCAGGATGGGAGTCCCGCCAAAGGTCGAGCCGTCGACGGGCGCGAGATCGTCTCCCCTCCCCTTGCCGAGCGCGGCCTCGCTCCTCAGGCAGGCCGGGACATCCGCGCCGAGTGTGCGGGCGATTTCGAGCAGGACTTCCTCATCGGCATCGAGCCCCCACCAGCGCGGCAGCAGCCGCAAAGCCGCGGCGGCATCGGCCGATCCGCCGCCCAGGCCGGCGGCGACGGGCAGGCGCTTATCCAGAGTGAGCGTCGCTCCGCCCTCAACGCCGAACCGCTCGCGCAGGGCACGGGCCGCCCGCATGACGAGATTTTCTTCGCTATCCCCGAGAGCTTCAGCAAACAGGCCCTCGACCTGGAGGGAAAGCTCGGTGCCCGGGCCCACCCGCAGCCGGTCGCCATCCTCGGCGAAGGCGAAGATCGTCTCGATGCGGTGATAGCTGTCCGGCTCCCGGCCCCGCACGTGCAACGCCAAGTTGATCTTCGCCCAGGCAATCTCCTCCATCAGGGCGCGGCGAGATCCGGCGTGAGGCCCGCATCGACCTTGGCGCGGAGGCGGCCCGCCGCATCGCCTTCGGCGTAGACCAAAGCCGCCTGCCAGGCGTAGCGCGCCTCGAAGCGTCGGCCGGCCTTGAAATAGGCGTCGCCGAGATGCTCCTTGATCGCCGCATCGGCGGGCTGCCCCTGGGCGGCGCGTTCGAGCAGCTCGATCGCCTTGACGAGATCGCCGCGCAGGAAATGGGCCCAGCCGAGCGAATCGGTGATCGCCGCATTGTCGGGCTGGAGCCGGTTCGCCTCGCGGATCAGCCTTTCCGCCTCGACGACATTCTCGCGCCGCTCGAGCTGCGAATAGCCCAGATAGTTGAGCACGACCGCCTGCTCGGGCGCGAGCTTGTAGGCGCCTTCGAGGACGGCCTTGCCTTCCGTCCACCGGCCCGCCTGGACGAACGAGCCGCCCTGAAGCAGCAGCAGCGCCCATTGCGGCTGGCCCGCGCCCCCGCCAACTTTGGCGGCGTCGAGCGCCTTGCCGTAAGCGATGGCGGCATCGCCATGGCGTTCCATCTGGCTGAGCAGGTCGCCGAGACGGGCCCAGCCCGCGCCGTCGCGCGGCTCCGCCGCGACCTCGGCCCTCGCCTGGGCCAGCGCCTCCTCCTGCCGTCCCGCCGCGACGAGGAAGGCTATTCGGCTGCTTGCGGCGGTGCTGGCGAACGGATCGTCGGCGGGGATTCTCGCCAGCGCGGCCAGCGCTTCCCGATGCTGGCCGGCGGCGGCGAGCAGCTCGCTGGTCACCAGCCAGCTCTCGCTATTCTCCGGGGCGAGAAAGGTGGCGAGCCGCGCGAATCCCAAAGCGAGACCCGCCACCTCCTGGCTGTTGAGGTCGACGGCGATGCGGATCAGCAGCTCGGCGGCGCCGGCGACCGGGGTGACGATCTCGCCGGCAAGGCGCTTGCCGCCCCGCAGCCGCTGCCGCGCCGCGACCAGCGGCTCGGCATCGCCTTCCAGCAGGGCCAGCGCCTGGGTCCGGTCGCCGTTGCGGGCAAGGGCGGCCGCGGCGGCGACGCGCAGCCGCTGGGCGCGCGGGCCCGCCTCCGCAAGCACGGGCATGAGCGCCGCGACCCCTTCCTTGCTCTTGCCGCGCGCCAGCAGCAGCAAGGCGCGCTGCTCGGCGGCGTAGGTGGCCGCGAGCTTGTTGGCGGGAAGCGCTGCCAGAGCGGCGAGCGGGTCGCCGCTACCCGCGCCCTGCTGCAGCCAGGCGCGGAGCAAGGGCGCGAGGAAGGAGAAGACCTCGTCCTGCTCCAGCTTGTCGATCTGGAGACCGGCGGCGCGCCAGTCGCGCGTCCTCAGCGTCTCGCCGAGCAGCAGCAGCCGGCCGTCGGCCTGGAGCTTGCCGGCCCGTTCGAGGATTCGGGCGGCGGCGAGAGCGAGCGGGCGGTCGCCGGCCGCAAGCCCCTCGTCCAGCGCGCGCGCGGCGAGGATCGCATTGTCCGGCGCCAGCGCGATCGCCGCCGCATAGCCCTGGACCGCCTTGTCGTACGCGCCGACGCTGTCGGCCGCTCGCGCCCGCACATAGGCGCTGAGCGCCGCCTGATCGTCGACCGTCGCCGCCGCCTTGTGGACGGGGAGGATGAGCGCGCCGGCGAGGAGCGCCGCGGCGAGCGGGAACCTACATGTTGGGATAATTCGGCCCTCCTCCGCCTTCGGGGACCACCCAGTTGATGTTCTGGGTGGGATCCTTGATGTCGCACGTCTTGCAATGGACGCAGTTCTGCGCGTTGATCTGGAGCCTCGGATTGCCCTCCTCGGCGCCGACGATCTCGTAGACGCCGGCCGGGCAATATCGTTGCTCGGGCGCGTCGTAGAGCTTCAGATTGACCTCGATCGGTATGCGCGCGTCCTTGAGCGTCAGGTGGACCGGCTGGTCTTCCTCGTGATTGGTGTTGGACAGGAACACCGAGGTCAGCCGGTCGAAGCTGATCACCCCGTCGGGCTTGGGATAGGCGATCGGCTTCACCAAATCCTTGCGCCACAGCGTGTCGTAGTCGGGGTGGTGCTTCAGCGTGAAGGGGAGCCCGATCTTGAGGAACCTCATCCACATGTCGATGCCGGCGAGCAGGGTCCCGGCGGCGCCGCCGAAGCGGGCGACCAGCGGCTCGACATTGCGCACCGTCTTAAGCTCGGTCGCTATCCAGCTGGCCCGGAGCGATTCCTCGTAAGAATCGAGCGCATCTCCGGCGCGGTCGGCGGCGATCGCGGCGAAAGCGGCCTCGGCGGCGAGCATGCCCGACTTCATCGCCGTGTGGCTGCCCTTGATCCGCGGCACGTTGACGAAGCCGGCCGCGCAGCCGATCAGCGCCCCGCCGGGGAATGCGAGCTTGGGGACCGCCTGCCAGCCGCCCTCGTTGATCGCGCGCGCGCCGTAGCTGACGCGGCGGCCGCCTTCGAGTATCTCGCGGATCGCGGGATGCTGCTTCCAGCGCTGGAACTCCTCGAACGGGGAGAGATAAGGGTTGCGGTAGTTCAAGGCGACGACGAAGCCCAGGGCGACCTGGCCCGCTTCCTGGTGGTAAAGGAAACCCCCACCCCAGGCATCGTCGAGCGGCCAGCCCTGGGTGTGGATGACTCGGCCGGGCACGTGCTTTTCCGGATCTACGTCCCACAATTCCTTGAGGCCGAGGCCGTAGACTTGCGGCTCGCTGTCGCTGTCGAGCGCGAAGATCCGCTTCAGCTCCTTGGTCAGGTGGCCGCGCGCGCCCTCGGCGAAGAAGGTGTAGCGACCGTGCAGCTCCATCCCGGGCTGATAATCGGGCTTGTGGCTGCCGTCGCGCGCCACCCCCATGTCACCGGTGGCGACGCCCTTCACCGAGCCGTCGTCGTTGAACAGGACTTCCGCCGCCGCGAAGCCCGGAAATATCTCGACGCCGAGCGCTTCCGCTTGCCCGGCCAGCCAGCGGCAGAAATTGCCCAGGCTGAGCGTGTAGGTGCCCTTGTTGCTCATGAACGGGGGCATCATCCAGTGCGGCATCGAATATTGCCTGCGCGCGGTGAGCACCCAATGATGGTTCTCGCGCACGCGGCAGGTGAGCGGGCTGTCGAGCTGGCGCCAATCGGGCAGCAATTCATCGAGCGCCCGCGGATCGACGACCGCGCCGGACAGGATATGCGCTCCCACCTCGGAGCCTTTTTCGAGGATGCAGACGCCGAGCTCGCGCCCCGCCTCGGCGGCGAGTTGCTTGAGGCGGATGGAAGCGGCGAGGCCGGCGGGGCCGGCGCCGACGATCACCACATCATAAGCCATCGACTCGCGCGCGGTCATGCTCGCTCCCATCAGGGCCGCCTGGACTCCTGTCGTCGCAAGCAGCCAACGTCTGGCAGATTAGCGGCAATTTTGCGGTTGACCAGCCCGGCCGGTGCGGACTCCAGTGGCGGGAGATGGAGCGGGGCAGTGATCCAACAGGCCGTGCGGACGCGGCGAGCGCGCTGCAATGGTGGAGCGATGCAGGCGTCGACACGATTATCGGCGAGGAGCCGCGCGACTGGCTGCGGCCCAAGGCCAAAGCGGAAGCTCCGGCGACCGCCGCCGACGAGGCGGCGGACGAGCTTCCCGGCCAGCTCGACCTTTTCCATGCTTATCTGGCGAGCAGCGACCGGCTGAGCTTCGCTTCCCCTTCCGCGCCGCGCCTCTGCCCCTCGGGCGACCCGGCTTCGGGCCTCATGATCCTGACCGACATGCCCACGAGCGAGGACTGCAGCGAGGGGATCCTCCTGTCCGGCGAGGCGGGGCGGCTGTTCGACCGGATGCTGGCGGCGATCGGCCGCGACCGCGGCTCGGTCTATCTCGCCGCTTTGTCCTGCCTGCGCTCGCCCGACGGCCGTTTCACCAGCGACACGGCGCGGCGCTGTGCGGCATTGGCCCGCCACCATATCGGCCTTGCCGCCCCCGAGGCCATGCTCCTCCTCGGCGACGCCTGCTCCAAAGCCCTGCTCGGCCTCCCGATGGCGCAGGCAAGGGGCCGCTGGCACGAAATCGCCACCCATGCCGGGCCAGTTATGGCGTTGGTAACCATTCCTCCCTCTTATCTGCTCGGTCAGCCCGCGGCGAAAGCGCATGCGTGGGCCGACCTGCAATTGCTGCTCGCAAAGGTGAATCGATGATCACATTCCGCTCCCTGCTGCTGGCCGCCGCAATCGTCTTCCCAGCGGCGCCGCTGCTTGCCGAGGATGGCGGACGCCACGCCGGCGCGCCTTCCGAGCTGAGCGCATCGGAACGGGGCAGCTACCGCGAGATATTCGCCGCGATCCGGTCCGGCGGCTGGACGGAAGCGGCGGCGAAGCTGGAGACCATGCGCGACGGGCCGCTTAAGAATACCGCCCGCGCCGAGCTCTACGTCGCCAAAGGCTCGCCGCGGGTCGAGCTCGACATGCTGATGGCGCTCCTCGCCCAGGCGCCGGAGCTTCCGCAGGCGGACCAGCTGGCGCGGCTGGCGACGACTCGCGGCGCGACCGCGCTCCCGGCCATGCCCGAGGCGCAGACGCTCGTCTGGCAGGGCAGCCAGCCGCGCCGCTCGCGCGCGCAAAGCGTCAAGGGCGACGTCACCGCGACTTCGCTGGACCGCCTGATCCAGCCGCTGATCGTCGACGATCATCCGATCGAGGCCGAGGCCCTGCTCCTCGAGCGTCAGGCGGAGCTGTCGGCGGAGGCCCGCACCGAATTCCAGCAGCGCATCGGCTGGTCCTATTTCCTCAACGGCGACGACGACGGCGCGCTGAGGCTTTCCGAACAAGCCCGGCACGGGGCGGGCGAATGGACGATCCACGGAGCGTGGGTTTCCGGCCTCGCCGCGTGGCGGAAGCGCGACTGCGCGGCGGCCGCCGACGCCTTCGCTACCGTCGCATCCCGCTCCGGCGACATGGAGCTGGTCGCCGCCGGCAATTATTGGGCGGCGCGCGCCGACACGATGTGCGGCCGTCCCGAGCGGGTCCAGGCGCGGCTTCGGGCGGCGGCGCGGTTCAACGAGACCTTTTACGGCCTCATCGCCGCCAGCGCGCTCGGCATCCGCGCGCCGGGATCGTCCGGCCTGCACGATTATGGCGATGCCGAGTGGCACAGCATCGGACGCAAACCCAATGTCCGGGCGGCGATCGCGCTCGCCGAGATCGGCGAGACCGGCCTCGCCGACCGCTTCATCCGCCACCAGGCGCGGATCGGCGGATCGGGCGACCACAATGCTTTGCTCCACCTCGCTGCCGACCTCAGCCTGCCCGCGACCCAATTCTGGCTGGCCCACAACGCGCCGCGCGGCGCGAGCGTCAACATCGCGGCGCGCTATCCGCGGCCCGACTGGCGGCCCAGCCGCGGCTGGCGGGTCGATCCGTCCCTGGTCTTCGCCCATGCTCTCCAGGAATCCAACTTCCGCACCGAAGCGGTCAGCCCGGCCGGTGCACAGGGCCTGATGCAGGTCCGGCCGGGCACCGCCGGCGACATCGCCCGCAGCCGCGGCCAGCCGTTCGAACGCCAGCAGCTCAACGATCCCGCCACCAACATGGAATATGGCCAGAGCTTCATCGAGGGCCTTCGCGATTCCTATGCGACCGGCGGCCTGCTGCCCAAGGTGATCGCCGCCTACAATGCCGGTCCGGTGCCGATCGCGGCGTGGAACGACCGGCGGCTCGATCGCGGCGATCCGCTTCTCTACATCGAATCCATCCCATATTGGGAGACGCGCGGCTACGTGCCGATCGTGCTGCGCAATTATTGGATATATGACGCGGAGGTGGGCAAGGGCTCGCCGAGCCGCGCGGCGCTCGCCCAGGGACTGTGGCCGCGCTTCCCGGGCCTGCCGGGAGCGACGGCTGTGCGGATCGAGCCTGGCCCCGCCGCGCTCGCCTACGGCACGAAATAAACGACGTCATTGCGAGGAGCGCAGCGACGAAGCAATCCAGCTTCTGCTCTGGATTGCTTCGCTTCGCTCGCAATGACGGCTCGGCTGGTAGTTCTTGCTTTGTTCTAGCAATCGGCCCATAATCCGCCCGTGAACCGCCCAGACGCCCGTCAAGGCCGCGGCGCTCCCGAGAACCGGACGCCGACCCGCTTCAACCTTCCCGTCCGGGAGGTGGACGGCGACTGGCTCGACGCGCGCGAGGCGCTGGACGGCGGCCTCCCGCCGCTGCGCACCACCGTCACCGTCGAGAAGCCCAAGACGATCATCGCCCGCAACAGCTCGCCCGACATCGGCTTCGACCGCTCGATCAATCCGTACCGGGGCTGCGAGCATGGCTGCATCTATTGCTTCGCACGCCCGACCCACGCCTTCCACGATCTGTCCCCCGGCCTCGATTTCGAGACGAAGCTCTTCGCCAAGCCCGACGCGGCGATGCTGCTCAGGGCCGAGCTGGCCAGGCCCGGCTATTCCGTCCGTCCGATCGCGATGGGCACCAACACCGACCCCTACCAGCCGATCGAAGGCAAATGGCGGATCACGCGCTCGATCCTGGAAGTGCTGGCCGAAACCAATCATCCGGTGACGATCACCACCAAGTCCGACCGGGTGGTGCGCGACATCGACATATTGGCGCCAATGGCGGCCCGGCGGCTCGCCTCGGTCGCGCTCTCGATCACGTCGCTGACCCCCGAAATATCGCGCACGCTGGAGCCGCGCGCGCCGTCGGCCCGCAAACGGCTGGCGGCGGTCAAGGCGCTGAGCGCGGCCGGCATTCCCGCTTTTGTCGCGATCGCTCCGGTCGTGCCCGGCATAACCGACCATGAGGTCGAGCATATCGTCGCGGCGGCGGCCGAAGCGGGCGCGACCGGCGCCTTCTACCTTCCGGTCCGCCTTCCCCACGAGGTCGCGCCGCTGTTCCGCGCCTGGCTCGACGAGCATTTTCCGGACCGCGCGGACAAGGTGATGAACATCATCCGCTCATTGCGCGGCGGGCGCGACAACGACCCCAATTTCTTCACCCGCATGCGCGGCTCCGGGCCGTGGGCCGATCTGATGAAGACGCGCTTCGACATCGCGGTCAGGAAGCACCGCCTCAACCAGGACAAGCACAAGCTCCGCACCGATTTGTTCGAGCCGCCGCAGGGGCCGCAGCTGCGGCTGCTGTGACGCAGGTCGTCGCTTCGCTCCTCGCAATGACGGCTAGGCAGCGCTCTTCAGCTTGTAGTCCCGATACTGCTCGCGGAGCGCGGTCTTGAGGAGCTTGCCGGTGGCGGTATGGGGCAGGCTGTCGACGAATAGGATCTCATCCGGAAGCCACCATTTGGCGACGACGCCCGACAGATGATCGAGGATCGCCTCGGGCGTCACCTCGGCACCCTCCTTCTTCACCACCAGCAGCAACGGCCGCTCGTCCCATTTGGGATGGCGGACCCCCACCGCCGCCGCCTCGGCGACGCCGGCGCAGCCGACCGCCGCATTTTCAAGGTCGATCGAGCTGATCCACTCGCCGCCCGACTTGATCACGTCCTTCGATCGGTCGGTGATCTGGAGGACGCCGTCGGGGTGGAGGGCGGCGACGTCGCCGGTGTCGAACCACCCCTCCTCGTCGATCACCTCGCCCGCCGCGTCCTGGAAATATTGGCGGATGATCCACGGCCCGCGCGTCTGCAGCCGCCCGGAGGTCTTGCCGTCGCGGGGCAGGACGTTGCCCTCCTCGTCCACGGTGCGCAGCTCGACTCCGAACGGCACCCTGCCCTGCTTGCACAGCAAGTCCACGCGCTGCTCCCGGCTGAGCTCGTCCCAGTCGCCGCTGCCCGCGCCGACCGTGCCGAGCGGCGACATCTCGGTCATGCCCCAGGCGTGGCCGACGCGGATGTTGCGGTCGGTGAACCACTCGATCATCGCCCGCGGCGCGGCCGAGCCGCCGATATGAACGGTGGTGAGCTTGCCGAGGCTGGCCCCGGTCGCCTCGACATGGTTGACGAGCGCGAGCCAGACGGTGGGGACGCCGGCCGTGTGGGTCACGCCTTCGTCGTTCATAAGGTCGCACATCACCTGCGGCGTGTAGTCGGCCGAGAAGACCATCTTGCCGCCCGCCATCGCGGTCGAGAAAGGCAGCGCCCAGCCGCCGGCGTGGAACATTGGCACGACGGGAAGCACGACCGCCCTGGCGGAGAGGTCGAACACGTCGGGCGACATTTGGACGACGGCGTGGAGCACGGTCGAGCGATGCTCGTAGAGCACGCCCTTCGGGTTGCCGGTGGTGCCGCTGGTGTAGCAGAGCATGGCGGGCTCGCGCTCGCCGCCTTCGCGCCATGCATAATCGCCGTCCTCGGCGGCAATCAGCGCTTCGAAGCCACCCTCCCCGGCCGGCGGATCGAAGCAGATGTAATGCTCGATGCTGGTCCAGCGCGGCTTCAGCCGTTCGACGATCGGCGCGAACGCCGCGTCGTAGAAGAGCACGCGATCCTCGGCATGATTGGCGATGTAGACGAGCTGCTCGTCGAACAGGCGCGGGTTGATGGTGTGGATGACCCCGCCCATGCCGATCGCGCCGTACCAGGAGGCGACGTGGCGGTTGTGATTCATCGCGAGCGTGCCGACACGGTCGCCCGGCCCGATGCCGAGCCGTTCCAGCGCCTGCGCGAGGCGGCGGGAGTCCCGTTCTATGCCTGCCCAGTCGGTGCGCACCCGGGTGCCGTCCGCATAAAGCGAGACCAATTCGCGCGTGCCGTGCTCGCGCGCCGCATGATCGAGGATGCGCATGATCCTCAGCGGCCAGTCCTGCATCCCTCCGAGCATCGCACTCCCCCACGTCGTCATTCCGGCGAAAGCCTCGCCGTCATTCGAGCAAAGCTGGAATCTCTTTGCCTTGGAGTCGAGAGAAAAAAGAAAAGAGGGATTCCGGCTTTCTCTGGAATGACGGTTAGGAGACGAGCGCGAGCCGCGGTGCGGGGGCGACCGAGAGGCGGGCCGCGGTGACGCCCTCGATCCGCTCGATCCGCGCCTCCATCTCGGCGTCGAGGAGGAAGTCGCGGCCGAGGATCAGCTCCGCCTCGCCTGTGTCGACCGCCACCCGCAGCCTGAGCTCGCCGCTGCCGCCGCGGTCGCCGGCCACGGCCTCGGCGAGCCGGCGGAGCGCCGCTTCATCTACCACTTCGACCTGCATGTGGAGCCGCGTCCGTCTCGACAGGCTTTCGAACAGCTGCAGCGATCTTATCGTGACCCGCGGCGCATCCTCGCCCGGGCGCCGGTCGAGCTCGACGTTGAGGAGAGCGCAGGCGCCGCCTTTCGCGGCTTCCTCGACCTGCGCCGCGACCTTGTCGTCGAAAATGGTGGCGATGAACTGACCGGAGGCGTCGGACAGGGTGGCGATCGCATAGCGCCGCCCGCGCGCGGAGGTGCGCCACCGTGTCTCCTCGACCAGGCCGGCCATCACCGCGCCGGTGCGGCCGCCGTCGGGCGGAGCGGGAAGCGCGCCTAGTTCGGCGAAGCTCTTGGCGCCGTGCGCCTCGGCGAGATGGCGGTAGCGATCGACGGGATGGGCGGAGAAGTAGAAGCCGAACGCCTCCTTTTCCGCCGCCATGCGCTGGGCCAGCGTCCAGCTCGCCGCCGCGGCGAGACGGATCGGCACCACGTTGGACGCGCCCTCGCCGAACAGGCCGTGCTGTCCGCTGGAGCGCGCATAAGCGGCGCTGGACGCGACCGCGAGGATCGTCTCCGCCGCCGCGTGGACCGCCGCCCGCGCGGCCGCGAACCCGTCGAAGGCGCCGCCGCCGGCAAGGCTCTCGATCTGCCGCCGGTTGAGCAATTGCGGATCGACCCGGGCGGCGAAATCGTCGAGGCTCTTGAACGGCCCCCGCCGCCCTCGCTCCTCGACCAACTGCTCCATCGCCTTCTCGCCGACGCCCTTGAGCGCGCCGAGCGCATAGCGCACGGCATAACCGCCGCCCGTCTGCTCGACCGCGAACTCGGCCTTGCTGGCATTGATCGACGGCGGCAGGCAGGTCACGCCCATCCGTCGCATGTCGTCGACGAAGATGGCGAGCTTGTCGGTCTGGTGGATGTCGAAGCACATCGAGGCGGCGTAAAATATCACCGGATGGTGCGCCTTCAGCCAGGCGGTCTGGTAGGCGATCAGCGCGTAGCCCGCGGCGTGGCTCTTGTTGAAGCCGTAGCCGGCGAACTTGTCGATCAGGTCGAACAGCTCGTTGGCCTTGGCGGCGGGGATTTGGTTGACGCGCGCGCAACCGGCGACGAAGCCGGCGCGCTGGGCGTCCATCTCGGACTTGATCTTCTTGCCCATGGCGCGGCGAAGCAGGTCGGCCTCGCCCAGGGAGAAGCCGGCGAGCACCTTGGCGGCCTCCATCACCTGCTCCTGGTAGACGAAGATGCCGTAGGTCTCCTTCAGCACCTCCTCGAGCAAGGGGTGGGGGTAGGAGATGGGCGCGCGGCCGTTCTTACGATCGCCGAACATCGGGATATTGTCCATCGGACCCGGCCGGTAGAGCGAGACGAGCGCGACAATATCACCGAAATTGTCCGGCTTCACCGCGGCGAGGGTGCGGCGCATGCCTTCGGATTCGAGCTGGAACACGCCCACCGTGTCAGCGTGCTGGAGGAGCTTGTAGACTTCCTCATCGTCCCACGGCATCAGCCGGTCGAGATCGACCGCGATGTCGCGCTCCTTCAGCATCTCGACCGCCTTGCGCAGCACCGAGAGCGTCTTGAGGCCGAGGAAGTCGAACTTCACCAAGCCGGCGGCCTCGACATATTTCATGTCGAACTGGGTGACCGGCATGTCCGAACGGGGGTCGCAGTAGAGCGGCACCAGCTCGTCGAGGCGGCGGTCGGCGATCACCACCCCGGCGGCGTGGGTCGAGGCGTGGCGCGGCAGGCCCTCGAGCTTCATCGCCAGGTCGAACAGGCGGCGCACCTGGCCGTCGCCCCGATATTCGGCGGCGAGCTCGGAAACGCCGTTCAGCGCCCGCTCCAGCGTCCACGGGTCGGTCGGATGGTTGGGGATGGCCTTGGCGAGCCGGTCGACCTGGCCGTAGGGCATTTGCAGCACGCGTCCGGTGTCCTTCAGGACGGCGCGGGCCTTCAGCTTGCCGAAGGTGATGATCTGCGCGACCCGGTCCGCGCCGTAGCGCTGCTGGACGTAGCGGATCACCTCGCCGCGCCGCGTCTCGCAGAAATCGATGTCGAAATCCGGCATCGACACCCGCTCGGGGTTGAGGAAGCGCTCGAACAGCAGGCCAAGCCGGATCGGGTCGAGGTCGGTGATGGTGAGCGCCCAGGCGGCCACCGAGCCGGCCCCCGAGCCGCGGCCGGGGCCGACCGGAATGCCCTTCTCCTTGGCCCATTTGATGAAGTCGGCGACGATCAGGAAATAGGCGGCGAAGCCCATGTCGACGATTACCTGCACCTCATAATCGAGCCGCTCGAAATAGGCGCGGTACTTGGCCTCGAACGCTTCCGTTCCCCGGCGAAGGCCGGGGCCCAGATCAGAGTCGGCAGCTGGGCTCCGGCCTTCGCCGGGGAACATCTCATACGCCTCCAGCCGCGCCTCCAGCCCGTCGCGCGCGTCGCGGCGCAATTGCTCGGCCTCGGCCTCGGTATCGCCGGCGAGGCTCGGCAGGATCGGCTTGCGGGTGGGCGCGCCGACGGCGCAGCGGCGGGCGACGACGGCGGTGTTGTCGATCGCCTCGGGGAGGTCCGCGAACAATATGCGCATGTCCGCCGCCGGCTTCATCCAGGCTTCGGGCGAGGATTTGACCCGGTCGTCGCGGTCGATCTGGCTCGACTGGGCGATGCACAGCATCGCGTCATGCGCTTCGTGGAAATGCGCGTCGGCGAAGCAGGCCGGGTTGGTCGCGACCAGGGGCAGGTCGTGCGCGAAAGCAAGGTCGAGCAGCTTTGCCTCCGCCTGCTGCTCGACGGCGTCGCCACGGCGGCAGAGCTCGACGTACAGGCGCTCGGGGAACAATGCCTTCAATCGCCCGACGATACCCTCGGCGGCTGGGTCCTGGCCCTCGCTCAGCAGCCGCGCCAGGACGCCTTCGCCTCCCACGGTGAGCGCGATCAGCCCCTCGGTCCGCCCCTCCAAAGCCTCGAAGCGGACATGCGCCGGCTCCTCGATCGGCCGGTCGAGATGCGCGGACGAGACCAGAGCGCACAGATTCCGGTAACCCGCCTCGTTCTGGGCGTAGAGCGCCAGCCAGTCGAGGATTGGCGCCTTGCCCTCGGCGGCGCCCGGCCGCGCGACGGCGAGCATCGTGCCGATGATCGGCTGCACCCCCTCCTTCAGGCACGCATCGGTGAACGGCATCGCGGCATAAAGGCCGTTGCGGTCGGTCAGCGCCGCCGCCGGAAAATCGAGCCGTCTCGCATGGCTGGCGATCGCCGCCGGATCGATCGCCCCCTCGAGCATCGTGTAGCAGGAGAAGATTCTAAGCGGGACGTAGGGCGCGGTCATCGCTTTCGTTATGGGGAGTCCGGGCCGATCCGGAAAGCGCCCACGGCCGACTTTTCCACATCTATTCGCGGGAGTGATGCTCGCGCGACAGCGGCTCGCCGGTTCGGTGGCTGGGGCCCCAGGTGTAGAACAGGGCGATGCCGCGAACGTCGCCGATCGGGAGCTGCTCGACGCCGGCGGATTCGCGGGGCACCCGGCTGTCGGCGGACATGTCGCGATTGTCGCCGAGAACGAAGAGATGGCCGGGCCACACGATTTGCTCGGCCATTTCGTCCGACGGCGAAGGGCCAAGGTCATAGATCTGGTGCGGCGAGGGCTCGCCCGGAAACTGTTCGGCCAGGCGCCGGACTTCAGGACCTCCCCATGCGAGGTCGGCGCGCTCGGTCCGGAGGAACCGCTGGGGTACGATCTCTCCGTTTATGGTCACGATGCCCCGCGAAAGGGCGATGCGGTCGCCGGGAAGGCCGGCGATCCGCTTGATATAGGTGGCTTCACCCATGTCGAAGAGAATGATGTCGCCACGCCGGAAATGTTTTGGCGCGCGCATCGCGGCCACCAGCCTGTCGTTCCTCAGCAGGGTCGGCGCCATCGCCTCCGAAGGAAGATAGAAAGGCTTGTATAAGCCGTGGAGGGTATCGACGAGCATGATGGCGAGGACTTGCACGACGATGGCGACGGCCAGGATCGAATACCATCGGGACCACCACGGTTGCGTCACGCGCGCGCCTGCACTCAGGCGCCAGCTGAGGACCATCGACGCGAGCAGCGCCGCAGCCACGGCCAAAGCGAGAAACGCCATGTCGATAAGGAAGGTGGTGAGCGTGAGCGTCGGGCCCGCGGCATAAAAGAGGAGTATCAGCAGCAGGGCCGCCGGGAAGACGAGCACCAGGGCGAAGGCGGAAGCGAGCCGGCCGAGGCGAAGCAGGCCCAGGCCCGGCTGCAGCAGGTTGAGCGCGACGATGCCGATCCGGGCGGGGACGGTGCGGCGCTCGCCGCTCATTCGAGCACGCCCTCGTGCAGCCGCAGCACCCGGTCCATCTTGGCGGCGATGCGCTCGTTGTGGGTGGCGACCAAGGCGGCCGAGCCTTCGTGGCGGACCAGCTTCAGGAACTCGGCGAACACCACGTCGGCGGTCGCCTCGTCGAGATTGCCGGTGGGCTCGTCGGCCAGCACCAGCTGGGGACGGTTGGCGAGGGCGCGGCCGACGGCGACGCGCTGCTGCTCGCCGCCGGACAGCTGGCTGGGACGATGGGTCAGGCGCTGCTCGAGGCCCAGGGACGAGAGCAGAGACTCCGACCGGCGCGAGGCTTCCTCATGGGAGGCGCCGCGGATGAGCTGCGGCAGGACGACATTCTCCGCCGCGCTGAAATCGGGCAGCAAATGATGGAATTGGTAGACGAAGCCGAGCGAGTCGCGGCGCAGGCGGGTGCGGCCGTCATTGTCGAGCGACGCCGCCTCCTCGCCGGCAATCAGGATCGACCCTTCGAAGCCGCCCTCGAGCAGGCCCACCGCCTGCAGCAACGTCGATTTGCCCGACCCCGAAGGGCCGAGCAAGGCGACGATCTCGCCCTGCGCGACGTCGAGATTGACTCCGCGCAGCACCTCGATCGTCACGCCGCCCTGCTGGAAGCTGCGCTTCAGCCCGCGGACCCGCAGCACCTCATTCATAGCGCAGCACCTGGACCGGATCGGTGCTCGCCGCCTTCCAGGCCGGATAGAGGGTGGCGAGGAAGCTGAAGATGAGCGCCATGGTGACGATGGCGAGCACCTCGAACGGGTCGGTCTTGGCGGGGAGCTCGGTGAGGAAGCGGATCGAGGGATCCCACAGATTCTGGCCGGTGACGATCTGGATGAAGTTGACCACCGCCTGGCGGAAGAAGAGGAAGATCGCGCCGAGCGCCAGGCCGGCGACGATGCCGAGGACGCCGATGGTGACGCCGACGGTCATGAACACCTTCATCAGCGCCCGCCGGGTAGCGCCCATGGTGCGCAGGATGGCGATGTCGCGGGTCTTGGCGCGGACCAGCATGATCAGCGACGAGAGGATGTTGAACACCGCGACCAGGATGATGATCGAGAGGACGACGAACATCGCCACCCGCTCGACCTCCAGCGCTTCGAACAGCGATGCGTTCATCGAGCGCCAGTCCGCGACCACCCCTTTCGTCGCGACCTTCGCGGCGAGCGGCGCGAGGATGTCCCCCACCCGGTCGGCGTCGACCGTCTGGACCTCGACCATGCTGACCGCGTCGCCAAGCATCAGCAGGGTCTGCGCGTCCTCGATCGGCAGGATCACGAACGCCTTGTCGTAATCGTAGACGCCGACCTCGAAGATGGCGGCGACGTTGTAGGAGACGATGCGCGGCACCGTGCCGAACGGCGTGGCGCGGCCCTGCGGGCTGATCAGGCTGATCTGGCCGCCGACATTGGCGCCGAGCGCTTCGGCGAGGCGGGCGCCGATCGCGACATTGCCCGAGCCGGGGCGAAGCGCCTCGAGCGCGCCGGACAGCACCTTGCCGCGCAATGTCTTGTTGCGGAGGATGTCCTGGCGCTGCATGCCGCGCACGAGGATGCCCTCGACCCGCCCCTCGTAGCTCGCCATCAGCGGCAGCTCGATCAGCGGCACCGCCTCGGTCACGCCGGGCGTCGCTTTCGCCTGCGCCACGATCTCGCGCCAGTCGGGCAGGCGGCCGCCATAGCCCTGGACGACGGCATGGCCGTTGAGGCCGACGATCTTGTCGAACAATTCGGCGCGGAAGCCGTTCATCACGCTCATCACGATGATCAAAGCGGCGACGCCGAGCATCACCGCGACGAGGCTGATCGCGGCGACCAGGAAGATGAAGCCCTCCCCCTTGCCCGGCAGCAGATAGCGCCCGGCGATCATGCGCTCGTAGCGGTTGAGGATCATGACGGCTCCAACAAGCCGTCATTGCGAGGAGCGAAGCGACGCGGCAATCCAGAGCAGAAGCTGGATTGCTTCGCTGCTGCGCAGCAGCAGTTCATCCTGAGCGCCGCCGCAGGCGGCGTCGAAGGGCTCGCAATGACGGTGTCCTTCATCCCGCCACCCTCGCCAGCGCGCTTTCGAGAGACAATTCCTCGCGCTCCCCGGTGGCGCGGCGCTTCAGCTCGACCACGCCTTTCTCGAGCCCCTTGGGACCAAGGATCAGCTGCCAGGGGAGGCCGATCAAGTCCATCGTCGCGAACTTGGCGCCGCCGCGCTCGTCGCGGTCGTCGTACAGCGTCTCGACTCCCGCTTCGCCGAGCCGCGCATAGACATTGTCAGCGGCCGCCGCGCAGGCCGCGTCGTCGGCGCGCATGTTGACCAGGCCGACCTGGAACGGGGCGACGCTATCGGGCCAGATCATGCCGGCCTCGTCGTGGCTCGCCTCGATGATCGCGCCGGCGAGGCGGGAGACGCCGATGCCGTAGCTGCCCATTTGCGGGTGGACCTGCGCGCCGTCTTTCGTCTGCACCGCCATCCCCATCGACGCGCTGTATTTGTCGCCGAAGAAGAAGATGTGGCCGACCTCGATGCCGCGCGACTGGCGCAGCTTGTCGCCCGCCTCAGCCTCGCGCGCCGGATCGCGCTTCTCGTCGGTGGCGGCGTAATCGGCGGTGAGGCCGGCGACGAACGCTCCGAGCGCGGCGGCGTCGTCGGCGTCGATGGCGAGGCTCTCCGCCAAGCGGATCTCCTCCCAATTGCCGTGATAGAAGACCTCGCTTTCGCCCGACGGCGCGAGGATGATGAATTCGTGGCTGAGGTCGCCGCCGATCGGGCCGGTGTCCGCCTGCATCGGGATGGCGCGAAGGCCCATGCGGGCGAAGGTACGCAGATAGGCAAGGAACATGCGGTTGTAGCTGTGGCGGGCGCCGTCCTCGTCCAAGTCGAACGAATAAGCGTCCTTCATCAGGAACTCGCGGCCGCGCATCACGCCGAAGCGGGGCCTGACCTCGTCGCGGAACTTCCACTGGATGTGGTAGAGCGTGCGCGGCAGGTCGCGATAGGATTTGACGGCGCCCAGGAAGATGGCGGTGATCATCTCCTCGTTGGTCGGCCCGTAGAGCATGTCGCGGCCGTGGCGGTCGGTGATGCGCAGCATCTCCGGGCCGTAGGCGTCGTAGCGGCCCGACTGGCGCCACAAATCGGCGGGCTGGAGGGTCGGCATCAGCATCTCGACCGCGCCGGCCTTGTCCTGCTCCTCGCGGACGATCGCCTCGATCTTCTTGAGGACGCGCAGGCCGAGCGGCAGCCAGGCGTAGATGCCGGCGGCGGTCTGGCGGATCAGGCCGGCGCGGAGCATCAGCTTATGGCTGACGATCTGGGCGTCGGCCGGAGTCTCCTTGGCGACGGGGAGGAAATAGCAAGAGAGGCGCATCTTCGGCTGGCGGTCCGGTCGGGTGAGAGGCTGGCCGGACCTCTACGGGCGGGGCGCGGCCAAGGCAACCGCGCCGCCGGATGACAGATGTAGTCGCCGCGCGCCGCCTGTGGCGCTTTCGACACAGGCGGTGCGCAAAGTGGCCGCGGCGCTTCATAGGGCCGTGACAAGGGGTAGCCCCGTGCCTAGCCTCCTCCCCACGAACGATTGGCGACGAGCCTCGGTTCGGGGAGGCTTCGGCCCCGCATCCTCAAGCGAGGTGAGGATGCGCGCGGGCCGGAGCATTCACAAGGGGGCTGACGACTTGATCGTCACGCGGGTGCCCGGGCAGCGATGTCCGGGCACTTGCCGTTTGGGGGCCGTGAATAGGGTGGTTCGGCGTCACGCGTTGCAAATCGGGCGGTTTGCGCCCATATCGGTTTGGCTATCGTCGCCTGCGACGGAAATCTCGGCGCGCCTCGTGCGGCCGATCCTTCCCTTTCACGCTTCCTGGCTCACGCGGGCGCCGATCGTCCGCGGACATCCCCTTCAAGCGAAAGGAACCGGCCATGCCCACCGGCACCGTCAAATTCTTCAACTACGACCGAGGCTACGGCTTCATCTCCAATGACAGCGGCGGCGCGGACGCCTTCGTCCACGTCACCGCGGTCGAGGCGGCGGGCCTGCCCGGCCTCAACAAGGACGAGCGCATCCAGTACGACCTCGAGACCGGCGCCGACGGCAAGACCTCGGCCGTCAACCTGCGGGCCGCATAGGGCATGGCCAAGGAAGAAGTGCTCACCATCGAGGGGCTGATCCACGAAATATTGCCCGACGGCCGCTTCGGCGTGACGCTCGACAACGATCATCGGATCATCGCCTACACCGCCGGCAAGATGCGGCGCTTCCGCATCCGCTCGGTGGTCGGCGACCGTGTCCATGTCGAGATGACCCCCTACGACCTCACCAAGGGCCGCATGGTGTTTCGCGAGCGCACCCCCGGCCAGGGCCCCGGCCCGCGCCGGCCGGGCGCGAAACGCTAAGCCCACCCCCTAACCCCTCCCGCGCGCGCGGGAATTCGGAGACCGAACAATGTCGAGAATCCCCGTCCGCCCCTATCTGATCGCCAAGGACGAGGAGGGGCATTTCCGGATCACGGTGCGCGAGACGCGCTACAACAGCCAGGGCTATCCGCTGGTCACCGCCACCCTCCAGGACGAGACCTTTGCCACCGCGACCGCGGCGCGGGCCCACGCCCGCGAGCGGTTCGGCGCCGAGGCCGGCCAGTTCGCGGTGAAATAAAGCGCCGATCGCCAAATGACCTGCCCGCCAATGTGCGCCTATATCGGCTTCGACCTCGCCTGCGCCAGCCCCTGCCGGTTCGAGCCGGGGCGGGCGGCCGGGCGGGAGAGCGGTTAGCAGAGGGCGACTATTTCGGCCTCGATTTCTTTTTCGGCTGGTTCTGCGCCGGTTCCTGCCAATCGCCGGGGTTCGGACGGGCCGAGGGCGCCGCCGGGACGGTATCATGCATTTCGTCCAGCGCGGGCGCGGCGGCTTCATCAGCCGCCCCGACATCGTTGGACGCAGCTTGATCGGTCGGTTCGGCGGCGTTTGCGGCGAGCGGCGCCGGCGCGCCGCCTTCATCCTGACTCTCCGCCGAGCGCTGTTGGCAGGCGCCGAGCGCCACCGCCATGACGATATATGATAGATTCATCCTGCAACCCATTTTCGCCTCCTGTATTATTTTCCGCAGACTTCCGACAGATCGATTATTGTCTGGCCGATCCACACGAGCCCGGGCGACTCCCGCTGAATCAAGGCATCGGTGATCGTACCCCGCTTCGGGATGCGGGCAGTCGCCGCCACCACAAGGCTTTTCTCGCAGGGGACGAGGGCCCGATAATAATATTTCTCGGTCTCTCCGGCCTCGATCTTGGTGACCAGGGTCTGATCGGCCCAAGCCACCGGCGGCCAAAGATCGGCACGGGCAAGCGGCACCTGGCCGGCTGTCGGTGACGATGCCGTCGCGCAGGCGAGACGCTGTCTCAGACCCTCGGTCAGCGGAGCCACCTTGCCCACCCTTATCTTCATGACGCTCGTCTCTCGCGCGATGTTGCCGGCTTCGCGGCTCTCGGGCAGGCAATCGACGTCGGTGGGCGGCGGCGGTCGAACCGCCGCGTTGTAAGGGGAGATGGGCAGCTGTGCGTCACCTTCCTTTTCCTCCCGCTGTTTCTCACCTTCGAAGCTGACCGGCGTGTTGCCGACGTTCTGCACCTCGACCGACAAGAAGATGAGAGCCCGGCCGGGGTCGGCGCGAAAAGCCTGCGCCTGGAGCAGGAGGTTGAGCTTGGCCGCGCCGGGGCGTTCGATCATGTACCAGTAGACGCCGAACAGGAGCGCCAGGACCGAGAGAGCGGCTGCGAGGCCTTGTGAGCGCTCGCTTCGCTCATCCTTGTGAAAGTACCACGCCCAAATGGCGGCGATCAGGATGAAGCCGCTCACGACGCCCAGCCACATATTGTTCGACAGGAATCCTGCCGTCAGGGCGATCGCACCGACCAGAAGCGAAATCCATATCATCGGTTTCATAAGACTACCCGCTGCCGTCTCTCGCGGCGTAGTCATCAATCGCGCGAATTGTCGCCGCGCGCAATCAGGCCAAGGCGGTGTTGGGCGCCGAAGCAGGCCAGTTCGCGGGTGAAGTAGATCGGTTGAGCGATCGGCCGCCCAACGTTTGTCTCCGCCGCTGCCGGTCACGGTTTCCGGTGATCCATGCCCGGCACAGCGAGGGGAGGAATTCGAGGGCTCAGCCGCCGCCATCGACGCTCCCGGCCGGGCCGGGGAGGGAGGCTAGCCGGCGGGCGCGGGCGGCGGGATCGGGATGCTCGGCGTCGAGATGTCGGCGACCGCGCGCCACGCCCCGTCGCTCCCCTTGCGGAAGACGGTGACGTAGCTCCCCGCCTCGCTCGCCTTCGCCCTGGTCTTGGGGTCGGTGTAGGTGACGCGGAAGCTGCCTCGCGTATAGGCCATGTCGCCCGAGGCGGCGACGTCGGTCTTGGCATTGGTGAAGTCGAAGGTGAAATTGGGATCGCCGAGATCCTCGCCGATCGCCTTCTCCACCGCCGCGCGCCCGGTCGCTACGGCGCGGCCGGGGATCATGACCACCGCATCCTCGGCATAATAAGAGGCCGCGCGGGCGGCGTCCTTCGCCTTGAACGCGGCGAGCGTCGCCGCCTCCGCCTGCCTCACCGCGTCGGCCGCGGCGGCGCCGGCCGCGCCGCCGGCCGCGTCGCCCGCCTCGTCCTCATGATGCCCGCCGGCGCGGTCGCAGCCGGCCAGCGATACGGCGAGGGCCGCCGCGAGGCCGGCCGGGACCAGGATCCGTCTTGTCATCGTGCCTCTCCTTCCCGAAAGGCGGGAGAGAAAAGCTTTGCGGGGGGTTTGGCAAGGGTTTTTGGGGCGGAATTGCGGGTTTGTGGGGTCTTGAAGCAGCCGGTTCGGGGTCCGCGTGGCGTCCGGGGCTCGCGCAACCCCCCTGCCTGAGCGTCGGCACCCTCCCGCCAAGGCCGGGGCACCTCACGCCCGGCACTGCGCACCCGGGGCCTGACCGCCGCCACAACGGGCTTTCCGGTCCGGGCGAACGGCGCGAAAGAGCCGGCGCGGGGCGAACCAAGCGTTCCGGACGCGCGGCGACGCCCTTGCATGCCCCTTCGCCCACCATCCTGCATGATTATGCACTTTGGTGAATATTTATGCAGAAAAAGCCCGAGCTCAGCCGCCGCCGTTGGCGCCGCCCGCTTCGGCCTTGGGCGGCGGCAGCGGCAGGGTCGGCGACTCGACCGCGGCGCCGGGCGAGGCGATGTCCTCGACCGCCTTCCAGCCGCCGTCGCTCTGGCGGCGGAACACGGTGGCGTAGCTCCCCGCCTCGCTCGCTTTCGCCTTGGTCCTGGGGTCGGTGTAGGTGAGCCGGTAGGAGCCGCGCGTCCAGGCGAGGTCGCCGGAGCGCGCGACGTCGGTCTTCTCGTTGGTGAAGTCGATCGAGAAATTGGCGTCCTTGACATAGGTGTCGAACGCCGCCTGCGCCGCCGCGCGGCCCAAAGCGGGCGCCTGCCCCGGCGCGACGAAGCGCGCATCCTCAGCATAATAAGACGCCGCCTTGGCGGTATCCCGCGCCTTCCACGCCGCCAGCATGCCGGCTTCGGTCTGCTTGATCTCCTCGGCGGCCTTGGCGGCGTCGCCGCGATGATGCCGGCCGCCGCGATGATGGTCGCCGTCGCGGTCGCAGCCGGCGAGCGCGAGCGAGAGGATAAGGGCGGCGATCGGAAGAGGGGACGGGCGGGAGCGGGCGACGGACGCGTTCATGGCGTTCCTCCTGGGCGAAAGAAGGGGCGGAGGAAATACGTGTTCGCCGCAATTGGCAAGAGCGTTTGAGGCCATTCAGCCGTGCGCAATGCGCGGCGAGGCTTCTTGGCGGACAGCGGCGGCGGAGGTGGCGATGAGAGGGTTAAGGGCGGCGATCGCGGCGGCGGCCGCGCTGGGCGCGGCGCCGGCGGAGGCGCATCCGCGGGACACGTTCTGCGCGGAGCTCCAGCGGGTGGTCGAGGCGGCGCGGCGCGACCATGGTTTCGCGGGCCTCGAGCGCAGCCGCGCCGCCCCGCCGCGCCTCGGCTTCGCTTACGGCTGCCTGGCGACCGGCGACGAGCGCCGCCAATATTGGCTCTGCGGCCAGAGCTTCGCCCCCGACTCGCTCAGCCTCGAGAGCCTCGCCGCCCGCACCGCCGCCTGCCTCCCGGAGGCAGCGCGCAGCGACCGGACGCCCTGGCGCGAGACCCTCTTCACCCTTCCTTACGCCCAAATCCGCATCTCCGAGCAGGGCGGTCCGGGCGCGCATGTCGGGCGGATCGTGGGCCTGGCGGTGGAGGCGGTAATTCCGCCGCAGTAGCAATTGAAGAGGACGTCACGGGCGGCCGTGACGTCGATCGAGTGCCGTTACCACCGTCACTCGTCGGCCGGCCTCGCGCTGGTCCTCATCCAACTCGGCGATTGCTGGCGCAATCCCCTCCTTGGCGTCGGGCGCTCGGCTTCAGTCGATGCGGCGGATGGTCGATTCCATCGTCGCGACCTTGAAGCCGAACTTGCGGAAGACCATCCGGTTGGCGGCGGTGCGGCCGCCGGGATGGAGAATGATCCACTGCTCGACCGAAGCGCCGCCCTCGACGATGCGATAATTGAGGTGAAGGACGTTGCCCCTGATCTCCCCGGCCACCGGCCCGCGCGCGTCGGAGATGGTGCCGGTAATCCGCCCGCCCCCGCCCCGCACCAGCCGCCAGCGCCGCGTCCGCACCGCCTTCCCCTCCTCCTCGACGATTTGCTCGAGCAGCAGCGCCCCGCTCCGATTGATCCGCCCCCGGCTATGGTCGCGCACCTGGTGCGAGCCGGCGAGGAGCATGTCGACGGTCCCGGCGCCTTCGGTCCGGCCGACGAAGAAATGCTCTGGGGCTGTGGCGGGTGGGGTGGCGGCGAGGAGCAGGAGGGCGAGCAGGGGCGGGAACGGCATGGGCATGATACTTCCGAAGTGGCCGCGCGGCGGTCGCTGCGGTGCTGGAGAAAGAGCCTTAGACCAGCCGGACCGCCGGCGCCACGGACGACCGCGCCGCGGGCTGCGCAGCAACAAGTTGACGCCACCGACGATCCTTCTGGGACAGCATGATCGTCGCCGCCGCGCGGGCGCAGGAGTGCGACGTGCTGCTGTCGGAGGATCTGGGCCACGGGCGGATCGTCGAGGGCGTGGAGGCGCGGAATCAGTTTCGGTAGCGATTTACGCGAAGGCGCGAAGGAGAATGTTTCACCCGGATCGCCGAAGGAATCGCGGTCAGGAACCCGTTTCCGGAAGGGATGAAAGCGCTTCCGTTGTGAAAATGTATGCTCTCCCTCTTTTGTCTCAGGCGAAGAACCGTTGGGTCGCCACGTCGAGGGTGCCGGCCAGGTCGAGGTCGCGCAGCTTTCCCCGCAAGGGCGCACAAACATCCGCAAGAGGCGGAAACGTGTCGGCCAAGAAGTCGTCCGGAGGGCCGTGCCTCAGGATGATGCGATCGAATACTTGCTCGCTGGACGCCCGGGCCCAAGTAACACCATATTTTCCTTGCGGCGTGACCCGAATTAATTGGCTACCGATTCTTCCAAGCTTCGGCTTAATGATACCAAGTTTGACGAGCTGAGAAACAATAAACCTGTTTAAAATTGATGAATTTATATTATACAGTCCGGCAGCGGTAAAATTGAACCACACATCAGTGTCTGTCCGGGCTGCAGCCCTAAGTTTTTCCGAAAATTCCTTTGGTAGAGTCGTGGCCGCATACTGAGCCTGAAGGTTCGAAAGGCTGCTGCCGCTCAAGATATGACTCCTCCTTTCGGCTGCCTCGATCGCCACAAGATCCGCCATGACCTTCCCGAGTTCGGACCCGTCCGGCAGGATCTCGAGGAGCTTGTCGTGCCGAAAATCGGTGAGGGAGGCGCGCATGACGTCGATCAAGGCGCTGTCTCCGGAACCGGAAACGAGAATCCGCAGCGGCTGTCCCGGTCCTGCTGCCAACCCCTGCTCCAGTCCGTCGTCCTGCCAGTAGGATACGGTGGGCACACCCAGGCGCGTCTGGGGTTCCACACCGAAGCCGACGGCGACGATGGCGACGTCGACGATCTCGGTGCTGCCGCCTTCGGCTGCCACTATCTGGACCCGACGGCGTTCGCCGGCCGCATCCACCGGAGCGACGTCGTGAACGCTCGCGCCAAGCCGAACGTCGATCTTGCCCGAGGCGCTTCGAATGGCTTCGAACCCGGCTTCTATCTGGCGGGCAACGTCATTGGACATGCCGGCATGCCAGTTGAGCAAAGGAAGCCCGGCATCCGCTCGTGTCGACCCCGGAGCCGGCCAATCCAGGATGTGGGGATGGAGATACCTCGTCGTATTCTGTCTTTGCAGAGACAGCAGATGCGACGCCTGCTCGAAGAGAACGACCTCCGCGCCCTTGCGGGCGGCCGCCGCAGCTGCTGTAACGCCTGCTGCGCCGCCTCCGATCACGCCGACCTTGGAGCCGGGCATCAACTCGCCCACCCCGAAGAGGCTGTGCACCAGGGTGAGCGCCCGCGACTGCTGAACATACAGCGTCTTTATTCGGTCATAGCAACCGACCACATAAAGGCCGAACCAGCGGTCCGGTCTCATAGCCAGCACAACACGATTGGGGTCGAACCGGCTCATCTCTCCGAACCCGTAAGAGGTCTGCGTGCCGAGCGTCGCCTCCGCCAGATCAGCCGGCGTTTCGCTTTCCGTGACCCCTTCGTTTTCCTGACCGGAAGCGGGCGGCTCTTCCGCGGCCCGGGCACCTCGCTCCTCCATCAGCGAGACGATCCGCAACGCCAGCAGATTCAACCGATTTCGGTCCGGCTTCGGCTCGGATGCCGTGCTGGCCTCCTGCAGCAGCTCCAGCACCTCCGACTTGTGCTTAAACTGCTGGAGAACTCTTGCCGCTGCCAAATAGAGGACGTTCAGGTTATGCTCTCCCTGAACTGCCTTCATTCCCTTCAACAGTTCGGTTAGCGCCTCCTTGGGCTTCCCCTGTCGGGCAAGAATTTCTCCGCACGCTTCGTACAGACAAACGACATTATGTTCGGCACGCACCACCGTGAAGCCCTTGCGAAGGAGCGCGACACCCTCATCCTCCCGCCCGATGTGCGCGAGCATCTCACCCGCCGCTTGGTAGAGGCTTTGAACGCCCCCGTCCGACTTCAACCTGGCAATTCCCTTGTACAGCAGGTCCAGCGCCTCGGAGGTCTTTCCTTCCTGCGCCAGCAGTTGCGCGGCCAATTGGAAAACCGGGTGCTTCTGTTCATCCGGCAGAAGGTCCAACGCCTCCCGAGCTACCTGCGCGGCTTGCGCAGCGCCAAACTCCCGTGCCTCCACGCGCATCCGCAGGAGCCATGCATCGTAGGGAGATTGCGGTCCGGTTGCCCGTCGGGCGTGCGGCAGCGCGCGACCTACATCGCCGGGACGGTTACGAGCGAGCAGGCACTTGGTGAGATGGTATTCCAGCCCTTTTGCCCCCCGCGCCTGCAGCAGCGCGGAGAGGAGCGTGATTCGCTCGTCAAGTTCGGTCGGATCATTCGGAACGGGAGTGACGATATTGAAGCGCGCGCGATAATGTGCCTCGAACCGCCTGCTTATGTCATCCAGGTCGGCCTCGCTCTCCGCCAGGGTAAAATGGTACCGCGCCTCCACGAAGCGCGCTCCAAGCCGCTCCGCGGTGCCCAAGGCGCGCAGAGCCCGAAAGGGAGCTGCGTAATGACGGCCAGCCGCGAGATGCGCGCGGCGGCGTTCCGCCGCCGTCATCTGGCTTCGAAGGGTATCGCGCAGTACCGGATGCATTTCGTAATAGTTGCGACGCAGGTCAAGCATGTACCGGCCGATGAGCTCGTCCCTCAACGATGAGACGTCTTCAATATCCGGCCCCAGCGCCTGCAGAGCCTTGAAGTCTGCGGGCTGCCTCAGGACTGATATCCGCCGGAGAAAAACGCGTGCCTGTGAGTTGAGCCCTTCTTCCGCGCGCCGGAAGATGGCCTCCTCAAGCCGGCCAAGAAGCTCCGGTGAAACGTCCCGATACCGAGCTTCCCAAGCCTCGGGGGCGAGACCGATGAGCTCGTCGAGCGTGTTTCGAGCCAGTTCGCGGACGAACAGCTTTATCGCCCTGGGATTCCGGCCGAGCCAGGAGACGATGTCGTCCGCCCGATGTTTCCCGATGGCGTCGCCGCGGCCATCCATATCGAGCAGATGGTCGAGGAACGATTTCGCTTCTTCCAGCTCCAGCGGGTCGAGGCGCTTGAACTCCATTCGGGCGTTCCATCGCGCCGATTCGAATTCTCGACTGGATAAGAGAAGCAGGCGACCCTCGGCGCCCGTGGTTTGCGACCACCGCTCAAGAAATGCCACGATAGCGTCCGGAGCGCGATTAGTTGCTCCGATCAGCAGCAACTGCGCTTCATCCGCAACTATAAGCCGTGGCGGCACAAGACAGCGCGAGAATATTGAAAAGACATCCTCGCCTTTCTCGAGACGGTCCAGAAGCTCGCTATCGCCTCCGGCCCGCAATTCCTCGGCCATCTTCAGCAAAAGATCGTCGGCCTGACCGCTGGCGTTCAGCACACAATTGAAGCGCGCAACCTTCAGGTCCGCCCTTTCGCGCGCGAGCTCATCCATCGCTTGAAGCGCGATCTCCGTCTTGCCCGTGCCGGGAAATCCGCTGATCACACACACAGGAGGACCGGTGATCCACCAATCGTTAGCCAGCCAGCGGACTAGTTGACGGTGCTTTTCTCCGAACATCCTTCACATATCTCTGATGGGGCCGGGGCTGTCCACTGCCCATTGAACACGGGCGTTGGGCGGAAAGCGTCAGACAAGCCGTGACTACTTCACGGCGGCCTCCTTCGACAGGCTCAGGATCGAATCGGGCTGCTGAGCTGTCAAACAAGCCGCGATTGTTTGACGGCGGCTTCTATAAAGCTCGCAAACAATGGATGGGGATCGAAGGGTTTGCTTTTTAATTCGGGGTGAAACTGTACTCCTACAAACCACGGATGATCCGGCCTTTCCACGATCTCCGGCAGCGCGCCGTCCGGGCTCATTCCCGAGAAAATAAGCCCGCCTTCCTCGAGCGCGGCCTTGTAGTGGATGTTGACTTCGTAGCGGTGGCGGTGGCGTTCGGTGATGCATTCGGTGCCGTAGATGGTGCGCACGACGCTGTTGCCGCCCAGCACGGCGGGGTAGGCGCCCAGCCGCATCGTGCCGCCGAGCTCGCCTTCGGCATCCCTGCGCTGCCGCAAGCCCTCGGGGTCCATCCATTCGGTGATCAGGCCGACGACCGGCTCTTCGGCTTCGCCGAATTCGCTGCTCGTCGCGCCCTGGATGCCGGAGATGTTCCGCGCCGCCTCGATGCAGGCCATCTGCATGCCGAGGCAGATGCCGAAGAAGGGGACGTTGCGCTCCCTCGCGAATTGGACGCTGGCGATCTTGCCCTCCGAGCCGCGCTCGCCGAAGCCGCCGGGGACGAGGATGCCGTGGACCGGCTCCAGCATCGGCGCGACGTCGGCGACTCCGTCCGCATCGGGGGCGAACAGCTCGGCGTCGAGCCAGTTGATGCGGACCTTGACGCGGTTGGCGAGGCCGCCGTGGATCAAAGCCTCGGTCAGCGACTTGTAGGCGTCGGGAAGGCCGACATATTTGCCGACCACGCCGATCGTCACCTCGCCCTCGAAATTTTCGAGCCGGTCGACGATGTCGTCCCAGCGGGCGAGGTCCGGCGCGGGCGCGTCGTCGATGCCGAACGCGCGCAGCACCTCGGCGTCGAGCCCCTCGCGGTGATATTGGAGCGGCACCGAGTAGATGCTTTTGGCGTCGAGCGCGGGGATGACCGCTTCCTTCCTGACGTTGCAGAATTGGGCGATCTTGGCGCGCTCCGCCTCGGGCAGCGGCCGGTCGACCCGGCAGAGCAGGACATCGGGCTGGATGCCGAGGCTGGTCAGGTCGCGGACGCTGTGCTGGGTCGGCTTGGTCTTCAGCTCGCCGGCGGCGGCGATGTAGGGGATGAGGGTGGTGTGGATCGAGACGGTGTTGGGGCGGCCTTTCTCGTCCTTGCCGAGGTCGTTCCTGAGCTGGCGGATCGCCTCGATGAAGGGGAGCGATTCGATGTCGCCGACGGTGCCGCCTATCTCGCAGATGATGAAGTCGTGGCCCTCGGTGGCGGCCAATGCGAATTCCTTGATCGCGTTGGTAACGTGGGGGATGACCTGGACGGTGGCGCCGAGATAGTCGCCGCGCCGCTCCTTGGCGATGATCCCCTGGTAGATGCGGCCGGTGGTGACGTTGTCCGATTGGCGGGCGGGGACGCCGGTGAAGCGCTCGTAATGGCCGAGGTCGAGATCGGTCTCGGCGCCGTCGTCGGTGACGTAGACCTCGCCATGCTGGTAGGGCGACATCGTGCCCGGATCGACGTTCAGATAGGGGTCGAACTTGCGGATGCGGACATTGTAGCCGCGGGCCTGGAGGAGGGCGGCGAGGGACGCGGCCATCAGGCCCTTGCCAAGCGAGGAGACCACGCCGCCGGTGATGAAAATGAACCGCGCCATGGGAGGAAAGCTGTAAGCGGCCTGGGGCCTGCGGGGCAAGCGGGGGAAGTGCAATTATTTTGAGCTCCGCTCGCCGGAACCGGCACCGGCCCGCTCCCCCACCCGGCCTCCCACTGAGCATATCCTGGATGGGAGGCGGGGCCCCCACCGAAGTATTACTTCGGTGGGAACCCTGGGTGGGGGTGCGGGCCGGTGCCGCCTACGCGAAACCAGGGGCAGGGGTGACGGGACGCGATCAGCGCTGCGGGGCGGTGTCGTTGGCCGGGGCCGCGCCCTGCTCGGCGGCCTGGCGGGCGGCGCCGGCGAGCGGATCGGCGGCGGGCGCCCGCGCGGGCCCCGGAAGGGCGCCGGTCAGCGGCGCGCTGCGCGCCGGCGGCGGGGCGAGCGAGGGGTCGATCCGGACCGGCGCGCGCTCGACCGTGGCGAGGCCGGCCAGCGCGATCGACAGGATCACGAACAGGCCGGCGAGGATGGCGGTGGCGCGGGTCAGGAAATCGGCCGCGCCGCGCGCCGACATCAGGCCGGACGGGCTGCCGCCGACGCCGAGGCCGCCGCCCTCCGAACGCTGCATCAGGATGACGGCGACCATGGTGGCGGCGATGATCGTCTGGAGGATGAGCAGGAACTTGAACAGCATAAGCGGCTTTCGGGGTGACGGAGTTGGGCGCGATCTAGGGGATCGGGGCGGAAGGTTCAACTGCGCGCGGCGGCCTCGACGATCGGGACGAACTGGGCCGCGCTGAGGCTGGCGCCGCCGACCAGGGCGCCGTCGACGTCGGCGACGGCGAACAGCTCGGCGGCCGCCTCCGCGTTGACCGAGCCGCCGTAGAGGATGCGGATGCGCCCGCCCGAATCGCCGAAGCGGGCGAGCAAGGCGGCGCGGATCGCCCGGTGCATCTCGGCGACGTCGGCCGGGGTGGCGGTGCGGCCGGTGCCGATCGCCCAGATCGGCTCGTAGGCGATCACCAGCTCCCCCTCCCCGCCTGGATCGGGCAGCGAGCCGGCGAGCTGCGCCGTGACGCGCTCGATCGCCATGCCGCTTTGGCGCTCCGCCTCGCTCTCGCCGACGCAGACGATCGCCTTGAGGCCCTGGGCAAGCGCCCTCCCGGCCTTGCCGCGGACCACCGAATCGCCTTCGGCCGCCTCGGCGCGGCGCTCCGAATGGCCGAGGATGACGAGCCTCGCGCCGGCCTCCTTCAGCATCGCCGCCGAGACGCCGCCGGTATGGGCGCCGCTCTCGGCCCAGTGGCAATCCTGGCCGCCGATGGCGAGGCCGGAGGAGCGGGCGGCGGCGGCGGCGATCAGGGTGAAGGGCGGGCAGATGGCGACGTCGACCCCGGCGGCCTGCCGGGCGGCGGCGGCGATCGGGGCGAGCTCGGCCAGCGCCGCGAGGCTGCCGTTCATCTTCCAATTGCCGACGATCAGCTTGCGGCGGAGGTGCATTCGGCTTTCCTTTGCGGGGGGCGCAAGCCGCCTAGCAAGGCGCGCCGCGAGTGCCAAGCTTGCCGGGGCGGGTGGGCGCTTCTATGAGCGCCTCCACCGCCTCCTCTTATTTCGGATCGCCTTTCATGTTCTCCTTCTTCCGCCGCGGCATCGGCCCCAAGCTCATGCTGTCCATGCTCGGCCTCGCTCTGTTCGCGATGGTCGTCACCGGCTTCGGCACGGGCGGGATGGGCAGCATCTCCGGGCTCGTCGGCGGCGGCAGCAGCCTCGCCAGCGTCGAGGGCGAGACGATCGCCAGCACCGAGGCGAAGGACCAGGTCGACCGCCAGCTCGACCGCATGCACCAGCAGCAGCCCGAGCTCGACCTCGCCACCTTCCTGCGCGGCGGCGCGCTCGAGGAGATCGTCGACCAATTGGTCGTCAGCAGCTCGCTGCTCGCCTTCGGGCACGAGCAGGGGCTGGCGGCCTCGAAGGCGATGGTCGACCGCGAGATCCTCGGCATCCCCGCCTTCCAGAACCTCGCCGGCAGCTTCGACGAGGCCGCCTTCCGCCAGGCCCTCGACCGCGAGAAGATCAGCGAGCGCAAGCTGCGCGCCGAGATCGAGGCGTCGCTGGTCCAGCGCCAGCTGATGCTGCCGGTGGCGAGCTCGTCCTACGTGCCGCGCGGCCTCGCCTTCCAATATGCCTCCTTGCTGCTCGAGAGCCGCTCGGGCACCGTCGGCCTGGTCCCCACCGCGGCGATGGGGGCGGGCAGCGAACCGACCGACGCCGAGGTCGCCGCCTTCTTCCGCGGCAACCAGGCGCGCTACACCGTCCCGGAACGGCGGGTGCTGCGCTACGCGATGTTCGGGCCGGAGCAGGTCGCGGAGCAGGCGCGGGCGACCGACGCCGAGATCGCCGCGCTCTATCGGCAGGAGGCCGCCGCCTATTCCGCCCGGGAAAGCCGCGTCCTCGCCCAGGTCGTGCTGCCCGACGAAGCGTCGGCGCGCGCCTTCGCGGCCCGGATCGCCGGCGGGATGAGCTTCGCCGCGGCGGCCAGCCAGGCGGGTTTCAGCGCGGCCGACACCGCGCTCGGCGAGCAGAGCAAGGAAGCCTATGCCCGCTCCAGCGGGCCGGCGGTGGCGCAAGCCGCCTTCGCCGCCGCCAAGGGCGCGACCACCGCGCCGGTCAAGTCGCCGCTTGGCTGGCACATCGTCAGGGTCGAGGACATCAAGGTCGCTCCCGCCCGGTCGCTGGAGACGGTCCGCGACCAGCTCGCCGCCCAGATCGGCCAGCGCAAGACGCAGGACGCGCTGGTCGACCTCGCCGCCAAGATCGAGAAGGCGCTGGACGAGGGATCGAGCTTCGCCGACATCGCCCGCGCCGAAAAGCTCGCCATTGTCGAGACGCCGCCGGTGACCGCCGCCGGCGCCGCTCCGGACAATGGCGCGTGGCGGACGCCGCCCGAGCTGACGCCTTTGCTCAAGGCGGCGTTCGAGATGACCGAGGACGAGGATCCGGTGGTCGAGACGATCGTCGCCAACCAGCGCTTCGCCTTGCTCGCCGTCGCCAAGGTGGTGACCGCGGCGCCGCCGCCCCTCGCCCAGATCGCGGCGCGGGTCAAAGCCGACCTCGTCGCCCGCCGCGCCGCCGACCGCGCCCGCGCCGTCGCCGCCTCGCTGGTCGCCAAGATCAACGCCGGAACGCCGCCGGCTTTGGCCTTTGCCCAGGCCGGCGTGCGGCTGCCGGCGCCGCAGCCGGTGACCGCCACCCGGCGCGACATCGCCCAGCAGAACCGCCAGGTGCCGCCGCCGCTGGCGATGCTGTTCAGCCTGCCGCGCGGCAAGGCGCGGCTGCTCGCCGCCCCCGACGGCACCGGCTGGTTCGTCGTCCATCTCGGCACGGTGGTGCCCGGCGACGCCCGCCGCGAGCCGCAGCTGACCGAGGCGATACGCGGCCAGTTCTCGCAAATCCTCGGCGACGAATATGCCCAGCAATTCACCCGCGCCGTGCAGGCCGAGCTGGACATAGAGCGCAACCCCGAGGCGGTCGCCAGGCTGAAGGCCGAGATGCTCGGGAACAGCGGCGCGCAGTAGCGGCCGGATGATCCTCGTCCTCGACAATTATGACAGCTTCACCTGGAACATCGTCCATTATCTGCGGGAGCTGGGGGCGGAGGTGCGGGTCGTCCGCAACGATTCGCTGAGCGCCGCCGAGGCGCTGGCGAGCGGCGCCGGCGCCTTCCTGATCTCGCCGGGGCCGGGCGTGCCGCAAGAGGCCGGCATTTCGCTCGGCCTGGTCGCGGCCTGCGCCGCGGCGCGGCGGCCATTGCTCGGAATCTGCCTCGGCCACCAGGCGATCGGCGCGCATTTCGGCGGCAAGGTGGTGCGGGCGGAACGGCTGATGCACGGCAAGACCTCGCCGGTCGCGCATGACGGGAGCGGAGTCTTCGCCGGTCTCCCCTCCCCCTTCACCGCCGCGCGCTACCATTCGCTGGTCGTTGCGGAAGCGGGGTTTCCCGACTGCCTCATCGTCAACGCGCGGACCCCCGATTCGCCGGTGATGGGCTTTCGCCACCGGACGCTGCCGATCCACGGCGTCCAGTTCCATCCCGAGAGCATCGCCAGCGAATATGGGCATGCGCTGCTCGCGAATTTCCTGGCGATCGCGGGTTTTGCACCGAAAGATTGCGAGGCCGCTTGACAGCTACCGAAACGTTTCCTAAAGGTTCCCCGTTCGTTCCAATAGGGAGCACGGCAGATGCTGACTCGCAAGCAACATGAGCTTCTTTGCTACATTTCCGACCGCCTCGGCCAGACCGGAATCTCCCCCTCGTTCGAGGAGATGAAGGACGCGCTGGAGCTGAAGTCCAAGTCGGGCGTGCACCGGCTGATCTCGGCGCTGGAGGAGCGCGGCTTCATCCGGCGGCTCGCCAATCGGGCGCGGGCGCTCGAAATATTGAAGATGCCCGACATGAAGCCGGCCGCGGCGGGCAAGGCATCCTTCGCGTCGCCAATGGCCGCCAACGACGTCATCGAGCTGCCGCTCCACGGCCGAATCGCCGCCGGCATGCCGATCGAGGCGATCGAGGGGCAGACCAGCCTTCCCGTTCCGGCCGCCCTGCTCGGCCCCGGCGAGCATTATGCGCTCGAGGTTGCCGGCGATTCGATGGTCGAGGAAGGCATACTCGACGGCGACTATGCGCTGATCCGCAAGACCGATTCGGCGCGCGACGGCGAGATCGTCGTCGCTCTCGTCAACAATGAGGAAGCGACGCTCAAGACCTTTCGCCGCGAAGGGTCGATGATCCGCCTCGATCCCGCCAACCGCCATTACGACCCGCAGCGCTACCGGCCCGACCAGGTGGCGATCCAGGGCCGGCTGGCGGGGCTGCTGCGCCGCTATTGAGCCGGTGGCCGAGGAGGCTGTCGATCGGGTTTTCGCCCGCAGCGAGCCGCAGGTGCGGGCCCTCGCCGGCGCGCTGATCCGGCGGCTCGGCCAATGGCAAAGCGTGAGGGTCGATGCGAAGGGCGGCTCGATCCATTTGTGCCGCAAGTCCGCCTTCGCCGGCCTGCATCCCCGCCGGAGCGCGCTGCTCCTCAATCTGCGCACGAGCGAGCCGATCGAAAGCGGCCGCGTCCGCAGGGTCGAACGAGTCTCGGCGAATCGCTTCCACAACGAGTTGTTGCTGGCGGCGCCGGAGGAGCTGGACGACGAATTGTTCGCCTGGCTCGCGGACGCCTGCGCGCTCGCCGGCTGAGAGCCCAAGATCGGGAGTAAGAAATGGCGCGTCTCAACTATGTCGAGCTGCCGGTCCGCGACATCGCCGCGGCCAGGGCTTTTTACGAAGCCGCGTTCGGCTGGAGCCTGACCGCGTTCGGCCCGACCTATGCCGCGACCGTGACCGGCGACACCGATATCGGCCTGCAGGGCGACGCCGCGGAAGCGACCGGGGCGCCGCTGCCGGTGATCGAGGTCGAGGACCTGGAGGCGGCCCTGCAGTCGGTGACGGCGGCGGGCGGAACCGTCGTGCGGCCGATCTTCGCTTTCCCCGGCGGTCGCAGGTTCCAGTTCCGCGATCCGGCGGGCAATGAAGTCGCGGCGGTAAAGAGCGGCTGAAGGGGCGCCCCTAGAGCTGCGTGATGCCGAAGATCGCCGCGCCGACCGCCAAGACCCCGCCCATGAGCGCGAAGGCGCGCTTGCGGCGGCGGATGCCGTGCTCGCGCAGCTTCGCCTCGTCGAGATAATAGGTGCCCGGCTTCGCCTCGATCAGCGCTCCGAAATCGAGCAGGCCGTTGAAATAGCGGCGGTCGAGCCGGCGCCGCGGTAGCGGCGGCGATGATCGGCGCTGCGGACGGCACATTCACGACGCTCTCCTCCGGTCCGCGCGTCGGCGCGGCTGCGGGGGAGTGTCTCACTTCCCGCATCGCCGCAATCGCCTCAGCGGGTGCCCCGAACCCAGGGATGATCTTCGCCGCGATCGTAGACGGTCGCGACCGAAGGTGCGCGCCCCAGGGTGATGGCGAGCCCGCCGGTGCGGGCGAGAAAGGCGCGGTCGGCCCTGAGCCAGCGCGGCACGCAGCCGACGGGCAACCGCCGGTTGCTGACGACGATGTCGGCCCCGGCGCAGGCGCGCTTCAGCGGGCCGAAATCGACCAGGCGGTTGCTGCGGGTGGCGAGGATGCGCCAGCGCATCCCGTCCTTGCCGATCTCGGCGGCGCAGAAATCGGGGCTGCAGGCGGCGCCGGGAAGCTGGTCGAGCGCAAGCAGGTCGCCCTCCACGCCCGAAGCCTCGGAGAAGAGGTCGCGCACATAGTCGCCGGCGCGGCCGCGCAGGATGGCGAGCTCGCCCGCGGCGGTGCGCAGCGCGAGGTGGCGGCCGTCGCCGGTGACGAGCAGGTCCGGCGGCGGCGTCGCCAGCGTCCACAGCGCGCCGGCGGCGAGCGGAACCAGGCCCCAGCGGCGCCAGCGCGTCCGCCACAGGCAGAGCCAGAGGCCGCCGGCGACGATCAGGGCGAAGGCTCCTCCCGGTACGGCCGGCGACAGGAGGACAGCGCCGGGCGCGTCGGCGGTGGTGCGGGCGAGCGCGAGCAGCACATGCAGCGCAGCCCCGGCCAGCCACCAGAAGGGCGCCCCGAGGCCGATCGTGTCGAGCAGGAGGGCGGCGGCCTCCAGCGGCATGATGACGAAGGTTGTGAGCGGGATGGCGACGATGTTGGCGAAGGCGCCGTAGAGGCCGGTGCGATGAAAATGGTAGAGCGCGATCGGCGCCAGCGCGGCTTCGACGGCGAGGCCGGTGAGGACCAGAGCGAGCAGGGTGCGCCCGACTTTCTGCGCCGCGCCCTCGTCTCGGCGCGAGAGCAGGCGGCGCACCCGGGGATGGTCGTGAAGGACGACGATCGCGGTGATTGCCGCGAAGCTCAACTGGAAGCTCGGCCCGGGCAGCGATTCCGGCCAGAGGAGGAGGACGACGAGGGCGCCGACCGCGACCAGACGCAGGGTCAGCGCCTCGCGGCCCAGCGCGATGCCGAGCAGGACCAGCAAGGCGGCGATGCAGGAGCGGATGGTCGGCACCTCCGCGCCGGTCAGCAGGGTGTAGGCGATCCCCGCCAGCGCCCCCGCCGCGGCGGCGACCAGCACCAGGCGCAAGCGCAATGCGAGGGTGGGGCTGAGCGCGAGCAGCTTCAGGGTGAGAAGCATCACCGCTCCGACCACGGCGGTTAGGTGGAGCCCGCTGACCGAGAGGAGATGGGCGAGGCCGGAGCGGCGCATCGCCTCGGCGTCCGCTTCCGGGATGCCGCCCTGGTCGCCGGTGGCGAGCGCCGCGGCGACTCCGCCCTCGCCGCCGGCAAGGCGCGCGCGGATATGGTCGGCGAGACGCTGCCGCCAGCCGGCGATCCGCGCCCGCCAGCCTTGCGCGCCGGGCGAGGCGGTGACCTCGACCTTGCCGAGCGCGCGGCCGGTGCCGCTTATGCCCTGGAACCAGGCGGCGCGGGCGAAATCATAGGCGCCGGGGACCGCGGCCGGCGCCGGCGGCATCAGATAGGCCCGCACATGGACTTCGGCCCCGGGCGCGAGGCCGTCGGGCCGGTTCTTCTCGTCGACGTTGATGCGCAGGCGCGGCGGCAGGCCCGAGGCCGCGGACGGCGCGACGAGCAGCCGCACGGCCTGCTTCGCCGGCAAGGCCTGGACCGATTCGACCGCCGCGTCGAACTCCGCCATCCGCGCCCGCTCCAGCCTCGGCGCGGCGACGCGCTCTGCCTTGGCCCAGATGTTGAGGCAGCCGAGCAAAACGGCGGCGAAGAAGATCGCGGCCGCGCGGCCCCAGCGCGTGCCCGGAGCAAGCGCGAGCGGCGCCAGCAAAGCGGCGGCAGCGGCGAGCAGGAAGGCCGTCCACGCGCTTGCGTCGGGGAGCGCGAACCAGGCGGCGACGCCCAATCCGGCGCCGACCGGCAGCCAGAGCGCAAGCTGGTCGCGCTCGGCGTCGAACCTTTCCTCGAGGCGGCGGCCAAGCGCCCGGAAAGCCGCGCGCAGGCGCGCCGTCCCGCCGGTTTGTAGCCCTCCATCCGCTATGCTAGGGGCGCTGGCGTCACCGGTCGTCATCGGCCGCATCCTTGGAGAAAGCGCGGGTGAGCGCAACCACAGAAGCCCATCAGGTCGTCACCCGCTTCGCGCCCTCGCCCACCGGCTTCCTCCATATCGGCAACGCCCGCACCGGCCTGTTCAACTGGCTCTATGCGCGCCACCATGGCGGCCGCTTCCTGCTGCGCATCGAGGATACCGACAAGGCGCGCTCGACCCAGCCGGCGATCGAGGCGATCCTCGACGGCATGGCCTGGCTCGGCGCCGACTGGGACGGGGAGACGGTCTACCAGTCGCAGCGGGCGGCACGCCACGTCGAGGTGGCCGAGGCCCTGCTCGCCTCCGGCCACGCCTATCGCTGCTACGCCACGGCAGAGGAGCTCGACGCGATGCGCGCCGGGCAAAGGGCGAACAAGCTGCCCTTGCGCTACGACGGCCGCTGGCGCGACCGCGCTCCGTCGGAAGCGCCGCCGGGAGCGCCCTGCAGCATCAGGATCCGCGCGCCGAAGGAGGGCGAGACGGCGATCCTCGACGCGGTGCAGGGCCGGGTCGCGGTCAAGAACAGCGAATTGGACGACATGATCCTGCTCCGCTCCGACGGCAGCCCGACCTACATGCTGGCGGTGGTGGTCGACGACCACGACATGGGCGTCACCCACGTCATCCGCGGCGACGACCATCTCAACAACGCCTTCCGCCAGCTGACCATCATCCGGGCGATGGGCTGGCCCGAGCCGGTCTACGCGCATGTGCCTTTGATCCACGGCCCGGACGGCGCGAAACTGTCGAAGCGCCACGGCGCGCTGGGCGTCTCCGAATATCGCGACGAGCTCGGCATCCTGCCCGAAGCTTTGTTCAACTATCTGCTGCGGCTGGGCTGGGGCCATGGCGACGAGGAGATCATCTCGAAAGAGGATGCGGTCCGCTGGTTCGACCTTGCGGGCGTCGGCAAGTCGCCCTCGCGCTTCGACGTGAAGAAATTGGAGAATCTGAACGGCCATTATATCCGCATGGCGAGCGACGGCCGGCTCGCCGGCTTGGTCGCCGCGCGGATCGGCGCGCTGATCGGCCGCGACCTCGGCAATGCCGAGCTGGAGACGCTTGCCGCGGCGATGGCGGGCCTCAAGCCGCGTGCGAAGAACCTCAATGAACTGGCTGAAGGCGCAGCATTCCTGTTCAAGACGCGGCCGCTCGATCTCGACTCGAAGGCGGCCGAAACGCTGTCCGGGGACGCCCCTGCCTTGCTTGCACGGCTGCATGGCGCGCTCTCCACGCTTGACGAATGGACATTGCCGACCACAGAGGCGGCTGTGCGCGCAGTCGCGGACGCGGCGGGCGTCAAGCTCGGCGAGGTGGCGCAGCCGCTCCGGGCGGCGCTCACCGGCCGGGCGGCCTCGCCGGGGATTTTCGATGTGCTGGTTTTGCTCGGACGGGACGAAAGCCTCGCCCGCATCGCGGACCGGCTGGATGGGGAATGACAAGATGGCGGACGAACAGGCCACGCTCACCCTCGGCGGCGGCAACGCCCACGGCTTTCCGATCCGGCACGGCTCGGTCGGCCCGGACGTGGTCGACATCCGCAAGCTCTACGCCGACACCGGCGTCTTCACCTACGATCCCGGCTTCACCTCGACCGCGGCCTGCGAGTCCGCGATCACCTATATCGACGGCGACCAGGGCATCCTCCTTCACCGCGGCTATCCGATCGACCAGCTCGCCGAGCATTCGAGCTTCATGGAGGTCGCCTATCTGCTGCTGAACGGCGAGCTGCCGGGCAGGACGGAGCTCGATACCTTCACCTACACGATCACCCGCCACACCATGCTGCACGAGCAGCTCGCGACCTTGTATCGCGGCTTCCGGCGCGACGCCCATCCGATGTCGATCATGTGCGGCGTGGTCGGGGCGCTCTCCGCCTTCTACCACGATTCGACCGACATCACCGATCCCCAGCAGAGAATGATCGCCAGCCACCGGCTGATCGCGAAAATGCCGACGATCGCCGCGATGGCCTATAAATATGCGGTCGGCCAGCCGTTCGTCTATCCGCAGAACAACCTGACCTATACCGGCAATTTCCTGCGCATGACGTTCGGCGTGCCGGCCGAGCCCTACGAGGTCAATCCGATCATCGAGCAGGCGATGCGGCGGATCTTCATCCTCCACGCCGACCATGAGCAGAACGCGTCGACCTCGACGGTGCGGCTGGCCGGATCGTCGGGCGCCAACCCGTTCGCCTGCATCGCCGCCGGCATCGCCTGCCTGTGGGGACCGGCCCATGGCGGCGCCAACGAGGCGGCGCTCAACATGCTGCGCGAGATCGGCCGGCCCGAGCGCATCCCCGAGTTCATCGCCCGCGCCAAGGACAAGGACGACCCGTTCCGGCTGATGGGCTTCGGCCACCGCGTCTACAAGAATTTCGACCCGCGGGCGAAGGTGATGCAGCGCACGGCGGAGGAGGTGCTGAAGGAGCTGGGCGTCAACGACCCCGTCTTCGACGTCGCCCAGCAGCTCGCCGAGATCGCGCTCAGCGACGATTATTTCATCGAGAAGAAGCTCTATCCCAACGTCGATTTCTATTCCGGCGTGATCCTCTCGGCGATCGGCTTCCCGACCTCGATGTTCACCGCCTTGTTCGCGCTCGCCCGCACGGTCGGCTGGGTCGCGCAGTGGAACGAGATGATCTCCGACCCCGAGCAGAAGATCGGCCGCCCCCGCCAGCTCTACACCGGCCCGGTGCAGCGCGAGTACGTGCCGGTAGCCGAACGATGACCGGGGCGGTCAGCCCAGCGCCTGCTTCAGGCCCTTGAGCACTCCCATCGACGCGCAGAAATCGTCGAACATCAGCCGCACCCTCTCCTCGCCGCTTTTGGAGCGGAACATGCTGCCGGGCTCGAACCGGTCCTTGCCGGAGGCCGCGACGAGCGCGCCCTCCGGCCCGACATAGACGAAGACGGCGCCGCCAACCCGCAAGTCGAGCAGGCGCCGGCGGAGCATCGAATCGAACAGCAGCTGCTTCGCCTCGACCTCATGGGTCGAATAGACTTCGAACCTCTTCTCGAACTCCGGATCGGATTCGACCTTCACCCGCGCCATGCCGCGGGCCGGCTTGAAGAAGTTGAAGATGCCGCGGTCGGGGACGATGACGGTCACCGCCTCGCTGTGGCGGGCGCGCTGCAGGGCGTAGACCTGGCCGAGAAAGACCGTGTGGCTGTTCTTGCCGGAGCCGCGCCGGAGATGGCCTTCGTAGACCGCATAGCCATGCCCTTCCTCGTCCTTGCCGTGAAAGAGGTCGCTGAAGGTCTCGCTCGACAGCCAGCTGCCGAACAGCGCCTTCTTCGCTTCGGGATAGAGCGGCGGCGCGAAGCCGGAGGGCAGATATTCCATGGCGCCCTGGGTCGCGAGCGCCTCGAGCACCGGCACCTTGAGCTCCTTGCTGACCGCGCCGAGCGCCAGCATGCCGGTGACGAGCCCGCCGAAGATCATGACCAGGGCGACCACGACGGCGGCGGTATCCCATCCCGAGATGCTCAGCACGTACCAGGCGCCCACGCCGAGCACGATGCCGCCGACCAGGCTCAGCCAGAACATCCTCAGCGCGGCTTTGCGCTTGTCCTCGATCGAGCCAAGCTGCGCGCTCACCGCGTCCGAACGGCAAAGATCCTCGAAATCGCCGGCGCCGAATTCCTTCATCCCCTCAATCCCCGGTCCAAATTCGCGACGGAAGAAATGGACCGCGAGACCGGCCCCTGTCCAGCCGCATGGAACGAGCGCGCTAGCGGACGTCGCTCGCCGGCAAGGTGAGGGTGAAGCGGGCGCCCTGCCCCGGCGCGGAATCGACGGCGATGTCGCCGCCCATGATGCGGGCGAGCCGGCGAGCGATGTAGAGGCCGAGGCCGGTGCCGCCGGGCTCGGCCGGATCGACCCGCTCGAACTTGTCGAAGATGCGCGCTTGGTCTTCCGGAGCGATGCCCTTGCCCTGGTCGGCGACGATCAAGGCGGCGAGGTCGCCTTCGCGGTCGGCGCGGACCCAGACCATGCCGCCCTCGGGCGAATAGCGGATCGCGTTGGTGAGGAGGTTCATGACGATCTGCAGCGCGCGCTTGAATTCGCCTTTGGCGGGCAGCGAGTCGCCGTCGCCCGGGCCGTCGATGCGGATCAGCCGGTCGGCGGCGCGAACCGCGAGCAGGCCGGCGGCGCGGCGGGCGACGTCGGCGAGGTCGATCTCCTCGGCCTCGGCGGCGAAGCCTGGCCGCTCGATCGCCTGCAGGTCGACGAGGTCGTCGACCAGCGCCAGCAAATGGCGGCCGGCGGCGGCGATGTCACTCGCATAGCCGGCATAATCGCGGCGCAGCGGCCCTTCCGGCTGGGCGCCGATCGTCTCGGCATTGGCAATGATGTGGGCGAGCGGAGCGCGCAGCGCCTTGTCCAGCCGCTCGCCGAAGGCGCTGGCCTCGGCCGGCGCGGCGGGCTCGGCGGCGGCCCTCGGCATCGCGGCGCCGACGCTGGTCGCCGAGCCGCGGAAGCCGGCGAAGCGGCCATTGCCGTCGATCAGCGGGATGCCGCCGATCAGGTAGAGCCCGTGGCTGCCGCCGCGAAGTTCGGCCGCCTGGGCATCGAAGCGGCGCTGCTCGGCGAGGGCGGCCAGGATCGGCAGCTCGCCGCTCTCATCCTCCTGCAGGCGGAAAAGCCGGGTCAGCTGGCGGCCGATAAGGTCGGCGGGGGTCTTGCCGGCGGCAGCGGCGGCGGCGGGCGACAAGGTGGTGAAGCGCAATGCCTGGTCGGTCTCCCACACCCAGTCGGAGGAGGCGCGAAGGAAATCCGCCTGCCGCTCCGCCTCGGAGGCTGGCGCATGAGCACGGGCGGGGCGCTCGCCCCAGCCGGTGATGGTCAGCTCGACGCCGGTCTCGACCGGCTCGGCGCGCACCCAGAGGTCGAGGTCGACCTCCCCGTCGGCCGCGGCGGCGGAGCGGGAGATGGTGATACGGAGGCGTCGGGCGAGGCGGGCGAGCGCGGCGATCTGCGGAATAGCGAGCGGACCGCCATCTTCCCCGCCGGCGGCGCGTTGCAAAGCAGCGAGACGGGGGTCGGCCTCGACCAGCCGGCCGTCGGCGTCCAGCCGGCCGCGCACGGGCGTCTCGGCGCTCATGAGGCCAGCCTCGCAATTGCGGTGCGGTAGCCCGGATCGGTCCGCCACAGGCCGAGCAGACGGTGCGCGTCGCCGGCGGCAAGGGTGTCGAACCGGTCGAGCTGCGCGGCGGCTTCTTCCTCGTCCTCCTTCAGGCGGAAGAGGATGGCGGCGGCTTCGTCCCGGCCGATGCCGGCGGCGCGGAGCAGGAGCACGACGCCGCGGCCGTCCGGGTCGGACAATATCTCCCATGCCGCTTCGTGCTCGATGCCGGCGCGGACCGAGATCGCGGCGAGGAACAGCGGCAGGCTGCCGCCCGAGAGCGCGCGGACGAGGAGCGCGTCGTCGATTCGATCCCGGCGGGAGAGCCGGCGGGCAAGCCGCAGGCACATCGCCTCGAAGCTCCGGCCCTCGTCATGGCCGGCGAGCAGCGCGCCCGTTGCGGCGGCGATCGCCTCGTCGGCGGCGACGGGGTCGATGCCGTGAAGCCCGACGATGTAGCGGCGCAGCGCGGCGGCGACGGTCCAGACGAAGCCATGCTCGAGCTCCGCGCTGAGCTCGGCACGCTCCATCACCGGATCCTGGAAGCGGTCGAGACGGGCGCTTTGGGCGATCAGCAGCGCCATCGCCTCCCCGGCCACATCCTCGTCCCCGTCGCCGACCAGCTCGAGCAGCAGGCCGTCGTCCGCCGCCGCGGCCTTGTGGAGGCGATGCTCCTCCACCCGCCGCATGAGAAACGCGATCAGCGCCGAATCCCAGGGACTGGCGGCGCGCTCCAGGACGGGCAAAGCGAGCGGGACATGGGCGGAAGACAGGGCGGCGTCGAGGGCATCCTGCGCCGCTCCCGGGAAATGTCCTATGAGGGCGGTGCGCAGCTCGTCCTCGACCGAGCGGACCAGCCGCGCGAGCAAGGCGGCGATCGCGGTGCGCTGCCATTCGGAGAGGCGCAGCCGGTCCGGAAGGGCCAGGTCGGCAAGCGCGGCGGACAGGCGCTCGCGCGCGGACGCGAGCAGCTGCGCCGCGCCGCCAGTCTCAACCCCGCTCGGCACCAGTTCGGACATCGCCCGCTCATAGCGCTCTCAGGGTTAAAGCGGCGCTAATCAGGTTGGCGAGCGCGAGTCCCTGTTCAGCAAGACCGCACCGGCGGATTTCCAGACCAATCAGGGCATGCGGTGGACCTGGCGCTGAGCCCAAAAGAAGCTCGCGCCCGCATAGCAAGCGAGGACGGCCAGGCCGGTGGCCCAGTAGCCGGTGGCGGCGAACGGCAGGAGCAGCCAGGCCAGGCCCTTGCGCTCGGCGAGCCAGACCCGGCCGGCCACGTCCCTTCCCGCCGCCTCGACCTGCAGCGCGACGGCGAAGGCCGCAATCGCCGCGGCGAGCGCGATGCAGCCCCAGCCGCGGGTCTCGGCGAGGGCGGTGGCGAGCACGAACAGCGCCGCTGCGCTCAAGGCGGGCATCAGATAGGCCCACCAGCTGGTCCCGCTCCGCTCCTGCAGGCGAAGCGCGGCGAGCCGCTCGCAAATGCCGTCGAGCGGCGTCGCGACGAGGAGGAGGAGCAGGCCGAGCCAGAGCCATTGCCAGCCGAAGGCGAGCGCGGCGAGCGCGGTCAGCAGGGCGGCGGCGAGGCTCAGCATGGTCGGGGAGAATGCGGTCGGCATCAGCGCCCGCGTCGCCGCCCGCTCGATCGGCGCCAGCAGGTAGCGCGAGACCCAGTCGCGGCGATGGCCGCCGGCGCTTTCGAAGAGGCGCACCTGAAGCTCGATCAGGTCGTCCTCATGCTCGGCGACGATCAGCTGGTCGTCGGCGGGCTCGCCGCGGACCGACAATTGGCGCGCGCCGCTCTGCACCGCCCGCCGCAGCAGCGTCGACTGGAGGTCCCAGTCGCGCAGCATCGCGGCGGTGCGCTTCAGCATCTCGCCGTCGATCAACGCGAGGCCGGCCCAGCGGCTGTGGGCGTCGATCCGCTCGTAGCGGTCGTCCACGCGCACGTCGGGCACGGTGAGGATGGCCGGGCCGTCGAGGGCGAGGAGGCGGCTGATATGGGTCTCGCCGGCGACGAGGCCGTCGGCGACGAGGAGGAGCCGGTCGCCGGGATGGACCGAATCGGCCGCTTCGGCCGCGGTGCGGGCGACGATCAGCTTGAGCCCTTCGCCGCGCAGGCGGTCGATCGCGGCGAGCAGCTCGGCCGGCACGCGCTCGACCGCGACGACGATCGGATCGGCCCCGGCGGAGGCGGCGAGTCGGGCCTGGCGCTCGAGCAGGGTGCGGCCGGCGAGCGGCAAAGTGGCGCGAAGCCCCGCCCCTGGTTCCTCGGCCTCGTGATAAGCGGCGATCAAAGCGGCAAGCGTCACTCATTCCCTCCCGTCGGGAGGGATAGGCGGGCTTGGCACGCGAGGCAAAGGTTTAGCCGTCATGCTGAACTTGTTTCAGCATCCAGTTGCGAGCGTCACGACGGATGAAGAACTGGACCCTGAAACGAGTTCAGGGTGACGCTCAGGCGGCGAAGTCGCCGATCGCGGCGTCGAGCTTCCTCAGCACCACCGGATCCCCCGGCGCGCCGTCGAGCGCTTCGTCGGCCAGCGCCATCAGCCCGACCGCGCCGAAGCTGGCGGCGAGGCTCTTGAGGCGCGACGCGGCGAGCGTCCAATTGGCGTCGCAGCGCGAGCGGCCCATCAGGTCGAGCTGGCGGGCGGCGCTTTCGACGAAGGCGGCGCGCAGCTCCGCCATGAGGGCGAGATCGCTGCCGACGGCGGCGGCGAGCGAGGCGTTGAGGGCTCCGGGATCGTAGACCATGACCCCTCCTAACCGGACGGCGTTAACGCCGCGTATCCACGGGGAGCTTTCCAGCGGGCCGAAAGATGGTAAATAGAGGCCATGACGGGGGCAGAACGAGCCGAGATGCAGCCGGGCGGCCGCATCAGCGACATCGTCGCGGCCGACTGGCTGGGCGCGCCGGGCGAAGCCGCGCCCGCCGACGTCGCGGTCGAGGCGGGCGAGGCCCCGAGGGGGCCGCCGCTGGGCGTCAGGCTGTTTGGCGTCCTGCTCCTGCTGCTTGCTTTGGGCTGGATCGGCGCCGCCGGCTGGTCGGTGTGGCAGACCCGGCCGGCGGTAACGATCGCCAACGTGGTCGGCTGGGCGGGAATGCTGAGCGGGCCGCTGATTCTCCTCGCCTTGCTCTGGCTGTGGCTGGGGCGGGCCTCGCGGCGCGAGACGCAGCGCTTCACGCGTGCCGTCGCCGAGATGCGCAGCGAGAGCGTGGCGCTGGAAAGCGTGCTCGCGATCGTCGCCGACCGGCTCGAGGAGAATCACGCCCGGCTGCGCGGCGAGGCGGAGAAATTGATGTCGCTCGGCGACGAGGCGTCGGACCGGCTCGGGCGGGTGACCCACTATCTCGCCAAGGAAAGCGGCACGCTCGACCGGCAGGCGGCGGCGCTGGAGAGCGCGGCGGCGGCGGCGAAGACCGATATCGGCGTGCTGCTCCACGATCTGCCCAAGGCGGAGGAGCAGGCGCGCGCCGTCGCCGAGGCGATGAAGGATGCCGGCCTCGCCGCCCACGGCCAAGCCGGCGCGCTCGAAGCGCAGCTGGCGGCGCTGGCGGCGCGCGGCCGCGACGCGGACGAGGTGCTGGGCGGCGCGGCCCAGCGCATGGCCGCCCATGTCGCGCGCATCGAAAGCAGCAGCACGGCTGCGGCGGCCGGGATCAGCGAAGCGTCGGCGGGGATGAACGCCGCGGTCGACGGGGCGATGGGCCGCGCCGCCGAGGCGGTCGACGCGGCGCGCTCCGGCCTCGACGCGCAGGGCGCGGCGATGATGGCGGCGATCGAGCAGAGCAGGGCGGCATTGGACCGCGCCGGCGAGGATTCCGCCCGCAACCTCGCCCAGCGGCTCGACACGTTGAGCGGCAAGATGGAGACGCTGGCCGGTCATCTCGCCGCGCAGGACGCCGCCAGCCACGCCTTGGTCACCGGGCTCGGCAAGGAGCTGGCCGAGCTGGACGCGACATTCGCCAGGCTCGGCCGCACCGGCACGGCCGGAAGCGAATCGCTCTCCGCCTCGCTGAATGCGGCGCGGGAGGCCAATCGCCTGCTGGTCGAGGAGCTAGGCAGCGGCCGCGACCGTGCCGGCGAGATCGTCGGCCGCGCCGAGGAGATGGCCCAGGCCCTGTCGGCGGTCGCCGGCCAGCTCAACGAGGCGCTGCCGGAGGCATTCGCCAGGATCGAGGAGCAGGCCGGCCGCACCCGCCAAGCCGCATCCTCGCTCCATCCCATGGTCGAAGGCGTGCAGGCTTCGGCCGAAGCCGCCGCGGCGCGGGTCGGCGAGGCCGAGGCAAGCATCGCGCGCCAGCGCGAGGCGCTCGACAGCCTGCTGGCGCGGCTCGACGAGGGCGTGAGCGGCGCCGACGAGCAATTGCGCAGGCTCGGCGCGGCGGCAAGCGAGGCCGAAGGCGCGGCGGGGAAGATCGTCGCCGAGAGCGGTCCCCAGCTGATCGACGCATTGGTGCGGGTGCGCGAGGCGGCGAGCCAGGCCGCGGAGCGGGCGCGCGAGGCGATCGCGGCGGTCATCCCAGCCAGCGCGGCGGCGCTCGCCGAGGCCGGCAGGGAGGCGCTCGGCGAGGCGGTCAGCGACACGGTCGAGCGGCAGATGGCGGAGATCGCCGGGCTGTCGCGGCGGGCGGTGGACGCGGCGCGCGATGCATCGGAGCGGCTCACCCGCCAAATGCTCGCTCTGGGCGAGACGGCGTCGGCGATCGAGGGGCGGATCGATGCGGCGCGGCGCGAGCGCGAGGAGAGCGAAAGCGAGAATTTCTCGCGGCGGGTCGCCTTGCTGATCGAATCGCTGAACTCGACCGCGATCGACGTCACCAAGATCCTGTCCAACGAAGTCACCGACAGCGCCTGGGCGGCGTACCTCAAGGGCGACCGCGGCGTCTTCACCCGGCGGGCGGTGCGCCTGATCGATTCGACCGAGGCGCGCGAGATCGCCCGCCATTACGAGGAAGAACCCGAGTTCCGCGAGCAGGTGAACCGCTACATCCACGATTTCGAGGCGATGCTGCGCCGCGTCCTCGCCGACCGCGACGGCTCGCCGCTCGGCGTCACCATCCTCTCCAGCGACATGGGCAAGCTCTACGTCGCCCTCGCCCAGGCGATCGAGCGCCTGCGGACCTAGCGCTTCGGAGGGCTCGCCCAGTCGAGCATGCCGATATCGACCCAGCCGAAGCGGTAATTGGCGTAGAACAAAGCGAACAGGACCGCCGAGACGATCGTCGCCCTGAGCGCCGCCTTGGGCAGGCTGAAGCGGTGGGGTGCGCTGTCGGCGTGGCCGGGCGGGCATGCCACTCCCTCCTCCTCCGGCGTGCGCACACCCCAGGGCAGGACGAGGAACAGGCTGATCGTCCAGAACAAGATGTAGATGGCGAGGATCGACTGGAGCTTCATGCGTCACACGCGGACGATGAGCACGTCGACCACCGGCTTCTTGCCGGTCCACTCGGTCGCGCAGCGGCGCACCGCGAGGCGGATCGATTCGCGCAATTTGTCCTCGCTGGCGGCGCCCTTCTCCACCGCCGCGGCCGCGGCCGCGCACGCTTCCTCGAGAAAGGCCTCGCGGTCCTCCTCCACCGGTATCCCCTCGAGGCCGATCTCGACGCCGCCGCGCAGGCGATCCTCCCCGTCCAGGGCGAGCGCGACCGAGATGATTCCATATTGGGCGATGCGGCGGCGCTCGTTCATCGTGCTGCCGTCGGCTGCGAGGATGACGTCGCCGTCGAGGATCAGGCGGCCGACTTTCTCCTCGCCGATCTTCTGCGGGCCGTCCGGGGCGAGGCGGACGACGTCGCCATTCTTCTGGACGATGCCGTGCGGGACGCCTTCGGCCTTGGCGAAGCGGGCCTGCTCGAACATGTGGCGCATCTCGCCATGGACCGGGACGATGATGTCGGGGCGGATCCACTTGTACATCGCGGCGAGCTCGGGGCGGCCCGGGTGGCCGGAGACGTGGACCGGCGCCTGGCGGTCGGTGATCATCGCCACGCCTTTCTCGGCGAGCGCGTTCTGGATGCGGCCGATGGCGATCTCGTTGCCGGGGATCTGCTTGGACGAGAAGACGACGAGGTCGCCGGCGTCGAGCTTCAATTTGTGGCTGTCGAAGGCGATGCGGGCGAGCGCGGCGCGCTCCTCGCCCTGGCCGCCGGTGGCGATGATCATGACCTCGCGGCGCGGCAGCTTCATCGCCGTCTCGAAGTCGATGACTTCAGGAAAATCAGTGAGATAGCCGACGCTCTTCGCAACCCGCAAGATGCGGTCGAGCGAGCGGCCGGCGACGCAGACCCGGCGCCCGGTATCGTCGGCGACATGGCCGAGCGTCTTCAGGCGCGCAGCGTTGGAGGCGAAGGTGGTGACCAGCACCCTCCCCTCCGCCTCGCCGATCACCTCGTCGAGGCCGACCCGCACTCCGGCCTCGGAGCCGGACGCGAGCTCCTGGAAGACGTTGGTCGAATCGCAGACCAGAGCGAGCACGCCGTCGTCGCCGATCCTGGTCAGCTCGGCCGCGGTGCTCGGGTCGCCGAGCTGGGGCGCGTCGTCCAGCTTCCAGTCGCCGGTGTGGAAGATGCGGCCGTAGGGCGTGTCGATCAGCAAGGCGTTGCCCTCGGGGATCGAATGGGCGAGCGGGATGTATCTGAGGCCGAACGGGCCGAGGCGGAAGTCGCCACCCAGCTCGACGATGTTGAGCGTGACCTTGCCGAGCAGCCCTTCCTCCTCGAGCTTGCCGGCGATCAGGCCGGCGGTGAAGGGCGTGGCGTAGAGCGGCACGCCGAGGTCGCCGGCGAGATAGGGGATGGCGCCGATATGGTCCTCGTGGCCGTGGGTGAGGACGATGCCGAGCAGGTCCTTGCGATTCGCCTCGATGAAGGCGAGGTCTGGCAGGACCAGCTCGATCCCAGGATAGGCCGGATCGGCGAAGGTCATGCCGAGATCGACCATGATCCATTTGCCCTTACAGCCGTAGAGATTGACGTTCATGCCGATCTCGCCCGAGCCGCCGAGCGCGAGGAAGAGGAGTTCGTCGCCGGGTTTCATTCAATCTCCTTGGTCACCCCGGCGGAGGCCGGGGTCTCGTCGGGCAGGTCCGTGACCTCTTGTCCTGAGATCCCGGCCTTCGGGACCCCATCAAAGTAGTACTTTGACGGGAACCCTTCGCCGGGGTGACGGCTAAGTGGGCGTCATCGCCCGCTTATGCAACAAGGCCAGGCCCTGCACCGTCAGGTCGGCCTCGATCGAATCGAACACGCTGCTGTGCTGGTCGAACAGCGTAGCAAGGCCGCCGGTGGCGATCACCCGCACCGGGCGGCCGATCTCGGCCTTCATTCGCGCCACCAGCCCCTCGATCATCGTCACATAGCCCCAATAGATGCCGATGTGCATCTGGTCCTCGGTGGTGCGGCCGATCACCGACAGATTGTCCCTCGGCGCCTCGATCGCGATGCGCGGCAGCTTGGCGGCGGCGGTGACCAAAGCGTCGAGCGAGAGGTTGATCCCGGGCGCGATGATGCCGCCCTTGTAGGCGCCGCTGAAATCGATCGCGTCGAAGGTGGTGGCGGTGCCGAAATCGATGACGATCAGATCGCCTTCGTGCAAAAAGTGGGCGGCGATGGCGTTGAGCACCCGGTCGGCGCCGACCGTCTTCGGCTCGGCGACGTCGAGCTCGATCCCCCATGAAGCCGGCGATTCCCCGGCGATCAGCGGCTCGACGTGGAAATATTTGGTCGCGAGCACTTCAAGATTGTGCAGCGCCCGCGGCACCACAGAGCCGATGATCACCGCGTCGACCGCGTCGCGGGCAAAGCCTTCCAGCTCGAGCAGCTGATGCAGCCAGACCGCATATTGATCGGCGGTGCGCCGCGCATCGGTCGCGATCCGCCAGCGCGCGCGGATCGCCCCACCCTGCCCCGGACCCGATCCGGGGTCGACCAGAGCGAAGACGATGTTGGTGTTCCCGGCATCGACGGCGAGCAGCATCGCCGCTCTCTAGCCGGGGGCGAGAGGATAAGCGAGGGGCGGCCAACTAGGTCATCCGATTCAAACCCGTTGGCGTCTCCTCGAGAACCCCCATATTCAGCCCATGCACATGCTTTCCGCCACCAACCGCTCCGAGTTTCTCGCCTGCCCGCAACTGGTTCGCTTCGAGTTTGCCGAGGGTGCCGACGGTCACGAGCCCACCTTGCTCATCAAGGTGACCAACCTGCTGCTGAAGTTCGTGGTGGCGGGCGTTCAAATGAAGCTGATTTTTGCTCCCCTTCCCGACCGGCGTCTTCTCTACGCGCTGAAGATCATGGATGATGAGAACCACCCTGCAATCGTCTGGTCCATTCTCGAACGGAAGGAGGAGGAATTGGCGATCGAGGGGTTTTCTAGAGGCGAGCCTCTGCAGCTTTTTCTGTTCAATGAGCTGGCCGTATGCGTCGCGTGGGCAGAAGCCAAGCTTGCGCCGATTCCGGCTGATCTCCGTGCGTTGCTCAAATCGTACGAATGGGGCGCCGTCGAACATAGTCACATGGCCGACACCGCCGGAGCGATATTCGACCAAGTCCACATCACAGGGCAACCACCACCTGGGGGAGCAATCAGCGAGATACCTGCCATTCCCGTCTGGAAGACGTTCCTGAATTCCTACATCACCAATCAAGCGGGGGCGAGCCGATTGGAACTTCTCGATCCTGATGAAGGCGGGCAGCAGGAGGAGCTTGTCATATGGCTGACGGACAATCTCCAAACGCGAGGCGCAATCCGAAGTCCTCAGATTCCGAAGGGTAGCGGTACCCGTGAGCTGACCGACATCCTTCTCACGCATCACTATGGCTCGATATTGTTCGAGTCCAAAGCATTGGGAATCCTAAAGAGGCTGCAAAGGCCGAATCGCGCGAAACTTACGGAGGGCGTCCGGCGTCACATAGTAAAGGCTGCAAGCCAACTTCGCGGGGCCATAAAGAAGCTACGCGCGGGTACCCCGATCACCGATTTGAACGGGCGGCCTTTGACTGTTGAACGTACCGCACCTCCGCATGCGATCATCCTCGTACCGGACTTGGACCTCCTAAGGGGGGATCCCCGGCTCGGCGTGGAGTTCATGCAAGAATTCTGCGAAGCCAACCGCGCGGTTCTCCACATCCTCGACCCTGCGGAGCTCTTGCGGGTCGTACAGGCAGCCCAGGCTGTCGCGGAACGTGATCGCTCGGTCACGGCTATCGAGGCTTTCGACTACTTTCTCATGAAGCGCGCCGAACGCGCCGTGGAAGCAGGTCATCTATGCATCTCGATCCTTCATCGGATCGAGTAGACGTAGCTTACGCAGTGTTACAGCAGGAACACGTCGCCCGCGTGAATGACACGGACCGAGCCATCCGCCAAGCGCAGCCGCAAGGCGCCATTCTCGTCGAGCCCGTCGAACAGGCCTTCGCCTTCGGACGTGGAGAGGGGCGTGCCGGGGGGATGGGCGGCCGACAGCCAGGCGGCGCGGATGGCGGCGAGGCCGTCGCCGCGCCAGCGGGAGAGCCAGCCGGCGAAGATTTCCGCCAGCGTCCCGGCGAACGCCTCCGGCTCCGGGGCGTGCCCGGCGACGGCCCTGACGCTGGTGGCGGGACGGTCGGGCAGATCGGGGTGGTGTGCGAGGTTGACCCCGAAGCCGATGACGACCGCGTCGCCATGGCGCTCGAGGAGGATTCCGGCCAGCTTGGCCCCGTCGGCGACGAGGTCGTTGGGCCACTTGATGTGGACCGCCTGGGGGCCGAGCGAAACCGCCTCGTGCAGCGCGACGGCCCCGACCAGCGCCAGCGTCGGCGCCGGCGGATCCCCATCGCGCAGGAGCACCAGCGTGCTCGCGTGCAGATTTCCCTCCGGCGACTGCCAGGCCCTGCCCTGCCGGCCGCGGCCGCCCGTTTGCCGCTCGGCGCGCAGCCACAGGCCTTCCGGCGCCCCCGCGCGCGCCAGCGCCGCGAGATCGTCATTGGTCGAGCCCGTCTCGGCTATCGTACGGATGGGATTTGCCCCTTCATATCCGATGGCGCCACGGCTCGAATAAGGGGGGTGCGGCCGAAGGGCAATCGTGACGGGGGCGGGTGCGGTGCGACCCTGTCCCCCGTTCAAGCCGCTGCGAATTGCACCCGGCTTTCCGGCCGCCGGGCAAGCTAGGTCGGGCAGCCCCTTTCCGGCACCGACGTTATCTTGAATCCCTGCACCTTCCAGTCGTGGGGTCCCTGGCCGCGTTGGATCAGGCGCGCCGTCAGATAGAGCTTGCGCGGACGCTTGCTCTTTGCCTCGACGCAGGAGATTGCCTCCCGCGGGTTTCCGTCGGCGGCGAACGTGTACTTCTCGTCTATCGAAGTTCCGGCAAGAATCATTCGGTGGTTCCGAAGGGCGAGCATCGCTGTCGACCGCCCGTACTTCGTCGTGAGGGAGCGATCCAGGCCCTCGTACGCGTCATCGAAATCGCTGTCCCGCAGGCTCTCGAAAAACTCTTCCGCGATCTCTCCGGCCGCGCGCATTTGCCGTGCCGTCGCCAGGCTCTGCGCCGCTGCGGCAGGGAGGCCGAAGACAAGCTCTCCCGTCAGCGAAAAGACGAGGGCAGCAACAACGAGGGTTGCGCCGACCCGGCATCGTTCGAGCCCCAAGGACCGACTGGCGGTTGCGCGCATCAGATTCCTCTCGACGGACCAAGCCGAAGGTGAGAGTGTAGCAGGGATAGTATGGGGAGCCAATGCACAGGCGCCGCTCGGCCAGGGCGGTTTCGGGAGGAGGCGTCGATGTTCGGCATGAATGATGCGAGTGAATTCGCGATCTTGCTCGTGCTCCTGCCGCTTCTCCCGGCCGTTCTGATATTCCTGATATTCCCCAAGACGGAGATGGTCGCGCAGGGTCCACTTCAAGGCCTCACGATACGGGCTGGCGGGGCCTTTGGAGCCTATCTAGTTGTGTTGCTTGTCTTGATGGCATGGATGAAATTCACAGACCTAGACAAGGTTGCTCGATCCTGGACGTTTGTCGCAGACGTCATCGTAAAGGATAAGAATGGGCGCCCGATTGATCCGAGGGCACTCGATAAGGATGCGTTCTCCGTCTCATATACTCCTACCTATATTCGGCCCATCCCCGAGCAGGACCGCTTCAATATCAAGATCATCGCTACGGAGCTCGAGGGCGACATCCCAGCAATGACAATAACCTATGCGAACGTCGGGAACACTACCATCAACCCTGACAGGCCCAAAATAGCAGCAGCGCGCGACGACCTGCGAAACAAGTACGTCTTGACCGAACCCCTTACCATTGATCCGGTGGTCTCCGAAGGTTTCGGCGACACGTCCCCCGGCAACTGAGGCGCCTGCGATGGCGCGGGCCACTGGCACCCCGCCGGGATAGGTCAGAACAGGGCATTCGCGGCATTGCGCGACAAGCTGTCGAGCGGGCCGATCAGGAAGAGGCCGAGCGGCGAGACGAAAAGAGCGGCGGCGGCGATCAGGACCGTTCCGGGCAAATCGCTGCCGCGCTGGAAGGCGGGCGCCGGCTCGTCGAAATACATGATCTTGATGATCTTGAGATAATAGAAAGCGCTGATCACCGAGGTGACGATGCCGACCGCCGCCAGCCAGGCCAGGTCCGCCTCGACCGCCGCGTTGAAGACGATGAACTTGGGCCAGAAGCCGAGCAGAGGCGGGATGCCGGCGAGGCTGAACATGAAGAGCATCATCGCCGCCGCCAGCCAGGGCCGCGTGCGCGACAGGCCGGACAGGGAGGCGATGGCCTCGACCGGCCGGCCCTCGGCGTCGCGCATCCTGAGCACGACGAGGAACGAGCCCAATGTCATCGCGACATAGACCGCCATGTAGAACAGGACCGAAGCGACGCCGTCCCTGGTCGCGGCGGCGAGGCCGATCAGGGCGAAGCCGACATTGTTGATCGAGCTGTAGGCGAGCAGCCGCTTGATGTTGGACTGGCCGATCGCGGCGACTCCGCCGAGAATGGTCGAGGCGAGCGCCATGAAGATGATGATCTGCTGCCATTGGAAGGCGGCGGGCCCCATCGCGCTGATCGCGACGCGGGCGAGCAGGGCCATCGCCGCGACCTTGGGCGCCGAGGCGAAGAAGGCGGTGACCGGCGTCGGCGCGCCTTCGTAGACGTCCGGGGTCCACATGTGGAACGGCACCGCCGAGACCTTGAAGGCGATGCCGGCGAGGACGAAGACCATGCCGAACAGCTCGCCGTTGGACAGCCCGTCGCGGCCGAGCCCGGCGGCGATCTGGGGAAAGAGGGTCGAGCCGGTGAAGCCGTAGAGCAAGGAGATGCCGTAGAGGAGGATGCCCGAGGCGAGCGCGCCGAGGACGAAATATTTGAGGCCGGCCTCGGCCGAGCGGTTGTCGCGCCGCTGGAACGAGGCGAGGACATAGGCCGCCAGGCTCTGCAGCTCGAGGCCGACATAGAGGGTGAGCAGGTCGCCGGCCGAGACCATCATCCCCATGCCGACCGCGGAGAGCAGGATCAGCACCGGATATTCGGCGCGATAGTCGCCGTCGCGGCTGAACCAGCTCGACGCGGCCACCAGGGAGACGGCGGCCGCGATGTAGATCAGCACTTTCGCGAAAGCGGCGAAATCGTCGGCGATGTAGAGGCCGGCGAAGCCGGTCCCGGTCGGGACCCAGATGCCCGGAACGGCGAAGGCGGCGCCGGCGAGCGCGGCGATGGCGAGCCAGGTGGCGAGCCGCGCGGCGCGGTCGCCCCCGTAAGCGGCGAGCATCAGCAGCGCCGTCGCGGCCGCCGACAGGACGATCTCGGGAAGGGTGAGAAGGAGGGATTTACCCACGGGGGCCGCCCCAACACCGTTCGCCCCGAGCGAAGTCGAGGGGCCCAGCCGAGCGGAGCCGAGGCTCATTTCTCGGCTTCGCTCGAAGGGGTGTCTCGACTTCGCTCGACACGAACGGAGTGCGTTGCATCAATGCCTCTCCCCTTCCGCCGCCGCCTTGGGGGCCGCGTGCGCAGCGCGGACCAGCCGCGCGTCGCCGGGCGGGTTGGCGCGCTCGGCGCGGGCGAGGAGCAAGCCGACGTCGCCGCGCATCGGCGCGAGGAAGCTCTCGGGATAGACCCCCATCCACAGCACGACGGCGGCGATCGGGGCGAGCAGGAAGAGCTCGCATTTGCCCAGGTCCGGCATCGCCGCGGCGTCGGCGTTGCGGCTCGTGCCGAAGGCGACGCGCCAGTAGAGCCAGAGCATGTAGGCGGCGCCGAGGATGATGCCGCTGGTTGCGACCGCGGCGACCCAGCTGTTCGCCTCGTACGCGCCGACCAAGGCGAGAAACTCGCCGACGAAGCCGCCGGTGCCGGGCAGGCCGACCGAGGCCATGGTGAAGATCATGAACAGCAAGGCGTAGGCCGGCATGTTGTTGGCAAGGCCGCCATAGCGGTCGATCTCGCGGGTGTGGAGCCGGTCGTAGACGACGCCGACGCACAGGAAGAGCGCGCCCGAGACGAGGCCGTGGCTGAGCATGACGATCAGCGCGCCTTCCAGTCCCTGGCGGTTGAAGGCGAAGATGCCGATGGTGACGAAGGCCATGTGGGCGACCGAGGAATAAGCGATCAATTTCTTCATGTCGCGCTGCACCAAGGCGACGAGCGAGGTGTAGACGATCGCGACCAGGCTCAGGCCGAAGATCAGCCAGACGAGCTGGGCCGAGGCTTCGGGGAACATCGGCAGCGAGAAGCGGACGAAGCCGTAGCCGCCGAGCTTCAGCAGCACGCCGGCGAGGATCACCGAGCCCGCCGTCGGCGCCTGGACGTGCGCGTCGGGCAGCCAGGTGTGGACCGGCCACATCGGCATCTTGACCGCGAAGCTGGCGAAGAAGGCGAGCCACAGCCAGGTCTGCGCCTCGGGGGGGAAATCGTGGTTGAGCAGCACCGGAATCGAGGTCGTGCCCGCCTCGTTCACCATCCACAGCATGGCGATCAGCATCAGCACCGAGCCGAGCAATGTGTAGAGGAAGAATTTGTAGGAGGCGTAGATGCGCTCGGCGCCGCCCCAGATGCCGATGATCAGGTACATCGGAATGAGGCCGCCTTCGAAGAACAGGTAGAAGAGGAAGATGTCCTGCGCCATGAACACGCCGAGCATCAGCGTCTCCATGAACAGGAAGCTCGCCATATATTCGGGCACCCGCCGCTCGATCGCGGTCCAGCTGGCGGCGATGCAGACCGGCATCAGGAACACCGACAGCATGATCAGCATCAGCGAAATGCCGTCGATGCCGAGCGCCCAGGCGAAGCGGCCGAGGATCGCGCCATGCTCGACGAACTGCCACTGCGCCCCGCCGATATCATAAGCGGCCCACAAAGCGGCGCCGAGGGCGAGATCGGCGAGGGTCGCGCCCAGCGCCAGCCAGCGCGCGGCGCCTGCGCCGACGAACAGGCAGGCGATCGCCGCCGCCATCGGCACGGCGAGCATGATCGAGAGGATAGGGAGGTGGCTCATGATTCCCCTCCCTGAATACAGGGAGGGGCGTAAATGCGACGAACCCTCCTCACCGCGCCATCGCCCAGGTCGCCGCGCCGGCGAGGCCGAGCAGCATCACCAAAGCATAAGTGTAGAGATAGCCGGACTGGAGCCGGGCGGTGACTCGGTTGCCGGCGACGACCAGAGCCGAGGCTCCGTCCGGGCCGAAGCGGTCGATCACCCCCTCGTCGCCCCCCTTCCAGAACAAGCGGCCGAGCCACAATGCCGGCCGGACGAAGAGGATTTCGTAGACCTCGTCGAAATACCATTTGTTGAGCAGGAACCGGTAGAGCAGGCCCCACTGGCCGACGAAACGCTCGGGCATGTCGGTGCGCCTTATGTAGGCCTGGAGCGCGATCAGGAAGCCGGCCAGCATCACCATCCCCGGCGCGAGCTTGACCCACAGCGGCGTCTTGTGGATCGCCTCGGCGAGATGCTCGTCGAAGGCGATGCTGCCGCCCCAGAAGCGAAGCCCCTCCTCGGCGCCGATGAACGGCGCGTGGAACAGGAAGCCGGCGAAGATCGCGCCGATCGCCAGCAGCCCGACCGGCACCAGCATCGTCCACGGGCTTTCGTGCGGATGGTAGCCGCCGGTGCCGGCCGGCACCTGGCCCGCGCCCGCCTCGTCGGGCCGCGTGTCGTGGCCGGCATCCTCGGCGTCGGGATGGTCGTGAGCATCGCCGTGGAGGGCGTGCTGGACGTGCTCCGAGGCGGCCCAGCGCGGCTTGCCCCAGAAGGTGAGGAACATCAGCCGCCACGAATAGAAGCTGGTCAGCAAGGCCGCGAACACGCCGACCGCGAAGGCGATGCCGCCGGCGCTGGTGCCGCTCATATAGGCGCTCTCGATGATCGCGTCCTTCGAATAGAAAGCGGCGAAGCCGAAGCCCGACCAGCCGCCGACCTGGATGATGCCCACTCCGGTGATGGCGAGCGTGCCCGCCAGCATCGTCCAGAAGGTGAGCGGGATCTCCTTCCTCAGCCCGCCGTAGAAGCGCATGTCCTGCTCGTGGTGCATGGCGTGGATCACCGAGCCGGCACCGAGGAAGAGCAGGGCCTTGAAGGCGGCGTGGGTGAACAGGTGGAACATCGCCGCGCCATAGGCGCCGACGCCGGCGGCGAAGAACATGTAGCCCAATTGGCTGCAGGTCGAATAAGCGATCACCCGCTTGATGTCGTTCTGGACCGTGCCGACGGTGGCGGCGAACAAGGCGGTGGCGGCGCCGACGAAGGTGACCACGGCCAATGCGGTCTGGCTGGTCTCGAACATCGGCGACAGGCGGCAGACCATGAACACGCCGGCGGTCACCATCGTCGCGGCGTGGATCAAGGCGGAGACCGGGGTCGGCCCCTCCATCGCGTCGGGCAGCCAGGTGTGGAGGCCCAATTGCGCCGATTTGCCCATCGCGCCGATGAACAGCAGGATGCAGAGCGTCGTCATCACGTCGGCGCGCATGCCGAGAAAGCCGAAGGTGGCGCCCGCCATTCCCGGCGACGCCGCCAAAATCGCTGGGATCGACACCGTGCCGAACACCAGGAAGGTGCCGAAGATGCCGAGCGAGAAACCGAAATCGCCGATCCGATTGACGATGAAGGCCTTGAGGGCGGCGGCGTTGGCGCTGGGCTTGTGGTACCAGAAGCCGATCAGGAGGTAGGAAGCGAGGCCGACACCCTCCCAGCCGAAGAACATCTGGACGAGGTTGTCGGCGGTCACCAGCATCAGCATCGCGAAGGTGAACAGGGACAAATAGGCGAAGAAGCGCGGCTGGCTGTCGTCCTCCGCCATATAGCCCCAGGAGTAGAGGTGGACGAGCGCGGACACCGTCGTCACCACCACCAGCATCACCGCGGTCAGCGCGTCGACCTTGAGCGCCCAGTCGACCTGCATGGCGCCCGAATGGATCCAGGTCAGCACCGGATAGAGCTGCGCCTGTTCGGTGCCCGCGACGAAGCCCAGGAAGATCGGCCAGCTCAACACCAGCGAGACGAACAAGGCGCCAGTGGTGATCAGCTTCGCTGCGAAATTGCCGAGCATGCGGTTGCCAAGCCCCGCGACGATCGCGGCCAGCAAAGGCAGGAAGACGATGAGCTGGACGGTCATTCCATCGCCGCCACGCCGAGGCCCCACCCGTCATTGCGAGCGCAGCGAAGCAATCCAGTCCGTGCGCTGGATTGCCGCGTCGCTGACGCTCCTCGCAATGACGGAGGCCTGCGCACCTCGCTCACCCCTTCATCTGGTTGATGTCGTCGACCGCGATGGTGCCGCGGCCGCGGAAATAGATGACGAGGATGGCAAGGCCGATCGCCGCCTCGCCCGCGGCGACGGTCAGCACGAACATCGCGAACACCTGGCCGACCATGTCGTGAAGGAAGGCGGAGAAGGCGACGAGGTTGATGTTGACCGAGAGCAGGATCAGCTCGATCGCCATCAGGATGACGATGACGTTCTTGCGGTTGAGGAAGATGCCGAACACGCCGAGCACGAACAGGATCGCGCCGACGGCGAGATAATGGCCGAGGCCGATCATTTGATCCTCCCCGGCACGGGGAGGGGGACCGCCCGGCGCAGCCGGGTGGTGGAGGGGGCCCCCTCCGTCAGCCCTGCGGGCTGCCACCTCCCCGTTCCGGGGAGGATTTTGCCGAGGCCTATCACAGCTCCACCCCCTGCCCGACGCCGGGCGACATGTTGCGCACCGCGTCCTTCGGCCGGCGGCGGACCTGGTCGGAGATGCGCTGGGGACGAAGGTCGCCGCGCTTCCGGTGGGTGAGGACGATCGCGCCGATCATCGCGACCAAGAGGACCAGGCCGGCGCCCTCGAAGACGTAGAGGTAGCGGGTGTAGAGGACGTTGCCGAGCGCCTCGATGTTGGGCAGGTCCGGCGCGGTCGGCGCCGCCTTGGCCGCGGCGCCGATGGCCCCGGCGCTGCGGGCAAGCAAGGTGAAGCCCAATTCGGCGAGCAGCCCGATCGCGAGGAGCGAGGCGAACGGCCAGTAGCGCGCGAAACCGGCGCGAAGCGCGGCGAAATCGACGTCGAGCATCATCACCACGAACAGGAACAGGACCGCGACCGCGCCGACGTAGACGATGATCAGCAGGAAGGCGAGGAACTCCGCGCCGAGGAGCAGGAACAGGCCGGCGGCATTGAAGAAGGCGAGGATCAGCCAGAGCACGGAGTGGACCGGGTTGCGCGCCGCGATCGTCAGCACCCCGCTCGCGACGACGATGGTCGCGAACAGATAGAAGGCGAAGGCCTCGATCATCAATTCCTCCCCGGAACGGGGAGGGGGACCGCGGCGCGCAGCGGCGCGGTGGAGGGGGCCCCCTCCGTCAGCCCTTCGGGCTGCCACCTCCCCGTTCCGGGGAGGATTATTCCGGCTGGATCGAGCACGCGGCGCTCCTACCGGTAGGGTGCGTCGGCGGCAAGGTTCGCGGCGAGCGCGCGTTCCCACTTGTCGCCATTCTCGAGCAGCTTCGCCTTGTCGTAGAGCAATTCCTCGCGGGTCTCGGTGGAATATTCGAAATTGGGCCCCTCGACGATCGCGTCCACCGGGCACGCCTCCTGGCACAGGCCGCAATAGATGCATTTGACCATGTCGATATCGTAGCGGGTGGTGCGGCGGCTGCCGTCCTCGCGCGGCTCGGCCTCGATGGTGATGGCGAGCGCCGGGCAGACCGCCTCGCACAATTTGCAGGCGATGCAGCGCTCCTCGCCGTTGGGATAGCGCCTCAGGGCATGCTCGCCGCGGAACCGGGGCGAGAGCGGGTTCTTCTCGTAGGGATAGTTGATCGTCGCCTTCGCCTTGAAGAAATATTTCAGGGTGAGCGCGTGCGCCTTGACGAACTCCCAGAGGGTGAAGGTCTTGATCCAGTGTGTGACGATACTCATTGCGCTGCGGGCCTTCTGACAATGCCGGTGTGACCGCAAATCGCGGCCGCCGGCTCTGCGAACGCGGCGGTGCCGATCCGCTCGAAATCGAGAAGCTGGACGGCCTCGCCGACATTTTCGTCGACGACAAGCCTTTCCCTGCCCGCCGGGCCGGCCCTGCCGCCAAAATGGGCGCCCCGGCTGCCCTGGACGCGCGGGACCGCGACCCTGCCGGAGGCGAGCAGCCAGGCCTCCGCAGCCTTAATCTCGCTTCGCGCGCCACGGTCGAGGATGGTGTAGTCGATCCGGGCGCGGCGGCCCGACCGGGTGACGAGGCTGCAAATCTCCGGCCAGCGGGCGCTGTCGAAGGCGGGCACATCCGCGCCCGCGCTCGGGCTGACCGTCGCGTTGGCGGCCACCGGCGAAGGATTGGCGAGCGGGAGGCAGAAACCCACGGCGCGAGGCTGCCCGGTCCGCAGCTTCTTGCCGACGAACAGCGTCGTCCGCTCGCCCTCGATCCTGAGGTCGACGTTGCTAGGCTTTCCAGCGAAATAATAGCGCGCCTCGAAACCCTTCCCCTCGCGCCACGCGCCCGTGCCGATCACGCGCTGCATCGGCCACGCGACGCCGGGGACGGGCTCCAGCACCCCCGAGGGCATGCCGAGCCGCGCCGTGAAGGCGATCTCGTCGCCGGCGGGCGTGGTCAGCCGGCAGCCGAGCACCCGATCGGCGGGAGCAGGGGCCGGCGCGGCCGGCGCGGCCGCCGCGAGGAGGAGCGCGGCGATCATCCCAGCGCTCCGTAGCGGAAGATCATCAGATAGCCCGAGACCAGGAACACCCAGATGAGCGAGATTGGGAGGAATATCTTCCAGCCGAGCCGCATCAGCTGGTCGTAGCGGAAGCGCGGCACGGTCGCTTTCACCCAGCTGAAGATGAAGAAGAATATGAGGATCTTGGCGAAGAACCAGAAGATGCCGGGGACGGCATAAAGCGGCGCCCAGTCGATCGGCGGCAGCCAGCCGCCCCAGAACAGCAGGGCGTTCAGGGCGCACATCAGGAGGACGTTGCCATATTCGCCGAGCCAGAAGAGGGCGAAGCTCATCGAGCTGTATTCGGTCTGGAATCCGGCGACGAGCTCCGATTCCGCCTCGGTGAGGTCGAACGGCGTGCGGGCGGTCTCGGCCAGCGCGGAGATGAAGAAGATCACGCTCATCGGGAACAGCAAAGGATTGAAGCCGAAGCCGTTGATGATCCAGACGTGGCTGCGCTGCGCCAGCACGATGCCGGAGAGGTTGAAGGTCCCGGCCCACAATATGATCGAGATGAGGACGAAGCCGATCGAGACTTCGTAGCTGACCATCTGGGCGGCGGCGCGCAACGCGGAGTAGAACGGGTATTTGGAGTTGGACGACCAGCCGGCGATGACCACGCCGTAGACGCTGAGCGACGAGACGGCGAGGATGTAGAGCAGGCCGACATTGATGTCGGCGAGCACCATGCCGGGCCCGAACGGGATCACCGCCCAGCCGATCAGGGCAAGGGTGAAGGTGAGGACCGGGGCGAGCAGGAACAGGCCGCGATTGGCCGAGGACGGGATGATGGTCTCCTTGAGGAACACCTTCAGCCCGTCGGCGAAGCTCTGCAGCAGCCCGAACGGCCCGACCACGTTGGGGCCGCGGCGCAGCATCATCGCCGCCCAGATCTTGCGGTCGGCATAAATGACCATCGCCACCGCCAGCATCAAAGGCAATGCGATCATCAGGATCAGGATCAGGGTGGCGAGAAACCAGCCGAAGCCGGCGCCCATCCAGGTGCTTTGCATCCAGGCGGTCATATGCAAATCCTCCCCGGTACGGGGAGGGGGACCGCGACGCGCAGCGGCGTGGTGGAGGGGGCCCCCTTCGTCAGCCCTTCGGGCTGCCACCTCCCCGTTCCGGGGAGGATTTCAGTCCACCCCTTCATTCCGCCGCCTCCGCGAAATGCTCGCCGTGGAGGATCTCGGCCGAGCAGCGCTGCAGCGTCGGCGAGGAGCGGGCGATGGGGTTGGTCAGATAGAAATCCGTGATCGGATAGGTGATTGTCGTGCCCTTGGCGATATCGGCGGCGGGAAGCGCGGGCGGCGCCCATTGGAAGGCGGCGAGCCCCGGCTGCGCGAAGGCGGGATAGTCCCGGTACAGGGCGGCCCGCAGCTGCGCGAAGCTGTCGAACGGCAGCGGCTTCTTGAGCACGTCGGACAGCGCCCGCAGGATCGACCAGTCCTCGCGCGCATCGCCGGGCGGATCGACCGCGCGCTCGGAATATTGCACCCGGCCCTCCAGATTGACGTAAATGCCGTGCTTCTCGCTATAGGCGGCGCCGGGCAGGACCACGTCGGCCGCGGCCGCGCCCTTGTCGCCATGATGGCCGACATAGATTTTGAAGCTGCCGGCGAAGCGCGACAGGTCCGCCTCGTCGGCGCCAAGCAGGAAGAGGAGCCCGGGCGCCGCCTCCGCCAGCGCCGCCATGCCGCCGGGCTGGGCGTAACCGAGCATCAGCCCGCCCATCCGCGCCGCGGCGGTGTGGAGGACATTGTAGCCGTTCCAGCCGTCGCGGACGAGGCCGAGGGCGCCGGCCAGCGCCAGGCTGGCCGCCTGCGCTCCGGCGACCCTCAGCGCGCCGGCGCCGACGATCAGCGCGGGACGAAGCGCGTCGCCGAAGGCGGCGGTAACCGCGGCGGGGAGGTCGCCGAGCAGCGCGAGATCGTCGCCCAGCCATTCGGCCCGGTAGGTGAGATCGACCTCGGGGCCGATCGCGAAGACCCTGGCGCCGCGCCTGACCGCCTTGCGGATGCGGGTGTTGACCAAAGGGGCTTCCCAGCGCGGGTTGGCGCCGGCGAGCAGGATCGCGTCCGCCGTCTCGATGCCGGCGATGGTCGAATTGAAATTGACCGCGGCGAGGTTCGATACGTCGTAGGCGAGACCGGTCTGCCGGCCTTCCAGCATCGTCGAGCCGAGCGCCTCGACCAGCTTCTTCGCCGCATACATGGTCTCGACGTCGAGCAAGTCTCCCGCCACCGCTGCAACGTTGCTCCCCGCCCCTTCGGCCGCCCCGGCGATGGCGAAGAACGCCTCTTGCCAGGTGGCTTCCTCGAGCGCGCCGTTGCGCCGGACCCAGGGCCGGTCGAGGCGGTTGCGCACAAGGCCATCGACGCAATGCCGGGTCTTGTCGCTCGCCCACTCCTCGTTGACGTCCTCGTTGATCCGCGGCAGCGCGCGCATCACCTCGCGCAGGCGATGGTCGAGGCGGATGTTGGTGCCGACCGCGTCCATCACGTCGATCGCGGGGACCTTCCTGAGCTCCCACGGCCTCGCCTCGAAGCTGTAGGGCTTGGAGACGAGAGCGCCGACCGGGCAAAGGTCGACGACGTTGCCGCTCAATTCGGAGGTCAGCGCGCCTTCGAGATAGGAGGTGATCTCCATATTCTCGCCGCGCCCGACCGCGCCCAATTCTTCCACTCCCGCCACTTCTTCCGCGAAGCGCACGCAGCGGGTGCACTGGATGCAGCGGGTCATGATCGTCTTGACCACCGGGCCCATATATTTCTCGGTCACCGCCCGCTTGTTCTCGTCGAAGCGCGAATGGCCTCGGCCGTAGGCGATCGCCTGGTCCTGGAGGTCGCATTCGCCGCCCTGGTCGCAGATCGGGCAGTCCAGCGGATGGTTGATCAGCAGGAACTCCATCACCCCTTCGCGCGCCTTCTTCACCATCGGCGACATGGTGACGATCTCCTGATCGTCGGCGGCGGGCAGCGCGCACGACGCCTGCGGCTTGGGCGGCCCGGGCTTCACCTCGACCAGGCACATCCGGCAATTGCCGGCGATCGACAGACGCTCGTGGTAGCAAAAGCGCGGGATCTCCTTCCCCGCCAGCTCGCACGCCTGCAGCACGGTCGCGCCCTGGGGGACCTCGATCTCGACGCCGTCGACTTTAACTTTTGGCATGGGCGAACGACTCTTTGAGGCTGACGGACGCGCGGTAGAGCTCCTCCGCGATCAGCGCACGAAATTCGAGGCGCGACACGCGGAGCCGCTCTCCCGGAGGCAGGCAGGCGGTGAAAGTCGGCTTAAGGGCGAGGAGCGCGTGCCTCTCGCCGACGGCTCCGGGATTGTACTTGACGACAGCGTGGGCAAGGCGCGGGGTGCGGCGCACCGCGCATCTCGCGACCCACCTGGCGACCGCGGGTGCGGAGCCTCGGTCGGTCGGCTGGAAGGTTTCGGCAAGCGGCAGCGCCGCCGCCGACCGCGGCTTGGTGCCCTCGCCATTGTAGATGGCCTCGGCAATGGCTCCGCGCATAAGGACCTTGCTGTGTATCGTCAGCCTGGTGGACCGGATCGGACATTCGGTCCACCCGGAGGGCACGGCCGCGGCAAGGCGCGAAGCCTCCTCCGCCGAGCCGGGGACGGTGGCGAGCAGCGCTTCGGCAGCCTGGCGCCTGTGGATCCTGGTGCAGACGGCAAGGATATAGACCGACCGTACGGCCGGATTGGCCTCCTCGAAGTGGGACTGCTTCCAGTCCGGGACCAGGGGAGGCTGCTTCTTCGCCGCATCCGCAGCGCCGGCAAGCCCCAAAATGGCCACCGCGACCGCCAGTCGCAGCGCGGCCGGAACGGACAATGCGAGGCGCCGACCAATCATTGCGGCGCCGCGTTGTTCTGGACCAGCCGGTCGGCGGCGAGCGCGATGAGGGCGCGCAGGCCCGGGATGTTGACCCGGGCGGCGGCACCGGCCCGGACGCACGGCCCCAGCTGGGGCCGGATCTTGCCCACGGCGAGCCGCTCCTCCTCGCTCGCCGGCTTCGTCGCGAGCAGCTCGGCGACGTCGTCCGGCATCGTCCGAACCGCGCACAGCCCGAGATACTCGCCCTCGTCCCGTGCCGGGACGGCCGGCCTGGAGGAGTCGTAGGCGACGTGGTCGGCGAGCCGCGAGCCCTTCATCGCCGCCGGCAGCAGCGCCTCGGCAAAGGCGCCCGCCAAAAGAACCCCCGCCGAACGGAGCCTGCCGAAGGCGAACGGGAGGCAGCGTTTCCCCACATCGGCGAGCGAGCGCAGGGCATGGTCATAGGCGCTGCTGCGATAGTCCATCGAGAGGAGCCTGCGGGCGCTGGGCCTGTACCTGTCGACCAGGCAGCGAGCGAAAACATGCAGCGTTCCGATGTCCACGGCGGAGGAGATCGGCGCCGGCTGGGGCTTGGCAGCGGCCGGGCCGGCGAGCGATATCGCGACCGGCGACAATCCCACGATTAGTCGATTCACGAGCGGCCTCCCGGATTGAAAACGGCACCTTTGCGGGGAAAATGGCTCCGCACTTGACGCGAGGCGGTCAGGGCCGTCATTCCGCGGCCTCCAACGCCTGTCCCTGCCGTTCGACGACGCACCGCTCCAGATCCCGCGCGTCGACGATCTGCTCGACCGGTACCAGCGGCACCTCAATCTCTACACCGTCGACCTTGACCGTAGGCATCAGGATTGACCTTCGAAAACTTCGGGCTGCCCGGCGGCAACCCGGTAGGCCGCCTCGGCGAGGAAGGCGCGAAAGATAGCAGGCGTCAGCTTGAGCGGTGGACCTTCGGTCAGGCATCGCGACAAAGCTGGCGTCATCTCCAACATTCTGGCGCGTTCCTCGGCGCTATCTCTTTTGAGACGGAAGAAGCCGTAGACCCGCTCGGGTTCCGTGCGGGCGAGGCAGGACGCCGCATCGAGCATCGCCAGGGTGGAGACGGAGTTCGGTTCCGCCTTGGCGACATAATCCGTGCCGACGGGAGGAAACACAGGCGCCGGCCGCCGGCGCGGGGCAGCGCCGATGGATGAGAAGTCGCGATACAGGAACCTCTCCGCCACAGCGCCGCGCTTGTAGAAAGGCGCCGCGGGAATCGGGCGTCCCTCAACGAGACACGGACCGATCGCGGCCAGCATCCAGGACACTTCCGAACCCCTGTCGCCGGGAACCGTCGACAGCACCTTCTCCAGGTCGCGATCCTTCGACTTAATCAGGCAATCGACCATCCAATAGACGTTGTCGACCGAAGGAGCGACAGGGGCAGGGGGGGGCGAACGCTTCGCGGCCGCCGGCTCTGCGAGGCCGGCCAGAGCGGCCGCGGCAGCGACCATGCTCAACTCGATCGCCAACCTCATTCCGCCGCCTCCAGCGTCCGCCCCTGTCGCTCGACGATGCGCCGCTCCAGCTCGGGCCGGAAGTGGCGGATCAGGCCCTGGATCGGCCAGGCGGCGGCATCGCCCAAAGCGCAAATGGTATGGCCTTCGACCTGCTTGGTGACGTCCCAGAGCAGGTCGATCTCGCCGATCGCGGCATCGCCTTCGCGCAGCCGCTCCATCACCCGCCACATCCAGCCCGTGCCCTCGCGGCAGGGCGTGCACTGGCCGCAGCTCTCATGCTTGTAGAAATAGGAGATGCGGCTGATCGCGCGGACGATGTCGGTCGATTTGTCCATGACGATCACCGCCGCGGTGCCGAGCCCGGACTGGAGGTCCTTCAGCCCGTCGAAATCCATCGGCGCGTCGATGATCTCGTGGGCCGGAACCAGCGGCACCGACGAGCCGCCGGGGATGACGGCGAGCAGATTGTCCCAGCCGCCGCGAATCCCGCCGCCGTGCCGATCGATCAGTTCGCGGAACGGAATCGACATCGCCTCCTCGACGACGCAGGGCGTGTTGACGTGGCCGGAGAGCTGGAAGAGCTTGGTGCCCTCGTTCTTCTCGCGGCCGATCCCCCTGAACCACACCGCGCCGCGGCGCAGGATGGCGGGCACGACGGCGATGCTCTCGACATTGTTGACCGTGGTCGGGCAGCCGTAGAGGCCTGCTCCCGCCGGGAAGGGCGGCTTCAGGCGCGGCATGCCCTTCTTGCCCTCGAGGCTTTCGAGCAAGGCGGTTTCCTCGCCGCATATGTAGGCGCCGGCGCCGCGGTGGACGAACAGGTCGAAATCATAGCCGGATTTCGCCGCGTTCCTGCCGAGCAGGCCGGCATCATAGGCCTCCTGGACCGCCGCCGAGAGCACTTCCGCCTCGCGGACGAACTCGCCCCTTATGTAGATGTAGCAGGCGCGCGCGCGCATCGCGTAGCCGGCGATCAGCGCGCCTTCGATCAACTTGTGCGGATCGTGGCGGATGATCTCGCGATCCTTGCAGCTGCCGGGCTCCGATTCATCGGCGTTGATCACCAGGAAATTGGGTTTTCCCTCCTTGGGCTCCTTGGGCATGAACGACCATTTGAGCCCGGTCGGGAAGCCGGCGCCGCCGCGGCCGCGCAGGCCGCTATTCTTGATCTCGTCGACGATCGCATCCTGGCCGAGCGCCATCAGCCCCTTGGTGTCGTCCCAGTCGCCGCGCTTCATCGCGGCCTTGAGGCCCCAATGCTGGTAGCCGTAGAGGTTGGTGAAGATGCGGTCCTTGTCAGCGAGCATCGCGAGGGCCTTCGAGCAGCCGCCTGGCGCCGAAATAGGCGCCGACGGCGAGCGCCCCGACGATGAGCAGCCCGACCAGCTTCAGCGCCCCGACGAGCAGCTTGAAGACCAGCCAGAGCGCGACGATGGCGACCAGGATCGCGACGAGGGTCGAGCCGAGCGACTTCATGCCATATACTCCTTGAGCGTCGTCGGGCCGCCGACGGGGGCACTGGTCTGGCGGTCGATCTGGGGGCCGGGCTTCGGCGTGTCGCCCCGGGCGAGGGCGTCGAGGATCGCGGTCATCGTCTCGAAGGTCAGATCCTCGTAATTGTCGTCGTTGATCTGGACCATCGGCGCGTTGGCGCAGGCGCCGAGGCATTCGACCTCGTTCAGGGTGAACAGGCCGTCCGCACTCGTCGCGCCCTTCCTCAGGCCTTTCCCGTAGCAGGCCGCGAGCACGTCGTCCGAGCCGCGCAGCATGCAGGGCGTGGTGCCGCAGACCTGGACGTGGAAGCGGCCGACCGGCGCCAGGTTGAACATCGTGTAGAAGGTCGCGACCTCGTAGGCGCGCATGTAGGGCATGGCGAGATAGGCGGCGACATATTCGATCGCCGGCACCGGCAGCCAGCCCTGCGTCCCCGTCTCCGCCCCGATCTGCCGCTGGGCGAGGTCGAACAAGGGAATGATCGCGCTGTGCTGGCGCCCGGGCGGATAGCGGCCCACGATCAATTTCGCCTTCGCTTCATTCTCCGCCGTGAACGCGAACCCGCCCCAGCGGGCGCGGACCTCGTCGATATCGGGAATGGAATTGGGGAGTAGATCAGCCATTGGCACACCCCTCAGCGCGCGACCGCTCAACAGCCATCACACTCCAGACCAGAGCCACAACCCATCCCAAGAACGTCCACCCCAAAAAGAAATTGAGGAGCGATATCGCTGTGCATTGCGGATGCAGCCGATACGCGGCGATAAACGCAGGCAATAAATAAATGATCGTTCCGACCACGACGAACGTCACCACCGTAGCGAGGGTGGCGGCAAAATCGCTCACCGGTCGATCTCCCCGAAGACGATGTCCATCGCGCCGAGGATCGCGGTGGCGTCGGCGAGCATGTGGCCCCTGGTCATGAAGTCCATCGCCTGGAGGTGCGAGAAGCCGGTCGGGCGGATTTTGACCCGGTAGGGCTTGTTGGTGCCGTCCGAGACCAGGTAGATGCCGAACTCGCCCTTGGGGCTTTCGGTGGCCACATAGACCTCGCCGGCGGGGACGTGGAAGCCCTCGGTGTAGAGCTTGAAATGGTGGATGAGCGCTTCCATCGACTGCTTCATCTCGGCGCGCTTGGGCGGCACCACCTTGCGGTCGAGCGAGGCGATCGGCCCGTCGGGCATCTCGGCGAGGCACTGCTTCATGATCCGCGCCGACTGCCGCACCTCCTCGACGCGGACCATCATCCGGTCGTAGCAATCGCCTTTGGTGCCGACCGGTACCTCGAAGTCCATCCGGTCGTAGACGTCGTAAGGCTGCGACTTGCGCAGGTCCCAGGGGATGCCCGCGGCGCGGATCATCGGGCCGGAAAAGCCCCAGGCGACCGCATCCTCCTTCGAGACCACGGCAATGTCGACGTTGCGCTGCTTGAAGATGCGGTTGTCGGCGACGAGGCTGATCGAATCCTCGAACAGGCCCGGCAGGCGCTTGTCGAGCCAGTCGCCGATGTCGGCGAGCAGTTTCGGCGGCGCGTCCTGGTGGACCCCGCCGGGCCGGAAATAAGCGGCGTGCATGCGCGCCCCCGAGACCCGCTCGTAGAAATTCATCAAGTCTTCGCGAAGCTCGAACAGCCACAGGTTCGGCGTCATCGCGCCGACGTCCATGATGTGGCTGCCGATGTTGAGCAGATGGTTGGAGATGCGGGTCAGCTCGGCCCAGAAGACGCGCAGATATTGGGCGCGGAGCGGCACTTCGAGATCGAGCAATTTCTCGATGGCAAGGACGTAGCTGTGCTCCATGCACATCGGCGAGACGTAATCGAGCCGGTCCATGTAGGGCAAAGCCTGGAGGTAGGTCTTGTATTCGCACAATTTCTCGGTGCCGCGGTGGAGCAGGCCGACATGGGGATCGACCCGCTCGACGATCTCGCCGTCGAGCTCGAGGACGAGGCGCAGCACGCCGTGCGCGGCCGGGTGCTGGGGGCCGAAATTGATCGTATAGTTGGTGATCTCCAGATCGCCGACGGTGGGGCTGCCGGCGTCTGTCTCCCCCGCGATCTTCTCGAGCTGCTCAGCCATGGGCCACCCGTGCCCCGGCGTCGCTCAGGACATGCTTCGCCGGGAAACAGTCCATTTTCATTTCTTCACCTCGTCCGCCTTGAGCGGGGTCGGCGCGCCGGGCGCTTCGGGGGTCATCTTCTCGTCGCCGGACAGGATGTAGGCGGCGCCCTCCCACGGGCTGAGGAAGTCGAAGTCGCGGAAGTCCTGGGCGAGCCGGACCGGCTCGTAGATCACCCTCTTCTGCTCCTCGGAATAGCGCATCTCGACATAGCCGGTGAGCGGGAAGTCCTTGCGCATCGGGTGGCCGCGGAAGCCGTAATCGGTGAGGATGCGCCGCAGGTCCGGATTGCCTTCGAACAGCACCCCGTAAAGGTCGAATATCTCGCGCTCGAGCCAGCCGGCGACCGGCCACAGCCCGGTGACCGAGGGGACCGGCTTGTCCTCGCCGGTCGTCACGCGGACCCGGATGCGGTGGTTCCTGGTCAGCGAAAGGAGGTGGTAGACCACCTCGAACCTTTCCTCGCGGCCGGGATAGTCGACCCCGGCCATCTCCATCAGCTGCTGGTAGGCGAAGTCGTCGCGAAGGATGCGGCAGACGTCGACGATTCGCTCGCGCCGCACATCGATCGAGACCTCGCCGACCTCCTCCTTCGCCGCCACGAAGGCGTCGCCGATCGCAGCCTTGACCTCGTCGATGATGCCCTCGCGCGGAGCGATCAGGGGTGCCGGGCTCGACATCGGTTCAACGCTCGATCGTGCCGATGCGGCGGATCTTCCGCTGCAGCTGCATGATTCCGTAGAGCAGGGCCTCGGCGGTCGGCGGGCAGCCGGGGACGTAGATGTCGACCGGCACGATCCGGTCGCAGCCGCGCACCACCGAGTAAGAATAATGATAATAGCCGCCGCCATTGGCGCAGCTGCCCATCGAGATGACGTAGCGGGGCTCCGACATCTGGTCGTAGACCCGCCTCAGCGCCGGCGCCATCTTGTTGCACAAGGTGCCGGCGACGATCATCACGTCCGACTGGCGCGGCGATGCCCGCGGCGCGACTCCAAATCTTTCAAGGTCGTAGCGCGGCATGTTGGCATGGATCATCTCGACCGCGCAGCAGGCGAGGCCGAAGGTCATCCACCACAAGGAGCCCGTCCGCGCCCATTGGAACAGATCCTCGGTCGAGGCGACGAGGAAGCCCTTGTCCGCGACCTCGGCCTGGAGCGCGCCGAAATAGGCCGGGTCGGGCTGCTGGAGGTCGGCCGGGCGCGGATTCTCCTCGCGCGGGTCGAGGATCACTCCCATTCGAGCGCCCCCTTCTTCCAGGCGTAGACGAAGCCCAAGGTGAGCTCGGCGAGGAAGATCATCATCGCCGCCCAGCCGGTCAATCCGGTGAAGCCCAGGGTGACCGCCCAGGGGAAGAGGAAGGCGGCTTCGAGGTCGAAGATGATGAACAAGATCGCGACCAGATAGAAGCGGACGTCGAATTGCGCGCGGCTGTCCTCGAACGCCGGGAAGCCGCATTCATATTCGGCGAGCTTGTCCGGATAGGGGTTCTCGGCGCCGGTCAGCTTGGCGACCAGCATCGGCAGCACGACGAAGGCCAGCGACAACCCGAAGGCCACGCCGAGGAACAACAGGATCGGCAGGTATCCGGCGGCGGTGGACGCCATCGAGGGACTCCAGGAACGAAGGTTGCGCGGCTTCTAGGACCGGGGCTGTGGAGTGGCAAGGCTGGCGAGAGGGGAAAGGGCGATAATTCCTCCCCGGAACGGGGAGGTGGCGGCCCGAAGGGCTGACGGAGGGGGCCCCCTCCACCACGCCGCTGCGCGCCGCGGTCCCCCTCCCCGTTCCGGGGAGGATTTCAGCCTCGCAAAGCCCCGGCGACCAGTTTGTGCAGCCTCGAATGGAGCTGGTCGTTGGCGGCCAGCACCTGGCCCAAAGCGAGCGCGCGGTCGCCGCCGCGATAGTCGGTGACGAAGCCGCCCGCTTCGCGGACCAGCAGGATTCCGGCGGCGATGTCCCAGATCTGGAGGTCCTCCTCCCAGAAGCCGTCGAAACGGCCGGCGGCGACCCAGGCGAGGTCGAGTGCGGCCGAGCCGAAGCGGCGGATGCCGGCCACCTCCGGCGCGACCGCATCGAGGATCCTGTTGAAGCGGGCAAGATCGCCATGGCCCTTGAACGGAACGCCGGTGGCGACCAAAGCGTCGGCGAGGTCGCGGCGGGCGGAGACGCGGAGGCGGCGCTCGTTGAGCCAGGCGCCCCGGCCCTTCTCCGCCCAATAGCTCTCGTCGGTGAGCGGCTGATAGACCAAAGCCTGGGTGATCTCGCCGCGGCCGCCGGCGCCCGCCGGGTCCTCGACCGCGATCGAGATGGCGAAATGGGGCAGGCCGTGGAGGAAGTTCGAGGTGCCGTCGAGCGGATCGACGATCCAGCGCGGCTTGGCCGGATCGCCATCGATCTCGCCGCCTTCCTCCAGCGTCAGCCGCCAGTCGGGACGGGCGTAGCGAAGCTCGTCGACGATGGTCTGCTCGGCGCGCTTGTCGGCCATCGAGACGAAGTCCGCCGGCCCCTTGCGGCTGACCTGCAATTGCTCGACCTCGCCATAATCGCGCCTGAGCCGCGGCGCCGCCTTGCGCGCGGCGCGCTGCATGACGGTGATCAGGCCGGAATGGGATACCATTTGCGAACTCCAACGAATCCTCCCCTCCCGCTTGCGGGAGGGGTTGGGGGTGGGGTTGCGTCACGAGGGACGGGCCCACCCCTTAATCCCCTCCCGCAAGCGGGAGGGGAGATTTTACTCCGCCCGCCTCACATATTCCTGCGAATAGACGTCGACCACGATCCGCGTGCCCGCGCCGATATGGGGCGGCACCATCACCCGGACGCCGTTCTCGAGGATGGCGGGCTTGTAGCTGGACGAGGCGGTCTGGCCCTTCACCACCGCGTCGGCCTCGACGATCCTGGCCTCGATCTGGTCGGGCAGCTGCACCGAGATCGGCCGCTCGTTGTAGAGCTCCATGACCACGTCCATGCCGTCCTGGAGGAAGGCGGCCGGCTCGCCGATCAGGTCGCGCGGCAGCGACACCTGCTCGTAATCGGCCTTGTCCATGAACACGAGGGCGTCGCCGTCGGCGAACAGGAACTGGAAGTCCTTGGTGTCGAGGCGGACCTTCTCGACCGTCTCGGCCGAGCGGAAGCGGACATTGTTCTTGCGGCCGTCGATGAGGTTCTTCATCTCGACCTGCATGTAGGCGCCGCCCTTGCCGGGCTGGGTGTGCTGGATCTTCACCGCGCGCCAGATGCCGCCTTCATATTCGATGATGTTGCCGGGACGGATGTCCACGCCGCTGATCTTCATGGCCTGCTCACTGTCTGAAGGAAGCCGCGGCCGGAGCCGGGGTCGCGGCGGCCTTTAGCGCGGCGCGCGCGATTGTTCAAACCCGGCGGCGGCGGCGGCGGCGCGCGCGGAGAAGGAGGAGCGCCACGGTAACCAGGAGCGCGGCACCGCCGAGCCACAAATAAGGCAGGTAGCGCCCGGGCTCGGGGGCGTCGGCGGGGCGGACCCGCACCGCGTTGGTGACCGAGGTCTCCAGCAGCCACATGCGGCCGTCCGGCGCCACCATCCCGCCGCTCGGCGACCAGGGGAAGGTCGAGCGGGCGGCGGTCGAGACGCGGCCGGCGGGATCGATCTTCTTGACCATTTGCCCGCCCCAGACCGCGGCGTAGACATTGTTCTGCGGATCGGTCCACAGCCCCATCACCCGGTGATGGGCGTTGACGAAGGGCTGGATGATGGTCTCCTCGGCAAGCCCGGCGGCGACCCGGCGTGCCTCGCCCGTCGGCGAGACGGTCACCAGATCCTCGCCGTCGATCAGGTGGACAATGCCGCCGGGCGTGACCGTCATCGAGCGCACGTCCCCGAACCGGGCCTCCCCCAGTTTCGTCACCCGGCCGGCGGGCGTCCGCCTGCGGACGGACGCGCCCGGTCCCGGGTCCGCCCAGTACATGTTGCCCGCCGCGTCGCGCACGAAGCTGTAGTCGCGGCGGAATCCCCGGGTGGCGGGGATCCAGTCCTCGAGCCTGCCGCCCCGCGACAGCCGCCACACCCGCCAGCCCCATCGGTCGGTGGCCTCGCCCTCGTACCAGACATGCTCGCCGTAGAGATTGTCGCCGGCGTCGATGTAGAGCTCGTGGGTGTGGACGTGGGGGACCGCGACGGTCTTCGTGCCGTCGGGGGCGAGCCGCCAGACCTGGGCCAGGTCGGTATAGTAGATGTTGCCGCGGCTGTCCTGAACGATGCCCCAGCCCGGATGGGCCGCCGCCGGGGCCGCGAGAAGCGCCGCCGCGAAAAGGAAAAGCAGGGTCCAGGCGCGGGTCATCCCGGCGGCCTAGCAGAATCGCGGCCTAGCGTCCCGTCAGCAGCGGATAGGGGTTGATCGCGGTCCCCTGGTACCATTTCTCGCCCGGCGCCATGCGGTGGATGGCGAAATGGAGGTGGGGGCCGGCGGGGTTGGCGTTGCCGGTCGAGCCGACCCGGCCGATCGCATCGCCCCTCGCCACCGCCTGGCCTTCGCGGAGGCCCGGGGCATAGTCCTGGAGATGGGCGTAATAATAGGTCCACAGCCCGTCGGGCGAGCGGACATAGGCGCTGATGCCGCCGCCGCCCTTGCTGAAATAGAGCTTTTCGACAGTCCCCGGCGCCGCCGCGACGACCGGCGCGCCGTGCGGCGCCATGATGTCGATCGCGTCGTGCGGCCGGCCGCTCCCCCGCGCCTGGGTGAAGGTGTCGAGCAGGCCGGACGCCCTCACCCCCGCCACCGGAATGGCGAGGCCGGTCGGGCCGAGCGCGAGCGCTGGGCGCGGCACGGCGGGCGCAGCAGCAGCAGCGGCCGCCGGCTGCGCCACCGGCCCGCGGTTGAACGCGGCGAGCCAGAAGACGCTGGTCGCCCCGGAGCTGACGAGCGCCGTCGCGACCACGATGGCAAGGGTCCTCAGCCTTTCCATTCCTCACCAACGAAACTTATTCCCGCCCCGTTCCGTTCGAGCGGCAGCGAGCGCGACCGGCACCATCCGCATCGGCTGCTCGGGCTGGCAATATCGCCACTGGAAAACCAGGGACAGTATATAGTTTTCGTTGGTCGTCCGGTCTGCGATCGGGTCCAGGAAAACTATATACTGTCCCTGGTTTTCAGCAGCGCGTCGAACTCCGCGACGGCCGCGCCCGGCCCTCCCGGATGATCCCACACAAAGGAGCAGACGGCGAGGAAGTCCGCCCCCGCCTCGACGAGCGCGCCGCCATTGGCCGGCGTGATGCCGCCGATCGCGACGCAGGGTATTTCGAAGATGCGCGACCACCAGGCGAGGATCGACGGGTCGGGGCGGTAGGGCGTGTCCTTGGTCTTGGTCGGATGGAAGGCGCCGAAGGCGACATAATCCGCCCCCGCTTCCCCCGCGGCCATGGCGAGGTGGCGGCTGTCGTGGCAGGTCACGCCGATCTGCGCGGCGGGGCCAAGCAGAGCGCGCGCGTCGCGCGGATCGCCGTCGCTTTGGCCGAGATGCACTCCGTCCGCGCCGCAGGCCTTCGCCAGATCCATCCGGTCGTTGAGAATGAAGGCGACCTCGCGCGCCGCGCAGACCGGCATCAGCCGCTCGGCCGCCCGCATCACCTCCTCGTCGGGCACATCCTTCAGCCGCAGCTGGAACGCCGCCACCGGCCCGCCGTCCAGCGCCGCGGCAAGGGTATCGGTGAAATCCTCGCCGAGCTGCGCCGGCGAGATCAGGTAGAGCTGGCAGGGCGCCCGCGCCGCCGGCTCGAACAGCGCGGCGAAGCCGGGATCGAGTTCGTCTTCCATCGCTCACCCGTTCGCACCAAGACGCGCGCCGCTCAAGCAGCAAAAACGGTCCGGCTTGCGGCCGCTCCCCCAGGTCGTGCGAACGCGGCCGAAACCGGCCTGCTCCATCAATGCCTTCACCTCCTCCACCTCAAAGAGCCGGAAGCCGAAACGGTGGCCGGGCCATTTGCGCAGCTCCTCGGGCAGCTCGAAGCAGAGCACGAGCCGGCCGTCCGGACGGATCACGCGCGCAAGCTCCGCCATCGCGCCGGCCGGGTCGGGCCAGAAATAGAGGCTGTTGACGCTAACCGCTTTGTCGATCGCGGCGTCCGCCAGCGGCAGCGCCTCGGCGGAGGCTTGGACCAGCGGCACCTTCTCGCCGAAGCGCCGCTTCCCCCGCTCCAGCATCGCTTCGGATATTTCGGCCCCGCTCGCCTGCGCCCCGGCGTCGAGCAGCGCCGACAGCAGCGCCCCGCCGCCGAAGCCGATTTCGAGAACGCGGTCGGCGGGCTGGATGTCGAGCTGCTCGAGCGCCAGCCGGTTCATGCGGCGGCTGATCCGGTCGAGCCAGGGACCGAAGAGAAAGCGCCCGATCAGGCCGCTGGGCTTGGCGAACTGCCGCGCGAGGTAGCGCCGCATCAACCCTCTCCCGCTTCCCGCGGGAGCGGAGGGGCCCGCGAAGCGGGAGGTGAGGGTCTGTACCGTGGATTCAGCAAGACCCTCACCCTAACCCTCTCCCGCGATAAGCGGGAGAGGGGATTCCTATTCCTCGCCCTTGTAGATCCTGACCAGCTTGGCGAGCATCGCCAGCGCCTCGTCGCGCGGCCGCTGGAAGGTGTTGCGGCCGATGATCGAGCCGTTGCCGCCGCCGTCGCGTATGTCGCGCGCGTCCTGGTAGACCGCGTCCGCCCCCTTGGCCGCGCCGCCCGAAAAGACGACGATCCGCCGGCCGTTGAAGCAGGCCTTGACGACGTGGCGCACCCTCTCCGCCTGCGCCGCCCAATCGCCGCCCTCATAGGCCTTCTGCGCGTCCTTCTGCTCGATATGGGCGGTGGGCAGCTTGACCTTGATGATGTGGGCGCCAAGCAAAGCGGCCATGTGCGCGGCGTAGGCGCCGACGTCGAGGGCCAGCTCGCCCTCTTTGCTGAGCTTGCCGCCGCGCGGATAGGACCAGATCACAGTGGCGAGGCCGACCGATTTGGCCTCGGCGGACATCTCGCGGATCTGCTCCATCATCGGGAATATCTCGTCCGAGCCGGGATAAATGGTGAAGCCGATCGCGGCGCAGCCGAGCCGCAATGCATCCTCGACGGTGCCGGTCACCGCCTGGTTGATCGAGGTCGCCCAGCTGTTCGACGAATTGGTCTTGAGAATGGTCGGGATTTGCCCGGCGAACGTGTCCGCCCCCGCCTCCAGCGCTCCCAGCGGCGCCGCGTAGGCGTTGAGGCCGGCGTCGATCGCGAGCTGGTAATGATAGTGCGGATCGTAGGCCGGCTCGTTGACCGAGAAGCTGCGCGCGGGGCCGTGCTCGAAGCCCTGGTCGACCGGCAGGATGATCATCTTCCCGGTCCCGCCGAGCCGGCCATGGGTGAGGATTCGGGCGATATTCGCCTTGGTGCCGGGATTGTCGCTCTCATAATGGGAGAGGATGGCTTTAACGGTAGGCGTAAAGGTCATAGGGACTCCAGAGGATGAAGTTGGCCGCGCCCTAACCCAGCCAGTCTCAAGGGGCAATGTCACTCCCGATCAGGAGTGGTCGTTACAGAACCGAACGTGATAAACTTCCAACCAAGGGCGACTGGCGGCTCTCGCCCCTTGGGAGGCACGCTTTGACCATCGATTATCCACAAAAGCCTAAGGCGAAGGACAAGGCCATCGCCATTGGAAAGGAGGTGGCGAGACAGGTTCCGGGCGTTGGAATTGCAATCACAGCCTACGAGCAAATCGTTCCAGACCGCCTAGAGCAGGATCAAGAACGATGGCAACGCGAAGTCACCGATGAACTTAATCGCATAGCAGAATTGCAGCGGCTGCCGGTAATCGATCAAGGTAGTCTCGCGTGGCAGTTGGCCCTACTGGCTTCCGAGAAAAACCCTAAAGGAATACCGGATACCGGCGTAAGCCACGACGACTGGAGCAATCGCTTTCCGCATGCGTCCTCTCCTGAAATGGAGGAGGCGCTCGCGGAGCTCGCGGATGCGGGCTGGATCGAGACATGGTCAGATGCGAACAGCCCCAGCGGAATAGGCGGATTTCACCCCACGGCTTTACTCTTCGCTCACACCGACCCTTTCACCCATCTGCAGTCTCCCAGGGAAGATGCCAAAGAGATCGCGCGGTTCGCATTGAAACAGAAGGACGCTGTTTCCGCCATGGACATCGAAGCGGAATTGGCATGGGAAGACCGGCGGCTCTATCCGGCGCTCAACTACTTGGCCACCGCGGTGCTGCCTGAGGATGCGACAGACAAACAATGGAATCCAAGTTACCCATTTAACTGGTTGCGTTTAGACGGAGAAGTTCGGCGCCTGCTGCGGAGGTTTTCTGAGGCAACAGCTTCCCGTGGAGGCAATTAGCTAGCCCAGACCGGCCCCTTGAGTTCCAGTCCGTTCCCGTCCGGGTCGGTGAGGTAGATGGACGGGCCGTCGCCCTCGGCGCCGTAGCGCGAGACGATCTCGCCCTCAATCCCGTGCCGACGAAGATGGGAAAGGATCGCCTCTCCGTCCCAGGGCAGGACTCGGAAGCAGATATGGTCGACGTTGCGGCCCTCCCGCCCGGGAGCCGCCCCGCCCATCCGGCCGAGTTTTCCTTCCACCGGAACTAGATCGATCAGGGACGTACCGGCGCGCAGCTGGTACAGGCCGATATCCTCCTGCGCCTTCTCCAGCCGGGCGCCGAGCACCTCAGTGTAGAAGTGCATGACCCCATCTAGGTCCACGACCCGCAGCACGACATGGTCGATGGCGGCAAGGTTGATCACAAGTCGAGCCAGCGGCGAAGCGCCGCCTCCACGCGAGCCATTACATTTGGTGGAACGCTGCCGATAGTCTGGGCGATGCGGGCCCGGCGCATGGGCAGGACTAGGTCGATAGCGATTTCGCTGGGCTTGCGAAGCCCGGTTTCATCATTCGCGAACACCGGTATCCGGACGAGATCGCCCTCCATCAAATCCGACATGATCGGGCAGAGCGTGATCGTGCTCGACTCAGCGAGAGTAAGGTCGGTCTGGACGACGAGATAGGGACGAGATTTGGTCGTGAATTCGCCAGGCGCCCGGGCTATGACGATATCGCCGCGCTTCACGCCGCCCTATCATCCTTCCGGTGACCGCGGTCGCTTTCGAGGATGTCCTCCTCAAATGCCTCCAGGTCATCCAGCAATTCGTTATCAGCTGCCTTTCGGGCAATCAGGCGAACCTCCCGCTGAAGCTCGGCGTCGAGCGAATGCCGATCCAAATATTCCCGCATCGCGTCCCGTGCGACGTCGCTCTTGCTGCGACGCGTTTGCCGAGCCAGCCTTGCCAATCCCGCTTCGGTTTCCGGATCGAGTCTCACGCCAAGCATTCCCATCTCCTGTTAAACGTGTTTAACACGTCTGGGTGGGGATTTCAACGGTCTAGCGCCTTCACCCCCGGCAATTCCTTCCCCTCCATCCATTCGAGGAAGGCGCCGCCGGCGGTGGAGACGAAGGTGAAGTCGTCGGCGACGCCGGCATGGTTGAGCGCGGCGACCGTGTCCCCGCCCCCGGCGACCGAGACGAGCGAGCCTTCCTGGGTGAGGGCCGCCGCCGTGCGCGCGAGCGCGACCGTGGCCGCATCGAACGGCGGCGTCTCGAAGGCGCCGAGCGGGCCGTTCCAGACCAGGGTGCGGCAGGTCTTGAGGACGTCGGCCAGCGCCTCGACGGCGGCGGGGCCGAGGTCGAGGATCATCTCGTCGGGCGCGACCTCGTGGACGTTGCAGGTGCGCAGGGACGGCGGGTCGGGCGCGAATTCCTTCGCCACCACCACGTCGTAGGGCAGATGGACGGTGCAACTCGCCCTTTCGGCGGCATCCAGTATCTCGAGGACGGTGCCGGCGAGGTTGTGCTCGGCGAGCGACCTGCCGACACCGACGCCGCGGGCGGCGAGGAAGGTGTTGGCCATGCCGCCGCCGATGATCAGATGGCCGACCCTGGCGACGAGGTGCCTCAGCACATCCAGCTTGGTCGAGACCTTGGCGCCGCCGACCACCGCCGCCACCGGCCGCTCGGGGTTGCCGAGCGCTTTCTCCAGCGCGTCGAGCTCCTTCTCCATCGCCCGCCCCGCATAGGCCGGCAACAGGTGCGCCAGGCCCTCGGTCGAGGCGTGGGCGCGGTGGGCGGCGGAGAAAGCGTCGTTAACGTAGAAATCGCCCAGCTCGGCCATCGCGGCGGCGAACGCGGGGTCGTTCTTCTCCTCGCCCGCGTGAAAGCGGGTATTTTCGAGGATGGCGACATGCCCCGGCTCCATCGTCGCGACCGCCTCCTTGGCACCCGGACCGATGCAATCCTCGACGAAGCGAACGGGCCGGCCAAGCACCTGCCCGTAGGCGCGGGTGACCAGCGACAGCGACATGTCCGGGCGCCGCTCGCCTTCGGGCCGGCCGAAATGGGCGAGGAGGAGGACGATCGCGCCCTTGTCGGCAAGCTCGGTCACCGTCGGCACGGTGGCGCGCAGCCGCGTGTCGTCGGTCACCTCCAGGTCCGCCATCGGCACGTTGAGATCGACCCGCACCAGCGCGCGCTTGCCGCGCACGTCGCCGAGATCGTCGAGAGTGCGGAATGACGCCATGGCGTCACATGCCCGTCACAACAAAGCGGCCATCGCGCCGGCGGTGTCGACCATGCGGTTCGAGAAGCCCCATTCATTGTCGTACCAGGAGAGGATTCGGACGAGCTTGCCTTCGAGCACCGCGGTCTCGAGGCTATCGACGGTGGACGAGGCCGGATTGTGGTTGAGGTCGATCGAGACCAAAGGCTCGTCGGTATAAGCGAGGATGCCCTTGAGCGGCCCGCTCTCCGACGCGGCCTTGAGCGCGCCGTTCACCTCCTCGAGGCTGGTGTCGCGCTTCGGCGTGAAGGTGAGGTCGACCATGCTGACGTTGGGGGTCGGCACCCGCACCGCCGAGCCGTCCAGCTTGCCCTTCAGCTCGGGCAGCACCTCGCCGACGGCGCGGGCGGCGCCGGTGGTGGTCGGGATCATCGACATGGCGGCGGCGCGGGCGCGGCGCATGTCGGGGTGGATCTGGTCGAGGATCTTCTGGTCGTTGGTGTAGGCGTGGATGGTGGTCATCAGGCCGCGCTCGATGCCGATCACGTCGTTCATCACCTTGGCGACCGGCGCCAGGCAGTTGGTCGTGCAGGACGCGTTGGAGACGATGGTGTGATCCGCGGTCAGCTTCTCGTGATTGACGCCGTAGACGACGGTGAGATCGACGCCCTTGGCGGGGGCGGAGATCAGCACCCTTTTCGCGCCGGCGGCGAGATGGGCGCCGGCCTTGTCGCGGTCGGCGAAGAAGCCGGAGCATTCCAGCGCGATGGCGATATCATTGTCCCCGTGGGGGAGCTTGCCGGGCTCGCGTTCGGCGGTGACGAGGATGCGCCTGCCGTCGATGATCAGGTCGTTGCCCTCATAGGTCACCTCGCCCGGATAGGGGCCGTGGACCGAGTCGCGCTTGAACAGGAGAGCATTCGACCTCGCGTCGGCGAGATCGTTGATCGCGACCAGTTCAAGGCCGCTATCCCCCTTCTCGAGGATCGCCCGCGCCACGAGACGGCCGATCCGCCCGAAACCGTTGATCGCAACTCTGGTGGCCATCTTATTGATCTCCCATCGATTCGAGCGCCGCGAGGATCCGCGGCACGATCGCCTCGGCGGTGAAGCCGAAGCGCTTGAAAAGGTCCTCGGCCGGAGCGGAAGCACCGAACCGGTCGATGCCCACGGCGAGGCCGCTTGGGCCGACATAGCGCTCCCAGCCGATCGTCGTCCCCGCCTCGATCGACACTTTGAGCGCGCCCGCCGGCAGGATGCCGGCGCGCCAGGCCTCATCCTGCGCGTCGAACAGGCTCCAGCATGGCATCGAGACGACGTCCGCGCCGATCCCCTGCTTTTCCAGCGCGTCCGCCGTGTCCATTGCCACATGCACCTCGGAGCCGGTGGCGATCAGCACAACCCTGCGCGCCGCCGCCGCCGCGCGCAGGCGATAGGCGCCGCGCGCCGACAGATTCTCTCCCCGCTCCAGCCGCAGCTGCGGCAGGTTCTGGCGGGTGAGCGCGAGCAGGGACGGCCCGTCCCGCCGCTCAAGCGCCAGCGCCCAGCATTCCGCCGTCTCGACCGCATCCGCCGGGCGGTAGACGAAAAGATTCGGCACGACCCTGAGGCTCATCAAATGTTCGACCGGCTGATGGGTGGGCCCGTCCTCGCCGAGTCCGATCGAATCGTGGGTCATGACGTAGATCACGCGCACGCCCTGCAGCGCAGAGAGGCGGATGGCGGGCCGGCAATAATCGGAGAAGATCAGGAAGGTGCCGCCATAAGGGATCACGCCGCCGTGCAGCGCCATCCCGTTCATCGCCGCGGCCATTCCGAACTCGCGTATGCCGTAATAGATGTAGCGGCCGGAATAATCGTCTCTTGTCAAAGGCTTCTGTGCCTTTGTTTTGGTGTTGTTGGAGCCCGTGAGGTCGGCCGAGCCGCCGATCGTCTCGGGCAAGGCGGCGTTGATCGCCTCCAGCGCGAGCTCGGACGCCTTGCGGGTCGCGATATTTTGCGGATTGGCGGCAAGCCAGTCGAGATAATCGCTCTTCGCCCTCCCCTCGGGCAGCCGCCCCTCCATTCGGCGGACGAACTCCGTCTGCGCCGGACTGGCGGCAAGCCGCGCGCGCCAATCCTCGTGGACCTTCGCGCCCCTCGCCCCGGCCTCGCGCCATGCACTCAGGATGTCATCCGGTATCTCGAAGGGAGGCGAAGCCCAGCCGAGCTGCTTCCTCGCCGCGGCGACCTCGTCGGCGCCGAGCGCGGCGCCGTGGGTGGCGGCGGTGCCCTGCTTGTTGGGCGCTCCCCAGCCGATGATCGTTCGGCAGTCGATCAGCGACGGCCGCTCGTCCGCGAGCGCCTCATCGAGAGCGCGGCGGATATCGTCGAAATCGTGGCCGTCGCAGGAAACGATGTGCCAGCCGCTGGCGGCATAGCGGGCGAGCGTGTCCTCCGAGCGCGACAGGTCGGTGGCGCCGTCGATGGTGATTTTGTTATTGTCCCACAGCACGTTGAGGCGGCCGAGCCGAAGGTGCCCGGCGAGACCCGCCGCCTCGTGGTTGATCCCCTCCATCAGGTCGCCATCGCCCGCGACCACCCAGATCCGGTGGTCGACCAGATCGTCGCCGAACACCGCGTTCAAATGGCGCTCGGCGATCGCCATGCCGACCGCCATGGCGAAGCCCTGGCCGAGCGGTCCCGTGGTCGCCTCCACACCCTTCAGCATGAAATTCTCGGGATGGCCGGCGCAGGGGGAATCGAGCTGCCGGAACTTGGCGATCTCCGCCATCGTCGGGTGCGCGTAGCCGGTCAGGTGAAGCAGCGCATAGATCAGCATCGAGCCGTGGCCGGCCGAGAGGACGAAGCGGTCCCGGTCATGCCAGTCAGGGTCTTGCGGGTCGTATTTCAGATATTCAGTGAACAGCATCGTCGCGACGTCGGCCATCCCCATCGGCATTCCGGGATGCCCCGAATTGGCCGCCTGCACCGCATCCATCGCAAGGGCGCGGATGGCGTTGGCGAGCAGTCTCGGTTCGAGGGCCATCGGGCTTCCCTGAAGATGGATCGCAAGCGGGGGGCTGAAGCGCCCTGCTGGCCGCTCCTTTAAGGACGCTCGCGCGGGCGTCAACCGTGGCGGGCAAGGCAGGCGTTTGCCGCCGCGCTCTGCCATGCTATGAGGGCGGCCATGGGGCAGGACGGCGTGGGCAATGCGATCGACCGTATCGACCGGGCGCTGGCCCGAATCGAGGCGGCAGCCAGGCGGCCTCCACCCCCAAATAGCGGCGATGACCAGGAGATTTCCGACCTTCGCGACGCACACCTCACGCTGCGCGGCAGGGTCGAAGGCGCGCTCGCCCAGATCGACGGCCTGCTCGCCGCGGGAGAACGAGGCTGATGGCGAGCGTCGAGCTTGAGATCGCGGCACGAAAATATGTGATCGCCTGCCGCGACGGCGAAGAGGAGCATCTCAAGTCGGTGGCCGCGATCGTCGACCGCGGCGCACAGGACGCCGCCCGCGCGCTCGGCAGCCTCAGCGAGGCGCGGCAATTGCTGTTCGCGTCCCTGCTCCTCGCCGACGAGCTCAAGGAACATCGCGCCGGCAATGCCCCCCCTCCGCCTCCCGAGCCCGACCCGATCGTCGCCGGCAGGCTCGAGGCGCTGGCCGAGCGGATAGAAAGACTCGCCGACAGGCTTGAGGGAGAGGCTTTGAATCCCTAAATAGGAGCCGACGGGTACTGCCCGGTACGAGCTGTTCGAACATCCCTGAGGCGATAAGACATCCCGGGGGCTGTCCCTGGTCGGACCCTGGTCCGGCCACATGGTCCCCACCTGACGTTCTGGCGTCAGAGGATATTCAAGCAAACGGCCATGGCGGTCCCGTCACCCGCAAAGGTCCAAGCCCAGCTCCCGAGGCGGTCGTGACGGGCTGGCATTTGTTGTCCGGTTAGGAGAGAGGAGGGAGCGATGTTGATGCATCGTGACCGATCGATCGACGACGCCCGGGCGACAAACGCCAGCCCGCCGCTCCGCGGTCGGCCGGGGAGCTGAGCTTGGACCCTCCAAAGAGCGCCATTCGCGCCTATGCCCTCGAGCGGCGGCGGGACTATGCGCGTTCGCTCACGCCGGCGCTGCGCGCCGAGCTCGAGGCGAAGCTCGCCGAGATCGTGCTGCCCCACCTGATCGGCGCCCGCATCGTCGCCGGCTACCATCCGCTGAGGGATGAGATCAGTCCCCACCTTATTCTCGCCGCCCTGGCGGCGGGGCAGAGGTCCGCGCTGCCATGGTTCGCCGGCCGGGACTCGCGCATGATGTTCCGCGAGGGCCCCGCCGCCGAAGCGAGCCCGTGGGGCGTGCTCCAGCCGCCGGCAAGCGCCGAGGCGATCGCGCCCGACACGGTCCTGGTGCCTTTGGTCGCGGCCGACCGCCACGGCACCCGCATCGGCCACGGCAAGGGCCATTACGATCGTGCCATTGCGCATCTGCGCGAGGGCGGCGCCGTCTTCACGATCGGGCTCGGCTGGGAGCCGCAGCTGCTCGACGCGCCGATCCCGCCCGACAGCTGGGACATGCGGCTCGACGCCATCGCCACGCCGGGCGGATGGATCCAGTGCCGGTGAAGCCGAGCTGGCGCAAACCCGTGGGAATCGGCCTCATCCTGATCCTGATCGCGGCCTGGGCGGCGATCGTCGTCAGTGTCGCGGAGCGGCTCGGCGCCCTGCCCTGGGCGGTCCGCGCCGTCTATTTCGTCGTCGCCGGCCTCATCTGGATCCTGCCGCTCAAGCCGCTGCTGCGCTGGATGGAGACCGGCAGGTGGCGCTGAGCGCCGCGCCTTCCTTGCCATCTGGACATTTGCCGCGATGACTGGGAGATTGCGCAGCCGGCCGGCGCAGCGACGGCGGCCCGGGCGACGAGGAGCTGGAACATGTTGAAACGAACCGTCTTTCTGATCGCCGCCACCGTCTTGTCTGCGGGCGGCCTGACGGTCGCCGCCCAAGGCGGGCCGCCCGCGCCCAGCGCCGGCGAAAAGAAGGTCTGCCGGACGAGCGACACGCCCGGCTCGCGGCTCGGCAAGGGCCGCACCTGCAAGACGGCCGCGGAATGGGCGGAGCTCGACCGCGAGACCAAGGCGACGGTCGAGCACATCCAGGCATCGAGGAACTGGAGGATGTGCCCCGATCCCAAAGTGCCCAATTGCTGAAGACGGTTGAGGCGCTCGCGGCGGCCGGTAGCCGACACGGCGTCCGATCGAGAAGGAGGGCTTGAAGAGGAAGCGATCCGCTTTTCTGATCGCGGCAACCTCATTGGTTGCGGTCACGGCGACCACGGTGCCTCAGCAGTCGTTCGCCAAGCCCAGCGACAAGATCATATGCCGCACCACCACCCGATCGGCTCCAGGGTCGGCAGGAACCGCGCCTGCAAGACGGCCGCGGAGTGGCCGAGATCGACCGTGAGATGAAGCTCACCGTGCAGCATATGCAGTCTGCGCGGCCGTGGAACTCGAACGCCTGCCCGACCGCTTCCGCGCCCGGCTGCATGGCCGCCCAACGCGGAGTGGGACGCTAGGCGCGCTATCCCGCGATGCGCGCGGTTGGAGGAATGGCGCGAGTGACGGGGCTCGAACCCGCGACCTCCGGCGTGACAGGCCGGCGCTCTAACCAACTGAGCTACACCCGCGTGAGAGCGGGCGAACTAGGTGATGGCCCGGAGGCTGTCAAGCAAGGCTGGGGCGCCTTCGCCGCGGGAATCCGCACCGGCCCGTCTCTTGCCGAAATCAGGCGCTAAGCCTTTGGCGAGGCGTCGCCATGCTCTTCGTGATGGGGGCCGGTGAGCGTGCCCTCCTCGAACAGGAAACCGGCGATATCGGGCCTTCCGGCGGCGTCCAGCACCGTCTTCAGGATGATCAGCAGCGGCACCGCGAGCAGCGCCCCGGTGGTGCCCCAGACCCACGCCCAGAAGCTCAGGGCGAGCAGGATGAGAAGCGGATTGATGGTCAGCCGCCGCCCGACCAGCGAAGGGGTGATGACGTTTGCCTCGACGAGATGGATTCCGGCGAAGCAGATCGCCGGAAGGAACGCATACCAGGGATCCTGGAAGGTCATCAGCCCGCCCAGAGCGAGCAGCAGCGCCGACGCGATCGGCCCGAGATAGGGGATGTAGTTCAATACCGCGACGATGCCTCCCCACATCAACGGCGTCGGCATGTCGAGCAAAGAGAGGACGACGGCCACGACCAGGCCCATGGCGACGTTCACCAGGGTGATGGTGCCGAGATAGGTGGAGGTGGCGTCGACGACCTGCTGGATGGCGCGGGCGGTGGTCATCGCGCCGTCGAAGCTCGCCCGGCCGGTGATCGTGCGCCTGCGCATCCGCGTCCAGCCGGCGAGGAAGAAGAAGATGACCAGCACCGCGAAGAACATCTGGATCGCGGCGAACGGCGCGGACGTAGCGACGATGTCGAGCAGCGAATTGGGCGTCTCGACCGCCACCGTCCGCGGCGCACGCGCCGACGTGCCGAACTGCCGGACGACGTCGTCGATGAACCGCTCGAGATCCTTGTAGACGTCGAGGATCGGCGACAACGAATTGCGGATCCGGCCGATCCGCTCGGGCAGCAGGCGCACCCATTCGGTCGCGGGAAGCACGATCGAGGCGACGGCGATATTGGCGGCGGCGAGGAACAGGAGGACGCAGCTGAAAGCGGCCAAGGCGGAAGGGACGCGCCGCCGCTCCAGCCATTCCAGCATCGGCACCAGCGCGATGGCGATGACCAGAGCGGCGGTGACGGGCAGGAAGAACTCGGCCCCCGCCCTGAGCGCGAATGGAATGGCGAGCGCCAGCCCGGCGCCGGCGATCAGGGTCAAGGCGGCGAGCAGCCGGTCCCTGCGGAAAGCGACCGCTTCGGGCTCGGAGCGCGGAGCCTCGGCCGGCGCTTCGTCACCCCTGGGCTCAGCCGAGCCTTCCGATCCCTGCAGCCGTCTCATCGCCTCACTCCGAACGCTCACCAATTTGTGCTTAATCTCAATGACTAACTCGTAATTAACTGTTTTTTATCGACCCACGCCACATAGCCCCTTCGAACCAGGAGCTCGTGGGGGGCTTAGATGCGATATCAGTCTATGGACGCCAAATCACTGGCGTTCGCCAACAAGACCATGCTGGCGGCCCTTTCCGTCGTTTCAGCGGGAGTCTTCGCGACACCGGCGTCGGCGGCGGGCACGATCGCCGGCACCACCATCGATAACGTCGCCACCGCGACCTACGAGCTTCCCAACGGCGGCGAGGACAGCGTCGATTCGAACGTCGTCAGCCTCAAGGTCGACGAATTGCTCGACGTCAGCGTCGCTTGGGCCGATCCCGCCGACGTCGCCACCCAGCCCGGCCTCACCGGCCAGATCCTGACCTTCGCCGTCACCAATGCCGGCAACGGCAATGAGAGCTTCACGCTCGACACGATCGCCAATGGCGGCGGCGACGATTTCGACCCCTCGGTCACCGCGATCGTCCTCGATAGCAACGGCAACGGCGCCTATGACGCCGGCGTCGACACCGTCTATGTGGCCGGGTCCAACGACCCCGATCTTGCGCCCGACCAGTCGATCTCGGTGTTCGTGCTTTCCTCGATCCCCCTCGCCGCGCAGGACGGCGACCGCGGCCGGATCGACCTCACCGCAGTCGCCAAGACCGGCTCGGGCACGCCCGGCACCAGCTTCGCCGGCCTCGGCCAGGGCGGCGGCGACGCCGTCGTCGGCGCGACCGGCGCGGACGCCTCGGACGACGGCTATTACAAGGTCGCCCGCGCAAGCGTCAGCTTCGTCAAGAGCGCCACCGTCGCAGATCCGTTCGGCGGCGTCACCCAGGGCCCGGGCGCGATCATCACCTACACGCTCGCCGCGACGGTCACCGGCACCGGCGCGCTGAGCAACCTCAGGGTCACCGACGCGGTCCCGGCCGGCACGAGCTACAAGGCCGGCTCGATCACGCTGGACGGCAGCCCCCTCACCGACGCGGCCGATGCCGATGCCGGCCGATTCACCGGCACCGGCATTGCCGTCGGCCTCGGCACGGTCCCCGTCGGCACGACCAAGACCATCACGTTCAAAGTCAAGATCGACTGAAGAAGGACGATTCGAGATGAAGATTCTCCTGGCACTTGCGGCGCTTCTCATGCCGGTCTCGGCGATCGCCGCCGACGCCGTGTCGCTGTCGAGCGAAGTGTTCGTCGAGCGGGTGAAGCGGGAGGCAGACGGCAGCACCAAGATCGTGCGCGAGGCGCCCAGCGTGGTGACGCCGGGCGACAAGCTCGTCTTCGTCCTCAGCTACCGCAACGGCGCCAGCCAACCCGCTTCCGGCTTCGTCGTCACCAACCCGATCCCGAATTCGGTCGCCTTTGCCGGCGGCGAGAGCCCGGGCGCGGTGGTGTCGGTGGACGGCGGCAAGAGCTGGGGCGCGCTCGCCGCGCTCAAGATCGCCAATGCCGACGGCACCAGCCGGGCCGCTTCGGCCGACGACGTCACCCACATCCGCTGGAGCTTCAGCCAGCCGATCGCCGCCGGAAGCGCCGGACAACTCAGCTTCAGAGGCGTCGTAAAATAGCTTCGTAACCCGCTCTCGGCGCCTGCGGGGGGTATCGGCGCCGACTAACCGAGAGATTGGACCAGATCATGACCAGAACAGTGCGATTGCTCGCGACCGCCAGCGGCCTGGCGGCCGTCGCGTTTGCGGCCTCGCCCGTTGCCGCGGCCGGGACCGCGTCGGGCACCACCATCACCAACACCGCCAGCCTCGACTATCAGGTCGGCGGCGTCGCCCAGTCCCAGATCACCGCCAGCGACAGCTTCACGGTCGACCGCAAGGTCAACCTGACCGTCGCCGAAGTGGGATCGACGACGACCAGCGTGTCGCCCGGGCAGGTGGCGGCGGTGACGGCGTTCACCGTCACCAACTCGTCCAACGCGACCCTCGACCTGGTGCTGGCGGCGACCCAGCTGGCCGGCGGCACGGCCGCCCATGGCGGAACCGACAATTTCAATACCAGCACCATCGGCGTCTTCGTCGACACCAACAGCAACGGCAGCTACGATTCGGGAACCGACCTGGCGGCCGCCTATCTCGACCAGGTCGCGGCCGATTCCGGCAAGACGGTGTTCATTGTCGCCAACATACCCCTCGGCCACGCCACCAACGACGTCGCCGGCGTCAGGCTGACCGCCACCGCGGCGGAAGGCACGACCGCCGGGTCGCAGGGCGCGACCGTGACGGAGACCAGCGGCGCCAACACCGCCGGCGTCGACACGGTGTTCGCGGACACCAATGCGAGCGGCAACGTCGCCCGCGACGGCATCCATTTCGCCGAGGACGATTACACCGTCCTGGCCGCGGCGCTGACCGCGACCAAGACCAGCAAGATCATCAGCGATCCGCTGAACGGGGCCACCAACCCCAAGATGATCCCTGGCGCGGTGGTCGAATATTGCGTTGCCGTGGCCAATGCCGCCGGCAGCGCCACGGCGACCAACGTCAGCGTCTCCGACGCCCTCCCCGCGACGACGACCTACCTGGCCGCGTTCGGGATCAAGGTGGACGGCACCGTCACCGGCGCGGTCTGCAATGCGGACGGCAGCGCCGGCGGCAGCTTCGCAAGCGGGACGGTTTCCGGCACCCTGAGCAACATCGCGGCGGGCGTCACCCGCACTTTGATGTTCCGGGTGACGGTCAACTAGGACGGGCACGGGGAGGAGCGGCGGCGTGTCTCCGACACAAGGCCCCCTCCCCGGATCGGCGATGCGATTTTCCACCCGATCTCTCGGGGCGTTCCTGCTCGCCCTCTCGACGGTGCTGCTGATTGCGGCGCCGTTTGCTTCTGCATGGGCGGCCGACGCGGTCGCCCAGGCCCGCCGCACCATCTCGAACATCGCCACGATCGAATGGGACGAGGGCGAGCGCCACATCAGCCAGTCGTCCAACCAGGTCGACATCGCGTTTATCGAGGCGCCCAATTTCTCGCTCAGCGTCTATCGCTTCTCGACCAGCTCGGCGAGCCAGTCGCTGTCTTTCGCGCCGTCGCAGTGCCGGACGGACGCGGGCCTCGAGCCGACCAGGCTCGCCATGGCCTGGCAGTACCAGCCGCTGGCTCCCGCCGCGGTGATCCAGATCAGCGAGATCCGCGCCGGCGAGCCGCTGCTGTTCGTGGTCGATTACGCCAGCGGCAATCGCGACCCGAACGTCGTCGAGACGGTGACCGGCGCGGCCGTCGCGCGCAGCGGCGACCGCGAGATCCTGACGGTCACGGAGACCGGGCCCAATACCGGCAAGTTCGCCGGCTTCATCCAGACCTTGCCCAATCCGCCGCCCTTCGTCGCCGGCGACTGCGTGCTGTCGGTGGTGCCGGGCGACAAGATATTCGTCGAGACGCTGAAGTCGGGAACCCAGATTCCGGTCGCGACCGCCGAGGTGGACGTGCTGGTCGATCCGTTCGGCGCCGCCTTCGACAGCGCCGACGGCAGCCTCGTCTCCGGCGCCCGCATCACCTTGATCGATGCCTCGACGGGAGCGCCGGCGATGGTGTTCGGCGACGACGGCAAATCTTCCTATCCGGCGACGATCGTCACCGGCCAGAGCGTCACCGACAGCGGCGGCGCGGTCTACCAGCTCCCGGCCGGCGACTATCGCTTCCCGCTGGTCCGGCCCGGGCGATACCGGCTCGCCGTCGAGCCCCCTTCCCCCTACATCGCCCCTTCGACGGCAGCGCCCGCCCAGCTGGCGGCGCTGCGCCATCCGGACGGGTCGCCCTTCATCATCGCGCCCGCCTCGTTCGGCGGCGAGATCGTGCTCAGCGAGGCTGCGCCGGTGCGGGTCGATATCCCGCTCGACCAGATCCTGACGCCGATCCTGCTCACCAAGGAGGCTTCCGCGACCGAGGCCCAGGCCGGAAGCTTGATCCAGTACCGGATCGACATAAGCAATCCCGACCAAAGGCTGGCGACGGGCGCGATCGTCGTCGACGACCGTTTCGGCGCGCAGATGCGCCTGCGCACCGACACGGTCCGGCTCGACGGACGCCCCGCCACCGCCGCGGTCGCGGCGGACGGCGGCAGGTTCAGCCTGCGCATCCCCGCGCTCGCCCCGGGCGGCGCGGCGCGGATCACCTATGCCCTCGAGGTGCGGGCCGACGCCCGCGAAGGCGACAGCACCAACCAGGCGGGCGCTTTCGACGACCGCGGCAACCGCAGCAACCTCGCCGGGGTGGTGGTGCGGATCCGCCGCGACAGCATCGCCGAAAGGATGACGATCATCGGCCGCGTGACCGAAGGCGGGTGCAGCGCCGATCCGGCGACGGCGCGCGGCCTCGGCGGCGTTCGCATCATGATCGAGGACGGCAGCTACGCCGTCACCGACAGCGACGGCCGTTACCATTTCGAAGGCGTCGTCCCCGGCACCCACGTCGTCCAGTTGGACGACATGACCCTGCCCGCCGACCGCGCGGTGGCGGATTGCGCGCGCAACAGCCGCTCGGCCGGCCGCGCCTTCTCGCGCTTCGTCGAAGGGCGCGGCGGCGTCCTCAAGCGGGTCGATTTCCACACTGTGGAGGCGGCGCCGCGCCGCGACCGGCGGACGGCCGCCGCCGTGCGTCCCGCGCCGGCGAGCGACGCGGCCGCGGCGGGAGCCGAGCGCGACTGGTTCGCGGGCCAGGAGCCCGGCATCGCCTGGCTGTTCCCCGAGCCCGACCACAACCCCCGCGCGCCGGTGGTGCGCGTCGCGATCAAGCATCTGCTCGGCCAGACGGTGCGCTTGTCGTCCGGCGGCCGGCCGATCGACGCCATCGCCTTCGACGGCACCCGCACCGACGCGGCGGGCAATGTCGTGATCAGCCTGTGGCGCGGCGTCCCGCTCGAAAAGGGCGCGACCCAGCTGAGCGCGGAGGTACGCAACGCCGACGGCAGCCTCGCCCAGACGTTGCGCCGCCCCGTCCGTTATGGCGCCAGCCCGATGCGCGCCGAGCTGCTGCGCGACCAATCGCGGCTGATCGCCGACGGAGTCACCCGGCCGGTGATCGCCGTCCGGCTGACCGACCGCGACGGCCGTCCCGTCCGCCACGGGCTGATCGGCGATTTCGAAGTGCCCTCTCCTTATTATCCGGCGGTCGAGGCGGACGCCCAGCAGGCGCGCCAGCTTGCCGGCCTCGAGCGGGCCCGCCCTTTCTGGCGGGTCCAGGGCGACCACGGCATCGCCTATATAGAGCTCGAGCCGACCACCGCTTCGGGCAGCCTCAGCCTCCGCTTCAATTTCCGCGAGGGCGAGACCGCCCGCGAGCAGCGCCTCGAAGCCTGGCTGGACCCCGGCGACCGGCCGTGGACGATCGTCGGGCTTGCCGAGGGGACGATCGGCTACAACCGCCTGGACAGCCGTATCGAGGAGCTGCGCGGCGCGGACGACAAGGTCGTCACCGACGGCCGCCTCGCGCTCTACGCCAAGGGGCGGATTCTCGGTAAGTGGCTGATGACGCTCGCCTATGACAGCGACAAAAATGAGGATGAAAGCCGCTTCGGCGGAGTCATCGACCCCCAGGCTTATTACACCGTCTATGCCGATCGCAGCGACCGGCGCTACGACGCGGCCTCGGTCCGGCGCCTCTACCTCAAGCTCGAGCGGCCGCAATTCTACGCCCTGTTCGGCGATTACGAGACGGGCATCGACGAGCCGGAGCTCGCCCGCTACGTCCGCGCCTTCAACGGCGCGAAGGCGGAATATCGCTCGGAGCGACTGTCCGCGACCGCCTTCGCCGCCGATACGCCGAACCGGCACCGCCGCGACGAAATCCAGGGCAACGGCCTTACCGGCCCCTATGCGCTCGGCGCCCGCTTCATCCTCGCCAATTCGGAGCGGGTAACGATCGAGGTCCGCGACCGGCTCCGTTCGGACCGGATCGTCGACAGCCGGCTGCTGACCCGCCACATCGATTACGACATCGACTATGAGGCCGGCACGCTCCGCTTCCGCGAGCCGATCCTGAGCCGCTCCTCCGGGCTCGACCCCCAGTTCATCATCGCCGACTATGAGGTCGACGGGATCGCCAGCCGCTCGCTCAATGCCGGCGGACGGCTGAGCTGGCGGACCGCGGACCAGAAGCTTCAGGTCGGCGCCACCGCGATCCGCGACTCGAACGACCAGCAAGCGACCAGCCTCGGCGGCGCCGACATACGCTACCGCCCCTCCCCTTCGACGGAAATCCGCGCCGAAGTGGCGGTCAGCGACAATGAGGCGAAGGCTGGATCGCCGGCGCCTTCCGCCGGCACGGCAGCCGCCTGGCAAATCGAGGCGGAGCATCACGGCCCGCATTATGACTTTCTCGCTTATGCCCGCGAGCGGCAAGGCGGCTTCGGCCTGGGCCAGACCAATGCCGGCGAGAACGGCACGCGCAAGTTCGGCCTCGACGCGCGCATCCGCCTCGGCGAGCAATGGTCGCTGACCGGCAGCGCCTGGCACGAAGATTATCTGGCGAGCGACGCGCGGCGCATCGCCGGCCGCGGCCTGGTCGAATATCGCGGGCGCGACCTTTCCGCGCGCGCCGGCCTGACTTTCGCCGACGACCGGCTCGCCGACGGCCGCGAAGCGCAGTCGACCATCCTCCAGCTCGGTGCGACCAAGCGGCTGTTCGCCAACCGGCTGGAGCTGGACGCGCAGACCGAGATCCCGCTCGGCGGGCAGGATGAAAGCATCGACCTTCCCGCCCGCCACCGGGTCAGCGCCCGCTACGCGGTGACCAGCGACGTGCAGCTGGTCGGCTCCTACGAGATTGCCGACGGCCGGCATGTCGACGCCCGCACCGCCCGGATCGGTTTCGACCTCAAGCCCTGGACCGGCGCACGAATCGCGCTCACCGGCAACATCCAGGACATCGCCGAATATGGGCCGCGCAGCTTCGCCGCCTTCGGCCTGTCGCAGTCGCTGGTGCTCGACGCGCACTGGTCGGTCGATCTGTCGCTGGACGCCAACCGGACGCTGGGCGGCATCGACCAGGCGCGCGTGCTTAATCCCCTGCATCCGGTGGCGAGCGGCGGATTCCTCCGCGGCGGCGCCCTCACCGAAGACTTCACCGCGGTCACCGCCGGCGCCACCTATCGCACCGACAAATGGAGCCTTACCGGCCGCGCCGAATATCGCGCCGGCGACCAGGGCGACCGCTACGGAATCACCGCCGCGGCGCTCCGCCAGATCGGCGAGGGAAGCGCGCTCGGCGGCGCCTTCAGCTGGTTCGTCGCGAACAGCGAAAGCGGCACCGAGACTCGGGCGACAAGCCTCCAGCTGAGCTGGGCCCATCGGCCGGCGGCGAGCCGCTGGTCCTGGCTCGAGAAGCTCGAATTGCGCGAGGATGGAGTGACCGCCGCGGTCGCCGGCGCCCCGGGCCCGATCGGCATCCCGCTCACAATCAACGGCAACGCCCGTTCGCGGCGCGTGGTTAACGCGCTTTCAATCAATTTCTCGCCAGATGGCGGCCACGAGCGGCCCGGCCGTTCGGAATATTCTTTGTTCTGGGGATCGCGCTATGTGGCGGACAGGTTCGGCGATGACGATATCGAAGGCTGGAGCAACCTCGTCGGCGCGGACTTCCGCTTCGACGTCAGCGATACGATCGACGTCGGCGGCGCCTTCACCGTGCGCGGAGGGCTCGGCGCGCGCTCCTTCGCTTATTCCGGCGGCCCCAGCATCGGCATCACGCCGTTCGAGAATGGCTGGCTGTCGGTCGGCTGGAACATCATCGGCTTCCACGACCGCGATTTCGCCGAAGCCCGCTACACGCGCAACGGCCCGTATCTGACGATGCGGGTCAAGTTCGATCAGTTGAGCCTGCAGGGGCTCGGGCTCGGCCGCCGATGATCCGCGCCACCCTCAGCTTCCTGCTCGGCCTGCTCGTCTTCGCGGCCGGGCCGGTCTATGCGAACTGGTGCGCGACCCCGGGCCGGACCGGCACCGCCACCGTGTCGGGGGTGGTCAACACTTATTATCCGGGCGCCACCGCCTCGGTGTCGGCAGGAGCGACATCGTTCACAATAGGAGGCTCCACCGGCGCCAACCAGGCGATCAGCACCGGCGACCTGCTGCTCATCATCCAGATGCAGGACGGCACTTTCGACACCACCAACGACGACGGCTATGGCGACAATGTGAACCTGGGCTACGCCTCCGGCTACATCGCCCTCGACCAGGTCGGCCGCTTCGAATTCGTGCGGGCGGGCAACAACGTCACGACCGCGGGCGGCAGCCTGACCGTGGTCGGCGCGACCGGCGCGGGCACGGTCTACGCCTACAAGTTCACGGCGCTCAGCGACACGGCTGGGCGCGAAAGCTTCCAGGTGGTCAAGGTCCCCCAATATGTCGATGCGACGATCAGCGGCACGGTCAGCGCAATGGCGTGGAACGGCTCGACCGGCGGCGTCGTCGCCATCGACGTCGCGCGCCGCCTGACCTTCTCCGGCGGCACCATCACCGCGTCCGGCCTCGGTTTCCGCGGCGGCGGCGGCCGCAGCCAGGCCGGCGGCGCCGGCGCCAACACCGACTATCGGACGCTGGCGAGCAACGCCGCCAACGGCGCCAAGGGCGAGGGCATTGTCGGCACGCCACGCTACGTCAACAATGGCGGCGCGCTGTTCGACAATGGCGTGGAAGGCTATAATAACGGCTCCAACGGCCGCGGCGCGCCCGGCAATGCCGGCGGCGGCGGCACCGACGGCACGCCGGTCGACAATCAGCAGAATAGCGGCGGCGGCGGCGGCGGCAATGGCGGCGCCGGCGGCCTCGGCGGCCACGCCTGGTGCCCCGCCGCGCCGGTGGGCTGCCCGCAAAGCGGCGGACATCCGGGCAGCGCGGTCAGCCCGATCGGAGTCAATCGGATCGTGATGGGCGGCGGCGGCGGCGCCGGCACCACCAACAACGCCACCGGATCGCCCGGTGCCGGCTTCGCCTCCAGCGGCGCCGCCGGCGGCGGCATCGTCATCGTCCGCGCCGGCGAGGTCGCCGGCACCGGTTCCCTCGCGGCCAGCGGCGCCGACGCCAATTCGACCGTGCTCAACGACGGCACCGGCGGCGGCGGCGCGGGCGGCTCGATCCTCTTCTCCACCCTGCGCACCATCGCCGGCGCCTCGATCTCGGCCTTCGCCGACGGCGGCGACGGCGGCTCCAACACCGGCGGCGGCGCCGCCCACGGGCCCGGCGGCGGCGGCGGCGGCGGCTTCATCGGCAGCACGATCGCCATCGGCACCAGCGCCAATGGCGGCGCCGCCGGCACCACCCAGAACGGCGGGAGCTACGGCGCGCAATATGGGGCGATGGCGGGCAACGGCAGTTCCGGGGTCACGATCACCGGCGCGACCATCCCCGGCGCCTCGAGCGGCGGCGAATGCACGCCGACCGTGGCCAAGAGCTTCGCGGCGTCGACGACGACGCCGGGCGTGACCAACCGGATGAGCATCGCCGTCACCAACAACAATCCGACGCTGAACCTGACCAGCCTCGCCTTCACCGACACCTATCCGGCCGGCATCCTCAACACCGCTTCGCCGGGAGCCACGAAGAGCTGCGGCACCGCCGGGACCCTCACCGCCGCCGCGAACGGCGGCACCTTCGCCGTCTCCGCCGCGACGATCAACGCCACCGTCACCTGCACCTATTCGGTCAACACCCGCGCGACGACGAGCGGCAGCAAGACCAACACCCTCGCCGCCGGAGCGCTGACCGCGAACTACACAAGCGGCGCAGTGACGACGCTGGCCGACGCGTCCGCGACCGTCACCGTGTCGCCGCCGCTGACCATCGTCAAATCGAGCACGGCCTATTCCGATCCGCAGAACCTGTTGGTGAACCCGAAGGAAATCCCCGGCGGCTTCGTCAACTACACGGTGCTCGTCTCCAACCCGAGCGCCTCGACGATCGATTCGAACAGCATCATCATCATCGATGCGACGCCGGCCAGTCTCCAGCTCTTCGTCGGCAACGTCTCGGGCGGCAGCGGACCAATATTGTTCACCAACGGCAGCCCGGTGTCCGGCCTGACCTATACTTACACCAGCCTCGCCAGCACCACCGACGACCTGGAATTCTCCAACAATGGCGGTTCGACCTGGACCTATGTGCCCACCCTCGATGCGAACGGCGTCGATACGACGGTGACCCACATGCGGGTCAAGCCGAAAGGGACGATGGCCGCCGGCGGCAGCTTCAACCTGACCTTCCGCTACCGGGTCGGCTAGAGGCTGGTTTCGCCGGCCCGGAATGAAGGCTGGTGCCCCTGGCCCGAGTCGAACGGGCACTCCTTGCGGAACTCGATTTTGAGTCGAGCGCGTCTACCAATTCCGCCACAGGGGCACGCGGACGCCGCCTCTAGCCGAGCGGCGGACGGGCCGCAACAGCCCGCCCGCCACGCTCAACGCAAGACGCCTGCCGGAAGATTCAGGTTACCGGATCCGGCCCGTATTGATTGGGTCCCTTGGTCCCCGGAAGCACCATGAAGATCAGCAGCGCGATGGCGGCGACCAGGGTGACGATTCCCAATATGCCGGCCATCGGCAGATTGCCGGAGTAAAGCAGCGCCACAGCGGCGATTTCGGGAACGATCGGCAGAAGGACCCACCAGCCGACCCGGCCGGTATCGTGCAGGCGGCGGACGCTCACCGCGAGGCCGGGGATGAACAGGGCGAGCGCGACCAGGCACATGACGGGCCCGTACACCCCCGCCACCATCGTGCTCATGCCGAGGATGCGATCGATGATCGTCGCCACGATGTCGCAGACGATCACCAGCAGCACGAACATCCAATATTCCTTGCGCCGCGCACGGCCGGTGAAGTCCGCATATTTCTTGAGCGGCATAATGGCCCATTCCATGGCAGTTCCCCCCTGTTGCGCGAGCTCGTCTCGCGGAGCTGGAACCCTAACCGAAGCGGCGTCGCTGGCAAGCGGATTCGGCGGTGGCGGCAAGGCGGTCCGGAGCAGCCGCCGCGGAAATGGCGCGTCAGTTTCGCGGGGCCTGCCGGCGGTAGCTGAGCGCCTCGGCGACGTGGATGCGCCTAACCTCCTCGCTGCCCGCCAGATCGGCGATGGTGCGGGCGACGCGGAGGACGCGGTGGAAGCCGCGGGCGGAAAGGCGCATCGCCTGCGCGGCCTGGGCCATCAGGCGGCGGCCCGATTCGTCGGGCGTGGCGATAGCGTCGAGCAGGTCGCCGTCCGCCTCGGCGTTGGTGCGGATGCCGTGCGGCGCGTAGCGGCGGGTTTGGACGGCGCGGGCGGCTTCGACGCGCGCGGCCACTTCCGGCGAGCCTTCGGCCGGCGGCGGCAGGACGAGGTCGGAGGCGGCGACGGCGCCGACCTCGACGTGCAGGTCGATCCGGTCGAGCAAGGGTCCCGATACCTTCGCCTGATAATCGGCCGCGCAGCGCGGCGCGCGCGAGCAGGCCAAAGCCGGATCGCCGAGATGGCCGCAGCGGCACGGATTCATCGCCGCGACCAGCTGTACCCGCGCCGGAAAGGTGACATGGGCGTTGGCGCGGGCGACGCTGACCGTGCCGGTCTCGAGCGGCTGGCGCAGTGAATCGAGCGCGGAGCGCTGGAATTCGGGCAGCTCGTCGAGGAAGAGGATGCCGAGATGGGCGAGGCTGACCTCGCCCGGCCGGACGCGCAGGCCGCCGCCGACCAGGGCGACCATCGAGGCGCTGTGATGGGGCGCGCGGAACGGGCGGCGGCGGATCAGGCGCCCCTCGACGAGCGCGCCGGCGACGCTGGCGATCATCGACACTTCCAGCGCCTCGCTCGGCGTCAGACCGGGCAGGATGCCGGGCAGGCAGGCGGCAAGCAGCGATTTGCCGGCGCCGGGCGGGCCGGTCATCAGCAGATTATGGCCTCCGGACGCGGCGATCTCGAGGGCGCGCTTGGCGCTCTCCTGGCCCTTGACCTGGGACAAATCGGGCCCGTGACCCGGATGCTCGACGTCGCCCGGCTCGGGGGGCGAGAGGATCGCGCTCCCCCTGAAATGGTTGAGGAGCGCGATGAGGTCGGGCGCGGCGACGACCTCGATATCGCCGGCCCAGGCCGCTTCGGACCCCTGCAAGGCCGGGCAGACGAGGCCGAGCCGGCGCGAGGAGGCATGGATCGCCGCGAGCAAGACACCGGGAGACGGCGCCAGCCGGCCGTCGAGGCCGAGCTCGCCGACGACGACATAGGCCGCCAGCGTCTCGGCATCGACCGCGCCCATCGCGGCAAGCAGGCCGAGGGCGATCGGCAGATCGTAATGCGAGCCTTCCTTGGGCAGATCGGCGGGCGAGAGATTGACCGTGATCCGCTTCGGCGGAAGCGAGAGGCCGATCGAGGCCAAGGCGGCGTGCACCCGCTCGCGGCTTTCGGCGACGGCCTTGTCGGGCAATCCGACGAGCAGGAATCGCGGCAGCCCGCTGGAGATCTGGACCTGCACTTCGACCGCGCGCGCCTCCAGGCCCAGAAATGCCACTGTGGCGACATGTGCAACCATAAGCGAAACTTCTGCCCCCGGATTCCTCCGTTTTGGACTAATTTCGCCTTAGTCGCCAGCGCCGTCTTTTCTTTTACCGCCAGGGAACAGCCGCTTTCGCCGCCGCCGGGCGTCTTTCCGGGTTAATACACCACACCGAATGAGCACCCTGTGGATCGGCAATCCGGGGGAGACTGAGCCACAACTCCGCCGTGCGGACCGGGCTGTTCGTGCTCGGCTGCCTGCTGATGGTCAGCGCGGCGTTCGCCGGCCCGGGACATCAAACGGTGATTTCGTCGCGGATCAAGAATCCTTGATGGCAACACAGCAAGTTGAGCACGAGCACAAACCGTTTGCATCGCAATCTATGCAGGGATCTTCCTTGCTCGGACAGCCGCCGGCATGACAACCGGGCTCGCCAAGAATTGCCGCGTTTTCTTGTGGGTGGCAATTCGGTGTCGCCACCCCGGCCTGCGAAGCTGCCAACGGCAAAGCTAAAAGAAACCCCGATAGACAAAGAATGCGTTTCATCACTGCCTTCCCCCTTGCGCCTCCGGATTTATGTCCACGCCGAACTAGGTTCCAAGTCGCCCGGCCCCGTCTTACCCGTCAAAGGAAATATGAGGGCGGCTGTTCAAGGGTCTTCCTCCTGACCGAAGGCTTTCCTTGTATCGCAGTTCCCCCGATCTCCGGCCAAGTTGTAAGCCACGGGAAAGGCCGTTTACCTATCCTACACCATCCGACGACATAAGCCTACTTCAGAACGACGAGGAATTTGTGCGGGCCGTTCGAGATCTGCACCTGCGCGCCGGCGGCACGCGCTTCGAGGCCGAGGAGCGCCACCTCGCGAAATGTGCCGCCATTCCCTGCGCGCCCCGGAACTTGTCCTTGCCGGACCGGTTTCGGTTCAGTCGCCGTGCACGCTCGCTCCTGCCGCAGGAACTCACATCTCCGCCGGCCGCGACCGGCGGCGTCTTGTCGAGCTAACACACCATGACTACATCCGCGCCATGACCTTGAGAGAAAGATGGGTGGCGCTGAGCCGGATCCCTGCGGTGCGGACCGCCTTGTTCGTGGCCGGGATAGTATTGATAGCCGGCTCGCCGGTCGTTGGCGCGATCCCCGGCCCGGGCGGGATCATCGTCTTCGCCGCCGGCCTCGCCTTGGTGCTGAAGAACAGCGAATGGGCCAAGCGCCAATATGTGAGGTTCAAGCGCTCCCATCCGATCAAGGGTCGCTGGGCGGACTGGGGCCTCAGGCGGCGCAGCGCCCTTAGGCGCGAGGCCCTGATGAAGGAAAGAATGGCCGCCGAGGAAGCCGCCGGCTTCGGGCCGGTGCAAGAGGAGGCGGACGCGCCCGCGCTCGACATCGGGCTGGATACACGGACCGCGACCACGGTGCGAACGGTCGAAGGCGATGCGGGCCTCGAGCGCGCTCGCAGATGATTGACTTTGCGTCCCTCCTTGCCTATCCGCGCCCCAAGAGCGGCCGCCCCTCCATTGGCGGCCCTTTTGATTTCAAGATTCGAGGAATGAGCGATGAAGCGCACCTTTCAGCCGAGCAATCTCGTGCGCAAGCGGCGGCACGGATTCCGCGCCCGCAAGGCGACTCCGGGCGGCCGCAAGGTCCTCGCCGCGCGCCGCGCCCGCGGCCGCAAGACGTTGTCGGCATAAGCGCCGACTGCGGCATAAGCGGCGGCAGCGGCCTGAACCTCAACCCCGTCCTGACCACGCTCGGACGGCGCGCCGACTTCCTCGCCGCCAATCGCGGACGGCGCGCGCCGACGCCGGGATTCGTCCTCCTCGTCCGCGCGCGGGACGACGGCGATGCGGCGATGCGGCTCGGCATCACGGTCACCAAGAAGATCGGCGGCGCGGTGGTCAGGAACCGGATGAAGCGGCGCTTTCGAGCCCTGGCGCGGGACGTCCTCCCCGCCCGCGGCATCGCCGGCGCCGACCATGTGATGATCGGTCGGACGGCGGGCGTCGAGCGGGATTTCGCCTTGCTCCGCTCGGAGCTCGAGCACGCCCTCGCAAAGCTGGGGCGATGATTGCGAAGCTCCTCATCCTCGTCGCGAAAGGCTGGCAGAAAGGCCCGTCCTTGGTCATTCCGCCGAGCTGCCGCTATCAGCCGAGCTGCTCGGCTTATGCGATCACCGCGCTCGAGCGCCATGGCGCGCTGCGCGGCAGCTGGCTTGCCGCGCGGCGGCTGCTGCGATGCCACCCCTGGGGCGGGTCCGGCTTCGATCCTGTACCTTAGGGGAATGAAGTGAACGAACAGCGCAACATGATCCTGGCGATCGTCCTCTCGGCGATCGTGCTGTTCGGCTGGAGCTTCGTCACCGAGCGCTGGTTCCCGGTCGCCAACCCGCCCGCGACCAAGATCGTCAAGGGCAAGGAGGTGGCGGTGCCGCGGCCCCAGGAGAGCCCTGCTCCCACCCCGGCGACGGCCCCGCCGGCGGTGGTGCGCAGCGTCGAGGCGGTGCGCCGGGAGACGCCGAGGATCGCGATCCTAACGCCGCGCCTGCAGGGCTCGGTCAATCTCAAGGGGGCGCGGGTCGACGACCTCGTCCTCACCACCCACCGCGCGACCATCGCCCGCAATTCGCCGCCGGTCCGCCTCCTCTCCCCCGATGGCGCCCCCGACGCTTATTTCGCGAGCTTCGGCTGGACCGGCCAGGGGATACAGCTTCCCAACGCCGACACGATATGGACGCCGAGCGGCGCGAAGCTCAGCCCGGCGAGCCCGCTGACGCTGAGTTGGGACAATGGAAGCGGCCAGCTCTTCGAGATCAGGCTGTCGGTCGACGACGGCTATCTGTTCAGCGCCGAGCAGCGCGTCACCAATCGCGGCGCGGGCGCGGTCGCCGCGCGCCCCTTCTCGCTGGTCAGCCGCGCCACTCCGTCGAAGGACCCGGACACCTGGACCTCCCATATCGGCGCGGTCGGCGTTTTCGACGGCGCGGCCAATTATGACTGGGGCTTCAAGGAACTGGAGGAATCGGGCGACCAGCGTTTCTCCTCGACCGGCGGCTGGCTCGGCTTCAGCGACAAATATTGGCTGACGGCGGTGATCCCCAGCCAGGACGGCCATGTCGAGGCCGGCTTCCTGCACAGCCGGGGTACGCCGTTCCAGGCGATCTACACCGCCGAGCCGGCGATCATCGCGCCCGGCGCCGCGTCGCATTACCAGTCGCATTTGTTCGCCGGGGCGAAGGAGATAGCCTTGCTCGACCGCTATTCCACCGAACTGGGGACGCCGATCGAGCGGGCGATCGACTGGGGCTGGTTCAGGTGGTTCATGAAGCCGATCTTCGCTTTGCTCAACTGGCTGTTCGGCGCGATCGGCAATTTCGGCGTGGCGATCATCTGCCTGACGATCATCGTGCGCACCTTGATGTTCCCGATCGCCCAGAAGCAGTTCAAGTCGATGGCGGGCATGCGGGTGCTGCAGCCGAAGATGAAGGTGCTGCAGGAGCGCCACAAGGACGACAAGCCGCGCCTCCAGCAGGAGATGCTGAAACTTTACCAGGAGGAGAAGGTCAACCCGGTGGCCGGCTGCCTCCCCATCCTGCTCCAGATCCCGGTCTTCTACGCGCTCTACAAGGTGCTTTTGCTGTCGGTGGAGATGCGCCACCAGCCGTTCGTGCTGTGGATCCGGGACTTGTCGGCGCCCGATCCGCTGACCCCGGTCAACCTGTTCGGCTACCTCCCCTTCACGCCGCCGCCGTTCCTTGCTTTGGGCGTGCTGCCGATCCTGCTCGGCATCACCATGTTCCTCCAGTTCAAGCTCAATCCGCCGCCGGCCGATCCGGTCCAGAAACAGGTGTTCAGCCTGATGCCCTGGGTGCTGATGTTCGTGATGGCGCCGTTCGCGGCCGGGCTGCAGCTTTACTGGACGATCAACAACATCCTCACCATCGCCCAGCAGAAATGGCTCTACAGCCGCCATCCCGGCATGAAGGCGGCGCCGGACGCGACGTGACCGAAGGAGCGGCCGATCTGGACGAAATGGCCCGGAAGCTGTTTTCCGGGCCGATCGCCTTCCTGAAGTCCGCGCCCGCGCTGCACTTCCTGCCCGATCCGGTGGCCGACGAGGTCGCCTTCGCCGGCCGCTCCAACGTCGGCAAATCCTCCTTGCTCAACAGCCTCGCCAACCGCTCGGCGCTTGCCCGCACCTCCAACACGCCTGGACGGACGCAGGAGCTGAACTTCTTCGACGTCGGCGAGCCCCTGCGCTTCCGGCTGGTCGACATGCCCGGCTACGGCTTCGCCAAGGCGCCGCGGGACATCGCGCGGAAGTGGCGCCACCTGATCAACGACTATCTGCGCGGACGGGCGGTGCTGAAGCGGGCCCTGGTGCTGGTCGACAGCCGCCATGGCCTGAAAGACATCGACCGCGAGGTGATGAAGATGCTCGACGACGCGGCGGTCAGCTACCACCTCGTCCTCACCAAGGCGGACAAGGTCAAGGCGAGCGAGCTTGGCGAGGTCGAGGAGCGCGTCCGCGAGGAGGCGGGGAAGCGCGCCGCCGCCCACCCGGAGATCATCACCACCTCGAGCGAGACCGGGCTCGGCATCGACCGGCTCCGGCGGGCCGTGCTGGAGGCCGTGATTTAAGGACTGAAAGCGCGAAAAGATTCGTTCCCCGGTGAAGGCCGGGGTCCAGTCCTCCCGCCAACGCCGCCTGCGCCCCGGCTTTCGCCGGGGAACAGTCAATAGCCCATCAAGGCGAGCACCTCGCGGCGGCTGCGCTCGTCGGTGCGGAACACGCCCATCATCCGGCTGGTGGTCATCATCACGCCGGGCGTGTGGACGCCGCGGGCGGTCATGCAGGCGTGGCTCGCCTCGATCACGACGGCGACGCCCTGCGGCTTGAGATGCTCCCAGATGCTGTCGGCGACCTGGGCGGTCAGCCGCTCCTGGACCTGCAGCCGGCGGGCGAAGCCGTGGAGGACGCGGGCGAGCTTGGAGATGCCGACCACCCGTTCGGCGGGAAGATAGGCGATCGACGCCTTGCCGATGATCGGCGCGAGATGATGCTCGCAATGGGACTGGAACGGTATGTCCTTCAGCAACACGATCTCGTCATAGCCGCCTACCTCCTCGAAGGTGCGGCTGAGGTGTTGGGAGGGATCCTCGCCATAGCCGCTGGCATATTCCTTCCAGGCGCGGGCGACGCGGGCGGGCGTGTCGAGCAGGCCTTCGCGGTCGGGATCGTCGCCGGCCCAGCGGATCAGGGTACGGACCGCGTCGCGCACCTCGTCGGGGACCTCGACCGCCGGCGAGGGGCGGACGAGGTCGCCGTCGGCGGATTCGCGCTGCTCGGCCATGGCTGCTCCCTGCGACAAGCTGGCGACCCCGACAGGATTCGAACCTGTGGCCCCCAGATTAGGAATCTGGTGCTCTATCCTGCTGAGCTACGGGGCCGCTCGCGGCGCTGGTTAGGCCGGAAGGGCCGGCGCGGTCAATTCTCCTCGCCGGGCTCGATCACCGGGAAGGGCAGAGGCGCGACCGGGATGCCGTCCTCGGCGAGGCTCGCCGCTTCGGCGGGAGTGGCGCGGCCGTGGATCGCGCGCGCCTCCGCCTCGCCGAGATGGATCGAGCGCGCCTCCTTGGCGAAGCGGTCGCCGACAGCCTCCGAGCCTTCGAGCAATTTGCGCTGCAGGCCGGCCGCCTCGGCGAGCATCGCCTTGACCTCCCCTGGGGTGGCCGAAAGCGGGCCCGAAGTTGACGAAGTTGACGCTATGGACCCTTTTTTCCCGCTGGGCACGGCCGGCGCCATCGGCGCCTTGACGACCTCCGGCGAGCCACACAGCGGGCAGGCGACGAGCCCCCTCGCCTGCTGATCTTCATAGTCGGCTGTCGACCCGAACCACGCTTCGAAAACATGGCCTTGCGGAGCACATTTGAGATCGAATATGATCACGAGACCCGCTCCGGCACCGGGATCGGGCGGCGGTGGGCGAGAGCCGGGACGCGGCCGCGGACCTCGTCCACCCGGGCAAGGTCGATCTCGGCGAAGCCGACGCCGTTCCCCTCCCCCATGTCGAGCAGGACGACGCCCCAGGGATCGACGACGAGGCTGTGGCCGTAGGTCGCGCGGCCGTCCTCGTGGCGGCCCGACTGGGCGGCGGCGACGACGAACGCCCCCGCCTCGATCGCCCGCGCGCGAAGCAGCACATGCCAGTGCGCCAAACCGGTCGGCACCGTGAAAGCGGCCGGAATTGCAAGCAGTTGCGCGCCCGCATCGGTCAAGGCGCGGTAGAGGTCGGGGAAGCGCAGATCGTAGCAGATCGAGAGGCCGAGGCGGCCGGCCGGTGTGTCCGCCACCACCGCCCGCGCGCCGGGCGCATAGAGCGCGGATTCGCGCCAGCTCTCGCCGGTGGCGAGGTCGACGTCGAACAGGTGGATCTTGTCGTAACAGGTCCGGATGTCGCCGCTGTCCGTCACCAGATAGGACCGGTTGTGCAGCCTGTCCCCCTCGGCACGCACCGCCAGCGAGCCCAGATGCACCCAGATGCCGGCGCGCGCCGCGGCGGCGCGGACCGCGGCGAGGACCGGATCGTCCGCCTCCTCGTGCAGATTCGCCTCGGCCCGCCCGCGGTCGCGGTCCAAGAGCCCGCTCATCTCGGGCGTGAACAAGATCGCCGCCCCGCCGGCCGCCGCTTCCTCGACTGCGGCGACCAGATCGCGCGCATTAGCCGCCGGGTCGATGCCGGTGCGGGCCTGGTAGAGAGCGATCCTTGGCATGGCTACGGAGGTGGGGCGGACCTGGCTTCAAGTCAATCGCGCGCCGCGACGCCCTGCTCGCGCTCCCATTCCGCTTTTCGAATTCATTGGACCGTGGGCGCAGCGGCGATCTCGGCGTCCAAACCCAAACGGGCCCGCGCCGACGCCTCCATCCTTATGCACCGCTCCCGGTCATAGGGCATCAGGAAGCTTTCGGGAGTAAGGTCCGACAGCTCGCCGAGGAGGTTACCCCAACCGACGAGCCGATCGTCGTCAGCGGCCCCCCGTCCGGAGAACGAGAAGGCATAGAGGATCGAGTAGAAATCCAGCGGCGAAACGTTGAGAGCCGTGGATTCCGCGGAGTATATCTCCGCTATGTCATCCACCTGCGCCTCGGCCAGCTCCTCCAGGTCGTCGGTGAGCCCCGCATCGATTTGCCCGCCGCACTCCAGCAAAAACATGCATGAGAACAAATTCGCTCGAAGGTTGATGAAGGTCGTCTTGCGCACGAACTCCTCGCCGCAATCGTCTGTGAGAATAGCGGCAATGCGACTCACCATCTGACGGGCGGACTCGAGAAGGTCACTCCGATCCCTCAAGTCCCACGAGGTGGCGAACGCATCGAAGATCAGATTAGCCGTCTCGATGGCTGCGGCCTCGGCGGCGAACCTCAACCCGGTCATCCTGGGTGATTCGTCGGCGGGATCGCGCGCGGGCTCCGGCTCCTCTTCGAAGGATTTTTTGGCAGCCTGCAGGAACGCGCTCGCTTCGCCCAAATCGGCCTGTGAGCGGGCTGTAAGGCGGTGCGTCACCGCCGCGAGGTAATTGGCTTCCCGGCCGCTGATGCGCGCGCAAGCGCTCGCGTCAGCGCCGCTGCAAGGCGGGTCCTTCTTCGCGATATAGATTGCCTTTCGAGCGAGAAGCTTGGCCACTACCCACCGATCCGCGAAGGCGAACAAAAGCGCGTAGCACATGGCGCTGGTGTAGGAGGCTTCGGTTCCGCCCCTTTCGTCAAGCCCGAGAAGCAACGCGCGAATATCGCGTTCATTGCGGATGACTCCATCGGGCTCGTAAATCATCTTCAACAACCGCTGACCGACGCTGAGGTCGCGGAAGAAGACGACGGGCACATTGCGTTTCCGACCGCGCGTCTTCTCGGGGCTAAGCCCGATCATCTCGTATCCCGAGCGTGCAGCTGTGAGGAAGAAATCGTTCCAGCTATCTTCGGTAAGCTGCCGAATGTGATCCTCAAATTCCCGAACGACCTTGAGATGTCCCTGATCCTCCTTGCCCAGAAGGTCGATGATACGCCGGGACGCCTGGGAGCTGGTGGAGACGTGGGCCAGGGCGACGTTGTTCAGATGGGACTGCCAATCGTCGTACAGAGATTGGTGCAGCTCGGGCCATTGATCCAGTGCCCAAGCGGCGATCTCGTAGAGATAAGCCGCGTCGGGGGATCGAGGCACCTGGCGGCGGAAGGCGAGCAGGGTCTTCGATTCGGCGCGCGTTACCCGGACCAGAAAGGCGTCGAGCCACGCGGAAACGTCGGCCGCGACCTCATTCGAAGTCGGCCGAATGATGTCGGGCCTCGACAGGAAACCCCGCATATGCCTGATGTAAAGGTCCGAGAAATGGTACCGCCCAAGCTCCCCTTCCTGATATTTGTAGGGCCGATACCGGTGACCGACGGCTGCGATCTCATCGTTGAGTGTCAGCAGGATCATGCGGGTTTCCTGGTGCCGCAGCCGTCGGTTGGCGGCATCAAGGGCGGCGAGCGCAGTCTTGTCAATTTCCGCATAGCGAGGCCTCATCCGTCCGACGAGCCGATCTTCCCACCAATTGCCGGAACCTTCCCCTCCCGGTTCCGATGGCAGCGAGCCCGCCGACGGAGCCTCGCCCTCGCCGGGAACAGATATCGTGATCAGACGGTTCGCGAGGGCGCGCTCCAGCGTGAGAAGCCGCTTTCGGGCCAGGAGCTGGTTATAGGCCCGGAGCTTCTGGTGCGGGCTCTCGACGCTGTAGAGGAGCTGATGTAATTCGGCCTCATGTTCGCGGGCCACCTCCAGCCGCCGCTGCGGTGACGCCTTGCCGAGCAATTCCATCAACTCGACGAGCCTCGCCTTCACCCGGCGCCCTTTTCCGAGCTGTTCGTTGAAGGCGTTGACGACAGATTCATACGTCTTTTTTGCCTCGTCGCTGTGGCCGGGGAGGAGGATGAGCGGATCCGCCTCCCCGGTGGAATCGCCGCGGTCGAGGGAGTTCAGCACAAAGCTCGTAACGACCTCGCGAATCTGGGCCTCGGGCCCGGTCCCGCTGGTTCCCGGCGGACCCAAGAAGACGCCGAAAAGCCTCCAGTTGACCTTTTTCGGTTGATCCGAGACCCTGAAATATTGATTCAACACGTTGGCATCGACAGCGTAGATCACGCGGCCGCCCTGTTCCTGGAAACTTCGGTCAAGTTCGAACTGGAAGAAGAGCTCCCGCAGCTTGATCGCGCGCTCAATGTCGTGAGCGAAACGGATCACCTCGGGCGAAGCGGGGGGCATCGCCATCAGAACCCCTCCTTCGCCGCCACGAGCGACCATTCGAGCATCGCCTGATCGTCGCCGTCGCCCTCCGCGGAGATCGCGTCCCACGATGCCCGGCCCTGCCACTCTGACTTCGGCGGAAGCCGGGCCGATACGTCCTCTACCCAGACCTTCACCCAACCTCCCGCATCCCTCCCGATCCGAGCATTCCAGCGCGTCGCCACGTCGGCGCTAACAGGCGCACAATCTCCCAAGGCGGCGATCGCCCCTTCCAGCGGAGCCGCAAAGGCGGTGTCCTCTATCCCGCAAACCACAATCCCGATCGGATCACCGCGCAGGGTCGTGACCACCGCCCCCGCGTCGCCATGGCTGGTCAGGTGGGAGCCGTCGAGGCTCGTCATCTCCAGGGCGCCGTCGATAAAAGTCAGATCGGAGCTGGCTCCGACGGGCATCAGGAACTGCCCGTTAAGGGAATGGAGCACCGCCCGCAGGGGACTTCGCTCGGAAGTCTGGATCAGCACCTCCTCACCCAGGATCGCAGTCATATCGGCGTGAAATTGGGGCTTCTCGTGCGGACGCCCTGACGCTGAGATCAGCTGGGTCGGGGAGAGAAGCTGGCCGGAATAGACGACCAAAGGTGCGATAAGCGTCTGGGCCTTTGTCTCTGCCGCGCCCTCCGGCAGCGGAAAAGCATTATGAGACGTCACCGCCACCCCTCCCGAGTCATGGTAAAGCTGAGTCGCGCCGGAGGCTAGCTGGCCTGCGGTCAACGCCACAACCTGATCGACGCTTTGATCGTAAACCAGCAGTCCGAGGCGGCCTTCGAACGGTTCCGCAACGTCGCCGCTGACCTTCAGCCTCGGGCTCAAGCCGGGCGCGAGGGCCTCAACCATGTCCCTGCCACTTGCCCTGAACAGGGAGAGCTCGGGCAGCTTCAACCGGGACCCCCATGAACGTTCTGGGAATAAGCTTGCTCGAGTCCCGAGTCCTGGCGTCCTCCTCCCGCCTTGGGGCCCGCAGCTTGTAAACCGTCTTGTCCCGCGCGCGGGCAGGCGCCCAGGCGCGCGCGTGCAGCCCATGCCGGCGTCTGAAATAATCGACCGCCATTTCTTCGTGGCGATCGGCCCAGGCTGCCCGATCCTGGGGAGTGCTGAGACCAAGCTCTTTCGCGTAGGAGTGGATCTGCTCAAGCGTCAGTGCATCCTGGTCTCCGTAGAGCTGCTGGCGCGTGCGTACATAGCTCACATCAGGGCTATTGGCCTCATCGAGGAGCTCGGACAGAGGCGATTTGTAGCCGTGTCGGCAGATGAATAACGAGCACGGCAGCTGCACCGTCTCCGGCTCAGCGGTTCGAGCGAAGGACCTCCCAATCTGCCCGATCGACTTGAAGGTCAGATCTTTGCGAACGATGCCTAGCCGCTGCGCCAGTGCCGCCCGCCCGCCCGTCTCGAGGCAGTCGGCAACGGCAACCTTGCCTTCGACACGGTGATATTCGACGAGTCCCATATAGATGCAAAAGGTCAGGAGAAGCCTGTGATAGGGGGAAGCCGTGTGCTCCAGCGGAGAGGGGCGTTCCCCGAGCAGCACGACCTTATGAACATGAGTCTGTGCTGCGCACATTTCCTGCTCGACCGACTCGGAGATCATCCCTTCGTTGAGGACGCTCGTATAGCGATCCCAGAGAAATTCAGAGATCTCGTCCTTGGCGGTATCGTCGAGGCCGAGGGCGCCGTGAAGAATCGCATCCGAGACGCGATGGCGCACTTCGCTTTCGATCGGGCTGATCGCCTCCGCGAGGCCGGCATCGCTGATCATCGGCACCGTCCACCGCTCGATGCTCCCCGCTCGGAACTTGCCATAAAGCAGGCGCAGGACTTCGATCAGGCCGCCGTCGCCGGTGCCGCTGATCACGTGATGATGGCAGGGACTCGACTCCGCCTTTACCAGCGGACCGATCGGATCGCGTTCCGCTTCCCAATAGCCCGCTGAATCCGCGCCCAAGACAATCCGTTCAGTACCAAACCCCGTCGCGAGAATCAGGATGTCGAACGAGGTCTTTGGCAAAGTGCGGCCATCCGTCGTAGTCGCTTCGATGTTCCAATGATCGCCCTGAGCGCCGATACGATGGACGGTGCACCCGGATTCTATGCGCTTGATCAAATTGGTTTGCGATTGCAGCGTCTCCCATTCGTCCCAGACGCGCTTGAGCACCCCATCGCAGGAATCCTGGAACCAATTGAGGAAAGGCAGAAAGGTCGTGACCTCGAGCTCCTCACGGGGCCAGAAGTTGATGGTCGGGTGAATGTCGCGATGATCCGCCTTCATCATCCGGTTCAGCGCCCGAAGCTGTTCATCGAAGATCCACACGCTGCTCTCGAAGGCCGCTAGCGCTAGCGAGCAGGTCAGTCCGGCGAGCCCGGCTCCCACGACTCCGACCTTCTTGCGCCAAAGTCCGCGCGGCTGGCCCGCCCGACGAAGGTCCTGATCGATGCCCCAGACAAGACTTAGTGCCCTACGCTGCTGCGCAGCGAAGCTTACGCGCTCCGCAAAAGGGCCGACGACGTACAAGCCATTTCTGAACGGGACGCGCCCGGCCAGAATAGCCACATCGGATGTCTGCTGCTCGTTTTCCAACACCGATTTCCCCCGAGTCGGCGATCCCCACCCGGAAGCGAGTAAAGGCTGGCAGGGTTACGAGCAAGACTGATGGCAACCTTAGATTGACTTGGTCAAATTTGGGAAAGCGCACATTTGTTGTTGCCCGACGCCCAATCTCACCAACCTAGTTATACCCAACGCCGACACCGCTTCGCGACCGCTCGACAGAATGGCGGGGCGCATTGAGAGCGTTAACGGCTTTCCCCGTCAGCCATCCGCTCCTTCTGCCAGCAACGCGTCGAGCCGGCCGTCGCGCTCCAATTCGGCGAGGTCGTCGGAGCCGCCGACGTGGCGGCCGCCGATGAAGATCTGGGGGACGGTGTGGCGGCCGGGGGCGCGCTCCATCATCTCCGCGCGCCGGCCGGGCTCGGTGTTGATCTCATATTCCTCATATTCGATCCCCTTCCCGGCGAGCAGCCGCATGGCGCGCGCGCAATAGGAGCAGCCGAACTTGGTGTAGATCTCGACGCGTTGCATATATGTGCCTCGCTCCTCCTGGCTTCCGAGTGCGGGGCCGGCCGGCGCCTGTCAATGGCGGCGAACGGAAGAACAAGCGGGGCGGACTTGGGTTCATCGCCACGGCCGGCGGGGCCCTCTATGCGCCTTAGGTTCGCCCGATTGCGGGCCGATGGGCGAAGACGGTCGCCGTGGAGCAGCGTATGTCGATGGCCCTCTTGCTGGTTCTTCAGGCGGCGGCGCCGGTTCAGACGCCGCCGATCCACTTCGACCTCGCCAAGCTGAAGCCGGGAGGGTCCGGCCTGACGATGCCGGCCTTTTCGCGCCGCTGCGAGCGCGGCGATTCCTCGGAGATCGTCGTTTGCGGCCGCAGATATGGCGGCGGCTACCGGGTCGTAAAGCTGTCGTCCGAGTTCGAGCCCAAGCCGACCGTCGCCGAGGCCGGACTGGTGGGCAATGTGACCGGAAACGTGCATCTGGAGAGCGTGCAGTTCCCCAACGGCGAGGTCAGCAACCGCGTGATGATCGGCTTCAAGCTGCCCTTCTGACGCCTGTCGTCGCGACGCCCCTCCCCGCTTCACCGCGGTTCACCCCGCTTCACTCCAGCTCAGGTGCACAAAGCGAGCCAGCCGATCTCCATCACGGTGCCGCCTTCGACCGGCAGCACATTGTTCTCGGGCGGGCCATATTCGCGATATTCGTCGGCGGCGCCGTCGGCATCCCATCTGCGCTGCGCAAGCGACCTAATCGTCCGCGCGGCGCAATCGATCCGAAGCCGATAGGCGATGCCGCTCGGCGGGGCCGCGCCCGGATTGGTCAGCCGGAACCAGGCGGTGCGGGTCGAGGCCTCCTGCTCGATCGTCGCGGCGTCGATCGCGATCGATTGTCCGGTCGGGGCCGAACCGAGATTGAGCCAGGCGGCGACCCGCGGGGGAGCGGTGGGGACAAGCCGCGGGGCGTCGGTGGAGGCGGCGGGAGGCACGGTCCCGGCTTCCGGCGGGGGCGCGACGGGCGGCCGTGCCGGCGTGTCGGCATGGACGGCAATCGTCTCGGGGACGCCGCAGGCCTGGTTGGCGGCGGCGAGCGCGAGCCGCACCTTCGGCTCCCCCATCGCGCCCGCGACGTGGAGCAAGTCGCGCATGGTCAGCCGCGATGGGTCGAACCAGCTTTGCTTCACCGAGGCGGCCGCGCGCGCGAACAGGCGCAGCTGCAGAGGGCTGAGGGCGATGCCGAGCCGCTCGCCGACGCAGCGCGTCTGGGGAAGATCGAGGCCGTAGCGGATCAGCTGGGGCGCGACGATGCCGGACCTCGGCCCGACATAATCGGCGACATTCCCGGCGCATCCGCCGAGCAGGGTCAGCAAAGCCAGCGGCAACGGACGCATCCTATCCTCCCGGAGACGCTGGTTATCAGCAGGGCGAAGCGGACGCCATGCTTCCTGTTCCCGAACGCTCGTTTCGAAATTCTTCAAATTGAGGCTTGACGCGGCCCGTCTTCCGTGACATTTCGATAATCGTCGAAACGAGGAGAGGGCTTTGGAAGCGACCGCTGCAATCGCCGCGCTTGGCGCGCTGGCTCAGGAGCACCGGCTGGCGCTGTTTCGCCTGCTTGTCCAGGCGGGCGCGGACGGCATGGCGGCGGGAGCGATCGCGGAGGCGCTCGGCGTCCCCAATTCCTCCCTCTCCTTCCACCTCGCCCAGCTCAGCCGCGCCGGGCTCATCGGGCAGGAGCGGCGGCACCGTTCGCTCATCTACAGCGCCGACTATGCCGCGATGAATGCTCTTATCTCCTATCTCATGGAGAATTGCTGCGCCGGGGCCGATTGCGCTCCCGCTGCCGGCTGCGGAGCCGACGCGGTCCCCCTCCAGGCAAAAAGGAAATCAGCATGAAGCGTCTGCATGTCCACGTCGGCGTCGCCGACCTCGATCGCTCGCTCGCCTTCTATTCCACTTTGTTCGGCGCGGCGCCGACCGTGGCGAAGGCCGACTACGCCAAGTGGATGCTCGCCGATCCGCGCGTCAACTTCGCAATCTCGACCGGCCGGCACGCCGCCCGCGGCATCGAGCATCTCGGCATCCAGGTGGAGGACGAAAGCGAGCTGGCCGAGGTCTACGGCCGGCTGGAGGCGGCGGACCGGCCCGAGCTGGAGGAGGGCAAAACCACTTGCTGCTACGCGAAGTCCGAGAAGAGCTGGATCGCGGATCCGGACGGCGTCGTTTGGGAGGCGTTCCTCACCGACGGCGAGGCGATTGTCTACGGCGACAGCCCGGAGCTGGCCCTGCTCTCGGAGAGCCCGTCGGCGGCCCCCTGCTGCGCTGCGGAGACGGCGGCTCCCGCTGCCGCGCCGGCATGCTGCGGATGAGGCCGATGCGCGAGCGCACCCTTGCCTGACCGGCCGCCGCTCGGCCGGAGGCTGGCGGCGGAAGCCGTCGGCTCCTTCTTCCTGTTCGCCACCGTGATCGGCTCCGGAATCATGGCGGAGAATCTGTCGCGCGGAAACGACGCGGTGGCGCTGCTCGGCAACACCATGGCGACCGGGGCGATTTTGTTCGTCCTGATCACCATGTTCGGGCCGATCTCGGGCGCCCACATGAACCCGGCGGTGAGCCTCGTCGCCGCCTCGCGCCGCGAGCTGGCGTGGCGGGACGCCGCCGCTTATGCCGTCGTTCAACTGGGCTTCGGCATATTCGGCGCCTGGGCGGCCCATCTCATGTTCGACCTTCCCACCCTGCAACTCTCGGTAAAGGCGCGGACCGGCCTTGGACAATGGACCGGGGAGGCGATCGCCACGTTCGGCCTGATCCTCACGATCCTGGGCACATCGCGGCATCGGCCGGCATGGGTCCCGGCGAGCGTGGCGCTCTACATCACCGCCGCTTACTGGTTCACCTCCTCCACCAGCTTCGCCAATCCCGCAATCACCATCGCCCGCAGCCTGTCCGACAGCTTCGCCGGAATAGCGCCCAAAGACGTGCCTTTCTTCATCCTCGCCCAGCTGATCGGCGCGGCACTCGGCGCTCTTGCGGCCCGGTTTCTCTTCCCCTCCCCTCCCTGATAGCCCCCTCCCGCCTTGACACGCCGCCGCCCCCGGTCCTTAATTCCAACCATGGGGACCGCGATCACCCCATGAGGCGACATGCCGAAGTATCGCGTCCTGCTTCACGAAAGGACGCCGCATGACCGCGATCAATTCGATTTCATCCGACAAGCTTGCCCGCCTCATCGGCACGCCCGCCTGCCCTGCGCTCGTCGATGTGGGGGCTGGCGGCGGCAGGCTGATACCGGGCTCGCTGCGCCGGCCGCCGGACGCGGTCGCGCAATGGGGGCCCGGGCTTGGGCCGCGATCCGCGATCGTGATTTGCGAGAACGGCCGCGGCGCGAGCCCGGGAGTCGCCGCCTGGCTGCGCCACTCCGGGATTGACGCGGAGACGCTCGAAGGGGGGTTGGCCGGGTGGATCGAGGCGGGTCTGCCCTGCGTGAAAGAGGAGGCGTTGCCGGCGCGGGACGAGGCGGGGCGGACCGTTTGGGTGACGCGGGCGCGGCCGAAGGTCGACAGGATCGCCTGCCCGTGGCTGATCCGGCGCTTCGTCGACCGGGACGCCGTCTTCCTGTTCGTCGCGCAGCCCGAGGTGGCGGGAGTGGCGAGCCGGTTCGGAGCGACGCCGTTCGACGTCGAAGGCGCCTTCTGGAGCCATCGGGGCGAAACTTGCACGTTCGACGTGATGGTCGAGGAATTCGGCCTGGGCGGTCTCCCGGCGCTGACCCGCCTCGCTTTGATCGTGCGCGGGGCCGACACGGCGCGGCCGGAGATCGCGCCGCAGGCGGCGGGGCTGCTGGCGGCGTCGCTCGGGCTGTCGCGCATCCATGCCGACGATCTGGAGCAGCTCGAGGCGGGCATGGCGCTCTACGACGCCTTCTACCGCTGGTGCCGCGACGCGGTCGACGAGACCCACGACTGGGTGTCGCATGCGCCGAGAGCAAAGGCGCCGGCGTGACCGGGGCCCCGGCGACCCTCATATTGTCGCGGGGCGACGTCGCGGCGCTGATGGGCCAGGCCGACTGGCTGGAGGCGGTCGAGACCGGGTTCCGGGCCGCCGCCGAAGGGAGAGCGCAGGCGCCGCCGCCGATGGCCATCGAAGGACAAGGCGGCGCCTTCCACGCCAAGGGCGCGAGCCTTCGCCTCGACCGGCTCTACGTCGCGCTGAAGCTCAACGGCAACTTCCCGGACAATATGGATCGCCACGGCCTCCCCACCATCCAGGGCGCGATCCTGTTGTGCGACGGCGAGACCGGCTCCGTACTCGCGATGATCGATTCGATCGAGGTGACGCTGCGGCGGACGGCGGCGGCGAGCGCGCTGGCGGCGCGCTTCCTGGCCCGGCCGGACTCGCGCAATATTCTCATCTGCGGCTGCGGCGCGCAGGGGGCGGCGCAGCTTGAGGCGCTGCGTGAGGTGCTTCCGCTCGCCGGCGGCTTCGCCTGGGACCGCGACGCGGAGAAGGCGCAGGCTTTCGCGCGGGAGGCAAGCCGCGCGGGCCTTGCCGTCGCCGTCACCGGCGACCTGGCGGCCGCGGCGCAGGCGAGCGACGTGATCGTCACTTGCACGACGTCGCGGACGCCGTTCCTGGAGGCGGATTTCGTCCGTCCCGGGACCTTCGTCGCGGCGGTCGGCGCCGACAGCCCGGAAAAGAACGAGCTGTGCCCGGCGCTGATGGCGAAAGCGCTGATCGTGGCGGACGTCGCCGAGCAATGCGCAATGATGGGCGATCTCCATCACGCCTTGGAGGCGGGCGCGGTGCGGCGGAGCGACGTCCATGCCGAGCTGGCCGATCTGGTCGGCGGCGCGAAGCCGGGGCGGACGCGCGACGATGAGATCATTCTGTTCGATTCGACCGGGACGGCGCTGCAGGACGTCGCCGCCTCCGCCTTCCTCTACGCGCGCGCGGCCGGCGATCCGAGCCGCCTCGTCGTCCGGCTGGGCGCGCTTTGATGGAAGCGGCGCCGCACGATCACGGCGTGTCGCTCGGCGAGGCGGTGCGGGTCTGGACGCGCATCGCCCTGCTCAGCTTCGGCGGGCCGGCGGGGCAGATCGCTTTGATGCACCGTGTCCTCGTCGAGGAGAAGAGGTGGATCGGCGAGGAGAGGTTCCTGCACGCGCTCAATTATTGCATGCTCCTGCCCGGGCCGGAGGCGCAGCAGCTCGCCACCTATGTCGGCTGGCTGATGCACCGGACCAAGGGCGGCCTCATCGCCGGCACCCTGTTCGTGCTGCCCGGCTTCGCCGCGATCATGGCCTTGTCGTGGCTCTACGCCGCGTTCGGCAAGCTGGGAGCGGTCGAGGCATTGTTCTTCGGCCTCAAGGCTGCGGTGCTGGCGATCGTGCTGGAGGCGGTCCGGCGGATCGGCCGGCGTGCGCTCCGGAACAATGCCATGCGGATGCTCGCCGCAGCCGCCTTCGTCGCCATCTTCTTCTTCGCCGCGCCCTTCCCCGCGATCGTCCTAGCCGCCGGCCTGATCGGCTATGCCGGCGGCAAAGCAAGCGTGAAATCCTTCTCCGGGGCGGCAAGCGGGCACGGCACGGCGGGGAGCGCGGCCGTGCCGGATTCCGAAACCGCGCTCGGCGATCATGTCCCCGCCCACGCTCGGCCCAACCTGGGCTGGTCGCTGCGCGTCGGCGGCGTCCTGCTGATCCTGTGGCTCGGCCCGGTCGCCGCCTTGCTCGTCCTGCTCGGGCCGGACGACGTGTTCAGCCGCATCGCCCTCTTCTTCTCGCAAATGGCGGTGGTGACGTTCGGCGGCGCCTATGCGGTGCTCGCCTATGTCGCGCAGCAGGCGGTCGAAACCTATGGCTGGCTCGAGCCGGGCGAGATGCTCGACGGCCTGGGGATGGCCGAGACGACGCCGGGGCCCCTGATCATGGTCACCCAGTTCGTCGGCTTCATGGCCGCCTTCCGCCAGGCGACCGGCCTGCCGCCGATGCTGGCGGCGACCCTGGGCGGGATGCTGACCACCTGGGTCACCTTCGTCCCCTGCTTCCTGTGGATCTTCCTCGGCGCGCCGTTCGTCGAGAAGATCCGCGGCAACCAGGCGCTTTCGGCGGCGCTGACGGCGATCACCGCCGCGGTCGTCGGCGTGGTGCTCAACCTCGCCATCTGGTTCGCGCTGCACAGCCTGTTCGCCGAGTCGCGCGAGGTGAGCGGCGCGGGGATGCGGTTCGACCTGCCGGTCTGGTCCAGCCTCGATCCCGCCGCCCTCGCGCTCACCCTCGCCGCCTTGGTCGCCATCTTCCGCTTCCGCGCCGGCCCGCTGTGGGTGCTGGCCGGATGCGCCTTCGCCGGCATCGCCTGGCGGATGGCGGCCGCGGCCTGAGGCCTTCTGCTCCCTAGACGATGAAGTCCGGATAGATCGGTCCCGGAGGCGGCGCGGTGGCGCTGACGTCCATCACGAAATCCTCGCCCGCCTGGTATCCAGCCAGCCCGTTCTGGTCGACGACGAGGAAGATCTTGCCCGCCAGGTCGCCCGCATCGGGCGTGAAGAAGATCGCCTCGCTGGGGTCGAGCACGCCGGTCATCGCGTTGCCGAGGTCGGTGTCGAAATTGCCGGAATCGAGCGTGCCGCCATTAATCGCCGAATAGCTGTCATGGACGCCCGGCAGGTCGAGAGAGTCGGAGTTGTAGTCGAAGCCGTCGAGCGTGTCGTAGCCGGTGCTCGTCGATTCCGCCGCCGAACGGTACCGATAGGTGTCGGCGCCGCCGTCGCCCTTGAGATAGTCCGCGCCGAGGCCTCCGACCAGGATGTCGTCGCCCTGGCTGCCGGCGATGCTGTCGGCGCCGGCGCCGCCGAACACGCGGAACGAGCCGTCCTGCTCGTCGCTGCCGTCGAAGGTCAAGGTCTCGACCGAACGCAGCGCGCCGCCGTCGACCGTCATCTGCTGGCCGAGGGCGACGTTGCCGTCGTTCATGGTGAGGTCGTAATCATAATCGAAGCCGAGCGCCCCGAACCGCGTGTCGAAGGCCGACAGCAGGCCGATGCTCTCGATGCTGGTCAGCTGGCAGGCGCAGAAGGTGATCGTGTAATCGCCGCGCAACGCGAGCTGGTCGGTGCCGAGGCCGCCGTCGACCATGTCGGCCATGCTCCACTGGAGGCCGGCGCCGAACAGGAAGACGTCGTTCTGCTCGCCGCCGGTCAGATCGTCGGTGCCGCCGCCGCCGTAGATGAAGAACTTGCCGTCGGTCTCGGCCGATCCGTCGAAGGTGAAGTCCTCGCCGAGCCGCAGCCGGTTGGCGTCGATGAACATGGTGATCCCGGGCGCGACATTCTCGTTCACCGTGGTGATGTCGTAATCGTAGAAAGAGGTTCCCGGATCGCCGAAGCGGACGTCCGAGCCGGGCAGGATCGCCAGCGATTCGATGCCGACGACCTCGGTGCCGAAGATGAGGCCGAACGAATAATCGCCCTGGAGCGCGACCTGATCGGTGCCGCTTTCGCCATTCGCCTTGTCGGCCGACGTCATCGCCGGGCCGAAGAAGAAGACGTCGTTGCCGGTGCCGCCCTTCGCGCTGTCGTCGCCGCCGTCGCCGAGGAAGAAGAAGTCGTTGCCGGCGCCGCTCGCGCGGACGTCGTTGCCGGCGCTGCCGATGATGATGTCGTTGGCGGTGATCAGGATCCGCGCCAGCGGCTGGTCGTGGTCGGTGGGCCGGGGCGGCGCGTCCAGCTGCTCGGAATGGAGGTGGACGACGTCGAGCATGGCGGTCAGCACCAGATTGGGCGAGACGAGGATGTTGTCGAGCGCCTGCAAATTGCCTTCGAATATGTAGGAATAACGCTCCTCCACGGGCAGCAGGTCGTAGAGGTTGGTCATCACACCGCCCGACTGGATCGATTGCAGGGGCGCCTCGAAATAGAAGGAATTGAAGTCGCCGAGGGTGACGATGTTGAGCTCGGGATCGCCGGCGGCGAGCCCGTCGATATAGGCGCGGACCGCCTGGGCCTGGGCGAGGCGGGCGGAGTCGCCGGCATTGTTCGGCGGCTGATGCTCGCCGAACAGATCCTCGCTGCCGCCGCGCGAGGTGAAGTGGACGTTGATCACCTTCACCGTCTCGCCGTTGAAGATGAAGCTGGCGGCGAGCGGGTGGCGGGTGCCGTCGAAGGCGGCGCCGGGGACGAGCTCGGCGCTGCCCGCGACGTAGGTGACCCGGGCTGGATTGTAGAGATAGCCGTTGCGGATGTTGCCGTTGGGCTCGCCGCCGGTGCTGTTGGGTGTTGTCGGGGCGATCTCGACATATTGATAGGTCGGCCCGCCGGCGGCGATGATCGCGGCGATCAGCTTGTCGGCGGTGGCCTGCCCGGACAGGTTCGCGCCGTTGCCCGCGCCGTCGGCGTCCTGGATCTCCTGCAGGCCGATGATGTCGGGCGAATTGAGATGGTTGACGATGTCGTCTCCGAGCCGGTCGAACTCGGCCTGGGGATCGTTGGGATCGCGATTCTCGACGTTGAAGCTGGCGATGGTGAGGTGCGTCGCGTCGCCGGTGAGCGTGCTGGTCTCGCGGTCGAGGGTCACGTCGGTGGTGGTCGTGACCGGGCCGGTGACCAGCACCTCGTAGCTCGTATTGGCATAGTTGAGGATGCCGGTGACGTCGGAGAGGATGTCGCCCTGCGTGTAGCTCGGGTTGTAGCCGGCGGGGCTCAGATTGGCGTCATTGTCGATCTGGATGCGCTCGGGATTGAGGTCGCCGTCCGAGATGGTGACGCCGTCGCGCGCGCTGACGCTGGTCGCGCCGGCGCCGCCCGAGGCGAGCACATAGGTTTCGCCGAAGCTGTTGGTGTTCGAGACGACCAGAGGCGCCTTGATGGTGACGCGCATCCCTTCCATCGATTCGTAGAAGTCGAGCGCGTCGGTCGCCGGGTCGAAGCTGGTATAATTGTCGTCGTCGTAAACCTCGGTCGGCGGGGTGCGGCCGCCGGTGCCGATGACGACTGGCGCCGGCAGCGGATTGCCGGTCGAGTTGACGATGATCGCCGGACTGGTGATCTCGGTGACGCTGAGGGCGTTGGCGCCGGCGGTGAACTCGGACACGGTGCCGGTGACCTGGACATTGTCGCCGACGGCGACCGTGGGCGCGGTGCTGGTGAAGACGAAGACGCCGTCCGAGGTGGCGTCGTTGGCGTCGCCGACCGGATCCTGGATGTAGAAGCCGTTGGAATCGACGCCGGTGACGATGCCTGTGGTGACCACCGACTGGCCGAGCAAGGGCGAAATGTGGCTTGCGCCCTGGATCTCGTAGATGGCGGCGTTGATCAGGTCGTCGTTGACGATGGTGCCTACGGCATTGGCGTCGGTGACGGTGATGTTGCCGACCGCGTTGGAGAGGGCGATCGACAGGGTCTCGTTCGGCTCGCCGGTGACGTCGCCCTGGATCGAGACAAGCACCTGCGCCGACGCCTCGCCGGGGTTGAAGGTGATCGTGCCGCTGAGCACCGCACCGGGCGCGAGATCGGCCGCATTGGCGCTGCCGAGGCTGATCACATAATCGACGCTCGCCGTCTGGCCGATGCCGCCGGCCCGCTCCACCGTGAAGATCAGGTTGGAGGTGCCGCTATTGCCTTCGGTGACGCTGGTATCGGCGACGCTGACCAGGCCGGTCGCGGTCGAGCCGAGGAAGTCCTGGCTGGTATTGACCGCGCCGAAGGTCGACGCCTTGGCGGCCGCCCAGGTGAAATCGTCATAGACCGCGCCGGTGCCGACCAGCTGCAGCGAGAAGCCGTCGGCCACGGCCGGTTCCTCGGACACGCCGATGTCGGTGCTGGTCATGCCGTTGGCCGGGCCGTTGGTCGCGACCAGCGTCCCTTCATAGCTCAGGAACTGGACGACGATGCCCGCGCCGTTGACCAGAGCGATGCCGTCGGACGGGCCGTTCTGCAGGCCGGTCGCCAGGAAGGACAGGGTGCCGTAGCCGTCGTCCTGGTTGGGGATCAGGCCGCTGAGGTTGATCGTGGAGTAGGATTGGCCGTTGGTGAAATTGTAGAGGACGATCGACCAGCCGGAGAGATTGGTGCCGGCGGGCCCGGCGACCTCGATCGCCTCGCCCGCATCGGTGCCGGCATCGTCATAGTGGAATTCGTTGATGAAGACGGTCGAATCGTTGTTGACGATCGTGCCGGCGGCGCTGTCGTCGCCGAGCGAGGCGCCGCCGGTGGGCGCGGAGAGGGTGACGGTGAACGTCTCGTCCGGCTCGATCACCGTGTCGCCGGCGATATTCAGCGTGATCGTCTTGCTGGTCTCGCCGTCGGCGAAAGCGACCGTCCCGGAGAAGGCCTGGCCCGAGCCGAAATCGACGGAATTGGCGGTCCCGAACGTGACGTTCCAGGTGGCGCCGACCGCGCCGTCGTCGCCGCTCGCGCGGGTGACGGTGAAGGTGATCGGCCGCGTCCCTTCATTGCCCTCGGCGACGCTCGCGTCGGCGATCGAAAGCGTGCCGGGCACCGGGATCGGCCCGTCGTCGTTGGTGATGGTGCCGGTTGCCGCGTCGTCGCCGAGCGCCGCGCCGCCGGTCGGCGCGGAGAGGGTGACGGTGAAGGTGTCGTCGATCTCCGGCGTGACGTCGCCCTTGACGTCGAGCGTGATCGTCTTGACGGTCTCGCCGTCGGCGAAGTCGACCGTCCCGGTGAAAACCTGCGCGGGTGCGAAGTCGGCCGCGTCGGCGGAGCCGAACGTGGCGGTCCAGGTGGCGCTGACCGCGCCGTCGTCGCCGCTCGCCCGGGTGACCGTGAAGCTGATCGGCGTCGTTCCGGCATTGCCTTCGGCGACGCTGGCGTCGGCGATCGAAAGCGTGCCCGGCTGGGGGACGACGAAATCGTCATTGGTGATCGTTCCGGTCGCTTCCGCATCGCCGAGCGTCGCGCCGCCGGTCGGCGTCGACAGGGTGACGGTGAAGGTCTCGTCGGCCTCGACGTCGGTGTCGCCGGCGATGTCGATGAGGATGTTCTTGCTGGTCTCGCCGTCGGCGAACTCGACCGTGCCGGTCAGACTCTGAGCGCCGTCGAAATCGTCCGCGTCGGCGCTGCCGAAGCTGATCGTCCAGGTCGCGCCGACCGCGCCGTCGTCGCCGCTCGCGCGGGTGACCGTGAAACTGATCTGGGTCGCGCCCGCATCGCCTTCGGTCACGCTGCTGTCGGCAATCGACAGCTCGCCCGGCACGGGCGGGGGCGGATCGTCATTGGTGATCGTGCCGGTCGCGGCCGCGTCGCCGAGCGTGGCGCCGCCGGTCGGGGCGGACAGGGTGACCGTGAAGGTCTCGTCGCCCTCGAACGTCGTATCGCCGGCGACATTGACGACGATCTGCTTGCTGCTCTCCCCGTTGGCGAAGCTCACCGAGCCTGTCAGGAGCTGGGCGCCGTCCAGGTCGGCCGCGTCGGCGCTGCCGAACGTGATCGTCCAGGTCGCGCTGACCGCTCCCGACGTGCCGCCGGTGCGGCTGACGGTGAAGCTCAAAGGCGTCGTGCCGCTATTCCCCTCGGCGACGCTCGCGTCGGCGATCGCCAGCGTACCGGGGCTGGCCGCCGCCTGCGGCGCGAAGGCGATGCCGCGAAATACGGTGTTCGCGGCGGCGGTCGCCACGGTCGTAAAGGCGGTGGTGCTGAACGCGGCGTTGTAGCCGCCCGTATCGATCAGGCTGACGATCGCATTGGCGCTGGTCGCCGTGGTCGTCCCATAGAGGGTGACCGTGGTCGCGCTTGTGCTGCCGGTCAGGCCGCGGAGCGAGCCCGCCGCCGTACCGTTCAAGATCCAGCTGCCGCCGACCAGCGAATATTTGAGGAGGCCACCGCCGGCGCCACGGTCGTCCGCGATGTAGAGCGTATCCACGCCGGCGACGGCAGCGGTCAGGTCGGCGAAGTAGAATTGGTTGGATTGATTGGTGGCGGTCGGAAAGCCGGGAAGGCTGGTGATCGTCTGACCGCTGGTCGTCGGGGGGGGGCCGGTCCCCACCGTGCCCATCCGAACCGTCCCGGCGCCGCTGCCGATGTATAGCTGATTGTCGAAAATCGAGATCGACCGCAGGTTGTTTGGCGTGGATGCGATCACGGTTCCGCTCGTGGCCCCCAGAGTGGCGTATACGACGCCGGTGTTGGAGCCGTCCGCCCAGAATGCCGAGCCGTCGATGCTTGCGACGCTACGAATATTCCCACCTGAAAAACCGTTGGTAGTCAGCGCGGTCGTCGTATCGATCGTGCCGTCGGCCCCCACGCGGCCGATGACCCGGGGGATCGCGGTCGATAAGCTGGTGGTGATGCTGGCGGTCCCGGGTGCCGCGTCGTAGCCGGGCAGGATCAGGTAGCGGCCGTCGACGCTGAGCGTCAGATAACCTTCCGACGTAGCGGTCCCGGAGGCGGTCAGCGTCTGATTGGCGCCCGCATCCGCGACCGGCATCGGTATCGACTGCACCAGCGCTCCGGCCGGCGTATACTCGTCGAGGAAAACCGCGGTTGCCGCGCTTCCCAGCGCCCCCACGCCCGTCCCGACGCGGTAGACGACGATATTGCCTGGCGTGAAAGCGGCCATTTCAGAATTCCCCCAACGACAAAGTGCGACGACAAATCGTGAGGGCCGTGGAAGCCAATCCTCTGTTCCGGCTTCCATGCGCCTCAGGATCGGAGATGAAGACATATTCCGACGACGCCGCCACGGGGGGCGGCGACTCGCAGGCGAATTCGTTCCCGAGTCGTTAGGCATATCCGCAGCAGCGCCGAATGACAATTTCATTATGTCGCAAATGGTTGCGAGGCGCATGCGGGCGGGCGGCCGCCCCCCGCCGGCCGAAGTCCGCGGGAGCCTGGGAGGCCGCGGCGCCGCGCCTTCACAGGCTCATTGTCGCGCCACCGCCGTCAGCCTATTGAGCCGCCATGCCGGTCGCCGCCGAACCCACCTTGTTCTACATGCCCTACGCGCTTTTCCTCGACGATGTGGAGGCGGTCGCGCGGCAGATCGAGGCGGACGACTGGCAGCCGGATTTCCTGGTCGGCATCGGCCGCGGCGGGCTGGTGCCGGCGGCCTATCTTTCGCACCGGCTCGGCATCGCGATGCTGTCGGTCGATCACAGCTCGGGGGAAGCGGGCTTCGCCGGCGAGCTGCTCGACAAGCTGGCGGCGAAGATCAGGGCGGGGCGCCGAATCCTGATCGTCGACGACATCAACGACAGCGGAACCACGATCGCTTTCATCCGCGCCGCGATCCACGCCAAAGGCGGCGACGACGCGCAGCTTCGCGTCGCCGTGCTGGTCCACAATATCCGCTCGCGGGCGAAGGCGGAATATGTCGGCACCGAGATCGACCGGGACGCGGACAAGAGATGGTTCGTCTTCCCCTGGGAGGCGCTCGCCCCGGCCGCGACCCTGATCGTCGAGGCGGTGGCGGTGCCGGAAAGGCTCGCTTGAGGCGATGACCGCAACCGACACTGTCTTCTCCGGCTCGATCCCCGCGCTTTACGACCTTTATCTGGTGCCGATGCTGTTCGCGCCTTATGCGGCCGATCTCGCGCGGCGGACCGCCTTGCTGCACCCGCAGAGGATCCTCGAAACCGCCGCGGGAACGGGCGTCGTCACCGCGGCGATCGTCGCGGCGCTGCCGGAAGCCGAGCTCGTCGCCACCGACCTCAACCAGGCCATGCTGGACGTCGCCGCCGCCCGGATTACATCGCCGAACGTCATTTTCCGCCAGGCCGACGCCCAGGCTTTGCCCTTCGCGGACGCAAGCTTCGATGCATTGGTCTGCCAGTTCGGCGTGATGTTCCTCCCCGACCGAATCGCCGCCTACCGGGAAGCGCGGCGGGTTCTGAAGCCGGGCGGCCGCTTCCTGTTCAACGCCTGGGACCGGATCGAGGAGAATGTCGTGACCGCGGCCCTGGCCGAAGCGCTGACCGCCTTCTTTGCGGACAATCCGCCCAGCTTCTACGCACGGGTGCCGTTCGGCTATCACGACAAGGCCCGGATCGAGGCGGACCTGCGCGCGGCGGGCTTCGAGCATATCGAGGCGGAGACGGTTGCGAAGCGAAGCCGGAGCGAGTCGGCGCGCGCGGCCGCGACCGGCCTGTGCCAGGGCACGCCGCTCAGGGCCGAGATCGAGGAGCGCGGCAGCCTGGACGATGCCACCGAAGCCGCCGCGCTGGCCCTGTCGCGCCTCGAGGGCCCGGGCGGCCTCGATGCGCCGATGTCGGCGCATGTGTTCAGCGCGGGCGCATGACCCGGAGGCCGTGCTAGGGCCGCGGCAGCGGCGTGGGGGCGTCGGCGGGAAGAGGGTAGCCCACCTGGAACAGGGTGCCGCCGTCCGGCGCGGTCCAGAAGCCGAGCAGGAAGCGCTCCACGCGGCCGCACAGCGAAACGTCCCAGCGCTCGTAGCGCGTGCCCGGCGGGCCGATCCGGAAGTTCGGGTCCGCCGGAGTCCAGCTTTCGGGCAGAAGCGACGCCTCCACCCCGGTCAGGGTGTCGCACTTCAGCCCTCGCGGAGCGAAATACAGGATTTCCTGAACGGCGTCGCGGATGACGGCGGCGTCGACGCGGGTGGTCCCGGTAAAGGGCACCTCGTCGCTCTGGGCAGCGGCCGGTTGGACGCCGATGAGCGCGCAGGCCGCGGCGGCGGCGAGGATGAAGCCGCGCCTCATTTGCCCGCCCGGCACTTCATCAGCGGCTGGACGCGGGTGCCGAACAGCTCGACGCCCTCGACGAAATGGTCGAACGTCAGCAGCACGCCGCCGGTATTGGGCACTTCCGACATCTCGTCGAGCATGCCGGCGATCTTGGCGTAGCTGCCGACCAGGGTGCCGATATTGATGTTGACCGCGCCCTCGCGCGCGGCGAGCTGGCGGACGTTGGTGGTGGGATTGTGCTTGTCGGCCGCGCCCTGCTCGGCGAGCCAGGCGATCGCCTCCAGATCGACGCCGTCATTGTAGCTCTTCCACTTGGCCTCGGCCTCCGCGTCGGTCTCGCCCATGATCAGCATGACGAGGACGAACATTCGGACGTCGCGCCCGGTCTTGGCGGTGGCGGCGGCGAGGCGCTCGTTATTGGCCGCGAACGCCTTGGGCGTGTTGACGCCCTTGCCGAGGCAGAAGGCGTAATCGGCATATTTGGCCGAGAAAGCGAGGCCGTCGTCCGACGAGCCGGCGCAGATGATCTTCATGTCGCCCTCGGGCTGCGGGCGGACGCGGCAATCGTCCATCCGGTAATATTGGCCCTTGAAGTCCGAGACGCCGGTCTCCCACAGCTCGCGCAGGATGTGGGCATATTCGCCGAGCATCGTGTAGCGGTCGCGGAAATGCGCGTCGCCGGGCCACAGGCCCATTTGGCTATATTCGGGCCGCTGCCAGCCGGTGATCAGGTTGAGGCCGAAGCGGCCGTGGCTGATCGAATCGATCGTGTTGCACATCCGCGCGCAGAAGGCGGGCGGGATCACCAAAGTGGGGCAGGTCGCGTAGATCTTGATCTTGCTCGTCACGGCGGCGAGCGCCGCCATCAGGGTGAAGCTCTCGAGATTATATTCCCAGAACTGGGTCTTGCCGCCGAAGCCGCGCAGCTTGATCATCGACAAGAGGAAATCGAGATTATATTTCTCGGCGCGGAGCGCGATCTCCTTGTTCATGTCGTAGCTCGGCAGATATTGCGGCGCGTTCTCGCTGATCAGCCAGCCGTTGTTGCCGATCGGGGTGAAGACTCCAACTTCCATTCGGGTCACTCCTTGCAGGTCTTAGCGGGATAGCCATTGAAGGACGATGCGGTTGAATTCGGCGGGCTCGGCGACGTTGCAGGCATGGCCGCCGGTTTGCATCAGCTCGACGGTGACCTGGTGCGCGCCGGACGCCATCCGCTCCGATTCGGTCCACGGCACCAGCACGTCGTCGCGCGCGGCGAGAGCGAGCATGGGCAATCCGAGGTTCAGCATCACGTCGTTGGAGTCGCCGCCGAGGTCGAAGGCGCGGATCGCGGCGATCCTCTTCTCCAGATTGGCAACGCCCTGGAACGAAGCGAGCTGCGCTTCCGCTTCCAGATCGATCCGGCCGCCATGCTCGGCGTCCCAGGCGGCGGGGTAGAGGAAGATCGGCTGAGCGGCGATCCAGGCGCGCTCGCCGCCGCTCCTGAGGATGTGGAGCCGCGCGTCGAAGCAGCGCGCCATATGCGCCTCGGGGCGGACCCAGCCATTGACGACGACCAGCTTGCCGACCCGTTCGGGCGCCTGGATCGCGACGAGCAGGCCGGCGCAGCCGCCCAGCGCGTGGCCGACGATATGAGCGCGCTGGATGGCGAGGGCGTCCATCAGCTTCAGCATGTCGTCGGCGAGATCCTGGATCCGGACCGTGTCGGGAAGCGCCCGCTCGCTCCGGCCGGTGCCGCGATGGTCGTAGACGATCACCCGGTAGTGGTGGGCGAAGGGGGCGAGGTTGGGCGCCCAGTAGCTCCCCGTCCCGCCGAGTCCCGACGAGAAGATCAGCGCGGGCGCGTCCGCGGCTCCATGCGTCTCGTAATAGAGGCCGGCGGCTTGGGGCATCAGAAGGCGAGCTCGCCGCCGACATACGCGACGCTGGCGATCTCGACCAGCAGGCCGGGCTTCACCAGGCCGCACAGGATGCAGTAGCGGGCCGGCTTGGCGCCGGGGAAATATTCCGCATAGACCGCGTTCATCGCCGGATAGTCGGCCCAGTCGGTCAGGAAGATGTGGTTGAACGCAATGTCGGCCATGGTCGCGCCGGCCGCCTCGAGGGTGATGCGGATCGTCTCGAGCACGTGCCGGGTCTGCGCGCTCGCATCGCCTTCGTAAAGCACGGTGCCTCCCGGCCCGAGCGCGAGCGTGCCGGAGACGTAGATCGTGCCGCCCGCCTTCGTCCCCGCCGAATAAGGCGCGATCGGAGTCGGGAATTGCGGCGGGTTGATCGATTCGAACGGCATCAGTCTTCTCCTGCAATCTGGCCGAAGGCGCCGCAGAAATCGGCGACGGTGGAGACCCAGCCGAAGAAGGTCTCGACGTTGTAGACGCTCGCCTGCTGGACGAAGTCGGGCCCGGCCTGGTGGGTCGCGTCCTCGAGCATGATCCCGAAATATTCGAGGAAGAAGCCGTCGCGCAGGGTCGATTCGACGCAGACGTTGGTGGCGATGCCGACCAGCACGATGTTGCGCACGCCGCGCGAGCGAAGCACCGAGTCGAGCTGCGAGTTGAAGAAGCCGGAATAGCGCGTCTTGGGCAGGACGATGTCGCCCGGCTTCGGCGCCAGGCCCTCGACCAGCGCATAATCCCAGCCGCCGCGGGCGAGCAACTTGCCGTGCAGCTCGGGGCGGGCGCGCATCGTCTTCAGCGCGTTGGACTTGTGGAAATTGGGCGAGCCGGGGCCGCCCGCTTCGACATAGGCCTCGTCCCAGCCGTTCTGGAAATAGACGATCGGCATGCCGGCGGCGCGGGCGACGTCGAGCACCTTGGCCGATTGTTCGATCACCTTCGCCGCGCCGCCGATGTCGAAGCCGGCGAGGTCGAGATAGCCGCCGGGCGAGGCATAGGCGTTCTGCATGTCGATCACGACCACCGCCGTCTCGTCGACCGCGACGCGGATCGGCTCGGGACGCGCCGGCAGGGTGACGATGCGCGGCGGCGCAAGGTCGCGTCCGGCGCTTGCTTCAACGGTCATTCCAAGCCTTCCCCTTCACCGTCCGAATGTTGACCAGATGCCCGCCCGGCACAAGCCTCTAGGTCCCCCTCTCCCGCTTACCGCGGGAGAGAATTTTTAAGCCGGAAAATTGCCGGCGAAGGCGAATTGCTCGACCGGGTTGCGGCCGCTTGGGAATTCGCGGGCCTGCAGCTTCTCGGTCAGGATCGCCGGATCGCCGATGCGGCCGATCGCGGCGGCGGCCTCGACCCGGAAGCGGTGGGGCACGGCGAGCTCGATCCGGGCGCGGTCGAAGTCGACGCCCGACATGCCGTGGGCGCGGTAGCCCATCCGGGTCGCCTGCAGAGCGAGGCAGGCCCAGGCGGCGCCGGCGTCGAAGCTGTGGGTGTGCGAGGTCGCCGGTTCGCCCGCCTTGCCGACGAACGGCAATGTGTCGGACAGGATGTAGATCAGGACCGACGCGCTGTGCGCCCAGCCCTGGTTCCACGGAATGAGCAGGCCGAGGAAGCGCTCCCAGTTCGCATCGCCGCGGCGGGCGTAGAGGAAGCGCCACGGCTGCGAGTTGAACGCCGAGGGCGCCCAGCGCGCCGCCTCGAAGATGGTGAGCAGATCCTCCTCGGGCAGGTCCGAGCCGTCGAAAGCGCGCGGCGACCAGCGCTCGAGGAAGAGCGGGTCGATCGGATGGTTCGCCTGGCGGGCGGGCATTCGCATCTCCTTGGCGCGGCGGACGGCGCGCGCCTTATCGCAGCAAAAGAGAAAGCGGCGAAGCGCGAATGCCCGCTCATTTCAGCGCTTCCATCTCCTGCTTCTGCCGGCGGTGGGAGAGCCAGCGCAGGAACATGCCGGCGATCGAGGCGGCCATGCCGGCGACCAGGCAGAGCAGCATCGGCGGCTCCTCGCTGGCGCTCTTGAACGCAGGCACCGCAAGCAGGAACACGCTCACGATCGAAATCAGATAACCCAGGCCTTTCACGCACACCTCCGCGGCTGAACATCGGGATCCCGGCAGCGTAACGGCGCAGGATGGATTTGGATCAATCTCCGTCCCGGGAAGGGACGCCGTGCCCGCTTCCGCCCGATCCGCCTAGACGCTTGAAGCGCTTGTGTTATTGCGGTCGGCATGAAGCTCCGGACGAAAGCAGCCGCCGCGGGCGGCATCGCAGCTTTGCTCGCTTTGGCCGCCTGCGGCGAGAGCGGCGGCGAAAGCGGCAACGGCGCCGCGGCGCCCGTGGCTTCGGCGCCGGAGCAGGTGCCCTATGCGCCCGCGGGGCCTGCCCTGGTTTCCGCCGACATCGCCGATTTCTACGCCGCGCGGGGGGACCGGCCCTTGTGGGTGGCGGCCGGCAGGCTGCGCCCCGAGGCGCTGGCGGCGGCGCGCACATTGAGCGAAGCGCAGGCGCAGGGGCTCGATCCGGAGCGCTATCGGGCCAAGGAGCTGGCCGCGGCGGCCGAGGCCTCGCGCAGCGGCGACCGGATCGCGCTCGCCCGGGCCGAATTGCTGCTGTCGCGCGGCTTCGGCGATTATGTATACGACTTGCACACCCCCGCCGCGCGCGGCGGCATGGCTTATGTCGAGCCTGGACTCGCGCCGGAGGCGCCCTCGCCGCGGGCGCTGCTCGAGGCTCTCGCGGCGGCGCCGTCGCTCGGCGAGGCGCTCGACGCCGCGCAGCGCACCAACCCGCTCTACGGAAGCCTGGTGCGCGGCTACGCGGCCTGGCGCGCGCGCTGGGCTGCGCTGCCGCAGGTTGCGATACCGCCGGGGCCGGCGCTCCGCCCGGGCGCGCAGGGCCGGCGCGTGGCGCTGCTGCGGCGCCGGCTCGGGCTAAGCGGGGCCGGCGACCGGTTCGACCCGGCGCTCGCGGCGGCGCTGCGCCAGTTCAAGGAAGTCCATGCCCTGCCCGCGGACGCGGTTGCCGACGCGGCGACACTGGCCGCGCTCAATGCCGGCCCGGCGCCCTACGAGAGGCGCATCCTCGCCAATCTCGACCGCGCCCGTTCGATACCGGCCCTGCCGGGGCGCTACGTGCTGGTCGACGCAGGCGGCGCGCGGCTGTGGATGATCGAGGACGGCCATCCGGTCGGGACGATGCGCGTCGTCGTCGGCAAGCCGCACATGCCGACGCCGGCGATGGCCGGCCGGATCCGCTACGCCATCCTCAACCCTTATTGGAACGTGCCGCCCGACCTCGCCCGCGACCGCGCCCGCCGGGCGCTGCGCCAGGGGACCGGCTTCCTCCGCCGCGAGCGGCTGGAGGCGCTTTCGGACTGGAGCGATTCGGCGCGGGTCCTGCGCCCGTCGGAGGTGGACTGGCGCGGCGTCGCCGCCGGCCGCCGCGAGCTGCGCATGCGCCAGCTGCCCGGCGGCGCCAATGTGATGGGCGCGGTCAAGTTCATGTTCCCCAACATGCTCGGAATCTACCTCCACGACACGCCCAACAAGAGCCTGTTCGCCCGCGCCGACCGGAAGCTGAGCTCCGGCTGCGTCCGCCTCCAGGACGCGCCGCGGCTGGGGGCCTGGCTGTTCGGCGGCGAGGCGCCCCGGCCGGCGGGCGCGCGCCCCGACCAGGAGGTCGACCTGCCCGCGCCGGTGCCGGTCTACATCACCTATTTGACCGCCGCGCCGGCGCCCGGCGGCATCGCCTTTCGGCCGGACGCCTATCGCAGGGACCGCATGCTGTTGGCGGGGCTGTAGGCGTCAATCCGGACCGGCGCGCACGACCCGCGCCCAGCAGACGATGTCGACCCGCGCCGCGCCCGCCCGCTTCAGGGCCCGGGCGCAGGCGTTGGCGGTGGCGCCGCTGGTGAATACGTCGTCGACGAGCAGGATTTGGCGGCCGGCGAGCGCGGCTTTTCCCCCGTCCTTCACAGCGAACGCGCCGCGCACCGCCAGCGCGCGCTCGCGGCGGTTCAGGCCCCTGAGGAGCGGCGTCGCCTTGACGCGGCGGAGCAAATCGAGCTCGACCGCAAGGCCGGTGCGCTTCGCCAAGGCGGTGGCGATCAGGGCCGACTGGTTGTAGCCGCGCTTCCAGATCCGCCAGCGGTGGAGCGGCACCGGGACGAGCAAAGCCTCCCCTTTTCCGGCGGCCACATGCCGCGCCATGAAGCGCGCCAGCGTCTCGGCGACGCCCGGCCGGCCGCTATATTTGAGCTTCAGCGCCACCTTGCGCGCGACCTCGCCATAAGCGACGGCGGCGCGAAGGCGGTCGAAGCGCGGCGGCTCGGCGAGGCAGCTTCCGCATTCCACTTCTTCGCCGCCGCCCGCGGCGAAGTCGAACGGCAGGCCGCAGCGGCTGCAGCAAGGCTCGCCGAGGAAAGTCAGCGACTGCCAGCAGTCGAGGCAGAAATTGTGCGGCGCCGGCGTGATGACGCCGCAGGCCGGGCAGCGCGGCGGCAGGGCGAAGTCGACGGCCTGGCGCAGCGCGGAACGGACGACGGCATGCATGCGCGCCGGCCTCCGCTTTGCTCAGTGGCCGAGGATCTTGCCGAGCTTGCGGCGGAGCCTGCTCCCCGGCTGCTCCGGCGGCGGCTCCTGCGCCTGGTTATCGCCCATGCCGGGCATGTTCATGCCGAGCAGGCCCATATAGGTGGATTTGGTGCGCAGCTTGACCGTCCAGTCGGGCCGCCACGAGGCGGGCGCGCGGGCCGGGCGGACGGGCTGGCTGAAATTGGCCTCCCCGCCGAAGGCGATCACGCTCAGCATCGACTGCGGGGCCGCGCGCGCGACCTCGACGGGGATGGTGCAGCGGTCGGCGGTGCCGGGCAGCAGCGTGCGCTGCTGGACGAGCCGCGCGAGCTCGGCCTCGGGCAAATAATCGAGCGCCATGCCGAGCATCTGCGTCTCGCTGGAGTTCCACATGATGAAGTCGCCGTTGGCCGCCGCCCCCATCGCGGTCAGGAACCAGGCGCGGGCTCCGCTGATCGGCCGCCAGACGAGGGGGATGGAGCCGGACGGACCGGCGGTGTTGGATGTGAGCGAGACCGGCGCGAGGAAGTCCTGGCCAGGGGCAAGGGTGAAGCGGATCTCCGGGCTGTAATTGCCGCGCACGACATGGTCGCCGACCAGCGAGCCGCCCGCCGGCACCCGCGTCTGCGAACGCTGGTTGGGCCATTCGCCGTAGGTCGTGAACCGCGCCGCCGAGGGCGGAATCATCGCGTGGATGTTGGCATTGGCGAAGGCGGGAGGCATTCGGCCGGCGGTCATCGTGGCGAAATCCACGACCACCGGCTGGCCGGCGCGGGCATGCTCGCCGCAGCCCCAATAGATCAGCATCCGGCCGCGCGGCCGCTCCATATTGCCCTGCTGCCAAGGCTCGCGCGGGCCCGACACGAGCGGCGCCGATTGCGGCGTGACCAAAGGCAGGCTCGGTCCCGCCTGGAGGCCGGCCGGCACCAGATGCTCGGCGCTGGGCGCCCCCGCCGCGCGGCGGCCGCTGCCGAGCTGGAGCATGAGGTTGTGCGCATAAGAAGACTGTGCGCCGCGGCCGCCGGCCATTGCACGCATCATCCCGCCCATTCCCCCGCCTCCCGCGCCGGCGCCCATCATCGCCGCCATGCCGGAGCTGGTCTCCGCGGTCATCCAATAGGTCGCGGTGCCGCCCGCCTGCGCCTGTCCGATGGCGACCGAGGCGCCGCCGGCGATCACCAGCGCGCCGCCGAACAGGATCAATCCAGCGTATCTCATATCGGCCGCTCCCTTTTTCTGGCTCCGGCGCGTTTTATACAAAGCTGGCGAGCGCGCGCAATCGCGGCGCTCAACCGATGCGGACCGACTGGCCGCCGTCGACCGGCAGCAGGACGCCGGTGACGAACCGCGCATCGTCGGAGGCGAGCCAGAGCGCGGCGTGGGCGACGTCCCAGGCACTGCCCATCCTGCCCATCGGCACCTGGCTGTCGCGGCGGGCGCGCAGCGCGGCTTCCTCCTCGCCGGTCATCCCGGCCCAGCCGCGGATCGCCATCGGCGTGTCGATCAGGCCGGGAAGGACCGCGTTGCAGCGTATGGCGTGGCGCGCATTTTGCGCGGCGACGCTGGTGGTCAGTTTGTTGACCCCCGCCTTCGACACTTCATAGGCGAGGATACCGGCCGGCGCGAGCGAGGCCAAAGAGGAGACGTTGACGATCGCGCCGCCGCCTTGGGCGCGCATCACCGGCAGAGCATGCTTGATCGTCAGCCACATCGCCTTGAGGTTCAATGCCAGGATCGCGTCGAACCGGTCCTCGGCGAGGCTTTCGGGCGGGCCGTCGCCGGCGCCGCCGCCGACATTGTTGTGGAGGATGTCGACCCGCCCGAAGGCCGCCACGGCGGCGGCGATCAGGCCGGCGCAATCGGCCTCGCGCACTATGTCCGCCGCATGCGCCTGCGCTTCGCCGCCTTCGCCTGCGATTATCGCCGCCGTCTCCTCGGCGCGGGCAAGGTCGCGGTCGACGCAGAGGATGCGGGCGCCTTCGCGCGCGAACAGCAAAGCGGCGGCGCGCCCGTTGCCCATTGTGTCGCCCGGCGTCTGGCCGGCGCCGACGACGATCGCGCTCTTGCCTTCAAGCCGCCCCGCCATGTCAGCGCCGGTCGAGGTCGGGATCGAGCGTCAGGCCGGGATCGAGCTGCACGCCGAAGCTGTTGAGGAGCATGGACACCAGCCGATACTGGCCGACCGTGTAGACGAGGTCCATGCATTGCCGGGTATCGTAATGCGCGCCGAGCGCGGCCCAGCTCGCATCCGAGACGAAGCAGTCGCGCTCGAGCTCGTCGCAGGCGGCGAGGATCGCGGCGTCCGCGTCCGACCAGCCCGGCGCACCGGGGCCGCCCTTGATCCTCGCGATCTCCTCCTCGCTGAGGCCGGCGCGCGCGCCAATGGCGACATGCTGCGCCCATTCATAGCCCGAGCCGCAATTGAAGCCGGTGCGCAGGATGGCGAGCTCGCGGGTCCGGGAGGGCAGCGTGCTTGCCTTCGACAGGACATAGCTTGCCCATGCGAGGAAGGGGCCCAATGCGGCGGGATGATTGGCCATGGTGCGGAAGATGTTGAGCGCGTCGCCGCGCCCGGCGAGCGGCGCCAAGGCGGCCCGCGCCTCGGGAGTGAGCGCGTCGTCGGCGAGCGGCGGGATGCGCGGCTGGCTGAGGTGCATATCGTCTCCTTCCCCAACGTCCATTGGCGGCGCGAGGCTTAGCTGCGATAAGCGCGGCATCCAAGCGCGACAGGAGAATCTCGTGGCATCACCAACCCGTTTCCCCAGACACGGTTCAGCCGGCATCGCGGTCGCCGCGATCCTCCTCTGTGCCTGCGTCGCCGCCGCGCAACCGGCTGCCGCGCCGGGCGCCAAGGCGCCGCCGCCCGCGCCGCGCATCGCCAGCCCGGGTGACGTCATCGCCACCCGCCAGCTGCTGTTCCATTTGTCGGCCGCGACCTTCGGCGAGATGAAGGCGGTGGCGGATGGGAGCGAGGACGTGAAGCCGCTGGCCTTCGGCGCGCGCGGGCTGGTGCGCTGGTCGCGCTCGATCCCGGCGATGTTCCCGCCCGGCTCGCTCGGCCCCAATTCGCGCGCCAAGCCCGAAATCTGGTCGAACCGCGCCGATTTCGAAGCCAAGGCCGCCGCCTACCAGGCGGCCGCCACGGCTTTGTTCGACGTCGCCCGCGCCGGCGACAAGCCGGGCTTCCTCGCGCAGTGGGAGGCGACGAGCAAGACCTGCACCGCCTGCCACGACCTCTACCGTTCGGACCCGCCGCGGCCGGCGACTCGCGGCTGAGCCGCAAGCATGTAGTGGCGCGTGGCCGGGGCGGTGTCGCGGCGGCGGGCGAGCTGCAGCTGGAAGACGACATGGCCGTCATGGCGGAAGGCGGCGATCCCGCCGGCCAGATAATAAGACCACATGCGAAAGAAGCGCTCGTCGTAGAGGGCGACGATCTCGTCCCTGGCGGCGGCGACCCGCTCGTACCAGCAGGCCAGGGTCCGCTCGTAATGACCGCGCAGCACCTCGAGATCGGTCAGCCACAGCCAGGAGCGCTCGATCGCCGGCGCGATCTGGCTCAAGGCCGGCACATAGCCGCCGGGGAAGATATATTTGGCGAGCCAGGGATCGGTCGCGCCCGGCCCGTCGGCGCGCCCGATCGTGTGGAGCAGCATCAGCCCGTCCTCGGTGAGGAGCTCGCGGCAGCGCTCGAAGAAGGCGCCGTAATACGGCGGGCCGACATGCTCGAACATGCCGATCGAGACGATCCGGTCGAAGCGGCCCGCGACGTCGCGATAGTCGGCGAGCTCGAAGCGCAGGCGGTGCGACAGGCCGGCTGCGGCGGCGCGCGCGCGGGCGGCGTGGAGCTGCTCCTCGGAGAGCGTGATACCGGTGACCTCGACCTCCGCGGTGCGCGCCAGATGGAGCGCCATCGAGCCCCAGCCGCAGCCGATGTCGAGCACGCGCTGGCCCGGCTCGATCTTGAGCTTGGCGGCGATATAGGCCTGCTTGGCGGCCTGGGCGTCCTCGAGATTCATGGCCGGATCGGCGAAATAGGCGCAGCTGTAATTGAGGTCCGCATCGAGGAAGAGGGCGAACAGCCGGTCCGACAGGTCGTAATGATGGGCGACGTTGCGGCGGGAGCGGCGCCGCCAGTTCCAGGTCGAGAGCGCGGCGGCGAAGCGGCGCGGCCGCCACAGAGCGGCGCGGACCGGATTCTCCTTCTCCCAGCGTATGTTGAAGCCGATCAGGTCGAGCAGGTCGCGTATGTCGCCGTCCTCGACGGTAAGACGGCCGTCGACATAGGCCTCGCCGAACCCCAAAGCCGGATTGCGCAGGATGCGGCGTTCGGTGGCGCGGTCGGCGAGGCGGATCGTCAGCGGTTTCACGCCGGGCGCCGGATCGCCATAGGCGCGGACCGCGCCGGCCGCGTCGATCACGGTCAGCGGCCCCGATCGGACCAGCAACGAGAAGAACCTGCCGAGCATCGCCGTCCTTTATCACAGAAGGGATAGGGCATAGACGCGCGTTTGATGAGCCAGGACATGCCCTTCGACCGGCGGCTGCGGCGCTTGCGGCGCGAGCGGGCGGCGGCGCGCTTTGCCGACGCCGACTATCTCCACCGCCTGGTCGCCGACGAGCTGATCGAGCGGCTCGACCTGGTGAAGCGCGACTTCCGCGACGCGCTCGATCTCGGCTGCGCGGGAGGCTATCTGACCCGCAGGCTGCGCGCGCGCGGGCTTGACGTGACCGCCGCGGATCCCGGCTTCGCCTTCGCGGCGGCGGCGGACGGCGTCCAGTGCGACGAGGATCGCCTGCCTTTCGCCGAGGCGCGCTTCGATCTGGCGGTGTCGGCAGGCGTGCTCGACGGCGTCAACGATTTGCCGGGCGCTCTGCTGCTGATCCGCCGGGCGCTGAGGCCCGACGGCCTGTTCCTCGGCGCGTTCGCGGGCGCCGGCAGCCTGCAGCGCCTCAGGAGCGCGATGCTCGCCGCCGACGCGGCCGAAGGCGGCGCGTCGCCCCGCATCCATCCCCAGATCGACGTGCGCGCGGCCGGCGACCTGCTCGCCCGCGCCGGCTTCGCGCTGCCGGTCGCCGACGGGCACTGCATTGACGTCAGGTTCAAGAACATCTTCCAGCTCATCGCCGATCTGCGGGCGATGGGGGCGACCAACGTGCTGGCCTCGCGCAACACCAGGCCGATCGGCCGTTTCGGCCTCGCCGCCGCCGCCGCCGATTTCGCCGGCCATGCCGGCCCGGACGGGAAGACCGCGGAGCGGTTCGAGATCGTCTATCTTGCCGGCTGGGCGCCGTCCCCCGATCAGCCCAAGCCGGCGGCGCGGGGCAGCGCGACGGCGTCGCTGGCCGAGGCGCTGAAGCGCCGCGACGCTCAGATCAGGGCGTCGAGCAGCCCGATCAGCGGTTTGTCGGCCGGCGGCATTTCGAGAGCGAACATCTCCGCCGGCCGCACCCATTTCAGCGCGGCGGCGTCGAGCGGGCGCGGCGACCCCTGCCATTTGCGGCAGATGTAGAGGAGGAGGAGCATGTGGCGGCCAGCGTTTTCCGCGCTGGCGAAGGCGGCGGGGGCGAGGCAGGCGGCGTCGGTCTCGATGCCCAGCTCCTCCTTCAGCTCGCGAATGAGCGCCGCCTCGGGGCGCTCGTCCGACTCGACCTTGCCGCCGGGAAACTCCCACAGGCCGGCCATCGCCCGCCCGGGCAGGCGCTGCTGGAGGAGGACCCTGCCCTCGGCGTCGACCAGGGCCGCCGCGACCACGATCATTGTCGGGTTTTTTTCCAATTATGCGGGCCTTGCTAGGACTTCGTTAACTGCAACCGGGCTATCGGATGCACAAATGGGCGAGATGCGCGCGAGGGGATTAAGGGCGATGGGCAGGTTTGCAAAGCTGATCCGGGACGAACGGGCTGCCAGCGCGGTCGAATATGGGCTGATCATCGCCTTGATCGTGCTCGCCATGATGGCCGGCCTCAGTCAGTTCGCCAGCACCACCATCGGCATGTGGAACAACGTCGCCAGCGCGGTCTCCGGAGCATAGGCGCGAAGCCAATTTCCGCCGCTAACTTTTTGGAAACTTCCTTTCAGTAAAGCAGCATTGGCCTTCCCGGATTTAAGTGGGGGCGGGCATGGAAGTGTGGACTTCCAAAGCTTTGGAACAGGAGACCGGAACATGAAGATTCTTCGCAAGCTGATGCGCAATGAGAAAGGCGCGACCGCCATCGAATATGGCCTGATCGCCGCTCTCATCGCCGTTGCCGCCATCACTGCCATGCAGGGCCTCGGCAAGCAGCTGAACACGACCTTCACCAACGTTTCGACCGCGATGAAGGGCTAATCGGCCAAAAGCCAGATTAGAGGGGCGGCGGAACTCCGGTTCCGCCGCCCCTTTTCTATTGGGCGTCGAATCACCTGATCCCCGGTTCAGCCGATGGCGAGATATTTGGCGCGGCGCTGGGCCTTGATCTCGGCACGCGAGAGAGCGGCGAGCGCGTCCAGCTCCTCGCCGATCGCGGCGCCGAGCGTCTCGACCGCGGCGGCGGGATCGCGGTGGGCGCCGCCGACCGGCTCGGGAACGATCAGGTCGATGACGCCGAGCGCCTTCAAATCGCCGGCGGTGACGCGCATCGCCTCGGCCGCCTCGGCCGCCTTCTCGGCGGTGCGCCACAGGATCGAGGCGCAGCCCTCGGGCGAGATGACCGCATAGACGCTGTGCTCGAGCATCAGCACCCGGTTGGCGGCGGCGAGCGCGATCGCCCCGCCCGAGCCGCCTTCGCCGACGATCGCCGCGACCAATGGCACCGAGAGCGACAGGCATTGCTCGGTCGAGCGTGCGATTGCCTCGGCCTGCCCCCGCTCCTCGGCCTCGACGCCGGGAAAGGCGCCGGGGGTGTCGACCAAAGTGACGACCGGCAGGCCGAAGCGGTCGGCGAGCTGCATCAGGCGCACCGTCTTGCGGTAGCCCTCGGGCTTGGCCATTCCGAAATTATGCTTGAGGCGGCTGGCGGTGTCGTCGCCTTTCTCGTGGCCGATCAGCATGATCTTTCGGCCTCCCAAGCGCCCAAGGCCCCCAATGATCGCCTCGTCCTCGCCGAACGCGCGGTCGCCGGCGAGCGGCACGAAATCCTCGATCAGGCCGGCGACATAATCGTTGAAATGGGGCCGGTCGGGATGGCGGGCGACCTGGGTCTTCTGCCAGGGGGTGAGCCTGGCGTAGATTTCGCGCAGCATGCGCTCGGACTTGGCGTGGAGCTTGTCGATCTCGGCGCCGATATTGAGGTCGCCGGCCTGGGCCGTCTCGCGCAGCTCCTCGACCCGCGCGTCGAGCTCGGCGATCGATTTTTCGAAGTCGAGGAAGGTCGCCATGGTCCGGGCGCGGGTTAGGGCCGCTTGGCGCGGGCGTCAACGCGCCGGCGGCCGGCGAGCGCCTCGGCCAGCGGGTGGCGGCTGTTGACCAGCTCGATCAGCCGCCGGCTGTCGACATGGGTATAGATCTGGGTGGTGGCGATGTCGGCATGGCCGAGCAGCATCTGCAGCGCGCGCAGGTCGGCGCCGCCTTCGAGCAAATGGGTGGCGAAGGCGTGGCGCAGGACGTGTGGGCTGATCCGCTCGGGCGGGATGCCGGCGGCGGCGGCGAGCGCCTTCAGCAATTGATGGAGGCGGACCCGGCTCAAATGCTTCCCGCCCGAGGGGAAGAGCCACAGGGAATCGCGCGGCACCAAGGCCGCCCATGCGGCGACGGCGGCGCGGGCGCGGTCGGAGATCGGCACGAGCCGCTCGCGGCCGCCCTTGCCCTTGAGGATGAGGAAGGGCTTGTCGGGCTGCACCGCGTGCCTCGGCAGCGACACCAATTCGGTGGCGCGCAGGCCCGAGCCGTAGAGCAATTCGACCAAAGCGGAGAGGCGCAGCCGCGCCGATACTTTCTCCCCCGCCTTGTCGCGCTCGAGCTCGGCGAACAAGACGTCGACGGCGGCGTGGTCGAGGATCCTGGGCAGCGGCCGCTCGCCGGCGGGCCGCGGCAGTGCGGGGGAAGGATCGTCGGCGCGCAGGCCCTCGTCCTGGAGGAAGGCGAAGAAGCGGCGCAAGGCGGCGGCCTTGCGGGCGACCGTGGCGCGCTTCAGCGGCAGCCAAGCCTCGGCGAGGCGCTTCAATTCGTCCTGCGAGGCGGCGGCGAGCCGGCCGGCGAGCAGCGCCGAGGCGCCGCGCAGGTCGCGCTCATAGGCGAGCAGGGTGTTCGCCGCCGCGCCCGCTTCCGCCGCCATCATCTCGAGGAAGGCCGCGGTGAGGCGAGCGTCGTCGCCCTTGGCCTCGCTCGCCCTCACAGCCGGCTCAGCGCCTCGGCGGCGATCATCCGCGCTTCATATTCGAGGCCGACCTGCCTCAGCGCGCTGACGATATGGTAGAGATGGGCGGGCGGGACGCCGCGCCAGTCGGCGGTCTGCATGCCCACCCCGGCAAGCAAGACGACGGTGCCCGGCTGGCGGTTGCGCGCGGCGGCGGCGATCATCCGGCTCCAGCGGCTGCGCGGCGCGATATCGACGCCGAGGCCGGCCGGATCCTGGAAGCGGCCGAGGCCGGCCAATGCGGCCGCGAGCAAGCGGCCGCGCTGGCCGCCGTCGCGCGCCGCGAATCCCTGGATGCGGCCGGCGCTCATATCCACCATCGGCCGCGGCGAAGCGATGGCGAGCAGCGCCCAGGCGCGGTCGCCGTCGTCGCCCATCGCATCGACCACTGCCGACCAGCGGGCGGCATGGCGGTCGAGGCCGGCGGTCAGCATCGAGGCGATCAAGTCGGCGGCGCGGTCCTTGAGCGCGTCGGACGGCGGGATGCGCGCCGCGGCGACGGCGGTGAGAATGTGGCGGGCGTGGCGATCCTCCGGCGTCTTCGCCTCGTCCCACAGGCCGCGCATCGCGCCCACCCGGTCGTCCATGTCGCGGGCGACATAGGCACGGCGCAGGCGGCCGCCGACGCTGCCCTCCATCTCGGACGGGTCGGTGCCGTCGGCGAGCAGGCTGTATATCTCGACCAAAGAGGCGTTGGAGAAGACCCCGAGCGAGGCGGCGGCCTGGGCGGCGGCGACGCGCTGCTCGAGCGGGACCATCGGCGCGCGGGCCTGCCAGGCGCGGACATTGGGGCCGGCGCGGCCGATCAGCCTGGCCGGGATTTCGAGCCCGGTGGCGCTCGCCATGCCGAACCGCCAGCTGGTCAGCTCGTCGACCCCGTCCCACTGGATGGTGACGGCGCGGCGGGTGTTGAGGCCGGCGCCGATCACCTTCTCGGCAAGGAGCAGGTCGATGCCCCCCGCCCCGCTCCGCCCCCGCGCCTGGTCGATCAGCTGGCTGGCGCGGGCCGCCTCGTCCTGAAGCGCGGCGCACATCGCGTCGGCGAGCGGCCAGACCGGTTCGTCGGAGATGGCGCGTCCCGGCTCGACCAGGGGGCAGAGCGCGGCGGGATCGGCGGTGGCGAGCGCGGTCTGGACGGCGACGGTGAACATGCGCGGCGTGAACCTGTCGACGTCGATCGCCTGGACGAGCATCCGCGCCGCGTCCGCCTCGCCCATCCTCAAGAGCAGCCAGGCGCGCTCGGCGACCCAATCGACGTCTGCGACGCGCGAGGGCGTCGGCACTTGCGACAGCAAGGCGCGGCGCAGCAGGATCGAGGTCCAGCGCGACGGCAAAGGCGCGTCGAGCCGGCCCATCAGGGTGGTCAGGAAGCGGCCGTTGGCGTTGCCGAAGGCGCCCGGCCCGAGGCCCCAATTGCCCGGGGTCAGCGGGCCGACGAAATCGGTCGGGCGGCGCGCGCTGTCGGGCATCTCGATCGCGCGGGACGGCGCTGCCAGCGCGAGCTGCGCCAGATCGGCGGCGGCGGCGTCCTCGGGAGGCAGGCCTTCCGCCGGCGGGGCCGGAACGCCTGGCTGGGCCGGCGCCCCGGGCTGGGCCGGCGCCGCTTTGGGCGCCGGCGCCTTGTCGGCGGGCGGCTGCTCGCGCGGCGGCAGCGTCGCCGGATCGCCGAAGCCGGGCGGAAGCAGCGATTCGGGCGCCTTTTCGTCCTGGCCCAAAGCGGGAATGGCCAGAGCGAGGAGCGAGGCCGCCCCGGCAAGGCGGATGAGGCTAGTGCGCGAGCGCTGCATTCGTCACATCCTGCTCGATGCGCTGCGTCGGCACCTCGGTATTGAGGGTGGACAGCCAGACCGCGAAGCCGATCAGCAGGACGAGGAGCGAGAGAAGGATCATCGGCAGCGGCGACTTGCGGCGCCGGGCGGGTGGGGAGATGCGCATGGCCGGCCTTTTGCCCCACGAGGCGGGCCGATGTATAGCCCCCGCCGCCATGGCGAACGCGTTTCCCAGCCCCGACCGCTCGATCGTCCTGGTGGGGCTGATGGGGGTTGGAAAGTCGACCGTCGGGCGCCGGCTGGCGAGGCGGCTCGGCCTCCCCTTCGTCGATTCCGACGCGGAGATCGAGAAAGCCGCCGACCGCGACATCGCCGAGATATTCGACCGCTTCGGCGAGGCCGGCTTCCGCGACGGCGAGCGGCGGGTGATCGAGCGGCTCGTCGGCGGGCCCATATCGGTGATCGCCACCGGCGGCGGCGCCTTCATCGACCCGCGGACGCGGGCGCTGATCCTCGAGCGCTGCGTCGCGATCTGGCTCGACGCGGACGCGGAGACGCTGGCCGAACGAGTCTCGCGCCGCGGCCGCCGGCCCCTGCTGCGGGGCGGGGACCCCCTCCCCCTCCTCCAGAGCCTCGCGGCAGCGCGCAACCCGGTCTATGCCGAGGCGCATCTGCACGTCATGAGCCAGTCGGTGCCGCACGAGCGGGCGGTCGAGCGGATCGTCGATGCGCTGGCCGGGTGGGAGGCGCCGCGATGAGCCGGGTCGAAGTCGCGCTCGGCGCGCGAAGCTACGACGTGACGATCGAGGACGGGCTGCTCGACCGCGCCGGCGAGGCGCTTCGTCCCTATGCGCGCGACGGCAGGCTGGTGGTCGTGAGCGACGACAATGTGTGGGCGGCGCAGGGCGGACGGCTCGCGGCGGCCGGGCTGGAGATCGCGCTCGTCACCGTCCCGGCGGGTGAGGCGAGCAAGAGCTGGATCCGGCTGGCGGCATTGGTCAACCGGCTGCTCGAGCTGGGCGTGGAGCGCGGCGACCATGTCGTCGCGTTCGGCGGCGGCGTGGTCGGCGACCTCGCCGGCTTCGCCGCTTCGGTGCTGAAGCGGGGCTGCGCCTGGGTGCAGGTGCCGACCAGCCTGCTCGCCCAGGTCGACGCATCGGTCGGCGGCAAGACCGGGATCAACGCCGCGGCCGGCAAGAACCTCGTCGGCGCCTTCCACCAGCCGGCGGCGGTGCTGATCGACCCTTCGGCGCTGGACACGTTGCCGGAGCGCGAGCTTCGCGCAGGCTATGCCGAGGTGGTCAAATACGGGCTGATCGGCGATTCCGGCTTCTTCGCCTGGTGCGAGGCGCATGGGGCGGCGCTGCTCGCCGGCGACTCGGCGGCGCGGGCGCATGCGATCGAGACCTGCGTTCGCGCCAAGGCGGCGATCGTCGCCGCGGACGAGCGCGAGACCGAAGGGCGGCGGGCCTTGCTCAATTTCGGCCATACGTTCGGCCACGCGCTGGAGGCGGAGGCCGGTTTCTCCGGCCGGCTGTTGCACGGCGAGGCGGTGGCGCTGGGCATGGTCCTCGCCTTGCGCTTCTCGGTCCGGCGCGGCTTGTGCCCGGCGGCGGATGCCGAGCGGGCGGCGGCGCATTTGCACGCGGCGGGCCTGCCGACCAAGCTGGACCAGGCCGACGCGGCGAGCCTCGTCGCGCACATCGCCCGGGACAAGAAGAGCAAAGGCGGCCGGGTGCCGTTCGTCCTGACCCGCGGCATCGGCGCCGCCTTCGTCGATCGCTCGGTGGAACTCGCCGAGGTGGAGGAATTCCTCAGGCGGGAGGCGGGGAAAACCAGGGGGAAAACCAGGGACAGTATATAGTTTTCGGCGCGTCAGCTTGGCTCCGGCTCTTCCTCGCGGTCGGCCAGCGGGTTGTCGGGGCCGAACATGTTGCTGGCGAGGGCGTGGAGGTCGCCGGAGGCGGTCTGGCTGTCGAGGCGCAGCCGGTCGCGCTCGCGATATTCGCATTCGACGCGGTTCACCTCGTCGGCGTCGATGCAGAACAGGGCCAGCGCCTCGCGGCCCATCAGCACCGCCGATTCGAACACTTCGCGGACCGCGCATTTGAGGTCGAGCGGGGCAAGCTCCATCAGATGCCGGCGGTCGAAGGCGCGGACGAAGATCGCGGCCTGGGGGAAGGCTTCGAGGATCGGCTCGAGGCGCCGCGCGGTCAGCGCGTTGCCGTCGATGCAGAACAGGATCGCCTTGGCGTCGGCCGCGCCGGCGAGGCGGAGCAGGTCGATGCGGGTGCCGTCGCCATAATAGACCTTGGAGCCGAAATTGCCGGCGACCTCGATCTGGCTGGGCTTGGAATCGATCAGGGTGACGGTGATGCCCTTGGCCATCAGCATCTGCGCCACCGTCTGCCCGAAGCGCCCGTAGCCGATGACGATCGCTTTGGTCGTCTCCGACAGCTCCGGCCCGTCGAGCACGGCGCCGGCCCTGCGCGCGCTGCGCCGCTCGATCCAGTCGTTGAGCATCATCAGGAAGGGGGTGGTCGCCATCGACACGGTGACGATCGCGCCGAACAGGCTGGCGGCCGCCGGCTCGATCAGCAGCGAGCGCTGGGCGGCGGCGAACAGGACGAAGCCGAACTCGCCGCCCTGGCTGAGCAGCAGGCCGAGCTTGACCGCGCGGCGGGTCTCCATCCGGAACGCTTTGGCGAGGCCGAACAGGGTCGCCGCCTTGAGCGCGATCAAAGCGGCGGCCATGGCGATGACGAACAAGGGCCGGTCGATGATCGCGTCGAGATCGAGCAGCATGCCGATGGCGAGGAAGAACATGCCGAGCAGGATCGAGCGGAACGGGTCGATATCGGCCTCCAGCTCGTGCCGGTAGGGCGAATCGGCGAGCATCACGCCGGCGATGAACGCGCCCAGGGCGGTCGAGAGGTGGAGCGCTTCCATCACCGCGGCGCTGGCCAGCACGATGAACAGGCCGGCGACGATGAACAGCTCGCGCTCGCTGATCTGGCCGACGAGGCGGAAGAGCGGGTTGATCAGGAAGCGGCCGGCGAGAACGAGGCCAAAGATCGCCGCGATCGTATAGGCCGCGAGCTGCCAGCCGGGCGGCGCGCTCGGATCGATCGTCGCGCGCGACAAAGCGGCGATGATCGTGATCAGGGGCACGATCGACAGGTCCTGGAAAAGCAGGATCGAGAAAGCGCGCTCGCCGGCGGGCGTGTTGATCTCGCCCGAGGATTTGAGGCTCGGCAGCACCTGCGCGGTCGACGACAGAGCGAGCGGCAGGCCGATGGCGAGCGAGGCGGCGAGGCTGAAGCCGGTGGCGGCGTAGACCAATGCGGTGATCGTAAGGCCGGCGACCGTCACCTGGAGAAGACCGAGGCCGAAAATGTCGTGCTTGAGACGCCAGAGGCGGTTGGGATGGAGCTCGAGGCCGACCAGGAAAAGCAGCAGGATGATCCCGAAATCGGCGATGCGCAGCATCTCCTCGGGCCCGCCGATCAGGCCGAGCCCGTCCGGTCCGACCAAAGCGCCGGCGACGAGGTAGCCGAGCACCGCGCCGAGGCCGAGGCGGCGGAACAGCATGACGAAGACCATCGCCGCGCCGAGCATGATGACTCCGTCGCGCAGCAGGAAGGCGGTCGCCTGGGCCGCGCCCGGTTCCATCAGCGCGCGCCCCGGTCGGCTGCCGCTGCGGCGGCGGCTTCGGCGGCGGCCTCGAAGGCGAGCAGGATCGAGGCGTGGCGGGCGGCGAAGGGCCGCGCGTCGCTAAAGACGGCGAGGCCGGGCCAGTCGCCGGGATCGTCGCGCCCGCCGGCGAGGAAGGCGGCGAGCGCGTCGCGGGCGGCGGCGAGCTCGGCGGCGGTGCGGCCGACGGCGTTGGCGGCCATCAGCGAGGCCGAGGCCTGGCCGAGCGCGCAGGCCTTCACCTCCAGGCCGAGCGCGGAGACTTCTCCATCGTCCATATCGATGTCGACCACGACTCGGCTGCCGCAGACCGGCGAGCGTTTCTCGACGCTCGCCTGGGGCCGGTCGAGGCGGCGCTGGTGGCGGATCGACGTGGCGAGTCGCAGGATGTCGCGATTGTAGAGGGCCGTGGTCATCGGGCCTCCCGATAGGCGCGAACGGCGCGGAAGTTTCGGAAGTTTAGTGCTGCGATAAATAATCCGGCGCCCACACCCCACGGAATCCGATGAATACGGCTCACGCGGGCGCCGCCGGCGTGCGATATGGACAGATGGGACAACGCGGCCAAGACTCACCTCCTGCCAGACTGCACACCGCGAAATCCTACTAGTCAAGTGTTCTTTTTATGTTCCAGGCCGGGCGGTGCTGGATTGCGTCGCTCCGCGCGCTGGGGCGATTCCCGTCATTGCGAGGAGCGAAGCGACGCGGCAATCCAGACGCGCGGTGCACCTCCCACCGCACACTGGATTGCTTCGCTCCGCTCGCAATGACGGAGTCAGGAAACCAGGGACAGTATATAGTTTCCAGCCAGTCCGCACTAAGGCCGAAGACGCTGACGAAACTATATACTGTCCCTGGTTTCCTGGTTTCAGGCGCGGCGCCAGGTCGTTCCGTCCGGGCCGTCCTCCAGCACGATCCCCTCCCCGGCCAGCGCGGCGCGGATGCGGTCGGCTTCGGCGAAGTCGCGGCGCTTTTTCGCCTCGGCGCGGGCAGCGACGAAAGCGTCGATGCGTTCATTGTTGGCGGTAACGATAGGCTTGGTGCTGGAAACGGCATGAGTGGCAGAATCTGGTTGGATGAGCGGTCTTCGGCCAAACCATCCTGCCGTGTCGTAACTTAGCAAGCCCAGCAATTGCGCCGATTTTTTCAAGATGCGAGGATCCTTCAGCGCCTGCAAGCGAGCTAGTGAGGCGGGTGTGCTTAGGTCATCGGAAAGCGCATCCAGCATACCGGGATCAATCTCACTGTCTTGCCAGTCTTCGACATCCTCGATTCGGCGATAGAGGCCGTTCAACGTGGCCCGGCTCTGCGCCACCAAAGCCTCCGACCATTCGAGCGGCTGGCGATAATGGGCGTTGAGGAGTGCGTAGCGATAGATTTCGCCGCGCCGGTCCTGCCCCAGCAAATCTCCGACCGTAACCACGTTGCCAAGGCTCTTCGACATCTTCTCGTCGCCGGCCATGGAGAGGAAGCCGTTGTGGAGCCAGTAGCGGGCGAGCGGGGCGCCATTGTGGGCGCAGCGGCTCTGGGCGATCTCGTTCTCGTGATGGGGGAAGATGAGGTCGAGGCCGCCGCCGTGGATGTCGATCGTCTCGCCGAGATGCGCCTCGATCATCGCCGAGCATTCGATGTGCCAGCCGGGGCGGCCGCGGCCCCAGGGGCTGTCCCAGCCGATCATTTCCGGCGGCGAGGGCTTCCACAGCACGAAATCGGCCGGGTCCTTCTTGTAGCTCGCCACCTCGACGCGGGCCCCCGCAATCATCGCCTCGCGGTCGCGGCGGCCGAGCGCGCCGTAATCGGGATCGGACGGGACGTGGAAGAGGACGTGGCCGTCCGCTTCGTAGGCGTTGCCGGTCTCGATCAGGCGGGCGATCATCGCGATCATCGCGGGGACGTGCCGGGTGGCGTGCGGCGCGATGTCCGGCAGCCGCACGCCGAGCGCGCCCATATCCTCGTTATAATGCCGCTCGTAGCGCGCGGTGATCGCCGCCGGCGCGACTCTCTCGGCCTCGGCGGCGGCGATGATCTTGTCGTCGACGTCGGTGACGTTGCGGGCATAAACGACGTTCGTCTCGCCATAGGAATGGCGGAGCAGGCGGGAGAGGAGGTCGAATATCACCGCCGGCCGGGCATTGCCGATATGGGCGCGGTTGTAGACGGTCGGGCCGCAGACGTAGAGCGTCACCCTTTCCGGGTCGGCGGGGGCGAAGGCGCGCTTCTCCCGCGCCATCGTGTCGTACAGCCGGATCCCGGTCATGCCGCGTTCTGGAGCTGGTTCGCCTCGGTCCCGGTCGCCGGCGGGGCGCCGCGGCGCCATTCGACGAAATCGACGATCGCGCGGCCGCTGGCGTAGAGCAAAGGATAGGTGCGCGAATTGGCCATCCAGTCGGGGCGCTGGGCGGCGCGGCCGTGGATCGTGTCGTAGACGAGGTTGGCGGAAAGATAGAGCAGGGTCGCGCCGATCAGGCCCTTGAGCGCGCCGAAGCCGGCGCCGAGGATGCGGTCGATCGGCCCGATCACCGACTTGCGGGTCGCGCCGCCCAGCCGCCGGGCGAGCATCTTGCCGATGATGAAGACGATTCCGAACACCAGGATGAAGGCGAGGACGGCGGCGCCGGCGCTGGTGCCGACCGGCCCTTCCAGCGCGGCGCTGACCGGGCTGTGGAGCAGTTTCAGGGCGATGATCGCGGCGATCCACGAGGCGAGGCTGAGCACCTCGCCGACGAAGCCGCGCATCGCGCCGCGCACCAGCCCGCCGCCGACGAGGAACAGGACGATGATGTCGAGCGCGGTCATGGGGGAGGGTGGTAGAGGAGGTTTTTGTGCGAGGGAAGCCGAAGGATAATCCTCCCCGGAACGGGGAGGTGGCAGCCCGAAGGGCTGACGGAGGGGGCCCCCACCACCACGCCGCTGCGCGTCGCGGTCCCCCTCCCCGTTCCGGGGAGGATCTTTACCGCCCGAGCAAATGGTCGACCAATTCCCCCAACGTGCGGAAGCTGGTCAGGGCCATGCCGCCTTCCGCTTTGACCGACGCCGGCACCAACGCGCGCTCGAAGCCCAATTTGGCGGCCTCCTTGAGCCTGAGGGCGCCGTGGGCGACCGGGCGGAGCTCGCCGGAGAGCGAGACTTCGCCGAAGGCGACCGCCTCGGCCGGGACGGGACGCTCGGCCAGCGCCGAGACCAGGGCCGCGGCGACGGCGAGGTCGGCGGCGGGGTCGGAGATGCGGTAGCCGCCGGCGATGTTGAGATAGACCTCGGCGGTCGAGAAGCTGAGGCCGCAGCGCGCCTCCAGCACGGCGAGGATCATGGCGAGGCGGCCCGAATCCCAGCCGACCACGGCGCGGCGCGGGGTGGCGCCGCTGGCGAGACGGACGGTCAGCGCCTGGATCTCGACCAATACCGGCCGCGTCCCCTCCAGCGCCGGGAACACGACCGCGCCCGACACCGCCTCGCCGCGATGGGTGAGGAAGAGCGCCGACGGGTTGCCGACCTCGTCGAGGCCCGCATCGCCCATCGCGAACACGCCGATCTCGTCGGTGCCGCCGAAGCGGTTCTTGGTGGCGCGCAGGATCCGGTATTGATGGCTGCGCTCGCCCTCGAAGGAGAGGACGGTGTCGACCATATGCTCGAGCACGCGCGGCCCGGCGATCGACCCGTCCTTGGTGACGTGGCCGACCAGGACGATCGCGCTGCCGCTCTCCTTGGCGTAGCGGATCAGCTCGCCGGCCGAGGCGCGGACCTGGCTGACCGTGCCGGGGGCGCCCTCGATCAGGTCCGAATGCATGGTCTGGATCGAATCGATCACGACCAGAGCCGGCGGCTCCGCTTCCCCCAACGTGGTCAATATGTCGCGGACCGAGGTGGCGGCGGCGAGCTGGACCGGGCTGTTGCCGAGGCCGAGGCGGCGGGCGCGCAGCCGCACTTGGTCGGTCGCCTCCTCGCCGGAAACATAAGCGGCGGCGAGGCCGCGCGCGGCGATCAGGGCGGCGACCTGGAGCAGCAAGGTCGACTTGCCGATGCCGGGATCGCCCCCGATCAATGTGGCCGAGCCGGCGACGAGGCCGCCGCCGACCGCGCGGTCGAACTCCCTGATGCCGGTGCCCATCCGCTCGGGCAGCACAACCTCCTGGTCGAGCCCGACCAAAGCGAAGGCGCGGCCGCCGGAGCGCAAATTGTGGCGGGCGGCGAACGGAGTGACGACCGCGCCCGAATCCTCGACCAGGCTGTTCCATTCCGAGCAGTCCGAGCATTGCCCCTGCCAGCGGCTGGAGACCGAGCCGCAGGCCTGGCAGACGTAGCGTTTGCGGGGTTTCGCCATGGGGAAGGGTTAGCCGCTGATCCGGCGATGCGAAAGCCGTTGTTCCCCGGCGAAGGCCGGGGTCCAGCGACACGGCCGGAAGATCTGGGCCCCGGCCTTCGGGGTCCCCGCAAAATAGTACTTTGCGGGATGCCCCTTCGCCGGGGAACAACCGACCGCCACCGGCATTGACCAACTGCCGGCAATGGAGAGTGAAAACGTGTTCATCCAGATCAGTACCGACAATCGCGTAGATACGAGCAGCGCGCACAATGCCCGGCTCGAGGAGCAGATCAGGCAGCGGCTCGCGCGCTTCGAGGAGAGGATCACCGACGTCGAGATCCATGTCTCGGACGTCAACGGGCCGCGCGGCGGCAACGGCGATCTCAGATGCACGCTGGAGGCGCGGGTGACCGGCTACCAGCCGGTCGCGGTCGCCGAGCATGGCGCCACCCTCGATCGCTGCGTCATCGCCGCTGCCAAGAAGGCGGTGCGCGCGCTCGACCACCAGCTCGGCAGGCTGAACGACCGCAGCCGGTAAGGGACAGTCACTTTCGCGCGCGGCGGCGGATAGGCGCACACCACCGTATGGGAAAGTGACTGTCCCCTCGGGCGCCGGAATGGGGACAGTTACTTTCCCCCGCGACGGCGGCTAAACGCGCACCGAAGTGCGTGAAAGTAACTGTCCCCAGGAACTGTCCCACCCCATGATCCGCGTCGCCAGCTACAATATGAGGAAGGCCATCGGCACCGACCGGCGGCGGCGGCCGGAGCGGACGATCGAAGTGCTGAACGAGCTCGACGCCGACGTCATCGCCCTCCAGGAAGCCGACCGCCGCTTCGGATCGCGCCTCAGCGCCGTCCCGCTGCACATGATCGAGGAGCATAGCGACTACAAGCCGGTCCCTTTAGAGACGCGGGACGGCAGCATCGGCTGGCACGGCAATGCGCTGCTGGTCCGCAAATCGGTCGAGATCGTCGACAAGGCTTTGGTCCACCTCCCCTCGCTGGAGCCGCGCGGCGCGGTTCTCGCCGACATAAGGCTGAACGGCGAGGTGCTGCGCGCGGTCGGCATGCACCTCGATCTTTCCGGCCTGTGGCGGCGGCAGCAGGCGCACGCCATCCTCGCTCATGTCGAGGCGCGGGAGGATGCGATGCCGACCGTGCTGATGGGCGACCTCAACGAATGGAGCGCGCGCGGCGGCTGCCTCAGGGATTTCGCCCACCATTGCCGCTTCGCCGAATGCGGCAAGAGCTTCCATTCGCGGCGGCCGGTGGCGCGGCTCGACCGGATCATGGTCATGCCCGGCCTCGACGTGGTCGAATGCGGCACCCACCACAGCGCCGCCGCGCGCAAGGCGAGCGACCATCTGCCGATCTGGGCGGTGCTGAAGCGAACCTAGCTTCCTCCGGCGGCGCGGCGGCATTCACGCGCGGCCCGCCGGGCGTCCCGCAGGGGGACGGCCGATTACGGGCGCTTGCGGGAGCCGGGCAAAGCAGGGAAAGAGCGGCCATGCCGATCGCCATCGCGCTTGCCGCCCTCCTCGCCGCTTCCGCCGCCGCGCCTGCGGCCCGGCCGGAGCCGCTGGCGAGCCGCAACCCGGACGGCTCCTGGACCCTCCTCCGCACGGTCGCGGCCGAGCCGGCGCCGCTCGCCGCGCTGACCGGCGGGCTGGCCGAGGACGAGGATGAGGACGCGCCTCCCTCCGCCGCCGGCGCGCGCGGACCGGGCAGGACCCCGGCCGCCGAGGCCGTGGACGAGGATCTGCGCCGCGCCTTCGAGGAGGCGCTCGATCAGGCGAGAGGCGCGCGGCCCGACTGAGCGGCCGGCGCGGCGCCCTCATTCAGTCAGGCGGCTTCGTCCAGGCGCGGGCGATGGAGCAGGCCGATGCCGGTCATGCCGGTGTCGGCGAGCGGCAAAGCGGCGGCGCAGAAGCCGCACTCGGCGGAGAGCCGCCCGACATGCCAGTGGGTGCGGCCGCAGCCGGGGCAATGGTTGATCTCATCGCGGTGATAGACCGCGTGATAACCCCGCTGCAGCAGGTTTTCGGCGGGAATCCGCGAGACGCCGTGCGGCAAGCTCGTGCCTGAGCGGGTCTCGATACACCTCAACATCGTCCTGGCCTTCATCCGTTCGCCGCAATGATTGCGACGAACCGTTCTTTTCCATAGATGAGTTGAACGGCGGCTGAACGTTACGGGTTAGCAATGGATCAACCATCCCTCCTGGCAAGCCGAAACCGGAGGGGTGGAAGAATCAGAGCTTAGCGCCGTCCATCATCGCGCGCGCTTCCGCGATGCCGGTGTCGTAATAATGGATGGCGGGGGCGGCGAAGCTGATCAGGTAGAGCTTGCCGCCGACGATCGCGGCGCGGGCCTCGCCCTTGCGGCGGACTTCCTCGTCCTGGACGACATAATGGTAGCGAAAGCTGACCCCGTCATGGCCGGCCAGCTTGGCCGGCTCGACATTGTCGATCTCGAACAAGGAGGTTCTGAGCTGGATGCGATTCGAGGCCTCGAACATCTGGACGATCTCGGGCGCGGTCATGCGCGCGTCGAACTTGGGCAGCGGCTCGTCCTTCTTGTCGCGCTGCTTGTAGAGCGGCTCGCCCGGGACGACCCCGGCGAAGAAGTTCAGTTCGTTGAGCGAAACGCCGTCCTGGGTCCAGGTCTCCCCCCGCTTCGACGGCCGGTGGGACCAGCGGTTCCAGGCGGTCTGGGGCGTGACCTTGAGGCTGCTCTTGGCGACCGCGACCGGCTGGCTGCCCGCCATCATCGACCATCCGGCGACGGCCGGCGCCGCAATCAGCGAAACTCCGATCGCGAACATTGCGAATCTGCGCATTCTCATTCTCCTCCGGCCAGCATCGCCATCATCGATTTGTCGACGGCGTCCGGCTTCATTTCGACATATTGCCTGAGCATCAGGCGGCCCTCGGCCGCGGCGCCGGCGCGCAGCAGCGACAGGCCGAGCCCGCGGCGCGCCTCGGGCAAAGGCGAACCCTGCGCGATCGCCTGACGGTAGAAGGCCGCGGCTTTCTCGAAATCGCCGGCATGGCCGCGGGTGCGGTAGAGCTCGCCGCGGGCGTAGAGCAATTCGCTCGTCCAATCGCCATGGGCGAGGCTGGCGAGCAGGAATTCGGTCGCGCCGAAATCGTTGAGCTTGACCTGGTCGTCGATCAGCGGCGCCCACCAGTTCGCCATGGCGGCGCGATATTCGGTTTCGCCGAACCGGTCCGGCGGGTTGGGGATCTCATTGGCGGCGTGGGTCAGATATTGGACCCGCTCGGCGGAATTGGGATGGGTGGCGAAGAAGCCGCCATTCTTGTCCTTGCGGCTCTTGCGTTGCCGCTCGACCGCGGTCGCGTCCTGCTCGGCGCGGAACTGGGTCCAGACCGCCGGCGCCGCCTTCGGCGCATAGCCCGAATGCGACATGTATCGGAGGCCGGAAATATCCGCGTCGCGCTCCATCTCGCGATTGTAAGCGAAGGCGGAGCCGACGATGCCGACCTGGGCGATCAGGCCGACGCCGTAGGGCAGGAAGGACAGCCAGGCCATCGCGTCGGTCTTGTGGCGAAGGTCGCGGAACGAGCGGAGCGTGTCCCGGTTCTCGAAATGGCCGAACTCGTGGCCGAGCACGGCGGCGAGCTGCGCCTCGTCGCGGACCCGGAGCAGGAGGCCGGTCCAGATCTGGAGCATGCCGTTGGGCGCCATGCTGGCGTTCATGTAAGGCGTGCGGATGATATAGATGCGCGCCGCCTGGCAGCGCTCCTCGCCGACCGTGCGGCAGAGCACCGACCTCAAATAGGCGTTGAACGCCGGGTCGCGGACCACGAAATTCGACGCCTTGACCTGGCGTTCGGCCTCGTCGGCCTGCAGCCACAGGCCGCGCTCCTCCGAACCCATCGGCTCGTAGCCGGGGCTCCACGGCGGCGGCGCCGACGGCTGCAGCGGCGCGGAATTGCCCACCGCCGCGGGCGGCGGCGCCGGATCGGGCGCGGCGGCCCAAGCGGGCAGCGCCACGGCGGCCGCGAGCAAGGCGAGCGCGAAGGGGCGGCGCAGGCCGGTCATCGCGTCGCCGTCGCCGCGGCAGCGCCTTCGCGGGTCGGGAAGTCCTCGAGGAGCTGCTTGATCCTCTTGTCCGCGCCGTCCGGCTCGCGGACGTCGCCGCCCATCCGCAGGTCGGCGTTGATCCAGACGAGCTCGCCGGTGTGGAGGTCGACCAGGCCGGCATAGCCGGTATGGACGCCGGCGGTGATGGCGACCCCCATCAGCATGCCGAAGACCTGCGCCGCCTTGCGGCCGGCCGAACCGTAGCTGTCATAAGTGTAGATGAAGAGGCCGTAATCGCCGCCGCCGATCGCGGCGAGCTGGGCGGCGCCCGGGCCGAGGGTCCAGTTGAAGGTCGCCTTCTTGGTCGGCAGGCGGTTGCCCTTGAACAATTTGTGCGTGACCACCTCGCCGGTGACCGCCCGGAACAGCGCGCGATAGTCGGCCAGCAGCGCGCCCCGCTCGCCCTCGAGCTCCAGCATGATGACGAGCTCGTTGGAGCGCGCCTCCTGCGCCCGGCCCAGCGCTTCGCCGAGCAGGGTACGCGCCTTCGCGGTCCAGTCGGCATTGGGCTGGTTCATGCCGCCCGTGGTCTGCTCGCCGACCTGCACGTCGGGCCGGAAGACGAGAATCTTGACCGGGCCCTGGGCCGGAAAGGCGAAGCCGGCCTTGGAGCGCGAACTTTCCTGCGCGAGTGCCGGCATGCTCAAGAGAAGAGCGCCGGCAAACGCCAGCGCGATGAAGCGACGCACCATGATAATCATCCCCACTCGGCGCCCCGACGAATCGCGGAGCGCGCCCATCTGGTTCGATTAATAGGACTTTTCCCGTTTAGCAAGGCGGGCGGGAGGTGAAGCCGATCGCGGCTAGATGCTTAAGACAGCGCCTTTTTCAGCAGCTCATTGACGATTCCGGGATTGGCCTTGCCGGCCATCGCCTTCATCACCTGCCCGACGAAGAAGCCGAAGAGCTTGTCCTTGCCGGCGCGAAACTCCGCCACCTTGTCCTGATTCGCCGCCAGCACTTCGGCGATGGCCGCTTCGATCGCGCCGGTGTCCGAGGTCTGCTTGAGCCCGCGTTCCTCGACGATCCGGCCGGGATCCTGGCCAGTCTCGAGCATGAGCTCGAAGACCTGCTTGGCGAGCGTTCCGGAGAGCGTGCCGTCGGCGACGAGGCGGAGCAGCTCCGCGCCCTGGGCGGGGCTGACCGGACTGTCGGTGATGTCCTTGCCGAGGCGGTTGAGCGCGCCGAACAAATCGGAGATCACCCAGTTTGAGGCGGCCTTGCCGATCTCCGCGCCCGATTTCCCGGTGGCCGCGAGCAACGCCTCGAACCAGCGCGCGGTGGTGACGTCGGCGGTCAGCACCGCGGCGTTGTAGGCCGAAAGCCCGAGCTCGCTTTCATAGCGGCGGCGCTTGGCGTCGGGGAGTTCGGGGAGGGATGCGCGGCATATGGCGAGGAAGTCGTCGCTCAGCTCGACCGGGAGCAGGTCCGGGTCGGGGAAATAACGATAATCGTGGGCGTCCTCCTTGGAGCGCAGCGGCCGGGTCTCGCTTTTGTCGGGGTCGAACAGGCGGGTCTCCTGGACGATCTGGCCCCCCTCCTCGAGCAAATCGACCTGGCGGGCGGCCTCATATTCGATCGCGGCCATGATGAAGCGGACCGAATTGACATTCTTGGTCTCGGTGCGCGTGCCCAATGTGCCGCCTGGCTTGCGCACGCTGACATTGACGTCGGCGCGCATGCTGCCCTGCTCCATATTGCCGTCGCAGCTGCCGACGTAGCGCAGGATCGAGCGGAGCTTGCGGACATAGGCGCCGGCCTCCTCGGGGCTGCGCATGTCGGGCCGCGAGACGATCTCCATCAAGGCGACGCCGGAGCGGTTGAGGTCGACGTAGGAAAAATCCGGATGCTGGTCGTGCATCAGCTTGCCGGCGTCCTGCTCGATGTGGATGCGCTCGATGCCGATCCGCTTGGCGCTGGCCTCGTCCTTCTCGTCGAGCAGGATCTCGATGACGCCCTCGCCGACGATCGGATGGTAGAGCTGGCTGATCTGATAGCCCTGGGGCAAATCGGCGTAGAAATAATTCTTGCGGTCGAAGCGCGACCAGCGGTTGATCTGCGCCTCCAGCGCCAGGCCGGTGCGCACCGCCTGGCGGATGCATTCGCCGTTGGGGACGGGAAGCATGCCGGGCATCGCCGCGTCGACCAGGCTGACCTGGCTGTTCGGCTCGGCTCCGAACTCTGTGGAAGCGCCGGAGAAGAGCTTGGCGTTCGAGGTCACCTGGGCGTGGACCTCGAGGCCGATCACCACCTCCCAGTCGCCGGTGGCGCCGTGGATGCGATAGGGCGTGGATGCGTCAGCCATTGTCTGTATCCGGTGTGATGAGAGGAAGATTCGGGAAATATTGATCGTAGATGCGCCGGTCACGGGTGAGCAAGGTAGCGCCAAGCTCAAGCGCATGCGCGCCGATCAGGAAGTCGGCCAGGATCTTGCCGCGGTCCGGCGCCTGCCGATAGCGACGGAACATATGACCGGCGGCGAAAGCGGACCCGGCCTCCAATTCGACGAGCGCAATTCCGAGCGTGGCGAATGCATCAAGCTCTTCTTGTGCGCTGTCGAAACGGGGCGCGCATTCGGCAAGGACGATCAGATTGGCAAAGGCGCCGGAAGTTCGCACCGCCAGGCTCAGTTGCCGGAAGGACCAATCGAACCAGGCGGGGTCGTTGCCAAGGATATCGATGACAACGTTCGAATCGACGAAGATCACAAGATGCCGTCATAGGGGCCGCGTATCTCCGCCATATATTCATCGGTGGACTGGCCAGTGCTGTATTTCCCGGCAATCGACATGATCGCCGCCTCGATTCGTTCGCGGCGCTGCTCCGGCGTCTCCTCGGCACGATCCGCGCAAGGAAGGATCACGGCCTCGCCGCGGTCGTTTATGCCCACCTCGACCGGCTTGCCCGGCACCAGCCCCACCTGATCGCGGATCGCCTTCGGGATCAGCACCTGTCCCTTGCTCGTCATGTTGGTCTTGCTGACAAAGTCGCAATGCGCGTTCATGCCCTTCTCCAGTGTTACCTAGAGTAACACCTGGCCTGACAGAGCGCAACCGCTCACCACCACGGATCCGGACGGGCGGTGAAGCCGGCGCGTTCTTCGAGAGCCAATGCGGCGTTCAGCACGCTTTGCTCGTCGAGCGGCTTGCCGATGATCTGGAGGCCGAGCGGGAGGCCCTGCTCGTTCAAGCCCCCCGGCACGGAGATGGCGGGAAGGCCGGCGAGGCTGGCGGGGACGGCGAAGACGTCGTTGAGGTACATGGCGATCGGATCGTCGGACTTCTCGCCCAATGCGAAGGCGGCCGAGGGCGCGGTCGGGGTGAGCAAAAGGTCGCAGCTTTCCCAGGCGCGCTCGAAATCGCGGGCGATCAGCGTCCGCACCTTGCGGGCCTGGTTGAAATAGGCGTCGTAATAGCCGGCCGAGAGGACGTAGGTGCCGATCATGATGCGGCGCTTGACCTCCGCGCCGAAGCCGGCCGCGCGGGTCGCCTCGTACATCGCGGCGAGATTGCCCTTCTCGGGCGCGACCCGCAGGCCATAGCGGACGCCGTCATAGCGGGCGAGGTTGGACGAGGCCTCGGCCGGGGCGATGATGTAATAAGCGGGCAAGGCGTATTTGGTGTGGGGGAGCGAGACCTCGACGATCTCGGCGCCGGCGTCGCGCAGCAGCTGGATGCCGTGCTCCCAGACCTTGTCGATCTCGTCGGGCACGCCGTCGATCCGATACTCCTTGGGGATGCCGATGCGCTTGCCGCGGACGTCGCTGGCGAGGCTCGCCTCCCAGGCGGGCACCGGGAGGTCGAGCGAGGTCGCGTCCTTGGGGTCGAAGCCGGCCATGGCTTCCAGGAGGATGGCGCAGTCGCGCACATCGCGGGCCATCGGCCCCGCCTGGTCCAATGAGGAGGCGAAGGCGACGATCCCCCAGCGCGAGCAGCGGCCGTAGGTCGGCTTGATGCCGGTGATGCCGGCGAAGGCGGCGGGCTGGCGAATCGAGCCGCCGGTGTCGGTGCCGGTCGCGCCGGGGGCGAGCCGCGCCGCCACCGCCGCCGCCGAGCCGCCCGACGAGCCGCCCGGGGTCAAGGACGCATTGCCGCCGTCCGACCGCCGCCACGGCGAGACGACACTGCCGAACGCGCTGGTCTCGTTGGACGAGCCCATCGCGAACTGGTCCATGTTGAGCTTGCCGAGCATGCCCGCGCCGGCGGCGAACAGCTTCGCGCTGACGGTCGATTCATAGGGAGGCGTGAAGCCCTCGAGGATCTTGCTGCCGGCGGTGGTCGCCACGCCCTCGGTCGCGAACAGGTCCTTGATGCCGAGCGGGACTCCGGAGAGCGGCTTGAGCGCGCCGGCGGCGCGGTCGCGGTCGGCCTGCTCGGCGGCGGCGAGGGCATGGTCCGGCGTCTCGACGAGGAAGGCGTTGAGGCTCTTCGCCTTCGCCACCGCATCGCTATAGGCCTCGGCCACCTCGCGGGCGGAGAAGTCGCCGGCGCGAACGCCGTCGCGGATCGAGGCGACGCCGAGATCGGTGAGGTCCCCGCTCATTCGATGACCTTGGGGACCGCGAAGAAGCCGTGCTCGGCGAGCGGCGCGTTGGCGAGCACCGCGTCGCGGATATTGCCGTCGGTGACGACGTCGTCGCGCAGGCGCAGCTTGTTCGGGATGACCGCCTCCATCGGCTCGACCCCGCTCACGTCGACCTCCTGCAGCTGCTCGATCCAGCCGAGGATGTTGTTCAGCTCCGGCACCATCGCCTCCGCTTCCGCGTCGGAGACGGCGATGCGGGCGAGCCTGGCGATATGGCGAACGGTGGCGGTGTCGACGGACATTGAGGGGGCGGCTAGCACCGCTGCTGCACTGCATCAACACTTGCAATGGAAGGGCCGATGCTGTTGGGCGCGCTCCATGTGGGCGCGGCGGTTCCTGTGGGTGGTGGCGGGGCTGGTCGTGCTCGCGCTGATCGGGGCGTTCGCCTACCGACTGTTCGGCACCGAGCTGCTGCGGCTGACGATGGTCCCCACCGTCTCGTTCGAAGGCGCCGCCCCGCCCGCCGCCAACGCCTACGCGAACCCCGACATGTGGATCGCCCGGCCCGGCATGCGGGACGATCCCTCGCTCTGGACGCCGCCGGGCGCGAAGCGCGGCGGTCCGCCCCGGGCGTCGGTCTTCTTCGTCCACCCGACCTCCTATCTCGACAAGGGCCATTGGAACGCGCCGCTGGACGACAAGGAATCGCAGTGGCGGGCGCGATTGTTCGTGCGCAGCCAGGCGAGCGCGTTCAACGGGATCGGCGAAATATGGGCGCCCAAGTACCGCCAGGCGACGTTCGGCGCGTTCCTCACCACCAAGCAGGATGCTGCAAAGGCTTTCGACTTCGCCTATCGCGACGTGCTCGCCGCGTTCGAGGCGTTCCTCGTCGAGGCGCCGAAAGACCGGCCGATCGTCCTCGCCGCCCACAGCCAGGGCAGCCTGCACCTGATGCGGCTGCTGGCCGAGCGGATCGCGGGCCGGCCCGAGGCTAAGAGGATCGCGGCCGCCTATGTAATCGGCTGGCCGGTCTCGACCAGCGCCGATTTGCCCTTCCTCGGCCTGCCCGCCTGCGAGGCGCGGGCGCAAGCGGGCTGCGTGCTCAGCTGGCAGAGCTTCGGCGAGCCGGCCGATCCCAAGATGGTGACCGACGTCTACGATGCCTCGACCGGCAAGACGGGAATATCGCGCGCCGGCTCGCCGATGCTCTGCGTCAACCCGCTGACCGGCGCGCGCGGCGGCGCGGCGGCGGCAGAAGCCAATCTCGGCACGCTCGTCCCCAACAAGGAGCTGACCGACGGACGGCTGCGCGCGCCGGGCGTGGCGGCGCGCTGCGACGTGCGCGGCTTCCTGCTGATCGGCGAGGATCCGCCCGACCTCGGCCCGTATGTGCTGCCGGGCGGCAATTACCACGTCTACGACTACGCCCTGTTCTGGGCCAACGTCCGCGCCGACGCCGAGGCGCGGCTGACGGCGTTCCTGAAGCGATGATCGCATTCGGCGCGCCCGAATTTCGCGACGCGCTGCCCGGCGGCGGCCGCCTGCTCGGCCTCGACGTGGGGACGAAGACGATCGGCCTGGCGCTGTGCGATTCGGGCTGGATCATCGCCACGCCCACGGAAACGCTCCGGCGCGGCAAGTTTGCAGCGGACCTGGCGAGGCTGCGCGCCTTGGCCGCGGCCCAGGCCGTCGCGGGCATCGTCGTCGGCCTGCCGCTCAATCTCGACGGCAGCGATTCGCCCCGCACCCAGTCGGTCCGCGCCTTCGCCCGCAACCTCGAGCCGCTCGGCCTTCCCATCCTGCTCTGGGACGAGCGCTGGTCGACCCAGGCGGTGACCCGCACCCTGCTCGACGCCGACGCCAGCCGCGCCCGCCGCGCCGAGCTCATCGACAAGATGGCCGCCGCCTACATTCTCCAAGGCGCGATCGACGCGCTGACCATGGGGTAGCGCTTTTCCGCGCCCGATTCGCCGCTCCGGGGCTCGCGCACCTCACCGCTTGCCGGGCCCGGCATCGACGGGCGGCGGCGGCGACCACATCCAGGGGGGTCCCTCTTCGAACACCCGTACATGGCTGATCTCGACCTGGCAGCCATATTCGCTCAAGTGCCCGAAGCCGCCGGGCCGCACGGCGATACGCCCTTCGCCCTCGATCCAATATTCCCCGTCTTGCTGATATTGCCGGCCCGTCGCTTTGGCGAGGGAAGCGGCCCCGGCCTCGGTGAAGACCAGCCAGCAGGGCTGATCGGAGCCGTCGACGTTCGTCGGCGCGACGCAGGCCCGCCTTTCCGTCCGGCAAAGGCCGATCATGGTCGTTTCCTGGCCGTAGACCGCCTTGCCGGTAATCGCTCGCGGCAGGCCGTATGAGGGCGTCTCGAGATAGGCGATCAGCTCGTCATAATGTTTGAGCTTGTCCCGCTGCGCCTCGTCAGGCGCGCTCTGCGCGCAGCACGCGCTCAGCAGCGCGACGAATCCCAGCAGGCCGGTCCGGTCGGGCATCGATGGATCATGGAGGAGGCAGGTAAATAGGGACAGCATATATTTTGACCGATCGGCCGTCGGGCCGAGCAAGCCGAGGAAAATATATACTGTCCCTATTTACGGCCGGGCTGCGCCTCGGCTGACGCTTGAGCGTGGCGGGGCCGCGCTCTAAGCGGCATCTGATGCCCGCCCCCTTCCCCCACCGTCATCTGCTCGGCATCAAGCCGCTCTCGGCGGCGGAGATCCTGTTCCTGCTGGACGAGGCCGAGCAGTGGATCGGCTTCAACCGTCTGCCGCGCAAGCAGGACGAGAGGCTGGCCGGACTCACCCAGTTCAACGTCTTTTTCGAGAATTCGACGCGCACCCTCTTCTCGTTCGAGGTCGCGGGCAAAAGGCTCGGCGCGCAGGTCGCCAATTTCCACCCGGGCGCGTCCAGCGTGCGCAAAGGCGAGAGCCTGATCGACACCGCTTTCACACTCGATGCGATGCGGCCCGACGTGATGGTGATCCGCCATGGCGAGACCGGCGCGCCCCACCAGGTCGCCGACGCGGTCGACTGCGCGGTGATCAACGCCGGCGACGGAACCGGCGAGCATCCCACCCAGGCTCTGCTCGACGCGCTGACCATGCGGCGCAGGAAGGGCCGGCTCGAAGGGCTCAAGGTCGCGATCTGCGGCGATATCCGCCACAGCCGGGTGGCGGGCTCGAACCTGCTGCTGCTGCCCAGGCTGGGCGCCGAAGTGCGGCTGGTCGGCCCCGAGGCGCTGCTGCCGGACGATCGCGCGGGGCTTGCCGCGTTCACCGACATGGACGAGGGGATTGCGGGCGCCGACGTGGTGATGATGCTGCGTATCCAGCGCGAGCGGCTGGAGGAGGCGCTGGCCGGCGCGTTCGAGGATTATCCCGCCCGCTACGGCCTGACCCTGGCGCGGCTGGGCCGGGCCGCGCCGGATGCGATCGTCATGCATCCGGGTCCGATGAACCGCGGTGTCGAGATCACAAGCGAGGTCGCCGACCACCCGACCCGCTCCGCGATCCGCGAGCAGGTCGAGACCGGCGTCGCGGTCAGGATGGCGGTTCTGGACGTGCTGACGCGCGACCGGCGGAGCTGAACAAAGCAGCGTAACGACATACCCGCCCCTCGTCCCGCTTCGAGACAGTGGTTTTTGGCCCATTGCTCCTTTCGCAGAATCGTGGGCACCCCAGCTGCGCTGTCCGTCGAACGGCCAGTGGGATCGCGCAAGCCAGGAGATCGAGATGCGTCTGCTCAACCAAAACGAACTCAACCACGTCAGCGGCGCCGGCCGCTCCGACTGCAACCCCAAGCCCGACAAATGCAAGGAAAAGGGCAATAACGGCTATGGCAATGGCGGCCATGACGGCGTGCCCGGCAACTCCGGCAAGCAGGATTGCACGCGCTAGGCTGCGTCCCCTGCCGCAATCAGCGGCGGACGATATGGAAAAGCCCGCCATTGGCGGGCTTTTCTCGTCTCAGCCGCAGGTGAAGATTCAGGCCGGGCGGTTGGTGTAGCGCGACGCCCAGCGCGCCGGAGTGTCGCCGGCGAGGGTGCGGACGAAGCAGTCGCCGCCCTTCGCCTTGATCGACCGGCAGGCCCGGCTGGCGTCGGCATGGCTGTCGAAACCGGCCACCGACAGGCGGTGAAAGGTGCCGCGGCTGCCGAGGCGGATGGTGGTGCTGAGCGGCGTGTGGCTCGCGAAGCCGTAGCGCTGATAGGCCTTGGCCCAGGCGCGCTCGACCGCGCCGGGCGAGCCGAAGGCGCCGAGCTGGACGACGAAGCGGCTGATCCCCGCCACCGGCGCGCGGGGCGCCGGCTCGAACGCGCGGATCGGCGGGCCGACAATCTCGGCCGAGGCGCGCATCACCGCCGGCTGCGGAGTCACCAAGGCCGCGATTGCGTCGGCATAGACGGGACGCGGCGCTTCCTGCTGGTCCTGCGGCGCCGCGGCCTGCGAATCGGGCGCCCAATAGCCCTGCGCGGCGCCGGCGGGCGCAGGAGCTTCGGCGGCGGCAATTTGAACGGGCGCGGCCTGCTCCGGAACCGGAACCGGGACCGGCGCCGGCGCGGGCTCGGCGGCGGCGTAGGCGCCGGACTGCGAAGGCGCCAGGGCGAGGCGGACCGGCTGGCCGGCATCGGCGGCCGGAGTCACGCCGAGCAAGCCGGCGACCTGGTCGGAAGGACTCGAAGGCTGGGCGAAGGCCGCCCATTGCCGCATGCGGGGGCCGAGATCGGCCGGCGAGACGTCCTGAGCGGCGATCGCCTGCGCCTGCTGCCAATTACCGGCAAGAGCATAGGCCAGAGCGAGGTTCTGGCGGGTGCGGGCGTCGGCGCCGGGTCCGCGCGCGGCGGGCTCGAGCATCTCGATCGCCCGCTGCGGCTGGCCGGCCAGCGCAAAAGCGAGGCCGACGTCGCCGGCGGGGACGCTGGCGGCGATGCCTTCGAGCCTGGCGATCGCGGCGCCGGTCCGGCCAAGCGCGATCTCGGCGAGGGCGCCGCTGAGCGCGGCACGGCCATTGTCCGGCTCGAGCGCCAGCACGTCGTTGAAGCTCGTTTCGGCCGACTGGAAACGGCCGTTCTTCATGTAGAGGTCGCCAAGCAGCATCCGGTAGCTCGCCATTCGCGGCGATAGCTCGACCGCCTGCTCGGCGAAGGCGAGCGCCTCCGCGAACGAGCCCTTGTGGGCGGCGATCTGGGCCTTGGCGCTCAAGGTGACGGCCTGCTGCTCGCCCTGCGGCGCGCGCGCCGAGACGGAATTGAGCCGCGACGCGTCGCTGGCGGGCTTGCAGGAGACTTGGGTCACGCTGATCGCCAGCGCCGACACCGCGATCTTGACAGCTGCTTTGTTCATCATCCTACCCACTCCAACTTAAACGGCGCGCTTGCCCGCTTCGGCCGGCACCTGTCCGGCCAGCGCTTCCACTTCGGGCAGCGACTTCAGATATTCGTCGACGGCGCCGGTCACGATCTGCTGGGCCGAGCGGCGGGTGACCGCGCAAGCGAGCCGCAGCCGCAAATGGCGCTCGGGATCGAGACGCAGGGTGAAGGCCGCCTTGGCCCTGGCCGGAAGCACCGCCGGAGCGGCGGCGACCGGCTTGCGCTTGGGCAGCGCCACGACCGGCGCCAAATCGGGCGCAGGCGCCGAAGCCGGCGGCGCCTCGAAACTGGCTTCGAGCGCACGCTGCTGCTCGACGATCGCGGGAGGCTCGAACTCGGCGAAGGGCTCGGCGTCGTCGGACGGCTCGCCGGCCGGCGCATCGCTGTGGCGGCCGCCGGGCGCGGGAGTCAGCGCCGCGATCGAGCTCGGCACATGCTCGACCGGCGGCGGCGCCGGATGGCCCATATCGTCCCAGCCGAGATCCTCGAGGCTGGAGCCGAAGCTGCCGAAGCCCTGGGGGCGCATCGCCGGCTTGGCGGCGCCCTTGCGCGCCAGCAGGCCGGAGGAGAGGGAGGCGAAAGGCTTTGCTTCGCTCATCGGTCCGCCCTCCCCTTACTGGCCCACCACGCGGCGGCCGAAGCCGCCGGCGGGGCGCGATATGGCGGGATTGGCGGAAAAGCCGCCGGGGGCGGAGAAGACCGTGCGGCGGAAATTCTTCTCCAGCCGGTCCGAAATATAGTCCCACAATTCGACGACCTCGCGCGCCGAGCGGCCGCCGGGATCGACCTCCATCACCGTGCGGCCGTCGATCATCGAAGCGGCGTAATCGGTGCGGTGGTGAAGCGTGACCGGCGCGACGGTGCCGTGCTGCGACAGAGCGACCGCGGCCTCGTAGGTGATCTTGGCCTTGGGCGTCGCCCCGTTGACGACGAACAGCAAGGGCTTGCCCGCGCGCTCGCACAGATCGACGGTGGCGCCGACGGCGCGAAGGTCGTGCGGGCTCGGCCGGGTCGGTATGACGACCAGCTCGGCGACCTGGATGACCGACTGGATCGCCATGGTGATCGCCGGCGGCGTGTCGATCACGGCGAGCTTGAAGCCCTGCTGGCGCAGCACCTCGAGGTCGGCGGCGAGCCGGGCGACCGTGGTCTGGGCGAAGGCGGGCATCTCGGTTTCGCGCTCGTTCCACCAGTCGGCGAGCGAGCCCTGCGGGTCGATGTCGATCAGGCAGACCGGGCCGTTGCCGGCAAGCTCCGCCTGGACGGCGAGATGGCCGGCCAGGGTGGTTTTTCCCGACCCCCCTTTTTGCGACGACAATGCCAATACGCGCATGTTTTCCCCTCGGCTCCCGGGTCCTTTGATCTGGGTTTGCGCCAGGGGTGGCTAATTATTGGTTAACGCCCTCGCCTTTTCCCTCGGGGATTGCGCCAAATGTCGCCGAGCGCCCGCCGAACATGCTAAGAGCGCGTTAACTATTGTCGGATAGGCATGCGGCTCATTGAAATTCGTCCTTCAGGAGAGGTCGGCATGAAGGCAGTTGTTCGGCATTTGCTCGTCGCATCGGCGGCAGCGTCTCTTTTCCTCGGCGCGGCGAGTGCGTCCGCGGACGTCAAGGCGGGCGTCGACGCCTGGCAGGCCGGCAATTTCGGCGCCGCAATCGCCGAATGGCGGCCGCTCGCCGACCGCGGCGACGCCGACGCCCAATATAATCTCGGCCAGGCCTACAAGCTCGGCAGGGGCGTGCCGATGGACCTGCGCATCGCCCAGGGCTGGTACGAAAAGGCCGCGCGGCAGGGCCATGCCCAGGCGCAGGCGGCGACCGGTCTCATCCTCTTCCAGAACGGCAACCGCGCCGGCGCCATGCCCTGGCTCAGGAAGGCCGCCGACCAGGGCGACCCCCGCGCGCAATATGTCGTCGGCACCGCCATGTTCAACGGCGACCTTCTCCCCAAGGACTGGCCGCGCGCTTATGCGCTGATGACCCGCGCCGCCGGCCAGGGCCTCGGCGCGGCGCGGACCAATCTGGAGCAGATGAACCGCTTCCTCTCCCCCGAGCAGCAGCGCCAAGGCATCGCGCTCGCCGGTGAGATGCAGGCCGGCAGGGCCGTCGCCTCCGCCGCGGCGCCGCCCGCGCTGCGGCTGCCGGCGGCGCCGCGCCCGGTCGTCACCGCCGCCCGCGCCGCCGTGCCGCCGTCGCGGCCCCCGGCGCAGGCGGCGCGACCGACGGCGAGCCGCCCCGCCCCTGCCCAGCCGCAACCTGCTCCGGTCGCGCGCGGAGGCGGCTGGCGGGTCCAGCTCGGCGCCTACGCCAATGCCGACAATGCCCGCCGCCAGTGGGACGGTCTGCGGGCGAAAGGCGGCGCCTTCGCCGGCCTCCAGCCCGCCATGGTCCGCGCCGGCGCGGTCACCCGACTGCAGGCCGGGCCGATCGCCAGCAAGGCCGCCGCCGACCGTGTCTGCGCGGCCGCCCGGGCCGCCGGCTCGGCCTGCTTCCCGGTCGCGCCCTGAACGCCTTAACCGTTTCTTGGCAGCGCCCGGGTTAAGCCGGTCCGGTTGAAATCGATCGGGGTAGGCAGATGGGGGCAGCGGGCAGAATCAAGGGCGCCTCGGCGATGGCGTCGCGCTGGCGCAGACGGCGGATGTGCGTGCTCATCGCCGACCATCCGGCACCGGCCGCGCTGCGCGAGATCTCCGCCACCGGCGCCTTCCTCGAGACCAACGCCCGGCCCGCTCTGGGCAGCGCGGTCGAGCTCCACCATCCCGAAGCGGGCGCGATCGAGGCGGTGGTCCGCTCGCTCGCCGACGACGGCATCGCCCTCTCCTTCACCTGCTCCGAACAGTCGGTCGCCTTCGCGCTGGCCGCCATCGCCGCCGACATGAGCCGCCCGGCCGCCTGACGGGAGCCGTCACCCCGGCGAAGGCCGGGGTCTCGTCGCGACACGCCGACACCTATTGTCCCGAGACCCCGGCCTTCGCCGGGATGACGTGATTGGCCTAATCCGCCCACTCCCGCCGCGCATAACCCTGGGCGTAGAGCAAGGCGGTGAGGTCGCAATGGTCGATCCGCGCGTCCGCCGCCGCGGCCGCCGCCGGCCGGGCATGAAAGGCGACGCCGAGGCCCGCCGCGCGCAGCATCAATATATCGTTGGCGCCGTCGCCGACGGCCAGCGCCTTGCCGCGATCGAGCTCATGCTCCGCCAGCGCGTCTTCCAACGCCTGCCTCTTTCCCTCGGCGCCGAGAACCGGCGCCGCCACCGTCCCCGCGAGCTTCCCGTTGCTGATGTCGAGCCGGTTCGCGACCGCGCGGTCGAAGCCGATCTCGCGCGCGACGCGGTCGGCGAACAGCGTGAATCCCCCCGAGACGAGCAAGGTGCGCGCGCCGTCGCGCTTCATCGTCCGGACCAAAGCCATGGCGCCGGGCGTGATTCGCACCCGCTCGGCGTGGCAGCGGCCGATCGCCGCCTCGTCCAGCCCGGCGAGCAAAGCGACCCGCTCTGCGAGCGCCGCCTCGAACGGGATTTCGCCGCGCATCGCCCGCGCCGTCACCGCGGCGACCTCGGCCTTCAGGCCGGCATAATCGGCGAGCTCGTCGATGCACTCGACCGCGATCATGGTCGAATCCATGTCGGCGACGAGCAGGGCCTTGCGCCGCCCCGCCTCGCCCTGGACGACGACGTCGACGCCGGCGATCAGCCCCTCCAGCGCCGCCCGCGCCGCCTCGGGCGCCAGCGAGAAGAGCAAGTCGCAGGCCAGATCCTCCTCGATCCAGCTCCGCCCGAAGGCGTGGACGCCGGCGCGCCCCAGCGCGTCCTCGGCGGCCGAAATATCGCCGCTCGACAGCCGTTCCTTTGCTATCAGGGTGGCGATGAACATGGACTCCCCTTCGCTGCCTCCCCTCGCGCTTATCGCGGGGCCGACGGCGAGCGGCAAGTCGGCGCTGGCGCTCGCGCTCGCCGAACAAGCGGGCGGGGTGGTGATCAATGCCGACAGCGCCCAGGTCTATCGCGACCTCAAGGTGGTGACGGCGAGGCCCGGCGCCGCCGACGAGGCACGCGCCCCCCACCGCCTCTACGGCTATCGCGACGGCGCCGATCCCTGCTCGGCCGCCGACTGGGCCCAGGACGCGCGGCGGGAAATCGAGGCGGCCCATCAATCCGGCAAGCTTCCCATCCTCGCCGGCGGCACCGGCCTCTATTTGCGCACCCTGGTCGAGGGCATCGCGCCCGTGCCCGGCATCGACCCCGAGGTCCGGGCGGACGTGCGCGCTATGGACGTGGCGTGGGCGCATGCGCGACTTGCGATCGAGGATCCGGAAGCGGCCGTGCGGCTGCGGCCGAACGACACGAATCGGGTGGCGCGGGCGCTCGAAGTGGTGCGCTCCACCGGACGGCCCCTTGCATCCTGGCAGAAGGAGCGCGCCGGCGGCATCGGTGGCGCCGTCCGGCTGGCGCCGCTCATTCTCCTCCCGCCGCGCCAATGGCTGCACCAGCACTGCGATCACCGCTTCGAGAATATCATGTCGGATGAAGGCGTTGACGAGGTTCGCTCGCTCCTGGCGCGAAAATTGAACCCGGTCCTGCCGGTGATGCGGGCGATCGGCGTGCCGGAGATCGGCGCCTTCCTTCGCGGCGAGATGAGCCGCGAGGAGGCGCTCGCCGCCGGCCGCGCCGCCACCCGCCAATATGCCAAGCGCCAATATACCTGGTTCTCGCGCCAGCCGCCCGCCGATTGGCCGCGCTTCACGGAGGCGCTGGAGGGCTATGGATTCGCGGATGCCCTGGCCCGCTTCGACCTGTAGAGGGGAAGGATGCGCGTCTATTTCGATGCCGATGCCGATCCGGAGCTGATCCGCCGCCGCAGGGTCGCGGTGATCGGCTACGGCAATCAGGGCCGCGCCCAGGCGCTCAACCTGCGCGACAGCGGGGTGGCGGTGACGATCGGCCTGCCCGAGGGCTCGGCCAGCCGCGCGGGCGCTTCGGCGGACGGTTTCGACGTCATGACGGCGGCCGAGGCTGCGGCTAGGGCGGATGTGGCGGTGATGCTCGCCGCCGACGAGGACCAGGCGCGGATCTATGCCGACGAGATCGCGCCGCGGCTGCGCCAAGGCGCCGCCCTCGCCTTCGCTCACGGCCTCAACATCCATTTCAAATTGATCGCGCCGCGGCCCGATCTCGACGTCTTCCTGGTCGCGCCCAAGGGCCCGGGCACGGCACTGCGGGCGGACTATGAGAAAGGCGGCGGCCTCATCGCCTTGTTCGCGGTGGCGCAGGACGCGACCGGCGAAGCGGAGGCGCTGGCTTTGTCCTATGCCGCGGCGATCGGCAGCGGCCGGGTCGGCATCCTCCCGACCAGCTTCGCCGAGGAATGCGAGGCGGATCTGTTCAACGAGCAGGCGGTGCTGTGGGGCGCGATCCCAGAGCTGATCCACGCCGGCTTCGAGACTCTGGTCGATGCCGGCTTCTCACCTGAAATCGCCTATTTCGAATGCCTTACCGAAGTAAAGCTGATAGCCGATCTCATCTACGAGCGCGGCATAGCCGGGATGCGCGAGGCGATCTCCAACACCGCCGAGTTCGGCGCGCTGAAGGGCGGCACCCGCATCGTCACCGCCGACACCCGCACCGAAATGCGCCGCATCCTGCGCGAGGTCCGGAGCGGCAGCTTCGTCAGGGAGCTGCTCGACGACGCCGAGGGCGGCTATCCGCGGCTTAAGGAATCGCGTGCAAAGGCCGCGGCGCATCCGATTGAAGAGGTGGGAAAAAGGCTAAGAGATCTGAAGCCAAACTGACGTCACCCAGCGAAGGCTGGGGTCCCGGTGGACGTTCCCGCTGGGATGCCAGCCGTAGTTTATCCTGAGCGCCGCCGCAGGCGGCGTCGAAGGGCTGGCATGACGGACTTGGGCCGCCCCCCGCATCACTTTCGGCCGAACAGTTTCTCGATGTCGCCGTGGGACATCTTCACCCAGGTCGGGCGGCCGTGATTGCACTGGCCGCTATGGGGGGTGACCTCCATCTCGCGCAACAGCGCGTTCATCTCGGCGACCGAGAGGATGCGGCCGGCGCGGACCGAACCGTGGCAGGCCATGGTCGCGGCGACGTGGTCCAGCTTCTCCTTGAGGGAGAGCGCCTCGTCGAAGGCGGCGAGCTCGTCGGCAAGGTCGGTGACCAGGCCCCTGACGTCGCCATTGCCGAGCAAGGCGGGGGTGGCGCGGACCAGCACCGCCCGGGCGCCGAATCGCTCCAGCTCCAGGCCCATCGCGGCAAGCTCGCCGATGCGCGCCTCGAGGCGGTCGCAGGCCGGCTCCTCGAGCTCGACCACCTCGGGCAGCAGCAGCGCCTGGCGGGCGACGCCGCCATTGGCGACCGCGCGCCGCATCCGCTCGAGCACCAGCCGCTCGTGGGCGGCGTGCTGGTCGACCAGCACCAAGCCGTCCTCGGCCTCGGCGACGATATAGGTGGCGGCGACCTGGCCGCGGGCGACGCCCAGGGGGAAGGCGTTGGCGCCCGGCGGCGGCTCGCCGGCCGCTTCGGCGCGGGCCGAGGGCGGCGGCCGATACGCCTCATGCGCTTCCCAAACGCTCCCCTGCCCTTGCGCCGGCAGCGCGAAGGCCGGGCTTGCGAACGCGCTCCGGCCCGCCGGCTCCGGCTGCCAGTTGCCCAATGCCGCCGCCGAGGGGCGCTGGGCGCTCCTGTGGCCGGCGGCGTCGAGGGCGTGGCGCAGGCCGCCGACGATCAGGCCGCGGATATTGGCCGGGTCGCGGAAGCGGACCTCGGTCTTGGCCGGGTGGACGTTGACGTCGACCTCCTCGCCGGGAAGGTCGATGAACAGAGCGAGAACCGGGTGGCGGTCGCGGGCGAGCAGGTCCTGATAGGCGGCGCGGACGGCGCCGATCAGCAGCCGGTCCTTCACCGGCCGGCCATTGACGAACAGGAACTGATGGTCGGCGACGCCGCGGTTGAAGGTGGGAAGCCCGGCGACGCCGCCCAGCCGCGCCGGGCCGCGCTGATAGTCGATAGCGACGCTGCTCTCCTGAAGGCCGCGGTCGGTCAGCGCGGCGACGCGCGCCGGGCGGTCCTCGCCGGGCTGCACCGCGAGGCTGCGCCGGCCGTCATGGTCGAGGCTGAAGCCGATGTCGGGCCGCGCCATGGCGAGGCGCTTCACCACGTCGAGGCAGGCGGCATATTCGGAGCGGTCCGAACGCAGGAACTTGCGCCGCGCCGGCATCCGCTCGAACAATTGCTCGACGCGGACGCGGGTGCCGGGCGGGAGGGCGGCGGGCCCCTCCCCGGCGAGCTTGCCGTTGTCGAGAATCAGCGACCAGCCGTCGGCGCCGCGCACCCGGCTCTCCAGGGTGAGCCGCGAGACGCTGGCGATCGACGGCAGCGCCTCGCCCCGAAAGCCCAGGGTAGTGACCGCCTCGATCGCCCCGTGCTTCCACAAGGATTCGGGCAGTTTGGAAGTGGCGTGCCGTTCCAGCGCCAGCTTCATGTCGGCCGGGGACATGCCGGAGCCGTCGTCGATCACCTCGATCCGCCCGGTGCCGCCGGCGGCAAGGCTGACCGCGATCCGGCTCGCCCCGGCGTCGATCGCATTCTCGATCAATTCCTTCAGCGCGCTGGCGGGTCTTTCCACCACTTCACCGGCGGCGATGCGGTTGACAAGGTGCTCGGGCAGGCGGCGTATTGACATGGGTCCCCTCTCTAGACCAAGCGGCCGCGTCCCGCGAGACTTGATAAGGATCGGTGGCGCAAGCTGCGGGGGCATCCTATGGAGAGAAGAACAAGCGGCGCCGCAGGTTAGGCGCCCGCCGGCCGGAAAAGCGAGAGCCTTCAAATGTCCTTTTTGCGTTTCTTCAAATTCCCTTCCCACGACATGGCGATCGACCTCGGCACCGCCAACACCGTCGTCTACGTGCGCGGCCGCGGCATCGTCCTCAACGAGCCGTCGGTGGTGGCGATCGAGACGATCAACGGCGTCAAAAGGGTCAAGGCGGTCGGCGACGACGCCAAGATGATGATGGGCAAGACGCCCGACGCGATCGAGGCGATACGGCCCTTGCGGGACGGAGTCATTGCAGACATCGACGTCGCCGAGCAGATGATCAAGCACTTCATCCAGAAGGTCCACGGCAAGCGCCGCTTCCCGCGCTGGCCCGAGATCGTGATCTGCGTGCCCTCCGGCTCCACTTCGGTCGAACGGCGCGCGATCCGCGACGCCGCCTCCAACGCCGGCGCGTCGCAGGTCTGGCTGATCGAGGAACCGATGGCGGCCGCGATCGGCGCCGACATGCCGGTCACCGAGCCGATCGGCTCGATGGTCGTCGACATCGGCGGCGGCACCACCGAGGTGGCGGTGCTGTCGCTGCGCGGCATCGCCTACAGCACCAGCGTGCGCGTCGGCGGCGACAAGATGGACGAGGCGATCACCTCCTATGTGCGGCGCAACCACAATCTCCTCATCGGCGAAGCGACCGCCGAGCGGATCAAGCAGCAGGTCGGCATCGCCAAACCACCGCCCAACGGCAGCGACGGCGAGATCGTCCACATCAAGGGCCGCGACCTGGTCAACGGCGTGCCCAAGGAGATCACCATGAACCAGCGCCAGATCGCCGAGGCATTGTCGGAGCCGGTCGGCATGATCGTCGAGGCCGTGCGGATCGCGCTGGAGAATACCGCGCCGGAGCTCGCCGCCGACATCGTCGACCAGGGCATCATCCTGACCGGCGGGGGCGCCCTGCTGCAGCGGCTGGACGAGGTGCTGCGCGACGAGACCGGCCTTCCCGTCACCGTCGCCGACGACCCGCTGACCTGCGTCGCGCTGGGCACCGGCAGGGCGCTTGAGGAAGAAATCTTCCGCGGCGTGCTCCAGACGGCGTGAAGCGGGAGGGGGGCCCGGCATGGCGCCGCCATCCGCCCGGCGCCCGGGATTCTCCCGCAGGGCGCAATATGGGCTGTTCCTCGGCTATGTCGTGGCGGTCGCCGGAATCCTGTTCTCGGTCATGCTCATCGTCCTCTCCGCGATCGATCCGAAGGGCTTCGCCGCCCTGAAGGGCGCGGCCCTCGACATGACGGCGCCGGTCACCGCCGCCGGGCGAAGCGCTGTGCGCCTGGCCGGCGATGTCGGCGACTCGATCGGCGACTATTTCATGGCGGCCTCGCAAAATGCCGATCTCAAGCGCAGGCTCCAGGCGGCGCGGCGCAAGCTGGTCGAGGCACGCGCCGCCGAGCTCGAGAATAAGCGGCTGAAGGCGCTGCTCAACCTCACCGAGGCGAGCGGCGAGGAGGTCGCGGTGGCGCGGATCGTCGGCTCCTCGTTCGATTCCGCCAGCCGCCTCGCCACCTTGTCGGCGGGACGCTCGGCCGGAATCCGCGTCGGCCAGCCGGTGCGCGGTCCCGACGGGCTGATCGGGCGGGTGATCGAGACCGGCCGCTGGGCGAGCCGGGTGCTGCTCGTCACCGACGGCGCCAGCAATGTGCCGGTCAGGCTGGTCCGCGACGGCACGCCGGCGATCGCGGTCGGCCGCGGCGACGGCACGATCGATCTCAAGACCCTCGAGCTCGGCCAGAACCCGTTCCGCCGCGGCGACATCCTCGTCACCTCGGGCACCGGCGGCCTCTACCCGCCGGGCATCCCGGTGGCGGTGGTGGTCAAAGCGGAGCGCGACGGCACCATCGCCAGGCCGATCGCCGATCCCGCCGAGATCGACTTCGCGATCGTCCTCGCAGTCTATCAGCCGTTTGCCGACCAGCCGCTCGGCGGCGAGCAGGGCGCGCCGGCGGAAGCGCCGCAATGAGCCGCATCGCCTCGTCCGCCAGCGACCTCGCCTTGCGCAACGCGCGGCGGCAGGCGGTGCCGGTCCTCGCCACTTTGGGCGCCAGCCTGCTCGACCTGCTGCCGATCGTCGCCAGCCAGTCGATCGTCCCCGATTTCGCTTTGCTGGTGCTGATCGCCTGGCGGCTGCTGCGGCCCGAATTGTGGAGGGCCCAGGTCGCGCTGCCGCTCGGCCTGTTCAACGACCTTGTCGCCGGCCACCCGATCGGCCAGTCGATGGCGCTGTGGACGATCGTCTTCCTCGCCTGCGACCTGCTCGATAGCCGGACCGGCTGGCGCGACTATTGGATGGACTGGCTGTTCGCCTGCCTCGCCATCGCCTTCTGCACGTTCGGCGGCTGGTATGTCGCGCGGCTGATGGGAAGCGGCGCCGATTTTAGCGTCATGATCCCGCAGCTTCTCCTCTCCTTCCTCGCCTACCCGCTGGTCGCCCGGATGGTGCTGGCGCTCGACCGCTGGCGGCTCACCCGATGAGGCGGCGCGCGCGGCCGATCGTCACGGAGAGCAACCAGGCCTATACGTTCACCCGGCGGGCGCTGGTGCTAGGCGGAGCGCAGGGCGCGCTCGCCGCCCTGCTCGCCGGCCGCATGGCCTGGATCTCGATCGCCGAGAACGAGCATTACAAATTGCTCTCGGAGAGCAATAGGGTGCAGATGCGGCTGATCCCGCCGCGCCGCGGCTGGATCGTCGACCGCCACGGCCAGCCGATCGCGATCAACCGCAGCGATTTCAGGGTCGATCTCATCCCCGACCGGCTCGACGATCCCGAGCGGATCCTCGCCACCCTCGCCCGCCTGCTCGCCTTGCCGCCGGACGAGGTCCAGCGGGTGCGCGACGAGCTGGCGCGCGCCGCCGGCTACCAGCCGGTGCCGGTGGCCGAGAATCTCTCCTTCGACAAATATGCGGCGGTCACCGTGCGCCTGCCCGAGCTGCCCGGCGTGGCGCCGCTTCGCTCCTTCTCCCGCTTCTATCCGGACGGCGCCGCGGTCGGCCATCTGGTCGGCTATGTCGGCACCCCCAACCAGGAGGAATATGAGGCGGAGGACAAGAATCCGCTGCTGATCACGCCCGGCTTCAAGGTCGGCAAGGACGGGCTGGAAAAGGTGATGGAGCCGCGGCTGCGCGGCCGGCCGGGCGCGCAGAGGGTCGAAGTGACGGCGCGCGGCAAGCTGGTCCAGCAGCTCTCGACCCTGGCCGACCATAGCGGCGGCCTGTTGCCGCTGACGATCGACGCCGGCCTGCACGGCTATGCGGCGCGCCGGCTGGGCGACAATTCGGGCTGCGTCACAATCCTCGACTGCCGCACGGGCGAGGTTCTCGCCATGCCGTCGATGCCGGCCTACGACCCCAACAGCTTCTCCGACGGGATCAGCCAGGCCGAGTGGGACATGCTGTCGCACGACGACCATCTGCCTCTGGTCAACAAGACGCTGCAGGGCCTCTATCCGCCGGGATCGACGGTCAAGCCGATGATGTCGCTGGCCCTGCTCCAGGCCGGGATCGATCCCGACACCCGGGTCAACTGCACCGGCGCCTACCGGGTCGGCAACGCCGTCTTCCACTGCGCCAGGCGCGGCGGCCACGGCCCGATCGCCATGCACGAGGCGATCATCAGGAGCTGCGACATCTATTTTTATCATATGGGCCGGGTCGCCGGCATCGACGCGCTGGCGCCGGTGGCGCGGGCGATGGGGCTCGGCAAGGAATATGATTTGCCGGTGCCCTCGCAGCGCTACGGCACCGTTCCCGACCCCGCCTGGCTCGAGCGCAAGCACCATCGCCGCTGGGAGACCTACGACACGGTCAATATGTCGATCGGCCAAGGCTATTTGCTGGTCAATCCGCTGCAGCTGGCGGTGATGGCGGGGCGGATCGCCGGCGGCCGCGCGATCGAGCCGCGCTTGCTGAGGACCAAGGGGATCGGCCCGGCGCCGCCGCTGCCGCTGCCGGTGACCGCGGCGCATCTCGCCTTCGTCCGCGACGCGATGAGCGGCGTCGTCAATTCGGGCCGCGGCACCGCCTCGGTGGCGAAGCTGCCGCTCGACAATGTGCTGCTCGGCGGCAAGACCGGCACGGCGCAGGTCAGGCGGATCACCATGGCGGAGCGCGCCTCCGGCGTCCGCTCGAACGAGAGCCTCGCCTGGAAGATGCGCGATCACAGCCTGTTCGTCGGCTTCGCGCCGGTCGACAATCCTCGTTACTCCTGCTCGGTGATCGTCGAGCATGGCGGCTGGGGGGCGAGCGTCGCCGCGCCGATCGCGCGCGATACTTTGCTCTATCTGTTCGACAAGGCCAAGGCGATGGCGGCGCTGGCGCCGCTCGAGGAGCAATGGGGCGGGACCCTGGCCGAGCGGATGCGGCGGCGCACCCGGCGCGCCGACCCCGGCCTCCCCGCCGACGCCGACGCCGATCCGCCGCCGCCGCCCGCGGACGATGCGCGATGATCGGCAGCTCGCTGATCCCGGCGCCGATCGCCGAGCTGCCCTGGCGGATGCTGATGCTGGTGATCGCGATCACCGGCTTCGGCCTGCTCGTTCTCTATTCCGCGGCCGGCGGCCACATCATGCCCTGGGCGCTGCCGCAGGGCCTGCGCTTTGCCGCCTTCCTGGCGATGGCGATCGCGATATCGCGCATCCATCCGGACCGGATCAAGGTCGCCGCCTTCCCAGCTTATGCCGGCGTGCTAATCCTCCTCCTGCTGGTCGAGGCGCTGGGCTTCGTCGGCGGCGGCGCGCAGCGCTGGCTCAATCTCGGCATCGTCCGGCTGCAGCCCTCCGAGCTGATGAAGCCGGTCATCGTGCTGGCCATCGCCCGCTTCTACGACATGCTGCCCGCCGGCGAGATACGCGGCTGGAACGCGGTCTGGCCGGCGGCGGCGTTGATCGGCATCCCGGCCGCCTTCATCCTTATCCAGCCCGATCTCGGCACGGCGATGATGGTGGTGCTCGGCGGCCTCGTCGTCATGTTCCTCGCCGGCCTGCCGCTGCGCCTCTTCCTCGGCGGCGCGGCGGCGATCGCGGTGGTGGTGCCGGTCGCGTTCAGCATGCTGCACGATTATCAGCAGCGCCGGGTCACCATCTTCCTCAATCCGGAATCGGACCCGCTCGGCGCCGGCTATCATATCAGCCAGTCGAAGATCGCGATCGGCTCGGGCGGCCTGTTCGGCAAGGGGTTCCTGAACGGCACCCAGAGCCATCTCGACTATCTGCCCGAGGGCCATACCGACTTCATCTTCGCCACCATGGCCGAGGAATGGGGGCTGATGGGCGGCCTGTTCCTGATCGTCGCCTTCGGGTTCGTCATCCGCTGGGGCGTCGGCGTCGCGCTGGACGCCAAGGACCGCTTCTCGCGCCTCGCCGCCGCCGGCATCACCACCACCATCTTCTTCTACGTGGCGATCAACATGATGATGGTGATGGGTTTGGCGCCGGTGGTCGGCATCCCGCTTCCCCTCGTCTCCTACGGCGGCTCGGCGATGCTCACCTTCATGCTCTGTCTCGGCGCCCTGATGTCGATCGAGCGCCACAACCGCCGCGACCCGCGCCGGCGATAGGCCCGCCCCCGCGCCTGCGCCACGGGATCGGGGTTTGCATGGCGGCGCCAATCGAACCTAAAGCGCGCCGAAAAACTTTCGCCCGACGTGCAGGGCCTGGGCGGCGCGCAATGTCGCGATGCGGCGCGGTCCCGCCTTCTTGGCGGGCTTGCGGATGAGCACGTCCTGGCCCTTCAGCGCCTTCGCCAGCTCGGCGCGAGCGGCGCCGTGGCCCGCGTTGAAGGCCAACCGAATCAGCATGAAGCAGACCTCCACCGGCAAACGGCCGAGGTCGGCGTTGAGGCGCTTCGCCTCCTCCCGCAGCACCACTTCGCCATGCTTCAAATAGACCCCGCTCGCGAGGGCGCCCTGGGCTCCAGAGATGAAGATGATCGACTGCACGGTGCGGCCGGTCTCGTTCACATTGAGGCCCACGCCGATATTCTGGTCCCAGCGCACCTGGGCGTGCGCCGGCACCCGCGCGGCGATATGCTGCCGCTTTGCGAAATAATCGTCGGTCCCCACCTGGAACGAGCTCAACTTGCCCGCGCCGAGATAGGCGTCGCGGCCGGTCTCGGCGATGAGGTTGACGGCCACCAGGCCCGGATGGAGGCCGACCGCCTTCGCCACCGACCGGACGAGCGCGATGAACCTCTCGCCGGCCTTTCCCCGAAACGCCCAATCGTAGCTGGTCACCTGCGCGGCGGTCAGCCCGAGATCCGGGCGCGAGGCATCGGCCTTCGGCGCTTCCAGCTCCCCTTCGAAGCCGAAATATCCCTCCTCGAGATCGCCGAAGGGCCGTCGCATAGCCGCCTCCATGGCGGCGTCGAAGCCGTAGCCGTCGGTTCTCTGGCGCTCGTACATGCCTGTCCTCTCCCGCGCTGCCGCGACACGAAGCGGGGACTGCCCGGCTCCGCGTCCGAGGGTCATGACGGGCGATCATAATGCGCCGGCAAAGCGGGGCTAGTCGCACGAACGGGCTACCATCCCCGTGGCAAACGCATTTCGCGCCGCCGGGATCGGCGCCAGCGACAGCTGTATCGACACTCAGTCCTCCCCACGCGCTTCGCGCGCAGGCAGGACGAGAGGCGGCGCCCTTCGCTTATTGCATTCGCGCCGTGCCACCCCTAATTGGCCTGCCTTGCCGACAGGCGCGGACGCATAGCTCAGTTGGTAGAGCAGCTGACTCTTAATCAGCGGGTCCCAGGTTCGAGCCCTGGTGCGTCCACCAGTTCCGAGACTGGCAAGCCAGAAGCGGAAGCTCCAATCCCGTCACGCGGGCCATCTTTCTGCCAGTCGGTAAGGGTCTCCGGCGAGCGCCGCGCCGTTGGTGGCGACGATTTGAGCGTAGAAGCGCGCGCTGTCTTTCGGGGTTCTTACCTGGCTTTCGTGGTCGACGTGGACGATCCCGAAGCGCTTCGAGAAGCCGAGCGACCATTCCAGATTGTCGAGCAGCGACCAGACCATATAGCCCCTGACATCCGTCCCCGCCTGAATCGCGCCATGCACCGCGCGCAGATGGCGGTGAAGATAGTCGAGACGCAGCGGGTCGCGCACGCGCCCATCAGTCGAGGCCGGGGGATCGAAGAAGGCGGCCCCGTTCTCGGTCACGTAGACGGGGGGATTGCCGTAGCGCTCCTTCACCCAGAGCAAAGTCTCCTCCAGGCCCTTCTCGAACACCTCCCAGCCGGTCTCCGAATAGGTGGCCCCTGGCTGCCGGACATAGGCCGCACCGACCGGCCAGCACGCCGCATCCGCCCGCATGACGCCGCGCGTGTAGTAATTGACCCCGAGCCAGTCGATCGGCTGCGCGGCCAGCGCCAGCTCGTCCGCCGTCCAGTCGCGCCACGCCGGGCCGAACACCTCCGCCATCTCCTCCGGGCAGCCGAGGCCGAACAGCGGGTCGAGATACTGGCGGTTCATGTAGGCGGCGGAGCGGCTGGTGGCGGCGACATCCTCCTCGCCGTCGCTCGCCGGATATTTGGGCTCGAGGTTGACGACGATGCCGATGTCGTGCCGGCCGACGGCGCGGTAGCGCTGGACCGCGGCGCCGTGGGCGAGCAGCAGGTTGCGCGAGGCGATCGGCGCCTCGAACAAATTGCGGTGCCCAGGTGCGAGAGTGCCGTGGAGATAGCCGCCGTCGGTCACCACCCAAGGTTCGTTGAGCGTCGCCCAGCGCCGCGCCCTCCCGTCGAGCTTGCGGAACATGATTTCGGCATAATCGGCGAACCAGCCCGCCACGTCGGGATTCAGCCAGCCGCCACGGTCGTCCAGCGCGGCGGGGAGATCCCAGTGATAGAGCGTCGGCAGCGGCTCGATCCCGGCTTCGAGCAGCGCATCGACCAGCCGGTCGTAAAAATCGAGGCCGGCGGCGTTGACCCTGCCCGTGCCGTCCGGAAGCACCCGCGCCCAGGCGATGCTGAAGCGGTAGGCCTTGAGGCCGAGCGACCGCATCAGTGCCACGTCTTCCCGGTACCGGTTGTAATGGTCGCAGGCGATGTCGCCGGTGCAGCCGTCCGCGGTGAGGCCCGGCGTGTGAACGAAGCGATGCCAGATGCTCGCGCCGCCGCCATCGGCGAAGGGAGAACCCTCGATCTGGTAGGCGGAGGTAGCGCTGCCCCAGAGAAAGCCGTCGGGAAAGGCGTAACGTTCGGTCATTGAGGAGCGTCTTTCAGGAAAGGGCGTTGCTCGCGGGGCGATCGCCGCACGAGATGGAACGGACAAGGCAGGAGGCGTTGCCGGCTATCATCGCAGCCGGAACTCGATGCGGCCCGTCAGGCCTTTGAGCGGCAACTGGGACGTCTCGCGCCTCGGACCCGCGAAGACCAGCCCGCCCGGCGGCGCCCTGCCTTCCAGAGCGTAGGCGAGCTTCCCGCGCCCTCCCTCCGAGCGAAGGGTGTAGCTCAGCCGCCCATAGGGGGTGCGCAGGCGTCCGACGGTGATGCCGCCGTCGCGAAGCCAGCTTTCCGCCACCCCACCGGCGAGCACCAGCGCCCCGTCGCCGGGCCGCTCGTAAGCCAGCATGTCGAGAGCGGCATTGATGAAATCGGATGCCACCCAGCCGTGCGGCATGTCGCCGATGAAGCGCTGGGCCCGCGGTTCGCGTCCGACGACCTCGGCCCACTGGTTCCAGGCCGCGGGACGTCGATCCGCCATCAGGAAATCGGCCAGCCCGGCCGCCCGCTCGCGCCAGCCGAGGCGGATGAAGGCCGACGCGTTGCGCCATTCGTAGGGCGTATAAGCCTCCCATCGGCTGCTGCCGTCCCGGCGTGCGGCGATTTCGCGCCAGTAGCGCTCGAAGGTGTTCGTCAGCGCGTCCGGTGGCAAGCGATCCTGCTCCCCGGCGATGGAGAGGGCGACGGTGGTCGAGGTGGCGTCGAAATCGCCGAGATCGGCGGCGCCGGGGATGAAGGCGATGCCGTGGATCTCGCGCGCGGCCGCTATGGAGGCGAGGATTTCGCCGCGGAACTCGTCCGCGCGGGACTGGAGCAGCCGCGCCTCCTCGCGACGTCCGAGCTCGCCAGCGAGCCATGCCGCGTCCTTGAGCCCCGCCAGCGCCCAGAAATCGTCCCAGTAGCTGTGCATCGGCTTGGCGGAATAGCCTTCGTGGCTGATCGAAGGGGGCAACAGGCCGTAGAAGTGGCGGGTCGGGCCGGTCCGATTTTCCGGCACCCGCGTCTTCTGCCGCAGCGTCTCGATGTGATCGGCGGCGGCGCGCACCCGCGGCCACATGAGCTCCAGCCGCGGCCGATCGGGAGCATAACGATGGAGCTGCGCGACGAGGTGGATGAGCTGGCCGTCGCTGTCATGCTCCGGCACCGGATCGGCGCCGCGCGCATCGACGCAGCAAGGTACCTTGCCGCTGTCATATTGGTAGGGCGCGTACCAGAGAAGGTAGCGCGAAGCGGGCTCGGCGAGGCCCATGCGCAGCAGCGCGGTCGACATCATCGCGCCGTCCCTGATCCACGACCGGGCATAGGCTCGCGAGCCAGGGCGCAGAGCGGGGCCTTCGCGCGTCGCGAGGATATGGGCGAGCGCCGTGCGGACCGAGCGGAAGAGTGGCTGCGCCTCCGGCGGGGCTTCGAGCACCACGTCGCCCAACGCCGCCTGCCAGCGCTCGCGAGGCGGCGGGGGGAGGCCGAGGGCTGAAGACCCGAGCGGCGCGCCCCCGAGCGGGGCCGTCCAACCCAGGACGGAAGTCTCGCCCGGCTCGAGCGACAGGCGATAGACGAAAGCCGCCGACGCAAGACCGGTAGGATCTACCACCGACCGGGCCTGCGCGCGGTCGAGCGCCTGCGGCAGCATGCCGGCATCGAAGGCGCTGGCGACGGCCCGGGCCGGCACAGCGACCGGGAAGATCTTCGCTTCACCGTTGACTTGGAGCACGTCGCCTTTCCATTCCAGCGCTTCGATGCGGCTGACGCCCCCGGCGACGTTGAGGAACTGCTGCGGCGGATTGACCTGAAAGGGGCGCACCGCGAGCACCAGGGTGAGTATGCGCCGCGCGGCACCGGCATTGTGCAGCGAATAACGGCCGACCAGCCTTTTCGCCTCGCCTTCACCGTCGGCATAAGCGGTCGTCAGCAGCGACCAGCCATCGCCGCGCCAACGGACGCTTGGAATGGGGAGCGCCCCGTCGAGGAGCTCCTGCTCCAGCATGACATCGGACCAGCTTGTCAGGCGCCCATTGTCGATCACGAAGGGTTCGACGCTGAAGCCGCCGCGCCCGACTTCGATCGCGCCGCCTTCGTCGATCAGCCCGCTATTGCCGCCCTCCGGGGTCGCCGCCAGCGTCCAGTAATTCTGCTCGCCGACGAAGCCGCGCGGATAGAGCCCGCGCGGCTCCTCCTTGGCGAGGGCGGCGACGAAATCATTGTCGCTGGCTCCGAAGGCCAGCGGCTGCACCTCGACCGAGGCCAGCCGGTATCGCTTTCGGGCAGCGCGGTCGGGACGGATGCGGACGAAGCGGGTCTCGCTCTCCTCCAGCCGCACCCAGTCCTTGCCGCCATTTCCCCCGCGCACCTCGCGCACGGTGCGCCAGCTCTTACCGTCCTGAGAGAATTGGACGGCGTAGTTCGACGCGTGGGCATCCGCTTCCCAGCGCAGCGCGAGACCGCCGAATTCACGGACGTAGCCGAGATCGAGGACCATGGTCGTGCCGCGGCCGCCGGAGGCCACGACGGCCGGTGGAACGGCGGCCGGCACGGGCAGCGGCACGAGGGTGAGGTCGTCGACGGCAATCCAGCCTTTGCCGCCGCCAGAGCCTGCCGCGACGACGAACTCGATCGCCGCCGCGCGGCGCAACGTCCGGTCCTGCGCCGGACCCCAGGCGAAATCGAACTGGCGGCGCTTGACCCGGATCGTCGTCCATTTCCCCGGCGGGACATATTCGGCCTTGCGATGCCACCAGACATTGTCGCCGCTGGAGTCGATCAGCTTGATCTCGAGCGCGTTGGCGGCGCCTTCACCGTGCAGGCGGAAGCGCAGCTCGAAATTCTCCGGCAGATCGAGCGGCAGCTCGCGGCGCAGGAAGGCGTAGCCGGATCCCTTGGTGAAATCGTAGTCCAGCCGCAGTCCCCCGTCGAACGGGCGGCTCGAGACGCCGACGCCGTCCGACGCCGCCGCCCGCCACCGGGCAATCTCGCCGAAGTCGTCGAGCAGGCGGGGATCCTGCGCGTCGGCCGATCCGCCGAGGACCGCGATGACCAGAAGGCAGGCGCGCCCGGCCCAGCTCATCCCTTGACGCTGCCGGCGAGGAGGCCCTGCATGTAGTAACGCTGCAGGACGAAGAAGAGCAGAAGCACCGGCAGGATGGTCAGCACCGATCCCGCCATCATCAGCTCGTTGTCCTGCACATGCTCGCGCGACAGCGCGGCCAGGGCAACCGGCAGGGTGTAAAGGTCCTGGTCGACCAGGACGATCAGTGGCCACATGAAATCGTTCCAGGTGCCTAGGAAGGTGAACAAGGCCAGGGTGATCAGGATCGGGGTGAGCGCCGGCACCACGATCTGAACGAAGATCCGGCCTTCGCCGGCGCCGTCCACCCTCGCCGCCTCGAGCAGCTCGTCAGGGATCGACATCGCATATTGCCGCACCAGGAAGATGCCGAAGATGCTCGCGGTGACGGGCACGAGCACTCCGGCGAAGGTGTTGATCAGCCCGAGCTCCTTCAGCATCAGGAACAGAGGCAGCATCGTCACCTGCCCCGGAATGACGAGGGCGGCGAGCAGCAGCTGGAAGATGCGGTCGCGTCCCTTGAAGCGCAGCTTGGCGAAGGCGTAGCCCGCAGTGGCGTTGAACAGCAGCGACAGCAGGGTACCGAGGCTGGCGACGAACAGGCTGTTGAGGAAATAGCGGGCGATGCCGGTGGTCTCGAACAACGCGCGATAGGCGCTGAGCCCGGGCGCGGCGGGCAGGAAGGGCGGCGGGAAGCGGCTCGCCTCGCCGGGCTGCATCAGCGACACCGACACCATCCAGAGCAAAGGGAACAGGGCAAAGCCCGCGAGCAGGCACAGGAGCGCAGTCTGGATGAAGGCGGCGCGGCGCGAGCGGCGCATCAGATCGCTCCCCTTCCCCTGGCAATCCGGAACTGGATCATGGTGATGACGAACATGAGGACGAAGAGGATGAACGCAACGGCGGAAGCAACGCCCAAATTCCACCATTTGAAGCCTTGCTCGTACATGAAATAGAGCACGCTGACCGTGCTCTCCACCGGCCCGCCCTGGGTCATCACATAAGGTTCGGCGAAGAGCTGGAAATAGCCGGCCATGGTGAGGATCGAGACGAGCAGCAGCATCGGTGCCAGCGACGGGATGGTGACGTGGCGGAAGCGTTGCCACGCCGAGGCGCCGTCGATCGTCGCCGCCTCGTAAAGGTCGGCCGGGATGGTCTGCAGCCCGGCGAGCAGGATCACCATATTGTAGCCGAAATTCTTCCACACGGCCAAAAGGATGATCGCGGGCATCGACCAGCTCGGGTCGCCGAGCCAGTCGATCGGCTCGATGCCGAGCTGGGCGAGGCCGTAGTTGATCATGCCGTAGCGGGTATGGAGCAGATAGCGCCAGATCACCGCGACGGCGACGAGGGTGGTCACGACCGGGGCGAACAAGGCAGTGCGGAACAGCCCGGAGAGGCGCCTGATGCCGCCGTTGAGCAGAAGCGCCGCGCCCAGCGACAGGCCGATCGACAGCGGCACGCCGACGATCACGAAATAGAAGGTGTTGCCGAGCGCCTTCCAGAACAAGGGCGTGCCGAACAGCTCCGCGTAATTGCCCAGCCCGACGAAGCGCAGGTTGCCGAGGTCGGCCAGGGCATAGAGGTCGAAGTCGGTCAGGCTGAGCGCGAAGGCGAGCGCCACCGGCACGAAGAAGAACAGGCCGAGCATGAACAAGGCCGGGCCGGCAAAGGCCCAGCCGGCGCGATCGCCCCGCGTCATCGGCCGGCCTCCGGCGCCATCAGCGAACGCCGCTTCGCGAGCATGCGGTCGGCATCGGCGTCGAGCGTGGCGCGGAACGCCGCGGGCGACAGCTTGCCGGCCACGGCCCGCTCCGTCACGATCCGCATCTGCGTGCCGAGCCTCTCCCATTCGGGCACCTGGGGCGGCGGCTTGGCGCGCTCGAGCTGGTCGCGGAAGGCGGCGGCGTAGACGTCGTCGGCGAGGATCGGCGCGCGCCAGACGCTGCGCCGCGACGGCAGATCGCCGGTCAACTCGAAGAAGCGCAGCTGGATCTCCGGCCTGGAGAGGAACTCGACAAGCTTCCACGCCGCCGCCTTGCGCTCCGAGCGGGCGAAGACGGCCAAAGCGGAACCACCCGCGATCGAGGCGCCGGGACCGTCGGGGCCGGGAAGGGGCGCTGTCATCCAGTCGTCCTGCCGCTCGGGCGGCAACCGCCGCTTGAACTCGCCGATGTTCCACGGGCCGCTGATGTAGAAGGCGAAATGGCCGCGGGCGAACTCGTCGTAGAGGTTGGAGATCTGCGTGTTGTTGAGCGGCGGGGCGAGCCCCTCCCGGAACAACGAGAGATAGAAATCCGATGCGCGCACGAAGCCGGGCGAGCGGAAATTGCCGTAGCGCCCGTCCTCCCTCAGCAGCGGCTCCGGTTGCTGCAGGCTCAGGGCGAGCAGGGGCTCATATTCGTTCACCGGAAGGAAGATGGCATAGTCGCGGGGGGCAGCGCGGGCCTTGATCGCGCGCATCGCGGCGACCCATTCGGCCCAGCTTTGCGGAGGCTTGGCGAACCCCGCTTCGCGCAGGAGATCCTGCCGGTAGAAGAGCAATCTCGTATCCGCATACCAGGGCACCCCCCAAATGCGGCCGCCTATGACGTTGTTGGTCCACCCTCCGGGGAAATAGTCCGCCTGCTTAACCGTGGGCGAGGCGGCGATCGGGGCGTCGAGCGGCTCCAGCGCGCCGAGCGCGACCAGCTCGGCGACCCAGCTTGTGCCCAGCTGGGCGACGTCGGGGGTGACGCCGCCGGCAAAGGCGGTCAGCAGCTTCTCGTGGGCGACGGTGAACGGGATCTGCTGGACCTTGACGCGGATGCCGGGATTGAGCCGCTCGAACTCGGGGATGAGCTGGGTGACCACCTCCCCTTCCCGTCCCAGGGCCCAGAAGTGTATCACCTCGCGTTCGTCGGCTCGTCCGGAGCAGCCGAGCAGCAGCGCCAGCAACAGCGCCAGGAAGACGGAACGGGCGGCGGCGAGGCTCATGCGCCCAGCCAGCCGCCGGTGAAGCCGGCCCGCTCCAGCCCCTGGCGGATGTGCGGATTGCCGCGCAGTACCTTCCAGACGAGACCGCTGCGATGATTCTCGATCATCGCCAGGATCGGCCCCTGGTCGATGCCGAGATAGTCGGTGTCGTACCAGCCCTTGCCCGGCACCACCCGGCCGTGGCGCAGCTTTGCCGGCGCGGTGAAGCTGGGGTTCAGCGCGTCGCGGAACCCATAGTCTCCGTAGAGGTCCTCGCCGTGGTCGCGGCGCATCGCCTTCAGCGCGGGGATGCAGATTTCGGGCGCGAAGGGCACCGAGCCACCCGCCGCGGTCGGGGCGATCGTGCCGTCGTCGAAATCGCCCGGCCCGCGCGCCGCATAGGAGCGGAAGGTGCGGCTTCGGCCGTCCACCTCCAGCGTCACGTCCGCCGGCCCGTCGCAGGCGGTGAGGCCCCACAGATCTTGCCCGTAGCCGCGCCAGCCCATCGGATTCTCCAGCGCATAGGCATGCTGGGCGAGCGTCGCGCGGCGGCTGTTCTCGAAATAGTCGAGGCCCTTGCCGCGCATGAAGTCGTCGCGGATGCCGCGGAAGTCGATCCAGACATGGCTGTACTGGTGACCGAACAGGGGTCCGAAGCGGACGAGCTCCTGGCCGCCGGCCGTTCCCCAATGCCCGGCCAGGCCCTTCGCCCAGCCGTCCCAGCTCGCCGGCTCGAGCGGATAAGTGGGGGAACCGAGGCCGAGGATATAGACCAGCATCGCCTCGCTATACGCGACCCAGTCGTAGGGAAGATGCCCCTTTTCCGGCGACCAGCCGAGCGAGACCAGAGGCGGCCGCGCCATTGCCCAGCGCCAGTCGACCCGGCGGTAGATGGTCTCGGCCAGCTCGCGGATCTCGCGCTCGACGGGCCGGTCGAAATAGCCCTGGACGAAGAGGATGCCGCCGAGCAGCAAAGCGGTGTCGACGGTGGAAAGCTCGGTCCGCTCGAAGCGCTCGCCGCGCTCCATATCGACGAAATGGTAGAAGAAACCCTTATGGCCGGTCATGCCCGTGGACGCGTCCCCCTGTCGGGCGCGGGCGAGAAAGCGCAAGGTCGCCAGTGCGCGTGCGGCCGCGGCGGCGCGGTCGACGAAGCCGCGCTCGACGCCGATCGGATAGGCCGTGAGCGCGAAGCCGACCGCCGTCATGCTGGCGAAGGAGGGGGTCGGATAGCGGTCGCGGGCGAGACCATTTTCGGGGTTGGTCGTTTCCCAGAAGAAGCGGAAGGTGCGCCGCTGGAGATCGTCGAGGAAGGCCTCGTCCCCGGCCGCTACCGCGCCGAAGAGAGGCATGCGGCCGCAGGCGGCGGCCAGCGCGGCCAAGCCGAGCCCGCCCATTTTGACGATGTCGCGGCGACCAATCACATTCGTCAACTCACATCCAAGCGAGGGCCGAGCGGCGGCGGCCGCCCTCGCGGTCAGAAGCGGAAGGCGCCGCCGATCTGGACGCTCCGCGGCGGCCCGACCAGGATGTTCGGCGCGGAATCGATCTGGTTCCCGCAGCACACGAAGCTGTCGTAGCGGGCGACGTTGTTGCGGTTGAAGACGTTGAACACCTCCGCCCAGAGGCTGAACCGGCCGCCGTTGAATAAGGTGACATCCTTCTGCAGCTTGAGGTCGAGCTGCACGAACATCCTGTTGTCGCCGACATTGCCGGGGAAAAGGATGTCGCGTGCTCCAAAGCCCTTGCGAGCATCGATGAGGAAGAACGGAACGCCCGAACCGACGGTGAGCAGGCCCGAACCGCGCAAGCCCAGCGGCAGATCGACGATGCCGTTGGCGACCAGCCGGTGCCGCTCGTCGCCCGCGTTCGGGACGAATGGCCGCTCCCCGATGTTCGGGAAATCGAAGTTGAAGGCGAAGCCCCGCTCCTTGGAGAAAGCGAGGGTGTAGGCGATGCCGAAGCCGAAGCCCGAGGCCTTTGTATAGGGCTTGTCGACCTGGACGAAAACCGCGTTGTACCGCGTGGCTCGGCTGTTGAACGCCGCGACGACGTTGGCATAGCCGTTGGTCAGCGGGATATAGTCGTAGAAGCCGCCCGAGTTGAGCGCCACGGAGCGGTTGAGCGGAGCATAGCCGATCTGGTTCCTGCCGATCGTGTGATTGAAGGTGACCGAGGTGCGCAGGTCGCCGATGCGCTGGCGGATGCCGATGCTGAACTGATCGGCGTAGGGCGTCTTGAGATCGTTGGGGATGACCCGAAGCTCGTTGGTGCCCGGCGACGTCGGATCGGCGGCCAGGCTCGCGAGCAGCGCGGCAAATCCCGCCTCCGTCAGATATTCGGGCCGGAACTGGATCGTCGGCTGCCCATTGCGGGGCAGGCCGTTGGCCGAGAAGAGCAGCTGCCCGGAGCGGTATTGGGTGAGCAGGGTCTCCTCGGCCGCGCTGCGGAACAGCGCCCGGTCGTAATAGCGTCCGTAGCCGCCGAACAGCACGGTGCGCTGATCGCCGTTGAAGTCGTAGGAGAAGCCGATACGCGGCGCGAAATTGTCCATCTCCGCCTTCCGGTTGCTGCCGGTGGAGATGTAATCCTCGACGTTGAAGAAGGCCGGCTGGATACGCGGGTCGGCGCCCAGCGTACGCAACGTCGCGGCCGCGGCGGCCGGCGTCACGAAACTGTTGTTCTTGGCGTTGGAATCATAATCCCAGCGCAAGCCGATATTGACCGTGAGGTGGCGGTTCACCTCCCAGTCGTCCTGCACGAACAGGCCGATCTGCGTCGTCTTCGCCTCGACCTCCGGATTGCCGCCGCCGAAGCGCACGATCTCGGGGATCGAGAAGTTCAGCCCCTGCCCCGGATCGTTCCGGAAGTTGAACTGCGGCACCGCGTTCGGGCCGGAGCCGCCGACCCGGTATTTCTGGAACGAGATCTTGGCGCCGCCCTTGACGAGGTGATTGCCGCTCCAGCGGATGTCCGTCAGGCTGACATTGTCGCGGAAGGTCAGGCCTTGCTGCTCGACCTCCTGGAACGAGGCGCTGCCGCCGACGGCGATCACGCCCTCGTAGATCCGGCCGAAGCCTTGGTTGAGGTCGGCGCCGAAGGCGAGGTCCGAGCGCAGGTAATCGACGGTCAGCTCGTTGACGAAGCCGTCGCCCTCCAGCTGGTGGCGAAGCTTTCCGGTATAAACCTTGTTGTCGACCGACTCGCCGCGCGACCGCGCGTTCTGACCGCCGAAGGTGCGAAGATCGGTCTCCTGGCGGATGCTGCCGGTGGCCTCGAGGAGTTGATTGTCCGCGATCTGGAAGCTGAGCTTGGCGAAGCCGAGATGTTCGCGGAAGGGGCTGACGAAGGTGCCGGCGAAATCCTGGGGATTGAAGGGAAGGGTCGCCCCGGGCGGAGGGGTGCCGGGAACGACGGTCGCCGCCCGGTCCTGGATATTGCCCTCATAGTTCGCGAAGAAGAACAGGCGATCCTTGACGATCGGGCCGCCCAGAGCGCCGCCGAATTGGTAGCGCTTCAGCGCGACGTCCTCGTTGCGCTGGCGCTGGAAGAAGTCGCGCGAGATCATGTCTTCGTTCTGGAAGGTGCCGAACAGCTCGCCGTGGAGGTTGTTGGTGCCCGATTTGGTGATCGCCGTGATGATCGAGGTCCCGGCATCCTCATATTCGGCCTTGAAGTTGGAGGTGAGGACGCGGAATTCCTGCACCGCCAGCTGGGAGAAGGGATTGCCCCGGCTGACGTCCTGGCCGACGATGCCGCCCTGGTTGACGTTGGACTTGAGGCTGACACCGTCGATGAAAACGTTGACCTGAGGGCCGCCGAAGCTGTCGCCGTTGCGGTCCGTGCCGACGCCGCCGCCGCCGAAGGTCTGCCTGAACTCGGTCTGATTGACGCGAATGCCCGGGGCAAGGGCGGCAAAATTGAGGAAGTTGCGATTGTTCTGCGGCAGATTCTCGATCTGGTCGCGGCTGACGTTGGTCGCCACTTCGGAGGTCTTGACCTCGACGAGACGCGTGCCGGTAATGACGATGTTGGTCTCGCCCGCCGCGGCGCTCCCCGGCGCGGTCGCGCCCTGGTCGTCTATCGAGGTGCTGTTCGCGCTGGTATCGGCGTCGAGCGAGGCGGTCTGGCCGACCGAGACGATGACGCGGCGGACGATCGCTTCGCCGCCGCTGGGCGTAAAGCTGATGTCGTAGGTACCGGGGGGAAGGCCGGTAAGGTTGTAGCTGCCGTCGGCGCCGGTGGTGGCGGTGCGCGTGTCCCCGGTCTCGACGTTGGTCGCGGTCACCGTCGCTCCGGCGGCAACCGCCTCCCCGCTGCTCACCGTGCCGCGAATGGTCGCGGTGGTCAGCTGCGCCATCGCGGGCGCGGTCGCGAGCAGCGACGTGGCAAGCAGCGCCAGCCTGAAGGTCGTGAGCGGCTTGCTGCGCGAATTGAGCTTTGCCATTTTCTATATCCTCTCTGATGCCGGGCTCTGCGGCCGGTGTTTGGAATTGCCCGTGGACGACGCCCGGATGACGAGTTGGGGCGTGAAGATGCGGTGGCGATCGCCGGCGTCGGCGCCGCGGATGATCGCGACGCAGCATTCGAGCGCCCGCCGGCCGATCTCGGCGATGGGGACAGCCGCCGTCGTCAAAGGTGGATCCAAAAATCGCGCGACGGGTATGTCGTCGAATCCGGCCAGTGCGACGGCGTCGGGGATTTGCAGCTTCGCCTCGCGCAATGCCTGCAGGCACCCGATCGCCATCATGTCGTTGGCCGCGAAGATCGCATCCGGCAGTCCGGCGGCAATCAGCTGCCGGGCGGCGAGCAGCCCCGATCGCTCCGAGAAGTCACCCTGCACGACCTGCTCACTCGGCTGACCGGAGGCGGCGAGTGCGGCACGATAGCCGCGCAGACGCTCGGCAGCCTCGATATTATCCTCCGGCCCCGCGATGAAGGCGATGCGCCGGCGGCCGGCCTCCAGGAGATGGCGGGTGATTGCGAATGCACCGGCATGATTGTCGATCGCGAAGGTGGGATGGTTGCCGGCAACGGCGCCGCCGCTGTTCAGCAAGACCAGCGGAACGCGCCCGTTCAGCGCCGACGAAAGCACCGCATCGTCGGCATAAGGCGACATGACCAGCATCGCATCGACGCGGCTGCGCATTGCGCGGAGCACGGCCACGGCCTCCTGCGGATCGCCGTGGGAGCGTGACAGCAGGAGATGGAGGCCGTGCGCGCTGGTGCCGGCGTCGATGCCGCGGATCAGCTCGGAGAAGAACTCGCCGTGAAGGTCCGGGAGCAGCACGCCGATCGTGTCGGTGCGCTTGCTGGCGAGCGAGCGAGCGCCGCCATGAGGGACGTAGTCAAGTTCGTTGGCAAACTTGAGCACGCGGTTGAGGGTCGGTTCGGCGACTGTCTCGCATCGATTCAGGACCCGCGACACCGTGGCCGTCGAGACATTGGCCGCGCGCGCGACGTCTCGAATCGTCGCGCTCCTCATCGGGCGGGCCCGAAGCTGAAGCTGCCTTGCCTGGTGCAGAAGGCGAGCATCCGTCCTCCTCATGTACCGTCTTATGTAAACGGTTACATCAGGCGTACCTATCAGGTCTCCAAGGCTCTGCAAGCGGTTTCATGAAAAGCTTTGCAGACGGGGAGTCACGCCGCCAGCGAGCGGCGCCCGATACGCGAAAAAGCCCGGCCATTCGCCTCGAACAGGTGGCAGTGATCGGGGCTGGCGCCGACGCTCAGCCTTTCGCCCTGGCGGATTGCTTCGTCCGCGCTGGGCTGCAGGACAAGGGGGTCAGGGTCCGCGGCTGTGGCGAAATAGGCGAAGCGGATATTGCCGAGCGACTCCACCAGAGCGACTTCGCCCGCGACACCCGTCTTCTGCGATCGCAGATGTTCCGGACGTATGCCGAGCGTGACCTTGTCGCCGGGCCGCGCCGCACTTGCGTCGACCGCCGCGTCCAGAACCGCACCGCCGGGCAGCCTCACCGTCGCGCGCACCGGCTCGGCCTTTTCGATGACGCCTTCGAGCAGGTTCATCCTGGGCGAGCCGATGAACGAGGCGACGAAGAGCGACTGCGGATCGTGGTAGAGCTCGTCCGGCGTGCCGAATTGCTCGACCTGGCCGCGATTCATGATCGCAATGCGGTCGGCGAGCGTCATCGCCTCGACCTGGTCGTGGGTGACATAGATGGTGGTCGTCTTGAGCCGCTGGTGCAGCTTGGCGAATTCGTAGCGCATCCTGACGCGCAAGGCCGCGTCGAGGTTGGAGAGCGGCTCGTCGAACAGGAAGACGGCCGGTTCGCGGACGATCGCGCGGCCGATCGCGACGCGCTGGCGCTGGCCTCCCGAAAGCGTTTTGGGACGGCGTTCGAGCAGATGCTCGATATCGAGCAGCCGGGCGGCGTTGCCGACCGCCGCATCGATCGCCTGCCCGTCCTGCCCCGCCAGGCGCAGGCCGAAGGCCATGTTCTGGTAGACGGTCATCTGCGGGTAGAGCGCGTAGGACTGGAAGACCATCGCGATTCGCCGCTTCGCCGGCGGAAGCTGAGTGACGTCGTTCTCGCCGATCAGGACGGCGCCGGCATCCACCTCGTCCAGGCCGGCGATCGTGCGCAGCAGGGTCGATTTCCCGCAGCCGGACGGGCCGACGAGGACGACGAACTCGCCTTCCTCGACGCTCAGGCTGATGTCGCGCAGCACGGCGGTCGCGCCGAACGATTTGCTTATTCCGCAAACCTCGACACGCGCCATCAGCACCTCCCGGAGACACCATGCCTATTGGGGGCAAGCCGCAAAGGCCGTCAAGCCGCCGGGCGACCGACCCTCCGCCGTTCAGGACATGACTGACGAGCTGCCCGGACATTCTCTTCGGGCGCAGAGCCGCTGTCGTTCGAGGCGCTTCAAGGCTCCGATCCATTCCGACAAATCAGCCAAGTCCGTTGATCGAAAACGGGCATAACAAAGCACGAGTCGTCGGAATGGCCGTTGATTTCATTGAGGTCGCACAGGACTCTTAATCAGCGGGTCCCAGGTTCGAGCCCTGGTGCGTCCACCATTTCCTCATCGAGACGTTCGTCCCGCACGGGCAAAACGGGCGGCGCCGGCAGGGCGCCGCCCGTTGCGGAGGGCCGGCTCACTGGGAGGCGAGAACGGTCGGGGGCGACTGGCCGGCGAGGGCGATCGCCTTTTCGCGCTGGGCGGCGACGCTCGCCAGCGTGTCGGCCCGGCACTGCAGGACGAGGTTCTTGCCATGGACGTCGGCGTCGGAGGCGGTGCCGCAGGCGATCCGCACGGCGGCGTGGATGCGGCGATCGAGCGCCGAGATGCCCGCCGGGCTGTTCAGGTCGAGGTCGGCATATCGCACGACCAAGGTGCGATCGCTCGTGGAAGGAGCCTGCGCGGCCGCGGGTGCGACGCAGAGAGCGGCGGCCAATATGGCTAGGGACGAGAGGGTCTTCATGTCTTTTCTCCGTCTGGTAAGCGTCGGGATCGGCGCGCCCTCTTCATAAACCCAGTTGCAATTCGCAACTAACAACGATATTGCGAACCCGTTCTGCAAAAATGCAGAGTGGATCATGCTCGACTGGAACGACCTTCGCTATTTCCTCGCCGTCGCGCGGACCGGCAGCACGCTTGCCGCCGGGCGGTCGCTGCGGGTCAGCCAGACGACGGCGGCGCGGCGGGTGGCCGCGCTCGAGGCCGAGCTTGGGCTGACCCTGTTCGAACGGCGGCCGGGCGGCTATCGGCTGACGCCGGTCGGCGAGGCGCTTCTGGAGCAGGGCGAAGTCATGGAGTCGGCGGCCGGCCGGTTCGCCGATGCGGCGGCGGCGCAGTCGCGCGAGGTCAGCGGCACGGTCAAGCTGACGGTCGAGGAGATTTTCGCGGTGACCCTGCTCGCGCCGATCCTCCGCGACCTTCACGAAACCTATCCGGCGATCCGGATCGAGCTCGACACGAGCGAGGAGGTGCGCGACCTGGCGGCCGGCGCCGCCGACGTGGCGCTGCGCAGCGCCGAACAGCCGACCGGCGGCGGCCTCGTCGGCCGGCGCCTCGCGCCGTCCACCTGGGCGATCTATTGCAGCCGCGACTATGCCGCCGCCCACGGCCGGCCGCGCACCCGCAAGGCGCTGCGCGGCCACCCTTTGATCGGCGGCGGCGGCCCGGGCCTGTGGCGGGCCTATCGCGCCTGGCTGGAGCGCAACGACCTGACCGATGCGGTGGCGATCCAGACCGGCACGACGACCGGTTTGCTCGCCGCGGTGCGCGCCGGCTCCGGTCTCGCCGTCCTGCCCACCCTGGTCGCCGACCTCGACCCCGACCTCCTCCAGTGCCTGCCGCCCAAGCCCGGATATGAGGCCGGTCTCTGGCTGCTCACCCACGAGCGGCTGCGGCACACGCCGCGCATCCGGGCGGTGCTCGACTTTCTCGCCGAGCGGCTGACGAGGCTGGCGCGGCAGCGCGATCGCGACGCCGCCGAGGAAGCGGAGACGGTTCCCGAGACGGTTCCTCAGGAGGGCTGAGCGAGGATCCGGCCAAGCTCCGTTTGGTCGATATTCCCGCCCGAGACGATCGCCACCGACTTGTCGATCCCCGCCTTCGACGCCGCCGCCACGGCCGCCGCCCCCGCGCCTTCGGCGATGACATGATGGTCGGCGGCGAGGGTGCGGATCGCCGCTTCCACCTCCGCCACGGTGACGATCACGACGTCGTCGACCAGGCGTTTCAGCAGCGGCCACATCGCGTCGAGGACGCGCGTGCTGCCCATGCCGTCGATGAAGCTCGCCCGCCGCTCGACCGTCACCGGGCCGCCCGCCGCGAGCGCCGCCTTGAGCGGCATCGCCGTGTCGGTCTCGACGGCGAGGATCCGGCAGCCGGGGCGCCTGCGCTTGATCGCCTGGGCGATGCCCGAGGCCAGGCCGCCGCCGCCGATCGGGATCAGCACGGCCTCAACGTCGGGCAGGTCCTCCACTATCTCCGCCCCGATCGTCGCCGCGCCGGCGATCACCTCCCGCTCGCAGACCGGATGGAAGAAGGTGCCGGCATCGCCCGTATCGCGGGTCTCCATGATCCGCCACCAGTCGGCGAACGCATGCTCGCGCACGGTCGCGCCCATGCGTTTCAGATTGTCGACCTTGACCCGCGCCGCATTGTCCGGGACGTGGATGACGATCGGCAGCGCCAGCGCTTTCGCCGCCGCGGCGATCGCCTGGCCGAAATTGCCGGCGCTGGCGGTGACGATCGCCTCGATCCGCGCGCCGCTCTCCAGCGCCGCCTTCAGGGCGTTGGTCGCGCCGCGGATCTTGTAGGAGCCGACCGGCTGGAGGCATTCGAGCTTCAGCCGGATACGGCCGTCCCTCATCGGCACCAAAGGGGTGCGCACCACGGCGCCGGCGATGCGCGTCCGCGCCGCGTCGATCTCGAGATCGGTTAGGGGATCGGTTAGCGCCTGCACGGCCCTGTCGCCCCCGTGGCGGCTTGGCGTCGCCTTCTCAGCCGCCGCACTTGCGCATCGGCGCCTTGTGCCAGGTCGCTTCCTGGCCGCCATACACGCCCTTGTCGAGGCGAAGCGTGGCGCCCTCGACGACATAGGTTTCCGCGACCGCTCCCTGGGGAGTGTCGTAGCTCACCTTGAGATTCGGGCCGTCGAGGGCCGCGCTCTTGAGGACGTAGGTCGCGTTGTCCGGATAGACGTGGATCTTGGTTCCTTCCATCCGCACGAACGGGGCCGCGCAATCGGCTCCCCAAACTCCCCACAATTGCTCCGGAGTCTGGGCCTCGGACCCGCCGCACCCGGCCAGCATGACGAGTCCGCACGTCGCGGCGATCCATGTCCTCATCTTCATTCTCCCCCGTCCGGCGAGGACATGGACGGCATCGATCTTCGGGTCAATGCGGGCGGCGGACAGCGGCCTGCCTTCGCGGCCGGACGCGGCGCTCAGGCGGCGGCGCGGGCCTTGTCGGCGAGGAAGGCGGTGAGGTCGGCGGCCGACATCGGCTTGCCGATATGATAGCCCTGGCCGGTGTCGCAGCCCATCTCGGCGAGCAGCCTGAGGCAGGCTTCGTCCTCGATCCCCTCGGCGACGGTCTTCATGCCGAGCTCGTGGGCGAGGCCGATGGTGGAGCGGACCATGATCGCGTTGCGGCTGTCGGTGACCGCGGTCTGGACGAAGCTCTTGTCGATCTTGAGCTCGGTGGCGGGCAGCTTCTGGAGATAGTTCAATGACGACTGGCCGGTGCCGTAATCGTCGATCGAGATGCTGACGCCGAGCGAGCGCCAGCTCTCCAGCGCGGCGATCGCCCGCTCGGGGCTGGCCATCGCCGCCGATTCGGTGACCTCGATGGTGACCCGGTGGTTGGGCAAGGCGTGGCCCCGGAGGATGCCGCCGACCGTCTCGATGAATTCGTGGTCGGCGAGCAGGGTGGCCGAGACGTTGACGGCGACGCCGATGTCGTGGCCGCTTTCGCTCCAGCGGAGCGCGTCCTCCAGGGCCTGCTGGAGGACGTGGGCGGTGAGGTCGCGGATGCGGCCGGCCTGCTCGATCGCCGGAATGAAGGCGTCGGGGCCGATCGGGCCGCGCTTGGGATGGGCCCAGCGGACCAGGGTCTCGACGCCGGTGATCGCTTTGCTCTTCAGGTCGAGCTTGGGCTGGTAGGCGTTCCACAGCTGGCCGCTCGCCATCGCGCCGTCGAGCTCGCCGAGCAAGGCGAGCTGCCAGTCGATCGCCTCGCCGTCGGCGGCGATGAAGCGCCGCCAGCGCTCGCCGCGCTGCGCCGCATTGGCCGCCGCCGCGCCGGCATTGGCGACGAGCTGCTTGGCCCCCGCCCCGGCGCCCGCGGCGAGGCCGAAATTGAGCGCGACGTCGACCAGCCGGCCGCATTCGACCGGCGAGCGCATGAGCGCGGCGATCGAATCGAAGCGGTCCTCCAGGCTGTCCTCCTCGCCCGGCGCCTCGATCCAGGCGAGGCTGGCCGCGTCGACCCGGTAGACGGGCCGTTCGGCGTGGCAGTAGCGCAGCCGCTCGGCGATCCGCTGGACGAGGGCGGCGGTCGCGGCCGGGCCGAGGCCCGAGGCGGTCGCGGCGAAGCGGTCGATCCGCGCCACCACGATATTGGCCGCGCCGCGCGCCGCCGCTTCCATCTCCAGCGCGGCGAGGTTGGGCAGGCCGGTCGCCTCGTCGCTGAGCGCGCTCGCCAGATAGCGCTCGCCGGCCAAAGCGGCGGCGCTGAGCAACATCGCCACGACCAAAGCCGCCAGAGCGGGCGCCACCGGCATAGAGAGAGCGAGGAAGGCTTCCGTCGCCAGCGGCAAAGCGAGCAGGCCGGCGGTTCCCCCGGCGAAGAGGGTAAGGCGGGCGGGACGGCCGCGCAGCCGTAACGCCAGGCCGACCAGCAGCAAAGCAAGGACGAGCGGCCAGACCGCCGAGGCGGCCGCCGGTACCGGCCCGGCGATCAGGGTTTCCGCGGCCAGCGCCTGGATCACCACCCCGGGGATGACGCCGTGGCGCGGCACCGCATAGCGGTCGTTCACCTCGACCGCGGTCATGCCGATGATCACCCTCTTGCCGGCGAGCGCGGCGGGCGGGACTCTGCCCTCGATCAAATCGGCGAAGCTGTGGCGCGGGATCGACCGCGGCTCGATCGAATAATCGATCGCGAAGCTGCGTCCGGTCCCGGCGGCGCGCTCGGCCACCATCGCGGCCAGAGACGGCCGCGCAACGCCGCGCGTCGCCAGCCCGAGCAGCATGCTGCGGACGAAGCCGTCGGGATCGGGCACGACGTTGACGGCAGCGAGGAAAGCCTTGTCGGCGAACGGCTTGGCTGGCACGTTGTCGATGAAATTCGAGCTTCCGGCGCTCTCCTGCTGATGGATGGTGGGCAGGATGACGCTGCTGTGGGCGCGGTCCAGGGCGGCGGCCAGCCTGGCGTCCTCGCCGGGGCTGGAGGTCGCGGAGAAATCGACGTCGAAAGCGATCGAGCGGGCGCCGGCCTGGCGCAGCCGGTCGATCGCGGCGGCGTGGTAGCGGCGCGGCCAGGGCCAGGTGTCGATCCGGGCGAGGCTCTTCGCGTCGATCTCGACGATATGGACCTCGCCGCTGGCGGGATGGGAACGGATGCCGTCGCGCAGGATCCTGAGCTGGCGGTCGAACGCGGCGCCGTCGCCGCCGGCGAGCAGGGCGATGCCGGCGGCGGCGGCGGCGCCCGCTATCGCCAGGCGGCGCCAGCGCAGGAAGGCCGGTCCGATCCGCGTCAGGCTGAGGTCTATCATGCGCTTCCCCCTGCCGCCGGCCGCGCGGCGGCCCGCGGCTTATCCCGCTAGAAGGGCAGCAGGCTGGGCGGCGGCGGGGGCGGCGGCGGCGGCGAGCCGGTCAGGCCGCCGATGACGCCGCCGATCAGGTCGAGCAGCCCGCCGGGGTCGGCCGGCGGCGGAGGCGGAGGAGGCGGCGGCGGCGGCGGCGGCGGCAGCGGCGGCGGCGGCAGCGGCGGAGGCGGCGGCAGCGGCGGCGGAGGCGGCGGCGGCGGAGGAGGAGGCGGCGGAGGCGGCGGCAGCGGCGGCGGAGGCGGCGGCGGCGGAGGCGGCGGCGGCGGCGGAGCAAGCGGTCCCGGGACCGGAGGCGTGGCCGCGCCGCCGCTCGTGTCGACCGGCGGCAAAGGCGGAACGGACGGGGTTACGATGCCGGGTCCGCTGGGATCCTTGTCCTTGTCCTTGTCCTTGTCCTTGCCGGCGTCGCCGCCGCCGCCGCCGGAATGGCCGTTGCCGCCGCCCTGTCCCCTGTCCTTGTCGGAACGGATCGCGGCGGCGAGCGCCAGCTCCCCGGCAGGGCTGCCTTCGACGAGACCGTTGGTGACATCGGCGAGAGAGACGGGTTTTTCCTTCACCGGCGCGGCGACCTGGGCGGCCGGCGCCGCCGCAGGCGTTGCCGCGACGATCGTGCCGGCCGCCGGCGCGTTGCGCGAGCGGACGATGCGGCTGGAATCGCCCTGGACGCTGAGCTGGTAGCGGTCGCTTGCGCCGACCGAGGCGATCATGCCGGGCGTGATCAGGTCAACCGCGCCGCCGTCGAGCGTCGCGACCTCGACCGCGCCTTCGGTGACCTGGACGGTCGCGCCCTCGCTGCCGACCGTGACCGTGAAGACGGTGCCCTTGACCACCGCGGCGAGATAGGGCGTCTGCACGCCGAAATGGGGCGTGCTCTTATGCTCGATTCTGAAGAGAGACGTTCCAAACTCCGAGATTATCTGGATAATCCCGCGCTGCTGCGCCGCCTCGGCGATGCGCAGCCGGCTGTTCGGCGAGACGATGACGAACTCTCCGCCGCGGACCAGGACCGCCCGCGCCGCGGCGCCGGTGACGATCGTCGCGCCCGAAGCGAGCAAGGCGCCGCGCAGAGCGGCGCGCGGCCGGCCGTTCTCGACCAGCCGGACGTCGCCGGTGACCTCGCTGACCTTCCAGCTTGGCGCCTGCGCCGCCGCGCTCGAGCCCATCGCCAGCAGGATCGGCGCCAGACCGGAAATGACCTTGTTCATGCGGGTTCTCCCACGATCGCCGCGAGCGGCGGACGGATATCCGTAGCCCGCGCTTACCCAAACGAGCTTGCGATGGCGTGAAGAGGGACGGTTAATCCGGGCCTAATCGACGGAGCGCTAAGGGAGTTTTTAAGGGTTTGCCGATATTGCCCCCCGGTCATCGACTGATGGGCGGCACATGCTTCATGGCGTCAAAACAGGGGCTTTGCTCGCGGGGCTCGTGCTGCTCCTCGCGCCGGGCCCTGGCTTGGCCGCGCAGTCGCCCGCGGATCGGGCCGATCCGTCGGTGGTGCAGCGCGAGCTCCGCGACGAACGGCCCCTCCCCTCCAACGACCTCCAAACGCCGATCGAGCAAAATGAGGCCGCCCCGGCGGCGGCATCGGGCGAGACGATCCTGGTCGGAGCGATCCGTGTCGAGGGCGCGACCATGCTGCCGCCGGCCGCCTTCGCGCCGGCGATCGAGCCCTGGCTGGGCCGGCCGCTCGGCGAGGCCGACCTCAGCGCCCTCGCCACCGCCGTCGCCAACGTCGCCCGCCGCGCCGGCTACGGCCTCGCCTCGGCCTGGATCCCCCGGCAGACAATCGCCAACGGCGTGCTGACGGTGGCGATCGACGAAGGCCGGATCGACGCGATCGAGGCCGAGGGCAGCGGCAAAGCGAGCGTCGAGCCTATCCTCGCCAGGCTGGCCGACGGCCGGCCGGTCAAGACCGCCGAGCTCGAGCGCCAGCTGCTGCTCGCCGGCGACCGCGCCGGGCTGTCTGTGGGCCGGGCGCGGCTGGAGCATCGCGGCGGCCGCAACATCCTCCATGTCGAGGCGAGCCGGGACCGCGCCGGCGGCCGCGCCTATGTCGACAATTGGGGCTCGTCCAGCATCGGCCCGGTGCGGGCGAGGCTCGATATCGACGTCAACGGCCTGCTCGCCCGCGACGACCGCCTCTCGCTCGGCGGCGTCGTGACGCCGCTGCAGCCGAGCGAGTTCCAATTCGCCCGCCTTGGCTACACATTGCCGCTGGACGACAGCGGCACCGAGGTCACCCTGGCCGGCTATGTCGGCCATTCCAGGCCCGGCGCGGGGGTCGGCGGCGAGGGCCTCGAGGGCACCAGCCTCGACGCCGAGGCGACCCTCTCCCATCCCCTGCTGCGCAGCCGCGCGGCCAGCCTGTGGGCCAATGCGACCCTCGGCCTGCGCGACAGCAGCCTCGACCGCGAGGGCGTGCGGGAAAGGAAGGACCGGATCGCAACGGCGAGAATCGGCGTCAACGGCGTCGCCCGGGCCGGCAAGGGCTGGGTACGCGGCCGCCTCGGCCTCGTCCGGGGCGTCGGCGCCCTCGGCGCGACTCGCCAGGGCGATCCGCTCGCGTCCCGCTCCGACGCCGGCGCGGTGTTCACCAAGGTCGAATTCTCCGCCCAATATGCCGCCCCGCTCGCCGGCCGCTTGAGCCTCAACCTCGCCATGGAAGGCCAGCTCGCCTCGCGGCCGCTGCTGGCGAGCGAGGAGATGGGGCTTGGCGGACGCAGCTTCCTGCGCGCCTACGATTATCGTGAGGTGTCGGGCGACACCGGCGCCGCGGCCTCGGCCGAGCTGCGCTTCGACGTCGCCCCGCTCCCCGGGCTTTTCCGCCGGACGCAGCTCTACGCGTTTGGCGATGCCGGGACGGTCGACAATCTGCGCGGCGGCAGCGGCGGCGGCTCGCTCGCCTCGGCCGGTGGAGGCTTGAGAATCTTTCTGAAGAACGGCTTGGAAGGCAATGCGGAGCTTGGCGTACCGATCGGCCACTCGCCCTTCCACGGGAATCCGGACCCGCGCTTTTCCTTCGCGCTCGGCTACGGTTTCTGACGCCACCCGCGCTTGCCTCGCCGCCGCTTTCCCTTAAGGGAAGCACATGCCGCTCATCCCGCCGCTCGACCGCCTGCGCCTGCCCGCGATCGGCGCGCCCTTGTTCATCGTCTCCAACCCCGATTTGGTGATCGCCCAGTGCAAGGCGGGGATCGTCGGCTCCTTCCCGGCGCTGAACGCGCGGCCGCAGCCATTGCTCGACGAGTGGCTGCACCGCATCACCGAGGAGCTTGGGCAGTGGGACCGCGACCATCCGGACGCGCCGGCGGCGCCGTTCGCGGTCAACCAGATCGTCCATCGCTCCAACAACCGGCTGCAGGAGGACATGGCGACCTGCGCCAAGTGGCGGGTGCCGATCGTGATCACCTCGCTCGGCGCGATCGTCGAGGTCAATGACGCGGTCCATAGCTGGGGCGGAATCACCCTGCACGACATCATCAACGACCGCTTCGCCCGCAAGGCGGTGGAGAAAGGCGCCGACGGGCTGATCGCGGTCGCCGCCGGCGCCGGCGGCCACGCCAGCACCTTGTCGCCCTTCGCCCTCATCCAGGAGATACGCGACTGGTTCGACGGGCCGCTGATCCTGTCGGGCGCGATCGCCACCGGCCGCGCCATCCTCGCCGCCCTGGCGATGGGAGCCGACCTCGCTTATATCGGCTCTCCTTTTATCGCGACTGAGGAAGCCAACGCAAGCGACGGATATAAAGCCGGAATCGTCGAAGGGCGCGCCGCCGACATCGTCTATTCGAGCCTGTTCACCGGAGTCCATGGCAATTATCTGCGTGCATCGATCCTCGCCGCCGGCCTCGACCCGGCGAACCTGCCGGAAGGCGATCTCAGCACGATGGACTTCGGTGCCGGCGAGGGCAGCAAGGCCAAGGCCTGGCGCGACATATGGGGCTCGGGCCAGGGCATCGGCGCGGTCGACCGCGTCCGCCCCGCCGCCGACTATGTGGCGGAGCTGATGCGCGGCTACGAAGCGGCGCGGGCGGAGCTGTGCCGCTCCTGAAAACCAGGGACAGTATATAGTTTTTCGAGCGCCGGGGGTGACGCCTTCCCCCGCTTGCAGCATCAAAAACTATATACTGTCCCCAGTTTTTCCCGCCAGGCCTCGGGCAGCGCCACCGGACGGCGGCTGGCGCGGCCGACATAGACGTGGACGAAATGGCCTTCCGCCGCCGCTTCCGGCATATCCTTGGCGAATATCCCCAGGCGGTAGCGGACGCTCGAATTGCCGATCCGCTCGACCGCCATGCCGACCTCGACCGGCGCCGGGAAGGCGAGCGGGCGGGCGAAGCGGCAGCCGGTCTCGACGACGAGGCCGATCGGGTCGCCGCCAATGATGTCGAGCAGCCCCGCCTCGATAAGCCAGGCGTTCACCGCCGTGTCGAACCATTCGTAATAGACGACATTGTTGGCGTGGCCGTAGGAATCGTTGTCGGCCCAGCGGGTCGTCACCGCGCGCCACACCCTGTACGCCTCCCGCCCCTTGAGCGGCTCGCGGCTCAAAGCGCCGCCTCGTAGAGACGCCGCGCGTCGGCCTCGCTGATCGGGCACGGATTGTTGACCAGCAGCCGCTCCTGCTTCATCGCCTCGCAGGCCAGCCGGTCGAGGTCGGCGGCGGTGACTCCGACCTCCGAAAGCCGCCGCGGCACGCCGGCGTTCCGGCAGATCCCGGCCATATGCTCGACGAAGCCGCGCGCCTGCGCCTGGACGCCGAGCTCGCCGAGCGCGGGATCGAGCAAGCTGCCGAGCTCGGCGTAAAGACCCATCGCCGCCTGCATGTTGTGGCCGAGCACCTGGGTCAGCATCAGGGCGTTGGACAGGCCGTGGGGCACGTGGAAGAGGCCGCCGAGCGGATAAGCGAGGGCATGGACTCCGGCCACCGGCGCATTGGCGAAGGCGACCCCGGCGAGGTGGGCGCCGAGCAGCATCGCGCCGCGCGCGTCGAGATCGCCGGGCGCCTCGCAGGCGCGCAGCAGGTTCGCCGACAGCAGCCGGAGCGCGTCGCGCGCCAAGAGGTCGGAGACCGGGTTCTTCTTGTGCGCCGAGGTATAGGCCTCGGTCGCGTGGACCATCGCATCGATCCCGGTCGCGGCGGTCACTTCCCTGGGCAGGCCGACGGTCAATTCGGCATCGAGGACGGCGAAATCGGCGAGCAAAGGCGGGCTGTTGACGGCGAGCTTGCGGCCGCCTTCGACGGTGATGACGCTGATCGGCGTCGCCTCCGAGCCGGTGCCGGCGGTGGTGGGAACCAGCGCCAGCGTGAGGCGCGGGCCGGTGGCGAGGCCGACCCCCCAGATCGCGTCGACATCGTCGCCGCTGCCGATCAAATAGGCGGCGAGCTTGGCGACGTCCATCGGGCTGCCGCCGCCGAACCCGACCACCGACGCGCACCCCTCCCCCGCCGCGACCGCCGCCATCAGGGTCGCGCGCGACGGGTCGGCTTCGACCGAATCGAACAGGACCGGCTCGATCCCGGCCTCGCGCAGGCCGTGCAGCGCCGGCTCGGCCAGGCCGAGGGCGAGGATCTGCGAATCGCTGACGAACAGGCAGCGGCCGGCGGGGAGCAATGCGCCAAGCCCCGCCGCCGCGCCCGCCCCGGCGATCAGCTTCGGCCCATAAGTGAATTCGAACGGCTTCATGGGCGGGGGTGTAGCGGGAATGGGGACAGTTACCAATTCGTCCGGCGGTGCCAGGCTTGCCGGGGCCGGCGCGATTGGTAACTGTCCCCTTAGAGCGACCGCTCGAGCCGGTTGAGCAGGCTGCGCGCCGGGCTGGCCTGGTGTTCGGGGGCGCTCAGGTCGAGGCGCTGGACGCGGGCGTAGAGCTCGCGGCTGGCGTTGATCAGGCCCAATGCGCTTTCCGGCAGGCCGGCGAGCAAAGCCTCGTCGCTCTCCGGCGCGTCGCCGAGGCTGCGCGCGGGGGCGCGCGCCTGCGCCCGGCTGAGCTCGCCCGCCTCCACCGCGCGCTGGGTGAGCAGCCAGGCGATGACGTGCATCAGCCGCGTCGTCACCTTCAGCGACTCGCAGGAAAAGCCGACGCGGATCAGCGGATCGAGCGATTCGCGGTCGTCGCGGCCGTGCCGGTCGAAATAGGACCGCGCCTCGTCGGCCAGCACCATCGCCTCGACGTAGAGCGAATCGATCAGCTTGGGGGTGAGCTGCACGCGGGCTGTGTCGTCGGCCATCCGCCCAGAGTGCCACAGCGCGGGCGCGGCGAAAACGCATAAAAGCGGATCGTGGTGGGACAGTCAGGCGATGATGTCGGGCACGAGCTGGTCGTGGAGCAAAGCGATCTCGTCCTTGAGGCGCAGCTTGCGCTTCTTCAGGCGGGCGAGCTGGAGCTGGTCGGGGGCGGCGCCGGCGCTCAGCGCCTCGATCGCGGCGTCGAGGTCGCGGTGAAGGACGCGCAGCCTGACCAGCCGCGACGCCGTCACAATGTCCCTGCCGTCGATCGTCATGCCGCTTGCCCCAGCTACTCAAGCGCCCGAAACTGGGATATAACCCATATGTCAACGGGTCGTCCCCGATATTCGGGCGCCCCGCCGATCAACGGGAGACAGGACCGGCTTTCCGATGTTTGATCCCTCGGCAACCACAGCGAAGGAGATGGGAATGCAACAGGCGCATATCTCGGCACTGGAAATCAAGCATGCTGACATCGAGGCGCGCATCGCCGAGGAAAGTCAGCGACCGATGCCGGACATGGCCACGCTCTCCCGCCTCAAGAAGGAAAAGCTGAAGGTCAAGGAAGCGATCGCCGGCATCCATTGACGTCGTCCCAGCGAAGGCTGGGATCCCAGGACAAGAGGTCACGACAGGTCTCGCCGGGACCCCAGCCTTGGGTCCCATCAAAGTAGTACTTTGATGGGGTCCCTTCGCTGGGGCGGCGAATCGGCCGAAGCGCTGCCCCGGTCCGCTCCGTCAGTCGTCCCTGGAGATGCGCTCCTGGCGTTCGTGGCGCTCCTGCGCCTCGACGGTCATGGTCGCGATCGGCCGCGCCTCGAGGCGGGCCAGCGAGATCGGCTCGCCGCTCACTTCGCAAAAGCCGTATTCGCCGGTGTCGATTCGCCGCAGCGCCGAATCGATCTTGCAGATCAGCTTGCGCTGGCGGTCGCGGGTCCTCAATTCGATCGACCAGTCGGTCTCGCTCGAGGCGCGGTCGGTAACGTCGGCCTCGCGGATCGGCCCGCTCTTCAGCTGGGCCATGGTGCCGCGCGATTCGCGGAGGATCTCTTCCTTCCAGCCGAGCAATTTCTGCCTGAAATAAGCGAGCTGCACCAAGCTCATAAACTCTTCGTTGGCGCTGGGACGATAGGCCGCGTCGGGTGCTCCCCCCCTTGCTGCCGGATGCCGGGGACCGAATATATCGCTTAAAGCCGTCGCCATAATCCCTCCACTCCCTGCGTACCGGAACAATCGGTCCGCAAATCCTTTCAGCGCCGCCCCGAGTCGTCCGGGAATTTGTCGGCACTTGCCCCAGCGCGCCTATACTCACGCCGCGGCGGCAGTGCAAGTCACTCAAATAGCGGTTAAATATTCCCGTCCTTTTCGGCCGGGGCCGTGACATTTTTGCCCTGCCCCGCCCGGCGCGCCGGGGCGGTGCCGCCACCCCCGAATCCGGCGCTCGCGAATCGGAAAAGGGGGCCCGCCGTTAACCATAGTCGCCGCGCGGAACGGTCCAGGGCCCATTCACCCATTCAGGCACAATGTCTACAAATGGGACGGAAGGTTCAAGAACAGCCCGGAAGCGGCCATTTGAGGGAGACATCATAGTTAACGTGCTTGCACTTAAGGAATTCTTTTGCATCTGTCGGGATAGCTCGAAGCAGCTGCCGGATTAGTGACACGCATTGGCCCGGCGTAACTGCAACCTTAAACAGGGTGCGTCTTATGTCCGTACGAATGGCCTTGGCAAAACTCTGCGCCTGCACCTGCGGCGGCGCAATCATCGGCGGCGGCGCCGTCCACGTGACGGAACATCCGCCCCAGCGGCCCGCTTACGTCCATCACGCGAAAGTGAAGGCGGCCCGGCCTTATGCGAGGGTGCGCACCAGAGTCGTGCGGCGGGTCGCCCGCACCTCGTGCGTCGTGCGGCAGCCCGGCAGCGCGGTCACCACCCGCACTTATGCTTATGGGCCGCCCCCGCCCTTGCCGCCGCTTCCCCCGGTCGAGGTCGCGTCGAGCGGCGGCGGCCATGTCGCGGCGGTCGCCGGCGGCGGCGGCGGCGGACGGGCCTTTGCCGGCGGCTTCTTCAGCGGCGCCTTCTTCGGCGGCTCGAGCAGCAACGCCATCTTCACCGCTTCGACCAGCACCTCGTCCTCGAGCTTCGGCGGCGGCACCAGCAGCTCGACGAGCAGCGGCGCGACCAGCTCCTCGACGAGCAGCGGCGCGACCAGTTCCTCGACCAGCAGCGGCGCCACCTCGAGCAGCACGTCGAGCGCCAGCTCGACGTCCGCCTCGAGCGCGAGCTCGTCCTCGACCTCGTCGAGCAGCGGCGTCGACGTCCCCGCCCCGCCGATGGTCCTGCTGTTCGGGGCCGCGGCCGCCGCCTTGGTGGCGCGCCGCAGGGGCCGACCGCAAGGCTGACCCCCCCGCTTCGTACGGCGAAAAGGCCGCGCCCAATCCCTTCAGGCGCGGCCTTTTTTTGCGTGAGACGGCGCCAGCCCGCACCCCCATCCAGGGTTCCCACCGAAGTAATACTTCGGTGGGGGCCCCGCCTCCCACAGATCGTATCCTGGATGGGAGGCCGGGTGGGGGTGCGGGCCGGTGCCGCTTCCGCGCGAGCGAAGCCCCCTATTGCGCCGAGATGATCTTTTCAATTTCCCCGACCGTGTGGCCGGTCAGATCCTTGGCGATCTCGCCGGCGATCCTCTTCTCCACCTCCTTGTGATAATGTTTGCGGAGCGCGCCAAGGGTCCGCGGCGGCGCCACCACGATCAGCTTGTCGTAATCGTTGCTGAGCGCGCGCCGCTTGAGCATTTCGGCCGTTTCGGCGGCGAAGCGCTCCTCCTCGAGCTGGTGGAAGTCGGCCTCCTCCATCGTCGAACGTCCTGAGCCGGCGCTGGAGAAAGCGAGGCCGGGCGCATCGCTCTTCAGCTCGCGATCCTTCAGGTCCGGATGGGTGTCCTTGCGCTCGACGACCAGGTTGGGGAAATCGCCGTCGCCCTCGTTGCGGAAGAAGAGCGACTTCTTGCCGTCGGCGACCATGACGAAGCTGTTGTGCGGGACCCGCATTTCCGTCTCCTTGCTGCTTGCCCCGATCAACGCCGCAGGCCCTCCGGGGTTGCCGGACGGGCGGGAAATCCAGGGACAATATATCGTTTTCGCCCCTTGCTTCGGGCTGCCGCCGGCCTCACTGAAAAATATATACTGTCCCTGGTTTTCGCGGCTCCCTCGATGCGCATCCTGCTCACCAACGACGACGGCGTGAACGCCACCGGCCTCAAGGTGCTGGAGACGATCGCCCGGGCCTTTTCCGACGACGTCTGGGTGGTCGCGCCGACCGAGGAGCAGTCCGGCGCCGGCCATTCGCTGACCCTCACCCGGCCGGTGCGCCTGAGAAAGCTCGGCGAGCGCCGCTTCTGCGTCACCGGCACGCCGACCGACGCAGTGATGATGGGGCTCGCCCACATCCTGAAGGACGATCCGCCCGGCCTCATCCTCTCCGGAGTCAATCGCGGCGCCAATCTCGGCGAGGATGTCACGTATTCGGGGACCTGCTCGGCGGCGATGGAGGGCGCGCTGGCCGGCATCCCCTCGGTCGCGTTGAGCCAGAGCTACGCCAAGGAGGGGATGGGCGACACCGTTCCGTTCGCCGCCGCCGAGGCCTGGGCGGACAAGGTGCTGCGGCCGATCGTCGAGACCGAGATGGCGCCCCGCACGCTCGTCAACATCAACTTCCCCGCTCTGCCGCCCGGCGAGGTCAAGGGCATACGCGTCGTCCGCCAGGGCCTGCGCGACTATGGCCGCCTCAGGATCGTCGAGCGCACCGATCCGCGCGGCTACGATTATTTCTGGTTCGGCCTCGGGCCGATGATCGAGACTCCCGGCCACATGACAGACCTGGAAGCCGTCGCCGACGGCTATATCGCCGTCACCCCCCTCCACCTCGATTTGACCCACGATCCGTCGCTGGAGAGGATGGCGGGCCTGTACGATTAATCGGGGACAGTTAGGTAACTGTCCCCGATTTGCGATTTGCCAAGAGGGGGCTTGGCGAAAGCTACGGTTTCCGTATAATTTGCCCGATGCCGCGCGCCGCCCGCCAAATCCTGCCCGGAATAGCCCACCATGTCACCCAGCGGGGCAACCGGCGCCAGCCGACCTTCTTTTCGGACGCCGACTATGGCCTCTACCTCGGCCTGCTCCGCTACTGGTGCCGGAAGAGCGGAACCGCGCTCTGGGCCTGGTGTCTGATGCCGAACCACGTCCACCTCGTGCTGGTGCCGGCCCACCCGGGCGGGCTCCGGGAGGCGCTGGCGCCGGCGCATCGGCGCTATGCGTGGGAGATAAACCAGCGCGAGGGCTGGCGCGGCCATCTCTGGCAGGGCCGCTTCGCCTCCTTCCCGATGGACGAGGCGCATCTCCATGCGTGCCTACGCTACGTCGAGCTCAACCCGGTGCGGGCCGGGCTCGTCGACCGGCCGGAGGATTGGCGCTGGTCCAGCGCGCGGGCGCATCTCGGCCTCGACGGCGACCGTGCCGACATGGCGCCGGTGCGCGATCGTATCGGGGACTGGCGCGGCTTCCTCGACGCCGGCCTCCCGGACTCGGATCGCGAGGCGATCCGGATCGCGGAGTGGACGGGCCGGTTGGTCCTCTAGCTTGGGACACTTAGGGGACAGTTACGTAACTGTCCCCTAAGTGTCCCCGAGAACAAAAAGAAAACACTTTCCTACAGGCACCTGAATCGGTCATAAACTCGGGATGACCGAATCGGACCTTTCGGCTTTTGCCCCCGTACCTCTGCGCAGCCGCCGCGACGGATGGACGGCGGGACGCCAGCGCCTGTTCATCGAGGCGCTGGGCGACGGGCTGGGCCCGGCACGCGCCGCGCGGCTGCTCGGCATGACCAGGCAGACGGCCTATGCGTTGCGCCACCGCCCCGGCTCCGCGGCCTTCGCCGACGCGTGGGACGCGGCCGTCGAAGGCGCGCGGCAACGGCGGCTGGCCGCGCTGCCGCCCCGTGCGGCAGGCTGGCAGCGCATCATCGAGGGCGTCCCCCGTCCGGTCCGCTATCGCGGCCATATCGTCGCAGTCGAGCGTCGCGACGACATCTCGGGGCTGATCCGCCTGCTCGACCGCGCCTGCCGGCTCATCGAAAACGATTGTGCGGAAGGAGCGGAATATTTTTCCGGCGACTGAACTTAGTCAGTTTCGGCGCGACGGCGCGGCGTGGCGGGCCACGGGCGCCCTAGGAAAAGCGGCGCGTTGAGACTATGTGGCGCGCTCCCATGGAACTCGTGCTCCCCTCCCCGCCCAAGGTCGGCATGGTCTCGCTCGGCTGCCCCAAGGCGCTGGTCGATTCCGAGCGCATCCTCACCAAATTGCGTTCGGACGGCTATGCGCTCTCGCCCGATTACGAGCAGGCCGACGTCGTGCTGGTCAATACTTGCGGCTTCCTCGATTCGGCCAAGGAGGAGAGCCTGGCGGCGATCGGCGAGGCGATCGCCGAGAATGGCCGGGTGATCGTCACCGGCTGCCTCGGCAAGGAAGCGGAGATGATCCGCGCCCGCTTCCCCGAAGTGCTCGCGATCAGCGGCCCGCACCAATATGAGGATGTCGTCGGCGCCGTCCACGTCGCCGCGCCGATCCCCCCCTCCGCCTACCTCAACCTGGTGCCGGACGCGGGCCTCAAGCTCACCCCGCGCCATTATTCCTATTTGAAGATTTCCGAGGGCTGCAACCACCGCTGCAGCTTCTGCATCATCCCCTCGATCCGCGGCGACCTCGCCAGCCGCCGCCCCGACGCGATCCTGCGCGAGGCGGAAAAGCTGGTCGCGGCGGGGACAAAGGAGTTGCTCGTCATCAGCCAGGACACTTCGGCCTACGGCGTCGACCTGCGCCATGCCTCATGGCCGTGGAAAGGCGGCGAGGTCCGCGCCCACATGACCGACCTCGCCCGCGAGCTCGGCAAGCTCGGCGCCTGGGTACGGCTCCATTACGTCTATCCCTATCCGCACGTCGACCGCGTCATCCCGCTGATGGCGGAGGGCCTCGTCCTCCCCTATCTCGACATCCCGTTCCAGCACGCCTCGCCGCCGGTGCTCAAGGCGATGAAGCGGCCGGCCAACGAGGCGCGGGTGCTCGAGCGGATCCGGGGATGGCGCGACATCTGCCCCGACATCGCCATCCGCTCGACCTTCGTCGTCGGCTTCCCCGGCGAGACGGAAGACGATTTCGACTATCTGCTGCAATGGCTGGACGAAGCGCAGCTCGACCGCGTCGGCGCCTTCCGCTTCGAGCCGGTCCAGGGCGCCGCCGCCAATGCGCTGCCGGGCGCGGTCCCGGAAGAAGTGAAAGAGGAACGCTACGCCCGGCTGATGGAGAAGACCGCTGCCATCTCCGCCGCCAAGCTCCAGGCCAAGATCGGCCGCACCCTCGACGTGATGATCGACGTAGTCGACGCGGAAGGCGGCGCCACCGGCCGCTCCAAGGCCGACGCGCCGGAGATAGACGGCGAGGTCCACCTGCGCGACGCGCCCGGCGTGAAGCCCGGCGACATCCTGCGCGTCCTCGTGGAGGAGGCCGACGAGCATGATCTGTTTGGCGCGCGGGCGGACTAGCGTACTTGCACGTGCATGCACAAGATGGTAGGAGGGTTCAATGGAACCGCGCCGGAAGCAGCCGTCCTTAACTATTCGCTCCACCCGCGCCATCGAGCGGTTGAAGTTGTTGACGCGCGACGGTCGCAGCCAGGCACGGGTCATCGAGGAAGCGCTCGATCGAATGCCCTTGCCGTCGGTCAGCGACGAAGCCGCCGAGGCGGTGATGGAGCGACTCGATGCGCTCAGCCGACGCATCGCTCCGCGCCTTCGGTGGCGTTCAATGGCCGAGTTCGACGAGGCAGCCTATGACGAGCGCGGTCTACCGCGTTGATCGTCGACACTTCCGCCCTTGTCGCCATCGTCGCGCTTGAAGAGGGGCGCGCACGGCTGAACGCCGCGATCGTCGGTGAGGATAATGTCATTCCCGCTCCGGTCGTGGTCGAGTTCGGGTTGGTGACATCCCTTGCCGGCAATGCGCCGAACCCGGACGCCCAGGCTTTTCTGGCGACCCTTCTCGCGCAACGCAGCCGCACCGAGAGCTTCTCGGGGGACGATGCACGGCTCGCGGCGGAGGCACACCGGGAGCATGGGCGCGGCAATGGGCGCGGCGGCCAGCTGAACATGCTTGACCTCATGGTCTATTGCATGGCCCGAAGGCTCGACCGGCCGGTCCTCTGCACCGGGCGCGACTTTGCTTCGACCGACATTCCCATCCATCCCGCCAGCCGGAATTGGTGATCATGGCTTCATTCGCGATCTCCGATCTCCTCCAGCCCGACAAGGGCCAGCCGGCGACGTCGCTGCACCTCGTCGACAAGAAGGGCTTCGACGCCTGGCTGAAGAAGCAGCCGGAGCGGGTGCGGCAGGCGGTGGCGGCGCAGGGCTTCAAGGGCGAGGGCTATCAGCTCGCCATCCTGCCCGGCGAGAAAGCGGAATGGTCGGCCTTGCTCGGGGTCGCCGATGTCGGCGCGCTCAGCCCCTGGTGCCTCGCCAAAGCGGCTGAGAGCCTGCCCGAGGGCAAGTATCGCGTCGAAGGAAGCGGCCCCGGGCCGGCGGCCCTGGGCTGGCTGCTCGGCCAATATCGTTTCGACCGCTACAAAAAGGACGCGGAGGCGAAGGGCCCGCTTATCCTTTTCACCAGCGAGCCGGCCCGGATCGGCGAGACGATCCTCCTCGCCGAGGCGACCAACCTCGTCCGCGACCTGGTCAACACGCCCGCCGGCGACATGGGGCCCGCTGACCTGGAGGCCGCGGCGCGCGACCTTGCCAAAGAGTGCGGCGCCAAGATTTCGGTCACTTCGGGCAAGGCGCTGGACGAAGGCTTCCCGATGGTCGCCGCAGTCGGGCGCGCCGCGGAAGCCAGTCGGGCGCCGCGGCTGATCGAGCTCGAATGGGGCGATTCCAGGCATCCGCGCCTCGCATTGGTCGGCAAGGGGGTCTGCTTCGATTCGGGCGGCCTCGACATCAAGAGCGCCTCGGGCATGCGGCTGATGAAGAAGGATATGGGCGGGGCGGCTCATGTCCTCGCGCTCGCCGGGCTGGTGATGAAGAGCCGCCTGCCGGTCCGCCTCCACATGCTCGTCCCCGCGGTGGAGAACGCGATCGCCGGCGACGCCTTCCGGCCGGGCGATATCCTGCGCAGCCGCAAGGGCCTCAGCGTCGAGATCGGCAATACCGACGCCGAAGGGCGGCTGATCCTCGGCGACGCGCTGACCAAGGCCGGCGAAGGCGAGCCGGAGCTGATTCTCGATTTCGCCACCCTGACCGGCGCGGCGCGGGTGGCGCTCGGGCCCGACCTCCCGGCCCTGTTCACCGACGACGACGCCCTCGCCGAGGCCATGCTCGGCGCCGGCACCGCCGTCTCGGACCCGGTCTGGCGGATGCCGCTCTGGCCGCATTACGAGGAGATGCTCGCCTCCGAAATCGCCGATATCGGCAATGCCTCCGAAGCGCCGCTGGCGGGGGCGGTGACGGCGGCGCTCTTCCTGCGCAAGTTCGCGCCGGAAGGCGTGCCTTGGGCACATCTCGACACTTTCGCCTGGCGTCCCGCCGCCAAGCCCGGCAGGCCCAAAGGCGGCGACGCCTTGGGCCTGCGCGCCGCCTGGCAGATGCTTCTCGCGCGCTATCGGAGCTGAGCCGGGTCGGCCCTGTTGCACCATATTCTCGACGGATGAAGAAACGAAAAGCGTTCTGACTGGTTGTATCGGCGAAACGGAAACGGAACGGAATCGGAGACAGGCCAGTGTCGGACCGCGCTCTCAGGGGGTGGATGCAGACGCTGATCGGTTATGTGCGGTCGGGCCAGCCCGATCTCACCAACCGTCAGATGGCGCTGATGCTGCTGGTCTACCTCACGCCGGGCCCGCATACGGTGCGCGGGCTCGCCCGCATGCTCGGCGTGTCGAAGCCGGTGATCACGCGCGCCTTGAACACGCTGGGCACGCTCGGCTATCTGCGGCGCGTCCGCGACGAGGCGGACCGGCGCAACGTCTTCGTCGCGCAAACCGGCAGAGGGCAGGAGTTCCTTGAGCGCTTCGAAGGCAATATCGAGCGGGAGGAAGGCTCGGGCCGGAGGACCGTCCGGGAACGGGGGCTGCTCCTCCAGCACGGCTGAGCGCTTCACGCTGACCGGCCCGTCGCTGCGGCTCGACCCGCGCATCCACGCCTACCGCCCCGACATCGCCGACATCGCCTTGGCCGGCCAGCTGTTCGCGCCCCATTATGCGCGGCCGGCGATCCGCATCTGCGGCCCCGAGGCAAGCGCGGTGCGCGCCGCGCCGTCGGATGAGGCCGAGATCGTGTCGGAGCTGCTGCCGGGCGACGATTTCGCGGTGCTCGACATCGCCGGCGACTGGGCCTGGGGCTATCGCCGCCTCAATCACCATGTCGGCTACGCGCCGATGGCCGCCTTCGCCGGCTAAGCGTTCACATCTCGCCGCGGGCGCGGCGGATCGCCCGCCACTTGACGACATTGGCCTGGTGCTCGGCCAGCGTGTCGGCGAAGACGTGCCCGCCGGTGCCGTCGGCGACGAAGTAGAGCGCCTTGGTCGGCGCCGGATCGAGCACCGCCGCGATCGACTCGCGCCCGGGATTGGCGATCGGCCCCGCCGGCAGCCCGGCCATGGCGTAGGTGTTGTAGCCGTTGCGGGCGCGCAGCTCGGAGCGAAGGATGCGGCGGCCGAGCGGGCGGCCCTTCGTCACCGGATAGATGACGGTCGGGTCCGCATCGAGCCGCATCCCCAGCCGGAGCCGGTTGGAATAGACGCCGGCCACCATCCGCCGCTCGGACGCCTTGCCCGTCTCCTTCTCGACGATCGAGGCGAGGATCAACGCTTCCCGCTTGGAGCCGACCGCGATCCCCGGCTTCCGCCGCGCCCAAAGCCGGTCGACAAGCCGGTCCATGGCACTCTGCATCCGCTTCAGCACCGCCGCCCGGCTCTCGCCGCGCTGGTAGCTGTAGCTGTCGGGAAGGACCGAGCCTTCCTCCGGGACGGGCGCCGCGCCGGTCAGCGCCGTCGCCTGCATCAGCCGCTCCTGGACGAGGATTGAGGGCAGGCCTTCCGGCACGGCGATCAGGCGCTGGTGCGTCCTGCCGCCCTGAAGCATGAAGAGGATGCGGGCGTGGCTGGCATGAGCGGGTATTTCATATTCGCCCGCCTTGATCGGCCCGCCGCCGCCGAACAGCCTGGCCTGGAACAGGAAGCGGCCGGACGAGGCGATCACACCCGCCCGCTCCAGCGTCCGGGCGGCCTCGTCGAGGCTCGAGCCGGGCGCGACCACCACCGTCGTCGGCCGCCGCGCCGGGCCGGCGCCGTTCCATCCCTGGATCAGCCACAGGCCCGCGAGAAGGACGGCCGCGACGACCAGGCCGAGCGCGAGCAGCTTGCGCATAAAGTCGCTAGACCGCCCGCATCACCAGGCTGGCATTGGTCCCGCCGAAGCCGAAGCTGTTGTTGAGCACCGCTTTCACCACCCGCTTCTTGGCGACGTGCGGCACCAGGTCGACGCCGGCGGTCCCCTCGCTCGGATTGTCGAGGTTGAGCGTCGGCGGCACGATTTGGTCGCGGATGGCGAGGATGCAGAAGATCGATTCGACCGCCCCGGCGCCGCCGAGCAAATGGCCGATCGCCGATTTGGTCGAGCTCATCGACAATGTGCCGATCGCGTCGCCGAACAGGCGGCGGACCGCGCCCAGCTCCAGCTCGTCGCCGAGCGGCGTCGAGGTGCCGTGGGCGTTGATATAGTCGATGTCGGAAAGATCGAGGCCGGAGCGCTTCATCGCCACCTCCATCGCCCTATAGCCGCCCGCGCCCTCGGGGTGCGGCGCGGTGACGTGATAGGCGTCGCCCGACATGCCGTAGCCGATCAGCTCGGCGTACATCCGTGCGCCGCGCTTCTTCGCGCGCTCATATTCCTCGAGCACGACCACGCCCGCGCCCTCGCCCATGACGAAGCCGTCGCGATCCTTATCGTAGGGTCGGCTGGCGCGTTCGGGCTGGTCGTTGAAGTTGGTCGAGAGCGCCCGCGCCTGGGCGAAACCGGCGATGCCGAGCGGGCAGAGCGCATCCTCGGAGCCGCCGGCGAGCATCACGTCGGCATCGTCCATCGAGATCATCCGCGCCGCGTCGCCGATCGAATGCGCGCCGGTCGAGCAGGCGGTGACGACGGCATGGTTGGGGCCCATCAGCCCGTATTTGATCGAGACCTGACCGGAGATGAGGTTGATCAGCCGGCCGTGGACGAAGTGCGGGCTGACCCGCCGCGGCCCCCGTTCGTGGAGGACGATGGCTTCCTTCTCGATGCCGGGCAGGCCGCCGATGCCGGAGCCGATCGACACGCCGGCGCGGAAACGCTCCTCCTCGCTCATGTCGGTGAGGCCGGCATCCTCAAGCGCCTGGCCGGCGGCGTCGAGGCCGTAGATGATGAACGGATCGACCTGGCGCTGGATCTTGTAATCGACGCGCTTGTTGGGATCGAAGCCATATTCGTGATCGGCCGGCTTCACCTCGCAGGCGATCTGGCAGGCATAATCGGCCGGATCGAAGCGGGTGATGCGGGTCGCGCCGCTTTTCGAGGCGAGGATGTTCTTCCAGCTCGTCTCGATATCGCCGCCCAGCGGCGACACCATACCAAGTCCAGTGACGACTACGCGGCGCATTGGAAACTCCTCAGGCTGACGGACCAACGGCCCCCCGGCCGTGGACGGGGAGCCGTTGGCGCGCAAGTGGCTCGATCATCGCCGGGCCGGCGGCATCGCCGGGGCTCAGGCCTTGTTCGCCTCGATATAGGCGATCGCGTCGTTGACGGTGGTGATCTTCTCGGCGGCGTCGTCGGGTATTTCCACGCCGAACTCTTCCTCGAACGCCATGACCAGCTCGACGATGTCGAGACTGTCGGCGCCGAGATCGTCGATGAAGCTCGCTTCCTCAGTGACCTTCTCGGCTTCGACGCCGAGATGCTCGACGACGATTTTCTTCACGCGATCGGCGGTCTCGCTCATATTCCACCCTTCCCTAGGCATTGTTTGGGCTGCCCTAGCCCCTCCCAGCCGGGGCTGGCAAGTGGCCGTAACGGAATCGGATCATTCCCCTTACAACATCGCCATGCCGCCGTTCACGTGCAAGGTCTGGCCGGTCACATAGGCCGCTTCGCGGCTGGCGAGGTAAATCGCGGCGGCGGCGATGTCGCTACCCTCGCCCAGCCTGCCCGCGGGAATCCGGGAGATGAGGTTTTGCTGCTGGGCCTCGGGAAGGACGCCGGTCATCGCCGAGGCGATCATGCCCGGCGCCACGCAATTGACGGTGATTCCGCGGCTGGCGACCTCCTGCGCCAAGGCTTTCGACATGCCGATCAGCCCCGCCTTCGAGGCGGCGTAATTGGCCTGGCCGGGATTGCCGGTGACGCCGACCACCGACGTGATCGAGATGATCCGGCCGAAGCGTGCCCGCATCATCGGCTTCAGGGCGGCGCGGGCGAGGCGGAAGGCGGCCTCGAGGTTGATGCGGAGGACGTCCGACCATTCCTCGTCCTTCATCCGCATCGCGAGATTGTCGCGGGTGACGCCGGCATTGTTGACCAGGATGTCGAGCTGGCCGAGCCGCTCCACCGCCTGGGGCACCAGCGCATCGACCGCCGCGCCGTCGGAGAGGTTGCAGGCCAACGCCACATGATCGCCGCCGAGCTCGGCACGGAAAGCCTCGAGCTTATCGACGTTCGATCCGGAGACGGCTAGCCGCGCCCCTTGCGCCGCCAGGCCCCTGGCGATCGCCGAGCCGATCCCGCCTGACGCGCCCGTCACCAGCGCGGTCATTCCTGAAAGATCGAACATTCCCACCTCCGTCATCCCGCCCACCTCCGTCATCCCGGCGAAGGCCGGGATCTCAGGGAGTCCCAGCACTGCCCAACGAGACCCCGGCCTCCGCCGGGGTGACGTATTACATTTCCCTCACCAGCGCTTCGATATCGTCCATCGAGATCACGCTGGTCGTGCGCGCGTCGGGGGCGATGCGCTTGACCATCGGCCCCAGCACCTTGCCGCCGAACTCGACGAAATGGTCGACCCCCGCCGCGGCCATCGCGGCGACGCTCTCGCGCCAGCGGACCATGGCCGTGACCTGCTCGACCAGCAGGCGGCGTATCTCGGCGGGATCCTCGGCGGCGGCGGCGGTCACGTTGGCATAGAGCGGCACGACGGGCGGACGAACCTGCGCATCGGCCAGCGCTTTTTCCATCGCATCGGCGGCGGGCTGCATCAGCCGGCAATGGAAGGGGGCGGAGACCGGCAGCAGGATCGCGCGCTTCGCCCCTTTCTCCTTGGCGATGTCGAGCGCGCGTTCGACCGCGCCGCGATGGCCGGAAATCACGACCTGCGAGGGGTCGTTGTCGTTGGCGACGGTGCAGACCTCGCCCTGAGCCGCGGCGGCGGCGATCTCCTGCGCGAGCGCGAGATCCGCGCCGAGCAGGGCCGCCATCGCGCCGACGCCGACCGGCACTGCCGCCTGCATCGCCTGGCCCCTGAGCTTGAGCAGCCGGGCGGTGGTCGCGACGTCGAACGTATCGGCGGCGCAAAGGGCCGAATATTCGCCGAGGCTGTGGCCCGCCACGAAATCCGCCTTGTCGACGGCGATGCCCGACACTCTCAAGGTCGCCAGCGCGTTGGCCATGATCGCCGGCTGGGCGTTTTCGGTGAGGGTGAGCTCCTCGATCGGCCCATCGGCCATCAGGCGCGCCAGATTCTGCCCGAGCGCGTCGTCCACCTCCTCGAACAAAGCGCGCGCGACCTGGCTCGCTTCGGCCAGCGCCCTGCCCATCCCGACCGCCTGGCTTCCCTGCCCCGGAAAGATGAAAGCGCGCATCCCTCTTCTCCTGTCCGCGCGGCTGGTAGGCCAGCCCCCGCCCGCAGCGCAAGCGGGCTTGCTTTTTCGGCCCGTCTCGGCCATTAGGCCGGCGTCCGGGGCGGAGGGCCTTAGCTCTCCAGCCCCGGTTCATTTTAGACGACAGCCGGAGGGGCGTCCGCATCGGGCGGCGTCAGCGATCGGCCAAAAGAAGGAATAGCGCAACATGCCGCTCTACGAGCATGTCTTTCTCGCGCGTCAGGATCTGGCCCAGGCCCAGGTGGACGCGCTGGCGGAGAACGCCACCAAGATCATCCAGGACAATGGCGGCAAGGTCGCCAAGACCGAGACCTGGGGGCTGCGCTCCCTCGCCTACCGCATCCAGAAGAACCGCAAGGCGCATTATGTGCTGCTCGACATCGACGCGCCCGCGCCGGTGGTGGCCGAGCTCGAGCGCCAGACCCAGATCAACGAGGACGTGATCCGCTACATGACCGTCCGCGTTGACGCCCATGAGCAGGGTCCCTCGGCGATGATGCGGCGCAACGAGCGCAGCGACCGCGACCGCGGCGACCGCGGCGGCCGTGGCCGGGATCGCGACGACCGCGGCCCGCGGCGCGACCGCGACGAATTCGACGCCTGAGGAAAGGACAGCATATGGCACGCCCATTTTTCCGCCGCCGCAAGAGCTGCCCCTTTTCGGGCAAGGACGCCCCGGTGATCGACTATAAGGACGTCCGCCTGCTTCAGGGCTTCGTCTCGGAGCGCGGCAAGATCGTCCCCAGCCGCATCACCGCGGTCAGCGCGAAGAAACAGCGCGAGCTGTCCCAGGCGATCAAGCGCGCCCGGCATCTCGGCCTGCTTCCCTACGTCGTGAAATAAGGAGCCGCGGACATGGACATCATCCTCCTTGAAAGGATCGAAAAGCTCGGCGCGATCGGCGACGTGGTCAAGGTGAAGGACGGCTATGCCCGCAACTTTCTCCTTCCCAACGGCAAGGCGCTGCGCGCCAACGAAGCCAACCGCAAGGTGTTCGAAGCCAATCGCGAGAAGATCGAGGCGACCAACGCCGAGCGGCGCGGCGCCGCAGAGAGGGATTCCAAGTCGATCGACGGGGTCAAAATCCAGCTGATCCGCCAGGCCTCCAACACCGGCCAGCTCTACGGCTCGGTGTCCGCCCGCGACGTCGCCGAAGCGCTCGAGGCGGACGGGCACAAGGTCGCCCGCAACCACATCGTCCTCGACCGGCCGATCAAGGCGATCGGCCTGCACGAGGTAAAGGTCTCGCTTCACCCGGAAGTTTCGGTCTCGATCCGCGTCAACGTCGCCCGCTCGCCCGAAGAGGCCGAATTGCAGGCGCAGGGCGTCGACGTGATGGCCGAGATGTTCGAGAAGGACGCCGCCGGTTTCACCGAGGCTTATGATCCCAGCGCCGAGCCGGGCGAGATAGCGCCGGCGGCGGAAGAGGAATCGCCGGCTGCGGCGGAGGAAGCGCCTTCGGTGGAAGCGGAAGCCCTCGTCGTGGAAGCGGAGGCCGAAGCCGACGTCGAAGCGGAAGCGGCCGGCGAAGCGGAAGATAAAGGCGACGCTGCCGCTACGTAGGCGCTGCCGTCCTTGTGGGTGAAGCGGCCGGTCACGGCGTCGAGGTGCATGTCGATGTCGGGATAATGGCAGTCCGTCACGGCCGGCTTGCCGACGCAGACGAAGACGCAGTCGCGCGCGCTGCGGTTGACGAGGTGATGGCCGTTGGCGACGCCTTTTGGGAAGGCGGCGCAGTCGCCCGGCCGCAGCATTGTCTCGCCCTCGTCCTCGACCAGCACCGCCTCTCCTTCCAGCATGACGAGGAATTCGTCCTCGCCCTCGTGCCAGTGCCGCTGGCTCGAAATGCCGCCGGGCTGGAGCAGGACGTGGCTGACGCCGAAATCGGCAAGGCCGGCCGGCCCGGCAAGCTTGCGGTAAAGCCGCTTGCCCATCGCGGCGGCGTAAGGCTGGGGATAGCCGGTGCGATCGGTCCGTTCGATCGCATCGAGATCGAGCTTGGGCATGACGGGTCTCCGCTGGGCAAGGCGACGCCCTCTTGCTAGGCGAGAGGGCATGACGAGCGCAATCGATCCCGTGGACTTGGCCGCGCGGCTGATCGCCTGCCCCAGCGTGACGCCGGCATCCGGCCCCGTGTTCGACGTGCTGGAGGCGGCGCTGAGACCGCTCGGTTTCGAGATACACCGCTTCACCGAGGGCGAGGCGCCCGACGGGCCGGTCGAGAATCTCTTCGCCACCCGCGGCAGCGCGGCGCCCCATTTCGGCTTTGCCGGCCATCTCGACGTCGTGCCGGCCGGCGAGGGCTGGTCGAGCGACGCCTTTACGCCCGAGACGCGCGGCGGCCTGCTTCACGGCCGCGGGGCGGTGGACATGAAGGGCGGTATCGCCGCCTTCGTCGCCGCCTGCGCGGAGGTGCCGAACCATGGAGGAACGCTCAGCCTGCTCATCACCGGCGACGAGGAAGGCCCCGCGGTCCACGGCACCCGCGCGATCATGCGCTGGATGGCCGCGCGCGGGATCAGGCCCGACATGATCCTGATCGGCGAGCCCACTTCGGAGGCAAGGCTCGGCGACGTGGTCAAGATCGGGCGGCGGGGGACCGTCAACATGTGGGTCAACGTCCCCGGGGCGCAGGGACACGTCGCTTATCCGGAGCGGGCCGACAATCCGGTGCCCAAGCTGGCGCGGGTCATCGCTGCGCTCGACGCTCTGCATTTGGACGACGGCACCGACGGCTTCCAGCCCTCCAACCTGGAGCTCACCGCGGTGGCGACGCCGACGCGCGCGACCAACCTCATCCCCGGCAGTGCCACCGCCCAGCTCAACATCCGCTTCAACGACCTCCATCGCGGCGACGACCTCATCGCCCTCGTCCGCCGGACGGTGGCGGATGCGGCGCCCGGCGCCACGGTCGAGGCCAAGATATCGGGCGAGGCCTTCCTCACCCCGCCCGGCCCGCTCTACGACCTTGTCACCGCGGCGATCCGGGAGGAGACGGGAGTGGAGCCCTTGCTGTCGACGGCGGGCGGCACGTCGGACGGCCGCTTCCTGATCCAAATATGCCCGGTGGTCGATTTCGGCCTGCCCAACGCGACCATGCACAAGCTCGACGAAGCCGCTTCGATCGAGGACATAAGCGCCCTGCAGAGGATCTACGCGCGTATTCTCCGCGCGGCGCTCGGCTGAGCCGCGCGCGCCGCGGCTTCCGCTTCCTCACACGCGCGCATCCAGCGCAGGAACGCGCCTTCGCTCATCGGATCGGCGCAGGAGAAACCCTGGATCGCGTCGCAGCCGACGGCTTTCAGCACATCGACCTGCTCCGGCCGCTCGACGCCCTCCGCGACCGCCTCGCAGCCGAGGCCGTGGATGAGGTGGATCACCGCCGAGACGATGTTGCGGGCGCTGGCGCAGCTGTCGATCTGCGCGACCAGGCTGCGGTCCAGCTTGACCCGGTCGACCGGCATGTCCTTGATCCGGGCGAGGTTCGAATAGCCGGAGCCGAAATCGTCGATCGCGATCGAGACGCCCTGCTCGCGAAGCGCGGCCAATTCGGCGATCACGCCCTCGTTGCACTGCATCGCCATGGATTCGGTGAATTCGAGCTCGAGCAGCCAGGGGGGCGAGGCGGCGCTGGCGAGCGCCTGCCTGAGCTTGACGAAGAAATCGCGGCGCTCGAGCTGGCGCGGGCTGACGTTGAGGGCGATGCGCTGGGTCTGGCCGGCGACCCGCCAGCGGCCGAGCGCCTGCGCCGCCGCCTCGATGACCCAGTCGCCGATGTCGAGAATGAGGCTCGAAGCCTCGGCGACGCCGATGAAGCTGTCGGGAAGGCGGACGGAGCCGGACGGATGGTTCCAGCGGATCAAAGCCTCCGCGCCGACGACGGCGCCGGTGCGGGTGCAAAGCTGGGGCTGGAAGGCGAGCTCGAACTCGTCCTTGTCGAGGGCCCGGCGCAGCCCGGCCTCGGTGCGCGCCTTTTCCTCGGACGCTTCGCCGAGAGCGGCGTCGAACAGGCAGACCCGCGAGCGGCCGCTCTCCTTGGCATGATACATGGCGATGTCCGCCGCCTTCATCAGCACGGTTAAATCGGCGCCGTGATCGGGGCAGAGCGCAACGCCGATCGAAGCGCCCATCTCGACCAGGTTGGAGCCGCTCCTGAACGGCTCGGAAAGCGCTGACAGCGCCCGCTCGGCGATCCGCTTCGCCTCGTCGCGCCCGCCGACGGCCGGCAGGAGCAAGGTGAACTCGTCGCCGGCAAGACGCGCCAGCAGCGGCGGCGAACGCGTGCCCGCTTCGGTCTCGGCCTTGAGCACCACGCGCAGCCGGTTGGCGACCATGACCAGCACCTGGTCGCCCTGGGCATGGCCGAGATGGTCGTTCACCTCCTTGAAGCCGTCGAGGTCGATGAACAGCAAGGCGGTGTGGTCGTCGGCCCTGCGGGCTTTCAGGATGCGGTCGGCCTCGCGCCGGAAATGGACCCGGTTGGGAAGCGCAGTGACCGGATCGTACATCGCCATCGCGTTGACGTTGTCGAGATTGGAGCGGACTTGCTCGAACAGGGCGTCCACGGCGGCGGCGAGCGCCGGCATTTCGCGGCGCAGCAACGCCGGCGCCGGCGACGCGAGATCGCCGCTGCCGACCGCAAGCAGGCGGTCGATCAGGGCTGCGACCGCGCGGGCGTGGCCGCTATTGGGCCTCTCGGCGGCGATCCAGACGAGCATCAGCGCGAACATGCCGATCAGGAGGGACGCGACGAGCTGCTCGTCGACGCCGCTCAGCAGCACGAAGCCGAGGAAGGTGAATGTAAAGGCGGCGGCGCCGGCGATCACCGACAGGAGCCGGTTGCTGAATTTGGCCCAGGTCGCGATCATGTTCGGTTGCAACGGCCACCCCAATCGATCTACCGCGCCTTCCATCAATGCGGGCGCGCGAGCCGGTCGACCCTAATCGAGGCGGGTTACCATTTGGTGTGCGTTAGCGCGGGCGGCGCAGGACGATGTAGAGCGCGCCGGCGCCGCCGTGGCGGGGATGGGCGGCGCGGATCGCGGCGATGCTTGCCGCGTGGCGCGAGGCGGCGAGCCAGTCGCCCACCGCGGCGCGGATCCTGCCGCGCGCGATCGGCCGGGCCGGGCCGGGCGGCTTGCCGGTAATGAGGAGGAGGATGCGCGCGCCGGCCGCTATCGCCGCTTCGAGGCGCGCGTCGAGCAGGCTGTGCGCGCCGGCAAGGTCGTGGCCGTGAAGATCGACGACGAAATCGGGCCGGACGAGGCCGCGGCCGAGGCGCCTGTCCCAAGTGCCGTCGAGCGTGTTGCCCGGGGCCCTGACGACCGGCACGCGCGCGGGCGCGGCCGCCGTTTTCGCAGGCGGTTTGGAGGATTCGGCGGCGGGAGGCTCGTCGATCGTCTCGGGCGCGTGGGGGGCAAGCGGGCGGACGCTTTCGGCCACCTTCTGCCACAGGCGGCGCTCCTCAGCGCTGAGCCGGCGCATGGAGCCTTGCAACCGTGCCTTTGGGAAGCAGCAGAAGAGCGCTGCCGCGGCCCTGCATGCCGCCGGCAATCCTCGCCGCTTCCTCGCCCGCGCCCCAGAAGGTATCGAACCGGTTGGCGCCCTTGATCGCTCCCCCCGTGTCCTGGGCGACCCACAGGCCGCTCGCCTCCGGACGGTCGAGCCTGAGCAAGACCGGCGCGCCCAGCGGCACGAACCTGGGATCGGCGGCGACGGTCGCGCGGGGGGTAACGGGGCGGCCCAGCGCGCCGAGCGGGCCGGCGCCGGTCAGCTCCTGGAAAAAGACGTAGCTCTTATTCTCGCGCATGATCGCGCGGCCCTCCTCCGGATGGGTGCGCAGCCAGGCGACGATGCCCTGCATCGACGTCTGGCCGGGGCCGAGCAGGCCGCGATCCTTCATCAGCTTGCCGATGCCGACATAGTCGCGGCCATTCTGCCCGGCATAGCCGATCCGCATCACGCCGCCGTCGGGGAGCGCCAGCCGGCCCGAGCCCTGGATCTGGAGGAAGAAGAGGTCGATCGGATCCTTCGCCCAGGCGATTTCGAGGCCGCGGCCGGCCAGCGCCCCGTCCTCGATCTCGGCGCGCTCGTGATAAGGGACGACGACGCCGTTCTCCAGTCGTCCGCGCCGGAGCGTGCCCGCGGCGGTGGCGGCGGCCGCGTCCACCTCCACCAGATCGGGCGGCTTGCGGTAGACCGGCACCTCATAGCCCGGCAGCTTCGTCCTCGCGCCGGCGATCTGGGGTTCGTAATAGCCGGTGGCGAAGGCGTTGCCGTCCGTCACCTGGACGGCTTCGAAATGGGTGGTGAAGAAGGCGGCCGCGTCGTCGGCCGGCCAGGACGCAGCGGCCGCGCAGGCCGGCGCCCAATCCTCTCCCCGGGTCAGCCCCGAGCCGTCGCTGCGCTTGAGCAGCGAGGGGCAGCTGATCGCGAAGGCGGCGAGCACGGCGGAGGTCGAGGCGGGCGTGAGGCCGAGGGTTTCGAGCGGCGGCCCGAGGCTTATGCCCGATTCGACCGCGGTTGCGGGCGGCGGCGGCACGATTGGTGCGGGAACGGGAGCTGGAGCGGGCGGGCGAGGCGGCGCGGCTGGAGCGGGAGCCGGCGGCGCCGGCCGGGAAGTGCAGCCGGACAGCGCGACGAGGATCGCAAGCAGGCCCGGAAGGGCGCCACGTCCGCTCTTGATCCGGAATTTTCCGATCGTCATCGCCCCGCCATAGCCCCGGCGGCGCTTCTGAGACTAGTCGGCTTCGCCGGTCTCGACGAGCAGCCAGTTGGGATTGTCGCTGCCGAGGCTGCGGCGGAAGGTCCATACCTCGTGGGTCTCGACGGCGTCGCTCATCGAGCCGGCGACCAGCTCGCCCGCGGCGTCGCGCGTGACGGCGGCGATGTCGGCGTCGAAGCGCACCGCGATGCTGGCCGTGCCGTCCCGCAACTCGGCATCCTCGATGACCGCGCGCTCGATGCGGACGAGGCGGTTGGCGAGCATGTGGCCGGCCGTCTCGCGCTCGGAAATCGCCGTATCGAAGCTGGTCAGGACCTCGTCGCCGACGAGATGGCGCAGCTCCTCGCGGTCGCCTTTCCAGAAGGCCTCGAGGATCATCCGGTAGGCGGCCTGCGCGCCCTCGAGGAAACGGGCGACGTCGAACGAGGAATCGGCGGACACGATGGCGCGAATGCCCCCCGCGGCGGCGTCCTCGTAGACGAGGCCCGACGCCTCCGGCCGCTCGGGCGCCATCTCGGGGAGAGACGCCTGCGATTCCGGCGCGGACGGCGTCTCGGCGGGGCGGAGGATCGGCTGCTGCTCGTGGCCCGTGCGCCGGCCGAGCACCGAGTAGAGCCGCAGCCCCACGAACAGCGCCACCATCGCCAGCAACACGATCTCAACCGTCACTCAATCTTCTCCGCTGCAGCCTTGCGCCTACATAGGCGCGCGGACAAAAGGATTCAAATGGATCGACCGTCGCCCTTCGTCATTGCAAAGAGCGAAGCGACGAAGCAATCCAGCGCTGTTCTTTCTCGCGCGAGCCACTGGATTGCTTCGCTACGCTCGCAATGACGACCAGGCAGGCAGCGTCAGCCGGTTGCGCCTGTGGGCGGCTCCTGCTACCCGCGCCCCGACTATGGCCGCGCCAGCGGCCGGCGATATTCCACCCAATTTTCGAAGGTATCGGACATGGCCGAAGAAGAAGGCGCGACGGGCGCGGACGAGCAGCAGATCAACGGCGGCGACACCCTGCCCCAGGCCGGCATCATTTCCCAATATGTGAAGGATTTTTCCTTCGAGAACCCCAACGCCCCCGCCGTCTATCAGTGGCAGGGCCAGCCCAAGATCGACGTCGAATTCAACATCAGCGCGGCCAAGCTCAACGACGAGATCCACGAGGTCACGCTTCAGATCGACGTCACCGCGACGGCGGGCGACCAGACCGCCTTCAAGGTCGACCTCCTTTATGCCGGCCTGTTCGGGCTGAGGAACATCCCGGAGGAGCAGCTCCAGCCCTTCCTCCTCGCCGAGGCGCCGCGCGTCCTCTTCCCCTTCGCCCGGCAGATCGTCGCCCAGGCGGTCCAGAATGGCGGCTTCCCGCCGCTGCTGCTCGATCCGATCGATTTCGGCGCCCTCTACATGCAGAAGGCGGCGACGCAGGAGGCGGAAGCCCATGGCGGGACGGCGGGTGAAATCACCGGCCAGGCTTGACCCGCGATCCTGAGCGGGCGGCGCGCCGGCCATGAATCTCTGGAAGGCGACGGGCACGATCGGCGGCCTCACCATGGTCAGCCGCGTCTTCGGCTTCGGTCGCGACATGATGATGAGCCGCGTCATGGGCGCGAGCATGCAGGCCGAGGCTTTCCTGCTCGCCTTCCGGCTGCCCAACACCTTCCGGCGGCTGTTCGGCGAAGGCGCCTTTTCGGCCGGCTTCGTTCCCTTGTTCAGCCAGCGCCTTCACGGCGAGGGCGGGATCGAGGATGCCGAGCAATTCTCGCGCGAGGTGCTGGCGGTGTTCCTGCCCGCCTTGATCGTCTTCACCATCCTGTTCGAGATCGCGATGCCGCTGTTCGTCTACGCGATCGCCTCCGATTTCGCGGCCAATCCGGCCAAGTTCGCGCTGTCGGTGACGCTTACCCGCATCACCTTCCCCTATCTGATGCTGATCTCCATGGTCTCGCTCTTCTCGGGCGTGCTGAACTCGATGTCGCGCTTCACCGCCGCGGCGTTCGCGCCGACCTTGCTCAACGTCGCCATGCTGGCGGCGATGCTCCTGTTCCCGCACGGGGGTACGATGACCGCCTATGCGCTGGCGATCGGCGTCACCGTGGGCGGCGTCTTGCAGCTGCTCCTGCTCTGGGCCTCCGCGCGCCGGGCGGGCGTATCGATGAAGCTGCACCGCCCGCGGATGACACCGGGCGTCAGGCAGTTCCTGGTGGTCGTCATTCCGGCGACGCTGGGCGCGGGCGTCTACCAGATCAGCCAGTTCATCGACACCTTCTTCCTCGCCAAGCTGGCCGAGGGGTCCTTCTCCCACATGAATTATGCCGACCGGCTGAACCAGCTGCCCTTGTCGGTGATCGGGACCGCGCTGGGGACGGCGATCCTGCCGACGGTGAGCAAGTATATCGACAAGGGCGAAGCCAAGGAGGCGGCGTCGGTGCAGGGTCAGGCGGTCGAGCTGTCGATGCTGCTGACGCTTCCGGCCGCTCTGGCGCTCGCCGTCGTCGCGACGCCTTTGATCACCGCTTTCTTCCAGGGCGGCAGGTTCACGCTGGAGGACGCCCGCATTACCGGCGGCGTGCTCTCGATCCTGGTCGCGGGGCTGCCGGCCTATGTGCTGGTCAAGGTGCTGCTGCCCGGCTTCTACGGCCGCAAGGACACCAAGACCCCGGTCAAGACGGCCGGCATCGTGCTGGTCGCCAACGTGGTGCTCAACTTCGCGCTCATCCCCTTCCTGCAGATTTACGGGCTCGCCATTGCCATCGCCGCCTGCTCGTGGCTGAACGCGCTGATGCTCTATTTCATCCTGCGCCGCCGCGGCCATTTCCGGATCGAGGCATGGCTTTGGTCCCGCATCGCGCGCCAGGCCGCGGCCGGCATCGCCATGGGCGCGGCCTTGTGGGGCATGCGCATTTTGCTCGGCGGCTGGTTCTCGGGCTCGATCGGGGAGCGGCTGGCCGGAGTCGGCGCATTGGTCAGCGTCGGCGGGATCGTCTATTTCGCCGTCGCATGGACGATCGGCGCGATGAACCGGGACGACATCCTGATCCTGCTCAAGCGGAAGAAAGCCGGCTGATGCGGGTCGTCTCGGGAATCCAGCCGACCGGCAACCTCCACCTCGGCAATTATCTCGGCGCGATCGTCCGCTGGGTTAAGATGCAGGAGGAGGCGCAATGCCTGTTCTTCCTCGCCGACCTCCACGCCCTCAGCGAGTATCAGGAGCCCCGCGCGCTCGCGGCCGGCATCCGCGAGATGGCCGCGACTCTGATCGCGGCGGGGATCGACCCCGATCGCGCGACCCTGTTCCGCCAATCGCAGGTGCCGGCGCATCCGGAGCTCGCCTGGCTGCTCGGCGGCACGGCGCGGGTCGGGTGGCTCAACCGGATGATCCAGTTCAAGGACAAATCGGGCAAGGACCGGGAAGGCGCGAGCGTCGCGCTCTACGCTTACCCGGTGCTGCAGGCGGCCGACGTGCTTCTCTACCAGGCGACCCACGTGCCCGTCGGCGACGACCAGAAGCAGCATATCGAGCTGATCCGCGACATCGCCGCCAAGTTCAATACCGACTATGCGGTGGACCTGTTCACCCTGCCCCAGCCGCATATCGGCGCCACCGCGGCGCGGATCATGTCGCTCCGCGACGGGAGGGCGAAGATGTCCAAGTCCGACGCGTCCGACATGAGCCGGATCAACCTCACCGACGGCAGCGATCTCGTCGCCCAGAAGATCCGCAAGGCGAAGACCGATTCCGAGCCGCTGCCGGACGATGTCGAGGCGCTGGAGGGGCGGCCGGAGGCGAAGAACCTGGTCTCCATATACGCCGCTTTGACCGGCCGCGCGCCGGCGGACGTGCTCGCCGAATATGCCGGCAAGGGCTTCGGCGCGTTCAAGCCGGCTCTGGCCGACCTCACCGTCGAGACGCTGCGGCCGATCAAGCTGCGGCTCGACTCGCTGCAGGCCGATCCGGCCGAGCTCGATTCGATCCTCGCGCGCGGTTCCGAGCGGGCGGCGGCGCTGGCGAAGCCGACGCTGGAAGGCGCTTACCGGGCGCTCGGACTCGGCCGCTAAGCCACGGAAACGAATCGCTTTTCCTTCAGCGCCCGTTCAGCGGCACTTTTGCAGAAAGCGGCGCGTTCCTATATCTTGTCCACAGCTTCTCCTTTCGGGAAAGGGCAGTCTGCCATGTCTCTTTCGAAAAAACTCCTGACCATCGCCGCGCCTGTCGCACTGCTGGCGCTCGGCGCCTGCGCCACCGGCTTCCCGGCCCAGGTCTCCCGCTTCCAGGCGATGCCGGCACCGCAGGGCCAGAGCTTCGCCATCCAGCCCGCCGACGCCAGCGAGAATGGCGGCCTCGAATTCTCCCGCTACGCCGGTCTCGTCCGCGAGCATCTGGTCGCGCAGGGCTATAGCGAGGCTTCCTCGCCCCAGCAGGCGACGCTGGTCGTCAAGCTCGACTACGGCGTCGACAATGGGCGCACCGAGGTGGTGACTTATCCGAGCGCGCATAGCAGCCAGTTCGGCTATTTCGGCGGCTGGGGCGGGTTCGGACCCTATCGACCCTTCTATTCGCGCCTCGGCCGCGGCCGCTCGCCTTTCTATTACGGATGGAGCGACCCCTTCTGGTACTCGCCGTTCGGCTTCGGCTATAACGATATCGACGCCTACACCATCTATACGTCCTATCTCGACATGGACATCAAGCGCGCCTCGGACGGCCAGTCGGTGTTCGAGGGTACGGCCAAGGCGCGCTCGCGCACCGACGATCTCCAGGAACTGGTGCCGAACCTCGTCGAGGCGATGTTCACCGCCTTCCCCGGCCGCTCGGGCGAGACCGTGCGCATCACCGTCCCCCCGCCCCCGAAAGAGCGGCGCTAGGAACGACCCCAAGGAGACAGAGGAAGGGCCGGGAAACCGGCCCTTCTTTTTTGCCCGTCATTGCGAGCGCAGCGAAGCAATCCAGATCGCCTCCTCAGCCGCACTGGATTGCTTCGGCGCTACGCTTCTCGCAATGACGACGGACGCTATCCGCGCTGATCAGCTTTCGAGCTGCCGCGTCAGCAGGCGGATGTCGGCGTCGAGCTCGGCGTCCTGGGCTCGCAATTTCTCGATCTGGCGCACCGCGTGGATGACGGTGGTATGGTCGCGCCCGCCGAAGCGGCGGCCGATCTCGGGCAGCGAACGCGGCGTGAGCTGCTTGGACAAATACATCGCGACCTGGCGCGGCCTGGCGACCTCGCGGGCGCGGCGGGCCGAGGTCATCTCGGCCTTGCGGATGCGGTAATGCTCGGAGACGCGGCCCTGTATCTCGTCGATCGAGATGCGGCGCTGGTTGGCGCGCAATATGTTGGCGAGGACCTCGGTGACGAAATCGAGATCGATCGCCCGGCTCTGCATCATCGCATAAGCGGCGATGCGGTTGAGCGCGCCTTCGAGCTCGCGGACGTTGGAGCTGATCCGCTTGGCGAGGAACATGACCACGTCCTCGGGCACGGCGACGTCGGGCAGCGCCTCGAGCTTCTTGATGATGATGTTGAGCCTGAGCTCCAGGTCGGCGGCGTTGATGTCGGCGACCAGGCCCCAGGAGAGGCGCGAGAGGATGCGCGGCTCGATTCCGTCCAGATCCTGCGGCGCGCGGTCGGAGCTGATCACCAGCCGGCGGCCGGCCGAGATGATCTCGTTCATCGTGTGGAAGAATTCTTCCTGGGTCGATTCCTTGCCGGCGATGAACTGGACGTCGTCGATCATGAGCAAATCGGCGGAGCGCAATTGCTGCTTGAACTGGATCGTCTCGTTGGCGCGCAGCGCGGCGACGAACTCGACCATGAACTTCTCGGCCGACATGTAGATGATCTTCGCCCGCGGCCGAAGGTGATGGAATTCGTGGCCGATGGCGTGGAGCAGGTGGGTCTTGCCGCGTCCTGTGCCGCCGTGGAGGAACAGGGGGTTGAAGGCCACCTTGTCGGCCGTGGCGAGGGTGCGGGCGGCGTTGAAGGCGACCTCGTTCGCCTTGCCGACGACGAAGTTCTGGAAGCGGTAGCGCGGCTCCAGCGCCACGGCGTAGAGGCCGGACTGCCTGGCGGCGGCGGCCAGCTCCTCCGACTCGGACGGCGCGGGAATCTCGACGATGGCGGCGGTCTTGGGAGCGTTGGCGCCGACCCCGATCGCGATCTGCCGGACGGGCGGGCAGGCGGCGCGCCAGGCGAGCGCCAGCCGCTCGGCGAAATGGGTCTGGACCCAGTCGGCCATGAACTGCGAGGGCAGCTCGAGCCGCAGGGTGGCGCTGTCCGGGTCGAACGCGCCGAGGGCGATCGGGCGCAGCCAGCCGTCGAAGGTGCGGGCGCCGCAGTCGCGGCGCAGGCCCGCGCGAATCACTTCCCAGGCGGAGATCAGCGGATCCGCTGCGATCGCCGAAACTTCCCCTCTTGCCGGCTTCCCAATCACGCAAACACCCCCTTTATCGGGTCTCATTCGAGCCATTTCTCTGGCGCAAAGCTTTTCCAGGCACGGCAAACGCCCCCCGGCGCGCCGATTCGGAACTCGCTATTGCTGTGTGCGTCCGGCAGGAGATTCGCCTGCCGAAGGGAATGCTTTTAAGGAGCCTGACGGCCGCTAATCAAGGGCCGAAGGTGACATTTTTATGAAATAAAATCGTTGACAACGATTTCCCTCGGGCGTGCGTCAAAACCGCGGAAAACCGCCATTCCTGGACGCCGGCGTCGCGCGAATCGCCGGAAATCCTCGACTTCTTGAAAATGCGCCCAAGCGTCAGGAAACCCGCCGAGTCCTCGGAGCCGACGGCCGCTCATAAGCTTTAGAAGGGCTTAGGCGAGGGCGGCGATACGGCGCGTCAAGCGCGAGATTTTCCGGGCCGCGGTGTTCTTGTGGACGACGCCTTTGGCGACGCCCCGGGCGAGCTCCGGCTGGACCTTGCGAATCGCGGCCTGGGCCTGTCCCTTGTCGCCGGATTCGATCGCCGCCTCGACCTGCTTGACGAAGGTGCGGATACGGCTGACGCGGGCGCCGTTGATTTCCGCGCGGCGGTCGTTGCGGCGGATGCGTTTCTTGGCCTGCGGCGTATTCGCCATGGTCTTTGCCTCGTATCGATAAAATGAAAAGGGCGCGGCATTCGCACCGCACCCGCTCGACCGCGCCCTCTAAGCGGAGATAGGGGGCAGGTCAAGTTCAGCGCTGGCAGCGCGGGCAGAAAAAGGTCGAGCGGCCCGAGTCGTTTTGGCGGCGAATCGGCGTTCCGCAATGGCATTTGTGGCCTTCTCGGCCATAGACCCGCCACTGCTTCGAGAAATAGCCTAGCGCGCCGTCCGGGCGGGCATAGTCGCGCAGGCTCGATCCGCCCGCCTCGATCGCGGCGACCAGCACCGCCCGGACGGCGTCGACCAGCCGCGCCAGCCGCTCCCGCGAAATCCGGCCCGCCGCCCGGGAAGGCGCGATTCCGGCCATATGGAGCGCTTCGCAGACATAGATATTGCCGAGCCCGGCGACGATCCGCTGGTCGAGCAGCAGCGATTTGATCGGCGCGGTCCGGCCGGCGAGCGCCCGCTTCAGGTAAGCGGCGGAAAAGCCGTCGCCGAGCGGCTCCGGCCCCATGCGGACGAACGGCCCATGGTCCGCGAGCGAATCGGTGCGGACCAGGTCGAGCGATCCGAAGCGGCGCGGATCGTTGAGGACGAGTCGCCGCCCTTCGTCGGTCTCGATGAGGAAATGGTCATGCGCGCCGAGCTCGGCCGGGTCGATCCGCCACTTGCCCGACATGCCGAGGTGGAAGACCAAGGTGTCGCCGCGGTCGGTTTCGATGAGGCCGTATTTGGCGCGCCGGCCGAGGCCGGTGACGACCGCGCCGGTCAGGCGTTGCCTCAGATCGGGCGGGAAGGCGCGGCGAAGGTCGGCGCGCCGCGCCTCGACCGTGACCAGGCGCCGTCCCTCCAGCACGGCTGCGAGGCCCCGCACGGTGGTTTCGACCTCGGGCAGCTCAGGCATGAATTGACCGACGGAGCGCCAGCATAGCCGTCACCCCAGCGAGGGCTGTCCGTACCCAGTCCGCATGGATGCCAGCCTGCGCGGGCATGACGGGAAGATGAAACGTGCACATCTCCCAAATCCCCTGCTAGAGGCGGGCGCGATGGACAAGGTCTCTTTCGGTTTCGAGGAAGTTGCGCCCGACGAGAAGACGCGCCGGGTCGGCGGCGTGTTCGCGAGCGTGGCCCGGCGCTACGACTTGATGAACGACCTCATGTCGGGCGGTCTCCACCGGCTTTGGAAGAGCCAGCTCGTCCGCCGGGTCAAGCCGCGCAGGGGCGAGGCGATCCTCGACATGGCCGGCGGCACCGGCGACATCGCCTTCCGGCTGGCGGCGGCCGGCGCGAGCGTGACCGTGGCCGACATCAGCCGCGAGATGCTCGACGCCGGCATCGCGCGGGCGCGCCGTCAAGACGTGGAAGGACTGGCCTGGGCCGAGGAGAATGCGGAGGCTTTGAGCTTTCCCGACCGAAGCTTCGATGCCTACACGATCGCTTTCGGCATCAGGAACGTCACCCGCGTCCAGCAGGCCCTGGACGAAGCATATCGCGTGCTCCGCATCGGCGGGCGCTTCTTCTGCCTCGAATTCTCGACCACGACCTGGCCCGGCTTCGCCACCCTCTACGACAATTATTCGATGAAGGTCGTGCCGCGGATCGGCAAAGCGGTGGCGCGCGACGAGGAGAGCTACCGCTATCTGGTCGAATCGATCCGCCGCTTTCCCGGCATGGACGCGTTCAAGGCGATGATCGGGAAAGCCGGCTTCGCCCAGGTCAAGGCGGAGCCGATCCTCGGCGGCCTGGTCGCCATCCACAGCGGCTGGAAGATCTAGTGGCGACCCTCCCCCTTCGTCACCCTGAACTTGTTTCAGGGTCCATAAACACCGTGATGGCAGTTCCTGCACCGACGGTGGCTATGGATGCTGAAACAAGTTCAGCATGACGCATACGAACCTATGACCCGCCCCGTCGTCCATATCTGGCGGCTCTTGAAATGGGGCCGCGTCCTCGCGCGGCACGGCGCGCTGCGCGGCATCGAGCGCGACCCCAACACGCCGCCGCCGGTCCGCCGGCTCGCCCGCATCGCCCGCTTCGGCGCGAGCGTGCCGACGGTGCCGACCTATGCCGAGGCGTTCCAGGACATCGGCCCCGCCGCGATCAAATTGGGCCAGGCGCTCGCGACTCGGCCCGATCTGGTCGGCGTCGAGGCGGCACGCGAGCTCCAATTGCTCCAGGACAGCCTGCCGCCCGCCCGGTTCGAGGACATCAAGCGCGCCATCGAACAAGGGCTGGAAAAGCCGATCGACCGAATCTTCTCCCACCTCGACCCCGAGCCGGTCGGCGCCGCCTCGATCGCCCAGGTCCACCGCGCGGTGACGACCGAAGGCCGTCAGGTGGCGGTCAAGGTGCTGCGGCCCAATATCGAGGAGGATTTCGCCAGGGCGATCGAGACCTATGAATGGGCGGCCGCCCAAATCGAGGCGATGGGCGGCGAAGCGGCACGCCTCAGGCCCCGCATGGTGATCGCGCATTTCAAGCAATGGACTGCCCGCGAGCTCGACCTCAGGCGCGAAGCCGCTTCCGCGTCCGAGCTGCGCGAGAACCTCGTCGCCGAGAGCGGCTTCTTCGTGCCCGAGATCGACTGGACCCGCACCTCGCGGCGGGTGATGACGCTCGAATGGATCGACGGCATCAAGCTCACCGACCGCGAAGCTCTGGTCGAGGCCGGCCACGACCTCAAGGCGCTGGCCGCCATCCTGGTGCGCGCCTTCCTCCGCCAGGCGGTGGTCGACGGCTTTTTCCACGCCGACCTTCACCAGGGCAATTTGTTCGCCCTTCCCGACGGCCGCCTGGCGGCGATCGATTTCGGCATCATGGGGCGGATCGACCGGCAGGCGCGGGTGTGGCTGGCCGAGATCCTCTACGGCCTCATCACCGGCAATTACCGCCGCGTCGCCGAGATCCATTTCGAAGCGCAATATGTGCCGCCGCACCACAATGTCGAGGAGTTCGCGACTGCGCTGCGCGCCGTCGGCGAGCCGATCCGCGGCCTGCCGGTCAAGGACATTTCGGTCGCGCAGATGCTCGACGGGCTGTTCACCATCACCCGCGATTTCGACATGCCGACCCAGCCTCATTTGCTCCTCCTCCAGAAGACGATGGTGATGGAGGAAGGCGTCGCGACCGCGCTCGATCCGGAGATCAACATGTGGGAGACGGCCGAGCCGTTCCTCAAGGAATGGGTGCGCAGCGAGCTCGGCCCGGAAGCCGCGCTCGCCGACCGGCTGGTGCGCGATTTCCGCACGCTCGCGCGGCTGCCCGAGCTGATCCGCCGCATTGATCATTACTACCCGCCGCCCGGCGCCGCCCCGCCCGGCCCGCCGCTGCGCGACGTCCTGATCGTCCAGCCCCACCATTACGGGAGCTATCTGCTCACCGCCCTCATCGCCGCCACGGCTGGCGCGGCGGCGGTTTGGACACTATTCTAGCGGAATGACGCGCGACGAAGCCCTCGAAGCCCTTAAGCCACTCGAACCCGAGCTGAGGCGGCTCGGATTCGGGAAGCTGTATTTGTTCGGCTCCGTTGCCCGCGGCGAGGCGGAGACTAACGACGTCGACCTCCTCTACGAGGAAGGCGCACGTGCGCCAGGTTTTTCCCAGCTTACAGACGCGCTGGCTCGGCTGGAGGAGGTTCTCGGGCGGCGAGTAGACTTGATCGAGAGACATGGACTTCATCGGCGGATTCGGCCGCGGGTGGAGGCGGAACTGGTCGAGATCTACTGATGAAGCCGAGCTCGGAAGCTGACGGCTTCTATCTTGACCGGATTCTGGAGCTGATCGAGTTAGCCAAGTTCGAGGAATGAACGGAAGACGCATCCTCCTCATCGTCGGCGGCGGGATCGCCGCCTACAAGGCCTGCGAGCTGATCCGGCTGCTGCGCAAGGCCGGCGCGAGCGTGCGCTGCGTGCTGACCGAGGGCGGCAGCCATTTCGTCACGCCGATGACTCTGGCCGCGCTGTCGGAGAACCCGGTCTTCACCAGCCTGTGGGACCTCAAGGACGAGGTCGAGATGGGCCATATTCAGCTCAGCCGGGAGGCGGACCTGGTGGTGGTCTGTCCCGCCACCGCGGACCTCATCGCGAAGATGGCGGCCGGGATCGCCGACGATCTCGCCACCACCTTGCTGCTCGCCACCGACAAGCCGGTGCTCGCCGCGCCCGCGATGAACGTGCGGATGTGGCAGCATGAGGCGACGAAGCGCAATGTCGCGCGGCTCCGGCGCGACGGCGTCGCCATCGTCGAGCCCGACGAAGGCGAGATGGCCTGCGGCGAATATGGCCCGGGGCGGCTGCCGGAGCCGGACGCGATCCTGCGCGCGATCGAGGATGCGCTCCGTCCAGGCGGCCGACCCCTCGCCGGCAAGCACGTCATCGTCACCGCCGGGCCCACCCACGAGCCGATCGATCCGGTGCGGGTGATCGCCAACCGGTCGTCGGGCAAGCAGGGCTTCGCCGTCGCGGAGGCGCTGGCGGCGCTTGGCGCGCGCGTGACGCTCGTCGCCGGCCCGGTCAGCCTGCCGACTCCGGCGGGGATCGACCGGATCGATGTCGGGACGGCGCAGGAGATGGAGGCGGCGGTGGCGGCCGCCCTTCCGGCCGATGCGGCGGTGCTGGTCGCGGCGGTCGCCGACTGGCGGGTCGCGCCGTCGCCCGCCAAGCTGAAGAAAGGCGACGGCCCTCCCGACCTGCAATGGTCGGCCAGCCCCGACATCCTCCTCGGCCTCGCGGAGAGCAGCCGGCGGCCGAAATTGCTGGTCGGCTTTGCCGCCGAAACCGACAATGTGATCGCCGAAGGCGAGGCCAAGCGCGCGCGCAAAGGCTGCGACTGGATCGTCGCCAACGACGTCTCGGGCGACGTCATGGGCGGCGACTCCAACACGGTTCATTTGATCACCGCGGACGGCGTCGACAGTTGGGACCGCGCCTCCAAGCGGGACGTCGCCAGCCGCCTCGCCGACAGGATCGCCGATGCCCTTGGTTGATATCGCGCTGCTGCGCCTCCCTCATGGCGAGGGGCTTCCCCTGCCCGCTTATGCGACGGAGCATGCCGCTGGGCTCGACATCGTCGCGGCGGAGAGCCTCACGCTCGCGTCCGGCGCCCGCCACGCCGTCGCCACCGGCTTCGCCCTCGCCATCCCCCACGGCTATGAGGTGCAGGTCCGCCCGCGCTCCGGCCTTGCGCTGAGGCACGGCGTCACTTGCCTCAACACCCCGGGGACGATCGACAGCGACTATCGAGGCGAGGTGAAGGTGATTCTAATAAACCTTGGCGATCAAGGGTTTGAAGTGGTAAGGGGAGAGCGGATCGCGCAGCTTGTGCCAGCGCCGATCGTCCGGGCGCGTTTCACGGAGACGCACAGTCTCGGCGACACGGACCGGGGCGACGGCGGCTTTGGATCCACAGGGAGGTAGAAGATGAAGCAGGTCCTGGCAGCGTTGTTGCTTCTCGGCGCGGTCCCGGCTTCGGCCACGACCGTCGAAGTCGCCACCGGCAATAATTGGAACTCCATTCCTCTGGCCCGTGAGCGGAACGTCGCCATCGACATGGAAGCGATCGGAGCGATCCATGAGATGGTCGAAAGCGGCGAGTGCGTGCTGCCCGGCCAGCGCAAGGGAAAGCTGGACCTGACCGTGCCCTTCCTGATCCATTTCGCCGCCGACGGCAGCGTCGACCGGCTCGTCATCCAACGGATGGGCTGCGCCAAGGCGGAAGGCGTCATCGCCGGCGCCCTGCTGAAGCTGCTCGACGCGCGCGCCTATCGGCCGACCGGAGTCAATCCGAACGGCTGGTATCGCAATGAGGTCAGCTTCAGCTATTTGTGACGCTGACCGATAGCCAGCTCGAACGCTATGCCCGCCACATAATCCTGAAGGAGATTGGGGGAGAGGGTCAGCACCGCCTGCTTTCGTCCCACGTCATGCTCGTCGGCGCCGGCGGCATCGGCTCCCCGGCCATCCAATATCTCGCCGCCGCCGGGGTGGGACGACTCACCGTCATCGACGATGACGTGGTCGATCTCTCGAATCTCCAGCGCCAGACCCTGTTCGGTACTAACGACGTCGGCGCCGGCAAGGCGGACGGCGCCAAAGCCGCCGCCGAGAGATTGAATCCCGACGCCGGGACCCGAGCGATCAGGCGGCGGCTGACCGCAGCGAACGCGCGCGAGCTGCTTCAGGGCGCCGCCGTCATCCTGGACGGATCCGACACGTTCGAGACGCGCCTCGCCGTCGGCGATGCGGCGCTGGCGCTGCGCATCCCCCTGGTTTCCGCCTCGGTGGCGCAGTTCGAGGGGCAGCTCGGCGTCTATCGCGGCTGGGAGGCCGGCAAGCCATGCTACCGCTGCTTCGTCGGCAGCGATCCGCGCCGGCCCGAGCAAAGCTGCGCGGAGCAGGGCGTGCTCGGCGCGATGGCGGGGGTGATGGGCAGCCTCGCCGCGATGGAGGCGATACGCTGCCTCACCGGCTTCGGCGAAGACAGCGCCGGCAAGCTGCTGCTGGTCGACGCGCTGTCGCTTGGCTTCCGCATCGTCGCGCTGCCCAAGGATCCAGGCTGCCCGGCATGCGGGGGGTGACGATCGTCGTAGCCGGGGCGGACCCCGCCCGGCTGCACGCGGCTTTGTCGGTGGCCGCGGCCTGGGCGGCGCTCGATCGGCGAGCGCGCATCTTCCTTCAGGCCGATGCGGTCGGGCTGCTGCGCGCACCGTCGACGCCCGACGACGAACGCAACAGTCAGGCCGGTATGCCCACCTTGCGCGAGTTGCTCGAGGAAAGCCTGGCGCTCGGCGTCACGGTCGTCGCCTGCCAGAGCGGCCTAGCTTTGGCGGGGATGAGCGTGGAGGATTTGCCGGCGGGAATCGAGACCGGCGGCCTGGTCGAGATGCTGTCGAAGCACCGCGACGACCAGCTGCTGATGGCTTGAGGCCGCCTAGGGCACGTAGACGTAAATAGTCCGCTTCGGATAGGGGCTGACGATCAAATGCTCGCCTACGGCCAGGGGACGCGTGACGATCGCCTGGTAGTTGCCCTGCGAATATCCGGTGACGGTCACTTCCGCTCCGCCGACCGTTATCGCTTTCGGCAAATTCCTCATCGCCGCAGGCCGATGCTCCCAGAAGAGAACATAGCTGGCCTTTCCCGACCCGAGCGCGGGATAGAAATGGTGCTGCCCGAGCAGCGGGTTCGTTCCCGAGACGTAGAAGCCCATTTCAAAGGCCAGGCTCGCCTGATCGGCATATGGCCGGAACCTGACCGGCGTAACGGTGCGCAGCGACCTGATGTCGGGAAAAGGCACGAGCGGAGTGACGGCGGCGAAGCCGATCCACAATTGATCGAGGGCGCCATCGCCGTCGCGGTCGGCGAGGCACAGCAGCGCTTGGCGCTTCAGCCCCACCGCCTGCGCCTTGCAATAGAGGTGGCCGGTGAAATTAGGCGAGCTGGCCTGAAGCTCGACCAGCGGCTCTCCGGCCGCGATCAGGGCGGCCGCGCTCCCGGGAATGGCGACCGGCGCGTCGAGCGATACTATCGATCGGTAGCGGGCGGGCTGGGCGCCGAACATCTCGCCCGCGCGGAACGAATAGGTCCTGCCCGGCTCCAGCGGCGCCTCGATCAGGATCGGGAGAGCCACCTGGGCCCGCTCGCGCTTGACCTTCTCCCTGGCGGACGCCGGCCCCGCCGAAAGAAGGAGCAGGATCGACGCGACCCCCGCGACCTTTCGCAACCTCAATCCTTCACCCATGAAGCGACCCTTCGCGCCGATTTGTGGGCGAGTCTCGTCGGTCTTGCAAGGGAAGCGGCGGCGCGAGGGGCCGGCCGCGGGCGGGCTAGCCCACCAGACGACTGGCCTGGTCGATCAGGCCGAACAGGTCCTTCGGCGCGGTCGCGGCCGAGATGGCCAGGCCCGCGATCGCGCCCACCGTCAGAATCTTCCAGTTCAGCAGCCGGCCCAGGAGAGAGGGGCCCCTTGGCGGCGGCATCGCCTCCGCCGCCGGCTCCCTGGCGGGCAGCCGCAGGATGAGGGCTTTCTCGGCGGCGAACTCTTCCGCGGAGAGCGCTCCCTTGTCCCGCAACTGGCTCAATTGCTCGAGCGCGGCGAGGCGGAAATGGATGAGGTGGTAATCGGGAGCGGGACCCGGCTCGGTCTGCCGGACCGCCGCGGGCGGGGCCGCGGGCGGCTGCCGCTGCTCAGGCTCGCGCCGGATCGGGACCACGTCCCCGCCCGATGGCATTCCCCGGCTGATCGTCAGTTTTCCGCCCTGCATGACGAGGGTTATTAGCGTGGTAGGGTAAACACTTGCTGGCGAGGCAAGGTTAAGATCGGGTCATTGTTTTCAGCCGGGCAATTGCCCCGCCATGTCTTGCAGCTGGATCAGGCTGATCGCGACCAGAGCGAGGCCGAGCAGGACGTCGAATGCGCGCACCGGCCGGATGCGTTCGCCGCGGCGGCGGTGGAAGAGCATGTCGCCGGCGGTGATGAGAAGGATCGAGACGCCGCAAAGGCCGGCCAGGCCCGCGGCCGCGAGGAGCGGCCAGATCAGGCTCTCGCCATAAGCCCGCTGCAGCGGCCAAAGCAGGCAGGCGATCACAGCGGCGCTGGCGCCGATGCCGCTTGCGCGGCCGATCGTCCACCAGCCGGCCATCAGCCCTTCCTGGCCGGAGCCTTCTTGCGCGCCGGCGGCCTTCCCCCCCTCCCCTTCTTCGCCGGCGGACCCTTGGCGGCGCGCTCGTCGATCAGCTGGGCGGCTTCTTCCAGGGTAAGGGCGTCGGGAGCGACGCTCCGGGGCAAGGTCGCATTGGTCGCGCCGTCGGTGACATAAGGTCCGTAGCGGCCTTCCATCAGCCGGATCTCCGCGTCGGTGCGCGGGTGCTTGCCGAGCGTCTTCAAAGGTTCGCGCGATCCCCGCTCGCGGGCGCCGCCCTTTGCCGCGTCTGCCAGCTTGGCGACGGCGGCGTTCATGCCGGTCTCGAACACTTCGGCGGTCGAGGCGAGCTTGGCATATTTGCCGTCATGGGCGAGATAGGGGCCGTAGCGGCCGATCGACGCGGTGATCGGTTTGCCCGTCTCCGGGTGGTCGCCGATGGTGCGGGGCAGCGAGAGCAACCTCAGCGCAGCGGCGAGGTCGACGCCTTCCTGCGGCACGTCGCGCGGGATCGAGGCGCGCTTCGCCTCCTTACCGTCGCCGAGCTGGACATAGGCGCCAAAGCGGCCGGTGCGCAGGCTCACCTCCCCGCCCGTATCCGGATCGGCGCCGAGCGCGGCCGGCCCGGAATCGGCGCCGGCCTCCTCGCCCCCCTGGCCGAACCGGCGGGTGAACTTGCATTCGGGATAGTTGGAGCAGGCGACGAACGCGCCGAAGCGGCCGCCGCGCAGGCCAAGCCGCCCCTCGCCGCAAGCGGGGCAGAGGCGCGGGTCGGCGCCGTCGCCCTTGTCGGGGAACAGCCAGGGGGCGAGGAAATCGTCGAGGGCGGCGGTGATCGCCGAAGGCTGCTGCTCCATGATCTCGGCGGTCTTCGGCTTGAAGTCGCGCCAGAAGGCGTCGAGCACGGCCTGCCACTGGGCGCGGCCGCCGCTGATCTCGTCGAGGCTGTCCTCCAGCCCGGCGGTGAAATCGTAGGAGACGTAGCGTTCGAAGAAGCGCTCGAGGAAGGCGGTCAGCAGCCGCCCGCCCTCCTCGGGAATGAATCGGTTCTTCTCCAGCCGGACATAGTCGCGGTCCTTGAGCGTCTGCAGGGTGGCGGCGTAGGTGGACGGCCGGCCGATGCCGAGCTCCTCCATCTTCTTGACCAGGCTCGCCTCGGAGTAACGCGGCGGCGGCTGGGTGAAATGCTGCTCGGCGGTCACCCGTTTCTTGACCGGCGCGTCGCCTTCGGAAAGCCGCGGCAGCCGGCGCGATTCCTCGTCCTCGGCATCGGCGGAGGCATTTTTGCCGGAGCCGCGATCAGGGTCGTCGCGCCCCTCCTCGTAGAGCGCGAGATAGCCAGGGAAGAGGACGACCTGGCCGGTCGCCCTGAGGCCCGTCTGACCCGTGCCGTCGGCAAGCTCGGCGGTCGTCCGCTCGAGCCGGGCCGCCGCCATCTGGCTCGCCAGCGCCCGCTTCCAGACCAGCTCGTAGAGCCGGCCATGATCGCCGGACCCGGCGCGCTCGCGGCCGAAATCGGTCGGCCGGATCGCCTCATGCGCTTCCTGCGCGTTCTTCGCCTTGGTCTCGTAGTGGCGCGGCTTGTCGGGCACGTAGCCGGCGTCGTAGCGCGCCGTCACCGCCCGCCGCGCCGCGGAGACGGCCTCCGGCGCCATCTGGACCCCGTCGGTGCGCATGTAGGTGATCGCGCCTTCTTCGTAGAGCGCCTGCGCCACCCGCATCGTGTGGCTCGCGGAGAAGCCCAATTTGCGCGCCGCCTCCTGCTGCAGCGTCGAGGTGGTGAAGGGCGGCGGAGGATTGCGGGTGAAGGGCTTGGTCTCGACCGACGCGACGGTGAAGCGCCCGGCCTCGACCGCCTGCTTCGCCGCCTCGGCGGTGGTGCCGTCGCCGATGTCGAGCCGGTCGACCCTTTCGCCGCGGAAGCGCACCAGCCGGGCGAGGAATTCCTGGCCGTCCGCCTCCATCAGGGCGGCGACGCTCCAATATTCCTGCGGGCGGAACAATTCGATCTCGCGCTCGCGGTCGACGATCAGGCGCAACGTCACCGACTGGACCCGGCCCGCCGACTTGGCGCCCGGCAGCTTGCGCCACAGCACCGGCGACAAAGTGAAACCGACCAGATAGTCGAGCGCGCGGCGGGCGCGATAGGCGTCGATCAGATCCTCGTCGAGCGCGCGGGGATGCTTCATCGCCTCGGTGACGGCGGAGCGGGTGATGGCGTTGAAGGTGACCCGCTCGACGTCCCGCGGCAGCGCCTTGCGATTGCGCAGCACCTCCTGGACGTGCCAGCTGATCGCCTCGCCTTCGCGGTCCGGGTCGGTGGCGAGGATCAAGGCGTCGGCCGTCTTCGCCTCGTCGGTGATCGCTTTCAGCTGGCGCGCCTTGTCCGCATAGGTTTCCCAGGTCATCGCGAAGCCGCCGTCCGGATCGACCGACCCGTCCTTGGGCGGCAGGTCGCGGACATGGCCGTAGGAGGCAAGCACGCGGTAGCCGGGACCGAGATATTTCTCGATGGTCTTGGCCTTGGCAGGCGATTCGACGACGACGAGCTTCATCTTGGGGGACCATCCTTCACGCGTACGCGTATAGGCTGGGGAGCGGCCGGCCGCCTCGTCAAGCCGATTTCGCCCGCCTTAGCCGATGAGGCTGACCTTGCCCCCCGCATGCCGCTCCAGACGGCCGGCCAGCTCGAGCTCGAGCAGCACCGTCTGGACGATGGCCGGCGCCAGGCCCGTCTGGCGAATGAGCTCGTCCAAGGGCACCGGAGTCGCGTTGAGCAGGTCGGTGATGCCGCGCCGCGCATCGTCGTCGGCATCGGCGGCGACGGCGGGGCCGACATAATCGAGCTCGCGTTGCCGGAAGGGACGGATGCGCAAGGGACTGATCGCCTCGAGCACGTCCTCGGCGGTCTGGACCAATGTCGCGCCCTCGCGGATCAGCTGGTTGCAGCCCTGCGCGCGCGGGTCGAGCGGCGAGCCGGGCACCGCCATCACCTCGCGGCCGAACTCGACCGCGTGGCGGGCGGTGATCAGCGAGCCGGACTTGGGCGCGGCCTCGATCACCACCGTCCCGTGGGTCAGGCCGGCGATGATGCGGTTGCGGTAGGGGAAATGGCGCGCGCGGGGCTCGATGCCCGGCGGCTGCTCGGCGATCAGCAGGCCCCGGCTTGCGATCGCCCGCTGGCGCTCTTCATTTTCGGGTGGGTAGAAGACGTCGATCCCGCCGGCGACGACCGCGATCGTGCCGGTCTCCAGCGATCCGTCATGCGCCGCGGTGTCGATGCCGCGGGCGAGGCCCGACACCACCACCGAGCCCGATTCGCCCAGCTTGTGCGCCAGCGACCTCGCGAAACGGCACGCGGCGGCCGAAGCGTTGCGCGCGCCGACCATGGCGATTGCGGGCTTTTCGAGCAGCGAGAGATGGCCCTGGACGACCAAGGCGGGCGGTGCCGTCTCGAGCTCGGCGAGGAGCGGCGGATAGAGCCCTTGGCCGAGGAACAGATAGCGGGCCCCGATCTTCGCGACATGGTCGATCTCGCGCTCGATCGCGGCGCGGCTCGCCAGCTTCGGCGCCCGCCCGCCGCCCCGCGCCGCGAGGTCCGGGATCGCAGCGATCGCAGCGGCGGCGGAGCCGAAGCGCGCGATCAGCTGAAAATAAGTGACGGGGCCGATATTCTCCGACCGGATCAGGCGCAGCCGGGCGATCTGGTCTTCCGAGGCGCCGACGTCAGCCATCCGCGCCCTTCCTCCCGACCCGCGGCTCGGTGCCGGCGAGCAGCCGCTCGACATTGAGGCGATGCTTCCAGAAGACGAGCAGGCCGAAACCGAGGAAGAGCAAAGCGAGGTCGAATCGCTCGAGGAGCGCCGCGACCACCGGCGCCAGCAGAGCCGCCGACATGCCCGCGACCGAGGAATAGCGGGTGAGCGCGAGCGCGGCGAGCCAGATCGCGGCATAAGCGGCGGCCGCGCTCCAGTGGAGGTCGTCGCGGATGCAGAAAGCGAGGATCAGGCCGAAGAAGGTCGCCACCCCCTTGCCGCCATTGAACTTCAGCCAGACCGGATAAAGATGGCCGAGCAAGGCGCCGAGAGCGGGCGTCGCCACATTGCCGGGAAACAGCGTCTCGGCGAGGATCACCGCCGCGGTGCCCTTGCCCATGTCGAGCAGCAGGGTCGCGGTGGCGAGCCCCTTATGTCCCGTGCGCAGCACGTTGGTCGCGCCGATGTTGCCTGATCCGATCGCCCTAAGGTCGCCGGCGCCGCTCAGGCGGGTGAGGATCAGGCCGAAGGGGATCGATCCCAGCACGTAACCGAGCAGCAAGGCAAGCAGCGGCGCGGCGAGCAGTTCAATCGTCACTGGAACACCCCCGAAACAAAGAGACTATCAAATTAAGCAGGCAGCGCAACAATTTACGTTAAGCTGCCGAAACATCGGCTTGCGGGGTTCGGCGCCGTCACTAAAGCAGCCGGCGATGGCGACGACGCGGCCCCTGCTCATTTTCGATTCCGGGATCGGCGGCCTGTCGGTAGTGCGTCCGATCAGAAAGCTGCTGCCGACGGCGCCGATCGTCTATGTCGCCGACAGCGCCGCCTACCCCTATGGCACGAAGCGGCCGTCCGAGATCGAGGCGCGCGTGCCCGCCTTGCTCGGCCGCCTCGCCGAGCGTTTCGATCCCGAGCTGATCGTCATCGCCTGCAACACCGCCTCGACGATCGCGCTCGATCCGGTACGCGCCGCGCTCGACCTGCCGATCGTCGGCACCGTGCCCGCGATCAAGCCCGCGGCGGCGCTGTCCAAAACCCGCGTGATCGGCGTGCTCGGCACCGATGCCACGGTGCGCCAGCCCTATGTCGACCGCCTGGCGGCGGAATTCGCCGCCGATTGCGCGGTGATCCGCCACGGCTCCGCCGAGTTGGTCGATCTCGCCGAAGCGAGGCTGCGCGGCGAGCCCGGCGATCCGGCTCTCTATCGGCGCATCCTCGACGCGCTTTTCGCCCGGCCCGGCGGCGGCGGGATCGACACGATCGTGCTCGCCTGCACCCATTTCCCGCTGGTCGCGGACGAGCTTGCCGCTGCATGCCCGCGCCCGGTCGCGCTGGTCGACGGCAAGGAAGGCATTGCCCGCCGCACCGCCTGGCTGACGCGGGACCGCATATGGCCGGAGATCGCGCCGGAAGGCGAGGCGCTGTTCACCGGCCGAAGCACCGACATCGAGGCCTATCGCGCCGGTCTGGCGGCGTTCGGCCTCACCAGGATCGGAACGCTCTGAGGACAAGTCCCATTCGGTTCCATTTCCACTAGCCTTGCCGAGGCGAAATCGGTTATTTGCACTGGAGCATCCGGGGAGCAGCTCTTGGACTATCAGCGGATTTTCGCGCAGGCCATCGACCGGCTCCACGCCGAAGGCCGCTACCGCGTGTTCATCGACATCTTGCGCAACAAGGGCAGCTTCCCCGACGCGCGCTGCTTCGCCGGCCATAACGGGCCGAAGCCGATCATCGTCTGGTGCTCGAACGACTATCTGACCATGGGCCAGAACCCGAAGGTGATCGCAGCGATGGAGGAAGCGCTGCACGATGTCGGCGCCGGCTCGGGCGGCACCCGCAACATCGGCGGCAACACCCATTATCATGTCGAGCTGGAGGCCGAGCTGGCCGACCTGCACGGCAAGGAAGGCGCCCTCCTCTTCACCTCGGGCTACATCTCGAACGAGGCGGCACTGGCGACATTGGGCAAGCTGCTGCCGGGCTGCATCATCTTCTCGGACGAGCTCAATCACGCCTCGATGATCGCCGGCATCCGCAATTCCGGCTGCGAGAAGCGCGTCTTCCGCCACAACGATCTGGCCCATCTCGAAGAGCTGCTCGCCGAAGCGGACCCCGAGGCGCCCAAGCTGATCGCCTTCGAAAGCGTCTATTCGATGGACGGCGACGTCGCCCCGATCGCGTCGATCTGCGACCTCGCCGACGCCTATAACGCAATCACCTATCTCGACGAGGTCCATGCCGTCGGCATGTACGGCGCGCGCGGCGGCGGCATCTCGGAGCGGGACGGGGTCGCCCACCGCGTCACCATCATCGAGGGGACGCTCGGCAAGGCGTTCGGGGTGATGGGCGGCTATATCGCCGCCGAGCGCAACATCGTCGATGTCGTGCGCAGCTACGCCCCGGGCTTCATCTTCACCACCTCGCTGTCGCCGGTGCTGGTCGCCGGCGCGCTGGCCAGCGTGCGTCACTTGAAGACGTCCAGCGCCGAGCGCGAGGCCCAGCAGGCCAATGCCGCGAAGCTGAAGGCGATCTTCGAGGACGCGCGCCTGCCGGTGATGCCGTCCACGACCCATATCGTGCCGTTGATGGTCGGCGATCCGGTCGTCGCCAAGCGGATCAGCGACATATTGCTCGCCGAATATGGCGTCTACGTCCAGCCGATCAATTACCCCACCGTCCCCCGCGGCACCGAGCGCCTGCGCTTCACCCCCGGCCCCGCCCACAGCGAGGCGATGATGCGCGAGCTGGCGACGGCCCTGGTCGAAATCTGGGACCGCCTGGAGATGCGGCTGGCCGCTTAGGGGCCCGATGGCCTTCCTTCCTCCCATTAGGACGGGTGCTAATGCGCGAGGCAAACATCCGCCTCGGCACGGCCAATGAGCCGGTTCACCTCCCCCTTGCGATTTGCAATGTAGACGTCTACATTGCAAACCGAGGAGGACGACGATGATTGGAAAGCTGGAAGAATTGACGTTGCTCGCTTGTATCCGTGCGGGGGAAAACGCCCTCCCCAGCGCCATTTACGCACGCGTATTGGCGGGACAACGCTCTGCTGCGTTCGGCGCAATTTATACGACGCTCGACCGCTTGGCCAAGAAGGAGTTCCTGAGCGAGAGCACCGTCGTCGATGCCTCCGGTCGGGAGCGGCGGGCATTCACGATTTCCGGAAAAGGGCGGCTCGCCCTCTCGGAAGCCTTGAGGGCGTCGGCGGCCGTCGGACAATTTGACCCGATGGGAGGCCTCGATGTCGTGGGTGTCTGAAACGTCGGCTGCACTGCACGAGGTCGCCACCGGCGTAACGCTTGTCTTTTTTGCGGTAGTCCTGCTTACACAGGAGGCGCTGTTCCTTTCGGTTCGGTGGATTTGGCAGCGGCGCAAGCCGAGGCTCCGCCGGCGCTCGCTCCTGCTCGATCTCTTCATGCCGATAAAGAAGGCGAAGGATGCCCAGGCAAATCTGGAGGAGGTGACACCTTACTGGATAGCGGAGCATGGGCGCCGGTGGGCGCGCGTAATCCGACTCGTACAAATCGTTCGAATAATTGCTGGCCACCATCTTGGGCCCCTCGTGGCATTCGTCGAGAGGGTGATCAAGATTGTCCGAGGATAGAAACCGCCTGGCGAAGGGTTGCAGCCGAACCGCATCCCTGATCGGTTCCGGCCTCTTCCTCATCGTCGCTCCCGGCACCGTCGCGGGCTATCTTCCCTGGCTGATCGGCCGCTGGCGCTTCCACACCGAATTCGGCGACTCCCCTCTGATCCGCGCCGCCGGCGCCGTGCTGGCACTGCTCGGCGCGGCGGCGCTGCTGGAATGTTTTTTCCGCTTCGCCTGGGTCGACCTGGGCACGCCCGCGCCGGTCGCGCCGACCCGCCACCTCGTCGTCTCGGGCCTCTACCGCCATGTCCGCAACCCGATGTACGTCGCCGTCTTCGCGCTGGTGCTGGGGCAGGCCTTGCTCTTCGGCCAGACGCGGCTGCTCCTCTACGCGGGCGGAGTCTGGCTCGCTTTCCACCTGTTCGTGCTTGCCTACGAGGAACCGGCGATGCGGCGGCAATTTCCGGCAGAATACGCCCGCTTCATCGCCGCGGTCCCGCGCTGGCTGCCGAGGCTGCGGCCCTGGCGCGGTGATCGCGAGTGAGGCAATCACTGGTAGCGAAGCGGCCCGTTCCGCACTAGAGCCGGTAGCTCAACCCCATGCGTGGAGACTCCACCCTGGCCGAGCGCATCGTTATCGTTTCCGACCACGCCGCCTTCGACATGAAGGCGCTGCTCGTCGAGCATCTGCGCGCCGCCGGCCATGCGGTCGCGGATCTCGGGCCGGACGGCGTCGATCCGGTCGATTATCCCGATTACGGCTACAAGCTCGCCGAGGAGATCGCGGCCGGCCGCGCCTATCGGGGCGTCGCCCTGTGCGGCTCCGGCATCGGCATCTCGATCGCCGCCAATCGTCACCCGGCCTGCCGCTGCGCCCTGGTTTCCGAGCCGGTTTCGGCGCGCCTGGCGCGCGAGCATAACGATGCCAACGTCATCGCGATGGGCGGCCGCCTGATCGGCATCGAGATGGCCAAGGCGTGCGTCGACGCTTTCCTGGCCACCCCGTTCGGCGGCGGACGCCACGCGCGGCGGGTCGAGAAGCTCACTCATCCTCATTTCGCCAGGGAACCCGCATGAGCAGCCGCTCCGCCTTCGACTTCAGCGAGGTCCAGCATCGCGGCTTCTTCACCGACCGGCTGCGCGAGGCCGACGGCGCGGTGGCCGACGCCGTCGCCGCCGAGCTCGACCGGCAGCAGAACCAGATCGAGCTGATCGCGTCGGAGAACATCGTCTCGCGGGCGGTGCTGGAGGCGCAGGGCTCGGTGCTCACCAACAAATATGCGGAAGGCTATCCTGGCCGCCGCTATTATCAGGGCTGCGCGCCTTCGGACACGGTCGAGACGCTGGCGATCGAGCGCGCCAAGCAATTGTTCGGCTGCAGCTTCGCCAACGTCCAGCCGCATTCGGGCGCCCAGGCCAACGGCGCCGTCATGCTCGCTATGACCAAGCCCGGCGACACCATCCTCGGTTTATCGCTCGACGCCGGCGGCCACCTCACCCACGGGGCGAAACCGGCGATGTCGGGCAAATGGTTCAACGCCGTCCACTACGGCGTCCGTCCCGACGACCATCAGATCGATTTCGACCAGGTCGAGAGCCTCGCCCGCGAGCACAAGCCGCGGCTGATCATCGCCGGCGGCTCGGCCTATCCCCGCCACATCGATTTCGCCCGCTTCCGCGCCATCGCCGACGAGGTCGGAGCGATCTTCCTGGTCGACATGGCCCATTTCGCCGGGCTGGTCGCGGCCGGCGAGCATCCCTCCCCCTTCGGCCACGCCCATGTCGTCACCACCACCACCCACAAGACGCTGCGCGGCCCGCGCGGCGGCATGGTCCTGACCGACGACGAGGCCATCGCCAAGAAGATCAACTCGGCCGTGTTCCCGGGAATGCAGGGCGGCCCGCTGATGCACGTCATCGCGGCCAAGGCGGTCGCGTTCGGCGAGGCGCTGCAGCCCGAGTTCAAGACCTACGCCAAGGCGGTCATCGCCAACGCCAAGGCCCTGGCCGGGCGCCTCAAGGAGCGCGGCGCCGACCTCGTCTCCGGCGGCACCGACACCCATCTCGCCCTCGTCGACCTGCGCCCGCTCGGCATCACCGGCAAGGACGCCGACGAAGCGCTGGAGCGCGCCGCGATCACCTGCAACAAGAACGGCATCCCGTTCGATCCGCTGCCGCCGGTCAAGACCAGCGGCATCCGCGTCGGCTCGCCCGCCGGCACCACCCGCGGCTTCGGCGTCGCCGAGTTCCGCGACATCGCCGACATGGTCGCCGACGTCCTCGAAGGGCTGCGCGGCAAGGGCGAGCATGGCGATGCCGAGGTCGAGGCTGGGGTGAAGGGCCGCGTCCGCGCGCTCTGCGCCCGCTTCCCGATCTATCCGGAGCAATAATTGCGCTGCCCCTTCTGCTCGCACGAGGCCAGCCAGGTCAAGGACAGCCGGCCGACCGAGGACGGTGCCGCGATCCGCCGCCGCCGCCAGTGCGAGGATTGCGGCGCGCGCTTCACCACCTTCGAGCGGGTTCAGTTGCGCGAGCTGACCATCGTCAAATCCGGCAACCGCCGCGAAACCTTCGACCGCTCCAAGCTCGAGCGCTCGGTCGCCATCGCCTGTCGCAAGCGTCCGGTGCCGCAGGAGCGCGTCGACAAGCTCGTCTCCTCGATCCAGCGCCAGCTCGAGACCAGCGGCGAGAGCGAGATGGTGTCGAGCCGGATCGGCGAGATGGTGATGGCCGGCCTGAAAGCGCTCGACACCGTCGCCTACATCCGCTTCGCCAGCGTCTACAAGGACTTCCGCGAAGCCAAGGATTTCGAGGATTTCGCGGGGACGGTGGGGGAAGCTGGGGCCGCGGGAGAAAGGAGTTGAAACGAAACAACCGTTCGTGTCGAGCGAAGTCGAGACACCCCGTCGAGCGAAGCCGAGACTTACTCCAGCCGAAATGAGCTTCTGGGCCTATATCCTCCGCCTCTCCAACGGCATCTATTATACCGGCCACACCGATGACCTGGATCAGAGGATCGCCGAGCATCAGAGCGGCGCAATCAAAGGCTATACGCATGACAAGCGGCCCGTGGAATTCATGTGGGCGGATGAATTCCCCACGGGGGCGGAAGCGCTGGAGGCCGAGCTCAAGATCAAGAAATGGTCCCGCGCCAAGAAGGAAGCGCTGATTGCCGGAGATTGGCAGAAGCTGAGACATGCCGCGATACCTCCGTCCGAGCGGAAGGTAAGGGCCTCGGCTTCGCTCGACGGGGTGTCTCGACTTCGCTCGACACGAACGGTTTTGAGGAACGAGGAGGCCTCTCCCGTTCGCCCCGAGCGAAGTCGAGGGGCCTTCCCGAGCGAAGCCGAGGGTCAGAGGGGATGCCAACCCTCCCCACCACCCGCCATAATCCTCGTGCGGCCGCAGCTTGGGGAGAATATCGGCAAGACGGCGCGGGCGATGCTCAATTTCGGGCTTACCGACCTCAGGCTGGTGAGCCCCAGGGACGGCTGGCCCAACCCCGCGGCGGGACCGGCGGCGTCGGGGGCGGACATCGTCCTGGAAGAGGCGCGGATATTCGGCACGGTCGCCGAAGCGGTGGCCGACTGCGCCCATGTCTATGCGGCGACGGTCAGGAAGCGCGGTCTCGTCATCCCGGTGGTCACGCCCGAGGAAGCGGCGCGGCAGATCCGCGCCCGCGCCGAGCCCTCCGCCATCCTGTTCGGGGCCGAGCGGTCGGGGCTGGAGACGGAGGAAGTGGCGGTCGCCGCAAGCATCGTCACCGTGCCGGTCAATCCGGGCTTCCGATCGCTCAACCTCGCCCAGGCGGTGATCCTGCTTGCCTACGAATGGTCGAAGCTCGGCGGCCTCGCCATCCCCACCGAAGGCGACCCGGCCGAGCCGCGCGCCAGCCACGCCCAGCTCGAAGGCCTGATCGCCCAGCTCGATGAAGCGCTCGCGGCGGCCGGCTATTACCACCCGCCCGACCGCACGCCCGCGACCCGCAACACGATGCGCACCATCCTCACCAAAGCGGGCTGGTCGAATCGCGAGATCCAGGCGCTACGCGGCATGGTCCGCGCCCTGGTCAACCCCCGTTCACGTTCCGGCGGGTAAGCGGTTCGGCCCCGTCTGGCGTCGGCATGCGACTTATGCTATCGGCCCGTCGGAATTAGGATCGACCCCTAAGTCTTTGGAGACGTAGATGTTTGCAAGATTGGTATTGGGCCTGTGCGCAGTCGCTCTGTCCGCCGGCGCGGCCATGGCGAGCTCGCCCCCCGCGAAGAGCGGCACGAAGTCCAACGCCGACAAGATCGTCTGCCGGAGCGTCACGATCACCGGCTCGCGGCTGAGCAGGACGGGGCGCGTGTGCAAGACCAGCGCCGAATGGGCGGAGATGAAGCGCCAGACCCAGCAGACGATCGACCGCATCCAGAATACGCGGCCGGCCGAGAGTCAGTAACCGGTCGTCCCGGAGCAAGGGCCCTGGCCGCCGGGGACGAAACCGGCAGCTTTTCGAAGGGCGTCGAACCGCGCGGCCTCGTGCGCGATCGATGCTTCGACGAGCGTCTCGTAGAGCGACGCGACGAGCGCGGCATCGACCCCCGCGCGCCCGCTCGCGTCCCGGACGTTGGCGATGACCTCGGCCTTGCGCCGCTCGTCCCGCACCTGGCCGCGGTCGGGCTTGATCCGCGCGGCGGCGTCCATGTAGCGGAAGCGTTCGCCGAGCAGCCCCACGATCTCCTCGTCGAGACGGTCGACGCCGCGGCGGACCTCCGCCATCGTCCGGCAGTCGGCCGGCTTCACTATGCTGCTGGTCATCGCGCCTTATTAGCCGCCGCTAACCTCTTGTCGAGGTTGACTTCGCAAGCCCGAGCCGCCATGTGCCCGCCTTCGCAATTGGCTCCGCACCCCTGGTGAAGCGGCGGCCGCGTCCGATATCTGATCGGACGGTGCGGTTCCAGGGACATGTAAGCAAGCAAGTTGGAGATAGACAATGTCGAAGCGCAACAGCGCCAAGTACAAGCTCGACCGCCGGATGGGCGAGAACATCTTCGGTCGCCCCAAGAGCCCCGTCAACCGCCGCGAATACGGCCCCGGCCAGCACGGCCAGCGCCGCAAGGGCAAGATGTCGGATTTCGGCATCCAGCTGCGCGCCAAGCAGAAGCTCAAGGGCTATTATGGCGACGTCACCGAGAAGCAGTTCAAGAAGACCTTCACCGAGGCCAGCCGGATGAAGGGCGACGCCTCGCAGAACCTGATCGGCCTGCTCGAGCGCCGGCTCGACATGGTCGTCTACCGCGCCAAGTTCGCGCCGACCATCTGGTCCGCCCGGCAGATGGTCAACCACGGCCACATCCGGGTCAACGGCGCCAAGTGCAACATCGCCTCGCGCCGGGTGAACGTCGGCGACGAGATCACCCTGGGCTCCAAGGCGCAGGAGATGGCGCTGGTGATGGAGGCGCAGGGCCTCGCCGAGCGCGACATCCCCGATTACGTCGTCCCGGACGGCACCGCCAAGGCGACCTTCACCCGCGTGCCCACGCTCGACGAAGTGCCCTATCCGGTGAAGATGGAGCCAAACCTCGTCGTCGAATTCTACTCGCGGTAGATCCGGTTACGGCGAAACGAACGGGCGGCGCTCCTTCCGGGAGAACCGCCTCATTCGTGTCGGGCCCGCTCAGGGGGTCCCGATATTGGCGCGGAAGAAGGCGTCCACGCGGCGAAGCACGTCGGCACGAACCTCGCCGTCCTCGAGATAGTGATCGAGGTCGGAATAGACGATCAGCTCCACTTTCCTGCCGGCATCCTTGAGGCGGTCCGCCATCATCCGCGACTGACGAAGCGGCACGTTCAAATCCCGCTCGCCGTGGAACAGCAGGACCGGTACCTTGATCCGCGCGGCGTTCTGCGCCGGCGAGCCCTCGGCGACGTGGGGGCCGCTGCCGATGAAGTCCCGTGTGATCCGGTAGCTGGACCATGCGAGCGCCTCCACCTTGAGCTGGGCGAGGTCGGTCACCGGCGCTACGGCCGCCGCCGCCCTGAACAAATCGGGATCGAGCACGTTGGCCTGGAGCGCGGCATAGCCGCCATAAGACCAGCCGAAGATGACGAGCTTCTTAGGGTCGGCGATGCCCTGGCTGATCAGCCAACGGCCGGCGTCGTTGACGTCTCCGATCGCCGTCCGCCAGGACTGGAAGCCATTCAACTGAAACCATGCATCGCCGTAGCCGGAAGAGCCCCGGTAGTTCGGCTGCAGCACTGCATAGCCGCGTGAAGCGAAAAATTGGGCCAGCCAGTCGAAGCCCCATTCGTCACGCGCGTCCGGGCCGCCGTGCGGCATGACGATGGCCGGAAGGTTCTTGCCGTCGCTGCCCGGCGGAAGCGTCAGATAGGCGGGAACTTCGGTTCCGTCCGCGGCCTTGTAGTTGACCGGTTTGACCGAAGCGAGCGTCGCGCCCTCGAGGTCGGGCCGCGCGACCATGATCTCGTTGAGCCGCTTGGTCGTCTTGTCGAAAATGTAATAGCGCCCCGGATCGCTGTCGCTCCCGGCGAGGATCAGCAGCTTGCTCTCGTCCAGGCTCGAATCGACGAACTGGACAAGGGGGAGGCCCGGGAGCGCCTTGGACAGCGACCTGCCGAGCGCTTGGAGCTGCGGGTCGAAATAGACTGCCTGCCTCTTCTCCGTGGCGAAAGACGCGCCGACGACGCGTCCGCTTCGACCGATGCGGACGAGCCCGTCGACGTCGACCTGCGGGTGACCGTAGACGAGCGTCTCCGTCTTGGATCCATCCAGCGCGATCTTGTAGAGGGCGAGCCGGCCACCGACGCGCTTGAAGCCGTAGGCCACGTCGAGTGCGGGATCGACCGCATTGGGCAGGAAGCCTTCCCGAGTCGAAAGGTTGTAGTCGCTCAGCGGCTTCCAGTCGCGCGAACTACTGGTGCGGTAATAATAGCTGATCACCGAGCTGTCGTAGCCCGTCGACCCTACCGTCTTCTGCGTGCCCATGACTCGGACCGCGCCGTGGCCGTCGCTGATATATTGAACCGCGTCTTTCTTCGGCTGCTCGACCACGCGCGCCGATCCGCTTCTGGTGTCGAACCGCTCGACCCCGAAGCCCTGTCGCTCGTCGTTGAGATTGGTGCCCTGCCTTTGCTGAGGCACATAGACCTGGCCGATCAGCACCGCGCCGTCTTCGCCCGGCAGGGCGTCGATAACCGCGCCGCCGCTTTGCGCCACATAAGCGTCATAGGCCCGTATCGGCCGGCTCACGACGCGAGCGTTCCGGCCGTCCGCATCGACCGCCATATAGCGCGAGAATGGCAGCTTCGCGCCGGCCTGCTCGGCGACCATGAAGATCCTGCAGACCAGCCTCTCCTCGGAGACCCAGAAGCAAGATTGGAGCCGCTCGGGCTTGCCGTCCGCGACCAGAGCCTGGCGCGGCGGCGACCCGCCCGCGGATTCGCCGGTGAACAATATCGTCGACTGACCCCTGCCCGGCGCGATGAAGGCCACCTTGTTCCCGCTCGGCGAAAGATGGATGTCCTCGATGCCCGGGCGCGCCCCGAAGGCGGCGGCGGGATCGGCGGGAACGGCGTAAGTTGCCGCGGTCGGCATGACGATCGCGGCAAGCGCGACCAGCAAGCGATGAAACATAAACCCTCCCAACGGGTTAGCGCCCCTCGCCAAGCCCGCGCGCACCGATGTCAAGCTTCCGCGCCGGGCGCAAGCTTGCTTCGCAAATTTCTTGCTGCCAATAGGCTGCGCCGGGGCATCGCGAGGAGAGAGAATGTGTCGCTTCGATCGTTGGCCGTCCCCTTCCTCCTGCCGCTGGCGCTCGCCGCCTGCGCGACTCCGCCGGACAATAGCCGTCCCGCCTATGGCGGCCCGCTCATCTCGCTGGCGACGCTGACCACGGTCGACCAGATCCTCTCCTCCGACGATTATGAAGGCCGCGCGCCGACCACGGCGGGCGAGGACAAGACGGTCGCCCTGATCGCCGACCGCTTCCGCAAGGCGGGCCTCGTCCCGGGCAACGGGACGAGCTGGTACCAGAACGTGCCGATGGTCGAGACGATTGCGACGCCGAGCGCGCTCACGGTCACCGGCGGCGCTGCGCCGCTCGCCTTCAATTACCGCACCGACTTCGTCGCCAACACCTATCAGGTCCTGCCGCGGATCGAGCTCAGGGACAGCGACCTCGTCTTCGTCGGCTACGGCATCAACGCGCCCGAGCGCGGCTGGAACGACTATCAGGGCGTCGACGTGCGCGGCAAGACGGTGATCATCCTGGTCAACGACCCCGACTGGGAGGATCCCGGCTTGGGCGGACGGTTCAACGGCAAGGCGATGACCTATTACGGCCGCTGGACCTACAAATATGAGGAGGCCGCCCGCCAGGGCGCGGCCGCCGCTTTCATCGTCCACCAGACCGAGCCGGCCGCCTATGGCTGGAACGTCGTCCAGTCCTCCTGGACCGGCGCCCAGTACAATCTGGACGAGCCGGGCAACCATATGGACCAGTCGAAGGTGATCGGCTGGCTGACCAACGAGGCGGCGCGGCGGCTGCTCGCTTATTCGGGCCAGGACCTGAGTGCCCTTGCCGCCGCCGCCAAGCGGCCGGGCTTCAAGGCGGTTCCGCTGCGCGGCCGGGCCTCGATCACTCTCACGAACCAGGTCCGGCGGCAGGCGTCGCGGAACGTGATCGGCATCCTGCCGGGCCGCAAGCGTCCCACCGAATATGTGATCTACACCGCCCATTGGGACCATCTCGGCCGCTGCGACGCCGACGCGACCGGCGACGACATCTGCAACGGCGCGATCGACAATGCCAGCGGCAGCGCCGGCCTGATCGCGCTCGCCGAGGCCCATGCCAGGCGCGGCAACCCCGACCGCTCGATCATCTTCCTGTCCGTCACCGGCGAGGAATCGGGTCTGCTCGGCTCCAAATATTATGCCGAGCATCCGGTCTATCCGCTCGCCCGGACGGTCGGCGGCATCAACATGGACAGCCTCGCCATGGCGGGCGACGCGCGCGATTTCGTGGCGGTCGGCGGCGCCAAATCCGGGCTGGACCTCTATCTGAAGCGCGCGCTCGACGCCCAGCGCCTCATCCTGCGGCCAGAGCCGTCGCCGCAGGCGGGCTATTATTACCGCTCGGACCATTTCAGCCTCGCCAAGCAGGGCGTGCCGATGCTCTACCCGAAGCTCGGCGAGGACCTGGTCAACGGCGGCACCGCCGCCGGCCATGCCGCGGCGGAGGATTACCGCGCGCATCGCTACCACCAGCCGAGCGACGAATATGATCCAAGCTGGGATTGGTCTGGCGCGATCCGCGAGCTCAAGGTCTTCTACGAGATCGGCCGCGCGCTCGCCACGACCGCCGACTGGCCGAACTGGAACGAAGGCGACGAGTTCCGCGCCATCCGCGACCGCTCCCGCGCGGCTGCCGCCGGCACGCGATGAGAGCAAGTCAGCCGCCGGAATGGGCGGAGCATGAATGGGTATGGATCGGCTTCCCGAGCCATCCCGAGCTGTGGGGCGATGACCTGGAACCGGCACGCCGGGAGGTGATGGCCTTCGCCCGCGCCGTCCACGCCGAGGGGGCGGGCGAGCGGGTGCGGCTGGTCGCCGCCGATCCCGCCTCCGCCGAAGCCGCACGCGCGATGGCAGGCTCCGGACTGGAGGTGGTCGAGCAGCCGTTCGGTGACATCTGGCTGCGCGATACCGGCCCGATCGTCCTCACCGGCGGCGGGGGGCGCCGCGCCGCCAGCTTCCGCTTCAATGGCTGGGGCGGCAAATATGAGCTGGCGGGAGACGATGACGTCGGCCTGCGCCTCGCCCGCTCGGCCGGGCTGGATGCGACGCGCCACTACTGGATTCTCGAAGGCGGCGCGGTCGACGTCGACGGGACGGGATTGCTGGTGACGACCGAGCAGTGCCTGCTGAATCCCAACCGCAACCCGGAGCTCGATCGCGGCCAGATCGAAGCGCGGCTGCGCGCCGACCTCGGCGTCGAGCGTATCTTCTGGCTCGGCGAAGGCCTCGCCAACGACCATACCGACGGCCATGTCGACAATCTCGCCCGCTTCGTCGGGGAAGGGCGGATAGCGATCCCGGCCGCGGCCGGCGGCGACGATCCGAACGGGGACGTTTATGCGGAGGCGCGCGCGCGCGCGGAGGCGTTCGGCCTCGAGGTGGTCTCCGTCCCCTCGCCGGGCCGCGTCGAGCGCGACGGCCGGATCATCGCGGCCTCCTACATGAACTTCTACATCGGCAATGCGGCCGTCGTCGTCCCCCTCTACGGCGCCGCGAACGACGACGCGGCGGTGGAGGCGCTCGGCGCTCTCTTCCCGGGCCGCCGGGCGGTCGGATTGCGCGCCGACCGCATCCTCACCGGCGGCGGCAGCTTCCACTGCATCAGCCAGCAGGTGCCGAGGTAACGTAAGCAGGATCCGTTCGCCCCGAGCGAAGTCGAGGGGCTCAGCCGAGCGCAGCCGAGGCCGTTCTCGGCGAGCTCGAAACGGTGTCTCGACTTCGCTCGACACGAACGGCTATTTGCCCGCCATGACTCAACTGACCGTCGCCGCGCTCCAGCTCGCGCTCAGCGATTCGATCGACGACAATATCGCCGCCGTGTCGGAGCTGGTCCGCGAGGCGGCGGGCACGGGCGCGAAGCTTATCCTGCCGCCCGAATTGTTCGAGGGCCATTATTTCTGCCGCACCCAGGACGAAGCTCACTTCGCGCGCGCCTTGCCGGTCGATACCCATCCGGCGGTGTTGGCGATGCGAGCGCTGGCGGCCGAGCTCGAAGTCTATGTTCCGACCAGCTTCTTCGAGGCGGAGGGCCATCATCATTATAACAGCCTCGCCATGATCGACGACAAAGGCGGGCTGATGGGCGTCTACCGCAAGAGCCACATACCCGACGGACCCGGCTACTCGGAGAAATTCTACTTCCGCCCCGGCAATAGCGGCTTCAAGGTCTTCGAGACCCGGCTCGGCATTGTCGGGCCGGCGGTCTGCTGGGACCAATGGTATCCGGAGACGGCGCGTGCGCTCACCCTTCAGGGCGCCGAGATCCTGCTCTTCCCGACCGCGATCGGCGCCGAGCCGCACGATCCCGACCTCGACACCAGCCGCATGTGGCGCCGCGCGATGATCGGCCATGCGGTGTCGAACGTCGTCCCCGTCGTCGCCGCCAACCGCATCGGCACCGAGCACGGCCAGCGTTTCTACGGCCACAGCTTCATCTGCGACGAGCGCGGCGACATCCTCGCCGAATTCGGGGCAGAGGAGACAGGCGTCCTCACCGCCAGCCTCGATCTTGAACAGGCGAAGAAGCACCGCGCCGCGTTCGGCTTCTTCCGCGACCGACGGCCGGACCTGTACGGAAGGATCGTGGAGGACATCTGAACCCCTCGCCGTCATTGCGAGGAGCGCAGCGACGAAGCAATCCAGCGCGGCGCCGCCATAGGCTGGATTGCTCCGCTGCGCTCGCAATGACGAAAGTCGACAACTCAGGACATAGAAGCCTGCACCGCCACCGCCCGCGCGAACACCTGCTCGAACATCGTCGCCGTCAGCCTTCGCGTGTTCTGGTTGTAGCGCGAGCAATGATAGCTATCGATCAGGATGCGGCCGTCCGGCAGGACGTGCTCGGCCAAGTGGCCGAATTTATGCGCCGCGAGCCTGCCCCCGGCTGCGCGCACTGCGGCGCCGTGGGCGATCTGGCCGAGCGCAACGAGCACCCGCACGTTCGGCAGCGCCGCCAGCGCGGGCTGGAAGAAGGAGCGGCTGCAGGTGGCGATCTCCTCCGGCAGCGGTTTGTTCTGCGGAGGCACGCATTTGACCGCGTTGACGATCGCGACGCCTTTGAGGCGCAGGCCGTCGTCCACTTGCGCCTCAAACGCGCCCTCGGCGAGGCCGAACTTGAGCAGGGTCTGGTAGAGCAGGAGCCCCGCGAAATCGCCGGTGAACGGCCGGCCGGTGCGGTTCGCCCCCTGCTTGCCCGGCGCGAGCCCGCAAATGGCAAGCCAGGCGTCCGGGTCGCCGAAATTGGGCACCGGCGCGTTCCACCAGGCGGGATGCTCCTCGCGCAGCGCCTCGCGAAAGCCGACCAGGCGCGGGCACAAAGGGCAATCGCGCGGCGCCTCGGTCGCGGGCGTCGGAGAAGAGATGGCAGCGAGCATGGCAAGCGTCTAGAGCCCGCGCCGTGGCCATGACAAGCTATGCGATCGCGCTGGGCTCCAACCGCCGCAGCCGCCACGGCTCGCCCGCCGCGACGCTGCGCGCCGCCGCCGCCGCGATCGGGGCCGAACGCCTCTCCACGATCCGCTCGACGCCTGCCTTGGGTCCCGCCGGCCGCGGCTTCGCCAACGCCGTCGTCATCGTCGCGAGCGACCTCGATCCGCCTACCCTCCTCGTCAGCCTCAAGGCCACCGAACGCGCCTTCGGCCGCCGCGCCGGCCGCCGCTGGGGCCCGCGCGTCCTCGACCTCGACATCATCCTCTGGTCGGGCGGATGCTGGGAAGGCGGCGGCCTCGTCATCCCCCACCCGGCTTTCCGCGAGCGGCGCTTCGTCCTGGAGCCGCTTGCCGAGATCGCGCCCGGATGGCGCGACCCGATCAGCGGCGCCGCGGTCCGCCAGCTCCTCGCCCGGCTCGAGCGCCGGCGTGCGGTCGATCCCGCCCCTGCCCGGTCCCGGGGGGATTGATTCGCCGGGGACGGCGGGATAGCGATTGAGCCCGACACTTTTCACGGTGGAGGCGTTATGACCGGCAGAGCGTTCGTGGCGGCCGCACTGGTGGCGGCCTTGGCCTCCCTTCCGGCTTTGGCCCAGGAGGAGCGGTCCAAGAGCCAGGATTACAGCACCAAGAAGATTTGCAAGCTGGACGACCGGATCGGATCGCGGCTGGGGGCCAAGAGAAACTGCCGGACCAAGGCCGAATGGGATCAGATCAGGGCCGAAAGCCGCCAGGTGGCCGAGCATATCCAGGCCGGCACCGCGCCCTGCCTGGTCGGCACGAATCAACCGGGAAATGCGCACCTGTCCTGCTCCAACTAGAGCAGCCTGCGCCCGGCCTCACTCCCGCGCGAACGCGATCCGGCCCACATACCAGCGGGGCTCGCTCTCGCCGGTGGCGCGAAACTCGCCGTGCTGTGCCCAGTCATACACGGTCGAGCCGATCAAAGTGTTGAGGCCCGCGCAGCCGGTCTCCCCGATCACGATCCGCTGCACGGCCCCGCTCGGCGCCACCAGCACGGCGTAGCGCTGATCGATGTCGAAACGATTCGGACGCATGCCCGGCACCTTGCATTCGCCCGAAGCGAGGATCTGCTCGGCCCAGTCGTTGAGTCGGGCTACGTCGAGATAAGGGGACTTCATCTTCACCGGGGGCAGCTGGTCCCACCGCGTGCGCGACGTCGCCTCGACCGTCTGGGCCTTGGCGGGCAATGCCACGGCGAACAGCGCGAACAGGAAAAGCGCAGGTTTCTTCATCGCCACCTCCGTCTATCGACAGCGCCCGCGCCGCAGCTCGTCTTCCCGGCGCCGGCCGCCAATATTTGTCCTAAAACCGGCGGGGGCACAAGCCGGCGGAGCCGCGCGGTTGACCCCGCCCCCGCCCGATCCTAGGGCGGCGGACGCGAGGGCCCATAGCTCAGTTGGTAGAGCAACTGACTTTTAATCAGTAGGTCGCAGGTTCGAATCCTGCTGGGCTCACCAGAAGCGCGGCGCCGCCGGCGCCGCGGCGTTTCAGGCCTGGACGCGCCGCTTGCCTGCCGCCGGCTGGCACTGGCGCGCCTTTTGCGAGAACATTTCGGCGAGCGCGCGGCGCCGCGCCTTGCCCTCGGGAGTGACGGCGCGCGCCGCGGCCTGGAGCTCCTCGGCCGCGCGCCGCGCATAATATCTCTGGTCCGATTCCATCAAGCCCGCTCCCCCGGCGACTCGCTCTCCTAACATAGTTTAGTCGGCCGCAGGAGTCGGCCCGCCGCAGCCTCTGGACAGCCCGTCTTATTCATCCGAAAGGCGGGCATGGCCGGCCTTTCCGACCGCAACCTGGCTCTTGGCGTCGCCGGCCTCGTCGCTTTGTGGCTGGCGATGCTGCTGCTCGGCGGCCCGGCCTCGGTAGCCGACGCGGCCCTGCTCCGCGCCGCCCACCTTCCCTTCCTGGTCCCCGCCGCCCGGCTGCTGACCAGGCTGGGCGACTGGTCGATCCTCCTTCCCGCCGCCTCTGCCGGCGCCGCCTTCCTCCTGCTGCGCGGCGAGCGCCGGCGCGCGCTCCTGCTCCTCGGCCTGGTCCTTTCCGGCCGGCTGCTGGTCGAGCTGCAGAAGGCGGGGTTCGACCGCGCCCGCCCCGATCCCGGCGGCCGCTTCGTCACCGTCCATTCGATGGCCTTTCCCAGCGGCCATGCCGCCAATTCGATGGTCCTGTGGCTCGGCCTCGCTCTGCTCGCCGCCCCGCCAAGGCTGCGCACCGCTGCGGTCCCGGCGGCCCTCTTTCTCGCCGGGATGACCGGCCTCACCCGCCTCGTCCTTGCCGTCCACTGGCCGAGCGACGTGATCGGCGGCTGGGCGTTCGGCGCCGCCTGGACGCTGGCGCTGGTGCGGCTGGCGGGAGGAACGTCTTCGCCCCCGCCGCATTGATCCCGCGAAGGAGAGCAAGATGAGCGACCGAAATCCGCGCCCGGACGACAGCGACCTGATCGATGAAATGGAGAGCGCGCCCGGCCAAGGCGGAACCAGCGGCGGCAACCTCCAGCGCGACGTCGCCAGCCAAGCCGAGGAAGCGCGCGAGATCGGCGGCCGCGCCGGCGTGACCCGCGTCACCGGCGAGGACAAGCCGGCCGGCGGCGACGTGCCGACCCTGCCCCGCCGCGACTAGGACCGGCGGAAAACCACGGTCACATTGTTCGCCGGCATTTCGAACAGTCGCTCGAACGCCAGCCCGCGCGCCGCCGCTTTGGCCACGACCGTCTCGAGGCCGCGCAGGCCCCATTCCGGATCGCGCGTCCTGAGCGAGGCGTCGAACGCCTCGTTGCTCGGCGCCGTCGGCACGTCCGCGCGCCGATACGGTCCGTAGAGGATCAGGGGCGCGCCCGGCGGCAGCAAGCGTCCCGCGCCGCCGAGCAGGCCCAGTGAAGCCGCCCAAGGGCTGATATGGACCATGTTGACGCACAGGATCGCCTCGGCGCGCGCGACCGGCCACACCGCCGCAGCAGCATCGAGGCGAAGCGGCTCGAGCAGGTTCGCCAGTCGCGCTTCCTCCCGCCAGCCGCGAATCGACTCCAATGCTTCGGGATCGGGATCGCTCGGCTGCCAGAGCAAATGCGGGAAGAGCCCCGCGAAATACGCCGCATGCTCCCCCGTCCCGCTCGCGACTTCCAGCACCGTGCCGCGCTCGGGCAGCACCTCGCGGAGCACCGCCGCGATCGGCTCGCGGTTGCGCTCGGTGGCGGGGGCGTGATGCTTCATTCCGCCGCTTGCGCCTGGTCCGGCTCCTTATACACCAGCACCGGCTTCCTTGCCGCCAGCGTCTCGTCGAGGCGGCGCCTGGGCGCATATACCGGCGCGGCTTTCAGCGACTGGTCGCCCGCCTTGGCGCGCCCGGCGACGTGCCGCATCGCGCCGATGAACTGGTCCAATGCGTCCTTGCTCTCGGTCTCGGTCGGCTCGACCAGCATCGCGCCGTGCACGACCAGAGGGAAATACATGGTCATCGGGTGGAAGCCCTCGTCGATCATGCCCTTGGCGAGATCGATCGTGCTGAGCCCGCCGGCGAAGCCCTTGTCGCTGAACAGGGCCTCGTGCATGCACGGCCCGCTCGCGCCGAACGGCGCGTCGAGCACGTCCTCCAGCGCACGCAGCACGTAATTGGCGTTGAGCACCGCATCGCCCGATACTTGCTTCAGCCCGTCGGCGCCGTGGCTGAGAATGTAGGCCAAAGCGCGGGTGAACATGCCCATCTGGCCGTGGAAGGCGGTCATCCGGCCGAAGCCGCGCGGGTGATGCTCGCCCGCCGTCTCCTCCTCGATCAGGACATGGTGGCCGTCCCTTTTCTCGACGAACGGCAAGGGCGCGAACGGCGTCAGCGCCTCGGAGAAGACCACCGGGCCCGAACCCGGCCCGCCGCCGCCATGGGGGGTGGAGAAGGTCTTGTGGAGGTTGATGTGCATCGCGTCGATGCCAAGGTCGCCGGGACGGACGCGGCCGACGATGGCGTTGAAATTGGCGCCGTCGCAATAGACCAGGCCGCCCGCTTCGTGGACGCTGCGCGAAATCTCGATCATGTCGGGCTCGAACAGGCCGCAGGTGTTGGGGTTCGTGATCATCACCCCCGCGACGTCGGGCCCGAGCCGTCCCCTCAGCGCCGCCAGGTCGACGCGCCCCGCCGCCGTGGCCGGGATGCTCTCCACACGATAGCCGGCGAAGGCGGCGGTGGCCGGGTTGGTGCCGTGGGCGCTTTCCGGGACGAGGATCACCGCGCGCGCGTCGCCCCGCGCTTCCAGCGCCGAACGGATGGCGAGCAGGCCGCACAATTCGCCATGCGCTCCCGCCTTGGGGCTCATCGCGACGCTGTGCATGCCGGTCAGCCCGATCAGCCATTCGCCGAGCATGCCGATCGCCTGCAGCGCCCCCTGGACGGTATCGGTCGGCTGGAGCGGGTGGATGTCGGCGAAGCCGGGCAGCCGCGCCACCTTCTCGCACAGCCGCGGATTGTGCTTCATCGTGCACGAGCCCAGCGGGAACAGGCCGAGGTCGATCGCATAATTCTGGCGGCTGAGCCTGGTATAATGGCGCACCGCCTGCGGCTCGGAGAGGCCCGGCAGGCCGATCGGGCGGCTGCGTTCGAGACCGCCCAACCTGTTCCCCGGCGAAGGCCGGGGTCCAGAGTCTGAGTCGGGCTGGACCCCGGCCTTCGCCGGGGAGCTATCCGGATCGAAATCGACGCCGGTGCCCCCGTCCTCGCCCATCTCGAAGATCAATGGCTCCTCGAGCATCAGCCCGCGGTTGCCGGTGAAGGTGTCCCCCCTCCCGCTTGCGGGAGGGGTCGGGGGTGGGCTCGTCGGCCGTCCGTCGCGGTTCATGCTCATGCCAGCGCCTCCTCGAGCGCGACGGCCAGCGCTTCGATATCGAGATGATCGACGGTCTCCGTCACCGCCACCACCAGCCCGTTCTCCAGCGCCTCCGCGCCCGGATAGAGCCGCCCGAGCGAGACGCCGCCGAGCACGTTCTTCTCCGCCATCGCCCGCACCACCGGCCGCGCCTCCTTCGGCAGGCGAAGGGTGAATTCGTTGAAGAAGGTCTCGTTGACCAGGGTGACGCTCGGCACCTTCGCCAGCCGCGCCGCCGCCTCGGCCGCCAAATAGTGATTGGCCTCGGCGAGCCTCCGCAGCCCGGTCTCGCCGAGCAGGGTCATGTGGATGGTGAAGGCGAGCGCGCACAGGCCGCTGTTGGTGCAGATGTTCGAGGTCGCCTTCTCGCGGCGGATATGCTGCTCGCGGGTCGACAAGGTGAGCACGAAGCCGCGCTTGCCCTCGGCGTCGACCGTCTCGCCCGCCAGCCGTCCCGGCATCTGCCGCACATATTTGTCGCGGGTGGCGAACAGGCCGACATAGGGCCCACCGAAATTGAGGCCGACGCCGATCGACTGGCCCTCGCCGACGACGATGTCGGCGCCCATCTCGCCCGGCGATTTCACCGCGCCCAGCGCCACCGGCTCGGTGACGACGGCGATCAGCAATGCGCCTTTTTCGTGGGCGCGCCCGGCAAGCTCGGAAAGGTCGCCGATCCGGCCCAATATGTCGGGATATTGGACGACGACGCAGCTCGTCTCGCCGTCGATCGCATCGAGCAGGCGGGCAATGTCGGTCGCGGCGGCCAGCTCCGGAAGGCTCGTCTCGAGCATGTCGCCGGTGAAACGCGCCATCGTCCTCGCCACCGACACATAATGGGGGTGGAGGCCGGCGGAGAGGATCGCCTTACCCCTTCGCGTGATCCGCCGCGCCATGCCGATCGCCTCCCAGCAGGCGGTCGAGCCGTCGTACATCGAGGCGTTGGCGACGTCACAGCCGTAGAGGCGCGCCACCTGGGTCTGGAACTCGAACAGGGCCTGCAGCGTGCCCTGCGCGATCTCGGGCTGGTAAGGGGTGTAGCTGGTCAGGAACTCGCCGCGCTGGATGAGATGGTCGACGCTCGCCGGGATATGGTGCCGATAGGCGCCGCAGCCCAGGAAGAAGGGAACCTGGCCCGCCACCATGTTGCGGCCGGCCAGCGCGGTCAGCTGCCGCTCCACCGCCATCTCGCTGGCGTGATCGGCAAGGCCCTCGATCTTTCCGGAGAGCCGCGCCGCTTCGGGCACGTCGACGAACAGATCCTCGATCGAGGACGCGCCGACGGCGGCGAGCATCTCCTGGCGATCGGCATCAGCTAAGGGAAGGTATCGCATTCAATCTGGCTTTCTCATCGTGAACCGAAGCCGCACATAATCCGCTACCCAGCTGCCGTCCGCCTGCCGCAGCGCCGGCGCGAGACGCCGCTCGATCGCCTCCGCGACCTCGTCGCGCTCGGCCTCCGGTACCGAAGCGACGTCGAGCCAGCCGGCGCGGAAGGTCTTCACCCAGCCGGCGACGCCGGTGGGGAGCGGCGTCGGCCGCGGGATCAGGCGGGCCTCGATGTCGGCGAAGCCGGCGCGGCCATAGATGCGGACGAACTCCTCGACGCCCGGATACCATTGCGGGTCCTCGGCCGGGACCGGATAGCCCCGCTCGGTGAGCTCGTCGCGAATGCCGCGCCGCAGGATGGCGATATTGCCCTCGCCGCCCATCTCGCCGACGAAGCGGCCGCCGGGTTTCAGCGCTGCGAATATGCCGGCCGCCACTGCGGCCGGATCGAGCATCCAGTGCAGGGCGGCGTTGGAGAAAGCCGCGTCGAAGCGGCCGAAGCTGTCGCGGCCGAGCGCCTGCGCGTCGGCGACATGGGCGTCCAGCCCCCGTGCCCGCGCCGCCGCGATCATTTCCGCCGACGCATCGACGCCGACCACCGCCGCGCCGGCCGCGACGATCCGCTGGGTCAGCGCCCCGTCGCCGCAGCCGAGGTCGAGGATCGTCTCGCCCGGCTTCGGATCGAGCAAGGCCAAAGCCGCCGCGCCCAATGCCGGCACGAAGGCGGCATTGCTGGCATAATCGGCCGGCGACCAGCGGGAGGCGGTGTTCAGCATGCGCAACTCACTGGCTGTCGCAGAACGCCTTGTAGGCGTCCGCGTCCATCAGGCCGTCGAGCTCGGACGGGTCGGAGAGCCGCAGCTTGAAGAACCAGCCTTCGCCTTCGGGATCGGAGTTGACCAGGTCCGGGCTGTCGGTCAGCGCCGCATTGCCCTCCGTCACCTCGCCGCTGACCGGCGCGTAGACGTCCGAGGCCGCCTTGACCGATTCGACCACCGCCGCCTCGCCGCCCTTCCTCACCTGCCGGCCCGCCTCGGGCACCTCGACGAAGACGATATCGCCGAGCTGGCCCTGGGCGAAATCGGTGATGCCGACAATGGCGTCGCTGCCGTCGACCCTGATCCACTCATGCTCCTCGGTATAGTAGGTGCTCATGCGGCGGCTCCCTTGCGGTGATAGCGGTGGGGAACGAAGGGCATGGGGACGACCTTCGCCTGGAATGTCTTGCCGCGCTGGGCGAGGCTGATCGCGCGCTCCGGCGCGGCGTAAGCCGCGGGCACATAGGCCATGGCGATCGGCGCCTCCAGCATCGGCGAGAAGCCGCCGCTGGTGACTTGGCCGATCTCATTGCCGTCGCCGTCGACGACCGCCGCTCCTTCACGGACCGGCTGGCGGCCCTCGACGGCGAGGCCGACGCGGCGGCGCACGGGGCCTTCCTCGATCTCCTTGAGGATTCGCGGCCAGCCGGCGAAGCCGCCCTCGATCCGGCGGCGCTTGGATATGGCGAAGCCGAGATCCGCCTCGACCGGGCTGATGCCCGGATCGAGGTCGTGGCCGTAAAGCGGCAGGCCCGCCTCCAGCCGCAGGGAATCGCGCGCGCCAAGACCGACCGGCTTTACCTCCGGCTGCTCGGCGAGCAGGTCCGCGGTCTCGGCGGCGCGCGCCGCCGGCACCGAAATCTCGAACCCGTCCTCGCCGGTATAGCCCGAGCGGCTGATCCAGGCGGCGGCACCGCCGAGCGTGAAGGCACCGCCGGTCATGAAGCCGAGCTGCTCCACGCCCGGCGCGAGCCGCGCCAGCGCGTCGACCGCTCTGGGGCCCTGCAAGGCAAGCAGCGCCTGCTCCTTCATATGGTCGACCACCACCGTCCGCGGCAGCCGGGCGCCGAGATAGTCGATGTCGCCTGCCTTGGTGGCGCCGTTCACCACCATGTACCAATGACCGCCGCGGCGGGTGACCATCAAATCGTCGATGATTCCGCCCGTGTCGCTCAGCAGCAGCGAATAGCGCAGCCGCCCCTCCTTCAGGATGGCGAGGTCGGCGGGGAGGAGCTTCTCGAGCCCCTTCTCCGCATCGGCGCCGGCGATCGTCAATTGGCCCATGTGGCTGACGTCGAACAGGCCGGCCGCTTGCCGGGTCCAGCGGTGCTCGGCGATGATCCCTTCATATTGGATCGGCATCTGGTAGCCGGCGAAGGCGACCATGCGGGCGCCGCGGTCGCGGTGCCAGGCGTCGAGCACAAGCATCTGTGCGGGGTCGGATGGGTCGTTCATGTCCAGTCTCCAGGGCGCCGCGACACCGTCCGACATCGTCGCACGCAGTCGCGAACCGTCCCCCTCTGTCACTGGACCTGAGAGCTTTCCCCGCCTTCGCCAAGGCTATGGCGGGTTGCACCTTCGGTGGTCCGCCACAGCCTCGGCGGCGGCGGACGCTTTCCAGAGTGTCTATGCGCGCGCGGTCCCTTTTGCCTGAGAGATTCCGGGGCGGTTGCTCCTTCGGCGGCGGCGGGCTTTCACCCGCCGCTCTCTCCCGCGCGCGCACCGGCCCGAGGACCGGCGACGAACCCGCTCTGGCGGCCGATGCCGCGCGAGTCAACGCGTTGCGTTATAGGCGAGCTGCGCCTCGGTCAGCTGGAAGCCGACCAGCACTTCGAAGCTGGCGCGGCGGACCGCCTCGCGCACCGCCGGATCGGCGAACGGATCGATCGCCGCGTCGGCGTCGCCCGGCTTGCGCTCGCGCGTCACCTGGCGGCGGATCGCCTCCGGCAGCGTCACCGCGGCGCGCGCCACCCGCCCGGTCGCCGCGCCCGCCGCGGTCGCCCGCGCCGCGCCGTCGGCGAAGCGGAGCCCGACCCGGCTGACGCTTTTCGACACGACGTTGGTGCCGCCCTGCAGGACGGTGGCGAAATAAGGCAGGACGACCTCCCGCGCGCCGCGCGTGTCGCGCCGCTGGGCCTGGACCTCGAAGCTCACGTTGGTGACGATGTTATCGCCCGTCTCGTCGCAGGTCGAGCGCACGTTGGTGATGCTCGCGACCACGTCGATCGCGTTGGCGTCGCGGCTGCTTTCGGGGTTGAACAAGGTGACGTCGCCGGTCGACGCCGGAATGGCGACCGCCGGACAGGCCGAGCGGGTGACGATGATGCCGGTATCGGTGAGCTGGCCGTTCTGGCTGCAGCCGGCGAGGATCAAAGGGATGAGTGCGGCGGCGGCCGCCTTGGACTTGAACACGGGCTACGGATCCTCACGCTTCATCGGATGGGCAGAACGCGCCTACCGGACGGGCCGGATCATAGGAAGCGGGTTTCGTGCAGGCAAGCAATGAACAGGTGGGTCTCCCCCCGGCAGCCACGTCCGGTGGACGCCGCGGACGGTTCATCGTACAGGCGCGGCGATGGCGAAGCCCCCGCTCACCCTGCTGATCGCGGCCCCGCGGGGGTTTTGCGCGGGCGTCGACCGCGCGATCCGGATCGTCGAGCTCGCGATCGAGCGCTACGGGCCGCCGGTCTATGTCCGCCACGAGATCGTCCACAACAAATATGTCGTCGACGATCTGAGGGCGAAGGGCGCCGTCTTCGTCGCCGAACTGGACGAGGTGCCCGACGGGGTTCCGGTCGTCTTTTCCGCCCACGGCGTGCCCAAAGCGGTGCCGGCCGAGGCGGCGGAGCGCGGGCTCGCCTATCTCGACGCCACCTGCCCCCTGGTGTCGAAGGTGCACCGGCAGGCGGAGCGGCTGGTCGAGCGAGGCCGCCATATCCTCTTCATCGGCCATGCCGGCCATCCGGAGGTGATCGGCACGTTCGGCCAGGTCCCCGAAGGCCGGATGACGCTGATCGAGACCGCCGAGCAGGCCGAGACGATCCAGCCCGAAAGCGCGGCGGACCTCGCCTATCTCACCCAGACCACCCTCTCGGTCGACGATACGGCGCAGATCGTCGCCATCCTGGAGCGCCGCTTCCCGGGCATTGTCGGCCCGCGCGGCGAAGACATTTGCTACGCCACCTCGAACCGGCAGGCCGCGGTGAAGGAGATTGCGCGGCGCTGCGAGGCATTGCTGGTGATCGGATCGCCGAACAGCTCCAATTCGGTGCGGCTGGTGGAGGTGGCGCAGCGCGAAGGCGCCCGCGCCATGCTGATCGGGCGCGCCGCGGACATCGACCTTCGCTGGCTGGACGGCGTCGCGACGCTCGGCATCACCGCCGGCGCCTCGGCGCCCGAGGCGCTGGTGCGCGAAGTGGTCGATCACCTGTCCTCGCATTTCGAGGTCCGAGAAACCGAGGGCGAGGGGGTGGTCGAACGGATGATATTCAAGCTGCCGCGCGGCCTCGAAGCCGCCTGACGCTTTGTCTCCGGTCGAGATTTTCACCGACGGCGCGTGCAAGGGCAATCCCGGCCCCGGCGGCTGGGGCGCGGTGATCCGCTCGGGCGATCGCGAGAGGGAGATTTCCGGCGGCGAGCCGCTCACCACCAATAACCGCATGGAGCTGATGGCCGCGATCCGAGCCTTGGAAGCGCTGAAACGGCCGTGCGACGTCATCCTCCATACCGACAGCATCTATGTCCGCGACGGCATCACCCGGTGGATATTCGGATGGCAGAAGAACGGCTGGCGGACGGCGGGGAAGAAGCCGGTCAAGAATGCGGAATTGTGGCAGGAGCTGCTCGACGCCGCCGCGCCGCACCGGATCGAGTGGCGCTGGGTCAAAGGCCATGCCGGCCATGCCGAGAACGAGCGGGCGGACCAGCTCGCCTGCGACGCCGCGCTTCAGTTCGCGAACCGCTCCGCCAGATAGGGCGCGGGATCGATGTGCCCCACCATCATTTCGGGCGCCCTGCCGAGGAGCAGGGACGCGGCCAGTTTGGCGCCGGCCGGGGCGGTCTGGATGCCGAAGCCGCCCTGGCCGGCGTACCAGAAGAAATCGTCGCGGCCGGGGGCGTAGCCGTAGACCGGCAGGCGGTCGGCGGCGAAGCTCCTGAGGCCGGCCCATTGATGCTCGACCCGATCGACCCGCCAGTCGACCACTTTCTGCAGGCGGTCGATGGCGAGGGCGACGTCATATTCTTCCGGCGCGCAATCGCAGGGGTCGCAGGCGGTCTCGTCGTGCGGACTGAGCCAGATACGGCCGCCCGCCTCCGGCTTGAAATAGAAGCGGCCAAGAGCGTCGATCACCAGCGGCAGGCCGGCCGGCGCGGGCGGATCGACCTTCACTTGCACGATCGTCCTCCGATAGGGCTGGATGCCGATCGGCCCCACCCCTGCCAGGATAGCGACCTCGTCCGCCCAGGCGCCCGCCGCGTTGACGACAATGTCCGCCTCGAAGCGGCCCGCCGCCGTCTCCAGCGACCATCCGCGCGGGCCTCGCTCCGCCCGCTCCAGGCGGGCCCGGGGGCGAAGCTCGGCCCCCTTCCGGCGCGCCGTCTTGAGATAGGAAGCATGCAGCGCCGCGACGTCGATATCGGCGCAGCTCCCCTCGAACAGGCCCTGGTCCCAACCCGGCCTCAGGCCCGGGATGCGGCGGCGAAGCGCCGCCGCGTCGAGGGTGTCCAGCCGGACCACGGAGGCGAGCTCGCGCCGCATCCGGTCGAGGTCGGCCCGGCCCTCGGCGTCGGCCAGATGGAGCGCGCCGCGCGGCCTGAGAAAGCCGCCCGCATCGAGGAAAGAGCCCGAGGCGCTGGTGAGGGGCTGGATGAACCGGCCGCCATAGCTTTCGGCCCAGAACGCCGCCGAGCGGCCGGTGGCATGGTAGCCGGGCTGATCCTCCGCCTCGAGGAGCAGGACCGAGGCCTCTCCGGCGATCTCGGCGGCCAGGCTTGCGCCTGCGATGCCCGCGCCGACGATCGCGACGTCGGCCCGCTTCATCGGGAGACGCGCGTTTCGAGGAAGCTGTCGATCCGGGCGAGCGCCTTTAGCCGCACTTCGTCGCGCTCGCGCAGGATTTCATGGCCCGAATTCTTGAACATCAGCAGCTCGGCGCCCGGGATCAGCGCCGCCGCGCGGCGGATCGCGGCCGGGCTGACCAGCCGGTCGCGCTCGGTCCCCAACAGGAGCACCGGCACCCGCACCGCCGCAAGCTTCCGCGGCGTGAGCAGCGCACAAGAGCGATAGGCGGCCTCGAGCCAGCCCCAGCTTGGCGCGCCGAGATTGTAGCCGGGCTCCCGCTCCCACCACCACAATTCGTCCTCATAACGGTCGGGAGAGCCGGTCAGCCAGGTCTGGCGGTGCGAACCCGCCGGCGGCGCCGTTATCGGCTGATGCCAGGCGGGGTGATTTCGCCAGCCGAACAAGGACATCAGGCCGGCGGTCCACACCGCGCCCCATGGAGGAAGCGGCGCGCTGTTGATCATCAGCATCGGCGCGACCAGCACCGCCGCATCCAGCGCCGGCCGCCGCTCCGCAAGCAGGCGCAGGAGGACATGACCGCCCATCGAATGGCCGATCGCGGCATGCGGCCCCGGACCGCCCGGCGCCCATTCGTCGACGAAAGCCGCGAGATCCTCGACCAGGACATCAAGGCTGTCGAGACGGCCGGCGGCGATGCCGCCGCGCGAGCCGCCCTGGCCGCGCCAGTCGAACGCGGTGACGTTCCACCCCTGCTTGTGCCAGTAGGCGAAGGCTTCCAGATATTTCTCGATGAAATCGCCGCGCCCGCCGGTGAAGAGGAGATTGCCGCGAGGCCGCCCGCCGCTCGGCTGCGGCCAGTCCATCCGCCGGCAGAGCCAGCCGTCGGGCGCCTGCCATGTGCCGAACACGGCGCCGGCCGGATGGACCCTGCTGTCGAACCTCTCCTGCGTCATCGGCGCCGGTTACGGTTCTTAAAGCAAGTCCGTCTAGTGGCTGTCGGTCATGCAAGGGGGATTTTCCTGGGTATTGATCTTCATTCTCTCCGCGGCGCTGGCCGTGGCGGCGTATGAGGATTGGCGAAGCCGCACCATCACCAACCGCCTGAATGGCGCGATAGCCCTCCTGGCTGTCCCCTTCTGGTGGGCAAGCGGCCTCGCTTTGTGGCCCGATATCGCACTGCAGATCGCGGTCGCCGCCGGCATCTTCGCTTTGTTCGCAATCGCCTTCCGGCTGGGCGCGATGGGCGGCGGCGACGTCAAGCTGGTCGCAGCGCTCGCGCTCTGGCTGCCGCCGGAGGCAGTGCTCAAGCTCATCGTCGTCATGTCGATGGCGGGCGGCGCGCTCACTCTCGCCATGCTGATCCGGCACCGGATCGCCAAGCCGGGCGGCGAACTTGAGATTCCTTACGGTATTGCAATCGCTTTTGGCGGATTTTGGCTGATTAGCGAACGTTTTCTTAACCAATTTAGCTGAAGTGTAGGGCCTGCTTTTTTCAGAGCGGGCAGGAGGCAAAAAGCGTCATGGATGTTAAAAAGCTCGTGCTGCTGATTGGCGCGCTGATCGTCGCGGTGGTGACAGCCGTCACCGCCAAGAACATGTTCAGCGGAGCCAGCGCCCCCCAGGCCGTCGCAACGCCCGTGGTCGCCGTCGGTCCCGAAGTGCTGGTCGCGACCCGCGCCCTTCCCGTCGGCACCATCATCGACGCCGAAGCCCTGCGCTTCCAGGTCTGGCCGGAAGGCCTCGTCCAGCCCGCTTATTTCATCAAGGGCCAGCCCGGCACCAGTCCCTCCGACCTGCTCGGCACGGTCGTGCGCAACGAGATCACCGCCGGCCAGCCGCTCACCCAGGGCGCGCTGATCAAGCCGGGCGAGCGCGGCTTCCTCGCCGCGGCCCTCGGGCCGGGGATGCGCGCCATCACCGTTGCAGTGTCCGCCACCAGCGGCGTCGCCGGCTTCGTCTTCCCGGGCGACCGCGTCGACATCGTCCTCACCCAGCAGGTCGAGGGCGGCGGCGAAGGCCCTCCGCTCAAGGCGTCCGAAACGATCCTGCGCAACGTGCGCGTGCTCGCCACCGACCAGCGCATGACCGCGCAGAACGAGGAGGGCAAGCCGGTCGTCCAGAACACTTCCACCGTGACGTTGGAGACGACCCCGAAGATCGCCGAGAAGATCGCGGTCGCCCAGACCATCGGCCAGCTCTCCTTGTCGCTGCGCTCGATCGCCGACAACACGGCCGAGCTGGAGCGCGCCATCGCGTCCGGCGAGGTCACCGTTCCCGAGACCGAGGATCCCAAGGCCGAGCGGCGCATGCTGCTCGCCATCTCCAACCGGCCGATCGATACCAACACCACGTTCACCGTCGGCGCCGACGTCTCTCGCTATCAGCGCAGTTCCGTGCCGGCCAAGCCGTCCGATCATTCGGCGCAGGCGGCCGGCGGCGCCATTCCCGGCGCAGCCGGCGGCGACCCCGCGGCCCGTCCGGCCGGCCCCGTCGTCCGCGTCGCCCGCGGCAACATCATCACCGTCGTCCCGGTGGGAGCCAAGTAAATGATGAACGTGAAAAAGATGACGAGCCGCACCACGCTCGCCACGGCCATAGCGGCGGCCCTCGCGGCCAGCGTCATGGCGACCGCTCCGGTCCCCGCCTCGGCGCAGCCGAGCGCGGTTCGCCCGAGCAACAACGTGACGCTCTCGGTCGGCACCGGCCGCATGGTCCGCCTCGACAGCCCGATCAGCGACATCTTCGTCGCCAACGAAGGAATCGCCGACGTCCAGGTGCGCTCGGCCAACCAGATCTACATATTCGGCAAGGGCGCGGGCGAGACCACGGTCTTCGCGACCGACCGTAATGGCCGCACCGTCTATTCGGCCAATGTCAGCGTCGGCACCAATATCGGATCGATCGACGAGCTGCTGCAGGCGGCGATGCCCGATGCGCAGGTCCAGGCGCGGACGATCAGCGGCATGGTGCTGCTCACCGGGACGGTCGCGGCTCCGGCCGACGTCGAAGAGGCCAACCGGCTGGTCCAGGCCTTCGTCGGCACCGGCACGCAGGTGATCAGCCGGCTGAAGACGGCGACCCCGCTGCAGGTGATGCTGCAGGTCAAGATCGCCGAAGTGAGCCGCTCGCTGGTCCGCGAGATCGGCGTCAACCTCACCAGCCTCGATCCGACGGGAGGCGCCTTCTCGCTGGCCGTCGGCCGCGGCCGCGATTTCGGCTCGTTCGATGCGGCCACCGGCAATTTCACGGTCAACCGGCCGAGCGGCACGTCGAGCATCGGCGGCGTCGCGAGGAACGTCCTCGGCGTCGATATCGCCGGCGCGCTCGATCTCAACGAGAATAGCGGCCTGGTGACGACCCTTGCCGAGCCCAACCTGACCGCCATGTCCGGCGAGACCGCAAGCTTCCTCGCCGGCGGCGAGTTCCCGATCGTGACCTCGAGCAACAACGGCACGTCGGTCGAGTACAAATCCTACGGCGTCAGCCTCGCGTTCACGCCGACGGTGCTGGAAGGCGGCCGCATATCGATGCGGGTCCGCCCCGAAGTCTCGCAGCTCACCTCCCAGGGCTCGGTCAAGCTCAACGGCTTCGAGATCCCGGCGCTCACCACGCGGCGCGAGGAGACGACGGTCGAGCTCGGCTCCGGCCAGAGCTTCATGATCGGCGGCCTGATCCAGAACGGCGGCAACAACTCCGTCGAGCGGACGCCGCTGCTCGGCAACCTGCCGATCCTCGGCGCCCTGTTCCGCTCCAAGAGCTTCCGGCGCAACGAGACGGAATTGGTGATCATCGTCACTCCCTATCTCGTCCGTCCGGTCAATGCCGGGCAGATCGCCCTTCCCACCGACGGCTATCGCGGCACCAGCACGGGCCGGCAGGTGCTGCTCGACCAGGATGAGCGCGGCCGCGACGGCGGGCGCCGGCCGGGACCGACCGTGGCCCAGCCCCAGGGCGCCGCGCCCGGCATCAGCGGACTGAGCGAGGCGCCCGCCCGCGTCCCGCCCGCTCCCGCCGCGCGGCGCCAGCCCCAGCCGGCGGCGACGCGGCCCGAACAGGCGTCGGCAGCGCCGGGTTTCTCCTTCTGATGACCGCGACCGCTCGAAAGGACAGTCTCACCATGGCACGCAGCAAGTCGATCGCCGCTCTTCTCGCCCTCGGCGTCGCGGTCAGCGCATTTCCGGCCGAGGCCGGGCCTCGCGGCCCCGGCTCGAACCGCAGCCTCGATTCGCTTCACCAGCCGGTCGTGCAGCGCACCGACTATGTGCTCGACCTGGCCGCCCGGGGCGACGGCCTCTCCCCCGGCGAACGCGGCCGCCTGACCGCCTGGTTCGACTCGCTCGGCCTCGGCTATGGCGACCATGTCTGGATCGACCAGCCCTATGACGGCGGCCAGAGCCGCCAGGACGTCGCGCGCATCGCCGCCGAATACGGCCTGCTGCTAAGCGCCGGATCGCCGGTCACCGCCGGAGCGGTCCAGCCCGGCTCGGTCCGCGTCATCGTCGGCCGCAGCAGCGCCAGCGTCCCCGGCTGCCCGAACTGGCGCGGCGCCGGAGGGGTCAGCTCGACCTCCCCCAATTATGGCTGCGCGATCAACTCGAACCTCGCGGCCATGGTCGCCGACCCCTCCGACCTGGTCCTCGGCCAAGCCGGCAGCGGCGCTGGCGACGGGGCCGCGGCGGCCAAGGCGATCAAGGTCTACCGCGACACCGCGCCGACCGGGACCAAGGGCCTCACCACAATCCAAACCGGAGGCAATTGATCATGAATGCGCCGTTTCACGCTTCACGAGGAGCCGCGCTCCGGGATCCGTTCGCCGCGTTCGTCTGCGACGAAGCGACCGCCGAGCTGCTTCGCCCGATCGCGGTCGAGCATGGCTGGGCCCCGGAGAAGGTCAACAAAGGCGGGCTGCGCAACGCGGTCCAGTCGTTGTCGGTCTCGGCGAGCCCGAACATCCTGTTCGTCGACCTGTCGGAATCGGGCGATCCGCTGAACGACATCAATTCGCTGGCCGAGGTCTGCGAGCCGGGCACCGTGGTGATCGCCGCGGGCCAGGTCAACGACGTCCGCCTCTATCGCGACCTGCTGGCCAGCGGCATCCAGGATTATCTCTTGAAGCCCTTCTCGCCCGACCAGATCCGGGACGCTTTCGCCCACGCCCAGCTGACCATATCCGGTCCTCGCCTCAGCGAGCCGTCGAACGAGCGGCCGCACGTCATGGCGGCGGTGATCGGCGTCCGCGGCGGAGTCGGCGCGTCGACCATCGCCACCTCGCTGGCCTGGATGATGGGCGACAAGGTCGGCCGTTCGACCGCTTTGCTCGACCTCGACGTCCATTTCGGCACCGGCGCGCTCTCGCTCGACCTCGAGCCGGGCCGCGGCCTCACCGACGCGATCGAGAATCCGAGCCGCATCGACGGCCTGTTCATCGAGCGCGCGATGGTGCGCGCGACGGAAAAATTGTGCGTCCTCTCCGCCGAAGCGCCGATCAACCAGCCGATGATCACCGACGGCTCGGCTTTCTACCAGCTGCAGGAGGAGATCAGGAACGCCTTCGAGAGCACCGTCCTCGATCTGCCGCGGCCGATGCTGGTGCAGCATCCCCACCTCGTCCACGACGTCCATGTCGCCGTGCTGGTGGTCGAGTTCACCCTCGCCGCCACCCGCGACGCGATCCGGATCATCAGCTGGCTCAAGGCCAATGCCCCGCAGGCGAAGGTGATCGTCGTCGCCAACCGCGTGCCTTCCGGAGCGCAGGAGATCAGCCGCAAGGATTTCGAGACGTCGATCGAGCGCAAGGTCGACATCGTCATACCCTTCGAGCCCAAGTCCGCGGCGCAGGCCGCCAAGCTCGGCCAGCCGCTGGCGAAGGCCGCGACCGGCTCCAAGATCACCCAGCCGCTCGGCCAGCTGGTGACCATGACCATCGCCGCCGTCGAAGGCGGCGCCGGCGGGAGCCCGGACGCAAGCGACGAGGGGGGCGGATCGCTGCTCGGCAAGCTCGGCAATTTCAAGGCGCTGATGTCCAAGAAGCCCAAGGAAAAGGCCGCCGCCTGAGCAATGACTGGACCGCGGCGAAAGGCCGCGGTGAGGATGTAGAGGATCGATGGTGCCGAGCTTTGGGATGCTGATCTTTGTCGCGGGACTGCTGGGCACGCTCGTGCTCGGCTATTTCGCGTTCGCCGGCCCGTCGGCGTCGAAGGCGCAGATCCGGCGGCTGGAGAGCGTCCGCGAGCGCCACAGCAAGTCGAACGAGGTCGCCGCCCAGGCCCAGTTGAAGCGCATCCTGCAGAGCCGCACCGAGACGCGGATGGAGGGATTCGCGCAGCGTTTCATCCCCAATCCCGCCTTGCTCCGCCAGCGCCTGCAGCAGACCGGCAAGACCTGGACGCTGCCGCAATATGCGATGGTGTCCGCCGGCCTGCTGGTGATCGTGACCGGGATCCTGGCGTTCAAGGGGCTGCCTTTGCTGCTCGCCCTCTTCATCGGCCTGTTCTTCGGCATCGGCCTGCCGCATTTCATGGTCGGCAAGATGATCAAGCGCCGCATCGCCAAGTTCACCGCCAAATTCCCCGACGCGATCGACCTGATGGTGCGGGGCCTGCGCTCGGGCCTGCCGATCTCCGAGACGATGGGCGTCGTCGCCGAGGAGGTGTCCGGCCCGATCGCCGACGAATTCCGCAGCGTCGCCGACAAGATGAAGATCGGCCGCACCATGGACGCGGCGCTTCAGGAGACGGCGGTGCGGCTCGGCACGCCCGAATTCCAGTTCTTCGTCATCACCCTGGCGATCCAGCGCGAGACCGGCGGCAACCTCGCCGAGACGCTGGCGAACCTGTCGGACGTGCTGAGGAAGCGCTCCGCGATGAAGCTCAAGATCAAGGCGATGTCGTCCGAATCCAAGGCCTCGGCGTGGATCGTCGGCTCCCTCCCCTTCATCGTCTTCGGGCTGATCTGGTTCATCAACGGCGAATATATGCAGGGCTTCTTCAAGGACGAGCGGCTGATGATCGCCGGCGGCGGCGGTCTCGTCTGGATGGGCATCGGCGTGTTCATCATGTCCAAGATGGTCGATTTCGAGATTTAGGGGCGGCACGGCATGATACACGGACCAACGATCATGGGGATCGACGTGGTGATGGTGGCGACCTTCCTCGCCGCCATCGCGACGTTCGCCGTGATCGTCGCCATCTATGCCGCGACCACGGTCAAGGACCCGATGGCGCGGCGCGTCAGGGCATTGAACGAGCGGCGCGAGCAGCTGAAGGCCGGCATCGTCGCCTCGACCTCGAAGCGGCGCCGCACCATCACCAACAAGAACGAAGTCGCCGACAAGGTGCGCAGCTTCCTCGGCTCGCTGAAGATGCTGCAGGACGAGCAGGTCAGCAAGGCGCAGCGCCGGCTGATGCAGGCCGGCATCCGCTCCAAGGACCTCGCCTTCGTCGTCATCTTCGCGCGGCTGGTGCTGCCGATCCTGATCGGCACCATCGTCATCCTGATGGTCTACGTCATCGACTGGTGGCCCGCATGGGGCGCGTTCAAGCGCTACGGCACGGTCGCGACGGCGCTGATCCTCAGCTACAAGGCGCCCGACATCTGGCTCAAGAACAAGGTCAACAAGCGCACCTCGGCGATCCGCAAGGGCCTGCCCGACGCGCTCGACCTGCTCGTCATCTGCGCCGAGGCCGGCCTCACCGTCGACGCCGCCTTCAACCGCGTCGCCCGCGAGCTGGGCAAGGCCTATCCCGAGCTCGGCGACGAGTTCGCGCTGACTTCGATCGAATTGGGCTTCCTCACCGACCGCCGCTCGGCGTTCGAGAACCTCGCCAACCGAATCGACCTGGAATCGGTCCGGGGCGTGGTCACGACGATGATCCAGACCGAGAAATACGGTACGCCGCTGGCCAGCGCATTGCGCGTCCTCTCCGCCGAGTTCCGCAACGAGCGGATGATGCGCGCCGAGGAGAAAGCGGCGCGGCTGCCGGCGATCATGACGGTGCCGCTGATCCTGTTCATCCTGCCGGTGCTGTTCATCGTCATCCTCGGCCCGGCGTCCTGCTCGATCTCCGACAATCTGATAAAATAGGGACGGCGGCGGAACAACCCGCCTTGCTCGCCGCTTATCCCCTTCGCACCCAGCGAGGGAGGATAGATCGTGATCGCTTTCACCCCCGAACAATGGTTTATCGTCGTCCTCGTCTTCCTGCTCGGCGTGGTCGTCGGCATGATGCTGATGGCGGGCGGCAAATGGAAGCGCCGGTACCGGGAGGAGGCCCGCCGCTGCGACGCGCTCGAGGCCGAGAACAAAAGGCTCCAGGCCGAGGCGCGGGAGATGGACTCGCTGCGGAGCGCCGCCGTCAAGTCCGAGCGGGCCGAGGCCGAGCGGCGCGAGACCGACCGGATCGCGGACGAGCGGCGCGAGGGCGACCGCCGCGTCGCCGACCGGCGCGACCCGCCCTGATCCCTGCGCATCCGCTCAGATCCTGACGCAGCGCGAGGCGCGGCGGGCGCGGTCGATCGCACCGAAACGCTCGCGGCTCTCGACCAGGATGCGGACCAGGGCGACGCCTTTGTCGGCGTCCAGGCGCACCGTCTCGATCCCCTCCGGCACGGCCTGGCCGGCACGCGCCAGCGCGATCCGGATCGGGCCGCCTTCGGTGTCGCGGTTGTTGCGGACGAAGGCGACGTCGGTGCGCGCGTCGAACACGGAGAGCGACCAGTAGGGCGCCGGCACCGGCGCGACCTCGACCAGCAGCGGTCCCTTCGAGAGGTCGAACGGGCAGGAGGAATAAGCGAGGTCCGGGCTCGGCCGGACGATGGTGCGCCTGCCGGCGGCGGGGAGCGGGGCGTGGAGCATATGGTTGAGGCCGCCGGCCTCCGCCAGCCGCTTCACCGCCACGGCCATGATCACGCGCGGGGCAAGGCCGAGCGCCGCCTGCCAGGCGACGACAAAGCAGACGAGGCCGAGGAGGATGGGGAGGAGCCAGCGGCGCATCAGGGGCATCCCAGCCTGGCGATGCGCGGCAGGCGCTCGCGGGGAAGGTTGCCCTTGCCGCCGTCGATGGGGAGATAGACGCGCAGGGTGAGGTTGAACCTCTCGAGGCCGCCGGTCGGCAGCCAGCGCCCCGGCTGCGGGCCGGGCGCGGCGATAACGGTCCAGGCGCTGCGCTCGGCGGGGCTCATCGCCGCGCTGCCGGCCGAATAGAGTCCGGCCTTGTTGGCGGCCAGATAGCCGGCCTGGTCGTAGAGGGTGAGGCTGAACCAGGCGCCGCCCCCCTCCCCGCCGGTGATCCGGTAGCGGCAGCGGCCGTCGAGCGGCCGGCCCTGATCGTCCTCGGCGGCGCTGTAGTAGCGCGCCTCGCGGGCGGGCAAGGCGAGCAGGCCGTGAAGGGCGACGGTGGCCCGGGTGTAGGCCGAGGCGCGGGCGGTGCCGAGATCGCCGCCCGTCGTCCACGGGCCGATCCTGGCGGACGAGCCCCAGGCGCCGGCGCGGACGCTCCAGATTGCGCCGCCGGTGCCGAGGGCGAGGCCCGCGAGGCCGCAGACCAGGTAGCGGAGGATGGGTTTCATGGCGCCGTCGCCCCAGCGAAAGGACACGTCACGCCGGCGAAGGCCGGGGTCTCGGCGAGCAGGTCCGTGACCTCTTGTCCTGGGATCCCGGCCTTCGCCGGGATGACGATAAGGGCGCTCCTCCTCATCCCTTGCTCCTCAGCGCCGCCTGGGCGGCGGCGAGGCGGGCGATGGGGACCCGGTAGGGGGAGGCGGAGACGTAGTCGAGGCCGGTCTTCTCGCAGAAGGCGATGCTGGTCGGATCGCCGCCATGCTCGCCGCAAATGCCGAGCTTGAGGCCGGGCCTGGCCGCTTTGCCCCGCTTGGCGGCGATCGCGATCAGCTCGCCCACCCCCTCCTCGTCGATGCTGACGAACGGGTCGCGGGCGAAGATGCCCTGCTCGACATATAAGGTGAGGAAGCGGCCGGCATCGTCGCGGCTGACGCCCAGGGTGGTCTGGGTGAGGTCGTTGGTGCCGAAGCTGAAGAACTCCGCCTCGCCGGCGATCCCGCCGGCCATCAAGGCGGCGCGGGGAAGCTCGATCATCGTCCCGACCAGATAGTCGACCGCCCGTCCCTGCTCCTCGAACACGGCCTTGGCGGTGCGCTCGATCAGGCCGCGGACGATGCGCAGCTCGGCGCTCGTGGCGACCAAAGGCACCATCACTTCAGGGATCGGCGCCTCTCCCCCTTCTCCAGCCACCGTCACCGCCGCCTCGAAGATGGCGCGGGCCTGCATCTCGTAAATCTCGGGATAGGTGATGCCGAGCCGGCAGCCGCGGTGGCCGAGCATCGGGTTGAACTCGTGCAGCTCGGCGACGCGGCGCTTCACCGCGTCCGGCGTCGCGCCGGCCGCCGCCGCGACCTCGGCGAACTCCTCCTCGCTATGGGGGAGGAATTCGTGGAGCGGCGGATCGAGCAGGCGGATGGTGACGGGGAGGCCGGCCATGATCCGGAAGATCTGCTCGAAATCGCCGCGCTGGGCGGGGAGCAATTTGGCGAGCGCGGCGCGGCGGCCGGCTTCGTCGGCGGCGAGGATCATCTGGCGCACGGCGGCGATCCGCTCGGCGTCGAAGAACATATGCTCGGTCCGGCAGAGGCCGATCCCCTCGGCGCCGAACTCGCGGGCGGTGCGGCAGTCGGCCGGAGTCTCGGCATTGGCGCGCACGCCCAGACGCCGGACCTTGTCCGCCCAGGCCATCAACGTGCCGAAGTCGCCGACCAGCTCGGGCTGGACGGTGGCGACGGCGCCGAGCATCACCTCGCCGGTCGAGCCGTCGATGGTGATCACATCGCCCTCGCCCAGCCGGTGGCCGCCGACCCGCATCATCTTCGCCTTATGGTCGATCGCGATCATGCCGGCGCCGCTGACGCAGGGCCGGCCCATGCCGCGGGCGACGACGGCGGCGTGGCTGGTCATGCCGCCGCGGGCGGTGAGGATGCCGGCGGCGGCGTGCATGCCGCCTATGTCCTCGGGCGAAGTCTCGACCCGGACCAGGATCACGCTCTCGCCAAGCCCGGCCTGGCGTTCGGCGGCGGCGGCGTCGAACACCGCCTTGCCGCAGGCCGCGCCGGGCGATGCCGGCAGCCCCTTGGCGATGACGTTGCGCGGGGCGGCGGGATCGAGGGTGGGGTGGAGCAATTGGTCGAGCGCGGCCGGATCGACGCGCAGCACCGCTTCCTCGCGCGAGATCAGCCCCTCGCCGGCCATGTCGACGGCGATCCTGAGCGCCGCCTTGGCGGTGCGCTTGCCGGCGCGGGTCTGGAGCATCCACAAGGTGCCGCGCTCGACGGTGAACTCGATGTCCTGCATGTCGCGATAATGGCCCTCGAGCAGGTCGAAGACCCGGGCGAGGCCGGCGAACACCTCGGGCATCGATTCTTCCATCGACGGCGCCTTCGCCGCCGCCGCCTCGCGCGCGGCCCGGGTCAGATATTGCGGGGTGCGGATGCCGGCGACGACGTCCTCGCCCTGGGCGTTGATCAGATATTCGCCATAATGCGCGCGCTCGCCGGTCGACGGGTTGCGGGTGAAGGCGACGCCGGTCGCCGAAGTCTCGCCCATGTTGCCGAACACCATCGCCTGGACGTTGACCGCCGTGCCCCAATCGTGCGGGATGGCATTGAGCCGGCGATAGACCCGTGCGCGCTCCGACTGCCACGAGCCGAACACCGCGCCGACCGCGCCCCACAGCTGCGCCTCGACGTCCTGCGGGAAAGGCTGCCCCCAAAGCTCCTCGACCAGCGCCTGGTACGCGCCGGTCAGAGCGCGCCAGTCCGGTGCGTCAAGCTCGGTGTCGAGATGGACGCCCTTATCCTCCTTGGCGATCTCGAGCGCCTCCTCGAAGCGGCCATGGTCGAGCCCGAGGACGACGTCGGCATACATCTGAATGAAGCGGCGGTAGCTGTCCCAGGCGAAGCGCGGGTCGCCCGAGGCCGCGGCGAGGCCCTCGACCGTCGCGTCGTTGAGGCCGAGGTTGAGCACCGTGTCCATCATCCCCGGCATCGACACCCGGGCGCCGGAGCGGACCGAGACGAGCAAGGGGTCGGCCGCATCGCCGAACCGCTTGCCGGTGACGCCCTCGATATGGCGAAGGCCGTCCGCCACCTCGGCGCGCAGGCTGTCCGGGAAAGCCTCCCCTTCCGCGTAGAAGATGGCGCACATCTCGGTCGAGATGGTGAAGCCGGGCGGCACCGGCAGGCCGATCCTCGCCATCTCGGCAAGGTTCGCCCCCTTGCCGCCGAGCAGGTTGCGGTCCCCCGCCGCGCCGTCCGAGACGCCGCCGCCGAAGCGGTAGACATAGCGGGTCACGGTGTCGCCCCTCGCGGCCGGAAGTTTAGGAAGTTTAGGCTGTACGAATTATTCTTCTTCTCAATGACGGCGCTGTGATCGATTCTTCCGATCAGCCGCCTAGCCCTCATCCCTCGATCCTCGAGAAATCCGCCACCCGGTGGACGGCGTCGCGCATGCGGGCGAGGAGGTCGAGCCGGGCGGCGCGCTTGTCCTTGTCTTCGTCATTCACCGTCACCTTGTCGAAAAATGCGTCCACCGGCGCGCGCAACGTGGCCAGCGCCGCCATCGCGCCCTCGAAATCCTCCGCCTCGATTGCGGCGCCCGCTTTGGGCTCGGCCGAATCGAGCGCGGCGATCAACCCACTCTCCTCCTTTTCGGGCGTGTAGGAAAGCGTTTTGTTCGCCTCCTGTTCCGCCGCGCTTCCCCTCCCTAGGGAGGGGTCAGGGGTGGGTGGCGAGCGCAGCGAGCCTTCTTCCTGCTCGGAGTTTCGGCCGCCTTCGGCGGCACCCACCCCCAGCCCCTCCCTCGCAGGGAGGGGAGGCCAATTCTCCTTCTTCAATATGTTCGCCGCCCTTTTGTAGCCGGCGAGCAGATCGGCGCCCTCTTTGGTCTCGACGAACGCCTGCAGCGCCTTCACCCGCGCCAGCAGCCGCACCAGATCGTCCTCCCCGCCCAACGCGAACACCGCGTCGATCAGATCGTGCCGAACCCCCGCCTCGCGCTGCTGCACTTTGAGGCGGTCGGCGAAGAAATCAGGAAGTTCCGAGGCTATGGACCGAGCGATTTCCATAAACCGAACGGCGTCCTCGTTGGCTTGCCTCGTCGCCCCCTCGATCAGGGGATCGAAAACCTGTTTCCACGACAAGTCTGTCTTGAGAGCGGCAATAGCATCAATCGCCGGTAGAGCTCTGGCGAGCGGAGGGATTTGGTTTCGAAACAGCACATTGGCTGCCGCTACGGTCGCCGCGGCCCTTAACGGAATGCGAAGGCAGTTTTCGAGAATAAGTCTGATCGCGCCAAGCGCCGCCCGCCGCAGCGCATAAGGGTCTTTCGACCCAGTCGGCTTCTCTCCAACCGCAAAAAAGGCCGCTATCGTATCCAGCTTGTCCGCCAGGCTCACCGCCACCGTCACCGGGGCGGTGGGTACGTCATCCCCCTGCCCGACCGGCTTGTAATGGTCGCGGATCGCGTCGGCGACGGCATCCGGCAAGCCCTGGGCGCGGGCGAGGTGGCCGCCGATCACGCCCTGCAGCTCGGGGAATTCGCCGACGAGGCCGGTGACGAGATCGGCCTTGGCGAGGCGGGCGGCGGTTTCGGCCTGGGCGGCGATGTCCGCGGACAAGCCCCCCTCACCGTTCGTCCCGAGCGAAGTCGAGGGACCCTGCCGAGCGGAGCCGAGGCCTTTTGAGCCAGGATTCTCGGCTTCGCTCGAAAGCGTGTCTCGACTTCGCTCGACACGAACGGGTTTGCTTTGCCCTCCGACGATCCCCTCCTCGACCAGCCACCTTGCCAGCTTCGCCACCCGCTCGACCTTGTCGGCGAGCGTGCCGAGCTTTTCGTGGAAGATAATCTGGTCCAGCTTCTTCGCCTGCTCTTCCAGCGGGACTTTCAAATCCTGCTCCCAGAAGAATTTGGCGTCGGCGAGGCGGGCGGAGAGGACGCGCTCGTTGCCGGCGACGATCGCGGCGCCGCCGTCCGCGGCCTCGATGTTGGCGATGCAGAGGAAGTTGGGGGCGAGCCGGTCCTCCCCGAGCTTGCTCGGGGAGGAGGCAGGCCGCACGCCCGACCGAGGGGCAGCCCCTCCACTACCCTTCGGGTGGTCCCCCTCCCCGGGCAAAGCTCGCGGAGGATTTAGAAGCGCGAAATATTTCTGGTTGGTGCGCATGGTGAGCTGGATGACCTCGCGCGGCAGGTCGAGGAAAGCGGGGTCGAAGCTTCCCAGCAAGGCGACGGGCCATTCGGTGAGGCCGGCATTTTCGGCGAGCAGGCCCTCGTCCTCGACCAGAGCGAGGCCGGCGGCTGCGGCCGCGGCGGCGGCGCCCTCGGCGATGATGCGGCGGCGCTCTTGCGCGTCGAGGACGACATGGCAGGCGCGCAATTTCTCCGAATAATCGTGCGCGCCGCCGATGGTGATCACGCCCGGATGGTGGAAGCGGTGGCCGACCGTCGCCGCGCCGGACCTGATGCCGGCGATCTCGAAGTCGACGATCTCCTCGCCGAGCAGGGCGACCACGCCCTGCAGGGGACGGACCCAGCGCGGGCTCTCGGTAGAGGCGGAGGCGGCGCCCCAGCGCATCGACTTGGGCCAGGGAAAGGCGCGGACGATCGCCGGGATAGCCTCGGCGAGGACGGCGGCGGTGGCGCGGCCGGGCCGCTCGATGATTGCGAAGAGCACGCCGTCCCGCTCGACCAGCTGGCCGGCGGCAAGGCCGGTCTTGCGCAGGAAGCCTTCCAGCGCCTGCGCAGGCGCGCCGGCGCGGGGGCCCTTGACCTCCTCCGAGGCGGCTTCGGTCGCGGCGGGGAGGCCGCGGGCGATGAGGGCGAGGCGGCGCGGCGTGGCGTAGGTCTCGACCGCCCCGGCGGCGAGGCCGGCGGCTGAGAGCCGGTCCGAGAAAAGCCGCGCAAGATCCTCGCACGCCTTGGTTTGCATGCGCGCGGGGATTTCCTCGGAGAGCAATTCGAGGAGGAAATCGCTCATCCACCCTCTCCCATGTGGGGAGAGGGAGGGGCCCATTGCGTAAGCAATGGGAGGGTGAGGGCACGGGCGGCGGACGTGCCCTCACCCTCCCACGCCTTCGGCGCGGGCCCCTCCCTCTCCCCTGGAGGGAGAGGGGTTGGAGCGAGCGTCCTCATTCCCCCCACCCGTTCTTCTCGACCCAGGCCTGGCAGGCGCCTTTCGCCAGGTCGCGGACGCGGCCGATATAGGCCTGGCGCTCAGCGACCGAGATGACGCCCCTCGCCTGGAGGGTGTTGAAGATGTGGCTCGCCTTGACCGCCTGGTCGTAGGCGGGAAGCGGCAGCTTCGCCTCGATGCACGCGCGGCATTCGTCCGCCGCCATCGTGAACTGCCTGACGAGGCTGTCGATATTGGCGCGCTCGAAATTATAGGCGCTCTGCTCGACTTCGTTCTCGTGGAACACATTCCGGTAGGTGACCCCTTCGTCGTTGAACTTGAGGTCGAAAACGTTGTCGACGCCCTGGACGTACATGGCGAGGCGTTCGAGGCCGAAGGTGAGCTCGCCCGAAACCGGCTTGCAGTCGTAGCCGCCGACCTGCTGGAAGTAGGTGAACTGGGTGACCTCCATGCCGTCGCACCACACTTCCCAGCCGAGGCCCCAGGCGCCCAAGGTCGGCGATTCCCAATCGTCCTCGACGAAGCGGATGTCGTGGCGGGTGAAATCGACGCCGATCGCGGCGAGGCTGCCAAGATAGAGCGACTGGAGGTCGGCCGGGCTCGGCTTCAGGATCACCTGATATTGGTAATAATGGCCGAGCCGGTTGGGGTTCTCGCCGTAGCGGCCGTCGGTCGGGCGGCGGCAGGGCTGGACATAGGCCGCCCGCCACGGATCGGGACCCAGCGCGCGCAGGGCGGTGGCGGGATGGAAGGTGCCGGCGCCCATCTCCACATCGTAGGGCTGGAGGATCAGGCAGCCCTGGCGGCTCCAATAATCGTGGAGAATGAGGATCAAAGCCTGGAAGCTCGGCGGCTGGCTGCCCAAGGAGAAGGCCTTCGCAAGTGCAACAAAGGGGTCGCGCCGCTTTGGCGCATGGGGCTAAGGGGGTCAAGGAGAGGCCCCTCGAAGCGGTCCTTCGAGGCGGGGTGGAGGAGCGGCCTATGGGAATCGGGAGATGGGCGGCGCGGCTGCTTGCGGCGGTCGCGGCGCTGGGGCTGGCAGGGTCCGCGCCGCAGGCGGCGCCGGCGGCGGCGCGGCCGGCTTTGTGGAAGCTCGCCGACGCGGACACGACCATCTATCTGTTCGGCACTTTCCACCTCCTTCCCGCCGGCCAGGCCTGGCGGACGCCGGCGCTGGACTCGGCGCTCGCCGCCTCGGACGAGCTGGTGCTGGAGGTCGCCAACCTCGACGACACGGCGGCGACGATGCAGGCGGTCATCGGCCTTGGCGTCTCGCCCGGCCTGCCGCCGCTGGCCGAGCGCGTGCCGCCCGGGAAACGCGCCGCTTTGGCGGCGATGGTCGCCGAGAGCGGGATACCTGGGGCGGTGCTCGACCGGCTGGAGACCTGGGCGGCGGCGCTGGCTTTGGCTTCGGTCACCTTCAAGCGGCTCGGCCTCGACCCCAAGCTCGGCGTCGAGCGGCAGCTCACCGCCCCCTGGACCGCGGCCGGCAAGCCGGTCGGCGGGCTCGAGACGGTCGCCGAGCAGCTGGGCTTTTTCGACCATATGTCGGAAGCCGCGCAGCGTATCTTCCTTACCGCCCTGCTCGACGATCCGGCCACGGCGCGGGCGCAGTTCGCGGCGATGCTTGGCGCCTGGATGCGCGGCGACACCGCCGCCATCGCCAGGACGTTCAATAGGGACGCGGAGATGTCCGCCGAGCTGCGCGACGCATTGCTCGAGCGGCGCAACGCGAAATGGGCCGAGTGGCTCGAGCGCCGGCTGGCGCGGCCCGGCACCGTGTTCGTCGCCGTCGGCGCGGGGCATCTGGCCGGGCCGCAATCGGTGCAGCGCCTGCTCAGGGCGAAAGGGCTGAAAGCGACAAGGGTGCAATGAGAAGGGGACAGTTAGGGGACAGTTACGTAACTGTCCCCGTGAACTTGCCTTCCCCCCGCCCCTCCCCTATAGGCGCCGCTCCCCCGTTCATGGTCATCCCTGGAGGCGTGCGCGGCGGATATTATCCATCGAAGTTTTGAAAGGCATGCATATGAGCGAACAGCTTACGCTGTCGGCCGAGACGCGCGACCGGGCGGGCAAGGGAGCCTCCCGGGCAATGCGTCGCGAAGGCCGCGTCCCCGCCATCGTCTACGGCAACAAGGAAGACCCCCTCGCCATCCACGTCGAGGAGAAGGCGCTGATGAAGATGCTGAACACCGGCCACTTCATGAACTCGGTGATCATGATCGACGCCGCCGGCGCCCAGCACCGCACCTTGCCCAAGGACGTCCAGTTCCACCCGGTCACCGACCGGCCGATGCATGTCGATTTCCTGCGCATCTCCGAGCACAGCAAGGTCCACGTCAACGTGCCGATCCGCTTCGTCGGCGAGGAGGGCTCGAAAGGCCTGAAGCGCGGCGGCGTCTTGAACGCGGTCCGCCACGAGCTCGAATTGGTCTGCGACGCGGCCGAGATACCCGAGGCGATCGAGGTCGACCTCGCCGGCCTCGACATCGGCGATTCGCTCCACATCTCGGCGGTCAGACTGCCGCAGGGCACCGAATCCGCGATCACCGACCGCGACTTCACCATCGCCACCATCGTCGCCCCGTCCGGCCTCAAGATGGAGGCCGAGGACGCGGCCGCCGCCGAAGCCGCCGAGGCCGAGGCCCCGGCCGAGGTCCCCGTGGTCGGCGAGGAAGGCGAAGGCGCCGCCGAGACCGAAGGCTAAGGGCCCGACCTGCGTGCCGCTGCTCCGCGGACTGTTCGGCAGGCTGCTCGGCTTCAAGCCGGTGGAAGTGCATGGACAGAGCGGGGCGGCGGCGCAGGATGGGGAGCTCGAAACGCCCGTGCAGATCTGGGTCGGCCTCGGCAATCCGGGCGCGCAACATGCGCTGCAGCGGCACAATGTCGGCTTCATGGCCGCCGACGCGATCGCCGAAACGCACGGCTTCGATCCGCCCAGGCGGGCCTTCCACGGCTGGGCGCAGCAGGGACGGATCGGGGGCGAGCGGATCCTTTTGCTCAAGCCCGCCACCTTCATGAACGATAGCGGCCGCTCGGTCCGCGCCGCGATGGACTTCTTCAAGAAGGAGGTGGGCGACGTCACCGCCTTCCACGACGAGCTCGACCTCGCCCCGTTCAGGGTGAAGGCCAAAATCGGCGGCGGCACCGCGGGGCATAACGGCCTGCGCTCGACCGAGGCGCATATCGGCAACGCCTTCCGCCGGGTGCGGATCGGCATCGGCCATCCCGGCCACAAGGACAAGGTCACCCGCCACGTGCTCGGCAATTACGCCAAGCGGGAGATGGACCAGCTCAGCGAGATGCTGGGCGCCATCGCCGCCGAGGCCGAATGGCTGGCGAAGGGCGACGACGCCAGGTTCATGAACGAGGTGAGCTTGAGAACCAGCGGAGAGGACGAAAGGAAATGAAGCGCGAGGAACGGATCGTGGGTGCTTCGGAGTCACTCAACCGAACGATCTCGGAACTGATGGAATATATGGAGGATCAGGGCGGTCGCCCAAATGCCGATCTTCGCCAATTCATGTACGCCAAGATGGCCGACTTGGCGGAGTGGTGGGCGAACGAGGGCTTTTATTGGGGCCACGGCACCGCGTGCCAGGAGTGCGCTGAACATGGGGAAGTGCCTGCGACCCTTATCCTCGAATACGGAAACGCCTTGCTGGCACCGGGTTTTGAGCGGACGCTGTCCCTTCGATCGCGAATCCGGCGGGATTCCTGGCTCAGCTCGAAGGTCTGAGAAGCCCTGACTGCCGCAGATGTGATTTTTCCGAACGCGTCGATCTCTCATTTCGCCGGGAGACGGCTCTTGAACAACTCGGCAAAGCGGGTGGTCGGTTCTTCAAGTTCGGGCGCACCCTTGATAACCTCGGTCGCCGAAAAGTCGATGATCCGCTTGGCTAGCTCGGGGTCGACCGCTCCGCTGTCGACGGCGATGCTGATCCAATCCAGGAGCAGCCGGTTGGTAAGAAGCAGGACGGCCTGGGTGTCGCGATCGAGTGTCATCGCCGTCTACGCTGCGAGACTGGAAAGGCGGGCACCCGCGCCTTGTCGCAAGATCGCTTGTCCAGCGGCCGCAAGATTGCTCAGCCGGGTCCGCGCCGCCGCCGCGCCAGGGGTGTTGGGAAAAGCGGCAAGTACATGATCTGGCAACGTACTGGGCGACTTGGCCCGCGCGAAATCCGCGTCCGTCCATTCCGGATTGTCGGGGTCATTGGGCACGTTTTGGGACATAACGCCTCAGCTCCTTCTCATGCGCACGCCGCAGGCTGATTGCGCGTACCACTCCATCACGATCGATCGCGGCCAGACAATGCGGCTTGTTGTCGATCATACCATATAGCCGATATCTCGGTTCGTCGAAGCGGTCTCGATCGTCAACGGCTGTAAGCACAATCATATCGCCTGCGCGGTTCAACGATATTCCGTGCTTGGAGATGTTCGTCGCGTCCTTGTCCGGATCGAACTCAATTTCCATGGCGCCAGCTACGGGAGCGAAAGGCGATGCGTCAATTGCCTGGCAAATCCCGTCGCCTGTCCCTATGGCGCTGCGCCTTTATCGAGGATGAAGAATGGGTTTTCGTTGCGGGATCGTGGGGTTGCCGAATGTCGGCAAGTCGACCTTGTTCAACGCGCTGACGCAGACGGCGGCGGCGCAGGCGGCGAACTATCCGTTCTGCACGATCGAGCCCAATGTCGGGCGGGTCGCGGTGCCCGACCCGCGGCTCGACCGGATCAGGGAGATCGCCAAATCGGCGCAGGAAATCGAGACCCAGCTCGAGTTCGTCGACATTGCCGGGCTGGTGCGCGGCGCGTCGAAGGGCGAGGGGCTCGGCAACCAGTTCCTCGGCAACATCCGCGAGGTCGACGCGATCGTCCACGTGCTGCGCTGCTTCGAGGGCGGCGACGTGACCCATGTCGAGGGCCGGATCGATCCGGTCGCCGACGCGGAGACCGTCGAGACCGAATTGATGCTCGCCGACCTCGAAAGCCTCGAGAAGCGCGTCCCCAATCTGGTCAAGAAGGCGCAGCAGGGCGACAAGCAGGCGAAGGTCGAGGCCTCGGTCCTCGGCCAGGCGCTGGAGCTGCTGCGCGATTCCAAGCCGGCGCGGCTCACCCGGCCGAAGGACGCCGAGGAGAAAATGGCGCTGGCGCGGGCGCAGCTGCTGACCGCCAAGCCGGTCCTCTACGTCTGCAACGTCGACGAGGCGGACGCCGCCGCCGGCAACGCGCTGAGCGCCCCTGTGTTCGACAAGGCCGAAGCGGAGGGGGCCGGGGCGGTGATCGTGTCGGCCGCCATCGAAGCGGAGATCGCGACCATGGCGCCCGGCGACCGCGGCGAGTTCTTGAAGGATCTCGGCCTGACCGAAACCGGCCTCGCCCGGGTCATCCGCGCCGGCTACGAATTGCTCCACCTGGTCACCTTCTTCACCGCCGGCCCCAAGGAGGCGCGCGCCTGGACGGTCGAGAAAGGCGCGAAGGCGCCCGAGGCGGCGGGCGTCATCCACAGCGATTTCGAGCGCGGCTTCATCCGCGCCGAGACCATCGCCTATGACGACTTCGTCCGCTTCGGCGGCGAGACGGGCGCCAAGGAAGCGGGCAGGATGCGCTCCGAAGGCAAGGACTATGTCGTCCAGGACGGCGACGTGCTGCTGTTCCGCTTCAACGTTTGACCTTTCCCGTCACCCCGGCGAAGGGTTCCCATCAAAGTAGTACTTTGATGGGGTCCCGAAAGCTGGGGTCCATTCTACCTGCGCGTGGATGCCAGCCTTCGCTGGCATGACGGTGATTCACACGGGAGATACAGGGCCGCCATGCTTACCCGCCGCCAGTTCGCCGCCGGAGCGCTCGGCACCGCCCTCGCCGCGCCCGCCATCCTGCGCGCGCAGACCTTGTTCTCGCGCTATCCGTTCGGGCTCGGCGTCGCCGCCGGCGATCCCGCCCCCGACGGCTTCGTGATCTGGACGCGGCTCGCGCCCGATCCGCTCGCCGAGCATGGCGGGATGGTGATGGCGCCGATGGCGGTGACCTGGGAGGTGGCGTCGGACGAGGGGTTCGGCATGATCGTCGCTCATGGCGAGGAGATTGCGCGGCCCGAGCTCGGCCATAGCGTCCATGTCGAGGTCGGCGGCCTTCAGCCCGACCGTCCTTACTGGTACCGGTTCAAGGCCGGCGGCGACAAGAGCTTCAACGGCCGCGCGCGCACCCTGCCGCTCGCCGCGAGCAGCCCCAAGGCGCTGCGCTTCGGCGTCTGCGGCTGCCAGGCCTGGGACGACGGCTATTACACCGCCTACCGGCATTTGGCGGACGAGGAGCTCGCCTTCGCCTATCATTATGGCGACTATATCTATCAATATCGTGCCGGCGCCACCCGCAGGGACCGCGATGGCAAGCTGGTCGTCGCGGTGCGCCAGAGCGTCGGCCAGGAGGTGTACGACCTTGGCGACTACCGGCGCCGCTACGCCCTCTACAAGAGCGACCCCGACCTGCAGCGCGCCCATGCCGCCCATGCCTTCTTCCACAGCTTCGACGATCATGAGATCACCGACAATTGGGTCGGCGCGATCGACGATGACGACACGCCGCCCGACATCTTCCGCACCCGCCGCGCCGCCGCCCTCCAGGCCTGGTACGAGCATATGCCGGTGCGCCGCGCCCAGATGCCCCGCTTCGGCGACGTCGCCATGCACCGCAGCGCCCGCTTCGGCGACCTGCTCGAGATGGACATACTCGACACGCGGCAGTTCCGCTCGAACCAGCCCTGCGGCGACGGCTTCAAGCCGGTCTGCCCCGGCATGAACGACGCCAATGCCGCCGTGCTCGGGGCCGAGCAGGAGGCGTGGCTCAATCGCAACCTCGCCCGGCGCGACGCGCGCTGGAACTGCCTCGCCCAGCAGGTGATGATGATGTCGATCGATCGCCGCAAGGGCAGCGAGCCGGAGCGGATCGTCAACATGGACACATGGGCCGCCTATGAGGCGCCGCGGCGGCGGCTGCTGGCGCGGATGCGCGGGCTCGACAATGTCATCGTGCTGACCGGCGACGAGCACCAGAATTTCGCCGGCCTGCTCAGCGACGGCGGCCGGCCGGTGGCGGTCGAGTTCGTCGCGACCTCGATCTCGAGCGGCGGCGACGGATCGGACATGAGGGCGGGCAGCGACAGGATCCTCGCCGAGAACCCGCAGATCAAGTTCATCAACGACCAGCGCGGCTACCTGACCTGCGACGTCACGCCCGGCGAATGGCGGACCAACTTCATGGTCGTCGACCGGGTCTCGACCCCCGGCGGCACCCTGAGCAAGCGCGCGACGCTGGCGATGGCGCGGGGCGAAGTGGCGCTGCGGGAGGTTTAGGTGCGAGGCCGTCACCCTGAACTTGTTTCAGGGTCCGATTTCGACCATCGCGGCTTTCATCGAAATTGGATGCTGAAACAAGTTCAGCATGACGGAGGGCGCGTGATCTATTTCGAGGATTTGGAGATCGGCAGGGAGACCGTCTACGGCAGCTACGAGGTCACCCGCGAGGAGGTGCTCGAATTCGCCCGCAAATATGACCCGCAGCCCTTCCACCTCTCCGACGAGGCGGCGGCGAAGACCCATTTCGGGCGGCTGGCGGCGAGCGGCTGGCATACCTGCGCGATGGCCATGGCGGTGATCGCGCGCCATGTCGTCAGGGACGAGCAGGCAGGGCTCGGCTCGCCCGGGGTCGACGAGCTGAGATGGCTGAAGCCGGTCTATCCGGGCGACACGCTCAGCGTGACCGGCAGGATCCTCGACAAGACGCCGTCGCGCAGCAAGCCGGACCTCGGCTCGTTCCGAACCCAGACCCTTGTCGCCAACCAGCACGACGTCCCGGTGATGCGCTTCACCTCGATCGTCCTGATCCGGCGCAGGCCGGCGGAGTAAGGGGACAGTTACTTTTCCGCGCCGCCGCGCTCCGTTTCGGCTGGCGGTGGGAAAAGTAACTGTCCCCCCTTCGCGGGTCCAGTTTCCCCTGTTTGCCGTGTTTTTCGAGGCGCCAGGATGAGCAGGTGTCGATTGCCGGGCGGCAATCGACAGCCATATCCGGGGGAAGCGCAGGTGCGCGGCATTCCAGGGGAATGAAGCAAGCCGCAGCCGGATGCGGAGCATCCGTTGGGCGACCTTCTCATTCTACCCGACTGGAAAACACTCTAATCAATGGTCGCGGCGGGAGTGGGAGCCGTCGCCATTGCCGCCGCTGCCTCCTCGGCGGCCGCCATTGCCGCCGCCACTGCCTCCTCGATCGCCGCCGCCATTGCCGCTGCTCTGGCCGCTGCGACCCGAGGCGCCGCTCCCGCTTCCGCTATCCTGGCCGCCGCGCCGCCAGCCACCGTTGCCGCTTCCGCCGCCTTGGCCGCCGCGACTCCAACTGCCGTTGCCGCCGCCGCTCCCGCTGCTTTGGCTGCTTTGGCCACCGCGCCTCCAATGACCGCCGCCGCCGCCGCTGCTGCTGCTGCTGCTGCTGCTGCTGCCGCTGCTGTTGCTGCTGCTGCCGCCGCCCTGGCTGCTTTGGCCGCCGCGCCTCCAATGACCGTTGCCGTTACCGCCGCCGCCTTGGCTGCTTTGGCTGCCTTGACCGCCGCGTCTCCAATTGCCGCTGCCGCTTCCGCCGCTCTGGCCGCCACGCTTCCAAAGGCCGCCGCCGTCGCCGCTCCCACTGCTTTGAGCGCCCTGGCCGCCGCGGCTCCAATTGCCGTGCCGGTTGCCATTGCCCCGGAAGCCGCTCCAATTCTCCCAGCGCCGGTCGCTCCAGTCGCGGCCCTTCCAATGGTCGCGGCGTCCCTCCCAATGGCGGCGGTGATCGTCGCTCCAGCGATGGCGATGGCCGCCATGGTCGAAGACGTAGAAGCCGATGCCGGGATAATAATAATCGCCGTACCAGCCGTACCACGGCTCATCATAGCCGCCGTAGCAATCGTAATAATAAGGGTCGCAATAGCCGTCGGTGCCGTAGCCGACGGAGACGCTGCCATAGCCGTAGCCGTCGCCATAGGTGGCGCAGCCGGCGAGCCCGGTTGCGGCGGCGAGGAGAAGCAGGGCGGAACGAAGACGGGGGATGGGCATGGCGACTCTCCCGAAGATCCTGACGATGCCGGGAAACCCTCCGCCGGGCGCGCTGAACGCGGGATTAATCCGTCCTAAGCCATGGGGGGCGGGGCCGGTTCCGGCGAAGTCAGGGGCCAACAAGCCGCTCCATCCGCCGCGCGCATTCGGCGGCGCCGGCCCCCACGCCCGCTCGCTCGTAGAGCGTCTTCGCCTCCCAAGGGGACAGTCAGTTAGGGTATCGTCATTGGTCGGAGAGGCTGGACCCCGGCTTTCGCCGGGGAACGGGCGGCTTAATGACCCCGGCGGCCGCGCCAGCGGCTGCGGTCGCCGCTTTGGCCGCCGCGGCCGAACTGGCCCCAATTCTCCCAGCGCCGGTCGTTCCAGTCGCGGCCCCGCCAATATTGGCGGCGGCCTTCCCAGTAGCGGCGATGATCGTCGCCCCACCGCTGGCGGCCGCCGAAGCGGTCGTAAATGTAGATGCCGATGCCCGGATAATAATAATTGCCGTACCAGCCGTACCAGGGATCGCGATAATAGCCGCGGCCGTAGGCGCCGTAGCCGCGGCCCCGATAGCAATCGTAATAATAAGGATCGCAATAGCCCGCGCTGCCATAGCCGACCGACAGGCCGCCATAGCCATAGCCGTCATAGCTGCAGGCGCCGAGGCCGGCCGATGCGGCAAGCAGGAGCAAAGCGGAACGAAGACGAGGCACGTACATGGCGACTCTCCCGAATGTCCCGAAGGGTGGTGAAATTTCCGCCCCGCCGGGTGAACGCCCGGTGAACCGCGGGCCTAATTCCCCTCGAAGGCGACCAGGGTCCGGACCGGCAAGCCCTCGCGCCGCAGCAGCTCGGCGCCGCCAAGATCGGGGAGGTCGATGATGAAGGACGCGCCGGCGACGCTCGCGCCCGCCCGGCGGACCAGCCGGACCGCGGCGAGCGCGGTGCCGCCGGTGGCGATGAGGTCGTCGACCAGCTCGACCCGGGCGCCGGGAGCGCAGGCGTCGACGTGCATGGCGAGGCGGTCGCTGCCATATTCGAGCGCATATTCCTCGGCGATCGTCTCGCCCGGCAGCTTGCCGTGCTTGCGGATGAGGAGGAGGCCGGTGCCGAGCCGCTGGGCGAGCGCGGCGGCGACGACGAAGCCGCGCGCCTCGATGCCGGCGACCAAATCGGGCTTCTCCTCGATGTTGAAGGCGAGCCGCTCGATCGCCGCGCCGAAGCCCGCGGCGTCGAGCAGCAGGGTGGTGATGTCGCGGAACTGGATGCCCGGCTTGGGAAAGTCCGGGATGGTGCGGATCAGGGCCTTGAGGTCGTCATTAGGGACAGTCACTTTTCCGTACGCCCTCTGAGGATAGTCGCCGCTGCATGGAAAAGTGACTGTCCCCTTTCCGACGCCTGAGGGGACAGTCACTTTTCCGCACCGCCGCGATCGTTCTCGCAAGGCGTGCGGAAAAGTGACTGTCCCTACTCGAGCGGGCCGGTGCGGCGGACGGCGCGGCTGGCGCCGCCGTGCCAGACATTCTGGTAGGCCATGTAGGCGAGCCAGGTGGCGAACAGCAGAAAGACGATCGTGACGACGCCCGTGGAGCGCCGGTCCTCGAGCCGCGGCTCGGCCGTCCAGGTGAGGAAGGCGGCGACGTCCTTCGCCATCTGGTCGCGGGTCGCGGCGGTGCCGTCGGCATAGGTCACCTGCCCGTCCGAGGTCAGCGGCGGCGGCATGCCGATGTTGAGATTGGCGAAATAGGGATTGTAGTGGAGCCCCGGCCCCGGGCGGTTGTCCCTGGGCAGGTTGCGCGGCGGATTTTGATAGCCGGTGATCAGCGAATAGACATAGGCGGGGCCGCCCTCGCGCGCCTTGGTGATCAGCGACAGATCGGGCGGCAGCAGCTTGTTGTTGGCGGCGCGCGCGGCCGTCTCGTTCGCATAGGGGCTGGGGAAATGATCGGCCGGCAGCGCCTTGCGGCTGTTCGCCTCGCCGGTCTTGGGGTCGATGTCGGGGACTTCGGTCTGCCAGTTGGCGGCGATCGCCTTGATCTCGGCCTCGCGGTAGCCGAGGTCGGCAAGGTCGCGGAACGCGACGTAGCCGAGCGAATGGCAGGCGGAGCAGACCTCTTTGTAGACCTGGAAGCCGCGCTGCAGCTGGCGCCGGTCGAAGCGGCCGAACGGCCCGTCGGACGCGAAGGCGACGTCCTTCGGCTCCTTGTGGAATTCATGCTCGATGTTCTTCGCCGGCGGATCGGTGATATAGGCATAGGCGCCCCAGCCGAGCGCCCAGGCGGCGACGACGACGAAGCCGAGCCCGATGAAGATGCCGATGGCGCGGATCATGTGCCGTCTTCCCCCTTATTCCGCCGCCGCCGGGCGCGGCCCGCCGAGGCTGGCCGGCGCCGCTTCGGCCGCCTCGCCGTGGAGCACGGATTCCGAGATGGAATTGGGCAGCGGCCGGGTCTTCTCCACCCATGACAGGATCGGCAGGATGATCAGGAAGTGCGCGAAATAATAGATCGTGGCGACCTGGCTGACCATCACCCAGGGCTCCTCGGCCGGCCGGCCGCCGCAAAAGCCGAGGACGAGGATGTCGAGGATCAGGATCCAGAAGAACTGGCGGAAGCGCGGCCGGTAGCTGCCCGAGCGCACCGGCGACGGATCGAGCCAGGGCAGGAAGAAAAGCAGCATGATCGAGCCGAACATCGCCATCACGCCCCACAATTTGGCGGGCAGGATGAAGTCGACGGTGAAGGCCCGCAGGATCGCGTAGAACGGCCAGAAATACCATTCCGGAACGATGTGCGCCGGCGTCGAGAGCGGGTTGGCCTGGATGTAATTGTCGGCGTGGCCGAGATAATTGGGCGCGAAGAAGGTGACGAAGGCGAGCAGAATCAGGCACAGGCCGGCGAACCAGCCGTCCTTGACCGTGTAATAAGGATGGAAGGGCACCGTGTCCTGCGGGCTCTTGACGTCGACGCCGGTGGGGTTGCTCGAGCCGGGGATATGCAGCGCCCAGATGTGGAGGATGACCACCCCCGCGATCACGAACGGCAGCAGATAATGGAGCGAGAAGAAGCGGTTCAATGTCGCCTGGTCGGGCGCGTAGCCGCCGAGCAGCCATTGCTGGACCGGCTCGCCGACCACCGGGATCGCGCCGAACAGGCCGGTGATCACCTTGGCTCCCCAGAAGCTCATCTGCCCCCAGGGCAGCACATAGCCCATGAAGGCGGTCGCCATCATCAGCAGCAGGATGACGAGGCCGAGCATCCACACCAGCTCGCGCGGCGCCTTGTAGGAGCCGTAATAGATGCCGCGGAAGATGTGGATGTAGGTGACGATGAAGAAGAAGCTGGCGCCGTTGGCGTGGGCGTAGCGCAGCAGCCAGCCCTGGTTGACGTCGCGCATGATATGCTCGACCGACTGGAAGGCGTGATCGTCGGATGGGATGTAATGCATCGCCAGCACGATGCCGGTGACGATCTGGATGGTCAGCGCCAGGCCGGCGAGGACTCCGAAATTCCAGAAATAATTGAGGTTGCGCGGCACCGGATAGCCGCCGCCGATCGCCCCGTAGACCAGACGCGGCAGCGGCAGGCGCTCGTCGAGCCAGCGCATCAGGCCGTATTTGGGTTGGTATTGCTTCGCCCAGGGAAAGCTCATCTATGCCACCTTGCCGACTTCGACGATCGTGCCGGTTTTGAAACTATATTCCGGCACTTCGAGATTCTTCGGCGCGGGCCCTTTGCGGATGCGCGCCGCGGTGTCGTACATCGAGCCGTGGCAGGGGCAGAAATAGCCGCCATACGGCCCCTTATTCTCCCCCTCGCCCGCGCCCAGCGGCACGCAGCCGAGATGGGTGCACACGCCCATCGTGATCAGCCATTGCCGCTTGCCGGGCTTGGTGCGGTCGGCCAGCGACTGCGGGTCCCTGAGCTCGTCCAGCGGCACCGCGTTGGCCGCGGCGATCTCGGCCGGGGTCAAATGGCGGATGAAGAGCGGCTGCTTGCGGAAGATCGTCTTGACCGCCTGGCCGACCTGGATCTGCGAGATGTCGACCTCGATCGAGGCCAAAGCGAGCACGTCCGCCGACGGGTTCATCTGGTTGATCAGCGGATAGAGGGTGGCGAGCGCGCCGACTCCGGCGAAGCTCAGTGCGGCGATATTGATGAAGTCCCGCCGGCGATGGCCGCCGTCATCCGCGATCAGCGTAACATCGCTCTGTCCAACCGTCGCCATAACATCCTTCAGCGGTTCGAATCGGATATGCCGGGGAGCAACGCCCGCGGCACCGCGTCAGGTCCCCTGTAGCGGCTGGCGGGCCTGATAGCCGCGCGGACGCCGCTTTGCCAACCGTCATTTTGTGAGTCCTCGATGGAGGCCGTCATTGCGAGCGCAGCGCGGCAATCCAGCGGCCATTCTCGACCGCCGATATGGATTGCTTCGTCGCTTCGCTCCTCGCAATGACGGTTTGATGCGCCTCGCCCTCTACCAGCCCGACCAGGCCGGCAATGTCGGCGCCATCCTGCGCCTCGCCGCCTGCCTCGGCGTGCCGGTCGACATCGTCGAGCCGTGCGGATTCGCCTTTTCCGACCGGGCGCTGAAGCGGGCGGGCATGGATTATGCGGCGATGGCGCAAGTGACGCGCCATTCCGGCTGGGCGGCGTTCGAGGCGCGCCTTCCGGGCCGCCTGATCCTCTTCACCACCGCCGCCACCGCCGTCCGCCTCCCCGACGCGCGATTCGAGCCGGACGACACCCTCCTCTTCGGCTCCGAAAGCCGCGGCACGCCGGAGACGGTGCATGAGCGGGCGGAGATGCGGGTCCGCATCCCGCAAGCGCCGGGGACGCGGTCGCTGAACCTGGCGGTGGCGGCGGGGATCGGGGTGGCGGAGGCGCTGCGGCAGACGGGGTTGTGGGCCGGTGCCTGAGTTCGCGAAAGCGAGACACACGCCGATGTGCCGGCCAGCTCTCCCTTTTTTCGCGCGGGGACGCGAAGCCGCGAAGGCGGCGCCCGCACACCGAGAGTGACTGCGTAGGAACGGCAAGAGCCCGATCGTCTTCGGCGGAAGCGCGGCCGCGCTTCGATCCAAGGCGTGAATCAGGCTCTCGCTTGTGTCGAGACCAGGATTCACGTTTCAGGCTGAATCAGCCTGAAACGATCTTGGTCTGAGCGGAAGCGAGCGGGCCGGACGTCCGCTAAGGGTCGTTCACAGACGTGCGCGTCAGCGGCACGAACTGCACCGGGATGACGATCCGCTCGCGCACCCTGCCCTTCGCATCCTTGGTGATCAGCTTCAGCCGCTGGGTCGAGTCGGCGGGGCCGACCGGAATGACCATCCGCCCGCCCGGCTTGAGCTGATCGAGCAGGGGCTTGGGAATATGCGGCGCGCCGGCGGTGACGATGATGCCGTCGAAGGGCGCCTTGTCCGGCCATCCGGCATAGCCGTCGCCATGGCGGACCTCGATATTGGAATAGCCCAGGCGGGCGAGGCGCTCCGCCGCCTGCCGCGCCAGCGGCGCGACGATCTCGACCGAATGGACCCGGCGCACCAGTCGCGACAGCACGGCCGCCTGGTAGCCCGAGCCGGTGCCGACCTCGAGCATCACATCGCCCGGCTTGGGGCGCAGCAAATGAGTCATCAGGGCGACGAGGCTCGGCTGCGAGATCGTCTGATCCTCGCCGATCGGCAGCGGATAATCCGCATAGCTTTCGGCGCGCCAGGCGGGCGGGACGAACAGGTGGCGCGGCACCGTCCGCATCGCGGCCAGCACATCGGGATTCGCGCCTTCCCCGATCGGCTCCGCATAATGTGCGATCGATCGGACGAGGAGCGCCCGGGCCTCGGTGAAGCGCCTCTCTTCCCCGGCTGCGCCCGAGGGCTCGGCGCAGGCATGGACGATCGGCGCGGCCGCGAGCAGGGCGGAAAGGACCAGGACGAAGCGGTTCACGACAGGCCCTCCGTCGGAAGGGGTTTCACGAACAGCAGCATCAACGCACCGGCGGCCACGACCGCTCCGCCGACCAGGGCCCCGATCCCGGTATAAGCGAGGCTCGAGAAGAGCAGATAGGCACTGGTAAGGCAGAAGATGGCGGGCAGCAGCGGATAGAGCGGGACACGGAACGGCCGCTCCGCATCCGGCTCGCGCCGGCGCAGCACGAACAAAGCGACGCCGACCGCCAGGAAGAAGAGCCAGAAAGCGGGCGCGGTATATTCGACCGCCAGGCGGAAGCCATCGCGCGCGAACGCGCCAAGCCCGACCAGCAGCAACGCCGCCCCTCCCTGGATCAGCAAGGCGTTGCCGGGGGTTCCCTCCCGGTGCCGCCAGCGGCCGAGGAAGGCGAGGAACGGGAAATCGCGGCCGAGCGCGAAAGCCGAGCGGGCGCCGGTGAAGACAGTCGCGTTCGCCGAGGTGAGCGCCGCGACCGCTACCGCGACGCTGATCATCGCCGCTCCCGCCGGGCCCCAGACCAGCCGCAGCAGATCGGCCGCCACCGCCTCCGACCCGGCGGTGCCGGCAAGCCCGAGCGCGCGCAGATAGGCGAGATTGACGAGCAGGTAGAGCGAGGCGATCAGGGCGAGGCTGCCGATCAGCACCTTCACCATCCGGCGCCGCGCGTCGTGCAGCTCGGCCGAGAGGTAGGCGGCCTCGTTCCAGCCGCCATAGGTCAGCAGCACGAACACCAGGACCAGCCCGACCGAGGTCTCGCGCGCGGGCGCCGCGGCCGGCGCCGCTTCCGGGGCGAGCAGCAGGCCGGCGACGACGACCAGCAAGAGGCCGAGCAATTCGATCGCGGTCAGCCAGACCTGGGTGCGGCAGCCATGGGCCACGCCGGCCCAGTTGATTGCGGTGATCAGGGCGACCGCCGCCGCGGCGTGGAGCGCCGCCGAATGGCGCCCGAGCGGGACAATCTGCGAGACGTAATCGCCGTAGACGAAGGCGAGCAGGGCGATCGAGCCGGTCTGGATGATCGCCAGCCGCGACCAGCCGTAGAGGAAGGCGAAGCGGCGGCCGAAGGCGCGGCTGAGGAAATGATATTCGCCGCCGGCGTGCGGGAAAGCCGAGGCCAGCTCCGCATAGCAGAGGGCGCCGACCATCGAGACCGCTCCGCCGACCAGCCAGACGAGCAGCATGGCCGCCTCGCTCGACGATTGCGCGGCGACGATCGACGGCGTCCGGTAGATCCCCGCGCCGACGACGATGCCGACGATCATCGCGACGGCCTCGCGCGATCCGAAGCGGGGCCGTGGCGAGACAAGATCGGCGGCTTGCGTCCGAATCCCGCCGGCGCCCGGTTCCTCTGTCATTTCAGCGCGCCGGGACGGTCCAGAGATAGACGTAGGCGTCGCCCACCCGATCTCTGCGATCGGGCTTCCAGTCGCCCATGTCGTGCCAATAGCTGACGATCCGGGTCCCCGGAGCGAGCTCGGCCAGGAGCCTCGGCCGCAGCCGCAGGTTCAGATGGCGCTGGAGGAAGAGCGTGACGACGGTGGCGTCGCGAAAATCCGCCTCGAACAGATCCTCGTTCCGAAAGACGACGCGATCGGCGACCCCGGCATTGCGCGCATTGGCTTCCGCCTCGAAGATCCGCACCGGATCGATGTCGATGCCGACGCCACGCGCGCCGAAATCGCGCGCGGCGGCGATCGGGATCCGGCCGTCACCCGAGCCGAGGTCGTAGACGACGTCGCCCGGCCGGACGCGGGCGAGCCGCAACATGGCGCGGACCACGCGGTGGGGGCTCGGCACGTAGCGGACGTCGGGCTCGCGCAGCGGCTGCGCCGCCGCGGCGGGCTGGGATGCACCGTCCGGGGCGTCCGACATGCAGCCGGCCAGGGCTAGGAGCGCCAAAGCGGGAAGGGTTTTCATCAGCGAGCCTCGACCCGGCAAAAACGTGGCTCGGACAATTTGGTGCCGGGCTTTCGAACAGGCATTCCCTGAGCGAAGCACACCGACGCGGCCCGGATACTGAGCCTTAGGGTTCCGGTTTCGACGCATAGCCGACATCCGCTGTTGGCCCTCGCCGCGAGCCTGCTATCCTCGAGCCATGTGCACCCTCTTCGGTTTTCGGTTGGCCGGGCCTCTCCGCGGCCGATCGCCTTCAGACCCATGATGTTCGCCAGGCGCCTGCGTGACGGCGTTCGCGAGGGGCGGATCACCTCCAGCGTCCGTATCTGGAAGAGTCCGCGCGTCAAGCCAGGCGGCCTCTATCGAATGGGGGACGGGCATATCATCGTGGAATCGATTCGAAGCATCGCCCTCGGCGACATCACCGGCGAGCTGGCGCGCCGTTCAGGATTCATGGGCGTCGTCGACCTTCTGAAGGTGGCCAAGCATGGCAGCGGCACCAACGTCTATCTGATCGAATTTCAATACGTCCCGCCGCCGGACCAAGGCGCTGACTGATGTCCGGAAACCGTCTGAGCGGACATTCCGCACGCCTTCGTTTGCCAGTTGCCACTCGCCCAGTCATTGTATGCGCGCGTGTAGCCCTCGACGTAAAAGGCGGCTTCTCGGGCTTTTTGCGGATCTGAAAAGATATCCCGCACCAGTCGCCCAATCATCTCGACTTCACGTCTCAATTGCTGTTCCGGTGCGGCTTGCACTCTACCTTCGTGGTCCCTGATCATGGGCGGCGCATCAACGTCCAAGAACTTTGCCCACAGCCAAGTTTCAGCCTCGCCGCATGTGCCCGTTGGCGGATCGCGCAGGACGATTAGGGCGCCAATCGCTCCGTCGCGCTCGCAACCAAATCGTGCCTCCAACAGACTGGATCGAACTGTTGCCTGCTCAGGGTGCGATGAATCGACCTCATAAGATCCCACGCCAAAAGCATGATCGAGCATCGGCTGCTCGCGGTCGAGAAGCTCGACGATTGAAGGTTTGGAGAACAGACCCATGAAGTGGATGCTAATCCGACGAACGTCCGCTTTCCACCCTGAGCGGACATTCCGCCGCTGTGGGCTGGAGGCAACATCCTCCTGTTCGGCTTCGAAAGCCGCGGCGTGCCGGAGGCTGTGCATGCGCGGGCGGATGTGCGGGTGCGCATCCCGCACGTAGAGGGCGCGCGGTCGCTCAACCTCGCGGTGGCGGCGGGGATCGGGGTGGCGGAAGCGCTTAGGCAGACGGGGTTGTGGGTGGGGTGACAGAGCACTCAGCTGTGCGCCCATGTCGGTCATTGGATCATTGATCGGCGTCTCTGAGACGCAGTCGGGAATAAGTGCGGTGTTGTATAACTGTCCGGCTGCATTGCCGCTAACCCTCTACCAAACACTCTTAGAGGTCTAGCCAGTCAATTTCCGTCCGAACTGGTCCATCGTCGGCTCGCTCGAATCGCAATGCCTCCGCGATTTTTGAGAACACATAATGGAAACCGGTCCGGCCGGGCGCCGTATAGCCGGGATGAGACCGTAAATCGTGAAATTGAGTTTCAAGATAGCGAGAAAAATGCTCGACCACCTGAGCAATCTGGTTGCGGTAGAGTTGGCGATACCGCATCTCGGTTTGCATCAAATCAAAGACCCGGGCTTGGAGCTGGGCGTCGTTCAAAGGGGTCGTAGGCAGCACCGCACCTAGATACTCAATCCGCCCCACCAAAATGCGCATATGCGCCCACCCGCTCGCTGTGGGCTTAACGCAATCTGCTTCACCTAATGTAGCGGTAGTGGAGGAACCCGCCTCGATTAGGTCGCGAGCCAACAAGTACTGCGCCGCTCCATAAATGTCACTTCGTACAAATCCAAGTCGTTCAAGCTCGGTCTGCAGGCGAGAGATCGCCACAAAGCCCAATTGGCCATTTTCGCCACTCACCTTGTTCTGCCCGACTAGATAGAATAAGGCCTCGGGGATCAGAAGATTAGATGGGCGCTCCCAACTCTTATCGCAATAAAATAGGTTAGAAACGAATCCGGAGGAATCACTGAAGAACCTATAGTCCTGCCTCATCAAAATACGTAGAACCAAGTATTCCGGAAAGTGTTCAATGTGCGCTCCCGTGGCAACATTAGTAATCATGTCCTCCGGCATGTGCCCAGATGTTATGATCGCCATGAACATGTCGAGCGCCTTGCGGACATTTCTTCCGGCCAGAGCCTCAAGTATACGCGCAGTGTTGTTAGGTCTTTGGAATAGCTCTAGGTAAAGTTCCTTTAAAAACTCGCCAGATCGACTCTTGGGATACGTAATATTGACACCAGACGGTGTCTTGTATCTTATGGTTTCTGGAGCCTGAGAAGCTAATTCGCCAAGGCTGAGTTCCAAACGTCGCTTAACGACGTCTATAAATTTAGGGGGAGCTATGTGGAATACAGTCCCCGTCTTATACGTGTCTAATGGGCGGTCACCTTTATGAGCTTCGAATGTTACGTCCCGCATCTGCAATAGTACTAAACAACGCATTTCATGCATGAACCAAAGCGCGCGCTCAAAGGTTGCAAGTTGACTTTCAACGTCGCGACGATCGACGTTGTCGAATACAACGATAAGGATTTTTCCCAAGTCCTCGTGGATGTATCGGGCGAGACCCCTGGAAAGCCAAACTGGGTCTTGCCTCCAGGCTTCAATATCCCTAGCTTTTTCTAGCTCGCCACGCCCCAACTGACCGCGCTCTAGGCGCACATAAAAGGGCGCCCGATCTCGCAGGTCTTCAGAAAACACCCTTTCCTGAACGGTCTCGTCTCTCAGGTCGATGAAAGCTCCTTCCTCTATAAGACTTTTAGTAAACGCTGAGCAAATCCAATCTGGAGAGACTTCTACGGCGAAGTTAAAATCGAGAAAGGCCCACTGCGTGGATTCGCGCAAGCTCGGAGATTGAAGAAACTCTTTATAGCGTCGAGCAAACAACGACTTTCCTGTCCCGACGCCGCCTGTGATAAGTTGTAATTCACCAGACTGAGGCCGACCCCGGGTTAGCTCGGCCAGTTTCTGAGAAACCTCATGAGCTCCTGTCTTGGTCGTTTTTATTTCCATTCGGGTCTTCGAACTCGAAAGCCTGTCAATTAGAAAACTTTCTAGAATTTTGTCATAGCTGGTGATTTCGCGAGAGGAAACGTAGGCCCGTTTATATATTTCGGGATCGCGATTTTGATCGCGAGACGAGAAATAGCGTCGGAGGATGGGTGATAGGTCTGCAGCAAATGTGTTGGGATCTAATTTCGAATTTATGAGTGCAGGCCCGTCGCCTTGATTGAATGGTCGTTTGAAATTTAGCAGCCTCAGGGAGGCGCTTACGACACCGGCATATCTGAGCAGTTGGTCTGCGCTTAGGAGCCTTTGCAGTTCAGCGATGAGGGCCGACCCCACGATCAGATCAGGCACGTCCGCGCTTACAACAGGGGCGGCGTTGTCCCATCTCCCAGCCATGATTCGCTTGCCGTTGGTGGCGAGGACGAACGCGCACGGATTTAGGGATGACTTGAAGCGTCTGTTCAAGGCGTGGGCATATAGGGACGCTTCCTCCCACGCATCTTCAACGGGCACGGCGGGGGCTTTTACTTCGATAGCGAGGATCGGCAGAGATAGCAGGTAGACGCAAAAGTCGGGGATGTAGCCTTTGCGGGCCTTCGCGCCCTTACCGATATCGAATGCGGCGAGGAATTCCTTGCTCTTAATGCTCGCCGTTTCGTGTCCAAGAAACTCCGCTCTTGTGAGCAGGGGGAGCACGACCCGCGTTTCAACATCACCTTCGGTCATGGGAGTTGGGGTCGGCGGGAGCGACATACTGGGAGGGTCTCAGTTTTCTCACCATTTCACAATCAAGAATCTCCGGCTGCTTACCTCGGTAGTCCATCCGAACGCGGCCCGCCCGCTTCCGGCCAGAAGCCGATGCTTGCCATGTGAAGGGTTGGATGAAATTTTTATTGGAAAATGGTGACAGCCACTATTTTTGGTACCGGCCTGACCGACGCGCACAGGTTCGTGCCGCCGCCGCGCGTTCGCGAAAAATAGTGGCTGTCACTCTTTCCGCGGCGCGCGATACCCATCCATCAGTCGTAGCTGAGCTCCGGGAAGAAATCGCCGCGGCCTTCCGGGCTCATGTCGAGCAGGCCCCAGACCGGATCGACCAGATCGCCGGCCCGGTGGTTCTGGCCGGGTTCCTCCTCGACGTAGAGCAGCTCGCTGCCCCAGAAGTGGCGGATTGTGCCGTCGGCGTGCTTGCGGAACACGTTGTACATCGGTTCGTCCCAGTTCCTGCCGGGCTCGTAGCCGCGCGCGGCGCGCATCTCCGGGCCGAACTTCGACGTGTCGCCGAAATAATGGTGGGAATAATCGTTGCCGGCGGTCGAGAGCAGCTTAAGATTGCGCCAGCCGCGGGCCCTCGCCCACGCCTCCAGCCGCGCGATCGGCGACTTGGCGACGACATAGGTCGGGAAGCGCCGGTCGGCGTGGAAGACGCTGCCGTCGAGCCCGTCGAGGGTGTGGGTGCAGCCGGTGCAGGGCAAATCGCGCTCGGGGCCGTACATGAAGCTGTAGATGAGGATGCTCGGGTGGTCGCCGAACAGTTCGGAGAGCTTCACCTGCTCGGGCCGCTGGTTCGCGCCGATCCGCTCGAACACGAAGTCCTCGGGCAGCGCGCCGCCGGGCGGCAGCGCGCGGCGCTGGGCGGCGACCGCCTCGAGCAGGCGGCGCAGCGCGATCTCGGCGTCGAGCAGCGCGCCCCGCGCGGTCCGGTATTCGGCGCTTTCGTTGGGGAAGGACAAATGCGGCATCATCGCCTCCTTGGTCGGTCGCGGTCAGGTGCCCGACGTACATAATGGGGCTCATGTCGAACCGTTCCCGGCATAACGAGGAAGAGCTGCCCCAGCGCTCAATCACCATTGTTCGCAGGCGAGCGCGCTATTGATTCTGCCGCGCTTGGAAAGACCCGCTCGGGCATCTGATCCATAGGTCCCGCTGAGCACCCGCCGCAGGCCCGTCGGCGCCATCGGCAAGCTGGTATCGAACCAACCTGTCCGGCGTCTCCAGCACGAGCTGGAGATTGCCCTCGCCGATGATCCGAGTCTCTTCGCGGGCGATGAAGCGGCCGTTGAACATTGGCCCCGCCGGGCCCTCGAAGGAGATGCCGAGCAGAAGAAACTCGTCGGACTCGTAATATGAGAGCTGGTCAGCGGTGACGGACAAGAAGGCTATCTCGTCAGGATCATTGCAGGAGGCCGCCGTGCGGCCATAGACACCTTGGAAAGCCGCCGGGATTTGGTCCCTGAAGGGATGGCTAGCCGCGGGCGTCGCAGCGATCAGTGCCCCGATAACCAGGTTTCGCATCTTGGCACCTTTCGGTTGCACGCGCTTCGACTGGGCCCTCCCGCTCATTCGGAATGAGAACGTAAAAAGAACAAAAATGCAAGCGGCTTTTGCCGGATGGTTTTGCCGCGGACGGCGGCTTGCAAATCCCAGCGCGCAGCGGCATCGCCCGGCAACAAGCGGAGGCGAGATGATCGAGCTCGATGAAGAGCAGGAGGCGGCGCGGGCGTGGTTCGAATCGCTCCGCGACCGCATTTGCGCCGAGTTCGAGGCGATCGAGCGCGAGGCCGGGAGCGGGGCCCGTTTCGACTACATGCCTTGGGACCGCAGCGACCCCGACCCCGAATCGCAGTCCGGGGCAGGCTCCGCGCCGGGCGGCGGCGGCGTGCGCGGGCTGATGAAGGGCAAGGTGTTCGAGAAGGTCGGGGTCAACGTCTCGACCGTCGCCGGGCGGTTCACCGCCGAATTCGCCGGCACCGTCCACGGCGCCGAGGATGATCCGCGCTTCTTCGCCACCGGCATCAGCCTGGTCGCCCACATGGCCAACCCGCACGTGCCCGCGGTCCACATGAACACCCGCTTCCTGACCACGACCAAGCGCTGGTTCGGCGGCGGCGCGGACCTCAACCCGCCCATCCCCTACGAGGAGGACAATGCCGAGTTCCACGCCCGCCTGCGCGCCGCCTGCGCCGCCCACGACCAGACTTACTATCCGCGGTTCAGCAAATGGGCCGACGAATATTTCTTCATCCCCCATCGCGGCGTCCCGCGCGGCGCGGGCGGCATCTTCTACGACCATCTCGAATGCGCCGCGCCCGGAAAAGGCGCGACGTTCGAGGCGAATTTCGCCTTCACCCGCGACGTCGGCGAGGCGCTGCTCGACGTGTTCCCCAAGCTGGTGCGCAGGCGCATGGCGACGCCGTTCAGCGACGCCGACAAGGCGCGCCAGCTCGAATGGCGCGGCCGCTACGCCGAGTTCAACCTCGTCTACGACCGCGGCACCCTGTTCGGCCTCAGCACCGGCGGCAATGTCGACGCAATATTGATGAGCCTGCCCCCGGAGGCGACGTGGGGATGAGGCCGTAATTCCTCCCCGAGCTTGTCTCGGGGAGGGGGACCAGCCGCGGACTTGATCCGGGAATGGTGGTGGGGCGCTTGACGCTTCCCCGCCGTCCCGACAGCGGTCATGCCGGTTCGTCCTCCGGCGGTACGATGCCCCGCCGCACGCCGAGCGCGCGCAGCTTCCGGTCGAGGAGCACGATCGCCTCGTCGAAGCTCATCCTTTTCTGGTGGCCGTGCCGCACCTCGCGCCGCCCCACCTGCCCGTTCCGCCGGTCCCAGCGGTTGAGCAGCTTCATCACCCGCTCGAACTCGGCGGCGACCGCGACGGCGCCGGCTTCGGTCTCCGCTCCGGCCCCCTCCGCCCCGGTTCCCGCCGCCTCGATCGCCGCCCGCAGCGCCTGCTGCGCCGCGAGCCGCTGCCGCAAGGCCTCGGCCTCGAGCCGCGCATAACCCTGCTCCAGCGCCTCCTGGAAGGCGGCGGCGAATCCGGGATTGCGGCGCCGCTCGTTATAGACGGTACGCTCGCACACCCCCGCTTCCGCGGCGGCGGCGACGGCGTCGCAGCTCCAGGCGAAGTGGGCGAGGAAGATCTGCTGGCGCTTCTCGTCGAACCGCACGTGCCGCATCTTGCGCCGCTGCAGCACCCGTCGGTTGTTCGACACGATCCTAATCCTCCCCGAGCTTTGCTCGGGGAGGGGGACCGCCGGTACGGCGGTGGAGGGGTTCTCGGGAAGGGCGGAGGGGCTGTCCTCAAAGGACCCCTCCTCCCGCGCCAAACGCCGCTCCGCCGCCGCGGACAGGGCATGCGCATCCCGCCACGCCGCGTCGAACAGCGCATCGCGCCGCCGCGCCGAATAAAAGGCCTGCGCCGTCACCCCGTAGACGTCGGCAAGCTCCTCGAGCCGCCGCCCCTCGCGCAGCGCCGCCAACACCGCCACCTTCGCCGCGGCGTCGACGATCGGCCTCGGCCCCCGCCGCGAATCGCTCGTCCCGCTCATCCGGATGTCTAGAACATAAAAAGAACGTGTAGGAAAACGTTTTTTGCTCCCCGAGCTATTCCTCCCCAAGCTTGCTCGGGGAGGGGGACCGGCCGTAGCCGAAGGCGAGGGCTGGTGGAGGGGGTCTCGAGGAGGGGGGACCGGCCCCGGGCCTAATCCGGGGATGATGAAGGGGCAATGCAGAGCCGTTATCGCCTTGGCCCCGGAACATTATCCCTACGCCGCTCCGATCCCGGCGCCGCGGAGGATGACGGGTTTGCCCCCAATCCCGACCATTCGGCGCATCTCAATCATAGCCCAAAAACAGACGGCCGAATATTCAGCGACGGAAACCGTGCGCGCGACCAAGGACTCTTAAGAGTCATCCGACCGGGGAATACTTGGCATTTGCGGGTCAAGGAGAGGCAGACTGAGTCGCTTGCCGATTTCTCTCGTCGGCAATGCTTGCGTGATTGATTTCGGGAAAGAATGCAGCGCGCGCCGTTCGCTATTGCTTTGGACGCCATCGGCTTGGCGCGCTAGTTACTCAATCAGACTTATCCTTCAGGCGAACCGGCCCCGAAGCCTGCACTAGCATGGGGCGGCCCCTCCTCGCGCCTGAATAAAGAATTCTCGATAAACTTCGTCGGTTAGCGCCTCCGGCAACCATCGCATGACATTTGTGCAATCGACATAATCATAACTGTAGGTGGAACTCGCGCTTAGATTGAGAACGCCGTGATACCAGCCAGCCGGAATGAAAATGAAGTCACCTTTCTCCAGAATGCATTCATAAACAAAGGCTTTGAGGTGTGCCGGTACCGGCTCAAGGCCATCCCATTCCGAACTGTTAGCCCGCGCACCGCTAGTCTCAAGTGCAGACCAATCGCGATCATCAACCAGTCTTACCCTTTTTCGGCCTTCGCATTGCACAAGGATTGTATGTACAAAATGATGATCGAAGTGGAGTTCTGAAACGGAATTGGCAGGGCCTAGAAATAGCCAGTCTTTTGTATAGAGTGTTGATCCTCCCGAATCGTCTGGCAATCCATTGAGAATGTTGAACCGAAAGAACTCTGGCAACCATTCACGATCGACGCCCCTGACTAGGCTCCGATCACTTGCGCGCAACAGGTACCAGGGCCGAAAGCCATCGTTCGTAGTCTCGTGGGTATTTTTATCGTCCGATGTACTTTCAGACTGCACGTACTCCAAGTAAGATGACAGCTCGATTTCGGCTTCCTCAGCCGAATTTAAGGATCGCGTGACGCGAACGAGCCGCTCGCCCACCCTCTTGCGCAACGAATCGAACGCGAAGAAATTGAGCAAGCGGTGGTCTTGGTAGGCGGCGATGAAAGGCGCGCAGTACTGCATACTGCGAGCGTAGCTTGCCGCATCAAACCCATTTTTGCGCCGCTGCACGGGCTTCACGGCATCGCTTCCAATTCATTGCCGAGAAAGGAATTACAATTGCGCCGTGCGTCCGAGGACAGATCTGAGAGCCGGTCAGCAAATGCCTTTATCAGCCGTCGCTCCAACACGCATCTTTGATGGTAGTGCGTCAAATCCGAATCGAGCATCGGAGTAGAGCAGTCATCTATGTCGAAATCCGACAGTGTCAAAGTACACATCGGGGCCGCCCAACATAGCCTGCACTGCATGCAATCAACCATCCGCTCAAAGCGGCGCGCCAATTCATGGACACGGACTGGGTCCGTGCCAGCATCGACGCTGCCCACGACATAGGATGCCTTCTGTCGCTCATTGCCGGCGACCAATTCTCCGTTCGGTCGGACCGTGATCATCGAACTTCCTGGCGGATCGATCGTCCCAAGCGGTCCGCGAACGGTATCGGGTTGCTTCCTAGCCGCGCCTCGCGTGGCGGCCGACCAGAATGTTCGATGAATGACGTTGAAACCCGACGCGAAGAAGTATCGCCAGAACACCTCATCGGGCGCACTCGCATCAGGGAGTGTGACAAAATCCATGTACCAGTCAACAAGGAGCTCTAACGACTGATCGGGGAACCCAAACAGCCCGCCATCACCCAGGCCAGCGAGAATAATATCAAAGTCCCAGTGTACAACTTCCCTCAGGGCCGCGCTACTCTGGAAATAGTAATATAGGCTCACTAGATCAGTACCGGCGTCAACGACACAACTAGTGCTCACCCGCCTTCGCAGAAACTCGGGGTGGGAGGTGAGCAGCCACTCTAGGCGCTCCTCGACGCAACGGAGTGTACCCGATCCATTTCGGCGGACACGGGCCTCATCGTGGTTCGGTCCATCGATCGAAATTGCGAGGTAGACCTCATGCTTCTCAAACAAAGTGACAGCCGCTTCGTTTAACAGCATGCCGTTGCTCGCCACGGCCTTTACTGCAGTTATCCCAACGTTTTCCGCCAACTCGAGCGCGTGTCGAATCTGCGGCAAAGCCAGAAGGGGCTCGCCGCCGAAAAAGTAGAGACAGGTGGGCGCCGTCTGATCCGACTCCTTGAAGAATCGCTGTAGCGCCCGCTCTGTTACTCGGCGCGAGAGAACGGAGGCGTTGTGCCCTCGGTTTCCACCATACCCACCAGAGAAGTAGCAATACGTGCACGCGATGTTGCACTGCTCAGTGACGTTCAAAGACAGGGTAACGGGCGACGGCATTTTGAGAGCATGTTCGGGCGGATATGTTACGAGCTTCCATCCGGTTTCCCTGAGGGCACTCATTCTCAACCAATCTCGTAGAAATTCGAGTCCTACAGGATCTAGGTGGAATTGCTGCCACTCCGCGGGCAGGGCCTCCATCTCCACTGCCCCTTCTCGGCGCCTCGATGCGCCCTGCAACCGCTCAAGGACGCCTGCCAGTCGATCTGAAGGCACTTCCCGATTCTGGGCATAGGAAGGCAAGAACGTCAGTGATCCTTCGAGGCGTACCGCTGATGGGGTAGACTCGAGCGGCAGGTAGTAAAGTTCAAGCATGGCCCACATCAAGTGTGGCGCTCAAGATCTCGAGTGCGCAATAGTTCAGCCACATGGCTTGTTCGGGCGGACAAGACCTATTGGGGCAGATTTCCATGATATCTATGGACTGCACATCGAAGAATTCAAGCAACACGTCGACCACACCTTGGAGGTCACGGAAGGAATAGCCATTCGCGAGAGGAGCGGAGACATGCGAGAAGCAAACGGGATCAAGGACGTCGGCATCGACGGATAGGTGAACGCGACCGCGGCGGCCTCCGCTATGGGATAGCTTCAAACGGTCCCGGAGGTCAACAGGCGAGACCAGCCCGAACTGTGTGAGCCGATCGCCGTTTCTCGTTGCCGGAAGAGAATAGTCCCTGACGCCGATTTGGAGAATCCTCAGATCTCGGTGCGTGTCGAGAATATGAGACGTGAAATTGTTATGTAAGAGCGGTGATCGCGCTTTGTCGAAGAAGGGATCAAAATCCGAATGGGCGTCCAGGATAATGAGTGTTTCGATTCCGCGCGACCGCTGCAGACCATTTACGATCGGGAGGGTCAACGAATGATCGCCCCCTATGAACATCGGCACACGCGCGCGCTCAGCCATCAAGCCCGCCCAGGACTCTACATCTTGGAAGAATGCATCCACCGAATCGAGGGACAGCTGTGTCAGGTCAAGATCACCGAGATCGGCGACCCTGTTATCGTTGAAAAGCAACCTCCGCTTCTCGTAGCTGAACAGGCCCGTCAACTGCCCGTCTTCCCGATGCCAGTCGAAGACCGGACATGTCTCGGCAAGGAATTGCGGACCGTAGCGAGCGCCTGGCTGCGTCACCGTATGCAGGTCAAACGGAAGACCGAGCACCAGGCAGTCGAACCTCTGTCCTTCAATTTCCGCGATGGAGACTAACGGGAAACCAAATTGCCCGGTGGCCAGCCTCACTCGACGATGCGGAGCGCGCTTACTTCGTCAAGATAGCGCCGCAGCGTTTCCTTGTCCTGTTCGCCTGTAGCGAAGACCCGATTATGGCGTTTTGCGAAGGTAGCCTTGGCCCGTTCCGGCGCAGGCTTAAATTGGAACTTCTCGGCTTGATTCACTGGGAGCCTCCTTCATCTGATGCATCAGCTATACCTAATCAACGCGCCGAGGAAAAGAGAATTGAAGACCGCCACCTCCCGATGCAGACTATTTATTAGGCACCTTGCGGGGCAACTTCGTCCGCTTCTCCAAACCCTTCTCCTAAAGCTGACCGGCTGCAAACGGCCAGACCCCGCCGGCAGCGGTAAAGGCGTCCCCGCACCGCCCGCCTTGTAACGCGCTCCGCCTGAGGGCATCGCAGGACAGGAGTTGCGATAATCGGCCTGAGCGACGAACCACAGTGCACCCGCAGACGGCACGGATCCCCCTCCACCGTGCTGCGCACGGTCCCCATTGGCAGGTCGATTGTGCCCCCGGCACAATCTTGGACTGCTGGGGGCAGTCCAACCTGCCAATCCGAGACGAGCTCGGGGAGGATTGAATGCTGATCGATATTCCTATCGGCCATGTCGGCGCGGTGGTGACTTATCTCGAGATGGTCGAGCGGCCGAGGCCGCGTGTGCTGCCCGATTCGCCGCTGCGGCTGGCGCGGTGGCCGGACCCGGACCTGGGCAAATACCGGCTGCTGTTCGAGCGAGTCGGCGCGCGCTGGCTGTGGTATTCGCGCCTCGCGATGGACGATGCGGCGCTGCGCGAGGCGATCGGCGAGGTCCACGCGGTGACCGACGGCTCCGGGCTGGAGGTGGGGCTGGTCGAGCTCGACTTCCGCATCCCCGGCGAATGCCTGATCCGTTTCCTCGGCTTTGTCCCCGAGCTGGCCGGGCGCGGCCATGGCGGCTGGCTGCTTGCCCGGACGCTGGCGCTGGCCTGGCGGCCCGGCGTGCGGCGGGTGCACGTCAATACCTGCACGCTCGACCATCCGGCCGCCTTGCCCGCTTATCTCAAGGCCGGCTTCCGGCCGTATAAGCGCGCGTTCGAAAGCTTTCCCGATCCCCGCCGCAACGGCCTGCTGCGCGAGGACGCGGCGCCGCAAATCCCGTTAGGCTGAAGCCGCGGCCGCGGCGCCGCCGCCGCTGAGCGCCCGGTAGAGGGCGGCGTAAAGGGCGACCATGATGACGGTCACCGCCGCTTCGGTGGCCGACTGGACGATCAGCGTCAGCAAGGCGGCGATCTTGTCGGGAGCGACGGCGAAAAAGAGCAACCCCAGGATCAGGTTGACCACCGCCATGGCGACGAAGGCGCCGATCGCGACGAGCAGGACCATGCCGAGCACCGCCCAGCCATTGCCCGCGGTCAGCGCCCAGGTCCGCGAGATCGCGGTCACCGGGTTGCGCTGATTCTCCGCGACCACCACCGGTCCGACGATGCCGAGCCTGCCGAACAGATAGAGGCCCGGAACCAGGAGGAGGACGAAGCCGATGCCGATGGCGATGCCGCACAGCAGGCTGGCGACGAAGTAGAAGGGGACCAGCATGATCGCCGCCACGATCGCTCCGCCGACGGTGACGCCGCGGGTGAAAAAGAGGAGCAGGATGGCGATGGTGCCAATCATGTTGAAGAGGCTGGCGAGCAGCAGCCAATGCCAGTTGCCCATGAGATATTCGGTCATGATCCGGCCGAACTCGTGAAGGTCCTTCACCTGCGGCTGGGGAATGACGTAGCCGACCAGCAAGGCGGGCAGGAACAGGAACACGCCCGCCAAAGCGGCGGCCAAAGTCGCATGGGTGCGGATAAGGTCGACCGTGTCTTGCCAGACTGCGCTGTAGGAAAGTTTCATCGCATCCCCCTGTTCCGGAGCCATCCATAGCTCCCCTGGCGCCATCCTTTCAAGGAAGGCTTGCGCGGACGCTCCGCTTGGCGGAGACGGACGCGATGCCGGCCGATGTCGAATGGCGCGAGACGCCGGGGCTCAGCCCCTACGCGGAGACGCTCGCCGCGATGGAGGCGCGCGCGGCGGCGATTCGCGCCGGCGAGGCGCGCGAGCTGATCTGGCTGCTCGAGCATCCGCCGCTCTACACCGCCGGGACCAGCGCCGATCCGGCCGAATTGTTCAATCCGCAGGGATTGCCCGTCCACCAGGCCGGCCGCGGCGGGCGCTACACCTATCACGGCCCGGGCCAAAGGGTCGGCTATGTGATGCTCGACCTCGAGCGGCGGGGCCGCGACGTGCGTCGCTTCGTCCACGCCCTCGAAGGATGGCTGATCGGCGCGCTCGCCGGCCTGGGCGTGGAGGCTTGGCGGGCGCCGGGCCGGATCGGCATCTGGACGGCCGCAAACGGGGCGGAAGCGAAGGTCGGAGCGATCGGCGTCCGGGTCCGCCGCTGGGTCACTTTGCACGGATTCTCGCTTAACATAAGTCCGGAACTTTCCCACTTCTCAGGGATAGTGCCGTGCGGTATTGCGGAGTTTCCAGTGACCAGCCTCGACGAGATGGGCGTGCCCGATGGGCAGAAACGTTTCGACCTGGCGCTGAAACAGGGGCTCGACCATTTTCTGGTCTCTCTCGAGGGGGGACGCGAGAAGGCTTGAGGGCGTTCCGCTTTCTGTTATTGTGTGAAACTGATTTGGCAAAAAAGGGGCCACCCCGACCAAATCTTCAATCTAGGGAGTTTCTAAATGCGTGACCTTCTTTCCAAAGTTATGACCGGCTCGATGATCGTCGGTGCGGCCCTCGTCGTTGCCTCGTGCGGCAAAGGCGAAGACGCCACCAACAACATGGCCTACAACACGGACGACGCGCTGATGGGCACCAATGACATCACCGCGGCCGACGCCATGAACGGCACCGGCGACAATCTCGGCGCCATGGACAGCAACACGACCGACACCGGCACGACCAACACGACGACCACGACGACCAACACCACGACCGACACGACGACCACCAACGGAATGTAATTTCCGCTGGATCGTGTCTCACGGAAGGGCCGTCCGGGCGACCGGGCGGCCTTTTCTTTTGGCCGGCAACGGCTTGCGGCCTGCCACGCAAGGCCGCGCCGGCTCCCGCCCATGACGAGCCGTGCCCTCCGCGCGACGGAAGACTCGGCCGTCACTGGATTGCGGGAGGAGCGCTGCTAAGCATGAGGCAGGCGCGGCGTAAGCGATTGGCGGAAGGGCGGGACATGCGTAAATGGCGGATCACGGCCCTGATTGCCGCGAGCGTGGCGGGCATCGCCGCGCCCCAGGCCGCGTCGGCGCAGATGTTCCTGACCGCGCCCGACTTCAGGCCCGGGCCGATCGACGGCAGCGACCCTTTGGTCGGCCTGCCCATCCCCGGCGCAACCCCGGCCGAATATCGCGCCCATCTGCTCTGGAACCTGCGCGCGGGCCTCAACGTCGCCGCCCTGCAGTGCCAGTTCTCGACCTATTTGCGGGCCGTCCCCAATTATAACGGCATCCTCGCCCATCATTCGATCGAGCTGGCCAGCGCCTACACGGCGCTCAACAATTATTTCAAGCGGGTGCACGGCGCGGTCAAAGGCCAGAAGCTGTTCGACGATTATTCGACCGCCACCTACAATAATTTCTCGACCCTGCAGGCCCAATACGGCTTTTGCCACATAGCGACGAACATCGCCAAAGCGGCGCTGGCGACGCCGAAAGGCGATCTCTACCTCCTCGCCCAGCGGCGGATGCGGGAGCTGAGGAACAGCCTGGTCCCCGCCTACGACACGGCGCCGGTCTACAACCCCTACGCGATCCGGCTCACCGCCTTGCCGCCGCTGCAGGCGGACTGCTGGGACAAGAAGGACCAGCTCCTGCCGAGATGCTACGCCACGGCGGCCTGAGCGCACTCCAAAGGCGGATCTCGGTCGTGGATGGCTGGCCGGACGCTAAGGCAAACCGAGCAATTTGTGGGTCTGGAGGCTGAGGCGCCAGCGCGGATGCTCCATCACGAAGGCGATCGCCGCGGCCCGCGCCGCCTCGCCTTCGGCGCAATCCATCGGCTGGACCAGGAAATGGTCGAAATCCCAGGCTGAAAGCTCCTCGGGGTCGATGCCCGGCTGCGGCCAGACGAGCTTCAGCTCGTCGCCCGAGCGCTGGACGATCTGCGTTCCCGCCTTCGGGCTGACGCAGATCCAGTCGATCCCGGCGGGCGCGGGCAGCGTGCCGTTGGTCTCCACCGCGATTTCGAAGCCGTGGCCGTGCAGCGCGTCGAGCAGGGCCGCGTCGAGCTGGAGCAGCGGCTCGCCCCCGGTCACCACGACGAAGCCGCCCTCCTCCCCGCCCCACAAATCGGCCGCCCGGCGGGCGAGGGCCGCGGCCTCGTAACGGCCGCCATTGGCGCCGTCGGTGCCGACGAAATCGGTGTCGCAGAACCCGCACTGGGCGGCGGCGCGGTCCTGCTCGCGGCCGGACCAGAGGTTGCATCCGGCAAAGCGTAGAAACACCGCCCGCCGCCCCGCCTGCGCGCCTTCGCCCTGGAGCGTCAGGAACATCTCCTTGACCGCATAGCTCACAGGCCGTTCCCCGACAAAGGCGGGCTCGCCGCATAAGAGGTCGGATCGGGAAGGCCCGCCTCGGCGAAGCCGGCGGCGCGCAGGCGGCAGGAGTCGCAGAGGCCGCAGTGGAGACGGTCTTCGACCGGATCGTAGCAGGACCAGCTGAGGCCAAGGTCGAGCCCGAGGCGCGCCGCTTCACGGACGATTTCGGCCTTGCCGAGGTGGAGCAGCGGCGCGTGGACGGTGAAACGCCCGCCCTCGGCGCCCGCCTTGGTGGCGACCCCGGCCAGCGCCTCGAAGGCGGCGATGAAATCGGGCCGGCAATCGGGATAGCCCGAATAATCGAGCGCGTTGACGCCGATGAACAGGTCGCGCGCGCCCGCCGCTTCCGCCCAGCCCAGAGCGAGCGACAGGAAGATGGTGTTGCGGGCGGGAACGTAGGTGACCGGCACGTCCGCGCCGAGGCCGCCTTTGGGGACGGCGATGTCGGCGGTGAGCGCCGAGCCGCCGAAGGCGCGAAGATCGAGCGGGAGGATGAGATGGCGTTCGGCGCCGAGGGCGGCGGCGATTTTCTCCGCGGCCTGCAGCTCGACGCGGTGCCGCTGCCCGTAGTCCACGGTGAGGGCGAGCAGGCGGAACCCGGCCTCCTGCGCGCGCGCGGCCGCGACCATCGAGTCGAGGCCCCCGGAGAGCAGCACCACGGCGCGGGGAGCGGGATCGTTCATCGGCGCGGCGGCTAATCCCGCAGGCCGACCGGCGCAAGCGCCCAAAAGAACGGGCCGCCCGGTGAGGAGCGGCCCAGTTGAGGCTGTTAAGCCTGCTAGGGAGGAAAGCGTGCCCGCAAATCGGCACAGCCTCCTTCTATCAGGCCAAGGGTAAACAGGGGGTTAACGGCAAGATCGGCGAGCGGCGCTTCAAATATCGCCGAAATCGCCGGCCGATATCGGGAAAATCCGCGAGCAGAACTCGCAGCCGACCTTGATCAGCCCGTCCTCGTCGATCATCGCGGCGCGCTCCTCGGCGCCGAACCGGGCGATGACGGCGCGGATATGGTCGGGGTTGCAGCGGCAGCCCTTGGCCAGCGGCACCGCCTCGAGCAGGCGGACCTCCTCCTCGTCGTGGAACAATCGCCACAGCAAGGTGTCGAGCGGCAGGCCGCGGTCGGTCAGCTCGCCATATTTGATCGTCTCGGCGAGGATTCGGACATGCTCCCATTCGGGATGGTCGAGGCGGGTGTGGATCCGCTCGCGCCCCTCCTCGCCTTCGGGCAGATGCTGGATGAGGATTCCGCCGGCGACATGGCCGGTATCGTCGACGGCGAGGCGGACGAAGCTCGGGATCTGCTCCGACTGGGCGAAGAAGCTCTGCGCCGCCTCGGCCAGCGACTCGCCCTCGAGCGGCACGATCCCCTGGTAGCGCTCGCCCGACACCGCCTGGTCGAAGGTGATGGCGAGATAGCCCTTGCCGAACAGGGCCTGCAGGTCGCGGCGGCTAGGCAGCTCGGCGAGCCGGTCGCGATCGAAGCGGACATAGCCGCGCAGCTCGCCGCCGCGATAGTCGCAGACCAAAAGGTCGACGATGCCGCTCTCGGTCTGCGCCTGGAGGGTGAGCTGGCCGCCCGCCTCCTTCAGCATTGCGCCGAGCAAGGCGGTCAGCACCAAAGCCTCGGAGAGAATGCGCGCGATCGGCGCCGGATAATCGTGGGCGGAAAGGATTTCGTCCAGCACCGGCCCGAGGCGGACGACTCGCCCGCGGGCGTTGCGGCCCGGTATCGAGAAACCGATCGCCGCATCGAGATGCGCGGCGGCGGCCGCTGCCTGCTGAAGGGGAGAGGTCATCGCCGCCATGTGGCGGACGCAAGCGGGAGGTTCAATATCCGTCTTCCCCTGGAGCGGGCGCCCAAGCCGCCGCCGGTAGGAGGTTCTTAGGGCGCGATGGCTAAGATGGGAGACGCCAGTTCGAACGTGAGAAGGCTGAACCGATGCGTCCCCTCCATGTCCTTATCGCCCTGTTCTTTCTCGTCGCCGTCGCGACCAGGGGGTGCGATTTGATGATGAGCCGGGCCTATTCGTCTCATCGCGACAACAGCTACAGCGGCCCGGGGGTCGGCCCCGGGCAGCTCTGGCAACCCGCGGCGGAGCGGGCGCCGATCGAGGACAAGCTGCGGCGCGATCTGGAACGCGCCGTCGAGGGCGCCCGCACCGCCGAGCATATCAAGGTCCGCCGCCCGGACGGCGGCATGGTCGAGCTGACCAGGCCCGAGGACATCGCGATGGCGCGGCGGGTCATGGCGGCGGGCTGGGAAAAGCAAGCCGCCTCGGCGGGCATCACGCTGCAGCCGCCGGCGCCGCGGCCGCGGGGAAGCATCAGCTTCGAACCGGGCCAGCCGATGGTCGACGCGCGGGGCGCGCCGCCGAATTAGGCCCCCCGCTCGCGGCGCCGCAATGATCCCGCTCTTCCGGCTCTCCCGCGCACGGCCGATTCCGCCCCGCGAACCCGGCGGCTGGCGGCTAGAAGCAGCTTCCGTTGCAGGCCTGGGAGAAGACAATGAGGAGGAACCCGCCGAGCAGCAGCAGGGTGATGCCGCATCCTACCAGCACCGGGTTCGGCTTCATTCCCGCTTCTCCCGGGATTCGCGTTCCGACAGCAGCCGCAGCCCAGGCCGGGCGCCGGTCGCTAGATCTTGTTTATCACCTCGAGCAGGGCCGAGGCATTTCCGTCCGGATTCTCGGCCAGCGCGCGGTGGCAAGCCGCCTTGGACGCATCCAATATGCGTCTTTTGCTTCCCGGGTGCTCCGCCTCCAGCTCGTCGAGAATGCACCAGAGCAGGCTGAACGCCGCCAACCCCACGCTTTCGGCGGAATGCGCCATCTTCGCTCCTCGCTACGCCCCAACGCGATAGCATGACGGGCGGGCATCGCGAAACGGGCCAGGCACGTGAATCGATCCCCCTTTCATGCAGCCGCCTGGGGAAGCTCATAACGGCGGGCCGCTTCCGACAGGCGCTCGACGAACTCGTTTATGTGGGCTTCCTCGACGATCAGAGGCGGCAGGACGCGCATGACGTTGTCGCCGGCGGCGACGGTCAACAGGCCGTGCTCGCGCAGATAAGCGACGAAGGCGCGGCTGTCGGTCTTCATCCTGACGCCGAGCATCAGGCCGAGGCCGCGGACGCTTTCGAACAGATGGTCGTGATTGGGGATCATCTGCTCCAATGCGCCGCGCAGCCGCTCGCCCGTGCGTGCGACATGATCGAGGAAGCCGGGCGCGGTGACGATGTCGAGCACCGCCTGTCCGGCGGCCATGGCGAGCGGGTTGCCGCCATAGGTCGAGCCGTGGGTGCCGATCACCATCCCCGAGGCGGCCTTTTCGGTGGCGAGGCAGGCGCCGAGCGGGAAGCCGCCGCCGATCCCCTTGGCGGTGGCGAGGATGTCGGGTTCGATGCCGTAATGCTCGTGGGCGTAGAGCCTGCCGGTGCGGCCGACGCCGCACTGGACCTCGTCCAGGACCAGCATCAGGTCGTTCTCGTCACAGATGCGGCGGAGGCCGGTCATGAAGGCCTGGCTGGCGGGGCGGATGCCGCCCTCCCCCTGGACCGGCTCGAGCAGGAAGCCGGCCGTATTCTCGTCGACCGCCGCCTCGGCGGCGGCGAGGTCGTCGAACTCGACCACGGTGAAACCGGGCAGCAGGGGCGCGAAGCCGTCGCGAAGCTTGGGCTGGTCGGTGGCGCTGATCGTGCCGATGGTGCGGCCGTGGAAGGCGTTGCTGAAGGTGATCAGGACGTGCTTTTCGGGCCGGCCGTGACGATGGTGGTAGCGGCGCGCGGCCTTGATCGCGCATTCGACCGCCTCGGCGCCCGAATTGGTGAAGAAGACGGTGTCGGCGAAGGTCAGGTCGACCAGGCGCTGGGCGAGCGCCTCCCCCTGGGGGCTGCCGTAGAGGTTGGAGACGTGGATCAGGGTCGCCGCCTGCTCCTGGATCGCTTTGGTCAGGTGCGGGTGGCCGTGGCCGAGCAGGTTGACCGCGATGCCGCTGGCGAAATCGAGATATTTCTCGCCTTTTTCGCCGTAGAGCCAGACCCCCTCCCCCCGCACCGGCCGCACCGGCGAGCGCGGATAGACGGGCATGAGCGGGGTGATCGTCATCGCAAAGGGTTCCGGCGGATGAAAATGAAAGGAAGGCGATCCGCACGGACCGCCTTCCCGCCTCTTAGAGAGGTGACGGGCGCCGCGTCAATTCGCGGCGCCCGCCGATTTTCGCCTTAGTAGCGGCGGCCGTCGCGATCGTTGCGCTCGAGCCGCAGTCGCTGCTCGAGCCGGTTGACCTGCGCCCTGAGCGCGAAGAACTCGCGATTGTCGATGCCGTTGCGGCTCGCGCGATCGAGGCGGAAGCGGATCTGGTTGGCCTCGCGGCGCAGGCCGAAGGCCTCGCGCTGCGAGATGATCCCGCGCCGGACCGAACGCTGGATGCCGTTTTCGGCCCGGTTGAGGTCGCGCAGCAGGTCGTTGATCGCCTGGCGGGACGGCCCGCCCCGGTTCCACCCGCCGCGCTCATAGTCGCCGCGAGAGCGATCGTCGCCGCGAGAGCGATCGTCGCCGCGATGCTGCTCGTCGCCGCGCTGGGCGAGGGCCGGGGCGGCGGTCAGGGTGGTCGAAACCAGTGCGAGGGAAATCAGAAACTTACGCATCGTCCTACTCCTTTTCCAAAACGACGGGCTGCTTCTACGACTCGGCCAATGTGGCGGTGCTGAACGGCGCCGACAGCCGCCGTTCAGCCGAAACGCTAGCTCTTCAGCTTCCAGCCTTTGCGGAGCAGCACGTAGCAAAGCGCGCCGAGGGCGGCGTCGATGGCGAGCAGGAGCAGGGCGCCCACCGCCACCGGCGAATCGGCGGCGCCGAGGAAGCCGTAGCGGAAGCCGGAGATGACGTAGAAGAACGGGTTGGCGTGGCTCACCGCCTGGAAGACGGGCGAGAGGCTGTCGATCGAGTAGAAGGTGCCCGACAGCAGCGACAGCGGCGCCACCACGAAATTGCCGACCGCCGCGGCATGATCGAACTTGTCGGCCCAGATCGAGGTCAGCAGGCCGACGAGGGCGAGCATCATGCTGCCCATCGTTCCGAACCAGGCGATCGCCCAGAGGTGGCGCGGCATGACATGGACTCCGGGCCAGACCAGCATCGCCAGCCAGACGGCGAGGCCGACGAGGATCGCGCGGGTCAGCGAGGCGCCGATCAGGCCGGCGATCAGCTCCGCGGTCGAGAGCGGCGGCATCAGATAATCGACGATATTGCCCTGGATCTTGCCGACCAGCAGCGAGAAGGAGGAATTGGCGAAGGCGTTTTGCAGCATGCCCATCATGATCAGCCCGGGCGCGAGGAAATCGGCGAAAGGAAAGGCCCCGCCGTCCAGCGTGACCATGCGGCCGCTGCGGCCCAAAGCGACGGTGAAGATGACCAGGAACAGGAGGGTCGTCATCGCCGGCGCCCAGATCGTCTGCAGCTGGACCTTGAAGAAACGCCTCACCTCCTTCACATAGAGGGTCTTGAGGCCGCCCCAATTGACGTTCCGGATCACCGGCACGCCAGGGTCGGTCCGAACCCAATTCGAAGGCAGGTCGTCCACGCCCCGTCGCTAGAGGCTGACGCTGCGGGCCGCAAGCCGTGAAGGAAAGCTATGTCCTGGACCGACGAGAGGATCGACCGCCTGAAGGAGCTGTGGTCGAACGGAATGACCGCAAGCCAGATCGCCGACGAGCTTGGCGGCGTCTCGCGCAACGCGGTGATCGGCAAGGCCCATCGCCTCGGCCTGCAGTCGCGCCCGTCGCCGGTGAAGCCCAACGATCCGGTCCCCGTTCTGGCCGAGCCGGTGCAGCCGGCCGAGCCGGGGCCGGCCGCCGAACCCCTGGCCGAGACGCCTCAGGCCGCCGCTCCGCAGGCCGCGCCCGCCGGACCGCCGCCGCCGCCGCAGCCGCAGATCCGCTCGATCGGCCCGGGAGGCTTCCTACGCCAGGGGCCCGGCGACCAGCAGTCGCCGATCCCGCCCGCGCCACCGCGCCGCCTCGTTCCCGCCAAGCCGAGCGCCGAGGTCGCCGACAAGACCGGCCTGCTCGACCTCAACGAGAAGATCTGCAAATGGCCGCTCGGCCATCCCGGCGAGCCCGACTTCCATTTCTGCGGACGGCCGGCCAATCCCGGCTTCCCTTATTGCGTCGAGCATTGCGGAATCGCCTATCAGGCCCAGCTCCCCCGCCGCGACCGCCGCCCGCCGCCGCCGCTGCCGTTCGGCGGGCCGCGCATCCGCTGACGGCTTCGACGGCAAGTTCCGGCCCGCTCCAGCGCAGGCGGGCTTCCGCACCATTTGCGACGAATATTGCCGAATATTTGCTGTCTATTTTCCGGCTCGGCTCCTAGTCTGGATTTTCCACTCCGCAATCGGAGGCGGGATTGATGGGGGCCATGGCTACCGGACGCGCGAGAGCGGCACCGCTGCCGCCCCGGCTGCGCGCCGCCGGCTTCGCCGCGTTCAAGGCGCTCTGGTTCGCCCTGCTCGCGCTCGCGGTCGTCGCCCCGGCCGCGGGCGTCTACTATCGGGAGCAGATGATCGCGCGCATCTTCAATCCTCTCGCCCTGGTCGGCATCGGCTACGAGATCCAGAACGGCGCTCGGATCCGGATCCGCCCGCGAAGCGCGGAGGCCCGCGCTGCGGGAATCGAAGATGGCGAGCGTCCGCTGGCGATCGACGGCGTGCCGGTTTCGGAGGCGGCGTCCGACCTTTCCGAGCTCGCCCGACGACTGAGCGGCCCCGAAGGGTCGGTCCTCACGCTCACCACCCGATCGCCGGACGGCAGGCTCGCCACTCACCGGCTGACTCGGAGCGAGGCCAATATACGCTCGGCCTATGCCGGTACCGGGATCGATCGCCGTACCTATCGGACGATGCTATTGATCCTCGGCATCTTTCCCAATTATCTGCTGATCGCGGCGGCGGTCCTGCTGTTCCGCCGGCGCACGCGCGATCCGGTCGCCGCCTTGCTGTCGCTGTCGTTCCTGATGGTGGCTGCGAATATGTTTCACGCCGAGTTTGTGTACCAGCGTCTCGATCTGAACGCCCTGGCGGGGATATGGGCCGTGGGCGGCTGGTGCGGCTTCATGCTCGTGCTGCTGATCTTTCCCGACGGCCGTTTCGTGCCGCGCTGGACCCGCTGGGCGGCGCTGCTCCTCATTCCCTTTGCCGTGCAAAGCTATCTCTTCCTGTTTTCCTGGCAGGTCGACGGCCTGCTTTCCGCCGCCTTTCTCGCGGTCGGCGTGGCCTGTCTGGCGTTTCGCTACCGCCGCCTTTCGCCCGGCGCGGAACGTCAGCAGATTCGCTGGGCGATGTTCGGCTTCGTGGCGGGAACCGCCTTGCTCGCGGTCGGCATCATCTTCCAGATCATCGCCGCCCTGGACACGAATCCTATCGCGGAGGTCTGGGGCGCGATCGGGTCGCAGTTCCTGTTCGCGGCGGGCCTGTGCTGCCTGGGGGGCGGTTTGCTCGTCTCGATGCTCAAATACCGGCTCTACGATGCCGACGCGGTGATCAGCCGCTCGGCCGGTTATGCGGTGCTGACCCTGATGCTCGGCGGCGCCTTCGCCGCAAGCGCCAAGGGAATGGAGGTGCTGTTCGAGACCGGGTTCGGCCGCGAGGCCGGCGCCTGGCCCGGAGTGATCGGCGCCAGCCTGGCCGTCGTCCTCATCACGCCGCTGCACGGCCGCGTCCATTCCTGGGCCGAGCGCCGCTTCCAGAAGGGGCTGCTGCACATGCGGCGCGACCTGCCGCTTTGCGTCGGCGACCTGCGCGAGACGGCGAGCATGGACGAACTGCTCGCGGAGATCGTCGACCGCATCGCCCGCGGGGTCCGCGCGAGCCGGATGGCGGTGCTGCTCGACGGCAAGGTCGCCGCCGGCCGCGGCCTGGAAACGGGCGCGCCGGCCGTGCCCGACCTGCCGGGCGACGCATCGGACATGAGTGTAGACCATGACGATCCGGTCTTCCCGCTCCGCATCCCGCTGCGCACCGGGCATCGCGCGGATGACGCGCCGGTCGGCTGGCTGCTGCTCGGGCCGCGTCCCGACGGCAGCCTGTACGGCAAGGACGAGCTCGATGCCCTGCGGGAGATCGCCGATCCCGTAGCCCGGGCGGTGCGAATCGTGCAGCTCCGCGAAGCGCGGGAGCGCAACTTCGATAGCCGCGCCGATCGGCAGGATCGGCGGATCAAAGCGGTGGAGAAGGCGATCCAGGAGTTGACTGCGCGGCCGGCGAGCGTGCCCGCCTGAAACGACCGCGCGCCCGTCAATCCTCGAGCGGCGCCAGTTCGGCGTCGATCGCGATCTGTACCGCTTCGGACAGGCTCGACGCGCCGAGATCGCCCATCATGCTGGCGCGATCCGCTCGCGGAACCAGCCGGCGAGCTCGTCTTCCGAAAGCTCGCCGGCGGCGAGGGCCAGGAAGGCGACGACCAGCTCCGCGTCCGTCGTCTCGAGGGCGTGGCCGTTCAGGATCAGAAAAGTCTCGCTCACGACCGCCGCGGTCCGCTTGTTGCCGTCGACGAAGGGGTGGTTGCGCGCGGTGCCATAGGCATAGCTGGCCGCCAGCGCGGCGACGTCCGGGTCACCGTAAACGGCGAGGTTGAGCGGACGCGCCAGGGCGCTCTCCAGCAGCCCCGCGTCGCGCACGCCCTCGCCCCCGCCATGCTCGGCGAGTTGCTCGCGATGCGCCGCCTCGGCGACGGCGCGGTCGACCCAGATCCAGTCGCGATCCATGGGCCGTCTACTTGGCGAGTTCGCGCAACGCCTGGCGGCGATTCTTCATCACGTCGCGAGCGACGTTCATCTGCGCTTCGAAATCCGGGTCGTGCACGCGAAGCTCGAGCCCCCCGGGGATTTCGCCGAGCGAAAGCGTGTCGCCGAGCTCCAGCCGAAGCCGGGCCAGCGCCGTCTTCGGAATTACCACGCCGACGGAATTACCAATGGCGATGAGTTTGATAGGCTTGGTCATACGAATGTTATAACAGAGGACCGATCTTCCCGCAAGCCGAGCGGCTTGGCGAGTGACTCGCGCCCGCCTATAGATTCGCCATGTCCGATCTGTTCGCGTCCACCGCCGCCGCCTCCGCCGATTACGACGCCCATTCGATCGAGGTGCTGGAGGGCCTGGAGCCGGTCCGCCGCCGGCCGGGCATGTATGTCGGCGGCACCGACGAGCGCGCGCTCCACCATCTCGCCGCCGAAGTGCTCGACAATGCGATGGACGAGGCGGTGGCCGGCTTCGCCACCCGCATCGAGGTCGTGCTGGAGGCGGGCAACCGCCTCACCGTCACCGACAATGGCCGCGGCATCCCGATCGACCCGCACCCCAAATATCCGGGCAAGTCGGCGCTCGAGGTGATCCTCACCATGCTCCATTCGGGCGGCAAGTTCTCCAACAAGGCCTATGCGACCTCCGGCGGTCTCCACGGCGTCGGCGTCAGCGTGGTCAACGCTCTGTCGAGCGAGACGATGGTCGAGGTGGCGCGCAACAAGGAATTGTACCGCCAGACCTTCTCGCGCGGCGAGGCGACTTCGAAGCTGGAGCCGCGCGGCCCCACGCCGAACCGGCGCGGCACCACCTTGAGCTTCGTCCCCGACACCGAGATTTTCGGCGAGGACCGGTTCAAGCCCGCCCGCCTCTACCGGCTCGCCCGCTCGAAGGCCTATCTGTTCGCCGGCGTCGAGATACGCTGGCGCTGCGATCCGGCGCTGATCGCCGACGACACGCCGGCCGAGGCGGTGTTCCAGTTCCCCGGCGGGCTGGCCGACCACCTCAAGGAGCAGATCGGCGAGCGCAACTGCGCCACCGCCGAATATTTCAAGGGGCGGCAGGACTTTCCAAGCGGCCAGGGCATGGTCGAATGGGCGGTCGCCTGGCCGCTCTGGAGCGAGGGCGGGTCGTCTTATTATTGCAACACCATCCCGACCCCCGACGGCGGCACCCACGAGCAGGGCATCCGCGCCGCCCTCGCCCGCGGCATGCGCGCCTTCGCCGAGCTGGCCGGCCAGAAGAAGGCGAAGGACATCCAGGCCGAGGACGTGGTCGGCGGCGCCGAGATCCTGCTCTCCTTGTTCCTCCGCGACCCCCATTTCCAGAGCCAGACCAAGGACCGCCTGACCAGCCCCGACGCGGCGCGGCTGGTCGAGACCGCGATACGCGACCATTTCGACCATTATCTCGCCGACAATATGGACCGCGGCCGCGCCCTGCTCGCCTTCGTCCTCGACCGGATGGACGAGCGCCTGCGCCGCAAGGCCGAGCGCGAGGTCAAGCGCAAGACCGCGACGTCGCCGCGCAAGCTGCGCCTCCCCGGCAAGCTCACCGACTGCGCCAACGACGATCCGGCCGGCACCGAATTGTTCATCGTCGAAGGCGATTCGGCCGGCGGCTCGGCCAAGCAGGCGCGCGACAGGAAGACCCAGGCGATCCTGCCGATCCGCGGCAAGATATTGAACGTCGCCTCGGCGAGCGCCGACAAGATACGCGGCAACCAGGAGATAGCCGACCTCATCCTGGCGCTGGGCTGCGGCATCCGCGAGCAATGCGACCCGGCCCAATTGCGCTACGACCGCATCGTCATCATGACCGACGCCGACGTCGACGGCGCCCATATCGCCACCCTGCTGATGACCTTCTTCTTCCAGGAGATGGCCAAGGTGGTGGAACATGGCGCGCTCTACCTCGCCCAGCCGCCGCTCTACCGGCTCTCCGCCGGCGGAACGGTCGCCTATGCCCGCGACGACGCCCACCGCGGCGCGCTCGAGGCGGATTTGTTCAAGGGGAAGAAGGTCGAAATCAGCCGCTTCAAGGGCCTGGGCGAGATGAACCCCCAGCAGCTTCGCGAGACGACGATGGACCCCAAAAGCCGCTCGCTGATCCGGATCACCCTGCCGGAGGAACATGAGGACCGGCACAAGGTCCGCGAGCTCGTCGAGCGGCTGATGGGCCGCAACCCGGAACATCGCTACGCCTTCATCCAGAGCAACGCCGCCGACGTCGACGAGGAAGCGATCGACGCGTGAGAGCCGGGCCGCTCCTCGCTTTTCTCTGCCTTTCGGCGTGCGTCGCGACCGGCGGAGCCGAGGCGGCGCCCCCGGTCGTCGCCGCGCCGGCGGAGGCTGCTCAGGCTTCGTCCGCTTTGGCCGCCCGCGCGAATGATCTAGTCGCCCTGCTCAACGGCGCGGCCGAGCCGGAGCGGCTTTTCTCGCCGGCCTTCCTGGCGCAGGTGCCGGCGGCGCAGGTGAAAGCGATCTCCGCGCAGCTCAAGGCGAGCTACGGCGCGGCCAAGGCGGTGGCCCGGATCGAGGCGTCGAGCGCGACCAACGGCACAATCTTCGTCGAATTCGAGCGCGCCACCGTCAGGCTCCAAATGGCGATCGGCCCGGCGCCGCCGCAGCTGATCGAAGGCCTGCTGGTGGCCGGCGTCGAGGCGAAGGGAGAGAGCGTCGCTATTCTGTTCGGCGAGATCGTCTCGCTGCCCGGGCAGGTGGCGCTGGACGCGGCGCGGCTCGACGAGGGGGGACCGGCAAGCTTCCTGACGCAGCGGGCGGAGCAGCCGATGGCGATCGGCTCCGCCTTCAAACTGTTCATCCTCGCCGAGGTGGTCCGCGAGGTGAAGGCGGGGACGCGCAAGTGGAGCGACGTCGCTCCGCTCGACCGGCAGTCGCTTCCTTCCGGCCTGCTCCAGGACTGGCCGAAGGGCTCGCCGCTCACCCTGCACAGCCTCGCCGCGATGATGATCTCGCGCAGCGACAACAGCGCAGCCGACACTCTGCTCGCCCTGCTCGGCCGCGAAAAGGTCGAGCAGCTGCTGCCCGCGCTGGGCGTGAAGGCGGCGGAGCGCAACCGCCCCTTCCTTTCAACCCGCGAGGCCTTCGCCCTCAAGCTCGGCGGCCCGGCGCTTCTCGCCCGGTGGACCGCGGCCGACGAGGCCGGCCGGCGCGCGATCCTCACCGGACCGCTGGCGTCGGTCGACGCGCGCACGCTCGACCCGGCGCGCCTGTCCGGCCAGCCGGTCGCGACCGGCACGGCGGAATGGTTCGCCTCGCCGGCCGACCTCGTCCGCACCCTGGACTGGCTGCGGCGAAGCGGCGACCGGACCGCGCTCGACATATTGGCGATCAACCCCGGCCTCGGCCGCGCCGCCGCGCAGGGCTTCGACTATTTCGGCTTCAAGGGCGGCTCGGAGCCGGGCGTGATCAACACCTCTTTCCTGCTGCGCAGCCGCGAAGGGCGCTGGATCGGCCTTTCCGTCACCTGGAACAACGAAGCCGCCCCGCTCGACGAAGGCCGCTTCATCGCGCTAGTCGGCCGGCTGGTGGCGCTGATGCGCTAGTTCCTCCCCTGCATTTGCGGGGGAGGAATACCCGCTTACCGCCCGCTGGCGTCGCGCGACTGGCGCAGGGCGTCCAGCTCCTGCTGGGTCCGGGCGCGGTCCGCGCGCAGCTGCTCGACCGCGGCCGATTCCTTCTCGCAAAAGGCGCGCGGCTGCTCGGCCAGCCCGGCCGCATCGTCGATGCAGCGGCCGAGCGCGACGCCGCGCGGAATCAGATCGAACGGCTCGGGGGAGGCGTCCCTGCGCTCGATCACCGGCCCCAGGTCCATGAAGAAGGTCAGCCAGGCGCGGCGCTTGCGCGCCTCCTGGACCTTGGGATCGCCGCTCGCGCCCGCCGGGATCGGGATCTCGATCCCCGCCAGCGGCACGTTCGCCAGCCGCGCCTTCGCCTCGTCGAACCGGCCGAGCTCGCGCAAGGCGTTGATCGCGCGCGCTTCCATGCCGACCCAGTTCAAGTCCGCCGGATCGGGAGTCACCTTGGCCGAGGCTTCGGCCAGCTCGGTCAGATAGCGGGCGCGCAGCTCCGGCTTGCCCTCCGCCTCCCAGCTCGCCTGGAGCAAAGCCCACAGATAATCCTCCGCCCCGAGCCCCATCGCCTTCATCAGCCAGTAAGCGCGGTAATATTGGGTGTCGTCCTGGCGGAGCGCCTGATAGGCCTCGGAGGCGACCAGAGGCTCGAGCTTGGCGACCTCTTCGGGCGTATATTCCTTGTAGAGGACGAGGCCGTTGTCCGGGCATTGGGGCAGCGCCGCCGGAAGGGGCGCGCCGCCGTAGGGCTTACCGTCTGGACGCGTACCGAAGCTGCCGGAGGAGACGGCGGCGGTGTAGCTGAAGGTCGCGCCGCCGATCGGGCAGGTCATCGTCCTGGCGACGGGGGCCGCCGCGCTCGCCGGAAGGAGGGGCGCCGCCAGCAAAGCGGCCGTCAGGACAAGCTTACGCATCACATTCTCCCAAATCCCCCCCGCCAATCGCCCGGCCCCTTTGAATTGAACCTTAATCAGCTGGTCACCGCCGGAGCGACCAGGGCGAAGCGCGGGATGGCAGCGGCGAAGCTGCCGCCGTCGGCGCCGATCATATGGTAGCGCCCCTCCATCCAGCCGGTGGGCGTGTTGAGCGGGCAGCCCGAGACATAATCGAACGACTGGCCCGGCTCGATCACCGGCTGCTCGCCGACGACGCCCTCGCCCTGGACCTCGTGGCGGCCACCGCGGCCGTCGCTGATGATCCATTCGCGGCTGATCAGCTGCACCGCCATCTGCCCCTCATTCTCGATGCGGACATGATAGGCCCAGAACCAGCGGCCCCTGCCGGGCTCGGATTGCTCGGAGAGGAAGCTGACCGCGACGCGCACGGTGACTCCGCCGGTGGTGGCGGCGTGGGGGAAAAGGCTCTTCACAGGCCGCTTCCTCTACTTCTCGGCGACAGGCGTCAACCGCTTGGCGCGGCGCGTTTGTTTGCTTCGCGGGCCGGTGCCGCTTCCGGGCGAGCGGACCAGCCACTTGCACGCCACGTCCCGATACGCGAAGGACCCGCCATGGCGAACGAGTGGAACCCGGGCAGCTGGCGGCGGCACGAAGCGCGGCAGCAGCCGGCTTATCCCGACGCGGCCGCGCTCGCCGCCGCGCTGCGCGAGCTCGCCGCCTACCCCGCGCTCGTCCCCGCCGCCGAAGCGCAGGCGCTGAAAGCCGCGCTCGCCGAAGCCCAGGCCGGGCGCGCCTTCCTCCTCCAGGGCGGCGACTGCGCCGAGAGCTTCGCCGAATTCTCGGGCGAGAACATCAAAAGCGCCCACGCCCTGATCGCCGCCATGGCCGGGCTGGTCGCGGCGGCGAGCGGACGGCGGGTGGTCCGGCTCGGGCGCATGGCCGGCCAGTTCGCCAAGCCGCGCTCCCGCGACCTCGAGGAGCAGGACGGCCGCTTCCTGCCCATATACCGCGGCGACATCGTCAACGGCATCGCCTTCGAGACGGCGGCGCGCGCGCCCGACCCCGACCGGATGTTCCGCGCATACTCGCAATCGGCCGCGACCTTGAGCCATTTGCGCGCTCTGGCGGGGAGCGAGCCCTGCTACACCAGCCACGAGGCGCTGCTCCTCCCTTATGAGGAAGCCCTGATCCGCCGCGACGCCGCCGGCTGGTACGGCAGCTCCGCCCATTTCCTCTGGGTCGGCGACCGCACCCGCTTCCCCGGCTCGGCCCATGTCGAGTTCCTCCGCGGCCTGTCGAACCCGATCGGCATCAAATGCGGGCCCGGCCTCGAGCCCGATATGCTGCTGCGCCTCCTCGACATCCTCAACCCGGTCCGCGAGCCGGGCCGGATCACCCTCGTCAGCCGGATGGGCGAGGCGCGGGTCGAGCACAAGCTGCCGCCGCTGCTGCGGGCGGTGCGGGCCGAGGGCCATCCCGTCCTCTGGTCGTGCGACCCGATGCACGGCAACACGGTGAAGGCCGCCAACGGCTACAAGACGCGGCCGGTCGCAAGCATCCTTCGCGAGCTCAAGGGCTTCTTCGCCGCGGCGCGGGCGGAGGGCGTGAGCGGCGGCGGCGTCCATGTCGAGATGACGGGGCGCGACGTCACCGAATGCACCGGCGGCGCCGCGCCGGTCACCGAGCAGGACCTCGCCCACCGCTACCACACCCATTGCGACCCCCGCCTCAACCCCGCCCAGGCGATGGAGCTGGCCGCGCTGGTCGCGGAGACGCTGGCCGCGGACCGGAAGGACCGGGGCGCCGAGGCGGCCTAGGTTGACACACCCCTCCCCTCCCCCATATGCGCCGCACCTTCCGCGCGCGGCCCCTTCGTCTAGCGGTCCAGGACGTCGCCCTCTCACGGCGAAAACACGGGTTCGAGTCCCGTAGGGGTCACCAGCGTTTCGCCGGAAAGGTGCGGACTTCCCGGTCAGGCCGAGCCCAGCGCGCGCTCGGCCCATTGCACGATGGCGGAGGCCGGCATTGCGCCGGAAGTGCGGGCGATCTCGCGGCCGTTGGCGATCATGACCAGGCTCGGTATGCCCTGGATGCCGTAGCGCGCGGCGATGGCGGGCTCGCCCTCGGTGTCGAGCTTGCCCAGCCGCATCCTCGGCTCGAGCTGCTTCGCCGCTTCCTCGAAGGCCGGCGCCATCGTCCGGCAGGGCCCGCACCAGGCCGCCCAGAAATCGACCAGCAGCGGCAGGTCGCTCTTTGCCGCATGCCGGTCGAAATTGCCCGCTGTCAGCACCACCGGCCTCCCCTGGAACAGCGGATTGGCGCATTTGCCGCATTTCGGCTTCTGCCCGAGCCGGCCGCGCGGCACGCGGTTGAGCGTGCCGTCGGTCGGACAGACGACGACCAGCGTCTCGGCGCGGCTCGGGGCTTCGGTCGCGGCCATGGCGCCTCCTTCAGCGCCGGCGCACGGGCGTCGGCCGCGGCGGCTCGCCGCCGGGCGCTTCGGTGACGTTTTTCGGCATGGCGGACGCTCCTTCGCGGCGGACCCGATCGTCCAATGAGCGCGCGACCGGTAGGTTCCCCTTGGCGCCTCGCGCGAGAACGTCATGCCATGCGCGCGCCTCCGGCCGGCCGCACCTCCAGCCGCATCGCCAGCGCCATCTCCTCTCCCGGCTCCAGCACGCGCAGGCCCAGCTCGGCCCAATCCGCCTCCGGCTCGTTGAGCGCGGCGTTGGCGTGGCTGACCGGCTCGGCCACGCCCTTGGCGTCGATCGCGCCTTTCTCTTCTGAGCCGTAGGCGGCGCTAGCCGTTAATTTCCAGGTGTGGCGCCCCCCTGCGGCTAGAACCGAATGCTTTCGATGATCGCGGTCAACTTGTCGCAGGCCGCGTCGCTCGAACACCACCCGGTGATTTCCAGCCCGGGATTGGCAATGTTTTGGGCTTTGGCCTGCTCATCGAGCGCCACGGCGGCGCGATAAATGACGCGGGATTCGTCGGCTTCGGCCGGTTTCAAAACGCTTTTCCTGAGCGTCACGCCGTCGATCTGCGAAGTCGTGCCCGGCATCGCAGATGCGTCGGGCCTGGCGATGCCGTTCCCGAACGAGACGATCGCCTTGTACCCGGCGCCCTCGATTTGGCGCCCGTCCACGTCCCCCTCGAGACGCTTTACCTTGGCATCCCCGACGACGAAGCTGCAGCAGCCGGCCACCACCATCCGTCCCTTCGTCGGGAAAACCGGATGCACGCTATGCTCCAGCCCGACTGGTCCGGAGAGCCGCTTCTTGCGTCCACTGTCGTCGCTCGAAGATGATCCGCACGCGGCAAGCGCCAGCAGGCAAGCGGATAACCCGGCGGCGGCCGTCATAGCGCTACGCTCAGCGCGGACCATAAAAGCCCACCATCAGCCCCTTTTCATCGGAGCAGAAAGACCGCTTGATCTGCCCCGCGTTGAGATAAGTCGTCATCACGCACGGACCGGTCGTCCCGTCGGTGCGGTGATCCATGCCCATGACGTGGCCGAACTCGTGCACGATCGCCGACTGGTAGTCGAGATGCTGACCGATGTTACTCGACGTGATCGAGCTGCCGCACAGGAGGTCGGACGCCTGGGCGGTGTCGCCGGTATCATAATAGAGCCGATCCGTGTTGACGTAGACGCTCGCCATCCACCGCGGCACCGCCAACCGCTCGAACGAGGCGCGGCCGATGCTCGTGGTCGGCGTCGACGCACCCGATGCGAACAACGCGGCGCACCACGATCTGCAGATGACGCGCGGCTATTGGGAGGCGCTGCCGCCGCGGGTCAAAGACCATCTCACCTGCCGCGTGGTCGAGCGGCTGGAAACCGTGATCCAGCACCACGTCATCGACGGTCTGCTCAAGCCGGATTATTGATCGGGCGCACGGCGATGCGCATCTCGAGGGTCATATCCTCGCCCGGCGCGAGCACGCGCAGGCCGAGATCGTCCCAGCCTTGCTCCGGCTCGTTGAGCGCGGCGTTGGCGTGGCTGACCGGCTCGGCCACGAACAGCCCGCCCGCGGCCGGCGAGTAGAGCTGGAAAAAATCGGCATCGGGCGAGCGCATCTCGATCTCGAACGGCAGCGCCGGATCGAAGATGCGCGCGCTTCCGCTCCACCCGCCGAAACCGTTGTCGAGGCCTTGCCCGCAGACCAGCCGGTCGCGAAGATCGTAGCGGCCGCAGGCCGGCACCTTCTCGACCGGAAGCACATGCTCGTCGATCGTCCAGGCGGTGCTGACCTGGGTGTCGAGGCGGGTCTCGCCCGTGCAGGGAAAATAGGGATGCAAGCCGAGGCCGCACGGCATCGGCTCGTCCGAAAGGTTGCGGCACGTCAGCCGAAGCGTCAGGCCCCCGGGATCGAGATCGAAGGCTTGCCGCGCCTCGTAGCGCCACGGCCACTCGCCCGGATCGTGGACGAAGCGCAGCTCCGCGTCGCGAAAATTGCTGCGCAGCATTTCCCAGGGCACAAGCCAGCCCTGGCCGTGCAGCGGGCTCGGGTCGCCATGCATATTTGGAGCGAGTGTGACTTTTCGGTGACGGAAGCCAAAAGCGCCGCCGCGGACGCGGTTGGAGAAGGGGACGAGGGGGAAGCAGGCCGCGTCCAATATGCTCGCCGGCACGCCGTCCGAACCGCGCAAAATGGCGGTTTTCCGCCCTTCGCGCCGATGATCGAAGCGGGCGATGCTGCCGCCGAGCGCGGGCGCGAGCAGCAGCTCGAGAGGTCCGGCGGCGAGGCCGACCAGGCGATCGGCGCTCAGAAGCTTAACTCCGGCATAGGTTCGCATTCAGCCTTCGGAAACCGTCCTGTGGGTAAATATAGATTAAGTCTTGCGCGGCGATTCCCGCGCGGGATATCAACGCTCCGGGGAGTGCCGGGGAGGGGTTGTAACATGAGCAGGATGGTCAAGGACTTTATCGAGATCAAGGATTGCGGCTCACTCGACACGCTGATCGAGCGGCTGAGCGCGGTCCGCGACAGCCTTGCCGAGCCGGCCATGGCGGAAGTGAGAATGCGCGGCGACGACGTGTTCGGCCGCCAGCTCGCCATCGCCTATTACCGTCCGCAGACCGCAGAGGAAGCGCAATGCGACGCGCGCTACGCCTCGGCCTATCGCGAATCGCGCGAGCGCGAGCTGTCGCGGCTGCAGGACGAGCTTGGTTTCTGCCCGGTGCCGAAGCGGCGCCCCGGCAAGCTGCGCATCGTCGCCTGACGCCTCCTCTCCCGCTCGCGGGAGGAGTCGCCCTTACCATTCCGCGAAGCTGCCGTCGTTGAGGCGCCACACCGGGTTGCGCCAGCGGTGGCGGTCCTTGTCCGCTTCGCGCACCGCCGCTTCGTCGACCGAGACGCCCAGGCCAGGCTCCCGCGGGATCGGCAGATAGCCCTCCGCCGCGGTCAGCACCTCGGGATTGGTGACGAAGGTCAGCAGATCGTGGCCGCCCTGATTGTAGTGGATGCCGAGCGACGTTTCCTGGATGGCGACGTTCGGCGCGCAGGCGGCCAGCTGCAGGCAGGCGCCGAGCGCGAGCGGCCCCAGCGGGCAATGGGGCGCAACCGCCACGTCATAGGCCTCCGCCATCGCGGCGATCTTGCGGCATTCGAGCAGGCCGCCGGCGTGGCTCAGATCGGGCTGGACGATGTCGACCGCGCGCGATTCGAACACCGGCTTGAAGTCCCAGCGCGAGTAGAGCCGCTCGCCCAGCGCGATCGGTATCGAGCAATTGCCGGCGAGCCGGGCGAGTGAATCGAGGTGCTCGGACAGCAGCGGCTCCTCGATGAACAGGAGGCCGAGCGGCTCCAGCGCCTTGACCAGCTGCCGCGCCATCGGCCTGTGCACCCGGCCGTGGAAATCGAGGCCGACCTCCATGCCGGCGGCCTGGGCGGCCTCGACCCGCTTCACCACCTCGTCGAACAGCTTGGGCGTGCCGATCCAGCCGAGCTCGGCGGTGGCGTTCATCTTGACCGCGGAGAAGCCCTGCCCGCGGCGCGCCTCGGCGGCCTCGGCGATCTCGTGCGGCCGGTCGCCGCCGATCCAGGCATAAGCGCGTATCCTGTCGCGCACCTGGCCGCCGAGCATCTGCCAGGCGGGAAGGCCGAGCGCCCTCCCCTTCAAATCCCACAAAGCCTGCTCGAGCCCGGCCAGCGCCGACATCAGCACCGGCCCGCCGCGGTAGAAGCCGCCGCGAAAGCCCACCTGCCAGATATCCTCGATCCGCCAGGGGTCGTGGCCGACGAAGCGGTCGCGCAGCGCCGCGAAGGCGCCGTCCACCGCCTCGGCATGGCCTTCCAGGCTCGCCTCGCCCCAGCCGGTCGCGCCCTCGTCCGTCTCGACCCGAACGAACAGCCAGCGGGGCGGCACATGGAAGGTCTCGATGCGGCCGATCTTCATGGCTGGCCCCCGCGCGGCAGACAGGTTGCACGTGCATTGCGTCGGGCCGTTCCCCGGCGCAGGCCGGGGTCCAGCCCCCGGTCCGGCACCGCTGGGCCCGGGCCTGCGCCGGGGAACGATCGAGGTTCGCGAATCATTCTCCTCACGGCCCCAGCTCCGGCGCGCTGGCCGCCTGCTTCTCCTCGCCGCGCAGGATCTGGGCGGCGTCGGCCGCCTGCTCGCGGGCGTGGGCGCCGCCGGCCTTGGACGGAGGCACGATCGGCACGATCAGGCACACGCTCTGCGCCGGCAGCACATCGCCCCAGTCGGCGATGAGCTGCTTATAGGCTTTGCCGACGGCGCGGATGTTGCGGTCGAGGTCGTAGAGGCCGAGCGGGTTGACCCGGCCGTTCCGTTCGCGAAGCGCGGTGTCCCAGTCGACCTGGTCGGTCAGCGAGTACCAGGTGAAGCCGACGGTCGGGATGCCGACGTTGCGCAAGCGAAGCACGTTCGCCCATTCCTTCCACAGCCACAAAACCGCCTCGTCGCCGTTCGGCCCTTCCACCAGATTGGTCTCGGTGTGCATCACCGGCAGGCGGTAGCGGTTATAATATTGGCGGGTGATCTCGCTATAGCCGAACACCTCGCCGGAGGCGGTGGTATGGCCGTCGGCGAAGACGCGGTGCTCGTTGGAGCGGTAATAATCGTTGCCGAGGATGCAATGCTGCTTGAGCCGGTTCGACAGGAAGAAATGATATTCCTCCTTGCTCATGCCGTTATCGAGCAGATATTCGTACATCTCGCTGTCGACGCGGCGGCCGTAATTGAGGTCGAGGCTGAGGAAGCGGCGCGAGTTCAGGATCTCGGCCGGGCCGATCGCGGCGGGGCTGTCGGCGTGGAAATATTCCGAGGATTCGCTCTGGATGAAGATCGCGTCGGGCCGCCTTTTCAATATCTCGACCATCGCCATGACGTTCGCCTTGACGATATGCTTCAAGGCCGTGACGAACGAGGTGTCGGTGGTCAGCTGCTCGTTCCACCAGCCATATTTGGCCGAGAAGACCGCGCAGATGAACATCTCGTTGACCGGGGTGTAGAGCTGCACCCACGGATAGCGGTCGGCGAAGTCGCCGGCATAGCGGGCGAATTGCAGCGGGAAATCGGGGTTCTGGAAATTGCCCAGCCAGTCGGGCAGGCCGAAATGGCAGAGGTCGACGATCGGCGTGATGTCGCGGCGCCCCAGCTCGGCGAAGGTGAGATCGGCGAATTCCCAGTCATATTTGTCCGGTCCGAGGAACGTGCGGTGGATCGGCGGGCCGTAGCGCAAATAGGGGATGCCGAGCGCCTCGACGCAGTCGAAATCCTCGCGCCAGCGCTCGTAATGGCCGCACGAATCCATCTGGTCGACGCGGATCCTGCCATTGTCGATCGTCGGAATGCTGTTCTCGATCCCGGTGCAGAACATGAAATTGGCGATGGGGCCCTCCCATGGCTGAGCGCTTCGTTCGCGGCGTCGCGCGGTTCCCGCTCGGAGTGAAAAAGGGCGGGGACCGATAAAGTTGCATTGCGGACCGGGCGGCTGGGGCTAGGGTCCTTCGTCATTTCATCGACGGCGGCGGACGGGACGCGAATGACGATCTTCGAATTCAACGCGGCGATCGTCAGGGCCCCGGGCGAAAGCGTGGTCGGCGGACTGCGGACCGGCGGCGGACCCGCCCCCTCGCTCACCGGCATCCGCGCCGAGCACGCTTTCTATGTCCGGGCGCTGGAAGAAGCGGGTCTCGCGGTGGAGGTGCTGCCGCCCCTCGAGGACTTTCCCGATTCGGTGTTCGTCGAGGATCCCGCTTTGGTGTTTGCCGAAGGCGCGATCGTGCTTCGGCCGGGAGCGGCGAGCCGGGCCGGCGAGGGCGCGGCGCTGGCCTCGGTGCTGGACCGGCGGTTCGAACGCGTGCTGACCTTGGCGGAAGGGACTGCGGACGGCGGCGACGTGCTGGCGACTCCGCACGCCGTCTATATCGGCCTGTCGGAGCGGACCGACGAGGCCGGCGCGCGGGCGCTGGCGCGGCTGCTGGCGGAGCTCGGCCGCGTGGCGCGGATCGTGAAGCCGCCGGCCGGCACGCTCCATCTCAAGTCGGCGGCGGCCCTGGTCGACGAGGAGACGATCGTCGCGACGCGGGCGCTGGCCGCAGCGGGCATCTTCGCGGGCTCGCGAATCCTCACCGTCCCGGAAGGCGAGGAAGGCGGCGCCAACATGGTGCGGATCAACGACAGGGTGCTCGCCGGAGCCCATTGTCCCCGCACGATCGAGATGGTCCGCGCGCTCGGCCTGCGGGTCGTACCCCTTCCCGTCGCCGAGATCGGCAGGCTCGACGCCGGCCTGTCGTGCATGTCGCTGCGGTGGCGGCGCGGGCCGGATGCCGCCTCAGTCGAACTCATGCCCGAAGAATGAGCTGATATCGAACCACAGCTGCCGCTCGGCGCCGGTGCGGGGGTCGGTGGCGGTGAGAAGGTCGTAGGTCCCGCCCGCGTCCGAGATCAGCGCCTGCGATTTCGGCCGCAGCCCGAGCGCTGCCAGGATCCGATATTCCTCGTCGACGCTGCGCACCTTGATCGCGGCGGCGCGGGTCGAGCCGTCGGACTTCGCCAGCAAAGCCGCGATCCGGCCGGACGGCGGCGCCGGCGCAGGCGCCGCTTCGGGCGAGGCGGTGAGCAGCAATGCGGCAATGAGAAACATCATCCGGGTCGTCCTTTATTTGATCCAGGCAAGGCGCGGCAACTCCCCCGTTCGCCTGCTTCGCTTTTCTGCCTCGGCGAGGCGCTCAGGCGGAGGCGGCGCCGATCGCGGTGACGCTGTCGCGGGGCGTGGGCGGGGCGAGGCCGCGCAAGGCGGCGAGGGCGGCGGCGGGGACCTGGAGGGGCGCCAGCGGCCGCGCTTGCTCGACCCAGGTGATCGCGCCGGACTTGCGGTAGCGTTCGGCATCGGCCTCGGCGCGGGCCTCGGTCCGATAGTCCTGCGAGATGCGCCGGATGCGGTTGCCGCCGCCGGCCGGCAGGCTGGCCTGCCAGATCACCCAGAAGGGTTCGGTATCGAAGAACGCGTCGGCTTCGGAGGCTTCACGCGGGAGAGGCATGTCCATGGCTGCCATGATGGTCCTGCTTGCTGGAGGAGACGCCGCGGCGCTGCGGCGGCGAAAGCGGGACTTTAGCACCCTATTGGCCGGCGTGCTAATCGGGGGTGGGAGACAATGGTGCGGGCTCTTCACAAGACGTTTGAGGTCGGGCGCCTACGGAACAAAGAAAGAACTTTCCTACAGCGCCCTTTTGAGTCACAGTGATTCGATGACCGAGTCGGACGCCTTTCCGCTGCCGCCGCGACTTGCCGCGAGCCTGGACGACATGCCGCTGGAGGAGCTTGCCTTCACGCCGGTGCCGGTTCGCGCGCGGCGGGACGGATGGACGCCCGCGGCGCAGCAGGGATTCATCCTTCGCCTCGCGATTTGCGGCTGCGTCACCCGCTCGGCGGCGGGGGTGGGGAAGACACGCAAGAGCGCCTATCGGCTGCGCGACCATGCCGGCGCAAGGAGCTTCGCCGCGGCCTGGGACAAGGCGATAGGCTGGGGCCGGGACGCGCGGGTCGACCATGCGATCGAGCGCGCGGTCCATGGCGAGGTGCGCCCTTATTATTATCGCGGCCGCAAATGCGGCGAGCATGTCCGTTACCATCATGGCCTCACCATTGCCGTCGTCAACCTGATGGACCGTCGCGCCAACACTGAAGACAAAGGGTTTTTCCAGCCGATTTGAGGGTCTTTTGGGTACTTTCGCGGGATCGTCTCCCGGCACGGGAGGAGAGCGCCGCTCACCCGGCGAAAGGCGTCTCCGCGATCCCCTTGACGCCGGGCGCGAGCAGGAAGAGGCCGCCGGCCTGCGGCTGGTTCGCCAGCGCCTCCGCGCCAAGGCCGCGGCGGGCGGAGGTGATGAACAGCCGGTCGAGGTCGGGGCCGCCGAAGGCGCAGCTGGTCGGGCGCTGGACGGGCATCGCCAGCTCCGCGAGGCATTCCCCCGCCGGCGAGAAGCGGCGCAGGCACCAGCCGTCCCAGAAGGCGACCCAGAGGCAGTCCTCGGCGTCGACCGTCATGCCGTCGGGATAGCCCTCGCCCTCCCCGAAGCGGGCGAAGACGCGCTTGTTCGACGCGGCGCCGCCCTCGCCGATGTCGAACGCGTAGATCGTCCGCAGCGCGGAATCGCTGTGGTACATCAAGCCGCCGTCGCGGCTGAAGGCGGGGCCGTTGGTCACTCGGTAGCCGTCGTCGATCCGGGCCAGAGCGAGATCCGGATCGAGGCGGTAGAGGGCGCCGCTCGCTTCGGCCTCGCGGGCGTCCATCGTCCCCGCCCAGAAGCGGCCGCGGCGGTCGGTCTTGCCGTCGTTGAAGCGGTTGCCGGGCCGGTCGGGCTCCGGGTCGGCGATCGGCTCGTAGCGGCCGGCGGCCGGATCGAGCCAGGCGAGGCCCTGCTCGGTGCCGCCGACGAAGCCCCCGGCCGCGCGCGGGACCAGCGAGCCGATCCGGAAGGGCGGCTCCCAGGTCGTCACCGCGCCGCCCTCGACGGACAGGCGGAAGATGCGCCGGCCGGTGATGTCGACCCAATAGAGCGCAGCCTCGCGCTCGACCCAAACCGGTCCCTCGCCGAGGATCGCCTTGACGTCGGCGACGCAGCTTATCGTCTTGTCTTCCGCCATCGGCCCACCGATAGCCCGCCGGGCTCCGGGCGCAAGCCGCTTGGGACCCAAAGCCGGCTTGGGCGTTGGGCCGGTGAGAGGAACGTCATGCGCTGGCACGAGGGCTATATCGCGGTGGACTGGGGGACCACCAACCGCCGCGCCTGGCTGATCGGCGGCGACGGTGCCGTGCTCGCCGAGATGGAGGACGATCGCGGCGTGCTTTCGGTGCCGGAGGGCGGCTTTCCCGAGGCGGTGGCCGCGCTCAGGGCGCGGCTCGGCGACCGGCCGCTGCTGATGGCGGGCATGATCGGCTCGAACCGGGGGTGGGCCGAGGCGCCTTACGTCCCCTGCCCCGCCGGGCTTGGGGAGCTCGCCGGGGCGGTGCATTGGGTGGAGCCGGGGCGGACCGGGATCGTGCCGGGAGTCGCCTGGTCCGACGGCGATCATGCCGACGTGATGCGCGGCGAGGAGGTGCAGATCCTCGGCGCCTTCGCGGGAAGGCTGGTGCCGGCCGACGCGACCCTCTGCCATCCGGGGACGCACAACAAATGGGTGCGGCTGGAGGGCGGCCGGATCGCGAAGTTCCGCACGGTGATGACCGGCGAGCTGTTCAGCCTCCTCAAGGAGCATTCCATCCTCGGCGACCTGCTGGAAGGGCCGGTGGCGGCCGATGCGGCGTTCGAGGCGGGGGTGCGGCACGGGCTCGGCCATGACGATTTGACCGCGGAGCTGTTCGCGGTGCGGGCGCGGGTGCTGCTCGGCAAGGCGGCGCGCGAGGATGCGGCCTCCTACGCGAGCGGATTGCTGATCGGCAGCGACCTCGGAATCGGATTGCGCGATGCCGGCGGGGGCGAGGTCATTGTCATGGGCCGGCCCGAGCTTACCTCTCTGTTCGCCGCGGCTTTGGCCGTCGCCGGGCGAAGCGCGCGGGAAGTGGACGGCGAGGAAGCGTTTCTGGCAGGGGCGCGACATCTGGCGGAGGCGGTGCGATGAACCCAGCGGAGGAACTGAAGGCAAGGCTGCGTGAATGTCCCCTGGTCGCGATCATCCGCGGCGTCACTCCGGATGAAGCCGAGGCGATCGGCGCCGCCATCTACGAGGCGGGCATCCGCATCATCGAAGTGCCGCTCAATTCGCCGCAGCCGCTCGACAGCATCGCCCGCCTGGCGCGGAGCCTGGGCGACAAGGCGCTGGTCGGGGCCGGCACCGTGCTCGATCCGGCGGACGTGGCGCGGGTGCGCGAGGCGGGAGGCCGCATCATCGTCTCTCCCAACACTTACGCGCCCGTCATCGAAGCCAGCGTCGCTGCCGGCCTCGTCTCGATGCCCGGCTATTTCACCCCTTCCGAAGCGTTCGAGGCGCTGCGGGCGGGCGCGCATGGGTTGAAGCTGTTCCCCGCCGAGGCCGCCGCGCCCGCCGTCGTCACGGCACAGCGGGCGGTCCTTCCCGCGGGCCTGCCTTTGCTCGTCGTCGGCGGGATCCGGCCGGACAATATGCGCCCGTGGCTGGAGGCGGGAGCGGACGGCTTCGGCCTCGGCTCCGGCCTCTACAAGCCGGGACAGCCGGTCGAGGAGACCGCGGCCAGGGCGCGCGCTTTCGTCGCGGGGGTCAGCGGCTGATGGCGGTCCGGATTGCGATCGTCGGCTACGGCAAGATCGCGCGGGACCAGCATGTCCCGGCGATCGAGGCCGATTCGCGCTTCGAGCTCGCCGCCACCGTCAGCCGCCAGAAAGCGGGCCATGCCGAGGTGCCCTGCTTCACCAGCCACACCGAGATGCTGGGCGAGATAAGCGACCTTCACGCCGTCGCGATCTGCACCCCGCCCGCGGCGCGCTACCCGATCGCCCGCGACTGCATCGAGGCGGGGCTGCACAGCCTGCTCGAGAAGCCGCCGGGCGTGACACTGGGCGAGGTCGAGGAGCTGGCCCGGCTCGCCGCGGGCAAGGAGGTCACGCTCTTCACCGCCTGGCACGCCCAGCATGCGCCGGCGGTCGCCGCGGCGGCGGAGCGGCTCGCCGGGCGGCGGATCCGGTCGATGCGCATCCTTTGGCGCGAGGACGTGCGCAAATGGCATCCCGGCCAGGAATGGGTGTGGCAGCCGGGCGGCTTCGGCGTGTTCGATCCGGGCATCAACGCGCTCTCCATCGCCAGCCGCATCCTTCCCGGCGCCCTGTTCGTCCGCGCGGCGGAGCTGCTTTACCCAAAGAACAAGCAAACCCCGATCGCGGCCACGCTCACTTTGGCCAGCCCGGCGGCGGAGGGCGATCTCCATGCCGAATTCGACTGGCGGCATAGCGGCGGCGAGGCCTGGACGATCGAGGTGGTCACCGGGGACGGCGCGGCGGTGACGCTGGACGAAGGCGGAGCGCGGCTGAGTGTCGGCGGCGAGCCCGTGGCCGCGGCGGGACCAGCCGAATATCCGGCGCTCTACGCCCGCTTCGCCGAGCTGATCGGCGCGGGCAGGTCCGATGTCGACCTCGCGCCGCTCCGCCTCACCGCGGAGGCATTCCTGCTGGGTAAGAGGCTGATCGTCGAGCCGTTCGAGGAATGAGCGTGGCCGGCCTCAAGCATTGCTTCCCGCCCGTCGCCGATGCGCGGACGCGGCTGCTCGTGCTGGGCAGCCTGCCGGGCGAGGAATCGCTGGCGCGGGGGCAATATTATGCCAATAAGCGCAACCAGTTCTGGCGGCTGATGAGCGCGGTCATCGAGGCGGACCTGGTCCCGCTCGGCTATGAGGAACGGCTGGCGGCGCTGCTGCAGGCGGGCGTTGGCCTATGGGACACGGTCGGTTCGGCGACCCGCGCCGGCAGCCTCGACGGCGCGATACGGGATTTGAACGCCAACGATCTCGCCGCCCTCGTCGCCGAATTGCCCAATCTCAGGGCAGTGGCCTTCAACGGCGGCAAGTCGGCATCGCTTGGGGCGGAGCGGCTGGCGGGACGGCCCGGTTTGGCGCTGCTGCCCCTCCCATCGAGCAGCCCGGCTTTCACGCTGGCGTTCGAGGCCAAGCTCGCCGAGTGGATGAAGCTCAGGGCCCATCTCTGAAATCCGTCGTTCCACCCCACGCATCCCTGTAATGATATTGCATACCGTTCGACGGGATGTTAGCCGCCCCTGGTGACCCGGTTCCTGACGATATTCATGATCCTGGCGCTGGTGATCGCACACGGATCGTCGGTCGCGGCGGCTGTCTGCCATCACCAGAATGCCCACGAGCATGCGCTCGCGCGAGCCAGCCGCGACGCAAAGGTCGCCGCCGTGCCGCTTGCCGAAGAAGCCGCCGCGGCGGTCGATTCGAAGAAGGGGTCTTCGTCGGCCGCCGCTTCGATTCACTCGCCCGTCGAGATGCTGCCGGCGGCCATGCCGGCGGTGCCGTTCCGTGCAGCCGAGCGGATCCGGCTGAGGCCGGCCGACCAGGCCGCGCTGGCGTCCGCCTCGGTGCGCCCCCTGCTCCAGCCTCCTTCAGCCTAACCGACCTGTCGCCGGCGGCGCCCGCGTGCCCCTGACCCCTTAGGCGGTCCGGGCAAGGCGAGCCCCGCCCGAGGGTCGACGATTGGCCTCCGCCGCCAGTGCGGCGCCGTCCATGCGACCCTCTCAATCGCAAGGTCAGTCGCGCATTTCGAGCGCGACACGGCTGTCGAGCCGACAGCTGAGATCAAGAGGAACCACCCAATGCCACATTCCGCCCTCCTGGCCGGCGCCGCGGCCCTGCTCATCCCCGGCGCGGCTCTTGCCCAGCCGACGCCCGCTCCCAATCCCCCTCCCGCTCAGCCGGAGAGCGACGCCGGCGCCCCCGACGCACAGGCCGACGCGCCTTCCGCCCCCGCGCCGCCGAACGCGGATGCGGCGGTGCCGCCCGAGCCGCAGGACGTCCAGGCCCCCGCCGAGAGCGCCGAGATCGTCGTCACCGGCTTCCGGCGCAACCGGGAGGACGTCCTGTCCGGCACCTCGGTGGTGACGGGGGTCGAGCTGACCCGCGATCTGCGCACCACGATCGGCGAGACGCTGTCGCGCCAGCCCGGCGTCTCCGCCACCTCGTTCGGCCCCAACGCCTCGCGGCCGGTCCTGCGCGGCTTCCAGGGCGAGCGCATCCGCGTCATGACCGACGGCATAGGCAGCCTCGACGTCTCCAACACCAGCGTCGACCATGCGGTGGCGATCAACCCGCTCACCGCCGACCGCATCGAGGTGCTGCGCGGGCCGAGCGCGCTGCTGTTCGGATCGGCGGCGATCGGCGGCGTGGTCAACGTCATCGACGCGCGCATCCCCCGCCTCGTCCCCGATGAAGCGGTCCATATCGAAGGCCTCGCCACTTATGGCACGGCGGCCCACGAGCGGTCGGCCAACGGCATCGTCGACATCCCGATCGGCGACGAGTTCGTCGTCCATTTCGACGGCAATTACAGCAAGACCGACGATTTGCGCGTCGGCGGCTTCGTCCTGTCGCCGGAGCTCCGCGCCGCGGCGGCGGCGAGCGCGGACCCGGACGTCCGGGCGCTGGCCGGCCTCCGCGGCCGGATGGCGAACAGCGCCGGCCGAAGCTCCGACATCGCCGGCGGCGTCGCCTGGATCCGCGGCGACAACAATGTCGGCTTCTCGATCAACCATCTGAGCAGCCTTTACGGCATCCCGATCCGCTATTCGCTCGATCCGGCGGTCTCGGCGGAGATGGTGCGGATCGACCTCAAGCAGACCCGGGCCGACGGCCGCGCCGAAATCGATGCCGGTTCCGGCTTCGTCGACTCGATCCGGCTGCGCGGCGGCTATTCCGACTACAAGCATAGCGAGATCGACGAGGCCGGCGCCGTCGGCACCACTTTCTTCAACAAGGGTTATGAAGGCCGGCTGGAGTTCGTCCAGTCGGTCCACAGCGGCTGGGGCGGCGGCTTCGGCGCGCAATATTTCCACCGCAGCCTCGAGACCGTCGGCGACGAGAAGTCGCTGCCGCCCAACCGCACCGACCAGTTCGGCCTGTTCGCGCTCGAATCGTACAGCGCCGGCCCGCTCAGGGCCGAAGCCGGCGCGCGCTACGAGCGGCAGACCGTCCGCGGCGACGCCGATCCGGTGATCGGCAACCCGGACCTGACACGCAGCTTCAACTCCGTGTCCGGCTCGCTCGGCGCCAGCTACGAGGCGGCCAAGGGAGTCCGCATCGGCCTCAACGCCTCGCACACCGAGCGCGCGCCGGGCGCGGAAGAGCTGTTCGTCAACGGCCCGCATCCCGGCACCCAGGCCTTCGAGATCGGCGATCCCAATCTGGCGAAAGAGAAGAGCAATGGGCTTGAGCTGACCCTGAAGGGGTCGGGCCACGGCTTCAGCATCGGCGCCGCGGCGTACCAGATCTGGTTCAGCGACTATATTTACGAGCAGGCCACCGGCGCGATCGAGGACGATCTTCCCGTTTTCGAGACTCGCCAGGCCAACGCCCGCTACACCGGCTTCGAGGTGGAGGGATCGGCCCGGCTCGCCAAGATCGGCGATTTCGCGGTCAACCTCGACGCCCTCGCCGATTATGTGAGGGCGACGATCGTGTCGGTCGGGCCGGCGCCGCGCATCCCGCCGCTCAGGCTGCTCGGCGGGATCGAGGCCCAGTCCGACACCGTCAACGGCCGCATCGAGGTCGAGCGGGTCACCGCGCAGGGCCGGCTCGCCGCGCTCGAGACGCCGACCCGCGGCTTCACCATGGTCAACGCCTCCGTCTCCTTCCAGCCGTTCACCCACCACCGCAAGACCAGCTTCACTTTGTCGGCGAACAACATCTTCGACGTCGACGCGCGCCGGCATGCGAGCTTCCTCAAGGATTTCGCTCCGCTCGCCGGGCGGGATATCCGGCTGACGGCGCGGCTCAGCTTCTGATCCAGGCCCCTTCCAGTGCTTCGCGGGAGTCCGTCGCAAGATAAGAACGGCTCGCCGCTCGGCGCTTACTTTAAGCTGACAGAAACCATCGCCGTCTTATGCTGAATTCGTGTCGGCATAAGGGTTTAGGAGGGGTTAATGTTGCGTAGGGGTGCGGACGGAAGAGAGGGTTGGAGCGGCAGGATCGTTCGTCTCGTTATGGCGTCGGCCGCGATCCTGGCGATGGCCTCGCCGCCGCCGGCGGGCGCCGCCCAGCCGAAAGCCAAAGCGCCGCGCGCTCTCGCCCAGAACGGCTATTCCGCGTCCCGCGGCTTCAGCGCCCAGGAGGCCGCCGCCCACCGCGCATTGGAAGCGCAGGTCCGCGGCATCGCCGAAGCCTTCAACGGCGACATCGGCATCGCCGTCGAGGATGTCGAGACAGGCTGGTCGACGGCATTCGACGGCAACACCTATTTCCCGCAGCAGAGCGTCAGCAAATTCTGGGTGGCGCTGACCGCGCTCGACAAGGCGGACCGGGGCGAGCTCAGCCTCGACCGCGCCGTCACCCTCCGGCGCGAGGACCTGACCCTCTTCCACCAGCCGATCGCGGCGCAGATCGGCGCCAACGGCTATACCGCCACGGTCGGCGACCTCATGTTCCGGGCGCTGACCCAGAGCGACAATACCTGCAACGACGCCGTGCTTCGGCAGGCGGGCGGGCCGGACGCGGTGCGCGCCTTCCTTCGCGACAAGGGGATAGACGGCATCCGCTTCGGCCCCGGCGAGCGGCTGCTGCAAAGCGCGATCGCCGGCATCCAGTGGCAGCAATCCTATTCGGTCGGCGGCGGCTTCTACGCCGCCCGCGACGCCGCCCCCGCCGGGGTGCGCAGGGCGGCCTTCGAACATTATATCGCCGACCCGATGGACGGCGCGACGCCGCTCGGCATCGTCGGCGCCCTCGCCCGGCTGAAGCGGGGCGAACTGCTCTCGCGCGGCTCGACCCAGCGTCTGCTGTCGATCATGGCGAGCACCAAGACCGGCCCGCAGCGCCTCAAGGGCGGGCTCGAGCCGGGCTGGCAGCTGTCGCACAAGACCGGCACCGGCCAGGTGCTTGGCGGGGTCCAGGCCGGCTATAACGACATCGGCATCGTCACCGCGCCCGACGGCCACAGCTACGCGATGGCGGTGATGATCCGCCGCACCGCCGCGCCGCTCGGCGAGCGGATGGCGGCGATGCAGAATGTGGTCCGGGCGGTCATTTCCTACCATCAGGCGGTCGGGAGCTACGACAGCGCCGGCTACGGCGCCCAGGGCGGCGGCGGACGGCGATGATATCTCCCCTCCCTGCGTGCAGGGAGGGGGATTCAAGCGTCGTAATCCAGCTCCACCCCCTCGCCTTTCGGCACCGACTGGCAGGTGAGGACGTAGCCGCTCGCGACCTCGGAGTCGCTGAGGCCGTAGCGCGCCGCCATCTCGACCTCGCCCGACACCACCCGCGCCCGGCAGGTGGCGCAGACGCCGGCCTTGCAGGCATAAGGCGCCGGCATCCCGGCCTTGCGGGCGCTGTCGAGGATGTTGCCGGCCTCGGCGTCGAAGGCGACGCGGCGCTTGCGGCCGTCGAGGGTGACCAGCATCGTCAGGCCCTGGGCCCGGCTCTGCAGCGCCTGCATCTGCGCCTCCAGCGCCGCCGACGGGCGCCCCGCGGTGAAGCGCTCGATATGGATCTTGTCCTTCGCCACGCCCTTGCCGGCGAGCGCCTCTTCGGCCGCGTCCATCATCGGCCCGGGGCCGCAGATGAAGAAGGCGGCGACCTCGGCCGGCTCGACCAAATGGGTCAGCACCTCGTCGCATTTGGCGCGGTCGAGCATGCCGTTGAACAATTCGATATCCTCCGATTCCTCGGCGAGGAAATGGTGGATCTCGAGCCGGCCCATGAAGCGGTTCTTGAGCCGCGAGAGCTCCTCGAGGAAGATCACCGACGAGCTGTCGCGGTTGCCGTAGAGCAAGGTGAAGCGGCTCTCCGGCTCGGTGGTCAGCGCGGTCTTGAGCAATGAGATGACCGGAGTGATGCCCGAGCCGCCGGCGAAGCCGACATAATGGTTGGCCGCGCCCGGCTCGAAATCCCAGGTGAAGCTGCCGTGCGGCGGCATCACCTCGATGCGGTCGCCGGGCTTCAGATGCGCGTTCGCCCAGTTGGAGAAGGCGCCGCCGGCGATGCGCTTCACCGTCACCTTCACCACATCGTCCTGGGGGGCGACGCACAGCGAGTAGTTGCGGCGTATCTCCTCGCCCTCGATCTCGGCCTTGAGGGTGAGGTGCTGGCCGGGCCTGAACTGGAAAGCCTCGCGCAGCGCCTCGGGGATTTCGAAGCGGATCGACATCGCCTCCGCGGTTTCGGGGACGGTCTCGGCGACGGTCAGGGTGTGGAAAGTCACCGACATTGAGGATCGCCGTGTGTCCCGGCGCAGGCCGGGACCCAGATCTGCTGCCTGCACCGCTGGACCCCGGCATTCGCCGGGGAACAGGTTTGGCGCCTCAATGGCATTTGAACAGGTCGAACGGCTCGGCACAGGCGCGGCAGCGCCACAGGGCCTTGCACGGGGTCGAGCCAAAGCGGCTGATCTCCTCGGTGTCGGCCGAGCCGCATTGCGGGCATTGAGGCGCGCGCTGGCCGCGCGGCATTGGCGGGGCGATGCCGTAGGCATGGAGCTTGCGGCTGCCCTCGGCGCTGATCCAGTCGGTGGTCCAGGGCGGCGAGAGAGCGGTCTCGATGCGGACGTCGCGGTAACCGGCGCCGTCGAGCGCGGCACGAATGTCGCGGCCGATGACCTCGGTCGCGGGGCAGCCGGTATAGGTCGGGGTGATTACCACGCGGTCGCTCTCCACCGATCGGACGATGCCGAGGTCGACCACGGAGAGCACCGGAATTTCGGGGTCGGGCACGTCCCGCAAGACCTCCCAAATCCCGTTCGTGTCGGGCGAACGGATTTCCTTTGCCGACGCGGTGACCATAACCGTCACCACAGCGCGTCCGGATAGGTGCGGGGGAGGAACTGGAGGGTGCAGAGGAGGTGGCCGAGATGCTCGCTATGGTGGCCGCGGCGGCCGCCGAGGATCGGGCGCTGGTCTTTGGGCAGCTCCAGCGTCGCCTCCCCGATCACGCCGCCCACCTTGCGGTCGTAATCGGCGCGGAAGGCGGCGGGATCCGCACCAATGCCGCGCGCCGCCATTCCCGCGCCCAGTTCGTCCTGCTCGAACAATTCGGGGACGAAGCGCCACATCCAGTCGAGGCCGGCCGCCATCCGCCGGCGGCTCTCTTCGGTGCCGTCGCCGAGGCGGATCACCCATTCGGCGCTGAGCTCCTGATGATAGGCGACCTCCTTCACCGCCTTGGCGGCGACGCTGGCGATCAGCGGGTCCTTCGAGGCGATCAGATGCTCGAACAGCATCTTCTGCCAGGTCGAGAAGAGGAATTGCCGCGCCATGGTTTGCGCGAAATCGCCGTTGGGCTGCTCGACCAGCAGGCAGTTCCTGAAATCGAGCACGTCGCGGTGAAAGGCGAGCGCGTCGCCGTCGCGGCCCCCGCCTTCGACCTGGCCGGCATAATGGAGGAAGTGGGTCGCCTGGCCGACCAGGTCGAGCGCAATGTTGGCGAGGCTGAGGTCGACCTCCACGCTGGGCGCATGGCCGGTCCATTCCGACAGGCGCTGGCCGAGGATGAGCGCGTCGTCGCCGAGCCGGAGGAGATAGTCGAAGAGGGCCTGGTCCTGAGCGATGGTGGCCATGCCTTAACCTCGCACCCGCCTGGACTGGATTGCTTCGTCGCGTTCGCTCCTCGCAATGACGGGGAAAGCGTCATTGCGAGCGAAGCGAAGCAATCCAGCTTCCACCCCCTGCATGTGAGCAGAGCAGGCCATCAAATATGCTTCACGTCGTCCGGGATCGAATAGAAAGTGGGGTGGCGGTAGATCTTGTCTTCGGCCGGCTCGAACATCGGGCCGTCCTCGGCGGGGTCGGAGGCGGTGATCGAGGCGGAGGGGACGACCCACAGGCTGACCCCCTCCATCCGGCGCGTATAGGTGTCGCGCGCGTGGCGGATGGCGATCTCGCCGTCGGGGGCGTGGACCGAGCCGACATGGCGGTGCGACAGCCCGCCGCGCGAGCGGACGAACACCTCCCAGAGCGGCCAGTCCTTCGACATCTAAATCCTCCCCGGTACGGGGAGGGGGACCGCGACGCGCAGCGTCGTGGTGGAGGGGGCTGGCTCGGAGTCGGTGCGACCCCTCCACCGCGCTTCGCGCGGTCCCCCTCCCCGTTCCGGGGAGGACCCTTTCACGCCGCTGCCCTCTTCTCGGCATGCTTCTCCGCATAGGCCGCCGCCGCCTCGCGGACCCAGGCGCCTTGCTCCCAGGCGTCGCGGCGGGCGGTCATCCGCTCCTTGGCGACCGGGCCCTCGCCGCGCACGACGGCGTAGAATTCCTCCCAGTCGATCGCGCCGAAATCATAGGCGCCGCGTTGCTCGTTCCACGCCAGCGCCGGATCGGGGAAGGCGAGGCCGAGGGAGAGCCCCTGCGGCACGGTGATGTCGACGAACTTCTGGCGGATCTCGTCATTGGTCTCGCGCTTGATCCGCCAGCGCATCGACTGGGCGGTGTTGGGGCTGTTGTCGTCGGGCGGGCCGAACATCATAAGCGAGGGCCACCACCAGCGGTTCAAGGCGTCCTGCGCCATCCTTTTCTGCTCGGCCGTGCCGCCGGCCATCGCCATCATGATCTCATAGCCCTGGCGCTGGTGGAAGCTCTCCTCCTTGCACACCCGCACCATGGCGCGCGCATAGGGGCCGTAGGAAGTGCGCTGCAGCGGCACCTGGTTCATGATCGCGGCGCCGTCGACCAGCCAGCCGATCGCGCCCATGTCGGCCCAGGTGAGGGTGGGATAGTTGAAGATGGTGCTGTATTTGGCCTTGCCCGAGTGGAGCGCCTCGATCATCTCCTGCCGCGAGGTGCCGAGCGTTTCCGCGGCGGAATAGAGATAGAGGCCGTGGCCCGCCTCGTCCTGCACCTTGGCGAGCAGGATCGCCTTGCGGCGCAGCGACGGCGCGCGGCCGATCCAATTCCCTTCCGGGAGCATGCCGACGATCTCGCTATGGGCGTGCTGCGAGATCTGGCGCACCAGGGTGCGGCGATAGGCTTCCGGCATCCAGTCCTTGGGCTCGATGAACTCGTCGGCGGCGACCCGCGCCTCGAAGGCGGCGATGAGCTCCGGATCCTCGATCGAGGCGATGCTGGCGGCCTTCTGAAGCTCGGTCGTATACATGTCCTTCTCCCGGCGCGGCCCTAGCAGGATGCGCCTTTTGCGGCAATCAACGCACGAGTCGGCGCCTCCTATCCCCCCTCCCTGCAAGGGAGGGCCGGGGGTGGGTGCGAGCGAAGCGAGCCCTTGAGAGGCAATTGGCTCCTTCGGCGGCATCGAGCCGCCTCGGTCGCGACCCACCCCTTTATCCCCTCCCTGAGAGGGAGGGGGGATTCTAGACCCGCTCGATCACCGTCGCGATGCCCTGGCCGACGCCGATGCACATGGTGCAGAGCGCGTAGCGGCCGCCCTTGCGGTGGAGCTCTTCGGCGGCGGTGAGGAGCAGCCGCGCGCCGGACATGCCGAGGGGATGGCCGAGGGCGATCGCCCCGCCGTTCGGATTGACGTGAGGGGCGTCGTCGGGAAGGCCGAGTTGGCGCATCACGGCGAGGCCCTGGGCGGCGAAAGCCTCGTTCAATTCGATCACGTCCATGTCCGCGATTGTGAGGCCGAGGCGCTTCAGCAGCTTTTCGGACGCGGGCGCGGGGCCGATGCCCATGATCCTGGGCGGCACGCCGGCGACGGCGCCGCCGAGGATGCGGGCGCGCGGGGTGAGGCCATTACGCTTCGCGGCTTCCCCGGTGGCGACGATCATCGCCGCCGCGCCGTCGTTGACGCCCGAGGCGTTGCCGGCGGTGACGGTGCCGTCGGGGCGCACGATCGGGCGCAATTTGGCCAGCGCCTCGACACTGGTCTTGCGGGGATGTTCGTCCCGTTCAACGATTTGCGGATCGCCCTTGCGTTGCGGAATCGTCACCGGGACGATTTCCGCCGCCAGCCGCCCATTCTCCTGCGCCGCGGCGGCCTTGTCCTGGCTGCGCACCGCGAAAAGGTCCTGATCCTCACGGCTTATCTGATATTCCTGCGCGACGTTCTCGGCGGTCGACGGCATCGTGTCGTCGCCATAGGCATCGCGCATCTTCGGATTGACGAAGCGCCAGCCGATGGTGGTGTCGTACATCTCGGCGTTGCGGTCGAAGGCCGAGGTCGCCTTGGCCATCACGAACGGCGCGCGGCTCATGCTCTCCGAGCCGCCGGCGATGATCATGTCCGCCTCGCTGCCGCGGATCACCCGCGCCGCCATCAGCACCGCGTCCATGCCCGAGCCGCACAGCCGGTTCAAAGTGACGCCGCCCGACCGGTCGGGAAGGCCCGCCAGGAGCCCGGCCATGCGGGCGAGGTTGCGATTGTCCTCGCCCGCCTGGTTGGCGCAGCCGAGGATGACGTCGTCGACCTCGTCCCAGTCGACTTGCCGATTGCGTTCGATCAGCGTCCGGATCGGAATGGCGGCGAGATCGTCGGCGCGGACGTGAGCGAGGCTGCCGCCGTAGCGGCCGATCGGCGTGCGCACCGCGTCGCAGATATAGGCTTCGGTCATTCGTCACCCTCTCACGTCATTGCGAGCGAAGCGAAGCAATCCAGAGCAGCCTCCGAATCCCCTCTGGATTGCTTCGTCGCTACGCTCCTCGCAATGACGGTCAAGTATCTATGATCGGCCCGCCGAGGCTGCGCGAATAGCCCTGGAACTCGGCGATCGCGCGGCCGTCCGCGGTTCGCACCCCCACATGGTAGACGCCCGAGCGGCCAGCAAGCGCCCGCTCCTCGGCTTCGGCGATCAGCAACTCCCCTTCCCGCGCCTGATCCAGGAAGATTATCGACGCCTGGGCGGCGACGGTGCGCACATTGCGGCTGTTGCAGGCGTAAGCGAAGGCGGTGTCGGCGAGCGCGAAGACCATGCCGCCATGGGCGATGCCGTGGCCGTTCAGCATGTCGGGCGTGAGCGTCATGCGGATGCGGGCATAGCCTTCGCGCGCCTCCTCGATCTCGACGCCCCAGGCGGGGCCGGTGCCCTCCGCGGCGAGCATCGCGCGCGCGACCTTGTCCGCCGTCTCATCTGCGTTCATGAGGCGGCCATGGCTTACGAGACCATCGAGTTCAAGGTCGAGGGCGGCGTGGCGCGGCTGACGCTGAACCGGCCCGACCGGCTCAACAGCTTCACCGTCCAGATGCACGAGGAGGTAGCCGACGCCCTCGGCAGGCTCGACGGCGCGCGGGTGCTGGTGCTGACCGGCGCCGGCCGCGGCTTCTGCGCCGGGCAGGATCTGGGCGACCGGGCGGTGTCGGGCGGGGCGGTCGACCTCGGCGAGTCGGTCGAGAAGAGATACAATCCGCTGATCCGGACGCTGACCTCGCTGCCGATGCCGGTGATCGCGCGGGTGAACGGAGTCGCGGCGGGCGCGGGTGCGAACATCGCTCTGGCCTGCGATGTGGTCATCGCCGCGAAATCGGCCAAGTTCATCCAGTCCTTCGCCAATATCGGCCTGATCCCGGACAGCGGCGGCACCTGGGTGCTGCCGCGGCTGGTCGGGCAGGCGCGGGCGCTGGGCCTCGCGCTGACCGCCGAGCCGCTGCCGGCGGAGAAAGCGGCCGAATGGGGCCTGATCTGGAAGGCGGTCGACGACGAGGCGCTGGATACGGAAGTGGACGCCCTCGCCGCCCGCTTCGCGGCCGCGCCGACGCGCGGGCTGGCGGCGATCAAGCGCATGATCCGCGAGAGCTGGGGCCACAGCCTCGACGAGGAGCTCGACCTGCAGCGCAATACGATGCGCGAACTCGGCCAAAGCGACGATTATCGCGAGGGCGTGGCGGCGTTCATGGAGAAACGAAAGCCCAATTTCACCGGGAAATGAATCCGTCATTGCGAGGAGCGAAGCGACGCGGCAATCCAGCGCGACGCCGCGACGGTCTCTGGATTGCTTCGCTGCCCTCGCAATGACGGGATAAGAACGATGAAAACCCTGAAGCTGCTCAATTACGCCCAGGACCGCTGGTACGGGGCGGAGGGATCGCTTGCTCCGGTCGAGAGCGCGGTCACCGGCGAGGTGATCGCCGAGACCGGTAGCGGCGGCCTCGACTTCGCGGCGATGCTCGATCACGCCCGCAACGTCGGCGGCCCCGCCCTGCGGCGCATGACCTTCCACGACCGCGCCTGGATGCTGAAGGACCTCGCCAATGCGGTGATGGCGCGCAAGGAGGCATTGTACGAGCTGAATTACGCGACCGGCGCGACGCGGAGCGACGGCTGGATCGACATCGAGGGCGGCGCCGGCACCCTCTTCTCCTTCTCGTCCAAAGGCCGGCGCGAGCTGCCCGACCAGCGCATCCTGATCGACGGCGCGATGGAGCCGCTGTCGAAGACGGGCAGCTTCGTCGGCCAGCATGTCTGGACCTCGCTGCAGGGCGTCGCCGTCCATATCAACGCGTTCAACTTCCCGGTCTGGGGGATGCTGGAGAAACTGGGGCCGACCCTGCTCGCCGGCGTGCCGGCGATCGTCAAGCCGGCCTCCTCCACCGGTTATCTCGCCGAGCATGCGGTGAGGATCATGATCGAGGCGGGGGTGCTGCCGCCCGGCGCGCTGCAGCTGATCATGGGCGGAGTCGGCGATCTGCTCGACCATCTCACCCTGCAGGACGTGGTCTCGTTCACCGGCTCGGCGGCGACCGCGATGAAATTGCAGACCCATCCGGTGATCGCACGCGAGTCGGTGCGCTTCATCGCCGAGCGCGACAGCCTCAACGCCTCGATCCTCGGGCCCGACGCTGCGCCCGGCACGCCGGAGTTCGACTTGTTCGTCAAGGAGGTGGCGCGCGAGATGATTGTCAAGGCGGGGCAGAAATGCACCGCCATCCGCCGCGCGATGGCGCCGGCCGAGCATCTCGACGCGGTCGAGGAAGCGCTGGTCGCGCGGCTCGGCAAGGCCAGGATCGGCGACCCGCGCGAGGAGGGCGTGACGATGGGCGCGCTCGCCAGCCGCGCGCAGCTCCAGGCGGTGCGCGACGCGGTCGCCGAGCTCTCCAAGTCCGCCCGCATCGTCTCGGGCGACCCCGGCCGCTCGCCGGTCGCGGGCAACGGCGCCTTCATCTCGCCGATCCTGCTGCGCTCCGACGATCCCTGGGGCGCGGACGCGATCCACGACGTCGAGGCGTTCGGGCCGGTGTCGACGATCATGCCCTACCGCGACCTCCCCGATGCGATCGCGCTCGCCAATCGCGGCATGGGCAGCCTGGCTTTGTCGCTGTTCACCTTCGACCCGGCGGTGGCCGAGCAATTCGTGCTCGGCGCCGGCGCCTATCACGGCCGCATGGTCATAATCGACCGCACCAGCGCGAAGGAATCGACCGGGCACGGCTCGCCCTTGCCCGTCCTCGTCCATGGCGGCCCCGGCCGCGCCGGCGGCGGCGAGGAGATGGGCGGGATACGCGGCGTCACCCATTACATGCAGCGCACTGCTTTGCAGGGCTCGCCGGCGGTGCTTTCGCATGTCGTCCACCAGTGGCTTCCTGGCGCGCCCAGGACGGAAGGCGAGACCCACCCGTTCCGCAAGCGCATCTCGGAGCTGGAGATCGGCGATACGCTGAAGACCGGCAGCCGCAATGTGACGCTTGAGGATATCGAGCATTTCGCGGGCTTTACCGGCGATACTTTCTACGCCCATATGGATGAGGAAGCGGCGAAGGCGAATCCGATCTTCAACGGCCGCGTCGCCCACGGCTACCTCATCCTCTCCTTCGCGGCGGGCCTGTTCGTCGACCCCGCGCCGGGACCGGTGCTGGCCAATTACGGCCTCGAAAATCTGCGCTTCCTCACGCCGCTCTATCCGGGCGATGCGATGCGGGTGGAGCTGATTGTCAAATCGAAGAGCGTCCGCAACGAGGAGATGGGCGAGGTGCGCTGGGCGGTCTATGTCTACAACCAGAAGGACGAGGTGGTGGCGAGCTACGACCTGCTCACCATGAACACGCCATAGGGGGATTGCACATGGCCGCACAGGATCAGCAACCGATCGGCTCGGGCTTCGGCCACGGCACCACCGCCAAGGAGGTGCTGGGCGACATGGACCTCAGCGGGCGCAACTATATCGTCACCGGCGGCTATTCGGGGATCGGCGTCGAGACGGTGCGGGCGCTGGCCGGAGCGGGCGCGCATGTCACCGTCCCCGCAAGGTCGGTCGAGAAGGCCAACGAGGCGCTCGCCTCGGTCGCGGGCGACATCGAGGTGGCCGAGATGGACTTGGCCGACCTCGCCAGCGTCCGCGCCTTCGCGCGCGCCTATGTCGAGAGCGGCCGGCCGCTCCACGGGCTGGTCAACAATGCCGGAGTGATGGCCTCGCCGCTGTCGCGGGTCGGCCCCGGCTGGGAATCGCAATTCGCCATCTGCCATCTCGGCCATTTCGAGCTGACCCGCGGGCTGGAGCAGAGCCTGAAGGCGGCCGGCGGCGCGCGGGTGGTGGCGCTCTCATCGACCGCCCACATCATGAGCGACGTCCATTGGGACGACCCGCATTTCCTCACCCACGATTACGACAAGTGGCAGGCTTATGGCCAGGCGAAGACCGCCGACGCCTTGTTCGCGCTCGGCCTCGACAAGCGCTGGAAGGACGAGGGCGTGCGCGCCTTCGCGGTCCATCCCGGCGGCATCTTCACCCCGCTGCAGCGCCATTTGAGCGACGAGGAGATGGTCGCGCTCGGCTGGAAGAATGCCGACGGGTCGCTGCCGGAGCGGGTGGCGGCGCTGTTCAAGTCGCCGGAGGCGGGCGCGGCGACCAGCGTCTGGGCGCTGACCAGCCCGCGGCTCGACGGCATGGGCGGCCTCTATTGCGAGGATTGCGACGTGGCCCAGCTCGCCGACGAGACCAGCCAGCGCTACCAGCACGTCCGCCCCTGGGCCTGCGACGAAGCCAATGCCGACCGCCTCTGGGCGATGAGCGAGGCGATGATCGCGGAGGCCTAGTTCCCCGGCGAAAGCCGGGGTCCAGCGGCGCGGCAAAGGACTGGACCCCGGCTTTCGCCGGGGATCAAGCCAGCGCCGAATAAATGAGGGTCTTGAGCTGGCGGCGGATCGGGTAGGTGGTGGACGGCATGAGCTGGGTCATGAACACCATCGAGACGCGCTCAATGGGGTCGATGAAGAAGGCGGTGGAGAACATCCCGCCCCAATAATATTCGCCTTTGGTGCCGGGGATCATCGTCTTCGCCGGATCGAGGTTGACGGCGAAACCGAGGCCGAAGCCTTGCCCCGCATTGACCGCCTCGCTGAACAGGGAACGGCTCATCTCGGTCAAATCGCCGCCGCCGGGGAGGTGGTTGGCAATCATCAGCGCGATGGTCTTGCGCGAGAGGATGCGCGCGCCGTCCAGCGCGCCGCCATTGAGCAGCATCGTGCAGAAGCGGTGATAGTCCGCGCTGGTCGAGACCAGGCCGGCGCCGCCCGAGACGAGCCGCGGCGGCTTCAGCCAGGCGCTCTCCGCAGCCCGGTCGTAGAGGATCTTCTTCTGCTTGGGATGGAAGGCCCAGGCGTCGCCGAGCCGGTGCGCCTGATCGGCGGGGCAGGAGAAGCCGGTATCGTCCATCTTCAGCGGCTTGAGGATCCGCTCGGCGAGGAAGCGGTCGAAGGGGAGGCCCGAGACGCGCTGCACGACGAGGCCGAGCGCGTCGGTCGAAAGCGAATAATTCCAAGCTGTTCCGGGCGAGAATTCGAGCGGAATCTCTGCAATGGCGGCAGCGAAGCCGTCGAGATCGTGGCCGCCGTGCCAGCGTTCCAGCCTGGTCTCGCGATAGGCGGCGTCGACATTGGTGCGGTTCTGGAAGGAGTAAGTGAGGCCCGAGGTGTGGCGCAGCAGGTCGATCATCTGCATCGGCCGGTCGGGGCGTTTGGTGCGGAACGGCACGCCCGCGCCGCCGCCGTCATAGACGCCGATGTCGCGCCATTCCGGGATGACGCTCTCGACCGGCTGGTCGAGCGTCACTTTGCCCTCCTCCAGCAGCATCATGAAGGCGACCGAGGTGACCGGCTTGGTCATCGAGGCGATTCGGAAGATGGCGTCGTCGCGCAGCGGCGCGCCGTCGGCGCGGGCGGGGCCCTGGGTCGAGAAATGGACGACCTTCCCCTCGCGGGCGACAAGCAGCTGGACGCCGGGAAGCAAACCGGGGGCAAGGTAGCGCCCTTCGAGGAAGGCGGGGATGCGGGCCAGCCGTTCGGGATCGAACCCCATCTCCCGAGCGTCGCTCATCTCCATCCGCCGCCCCTATCGGCTTGACCGGCGCGGAATCAACCTCGAAGCTGGCGGCGAAGGAGAAGCGGGTGATCGAAGGCTTCGAGCTGGATCCGGGCTGGCCGCGGATGAGCCTCGCCGAGGTGGACTCGGCCCTGACCGCGCCGGGGCAGCGCTTCGAGATGGCCGAGGCCATGATCGGCGGCGTGCCGACCCGGGTGTGGAAGAACAATCCGCCCTCCCTCCCCTTCCTCGCCCGAGTCTCGCGGATGCACGGCGAGCGGCTGTTCACCATCTACGAGGATGAGCGGATCAGCTTCGACGCGAGCTTCCGCGCCACCGCCGCGCTCGCCGCCGCGCTCGCGCGCCTCGGCATCGGCAAGGGCGACCGGGTCGCGCTGGCGATGGCTAATGTACCGGAATGGCCGGTCGCCTTCTTCGCGGTCACCGCTCTCGGCGCGATCATCGTCCCGCTCAACGCCTGGTGGACCGGGTCCGAGCTCGAATACGGCCTTGCCGATTCGGGCGCGAAGGCGGTGATCTGCGACGCTCCGCGCTGGGAGCGGATCAGGCCGCATCGGGCCGCGCTGCCCGATCTCGAGCATGCCATCGTCAGCCGCGCGGCGGCGGCGGCAACCGAGGGTGCGGCGCGGCTGGAGGATCTGATCGGCGCGCCGCCCTCCTGGGGCGGCCTTCCGCAAGCCGACCTGCCCGACGTCGCGATCGATCCGGACGACGAGGCGTTCATCTTCTACACCAGCGGCACCACCGGCAACCCCAAGGGCGCGCTCGGCACCCACCGCAACATCCTCACCAACATCCTCTCCGCCGGCTACGTCACCGCGCGGACGGCGCTGCGCCGCGGCGATTCGCTTCCCGACGCACCGCCGCAGCGGGTCGGGCTGATGGTGATCCCGCTCTTCCATGTCAGCGCCTGCAGCGCCAGCCTGATGGGCTCGATGGCGGTCGGCCACACCACCATCTTCATGCGCAAATGGGACGCGCTCGAGGCGCTGGAGATCATCGAACGCGAGAAAGTGAACGTCACCGGCGGGGTGCCGACCATCGCCTGGCAATTGCTCGAACATCCCGAGCGCGGCCGCTTCGACCTCTCCAGCCTGGAGATGGTCACTTATGGCGGCGCGCCCTCCGCGCCGGAGCTGGTGCGGCTGATCTGGCGGGAATTCGGAGCGCTCCCCGGCAACGGCTGGGGGATGACCGAGACGACCGCCACCGTCACCGCCCATATCGGGGAGGATTATCTCAACCGTCCGGAGAGCTGCGGTCCGGCGGTGCCGGTGGCGGAGCTGAAGATCACCGCTCCCGACGGCTCGGTCCTCGCCGCCGGCGCGGTCGGCGAATTGTGGTGCAAGGGGCCGCAAATGGTCAAAGGCTATTGGAACAAGCCGCAGGCGACCGCGGAAACGTTCGTCGACGGCTGGGTGAGGACAGGCGATCTCGCTTATCTCGACGCGGAGGGCTTCTGCTTCGTCGTCGACCGCGCCAAGGACATCATCATCCGCGGCGGCGAGAATATTTATTCGTCCGAGGTCGAGAACGTCCTCTACGACCATCCCGCGGTCACCGACGCGGCCCTGATCGGCCTTCCCCACCGCACTTTGGGCGAGGAGCCGGCGGCGATCGTCCACCTCGCGCCGGGGATGGAAGCGAGCGAGGAGGAATTGAAAGCCTGGGTCCGCGCGCGGCTGGCGGTGTTCAAGACGCCGGTGCGGATCGCCTTCGTCCCGGAGACGCTGCCCCGCAACGCCAACGGCAAGATATTGAAGAAAGAGCTGAAGGCTTTGTTCGACTGAGTTCCTCCCCGTTCCGGGGAGAAATTGGAGCTTGACTCATCCGTAAGCTGAGACTAACCGTAAGCGATGGCTAACGCTGGTGCCGCCTTCGCCGCTTTGTCCGAGCCGATGCGGGTCGCGATCCTTGAGCGGCTGTCGGAAAGCCCGATGGCGGTTGGCGCGCTGGCGCAGCAGTTGCCGGTGTCGCGGCCGGCGGTCTCGCAGCATTTGAAGGTCCTGAAGGACGCCGCTTTGGTCGACGTCGAGGCGCAGGGGACGCGGCGGGTCTACCGGATCGATCCGGCGGGCCTTGGCGCGATCCGCCAGTGGCTGGACCGGCACTGGGACAAGGCGCTCGCCGCCTTCGCCGAAGAAATCGAAAGGGAGGATAAGGAATGAGCGCCGAGACGCAGCTGATCAGCCCCGCCCCGATCCGCAAGATGCTCAGGGTGCGGGCGCCGCAAGAGAAGGCATTTCGGGTCTTCCTGGCCGGGATGGGCCGCTGGTGGCCGAAGAGCCACTCCCTGCTCAAGTCGCGGCAACGCGACGTGGTGGTCGAGCCGCATGCCGGCGGGCGCTGGTACGAGGTCGGCGAGGACGGCTCCGAATATCCCTGGGGCCGCGTGCTCGAATGGGATGCGCCCAACCGCGCCCTGCTCGCCTGGCAGCTCAACGGCGCCTGGGAATTTGACGGCGATTTCGAGACCGAGGTCGAAATCCTCTTCCGCCCGGACGGCGACGGCACGATCGTCGAGTTCGAGCACCGCAAGCTCGAAGCCTTCGAGCGCACCGCCCGCGACGGCCACGTGATGGGCATGGACGAAGGCTGGGAGGCGATCCTGGACGGGTACAAGGCCGAGGTGGAGCGCTAACCGTCATTGCGAGCGAAGCGAAGCAAGCCAGGATGGTGCCGCACTCGTCTGGATTGCCGCGTCCCCCGGGTCGAGCCCGGGGTCCTCGCAATGACGCTTAGTCGTCCGGCCAGCTCTCCAGCACCTCGACGAAGCGGCTGAGCCAGGCGTTGGTCTGGTGGCCGTCGACGACGCGGTGGTCGACGGTCAGCGAGACATAGGCCAGGGGGCGGATCTGGATGGCGTCGACGCCGTCGACCTCGCGCACGACCACGCGCTTCTCCAGCTTGCCGACGCCGAGGATCGCCGATTGCGGCTGGGCGATGATGATCGGGGAGGCGAACAGCGAGCCGGAGACGCCGTGGTTGGAGATGGTGAAGGTGCCGCCTTTGACGTCGGCGGCGGTCAGCTTCTCCGCCCGCGCTTTCTCGATCAAATCGTCGAGGCCGGCCGCGATGCCCTTCAGCGACAGCCGCTGCACCCTCCTCAGCACCGGGACGATCAGCCCCTTCTCGCCCAAAGCGGTGCCGACACCGATATTGATGTCGTCGAAATATTCGAGCCGGTCGTCGTGCCAGCGGCTGTTGATCGCCGGCGCGGCCTTCATCGCCTCGGCCGCCGCGGCGACGATGTAGGCGGTGTAGGTGAGCTTCACGCCTTTCTTCGCCCAGGCATCCTTGTGGCGGGCGCGGTGGCGCATGATCGCGCTGAAATCGGCCTCGAACATGGCGGTGACGTGCGGCGCCTGGGTGACCGAGGCGAGCATGTTCTCGGCGATCCTGAGCCGCATGCGGTCGTGGGAGATGGAATGGGAGGCGATCGACCCGTCGCCCGGCTCGACCGCCCGCGGCTGGGCGGTGGCGGGCGGGCCGGCCCGGACGGCGGTCGCCTCCTCGACGGCGCGGTCGACATCGGCGCGAGTGATCCGCCCGTCGCGGCCGCTGCCCTCGATCCTGGCGGGGTCGATGTCGTGCTGGAGAAGGGCGCGCTTCACGGCGGGGGAGAGGCGCAACTCGGGAGGAAGGTCCCTTGCCGTCATCCCGGCGGAGGCCGGGATCCCAGCGGGTGAAGGGCTCGGCGCCTGGTCCCGCTGGGGTCCCAGCCTGCGCTGGGACGACGCCGCCTCGGTCAGCGGCGCGATCCGCCCCAGCACCGCACCGGGCAGCGCCTCGGCGTCGGTGTCGAGCACTATCTCGCTCAGCACGCCGGCGGCCGGAGCGGACACTTCCACCGCCACCTTGTCGGTCTCGAGCTCGACGAGGGGATCGTTCAACTCGACCCGGTCGCCGATTTGCTTCAGCCAGGCGCGGACGACGGCCTGAGTCCCCTCCTGCTCGACGGGGACGAGGACGTCGATCATTGGGCGCTCCTCGTCATTGCGAGCGAAGCGAAGCAATCTAGCTTCGGCCCGGGCGATTGGCTGGATTGCCGCGTCGCTTCGCTCCTCGCAATGACGGAGGGCATCAAAACCCCACCAGCTCTTCGATCTTCGCCCTGATTCGCTCCACCGAGGGCACCGCCCAGTTGAGCAGCACCGGGTTATGCGGGCTCGGTATGTCCGGCATGGTCAGCCGCGATACGGGCGCATCCAGCTCTAGGAAGGCCTCGTCGGCGACTACCGCGGCGATCTCGGCGCCGAAGCCGCCGGTGCGCAGATCCTCGTGGACGATCAGGCAGCGGCGGGTGCGGCGGACCGAATCGAGCACCGTCTCGCTGTCCCAGGGCATCAGGGTGCGCAGGTCGATCACGTCGGCGGAGACATGCCTCGCCGCCTCCTCGCAGCGCGGCACCATCGCCCCCCAGGTGACGATGGTGATCGCATCGCCCTGCATCACCTTCTTCGCCCGGCCGAAGGGCAGCACGTAATCGTCGCCCGGATAGGGCCGCCGCGCCCAGGCATCGTCGAGCATGGCGCGATGCTCGAAGAAGATCACCGGATCGTTGCCCCTGAGGCCGGTGCGGAGCAGCCCGACCGCGTCCTCGGCGTTGGACGGCACCGCCACCAGCCAGCCGGGATTGTGGACGAACTGCACCTCGTTGGTCTGACTGTGCCAGGGGTCGCCGCATTTGAAGAAGCCGCCGGGGATGCGCAGCACCATCGGCGCGGCGAAGCGGTTGGCGGTGCGCCAGCGCATCGTTCCGCAATCGTTGATCTGCTCCAGGGCCGGCTCGGCATATTTGCGGAACTGGATCTCGGGCACCGGCATCAGCCCGGCAAGCGCCATGCCGACCGCGCGGCCGACGATACCCTCCTCCGACAAACTGGTGTCGAACACGCGCTCGACTCCATATTTGTCCTGGAGGCCGAGGGTGACCGCATGGACTCCACCCTTGGGGCCGATATCCTCGCCGAACAGCAGGACGCGCGGGTTGATCTCCAGCTCCTTGTCGAGGGTGCGGCGGATCGCGGTGACCATGTTGATCCGCTGGCCTTCGGGCCTTGGCTCGTCGTGGCCGCGCGGCGCCTCGTAGCCATGCGTCCACTGGCCGCCCATCACCTGCATCTCCCCTTCGTAGAAGACGTTGGCGAGCAAAGTCTCCGGATCGGCGATGCCGCGCGCCTCGGCGGCCTCGCGCGCCGCCTCGACCGCCGCTTCGGCCTCGGCTTCGCTGGCCGCCCATTCCGCCTCGGTCAGGACCGTGCCGGCCAGCCAGGATTTGAGCCTGGGCAGCGGGTCGCGCGCCCATTCGCCGCGCACGAACTCGTCCGATTTGTAGGTCTGGGTGTCCTGGAAGCTGTGGCCCTGCAGCCGCGGCACGGTCAGCCGCAGCAAGGCTGGGCCGGCGCCGCCGCGGACGTGCGCGGCGGCCTGCTTGATCAGCCGCGCCGCCTCGGCCGGATCGGTGCCGTCGCCCGAAAATATGGCGAGGTTGGCGAAGCTCGCCAGGTTTTTGGCGATGTCGCCGCCCGGCGTCTGGTAGGTCGCGGGCACCGAAATGCCGTATTGATTGTCCTCGATGTAGAACAGCATCGGCAGCTTTTGCGTGGTGGCGATGGTGAGAGCGGACCAGAAGCCGTTGGTCGCGGCCGAGGCGTCGCCGCCGAGCACCACCGCCATCGCGCCTTCGTGCGTCCGGCTCTTGAGTACCTGGCGGTAATATTCGATCGCCTGCGCCCAGCCGGCCGTCGGGGTATATTGGGCACCGACCCCGCCGCACATCGGCAGTGCGGGCGGCCCGTGCGGATTGGGGTAGTTGAACACGACGCCGATATCGCGGCCGTCCGAATAGCCGCCGGCCCGGCCCATGCCCGAGCCGAGCGCGTCCGCGAGCGGCACGCCCAGTGACAGGAGGAGCGGACGCGAGCGGTAATAGCCGCAGGCGGCGTCCTTGGCGTGGGTCAGAAGCGAGCCGAGCATGATTTGCGCCATGTCGTGGCCGCGGGCGGAGAATTGGTAGAGGATCTTGCGCTCGGGGACGAGGCGCTCCTCCTCCAGCTTGTCCATCGCCCGGCTGAGCTGGACGAGATAGGCGATCCGCTTCCAGTCGAAATCGGGGTCGGGCGCGCTGGTGCGCGCCTTGCGCTCGATGACCCTGGGCTCAGCCATCCATCTTCTCCACCACCGCGGCGGCGAAGCGGTCGACGTTCCCGTCGGACAGGCCGACGACGTTGATACGGCCGGACGAGGCCATGTAGATGCCCTTCTCCTCCCTGAGCTCGAGCACCTCATCCGGCGTCAGCGGCAGCATCGAGAACATGCCGTTCTGCGCGTCGATATAAGCGAGGCGCGGGTCGAAGGCGGCAAGGCGGGCGCGAAGCGTGCGGATGCGGGCGCACATCTCCTTCAGCTCGGCGTTCCAGTCGGCGCGCAGCTCGGCATCGTCGAGGATGATCCGCGCCGCCGCGGCGCCATGGTCCGGCGGCATCGACCACATGGTGCGGGCAAGCGTCATCAGATTGCCCTCGATCACCTCGGCGTTGCGCGCGCTCGACCCCTTGACGAACAGATTGCCGGTCCGCTCGCGATAGACTCCGAAATTCTTGTCGCAGCTCTGCGCGACCAAAGCCTGCTCCGCCGCCTCGACCACCAGCCGGGTGCCCGCGGCGTCGGGCTCCAGCCCGTTGCCGAGCCCCTGATAAGCGAAGTCGACAAAGGGGATGAGGCCGCGCTCTGCGACCACATCGGAGACCGCGCGCCATTGGTCGAGGCCGAGGTCGGCGCCGGTCGGGTTGTGGCAGCAGCCGTGGAGCAATACGAGGTCGCCGGGGCGGGCGCCCTTGAGAGCGTCCATCATCGCGTCGAACAGGATCAGATGGCCGGCCGGGTCGTAATAGGGATGCTTGACCATCTCGATCCCGGCGCATTCGATCAGCGGGCCGTGATTGGGCCAGGTCGGCTGGCCGACGAAGATGCGCGCGTCTGGGTTGGCCGAGCGGATCAGCTCCGCGCCGAGCCTGAGAGCGCCGCAGCCGCCCGGCGTCTGCACGCCGGTGATCCGGACGTCCGCCGCGCCTGCTTCGCCGAAGACTATCGGCCGGATGAGGGCGGTGAAGCGGGCGTCGCCTTGGGAGCCCAGATAGGCCTTGGTGTCCTGCGTCTCGAGCAGGATGCGCTCGGCTTTCTTGACCGCGCGCAGGATCGGCGTGGTGCCGGCGGCGTCGCGATAGACGCCGACGCCGACGTCGATCTTGTCGGGCCTGGGATCGGCGTTGCACAGGCCGATCAGGGCGAGCAGCGAATCCGATTTCTGCTCCTCCAGCCGGTCGAACAGCATTGCGTCCCTGAACATGATCCCCTGTTCCATAAAGCTCGCCTCCGTCCGGCCGTCATAGCCGAAACCGCCCGCGAGAAGTGATCAAAGTGGACACGAGACAACGCTGTGGATGAAACGTTTGTTTCATGATAATGGCTAATCATGAATGGTGACTTTCAACTTGACGAGATAGACCGGCGAATCGTTCGGGCCCTGCAGCGCGACGCCAGCCTCAGCCACGCCGCCTTGTCGGAGACGGTCGGCGCCTCCGCCGCTTCGGTCTGGCGGCGGGTGCGCAATCTCGAGAAGGAAGGGGTGCTCGGCGCCGCCGTACGCCTCGCCGACCCCGCCCGGCTCGGCCGCGCCGTCAACGTGCTGTGCCAGGTGCGGATGACCCGCCAGACGGTCGAGGCGCGCGCCGAGTTCGAGGTGTTCATCCAGTCGCGCGCCGAGATCGTCGAATGCTACGCCATGTCGGGCGAATGGGATTATCTGCTGCGCATCGCGGTGCGCGACGTCGCGGACTACGACCGCTTCATCATGCGCGGCGTGCTGGCCCATCCGAGCGTCGCGAACGCCGCGAGCAACTTCGCCCTGAGGCAGGTCAAGTACACGACCGAGATACCGGTTTAGAGGCTGAGCGGAACCCTCCTCTCTCCCAGCGATTGACTCGCCCGCGACACGATTCGGGAGCTAAGAACATGGCGGCACGCGCTTATTGGAAGGGGCAGGTCAGGCTCGCTTTGGTCTCGATCCCGGTCGAGGTCTATTCCGCCACCAAGAGCGGGGCGACCATCGCCTTCAACCAGATCCACGAGCCGACCGGCAAGCGGATCAAATATGAGAAGGTGGTGCCCGGTGTCGGGCCGGTCGACGCCGACGAGATCGTCAAGGGCTTCCAGTACGAGAAAGGCAGCTACGTCCTGCTCGACGACAGCGAGCTGGAGGCGGTCAAGCTGGAGAGCAAGCGCACGCTCGAGCTCACCCAGTTCGTCGACGCCAGCGAGATCGACCCGCTTTATTACGAGAAGCCTTATTATGTCGTGCCGGCCGACGACCTCGCCGAGGAGGCCTATGTCGTGCTGCGCGAGGCGCTGAGGGACACGAAGAAGGTCGGCCTCGGCCAGCTCACGATGCGCGGCCGCGAATATATCGTCAGCCTGAAACCCTGCGGGCGCGGCATATTGATGGAAACGATGCGCTATGCCGACGAGGTCAACAAGGCGCAGGGCTATTTCCGCGACATCGGCGATATCAAGCCCGACCAGGAGCTGCTCGAGCTCGCCGAGACTTTGATCGAGAGGAAGAGCGGCCATTTCGACCCGAGCAAGTTCAAGGACCATTATGTCGACGCGCTGCACGAGCTGATCGCGCGCAAGCGCAAGCTGAAAGGCGGTAAGATCAAGGCCGAGGACGACGAACTGCCGGCTCGCGGCTCCAACGTCATCGACCTGATGGCCGCGCTCAAGAAGTCGATCGAGCGGCCTGGCGAGGCGGGCGGGAAGAAGCCGGCGGCGAAAAAGGCGGCGCCGGCCAAGAAGGCCGCCCTCGCGCGCAAGCGGGCGTGAGGGGGATGTTCGTCATGCTGAACTTGTTTCAGCATCCAGCGTCGGGCCCCCGCATGGATGGAGGACTGGACCCTGAAACAAGTTCAGGGTGACGATGGGCGCATGGCTCGCAAATCCGATCCCCTCGCCACCTACAAGAAGAAGCGCGACTTCGCGAAGACGGCGGAGCCTGAGGGCAGGGTCGAGCCGGGGGACCGCCACAATTTCATGGTGCAGAAGCACGATGCGAGCCGCCTCCATTACGATTTCCGGCTGGAGCTGGACGGCACGCTGAAGAGCTGGGCGGTGACCCGCGGGCCGAGCCTCGACCCCGCCGACAAGCGCCTCGCGGTGCGCACCGAGGACCATCCCCTCTCCTACGCCACCTTCGAGGGGACCATCCCCAAGGGCCAATATGGCGGCGGCACCGTCATGCTGTGGGACCGGGGCACCTGGACGCCCCATCCGGGCAAGGACCCGAGGAAGACGCTCGAAGAGGGCCATCTCCACTTCACCCTCGACGGCGAGCGGATGAAGGGCGAGTGGGTGATGTTCCGGCTGAAGCCGCGCCCCGGCGAGCGCGGCGAGAACTGGATCCTGAAGAAGGTCGACGACGAATATGCGGGGAGCTCGACCGGGCTGACCGAGAAATATCTGACCTCGATCAAGACCGGCAGGACGATGCTTGAGATCGAGGCCGGCAAGAAGGCGAAGGAGCTGGCGAGCTGGAGGAGGGGTCCTCCCCGGAACGGGGAGGGGGACCGCGGCCCGAAGGGACGTGGTGGAGGGGGCCCACCGACTCAGAGGGACCCCTCCACCACCGCCTTGCGGCGGCGGTCCCCCTCCCCGTCCCGGGGAGGATTACCCCGCTTCCGCCCTCTCCAGAAGGCGACTTTGGTTGACAGCGTGCCGGCCGGCTCCGGCTGGATCCACGAGATGAAATATGACGGTTATCGCTGCCTGCTGGCGGTCGGCGGCGGCGAGGCGAGGATCTACACGCGGACCGGCCTCGACTGGTCCGACAAATTCCCCGAGATCGCCGCGGCGGCGCGCGAGCTCGAAGTGGGTTCTGCCCTGCTCGACGGCGAGATCGTCGCGCTCGACGACAAGGGCAATACCGGCTTTTCGGCGCTCCAGCAGGCGATCGGCGAGGGCGGCCGCGGCCTCACCTTGTTCCTGTTCGATGCGCTCGAGATCGAGGGCGAGGATTTGACGCGGCTGCCGAACATCGAGCGCAAGGCGCGGCTCGCCGCGCTGATCGACGAGGGCAAGCCGCCCTTCATCCTCTACGCCGACCACATAATCGGCCAGGGCGAGAAATTGTTCGAGGCAATGTGCGCGGCCGGCCAGGAAGGAATCATCTCGAAGAAAGCCGACGCGCCCTATCGCGGCGCCCGCACCAAGGCCTGGCTCAAGGTCAAATGCACCAGGCGGCAGGAGTTCGTCATCATCGGCTGGTCGGAGAGCGACAAGAAATCGCGCGCCTTCCGCGCCCTCCTGCTCGGCGTCCATGAGAAGGGCGAGCTGCGCTACGCCGGCAAGGTCGGGACCGGCTTCAGCGTCGCGGTGCAGCAGGATCTGGCGGAAAGGCTCCGCCGCCTCGAAACCAAAAAGCCGGCCGCGCCGGTGCCGAGGGCGGAGGCGCGCGGCGCGCATTGGGTGAAGCCCAAGCTGGTCGCGGAAGTGGCCTTCGCCGAATTCACCTCCGAAGGCGTCGTCCGCCACGCCAGCTTCCTCGGCCTGCGCGGCGACAAGCCGGCGGCCGAAATCGTCGAGGAGAAGCCGCAGAAGCTGCCGGAAGCGGCGCCCGACGGCGTGCGGATCAGCAATCCCGAGCGCATCATCTTCCCCGAAGGCAATGTCACCAAGGGCGAGCTCGCCGACTATTACCGCGCGGTCGGCCCGCTGATGATGGAATGGACCGCCGACCGTCCGATCAGCCTCGTCCGCTGCCCGCAGGGCCGGGCCAAGAAATGCTTCTTCCAGAAACATGACAGCGGCAGCTTCGGCGCCCATGTGCGCCACATCCCGATCCTCGAGAAGAACGGCGCCAAGGAGGATTATCTCTACGTCGCCGATGTCGCCGGCCTCCTCACCTGCGTCCAGATGGGGACGATCGAGTTCCACGGCTGGGGGTCGAAGGTCGACGACGTCGAGAAGCCCGACCGGCTCGTCTTCGATCTCGATCCGGACGAAGGCCTCGCCTTCGACGAAGTGAAGCGCGCCGCCCGCGACCTCCACCGCTTCCTCGCCGACATGGGCCTGCAAAGCTTCCCGCTGCTGACCGGCGGCAAGGGCCTCCATGTCGTCGTGCCCCTCACCCCCGCCGCCGAATGGCCGGTGGTGAAGGATTTCGCCCAGCGCTTCGCGGTCGCGCTGGCCACCGCCGAGCCCGAGCGCTTCACCGCCAACCTCGCCAAGGCGAAGAGGACCGGCCGCATCTTCCTCGACTATCTGCGCAACCAGCGCGGCGCGACCGCGATCATGCCCTATTCCGCTCGCGCTCGCGCCAACGCCCCCGTCTCCGCGCCGATCGGCTGGGACGAGCTCGACGACATCGAGAGCGGCGCCCGCTTCACCGTGCGCGACGCCGCGCAGCTGCTCGAGCGCGCCTCCGGCCGTCCGCTGCAAGGCTGGGGCGAAGCCGCGCAGGTTCTGCCGGACTTGTAACCTGCCCCGGGCTTCGCCGGGAAAGAATTATCTGCCGTTCGCAGCCGCTTGCACTGGCTCCGCCACCGGATCGCCATGGCAAAGATCGCGCCACGTATCGAGCGATTCCAGCATCCAGGGCACGAGGTCGCTCGCTTTCATCGGCTCGGCGATGAGGAAGCCCTGGGCGCGGTCGCAGCCGAGCGCGATCAGCAGCTGCAGCGTCTCCGCATCCTCGACGCCTTCCGCGACGGCGGTGAGGCCGAGGCCGTGGGCGAGGTCGACGACCGATTTGACGATGATCCGCGATTCGCCGTCGCGCGCCGCGTCGGCGATGAAGCAGCGGTCGATCTTAAGCTCGGTATAGGGGAGCTGGCGGAGTTGTAGCAAAGAGGAAAAGCCGGTGCCGAAATCGTCGAGCGCCAGCCCCATGCCCTTGATCCGGAAGCGGGTGAGCGTGTCGAGCAGGCACATCGCATGCTGGGTGGCGCCTTCGGTCACCTCCAGGATCAGCGCTTCGCAGGGCACGCCCTGGAGCTGGCACAGACGCTGCAGATAATCGGGGAAATGCATGTCGCGCAGCGTCAGCGCCGAAATGTTGAAGGCGATCTCCACCTTCACCCCCTGGTCGCGCCAGACCAGCCATTGCCAGAGCGCGGCACGGAAGCCCCATTCGGTGAGGCCGTCGATCGCGCCCGACCGCTCGGCGATCGGGATGAAGATGGCGGGCTCGACCAGGCCGAATTCCGGGCTGTCCCAGCGCATCAACGCCTCCACGCCGGCGAGCTCGCCGCTGCCGAGGTCGATTTTCGGCTGGTAGAGAAGGAAGAGCTCGTGGCGCTGCGCGGCGAGCTGGAGCGCCGTCGCCATGTCGGCTTCGCGGGCGGCGAAATGCTTCATTCCGGCGCTTGGTCCCGCAGCGAGAAAAGCACCTTTTCCAGCACTTCGAAGCGCACCGGCTTGGTCAGCGGAGCGGCCATATGGAGTCCCAGCCCCTCGCCGAGGCGGATCGAGGATTCGAGGACGCGCCGGTCGAAGCCGCTGATGATCAGGATCGGCGCGCGGCATTCCTCCTCGGCGAGAAAGCGCAGCAGCTCGATGCCGTCGCCGCCGGGCATGGCGAGGTCGACCGCGATCGCGTCGGGCCGAAGCAGCCGATATTCGCGGCGGAAGCTGTCGGCCGTCGCCGTCGCCAGCGCGCGATAGCCGCATTCCTCCGCCGCGTGGGCGAGGAAGCGGCCGACGCAGGGCTCGTCGTCGATCACGAGCAGCAGCGGCAGCGCCGCATCCGGCTGGACGGCGGCCGGCTGAAGCTTGGCGAGCACCTCAGCCATGCCGGCGCGCCCAGCCCATCTTCCGGGGCGCGGCGCCGCGCCGGTCGCCGAGCCGGGAAATCTGGAGATGGGTGACCTGAAGGCCGCGCAGGCCGTGACGGTAGAGCGCCCGCTGCCAGCCGGTATACTCCTCCAGCGTCAGCCGGTAGCGGGCCAGCGCCTCGTCGAGGGTCAGCAGGCCGGCCTGGACGGCGGCGACGACCTGCGCCTTGCGCCGCGCCACCCAGCGGGTCGTGTCCGCGGGCGGCACGCCGCCGAGCATCGCTGCGGCTTTGGTTCGGGATCCGGGCATCGCAAGGCCTTTCACAGCCCCGCCCGGAACGGCGAATCTAGGCCCGCAGATGTTGCGCGGCGGTGAAGGAACGGGGTTAACGCAGCGGCGTCACCCGCCAGATCGTGTTGCCGACATCGTCGGCGACGAGCAGCGCCCCGGCGCCGTCGACCGCGACTCCGACCGGCCGGCCGCGCGCCTTGCCCTGGGCATCGAGGAAGCCGGTCAACACGTCGATCGCCGGGCCGGCGGGACGTCCGCCGGCAAACGGGACGAAGATGACCTTGTAGCCGCTTTGCGGGTTGCGGTTCCACGAGCCGTGCTGGCCGACGAAAGCGCCGCCGGCATAGCGCCCCGGCAGCAGCCGGCCCTGGTAGAAAGCGAGGCCGAGCGAAGCGGTATGCGGCCCGAGCGCATAATCGGGGACGATCGCGCTGGCGACCAGGTCGGGCCGGGGCGGCTTCGGCCGCGAGTCGAGATGCTGCCCGTAATAGGAATAAGGCCAGCCGTAAAAGCCACCGTCCTTGACCGAGGTCATGTAATCGGGGACCAGATCGCTGCCGAGCTCGTCACGCTCGTTGACCGCCGTCCACAGCAGCCCCGTCACCGGCTCCCAGCCGAGTCCGTTCGGGTTGCGCAGGCCGGAGGCGAAGATGCGGTGCGCGCCGGTCGCCCGGTCGATCTCCCAGATCGCGGCGCGGCCTTCTTCCTCGGCCATGCCGTGCTCGGCGACATTGGAGTTCGATCCGACGGTCGCGTAGAGGCGGCTGCCGTCGGCGCTGGCGATGACGTTCTTGGTCCAGTGGTGGTTGCGCGGCCCGCCCGGCAGGTCGGCCAGCTTCGTGCCCGCGGCCGAAATGTGCGTCTCCCCGGCCTGATAGGGGAAACGGAGGATCGCGTCGGTGTCGGCGACGTAGAGGTCGCTCCCCACCAGCGCCATGCCGAACGGCGAGTTCAGCCTCTCGAGAAAGGCGGTGCGGGTCTCGGCGACGCCGTCGCCGTCGGCGTCGCGCAGCAGGGTGATCCGGTTCGCGCTGGGCACCGCCGCGCCGGCTTTCTTCATGAACATCTTCATGAACCACGCCTTGAACCCCTTGCCTTCCTTCGGCCGGGGCGGGGCATTGGTCTCGGCGACGAGGACGTCGCCATTGGGCAGGACATAGAGCCAGCGCGGATGATCGAGGCCTTCGGCGAACGCGGCGACCTTGAGGTCCGGCGCGGCAGTGGGCGCGGAGCCGAGCCAGCCGATCGCGTCGGCGACCTTGACGGTGGGGATGAGGCTCTTGTTGGGCGCGGGCAGCAGGGGAGCGGGCCCCATGCCGGCGGCGACCGGAAGCTTCGCCCGATCCCCGCAGGCGGCGAGGCTGAGGGCGGCAATGGCGAGGAGAAGATGGATGCGCATGCGGGCGGCTCCGTTGGGGGACGCTGCCGGAGATAAACGGCGGCGCGACCGCCCTGTTCCCGCCTTATGGCTAACGGCGCGGCCACCTTGTACGGCAACCGGCCCGAAACCGGGATTGGGCCATGTTGCGGCCATGACAGGCGCGAAGCTCGGCAAGGCGAGGAGGCTGGCGGCGGCGGGAACGCTCGCCATGCTGTCGGTGATGCTGATGGGCAGCACCGGCCTTACCACCAATTTCGATGGGCGCCTGCTCGCCGCGCACAATCGCGAGCGGACCGCCGCCGGCATCGCGCCGCTCGAATGGAACGACTCGCTCGCCGCCGACGCCGCCGAGTGGGCTTCCTATCTCGCCGAGCTGAACGACCTCGAACATTCCCCCGACGATCCCGACGACCCAGATCCTCAAGGCGAGAATCTGTGGCTGGGGACGCAGGGCCATTATTCGCCCGAGGCGATGGTCGGCATGTGGATCGACGAGAAGAGCCATTACAAGCCCGGCATCTTCCCGGACAACAGCCGCACCGGCGACCTCGAGGATATCGGCCACTACACCCAGCTGATGTGGCGCGACACCGCCAGGGTCGGCTGCGCCAGGCAGGCGAACGGCGAATATGACATCCTCGTCTGCCGCTACGCCGCCGCCGGCAACGTCATCGGCGAAAGGCCCTTCTGACGCCGTCCTTCATTCGGCGCTCTTCCGCCGAGCGCCCCCGCCCTGGCCGACGGCTTTTCGTTCCAGGGCCTTGACCGCCGGTCCGTGGATGATCTCGCCGCCAAGCTCGAAGCGGGAGCCGTGACACGGGCAGTCCCAGGTGCGGTCGGTTTCGTTCCATCCGACGAGGCATCCCATATGGGTGCAGACGGCCGACACCGCGTGGAGCTCGCCCTGCTCGTCCCTGAAAGCCGCAATGTTTTCGCCGTCGATCTTGAGAATCGCGGATTCGCCCGGAGCGAGCTCGGTGAAGCTCTTGGGCTTGTCGGACAGATACCCGCCAACCAGATGGGACGCGACCCCGGCGTTGCCCTTGATGAACTCTTTGCCGCCCCCGACCGGCTTGATTCGCCTCGCATCGTAAACGTTCAGCCAGGGAGTCTCCCGGCCGGTGATGATGTCGGTTAGGATCATGGCGGCGGCGGCGCCGTTGGAAATGCCCCAGGCGTTGAAGCCGGTGGCCACCAGATAGGCCTCAAACGAGGAGGACCAGCCGATGAAGGGGGCGCCGTCCATCGGCGTATAGTCCTCGTTGGTCCAGCGATACTCCGCCCGCACTCCGAAATGGTCGGTGGCGAAGAGTTCCAGCTCCTCGAAGTGATTTCGCTCCCGGTCGACATGGCCGGCCTTGAAGGCGGCGCCGGCGAAGACCAGCCATAGCTCGCCATCCCCGCAGCTATGAGTGCGGACGGAATGGCGGGGCTGCTCGACGCTGATGAACATCCCGTCCGGAGCGCGGGCCGCATCACCCCGGCCCATGATCACCGGATGAATGTGCGGATAGGCCTCGGCGTAGAACAAGCCGACCTGTCCCAGCGGCATGTGCGTCGCCATGATCACATGGCGGGCCGTCACTCTTCCCCGATCGGTGGCGACGGAGCGCGGATCCCAATCGGAGACGCGACTGTTCTCGAAGACATGGCAGCCGTCGCCCGGGATGGTGGCGGCCAGCCCGGCGACATATTTCACCGGGTGGAATTGCGCCTGGTCGTCCCAGCGCATGGCAGCCGCCACGTCGAACGGCAGCGGCGTCTCGCGGGTGAAGGTGGCCGGAAGCCCGAGCCGCCGCGCCAGCTCCACTTCCTTCTCGATCTGCGAAACCTGCCCCTCTTCCCGGGTGTAGGCATAAGCTGCCTTGGTTTCGAGATCGCAGTCTATGCCATGTTGCGCGGCCAGGCGCAGGATCAGACGGAGTCCCGCCTCGTTCGCCTCGGCATAGGAGCGGGCGCCATCCTCGCCGAATTTGCGCTCGATCCGGGTGTAGACGATATTGTGCTGCGACGTGATCTTGGCCGTCGACTTGCCGGTGACCTCGCAACCCACCTTGCGCGCTTCGACGACCGCGACCTTCAATCCCCGATCCTTGAGAAGCCTTGCGGTCATGATGCCGACGATCCCGCCGCCGACGATCGCGACATCAACCGCGATTTCCCCCGAAAGCCGTGGAAACGAGGTCGGGGGAGAGGTTTCGACCCAGTAGGACTGGTGACGCGTGCCGCCGCCCATGATGGCGCTCCTCTCCGTGATCCGCGCCCCCCTTTTGATCGGAAACCACCCAGGCTGCGGGTCGTTCCCCGGGCGAAAGGCCTTCTTTTCGGGCATTCCGGCCGGCATATCGGACCAGGTGTTTTATGAACATAACACACTTTCCCCCTTGCGCTCCCCCGCCCCCCTGCCCCATTTACGCTGCAAGCAGATGAGGGGAGCGACATGGCGACCGATACCAAGCTGAAACTGGAGGCGCCCGAGGCGCTGGCAAGCCTCGAGCCGGAGCGGTCGGCCGGGCTGGTGCCGGTCGAGGAGAGCGTCAAGACCAAGCTCGACCTGGTCGTCGACAAGTTCGTCGACGAATTGGTCGCGTCCGACGCCAACAGCCCCGACTTCGGCAAGAAGGTCGACGAATTGACCAACATGGGCCGCAAGCAGATCGCCGAGGCGGCGGGTCATTCGAACCGCTTCCTCGACCGCCCGATCCGCGCGATCGCCAAGGACAGCGGCATCGGCGCCGATTTGACCGAGCTGCGCAAGACGGTTGAGGACCTCGATCCCGGCCGCCGCGGCAACCTGACGGGCAAGAGGAAGCTGTTCGGCATCATCCCCTGGGGCGGCAAGCTGCGCGGCTATTTCCAGAGCTATCAGTCCGCACAGACCCACATCTCCTCGATCCTCTCCCGCCTGGCCTCGGGCAAGGACGAGCTCTTGATGGACAATGCCGCCATCGGCACCGAGCGGGCGGGCCTGTGGAAGACGATGGGCGGGCTCGAGCAGATGATCCACATCTCCAAGACGATGGACGCGCGGCTCGAGGAGAAAGCGAACGAGCTCGACGCGACCGATCCGGCCAAGGCCAAGGCGATCCGCGAGACCGCCTTGTTCTACACCCGCCAGCGCACCACCGACCTGCTCACCCAGATGGCGGTGACGGTGCAGGGCTATCTCGCCCTCGACCTCGTCAAGAAAAACAATGTCGAGCTGGTCAAGGGCGTCGACCGCGCGTCCACCACCACCGTCTCGGCGTTGAGGACCGCCGTCACCGTCGCCCAGGCGCTGACCAACCAGAAACTGGTGCTCGACCAGATCACCGCGCTCAACACCACCACCGCCAACGTCATCGATTCGACCGGCGCGATGCTCAAGAACCAGACCGGCGAGATCCACAAGCAGGCGGCGTCGGCGACCATCCCGCTGGAGACGCTGCAGCGCGCCTTCCAAAACATCTACGACACGATGGACATGATCGACCAGTTCAAGCTCGAGGCGCTCGGCAACATGAAGCAGACCGTCGACACGCTGACCGGCGAGGTCGAGAAGTCGCGCGGCTATATCGCCCGCGCCGAGGGCGTCGAGCAGAACCGGCTCGGCTCCTCGGCCTCGTCCCCGCTGCTGGCGCCGATCGAGAGCTGAGATGGCGCCCACCCCCCGCGGCGTCGACGAGGCGATCGCCCGCTTCGACGAGGTGGTCGCCCGCTATGACGGCCGCACGCCGGCTGCGATCGGCGCGCGGCGGCGCTTCTACGGCCGCGCCGCGCGGTCGGTGGGGAGGCGGCTCGCCAATATCGGCATGGCGATCGCCGGTTTGGTGGTCGCCACCATTGCCTTCGGCCTGCTCGTCGGTCCGATCGGCTGGACCGGCCTGTTCATCGTCTCGCTCGCCATCCTCGGCGTGCTCGTGCTCTTCTCGATGTGGCCGGTTGAGCCGAAGCGCGCCCGATATGATGAGCGGCTGCCCAACAAGGCGGTCGTCCAGCAGCTCGACGGCCTGCTGGTGCGCGAGCGCTCCGCCCTCCCCGCGCCGGCGGCCAGGCGGGTCGACGCGATCAGCGCGCGGCTCCCGATGCTCGAATCGCGCCTCGCCGAGGTCGACGTGCTCGACCCGCTCGCCCAGGACGCGCGGCGGCTGATGGGCAAGCATCTGCCCGATCTGATCGAGCGCTACGAGCGGGTCCCCGCCGCCTACCGGCACGAGCGCGACGGCGAGGGCATGACCGTCGACGAGCGCCTCGTCGCCAGCCTCGAGGCCGCCCGCGAGGCGCTGGACGATATCGGCGCGAAGCTGGCCAAAAGCGACCGCGACGCCTTCGAAACCCAGGGCCGCTTCATCGAGACCCGCTACAAGGACCCCGACGCCGGGCTGAAGTCGGAATGAGTTCCCTAAAACTTCCCTTCCATCTTTAGCACATAGCCCGCTCCCGCCGGCGTGAAGCCGCTTGCGGCGAGGCGCTGGCGCATCGTTTCGTCCGCCGCGCGGACGTTGAGCTCGATGCGGTAGCGGCCGTCCTCGAACAGGCGGAGGTCGAGCCGCTCCATCCCCGACGGGGCGACCAAGGGCAGCAGCAATGCGCCGCCGTCGCAGCGCGCCTCGCCGGTGAGGCTGCGCGGCAGCATCGGGCCCGGCGCCTCGCCCGCCAGGCTGGCCTTCACCATGCCTTCCGCGCCCGCGCACTGGCCGTCGGCGAAATGGGCGGTGACGTCGTCGAGGTCGAGCGTCGCGACCGGCAGCGGCGCGAGCAGCGGACCGATGGCGAGGCCGGCAGTGACGTCGTCGACGCCGAAGCCGTGCCGCGACAAGGTGACTCCGCCGCCGAAGCCGTCCGCGCCGCCGGTCCGCTCCAAATCGATCCGCGCCCGGCCGACCAGCAAAGGCAAGGCGCGCAGCCGGGCGCTGAGGTCGCCCAGCGCAACGTCGCCGAAACGTGCCTCCCTGAGCCCGCCCAGCCAGACGCTTCCTTCCGCCTCGCGCGCCGCCAGGCCGCGTTCGTCGAGTTGAAGCCAGCGCAGCGCCAGCCCGAGGGGCAGCAGCGCCACCAGCGCGAACAGGAAGGCGATGAGGAAGAAGGCGCCTCTCCTCAGCTTCAGCCGGATCCGCATCTACCGGCCCCTCGCCCGCAAGGTGAGCTGGACCGACAATGTCCGGTCGCTGTTGCTGCTCGCGACCAGCCGCTCGACGATCAGCCCGCGTCCCTTCTCCATCTCGCCGACCCAGGCGAACAGCGCCTGCGGCCGCGCCGCCTCGATCGCCAGATCGACCTTGCCGCCGCCCTCCGCCTGCAGCCGCGACAGCTGGAAGCCGGCCGCGGCGGCGGACTGGCCGACCGCGAGCTCGATCGGGCCGCCGAGCGGCGCCGGCCGGTCGCGCTCCAGCCGCCGGATCGAAACGGCCCGGGCCCTGGCCTCGTCGAGCGCGATCACCGCCGCATTGTGCCGCTCGCGCGCGCTCGACAAAGCGTCGCCGAGCGGGCGGACCACCAGCAGCCAGGCGAAGACCAGGGCGAAAAGGGCGGCGAGGATGAGGAGCAGGCCCTGCTCGCGGCGCGTCCGCGCCTGCCACCAAATGGAGAGTCCCGCGATCATTGCGGACGCACCGTGATTTCGGCGATCTGGCGGCCGCCGCCGCCGCGCAGCGCGCCGGTGCGGACCGCGAACCCATTTGCCTCGAGGCGCTGGCCGAGCGCGGCGATGGTGGCCGGCGAATCGGCCTGGACGGTGGCGCGGAGGCTTCCGTCGGAGCTGAAGGCCAGTCCCGACAGCTCGGCATTGGCGGTCTCCCGGACCGCCCGGTACAACGCCGCGGCGATGGCGCTGAAGCCGATTCCGCCGCCGCGCAGCTCCGCCAACCGTTCGCCGAGCTCGGCCGAGCCGCGTGTCACCCCCGCCGTCCGCGGCAGCGCGGCCGCGGCGACCCGCTGCGCCTCGGCCTCGAGCGCGTCGGCGGCGAAAGTGTAGCGCAGCACCGACACGAACTGGATGGCGAGGGTGACGAGCAGGATCGCGGCGAGGAGCAGGGCCAGCCGCCGCGCCAAGCTGCGGTCCATCGTCCACTGCCGGCGGCGCGCGAACGGCCCTTGCCTGAGGTCGACGAGCGGGCGCGCCACCGCTTCGGCGAGGCCGGCCTCGAAGGCGGCGGCATCGATGTCCGTCACCGCCCGGCCGGCGAGCACCCGCTCGGCAAGATCCGGCTCCATCGCGAACGCTTCGGCCGACCCGCGGCAGAGCGACGCGCCGCCGCGCTCGTAGCGCACGACCCCGTCGCCGTCCGGCGGCAGCAGCAAAGGCTCGGGAAGCATCAAATCGGGATCGAGGCCGGCGGCGCCGAGCCGTTCGAGCCACTCGGCCATCGCGCCCGCGTCGGCCAGCGCCACGCAGCGCAGCGCACCTTCCGCCTCGCGCCCCAGCGCGACGTGCATTTCGCCAAGCGGCTGCGCGCTATAGTCGGCGGCCATCAGCCGCGCCGCGGCGGCGGCCTGGGCGGGGGCGAGGCCGGCGGGAAGATCGAGCCAGTGCAGGGCCACCTCGTCGCCGGGGACGATGGCGGCGACCTTCATGCCGGGAGCAAGCGGCGGCAGCGCCTCGAGGCCCGGCCCGCGCCCGGCGACCGCGCCCTCCTCGAGCCGCAGCCAGCCGTCGAAGCCGCTCCTGCCGAGGAAGATGAGCAGCGCCTCGCTCACCAGTCGGTCCCGGTCAGGAAGAGCTGGCGGGTGATTCCCTGCCCCTCGACGTCGAGCACCATCTCGACGGCGCGCGGCAGATCGGTGATCCGGGTCGGGTCCCAGCGCTCGCGCCATTCGCCCCGCCGGTCGCGGTAGCGCAGCCGCAGGCGGCGGACGCCGTCGAGCATGGCGATTTCGGCGCGCGGCGCGGCGCCGTCGACGAGCGGGTAGGAGCGGCGTTCCAGCCGCCCGCCGGCGAGCCGATATTCCACCTTCTGGAGCGACGGCCGGGGCGCATCGCCGACATTCTCCCAGCCGCGGCGGACGAAGGCGAGCTTCATTCCCTCCCCCTCGCCGGTACCGCCGGCGAAAGCGGGCCGCATCGTTCCGGCCTCGTCGCGATAGGCTCGCGGCGCCGCCTGGGCGAGGTCGCCGGCGAGCAGGGCTCCCGCCCGCCGCAGCTCGGCGAGGTCGGCCAGCCGCCCTTCCGCCGCATCCTGCGCGCGCACGCTGAACGAAAGCAGCGCTACTCCGGCGGCGGCGAGCATGCCGAAGATGAGCAGCGAGACGAGCAATTCGACCAGGGTGAAGCCGTTGATCCTCCCCGGAACGGGGAGGGGGACCATGCGTAGCATGGTGGAGGGGGCCCGGGGCGTGGCAAGAGGCCCCCTCCACCGCCTTCGGCGGCGGTCCCCCTCCCCGTTCCGGGGAGGATTATGCCGCCCCTTCATTGCGCCGCCCGCCGGAACAAGGTGAGGGTCGCCGCCTCGGGGCCGCGGTCGCTGGCGACGTGGATCGCGATCTGCTCGATGCGCGGCTCGGGCGACAAAGCGGTGCGCCGGGTCCAGCGCCAGGTCCGCCCCGCATTGACTGCCTCGCCATGCGCCTCGCCGAGGGCCGGCGGGACCGGATCGGTCAGCATCTCGACGGCGATGTTGCGGGCGACGATCTGGGCCAGCGCCTGCTCCTGCAGCCGTGCCGTGGTCGAGACCGTCGCCCCTTCGAGCCGCAGCAGGGCAAGCGCCGCAAGGCTGAAAATGGCGAGCGCCACCAGCATCTCGACAAGCGTGAAGCCGCGTTCGGCGGAACGCCACAAGGGCCTGAAGCCGTTCCGGGGAGGATCAAGGCCGGACATGAACTTCGCCGCCATCGCTCACTTCCACCGCGACCCGCTCGCGCCCACGCACGAGCGTGATCTTCAGCGGCTCGGCGAAGCCGGTGGCGTCGAACACGGTCCGCTCCGCGCCTTCGGTCACCTCGGCTTCGGTCCCCTCGTTCCACGCCCGGGCGGCGAACACTTTGCTTTCGAGCGGCCGCCATTCGCCCTCGATCCGCCGGTCGAAGCCGTAGCCCGCCTCGCTCACCCGCACCGCGACCGGCCTGTTGTCCATCACCGCCCGCTCCTGCGCCGCCCGCGCGCGCGCCGCGAACCGTTCGGCTTCGGCGGTGAGGCTGCCGCGCGGATCGGGCATGGCGACGACCACCGCCGCCGACATCAGGGCGATGATGGCGAGCACGACCAGCAGCTCGACCAGGGTGAAGCCGCGATCCCGAAGACGGGATCGCGCCCCGGCGGAGGCCGGGGCCCACGCCTCGCGCAGCCACTGGACCCCGGCTTTGGGCCCCATCAAAGTATTACTTTGATGGGAAACCTTCGCCGGGGAACCAAGGCCCTCAAGCCTCCCAGTTGCCGATGTCCGCATCCTTGCCCTCGCCCCCCTCGCGGCCGTCCGCGCCGGTGCTGTAGACGTCGAAGGCGCGGCCGTCCCGGCCCGGCGCCGCATAATGATAGGGATTGCCCCACGGATCCTTAGGCAGCCTTTTCACATAGCCTTCGCGGACCACCGCCTGCAGGCCGTCCGCGCCGCTGGGGTAGCTAAGCTTGTTGAGGCGGTACATCTCGATCCCCTGCTCGAGCGTCGCGACGTCGGCCTTCGCCTTGGTCACCGCCGCCTTGTCGGTGGCGGGCAGCACGTTGATGATCACCACCGTCGCCAGCAGGCCGATGATCAGGATCACCACCATCAATTCGACCAGGGTGAAGCCATTCCTCCCCGGAACGGGGAGGGGGACCGCCCGGCGCAGCCGGGTGGTGGAGGGGGCCCCCTCCGTCAGCCCTGCGGGCTGCCACCTCCCCGTACCGGGGAGGATTCTTCTGCTCACCGTCCTCATCCCAATCCTCCCGCCAATGTGTCGAGCTGCAGGATCGGCAGCAGGATCGACAGCACGATCAGGGCAACCATCGCGCCCATCACGACGATGATCGCGGGCTCGAGCAAGGCGAGCGCCGCCGCGGTGAAGCTGTCGAACTCGCGCTCCAGATAGTCGGCCGCCCGTTCCAGCATGACGTCGAGCCGGCCGCTCGCCTCGCCGCTCGCCGCCAGATAGACGAGCAGAGGCGGGAA